>Ga0065720_1002697_pt1 | contig 450572 bp, 365 predicted proteins | sample Thericmetagenome_FD_59107 | JGI IMG/M metagenome (GOLD analysis project Ga0065720, IMG submission 59107) | Thermophilic microbial communities from the Joint Bioenergy Institute, California, USA of rice/straw/compost enrichment - eDNA_2 v2... | ecosystem: Engineered > Solid waste > Grass >...
TACTTAATGCTTTCGCTCAGACACACACAGTGTATCGCGTATGTCGAGTAATCATCGTTTAGGGCGTGGACTACCAGGGTATCTAATCCTGTTTGCTCCCCACGCTTTCGTGCCTCAGCGTCAATGATCGCTTAGTAAGCTGCCTCCGCTATCGGTGTTCTATGTCATATCTAAGCATTTCACCGCTACATGACATATTCCGCTTACCTCAACGATATTCAAGATCACCAGTATCCACGGCAGTTTCTGAGTTAAGCTCAGAGATTTCACCACGGACTTGGCAACCCACCTACGCACCCTTTAAACCCAGTGAATCCGGATAACGCTCGCACCCTCCGTATTACCGCGGCTGCTGGCACGGAGTTAGCCGGTGCTTATTCATCAGGTACCGTCAACCGGGAAAGAATTCCCGGGTTTCTTCTCTGATAAAAGAAGTTTACAATCCAGAGGACCTTCATCCTCCACGCGGCATGGCTGGGTCAGACTTGCGTCCATTGCCCAATATTCCTTACTGCTGCCTCCCGTAGGAGTCGGGCCCGTGTCTCAGTGCCCGTGTGACTGGTCGTGCTCTCACACCAGTTACTGATCGCAGGCTTGGTGGGCCATTACCCCGCCAACTACCTAATCAGGCGCACGCCCATCTTCAAGCGCCGGAGCTATAATTATAAGGAGATGCCTCCTCATAATATTACGGGGTATTAATCCGGGTTTCCCCGGGCTATCCCCCACTTGAAGGAAGGTTGCGTACGTGTTCCGCACCCGTTTGCCGGTCGCCAGCATCTGTATTGCTACAGACCTGCTGCCCCTCGACTTGCATGTATTAAGCCTGCCGCTAGCGTTCATCCTGAGCCAGGATCAAACTCTCCATTGTAAATGAGTTTTGATCTTTGGCGTTATTTCTCAAAAAGGAAAATAACGTTGTGGATCGTGTTATTTTTTTATCGCTAAACCTTACCTCTCCAACTATACAGTTGAAAAGTGCTGTTGCTTCCAAACTTTCAAAGATCTTTCAGGCTGTTTTTGCCCTCCCCGTTTCAAACGGGGCTGCAAAGCTACGAACCTTTATTTTATTAGCAAAATAATTTCTTATTTCTTTTGAGACTTTCTCGCCTCGTCTTTTCTGTACCTATCGAAGAACTACTTCTTAATTTTTCAGAGCGGACGGCAAAGGTAAGAGTTTCTCATTTTCACACCAAGTTTTTTTCTTTCTTCATCAACCGCTTACCTGACCCATTCTTCACTTTTATCTCGCTAACATTCTTTCAAAAAACTTCTCTTTTCCTCTACCGTTTTTTCAATCGGGTGGCAAAGATAGCACTGTACAAATCCCTACCAAATATTTTTTGAAAAAGATTATTCACATCGCGGGAAACATAGACCAGGCAAGCGTTTCAGCAGATTATTTTTTTTCATCCCATTTTTCTCTCTCCGCTTTTCTAAAAAAATTTCACAAGTTTTTTCGCAACAACACTTTTCTATTTCTCCGAAAAATAATTCCCGGGATATTCAACACGCATCAAATACAGGCCATGTCCCGGCACCGAAAAATCAGCCAGCGTACAATCCTTCGCTTCAATAATTTTCCTGAACTCCTCCACCGAAATTTTTCCCCTCCCCACCTGCAACATCGTGCCCGTTAACCCACGCACCATACCCCTCAAAAAACGATTCGCCTTCACCCTGTACACCAGCAAATCTTCCCTGCCCTCCCAGGCCGACTCCATAATGCTGCATTCAAAGGTCTTCGCCTGCGTATTACGCTTCGAAAAACTGGTAAAATCACGGTACTCCGCCACCACCCCGGCCGCCTTCATCATCGCCTCCCTGTCGAGTGTATAAGGAAAATAATAAGCCCTGCCTTCCAGAAAAGGATCCTTTTTCCAGTAAATCCGGTATTCATACAATCGCGCCACCGCATCAAAACGGCAATGGTTTTCATCCCCCACCCGGTATATCCCCCTTACCGCTATATCTTTCGGTAATATTGCATTAATGTTATATATGTTACGCCCCGGAATAGCCTCCTCCCAGTCAAAATGAAAGAAATTCTGCAGGGCATGCACCCCCGCATCCGTCCGGCTGGAACCCGTGAGTACCACCGGTTTACGAAAAAATGTCTCCAAAGCCTTCTCCAGCTCCCACTGCACCGTGACCGCATTGGCCTGCACCTGCGAGCCGGCATAACGCGTACCGAGATATGAGACTTCGAGGAAATAACGCATATGGGTTTCGAGTTTCGGGTTTAAGGTTTCCGGTGGCCCCGCAAAGCAGAGCTGATTTGGGTTTCAGGTTTGAAGTTCGGGGTTGGTTACCGTACCAGGTGGTGGGTTTAAACGCTTTAAAAGGCTGCTCAAACAACAGCGCAACCCCAAACCCGAAACTTTAAACCCCTCACTGCCTGCGAAGTAACGTTCTAAATCTTGTAATAAAAAACTGGTCAGTCAGGGTTTCTTCCAGTGTTTTGAATTGTGAGCTGTCGGAGACAAAAGGCCAGGCCGTTTCATAAAAACGGAAGCGCAACTCATCGCTGGGGAATAGTTCGGAAAGAGCCTTTATTTGCCTGGTGGCAAAACACATAGACTTGAATGCCTTGTGTGCCACGAAAATGCGGTTGCCCGGATCAGACTCCTTCATCATTTTTATACGCAACTTGTCCAGGTCGTTGTCGGTGGCAAATTTCACACAGTCGCTGTTGATCATCACCAGCGAGGAGGTTTTTTCAGGCCCCGCTGGTGCAACCGATGCAGAGTCTGGTCTGCCGGCTGCAATACCGGGAGTATCTGTCTCTTTCACAGCTTCTTTTTCTTCTTTAGCAATCACTGCCGGCGGCTCCGTTTTTTGCATAACCACTTTAGCTACCAAAGGCGAGTCTGCCTGTTTCTCTTCGGCTTTGGGAACAACTATGGAATCATCTTTTTTGACAACAGCCAAAGAGTCTGCAGATGGCTGAACAGTTAATTCCTCCGGAGTTTCCTTTTCTTCTTTCACCAATAATTTTTCGGGCGTAGCCACCGAATCTTTTTCTATTGGAATCACCACCGTGATGGTGTCTTTTCCAATACCGATGGTATTATCGAGAAATACGAGTTTTTTCTCCTGCCTATCAGTTTCCTCCCGGAGCTTCGCAATCGGGGGTGTTTTTTCTTCATCCACAGGTTTTGAAACCAACGCGGTAGTATCGGAGAAGATGATAGTGCTGGCTGTGTCCCCTACACCGGAATCGGGCCTGGGTGTTTCTGTTTTAACCAATTCCGATTCGGCCCGAGTACTGTCTTCCGTTTTTACCACCACCTCCGATGGATCGGTTTTCGCTTCAGCTTCTTGCTTAACGATGGCGGCCGTATCGGCTGGTATAGTTTTCACCTCCGTGTTTACTTCTGGTATTGATGGCGGATCCACTTTTACGACCGAAGTATATAAAACCGCGGAATCGTTTACCACCGAAGCCATGAGCGCAGCAAAGCCATTATCTTTTTTGCGTTCGCCGTATAATAATGAGTCGGTGCGGGGTGCCGTAATTGTTTCCTGGGTTTGCCAGTTATACAAAATCCAGTCGTTGCCGGCGGCTTTTTTTAGTTCAAAGCCGTGATCACTTTTACGGATAGGAATGGAAAATGCGTGTTCGCGAAACTTGCCTTGAGGAAAACCAATATTTACACGGTAGGTGCTGTCGCGCAGGCCATCAATGACCAGGTGGCCAACCTTGGAAGAATTATAAACGGTTTCACCAATACGAACATAGAAGGGTTGGCTGCTCTCAGACTGGATAAAGAGAAACCATTGCTGCTGCTGCGCCGAAACGCTCACACTGCACCGGATACAAATAATGAGTAAAGCAAATAGCCTTAAGTACCTGAAAGCATTGCTCATACGGCAAATCTACTCATTTGCCTGTAGCCATGCACCACTTGTACCATTTTTTGCAAATAATAAGCAACCCCGCGCCTATCTTTACACCTCTTATAACATTAAAATTTCTGTATGAAGAAGCTTCTTTTAGCATTGCTTGTTATTTCGGCTGCACCCCTGCTATATGCGCAACATGAAGGACCGGCAGATACCTCCTGGAAAAAAATTTACCGCGAGAGTGCGCCCATCATCAACGCTCTTGTGCACACCAAACTCGAGTGCAGTTTCGATTTCAACAATGCTTACCTGAATGGTAAAGCATGGATCACCCTGAAACCCCATTTCTATGCCACCGATTCAGTGGAGCTGGATGCCAAGGGTATGGAAATAAAAAAAGTGGCACTGGTTAGTGGCAGTACTCAAAAACCGCTGAAGTATAAATACGACGGCTGGGTGCTCAACATCAAACTCGACAAGGCATACAAAGGCGGTGAAAAATATACCGTGTTCATTGAATACGTTGCCAAGCCCAACGAAGTGCAGGTGCAAGGCAGCGCAGCCATCACCGATGCAAAAGGTTTGTACTTCATCAATCCCAGAGGAGAAGAAAAAGACAAACCCACACAGATATGGACACAAGGCGAAACAGAAGCTACTTCGGTATGGGTTCCCACCATTGACAAACCCAACCAAAAGACCACCCAGGAAATTATTATGACTGTGCCGTCGAAGTTCGTAACGCTTTCCAACGGCAAACTCGTTTCTCAAAAAACAAACCCCGACGGCACACGCACCGATCACTGGAAAATGGATCAGCCGCATGCGCCCTACCTCTTTTTCATGGGCGTTGGCGAATATGCCATTATCAAAGACAGTTATAAAGGAAAAGAAGTAAGCTACTATGTGGAGAAAGAATATGCGCCCGTCGCCCGAAAAATTTTCGGTCATACCCCCGAAATGATGGCCTTCTTCTCAAAAATCACTGGTGTTGATTACCCCTGGGTAAAATATGCGCAGATCGTGGGCCGCGACTATGTAAGCGGTGCTATGGAAAATACTACCGCCACCCTGCACCAGGAAAGCGCTCAACAGGATGCCCGCGAGCTGGTAGATGGCAATCATTGGGAAAGCACCATTGCGCACGAATTGTTTCACCACTGGTTCGGCGACTACGTAACCTCCGAAAGCTGGAGCAACCTGACTTTGAACGAATCATTCGCCAACTACAGCGAAACCTTATGGGATGAATATAAATACGGCAAAGATGCCGGCGATGCGCAAAACTATGCCGATATGGTTGGCTACCTGCAGAGCCAAAGCGCAGAAAAAGACCTGGTGCGTTTCTACTATCCCGACAAAGAAAGCATGTTTGATGCGGTAAGCTATAATAAGGGCGGCCGCATTCTGCATATGCTGCGCAACTACGTAGGCGACAGCGCATTTTTCAAAGCGCTGAACTTATACCTTACCACTCACAAATTCAAAGCCGCCGAAGCGCATCACCTGCGCCTGGCTTTTGAGGAAGTGACCGGCAGAGACCTCAACTGGTTTTTCAATCAATGGTATTTCGGTAGCGGTCACCCGAAATTGACCATCGACTACATCTACGACGACAATGCCAAGAAAGTGCAGGTAATCATCAAACAAACACAACCTGGCAAGGTCTTTAAATTGCCGATTGCAATCGATATTTACAACGGACCTAAGAAGGTTCGTCACCAGGTATGGGTAGAAAATAGTGTTGACACTTTCACTTTTGCTTACGAAAGTCGTCCCGACCTGGTGAATGTTGATGGCGACAAAGTATTACTGGCAGAAAAGAAGGATAACAAAACGCTCGACAATTACATTCATCAATACAAATATGCGGGCAATTATCTCGACCGTCGCGAGGCCCTGGATTTTGCTTCTCGCAACCAGGACAATCCCAAAGCCATCGAGTTGCTGAAACAAGGTTTGAAAGACAAATATCATGGCTTGCGCGGCTTTACCATTGCCCGTCTCGACCTGAGAAAAGAAACAGTGCGCCAGCAAATGGAGTCCGCAATTGCTGACCTGGCAAAGAATGATCCCAAATCGCTGGTACGCGCCGCCGCCATTGAAGCATTGGCCGAGTATGGTAATGATCAATACAAATCATTATTTGTAAAAGCCCTCAGCGATTCTTCTTACACCGTTGCCGGCGCCGGACTGCAAGCATTGTCTGAGGTGGATAGTCTTGCGGGCATCAATGAAGCCAAACGCCTTGCCAAGACCAAGACAAAAGGCAAGCTGGTGGAAGCCATCACCGGCGTGCTCATCAAATCGGGTGACGAAAGTGGTTTCGACATCATCGCCAACGCCTTCGACAAGATGGCCCTTTCGCAGGCCAAGTTTGAATTGATGACACCCTTCATCGACTTCCTCAGCAAAGTAAACGACACCGAAAAAGTAAAGACCGGCATCGACATGGTCGTGAAATTCCGCGACCTGATCAAGCCTTACGGCCTGGAGCCCTACGTCAACAACCTGCTCAACGGTCTCATCGCCAAAAAGGAAAAAGTTAAAGCTGTTTCCGAAGACAAAGCCCCCTACCAGGCGCAGATTGATTATATAAAGGGGAAGATCGGGGCGAAAGGGTTCTGAGAATATTGAAGTTGAATTTGAACAAGGAGTTTGAATTTGAATAAGAAAAACAAGAAGGTCGAGCTGGATTTTTCAGCTCGACCTTCTTGTTTTTCTTATTCAAATTCAGTTTCAGATTCAAATTCAAATTCCTTCATTCTGTCCATTCCCCTTACCAGCTTCCGCTCGCGCCGCCGCCGCCCGAGCTGCCGCCGCCGAAGCCGCCGAAACCACCACCGCCAGACCAGCCGCCACCGCCGCTGCTCCAGCCACCGCCACCTCCGCCACGGCCCATGTTGCCGAGGATGTTGCCCAGGATAAAGGGACCGAGCCAACCACTGCCACGACGACTCATGTAGCCGCCGCCACCACCGCCGCCACGGCCTGCGAAAAGAATGATCATGATGACAATGAAAATAAGGAAGCCAATGGGTGCGCCAATGCCATCACGCTTGCGGTCGCGGGGTGTATTGTACTCGCCGGCGGCTGCTTTGATTATGGATTGAGATGCGGCACGCAGTCCTTCATAATAATCTCCTTTGCGGAAATTGGGCGCAATATCGTCTTGTATAATGTGATTGGCTATGATATCGGGTATGGCGCCTTCGAGACCGTAACCTACTTCAATTCTGACTTTTCGATCATTGATGGCTGCCAGGATAAGCACGCCGTTGTTTGTTTTTTTATTACCAATCCCCCATTCGCGGAAAAGACGAGTGGCATATTCTTCTATGGGATAACCTTCGAGCGTTTGTAATAATACTATCACGATCTGGTTGGAGGTGCTGTCGTCAACGGCCACCAGCATTTCTTCCAGTGCCCGAACTTCCTGGGAAGTAAGCACGCCGGCTTTATCGTTCACCAGTTGGGGAGGATTGGGCGGGGGCAGAATGCCCTGGCCTTGCATCGCCAGCGTAACCGAGACCAGTAAGACCGAAAGAAGGAATTTAAGTTTCAATTTCATCAGTTTACCTGCTTGTTATATTAATGCCCAAACACAATATCATCGGGTAATTCATTCTTATCAGTGTCCCGGTCGTACGGGAAATGTTCTTGCAATGCGGTTCCCACATCTCTGATCACACTGACGATGGCATCTGCCGGGTGTGACTGGCGAAAATGCTGTTTCATCACTTCCACTTCGCGGTACCAGAACTCCTGGCCTACCTTTTCGTGAATGCCCTGGTCGGCGAGCACGGCAAACTGGTGATCGCGCATAGCCACATATATCAGCACACCATTGCGGTCTTTGGTCAGATCCATTTTCAAACCCCAGAACACCTCTGCCGCGCGGTCGAGAGGATCCACATAGCGGCAGCGATCTTCAATATATACACGAATCTCTCCACTCGTTCTCTGCTCAGCCTGCCTGATCGCTTCCAGGATGGCCTGCTGTTCATTATACGAGAAGTATTGCTTTTTTCGACCGAAAGAAAATAATGCCATATGCTAGTTTAAAATTCCACCTTGGGTGCGTTCTCAGCTCCCGCTTCGGCAGCAAATCCTTCTTTCCTGGTGAAGCCGAACATGCCGGCAAACAGGTTGTTGGGGAACCGGCGAATGGTGGAGTTATAATTCTGTACCGCTGTATTGAAATCGTTGCGCGATACTTTAATGCGGTTCTCTGTGCCTTCGAGCTGCGCCTGCAGATCGCGGAAGTTTTGTGTGGCCTGCAATGTGGGATATTGCTCCGCCACTACCAGCAACCTGCTCAGAGCACTGCCTAATTCGCCCTGCGCTTTTTGATAACGCTGAATATTTTCAGGTGTAAGATTATCGGGATCGATTTTGATCTGGGTAGCGCTGGCCCTTGCTTCTATGACGCGGGTCAATGTTTCCTGTTCAAAATTGGCAGCTCCCTTTACGGTCGAAACCAGGTTGGGAATTAAGTCTGCACGCCGCTGGTAATCACTCTGCACGTTGGCCCATTTTGCTTTTACCTCTTCATCGAGGTTTACCATTTTGTTATATCCGCCGCAGCCACATCCACCCAAAATCAATATGAGTGCAACGATAACAATGAGAACAACATTACGTGAGTTCATAATTGAGTATGTTTTATAAATATAAATGTAACGATTTTGAATGTAAAGCAACCACTTAGTCGCAGCGATAGCATTTTAGTTACACAGCACACGAAAAAACTCTTCGGCATGCCAATGAAAATTGCGGAGCAGGCATGCAAGTAACTCAAATGGCAGGAAAGTTCAACTCGATGCAGGTACCCTTGCCTGGTGCCGTATCAATATGCAAATGACCGCCTAATGCGGCAGCTCTTTCACGCATATTCTTCAGGCCGCTTGAAGAGCGGGGATTGTTCATGTCGAAACCCGCGCCATCATCTTGTATGATCATGTGGATGGAGTTGTTTTGACGCGAGAGGTGAATATTTACTTTGCTCGCCTTTGAATATTTGGAAGCGTTGTTCACCGCTTCCTTGAAAATGAGGAAAAGATCGCGGCGCTGCTCCATGGCCAGTGGCTGTTGCAGAATGTCGGGCGATACATCGAAATCAGCTTCGATATTTTTCAGCTCGAGGGTATGACTTACATACTCTCGCATTCTTACCAGCATATTTTCCATCAGGTCGTTGTCGGGACGAATAGCCCAGACTATATCGCTCATGGCCTGCTGCATGTTTTGCGATTGCTCGGTGATGTTTTCAAGAATGGCGGAAGATTTTTCTATATCGTGCACCAGGTGCTTCCTGCTGACGCGAGAAAGAATATTTATGCTGGTAAGCGTTGAACCAATTTCGTCGTGCAAATCCTTCGCGATATTGTTGCGCACGGTTTGCAGCATTTGCTGCTGCTCGAGTTTTTTCTTCAATTGATAGCGGTTGAAGAGTACTCCGGCGAGAATCAGAATCAGAACAATACCCGCTATGAGCGCATTGCGCAATTGCTCTTGACTTTGCAGTTGCTTTTCGCGTAACAGTTTTTCACTTTCTGCCAGTCTCAACTGCTGTTCCTTTGTTTGCGCCAGCAGCAGGCTTTTTTCCAGCTCTTCATCCTGCTGTTTTATTTTCAAAGCCTGCAGTTCGGCATTGCGCATCAGCAGGTCAATTTCATTTTGCTTTCTTTTCGATTCCTCGATATTTCCCGCAATGATCGCTCTTTGTTTTTCCAGCTCAAGTTGCTTTATCCTTTGCGCGGCATTCAACTCAATGATGGCTTTATCTTTTTTCTCCGTTTCATACTTTGTTTCTATTTCCGCCATCTTGGCCAGCGTCTCAGTGTTGATGATGCTGTCTTTATATTTTACATATAGCTTAAACGATTCGTAGGCGTTGTAATAATCCTGGTAGTCCTTATAAAAAATTGCCTGGTTCAGGTATATATCGCGCAGGTTGTAACGATTGTTGGTAGCCAGCGACAATTCAAGCGCTTTATTAAACCAGCTGACAGCCTCGGTTGAATATTTAGCGGATTTGCTCAGGATGGCCGCCGCAATATATCGCCGGGCAAGCAGCGCCTGGTGGCTGCCTTCTTTTTCAAGTAGCGCAATAGCTTTCTTCTCATACTCCAGGGCTTCGGCGTTTTTCTTTTGCCTGTTGAACAATAATGCCAGCGTGATATAGCTGTGCGCAATATTCGACGTGATGCCTGCCTGCTCCGCATATTTCAGGCCGAGCTGCTGATGTTTGATGGCTTGGTCCAACGAGTCAACGGTCATATAGAGTTGCGCGGCGTTGTTATGACTGTTGGCCAGTTGCACCTTGTTGCCCAGTCTTTCCCTTATTTCAATCGCACGCCTTATATAAGGCAATGCTTCGCGCGTGCGGCCCGCTTCATGGAGACAGGTGGCAATATTGTTCAGCGTTTGCGCCATCCCGGCCTGGTCGCCATTCACGTCGTAGAGGCGCAGCGCTTTCAGCAGCCACTCGTGTTGCTGGTCCAGGTCGCCTTTTTGCCCATACATATACCCCATATCGTTGTAGATGACAGCGGTGGTGGTGGACTGGGCTTTTTCAAAAAATACCTGCAGCGATTTATCAAACAAAGTCTTTGCTTCATCAAACCTATCCTGGTAAGTGGCCAGCAATCCCAATTGATAGTACGCCAGCGACATGATCAGGGAATCTTTCAACTGCATGCCAGCTTTCAGGCTGAGTGAATCCTGGAAGACCACACCTTTCAGTTCGCGGCGGTTGAGTAAGTTGTCGGCGATCTTGATGCGCGCATGCGCCTCGCCACGCAGGAATTTTTTCTGCAGGCAAATAGTTAATGCTTCGTTGTTGTATTTATCGGCAGAATCAAATTCGGACACAGTAATAAACTGGTCCGCTTTTTCAATCAGCACAAACACCTGTATGGAGTCGAAAGCATTATAAAGTTTTTGCGCCTTACTATCCACCGTCGCCGCTACCAGCAAGAGGAAGAGAAGGATGGCTCCTGTATTTCTCTTTGCCGACTTCATTGTTTATTGCTTTTGGTAGGCGACTACACCTTGGGCAATAACATATAAGCACATATATGCGGCGGCTGATAGGAGGAAGGTTTTGGCCATAAGACAGGGTTTGGTGGATAATCAGCTAATTTAAGACTATCCCCTTATAGCGGCAATGCCTGGCAGTTCTTTTCCTTCAAAAAATTCGAGCATCGCGCCACCGCCGGTAGATACATAACTTACCTTATCAGCAAAACCAAATTGGTTTACAGCGGCAACGCTGTCGCCACCGCCCACCAGCGAGAAGGCTCCGTTTTGCGTGGCTTCGGCCACGGCGGTAGCCACTGCCCTGGTGCCGTGCTGAAATTTCTCCATTTCAAACACACCCATCGGACCGTTCCAGAGCACGGTTTTCGATTGTTTGATCACGTTGCTGAACTGGTCGGCAGCAGTGGGTCCTATATCGAGTCCCATCCAGCCATCGGGGATATTATTGCTGGGAGCTGCAGATGTTTCTGCGGATGCATCAAATTTGTCGGCAATCACCGAATCGGAAGGAAGATGGATGCGCACGCCTTTGGCCGCTGCCTTCTTCAGCAGCTCGTTGGCTACATCCAGGCGATCGTCTTCGCACAGCGAATTGCCGATATGGCCGCCCTGCGCTTTCATAAAGGTGTAAGCCATGCCGCCGCCAATAATAATATCAGTAGCTCTTTCGAGCAGGTTTTCGATAATGAGAATCTTATCCGACACTTTCGCGCCACCAATGATGGCAGTGAAAGGTTTTTCTGCCTTATGCAAAATTTTTTCCGCGCTGTTCACTTCTCCTTCCATCAGCAGGCCAAACATTTTTTTATCGCCAGGGAAAAATTTCGCGATCACGGCGGTGGAGGCATGGGCGCGGTGAGCAGTGCCGAAAGCATCATTCACATATACGTCGCCCAGCTTGCTGAGTTTTTCTGCAAAACCTTCATCGCCTTTTTCTTCTTCTTTATAAAAGCGCAGGTTTTCGAGCAGCAGCACATCGCCGGGCTTCAGCTGACTGGCTAAATCGTAAGCCTGTTTTCCAATACAATCATCTGCAAACTGCACCTGCTTGCCCAGCAGTTTCGACAAGTGTGACACCACGTGCTTCAACGAATACTTGTCTTCGGGACCTTCTTTCGGTCTTCCCAAATGACTCATCAATATCACGCTACCGCCATCCTTCAATATTTTTTGAATGGTAGGAATCGCTGCTCTGATGCGCGTGTCATCTGTAATCTCAAATGTCTTTTTATCAAGCGGAACGTTAAAGTCAACCCGGATCAGGGCTTTCTGGTTGGAGAAGTTGTGCTGGGAGAATGTTGACATAGTTTAAATAGTTTCGGGTTTCGGGTTTTGGGTTTCGTGTTGCTCCATGGTCCAGGTGCAAGATTGAACCAAAGAACCCGAAACTCAAAACCCAAAACCCGATAACTGAATTTATGCTTGCGCTTTCTCTGCTTTAGCTGCAGGTTTTCCGATTAATCTTGCGAAATAGTTGAGGGTGCGAACGAGCTGGCTTACGTAGCTCATTTCGTTATCGTACCAGCCTACCACGCGTACGAGTTGGGTATCGCCTACGTTTTGAACGCGGGTCTGGGTGGCGTCGAAGAGTGAGCCATAGGTACTGCCGATAATATCGCTGCTCACGATTTCGTCTTCGGTGTAGCCGAAGCTTTCGTTGCTGGCGGCCTTCATGGCGGCGTTAACTTCTTCCACGGTCACTTTCTTTTTCAGGATGGCTGTCACCTCGGTGAGTGAACCGGTAATAGTGGGCACTCGTTGTGCCGAGCCGTCCATCTTGCCTTTCAGGTTGGGCAGTACCAGTCCGATAGCCTTGGCGGCGCCGGTGCTGTTGGGAACAATATTCACAGCGGCTGCCCTGGCGCGGCGGAGGTCGCCTTTGGCATGGGGAGCATCCTGTGTATTCTGGTCGTTGGTATAAGCGTGGATGGTGGTCATCAGACCATTTACGATACCAAATTGTTCGTCGAGCACTTTCGCCATCGGGGCCAGGCAGTTGGTGGTACAGCTGGCACAGCTGATCACGGTCTCGGTACCGTCAAGAATATCGTGGTTCACATTAAACACGATGGTCTTGAGGTCGCCGGTAGCGGGTGCCGAGATCACCACTCTTTTAGCGCCGGCGGTAAGGTGGGCCGAGGCTTTGTCTTTATCAGTGAAAAAGCCGGTACATTCCAGCACCACGTCTACGTCGTGGTCCTTCCAGGGAATTTCGGCCGGATTTCTCTGTGCATATATTCTTACCTCATCGCCGTTAACGATGATGGAGTTTTCAGTAGCCTTTACTTCAGCCTTGAAGGGCCCCTGTGCACTATCATATTTTAAAAGGTGCGCCAACACCTTAGGACTTGTCAGATCGTTGACTGCCACCACGTCGATTCCTTCCATTTGGTAGATCTGGCGGTACACCAACCGGCCAATACGTCCAAAACCGTTGATCGCGACTTTAACTGTGCTCATTTTCAATAATATTTTTAGGTTATAAATGCGGCTGTGAAGTTACAACAAAAACTTACTGCCCAAATGTTCAAACCCGGGAATGCCGCTTACCACAGGAAAGTTGAAATTTATTTGGGGTTGAATATTTTGCCTATTATCTTTGCCGTCCCAAAAACCCGGGGTAATACCCGGGAAAATGGTGAAAATCAGCCGCGTTCGTCTAAGGGCTAGGACACCACCCTTTCACGGTGGTGATACGGGTTCGAATCCCGTACGCGGTACAAGCTTTCAAAGGGCAAAATGATCAAAGGGCTTCTCTTCCAGAGGAGCCCTTTTGCTTGGTGGGCTACGGTTTCGCCGACCCACCATCCATCATTCCTGGGAATTGCCTGGTCTGGCAGGTACCGAAAATCCCCGGCTTCCTTTGCACATAACCAAACATCTGCTCAATTAAACGATTGCCTGAATTCCAGAGGCGTTTGACCGGTTTTTTGCTTGAACAGTTTGCTAAATGACTGTGGATGTTCAAAGCCTAAAGAATACGCTATTTCGCTTATGGATTCTTCAGTTGTGCTCAGCTTTTCTTTGGCATAGGTCAGAAGGCGGTTTTGGATATGCTGTTGCGTATTCTGACTGGTATACAATCGCAATAGCGTTCCCAGGTAATTGGGAGAAATATGAAGCTGTTCCGCTATAAAGGTCACAGAAGGAATGCCGTTTTTCAACACATTCTCGTATTCAAAAGCCTGGTTGAGCACTGCTTCAAACCGGTCCAGCAATTCCGTACTGGAGCGTTTCCTGGTAAAAAATTGCCGCTCGTAGAATCGCTCTGAATAAATGAGCAATCTTTCGACCTGGTTGATAATTAAATCTTGACTAAACTTATCAATATTTGATTGATATTCTTGTTTTATGCTCAGCAATATGTCAACTATTATCTTCTCCTCTTTATCGGAAAGGAAAAGCGCCTCGTTTACCGCGTATTGGAAAAAATCAAAGGTTTTTATCTTCTTGGCTAACGGAGTATTCCATAAGAAATCAGGATGAATCAATAAGAGCCAGCCCGTTGGTTCTGCTACAACATGTTGGTTGATTTCTATTTTCAGAAACTGAAGCGGTGCAATAAAAGACAAAACCCCGGAATCGAAATCATACACTTGTTGCCCGTAGTTAAACCTGGCATTCACATTCCTCTTCAATCCAATAGTATAGAAATCCTGTACCCATTTCACACAACTTTCATCGAAAGGATAAGACACTTTGCTGTAATCGATCAGGCTGATCAACGGATGATCGGGACCGGGAAGATTGCAAAACGAATGAAATTCGGCAATGGAATTGAGTCGGTATGCTTTTGCCATTGTTCAACTAATTTTTCTCTTTGTATAAAATCATTCCGGCATGGTATAAAATACCATTTCTGAATTCTCCGTCTGCCGAAAAACCGGTGTCGTCTTTATAGTCAATATGATTTCCTGTTACCTTGTAACTGCCCTGGTAAGCGCTTTTGCGATTGCCGCGCGCTTCATCATACCTGTTGTTGGGCAATAGTTCATGCCGGATGTAACCGTCTTCGGTCACCCACACTCCTATGTATTCCTTAGTTTCTTCTATCGTCTTATTCATAGTAGCTGCTGTATTGTTAATCAAATTGGTGAGTTCATAGGTGTCGAGAAAAGCCGTTGCCTGGATGATTTTTCCGTCTTTAACCTCAAGTTTCCACACATAATCATTTTTATAAGTGCCGCCCGAAATAGTGGTAGCACTGGCGCTAAAATGAAGCCAGACATGAGTTCCGTCATTCGTCAGGCTGATGAGTTCAAGTTGCAGTGGCGACTTCAATTTTTCCAAAATCGGCTTTACAGCTTTTTCAATAAACTCCGCTTTTCCGTTGTAAGTACCTGAAACCGGCGATTGCCCACTCACGGTCCAAACCACATCTTCCGCCAGTATGTCGAAAAAGCTGCCTTCATTATTCTTCCATTTCACAAATTGATTAGCAACAATTGTCGTTGCCTCCTCCATTGCGGTCCGGTCCATAATGGATGAGCGGTCTGCTTGTTGTCCCTGGGAAGTACATGCTGTGCTTCCCAATAAGAGTGTTAGTATTAAACCATGATTGATGATGAATTGTTTTTCCATTGTTCCACATTTTCTGATGATGTTAAAAAATCCGTTGATGTGCTCAGTGCCTGGTGCTCACGCAGTGCATTTTGTATTACTTCGATCTTTTCCTGGGCCAGCTGCAAAGAATCACTTCCCAGGAACAGGTGCAAGGGCGGTTTCTCCATTTCTGCCACTTCTTTAAAAGCTGCAGCGGCTTTTTGAGGACCGCCAGGTTGATGGCCGTTTTGTTCGTTGGCATGCCACTGGGCGAGATTGGCCGAGGCGGTATATTCCTTAATTTGATTTTTGGGAAGGCGAAGCGAACCCTTGTCCAGGAAATTAGTGCGGAAATAACCCGGATAAACCACGGTTGCCGAAATACCAAATTCTTTGACGTCGGCCGATAATGCCTCGGTGAGCCCGGCCACGGCAAACTTGGTGGCACAATAGATGGCGGCACCCGGGAAAGCTCCTGTAAAACCTCCGATGGATGCCATGTTGATGATGTGTCCCGACTTTCTCGCCCGCAGATGAGGCATTACATTCCGGGTTACATTCAGTAAGCCAAATACATTAATTTCAAAATTCTGGCGTATCTCTTCGTCAGTGAGTTCTTCGGGGGTGCCGAATTGTGCATAACCGGCATTGTTTACCACCACATCGATTTTGCCAAACTGTGCCACACTCTTTTCAATAGCATGCTGCACGTCATCATTGTCGGACAAATTGACCTCAAGCGGCAAGAACGCATCCGATGCTGGTCCGAGTTGATCAGTCAATGCCTGCTTGTTTCGCGAGGTAGCAGCTACGCGGTAGCCATTTGCCAATAATTTTCTTACCAGTGCAAGCCCCAAACCTTTTGAAGCTCCTGTCACAAACCAAACTTTCTTTGCTTCCATTATCCTTGATTTTAATTGTTTGAGATAATGATGCAAAGCTGGTCAGAAACAAGAACTCTGGTGTATCCGAATCGGCGAATGATGTAGTTAAATCGTGAATGCCCCTATGTTATCCAGATGGTAAGAATTAGAATGGTGGGAGTTTTCCATATTCCGGCATTAATATAAAAGTAATAACTAATCTGCTCCATTCTGCCCCAAAATTGTTTTTATAAGTGACTGTAAACAAATCTTTTCAAACATGTTTTGGAAATTACTCAATGTTTTAAGTAAAATTGCTCAGTACATTGAGTAATTTTTTTACCCCTCAAAAAGAGGCCGCAAGGCCAGCCCGCATCCTGCAGCTATTAGTAAATTGTGAAACAAGTTTGACCTTCAAGACCTCTCCTATATACCAGCAGCAACAGAAAACCGAAAAATCCGTCTGAGAACTGAGGAATCATTATTTCCGCAACACCAAAAACTTTTTTATGAAAAACAATTTCATCCATCTGGCAACCTTCTTCGTCCTTTCTATTCTCGCTGCCTGCGGCGGCAACCAGCAAACCGGCACGTCGGCTGCTGATGGAGCACATAATAGCCAGAATGCGCTCGACTGGGATGGCGCCTACCGCGGCATTATTCCCTGCGCTGATTGCCCGGGCATTCAAACCACCGTTTACCTCAATAAAGATCTGACCTACCGGATGACCATGAAATACCTCGAGAGAGAAGGCGCGCAACTGGAGTATACCGGCAAATTTTCGTGGAACGACAAAGGAAATACCATAACACTCGAAAGCAACAGCAATCAAACAACAAAATTCTTCGTTGGTGAGAATACACTTACGCAGCTCGACGAGGCGGGCAACAAAATTACCGGAGAAATCGCAACTGAATTTATACTCACCAAATCCAATTTTGATATCCTTGAAAAATACTGGAAACTGACAGAGCTGGAAGGGCAGCCGGTAACAGTAGATTCCGGCATGGGAAGAGAACCACATATCATAATCAAAGAAGCCGACAACCGGGTAAACGGCAACGGCGGCTGCAATGCCATCAGCGGCAGTGTTGAAGTGCGCAGTATAAACCGCATCAAATTTTCGCAAATGATGAGTACGCTCATGGCCTGCCCTTCGATGCAGACTGAACAAAACTTCTTAAAAGCATTGCAGGAAGCGGATAGTTACACGCTTTCAGGAGATGATTTGAGTTTAAACAAGGGAGAACAGGTGCTGGCCAGATTTAAAGCAGTGTATATGAATTAATGTTTCAATCAGGCAATCCATCTATCCGGATAGGTCATATTCCCGCATCAAAAAAATTTTTCATGCACTTTTAATGCGAAAAGAGAAAAGCTCACGTTAATTGCGGTATTTTACACGCAACCCTAAACTTACCTTTTGTGAAAACTACTTTTCTATTTTTGGGAATACTGATTTCCTCCTTCGCTTTTACCCAGACAAGTGATAATCCGTACGATCTTCAATATGAAGAAAGTGATGGCCTGCGTCGTGTAAGGTACCGCGGCCAGTATGGCTATATCGATCGAAAGGGCAATGAAGTAATCCCTCTGAAATACGCTTCTGCCACCGACTTCAAGGATGGTCTTGCCAAAGTTTCGCTCGACAAAAAGAAATACGGCTATATTAATACACAAGGAGCCGTGGTGATACCGCTCGAATATGAAAGTTTTTTCGACGGCTTCATACAAGGTAATACTCCCGCGCAGAAAAACGGTCGCTGGGGCATGATCTCGGACAAAGGCAAACTGGTGATTCCGCACGAGTATGATCTCGTGCTTTATCCCAGCGAAGGCATGGTATGTGTGGGCAAAAAAGTAGGTGATGACTTACGCTACGGCTTTGTAAACATGCAAGGCCAACTGGTGATACCCTGCAAGTATGAAATGACCGATGCATTTTCGGAGGGACTGGTGGCAGCCCAATTGAATAATCAATTCGGCTTTCTTAACGCCAGCGGTGAAACCATTATTCCTTTTCAGTTTGAATCAGCACGCAGATTCCGCGAGGGCATGGCTATGGTTAAAGTGAAAGGCAAATGGGGATTCATTGATAAGTCGGGCAAAATTGTCATTCAACCCGAATACAACAAAGTGAAACCCTTCGAAGGTGGCGAGGCGGAAGTATTGAAGGGCACCGAAGCTTACTTTATCAACAAAAAGGGCGAGCGTTTAAAGAACGGGAAATGGCTGCTCATTTTTACCAAAGGCATCAACTACGGCGAGCAGTTCTGGTTTCGCGGAAGAAAATGGAGTGATGAATTAAAAAAGAAATACGACGAAGGATTTCGCTATACCGACGTGCAATGGAACCGCTACGAGGAAGAATTGTTTATTACCATGTCGAAGACTACCACTCACTGGCAAAGTAATTTCTTTCACAACTTTGAGTTCAGCAAAATGTGGGATAAGGTGCTGGAACATTATAAAGACAATCGTGCACTGACCCAGCTCTCCTTTAATAAAGGGAAATGGACCTTTATGTTTACACCTCTGCTCACGGGTAAGAAAGAAGTGGCGGTGAATGCGGAAGATTTTCCTATACAAAATATCCGGAAACATTGGAAAGACGGCAAATACATCACCAAAATGGCATATGGCGACCGTTGGGTGATCGTGATGCGCGAAGAAAATTATTCTGACCAGGCGCTCAGGGCTTACGAAAACAACCGATGGGACGAGGAAGATATGCAGGCGAATTTCAAAAAAGGCTTTTTCATTACCGACGTAGTGAAGTTGCCCGATGGATATGTGGTGGTCTATACCAAGGGAACGCCGATTAAAGAGCAACTGCTGGTATGGGACGAAGAGTTACCCCTGCGCGATATCAAAGGCTACTGGAGTAAGGGTTGGGCGTCGTATCGTACAATATTCATCCCGAGGGAGACTACGCTTGACGTTGACGAATAATAACGCACCCGGGACGTTGAAGAACAAATACCCGGCCTTTGGAATGAGCTGAGCTTCCCCTAGCTTTGGCAATAATTTCCTTATGGCAAAAAAATCACTCAAGATCAGCGTCTCTCCCACTATAGGTAAGGTCTCTGCCCGTTGTATTGCGCCTGCAAAGCCTGTATGCGTACTGGTGCTGGCCCACGGCGCGGGCGCCAATATGGATCATGTGTTTATGGAAACCCTGGCTACGCGCTTAGGAGAAGAAAATATCGCAACACTTCGATTTAATTTTCCCTTTACTGAAAACAAAAAAGGCCGCCCCGACTCACCAGCGGTGGCGCACCAGGCTATTGAGGCGGCTATTGCCAGGGCAAGAGATCTTTTTCCTAAACTCCCCATATTTGTCTCGGGAAAATCATTTGGCGGCAGGATGAGCTCGCAGTATTTGTCTGAGCACCCCGATGCGGATGTGAAAGGAATTATCTTCTACGGATTCCCACTGCATGCCGCCGGCAAACCCTCCGTTGAACGCGGCGATCATTTGAAAAAAGTGAAAGTGCCGATGCTTTTCCTGCAGGGCACGCGGGATGCGCTGGCGGAATGGGATTTGATAACCAAAGTGACCAAATCATTGAAAAAGGCGAAACTGGTGAAGATTGAAAATGCCGATCATAGTTTTAAGGCTGGCAAGACGGATACGATGTCGATGCTGGTGGCTGAGACAAAAGCATGGATCCAGAAAGTGCTAACATAGCGCTGCAACTCCATCGATGAAGCCTTCACATAGTCAACCATGCCAGCTGGTGGTAAGAAAGCCACTGCTCACCGCATAGTCGGCGGCCTTAATAGCATCGCCCAGGTAGCCGGAGCTTCCGGTAGCTTTGTACAGTTCCAGTGCGGCACCCAGAAAAGTGCCCTGGTTATAAGTGAATTTCCAGGAAGTATTTTTTGTGCTGTTCTTATCGATGTTGTCGTACACCCATCCACTGCTGGCATCGTACAACACAGATTTCTGCCAGTGGTAAATGTCTTTCGCCCATTGCAGGTCACCAGGATTACTAAACTTTTTATACAATCGTGCCGCTAAGATGGCTGCGGGCATATTCGAGGGAGTATTTTTCGAAGAATTGTCTTTGCGCCACCATATGCCGCCGCCCAGGTCATCGCTCATAGAAGACAACAAAATTGGCTTTTTTCCATACAAGCCCTGCAAACTTTTTTATTGGCTGTTGAAAATGAGCGTGTTTACCGTTTCAATCTCATCCTGGCTGATGGTGTGCCCCATATTCTTATATATCTTTTTGGTAACGCAGGCATTCAACTTATCGAGTATTTCAACAGTAGCATTTACCCTTTCCACCGGCACGTGCGGATCCGGATCACTGGTGCCAATAAAGATGGGCGTGCCGGAGAAGTCTCCGCCATAATTCTCTGAATAAATTTTATCACCGATCAGTCCGCCGGTGAAGGCAATCACGCCGCCGCAGCGGTGCGCATTTCTTGCAACGAACTCCAGGGCTAAGCAGGCGCCCTGCGAAAAGCCGAGAAAATAAATATTGCTGTTATCAATGCCTTCGGCGTTGATATCTCTTACAGTCTCTATTAATAAGTCAAGTGCCGAAGAAAGCCATGGTTCATTCTCTTTTGGCGGCGCCAGGAATGAGTAGGGATACCAGGTATGATTGGTTGCCTGCGGCGCCAGCAGCGCATAGTCATTCACAGATAAATAATGTGCTAAGCTTAGGATATCATCTGCCGAACCGCCACGGCCATGCAGCATGATCAACGCTTGCTTCGCTTCGGAAAGTTTTTTGCCCGCAGTTAAAATTTGCTTCCTATGCATGGCCTATGCTTGCTTCAGTTCCGGAAGAATTTTTTCAATAGTCGCGCGCCTGGGTTCGTATTGCGGCGGAAGTTTCAAGGCTTTTCCCAATTCACTCACCGGCTCATCAATAGCAAAACCCGGGTTGTCGGTGGCAATTTCAAACAACACACCACCCGGCTCACGGAAGTACAGCGAGAAAAAATAGTTTCGGTCTATTTTCGGGGTAATATCCAGGCCTTGCTCAATTATTTTCTCGCGCAACTCCATTTGAATTTCTTCGTTCTTTACCCTGAATGCCACGTGATGATTGGTGCCACCCGCGTTTACACCGCGCTTGCCACCGGGTGTCTCTATTATGTCAACAATGTTTGCGTTGTCAATTGAATCGGTGATAAAGCGATAACGGTTACCGGTTTGTTTCAGCAACCTGTAACCGAAAATATCAGTAAGGATTTTCGCGGTAGGCTCCACTTTGAGCAATTGCAGCGTCACGCTTCTAAAACCGCGGATGGCCACATCGGCACCCACCTGCTCTGTGGTCCATGGCTGGCGGGTATCTTCCTGCTCCGGCACTACCAGAAATAATTCAAGACCATCGGGGTCCTGGAAGTATACTACCTGTTCACCAAAACGCTCCTGGGGTTGATTGAATACAACGCGCTTTTCTTTGAAACGTGCTGTCCAGAAATCAAGACTGCCTGCGGGCACGGAGTAACCAATTTCCGTAGCCATACCAATACCATTGATGCCACGCTTTACATAAGTCCAGGGAAAAAATGTAAGAATGGTTCCCGGCTCGCCGGTTTCATTGCCATAATAAAAATGATACGTGCCAGGGTCGTCGAAGTTCACGGTTTTCTTGACCAGTCTCAGCCCCAACACATTCGTGTAAAAATCAAAATTGCGCTGCGCCGAGCCTGCGATGGCTGTAATGTGGTGGATACCGAGTACAGGGTTGGCCATTCTTTTTTTATAAATGTACGGCATAAATGCCTGCCCGGCGCCAACTTAATTTACCGTCAATGTAAAATTCACGGAGATGTCTGTTGCTGATTTGGGACTGTTGACCGGGTCTGGAATTTGTTTGTCGGGAGGATCGCCGGGATAGTGGCGCAACGTAAGGGTGACCGTGCCCGTGGAAGGAGCGCCGGTAGTCCATACGCTGGTAGTGCCCAGCGGCACGCCGTTCACATCATTGTTCAGGTTATCAATTGAAAGATTGACGCCGGGAGAAACTTCATAGTAAATGCGATGAGCCTGGCTTTCCTCTTCCACTTCTTCGGTGATATCTTCTGCAGGATCGGCGGCCTCATTCAGCAGAAATATCGAAACATTGTATGCAGTATTAGCCGCCAGTTCAATGTCATCAACCGAAGGCGGGTTGCCGCCGGGACCGTCCAGGTCTGCAAACCTGAATTCGAGCGCCGGGCCTCCGCTTTGCGGAACAGCGCTGATGACAACCGTGGTGATCAGCTCTTCTTCGTTGGTTTCGCCTTTTTCTTTTTTGCAGGCGCTAAAAACCAGGAGGTATATGATGACAAGGATTCTTAAGTTCATAGTTTTCATTTTAGGAGTTTCCGATAGGTAAGGTTACACGCAGGTTGATATTCCTGCCCATTTCATCGGTGAAATAGCGCATACTGTTCAGGTAGTCGCGGTAAGCGGTGTTGAACAGGTTTCTCACACCTAATCCCACCGTCAGCGGAAATTGATTGATCATGAGTGTGCTCGATGCCTGCACATGCACCAGCGTGTAAGCCGCGGGTGGCGCTTTATAATCGAACTTCACATTCTTTTCATCAGGCACGCGTGTCTGCTCAAACACATGCGAAAGCTCTACGGAGATATTATTTTTGGTGAAACGTTTTCCATCGGCGGGCAGGTAACTCAGTTCGGTACTCACGCGGTCGGCGGGCATCAGTATCAGCCAGTCGCCCAGCGCTTTGTTTTTCGCGCGTAGTATGGAGAGTCGCGAGGTCCAGTCTACCTGCCGAATCGGTTTTATTGAAATGCTGGCATCCATACCGTTCAATGTAGCATCGGTCTGATGATATTCAATTTTCGGAAATGCGCCTGCAATAGTCAGCACTGCTTCATTGGGCACGGGCTGGCGGTAAATGAAATCGTCAATGTTATTGGAATAGAGATATACTTCTGCTGAAATGGTTTCATCTTGGTTTTGATAGTTGATGGTGACACCGAGATTCGCAGATTTTTCGGGTTTCAGGTTCAGATCGCCTTCTTCGTAAGTGGCGCTGCCATGGTGGATGCCATTGCTCAGCAATTCATTCACATGCGGCGCACGCGTTGAGAGCGAAAATGCGGCGCTCAGCTTCCAATGCTCATTCGGTCTGAAACCTGCGCTGGCAGATCCTGCCCATGTAGAGAAATCAAAATCATAGTGATCGAAACTGCTGCCGCCCTGCAGCAGGCGATTGGTATAAATCGTTTTGTTGTCATAACGCAGTCCTGCCTGCAATTCCCATTTGTGCTTGTGCCATTTTTCAATAGCATAGGCGCCGTAGGTATAACTTTGATAATTGGGAATAAAATATCTTCCCGCATACGCATTGTCCTGCTGCATAGCTGCTATACCCACTATCCCGCTGAAGTTGCGTTGTACCGGGTGCTCATAACTCAAATCTTCAGTAAAAGTGGAAATAGATAAATTCAGTTGCGGTCTTGTATTAGTACTGCTGCGCACAATGTCAAATTCCTTGCGCTGGTTGAATTGTCCTGCCAGTTGCAACACAAAGCGATGACCGTTTTTCGTGTACTGTGTTTTTGATTTCAGAATTTGGTGTGTCACATCCTGGTAAGGCCTGTCGATTTCATAGCTATCCTGGCCGGTAAAAATAGGATCAGGTCTGTTGGCATTGATAGCAGTCTCCAGGTCGGAGAGGTTACCAATATGCGCGCCTTTGAAGATGCCGACGCGTGTAGCGAAACGACTGTAGAATAATTCAGTGTTGAAATATTCTTTGGTATAGCCGGCAGTGATGGAGAAATTTTTCTCCTCGCTGGCAGTATTGTTTAACCGGTAACCAGGCGTGGCCGAATTGGCCCCGCGTCTGTAGGTGCCTTGCAGGCGGTAAGAAAATGCAGGCAGTTTTTTTAACTGTTGTTCAAAAACAGCCGATGCCACATATTGCCTGTTATTGGTGAAATAAGCGGTATTAACTTCGCCGCGCCAGCCGGGTTTGTTTTGCAAAGGTTTTGGCTGCACCAGTATCACGCCGCCGATGGCATCGGAACCATAGCGGAGTTCATCCACACCCTTAATCACGGTGAGTTTATCGGCGATGAAGGGATCAATTTCCGGCGCGTGCTCATTTCCCCATTGCTGTCCTTCCTGTCGCACCCCATTCACAATAGTGAGAATGCGGTTGCTGTGCAGGCCATGAATCACCGGTTTTGAAATGGTGCTGCCGGTTTGTAGTAACGTAACGCCATTGATTTTACTGAGTGCTTCAGAAACAGATAAACCCCTGGTTTCTTCCAGGTCCTGGCCGGAAAGTTCTTTTCTGAAACCAGCGCTGGCAATTTCTTTCTTTGCCACCACTACGGCCTCGCCCAGCGTATTCTTGGCATGTGGTAAGAAAAGGTCGAGGTGACGGTTCCTGTCGAGGTGCACGCTTTGGTGCAGCGTCTGGCAATGCACATGACTGATCTGTATAGTATAGCGGCCCGGACAAAGATTTTCAAAAACAAAATTGCCATCTTCGTCGGTGATCACCTGGCGGTTGAGCTCCACAATTAATACGGTAGCCGATTGCAGTTTTTCCTTTATGTCGGCATCTTCCACATGCCCTGACAATCTCAGCTGGCAGGGCTGCGCAAATGCAATAGTAGCTAGTAAAATACTGGAAAGAAATATGAATACAGTTTTCACGGTAATATGTTAGATAGTAAAAAATGGAAAGTGCGAAAGAGGAGCACTTTCGTTTCAACTTATTTACTATGCTAACACCGGGGGTCCCCGCAGCGAAAAACATTCGGGCGCCGCGGTAGCTATTTGCGAAGTATAACGGGTATGAAGAACCGGAAAATCTATTTCCGGGTTCAATGCGATGGACGTTTCTGTTTCGGTAAAGGGCGAAGTGGCCACCAGGTCGTTCAGGTCGCAGGTAAATCCATCTTTCCCGATAGTCGGCTGATCCTGGCAGGTATTTTCAACTAAGTCTTTATGCGCCGCAAAAACTTCGTGCAGGTACAGGCGGGGCATGATGCTCAGGATAAAGAGCATCAGCATGGCACCAGCCACCAACTGACGTATGAGACGATGTTTTTGCATTACCGAAAATTTGTAACGTGGTTGCAAATTACAGATTTTGTTTCAAAAACTATAAATATCTTTAGTCCTGACCATTAAAACTGCTTTACCTGCGCAATAAAAATTACCTGTACGCGGGTCATATCATCTTCTCGATACATCAATACATCTTCGGTTTCATAGTAATTCTGCTGCTTACGATTTTTGATATGCTCGGCAAATCAGGAATAAGGTTCTTCGATGTGGTGGGGCTCATTCTATTGTTATTGCCATTTTTGTACCTGCTGCTGAGCATGAAGCGATTTTACAAACAAGGCTGGCTGGTAACAATCGGCAAAACGGTGCTGGCAAGTTTATCCGGCTTGCTTATCCTCATCATACTATTCCTCGCCTTTATATTGTTTTCGGTATTTCAGTTATAAATACCGGCGCGTACTTCTTCGTCTTTCGGGCACAACACGCCTCGCGAAAAATTTCACCAGCAATAAGCCCGCAATAAATCCGCCGATGTGCGCGGCATAAGCAACGCCGCCTGTTTCTTCGCCACCCAATGCGCCAAGTCCATGCACCACCTGGAACACGAACCAGATGCCCACCGCAATAAATGCGGGCACTGAGATGATGGTGAACAGCATCCACACATGAACAGCACGCGTGGGGTGTTGCAGCATATAACCGCCCAGCACACCCGAAATAGCACCCGAAGCGCCCAAGCTGGGCATCAATTCATCTTGTCCAAAGAAGGCTGTACTGAACACATGGGCCAGGGCGGCCAGTATGCCGCAGAGCAAATAAAAAATGAGATAGCTGCCATGCCCCATTTCATCTTCGAGGTTGTCGCCAAAGATCCAGAGAAAAAGCATGTTGCCGCCAAGATGCGCCCAGCCTCCATGCATAAACATAGAAGTGATAAGGGTAAGATACACAGGTATGTTGGTAGGCCCCAGTCCCGGCATTTCAAAGCGATGACCGGTGAGCGGATCGAGCACGATGGTGGGACTGGTGACGATATCCTGCCCGGTGAGAATTTCGGCGGGCACGGTGGAGTAGGCAAACATTACCTGCAGGTTGTTGCCCATATCCTGCCAGAACACGAAAACCAATATGTTGGCTGCTATAAGCAGGTAATTGATATAAGGGGTACTACGCCGGTCGCGGTTATCGTCGCCAATGGGGAGAAACATAATTTTTGAGTTGGGTATGCAAATGCTGTTCCGGCAAAAATACTTGGAAAAGCCTCAGCTACATACAACTATGTATGCGTTCCATAAGGTATGACCCCGAGGCGGGAGGGTTATCGCGGATTTTTTCTGCGCATTTATACTTGAATTCCGTCGAACACGTTATATATCAGCCTTTAAATCCAAAATCCTGTCGAAATGAAAAGATCTCTACTCCTGGTAGCAGCCGGCCTGATGGCCTTTTCCGCATTTTCACAGCAATACAACGGCTACGTTTATGACAACTATGCGGGCACCCAAAGCCTGCTTTTCAATCCTGCCAACGTTGCAGGCAGCAAATATAAAGTTGATGTGAACCTGGTGTCAGTGAGCTCGTTGATCGGCAACAATGCCTACGAGCTGGACAAGAAAAAGCTTTTTCATTTCGACCTCTCCGACCTGCGTGAAGGCACGCATTATTTCAAGGTGAATACTCCTAATGAGACCAAGAAGCTGTGGCTCAATACCGATATTATGGGGCCTTCGTTCCTGATGACGTTGAGTCCGCGCAGCGGCCTGGGCTTTACTACCCGCATGCGAAGCCTTGCCAATTCGTACAATCTGAGCAATACCGGCTTTCATTTCTTCAACAGCGATGATGGCGTGTGGGATACTGATCTGGCAGAAAAAAATGTGCAATTGAAAATTCATGCGTTTGCCGAGGCTGGACTCACTTATGGCAGGATTGTAAAACAGACCGATAACAGCACCTTGAAACTGGGAGTTACCGGTAAATACGTTCATGGTATCGGCATCGGCTCTGTGCATACCAATACCTTGCTGTATAATATCGACGCAGCGAAAAATTTCAATAATCTCGCCGGTGATATGACCGTGCAATATTCCTCCAATATCGACGACCTGCAAGATGGCCGGATATGGGATGGCATCAGCGGCAGCGCCTCACGCGGTGGTTGGGGCATTGACGCGGGACTGGTATGGGAATGGGAACCCGGTGGTAAAAAAGATTCAGGTGCACGTACCACCTGGCTCGATAATGACCAGACTCCTTACAAATTGCGAATGAGCGTAGCAGTTACAGATTTCGGATATGTACGTTATAAAAACTCGCCGCATGGCAATACTTACCTGGTGGATGGCAGCGGCTTCAATGCTGATGAATTCAAGAAAGCCGATGGAGAAGATTATGATCAATACTTCGACCGCCTGGAAGTAAACGGCATTCTTGATCCGCAGGCATGGAAAGAAAACCTGAATGTGAAACTACCCATGGCCATCCGAGCTGATGTGGATTATCATATTTACAAAAGACTATTCATCAATGCCGGCGCCGTGATCAATATGGTGTCGAAAAGCAAGAATGCGCTCAGCGCGCACTACGCCACTTCTTTTACCGTGACCCCGCGTCTTGAAAAGAAATGGTTCAGCATTTATGTGCCGGTATATTATAACATGGAAGACCAGTTCAGCGCAGGTGCCGGCTTTCGCCTGGGACCCGTCTTTGCCGGTTCTTCATCTGTATTGTCAAACCTCTTTGGCAAAGACCGGATACAGGGAATGGATGTACATGTAGGCGTGCATATACCCGTATTCCAGCCTGCTAAAAACAATAAGAAGAAAAAGCAGGAACAGGTGAAAGAAGTGCCTGTTGAAAACGACAGGGACAAGGACGGCGTGACCGATGATAAGGACGAATGTCCTGATGAACCCGGTGAAATTGCCTTGATTGGTTGCCCCGATAAAGATGGCGATGGTGTGCCCGACAAAGACGATAAATGTCCGGATGAAAAAGGCTCAAAAAATTTCAATGGCTGTCCTGCTCCCGACAGCGATGGCGATGGCCTGAATGATGATGAAGATAAATGTCCCCACTTGCGTGGCAGCATCGAGCTCGGTGGCTGTCCGGAGGTAAAACCCGAGGTGGTTAACTCCGTAAACCTTGCGGCACGCAAGATATTCTTCGTCACCAAGAGCGCAACCATATTGGAGGTATCTTATGAGCAGCTCGACTTCATTGCTGAGCAGCTGCAGGCCGATCCCAACCTGCACCTTACCATCGAAGGTCATACCGACGATGTAGGCAAGGCCTCACGCAATCTCGACCTCTCAATCCGCCGCGCCAACTCGGTGAAAACCTACCTGATCAACAAAGGTATCGACCCCAGCCGCATGACTACCCGAGGCTATGGCGAAAGCCGCCCCATCGGAAACAACAAGTATGTAGGCGGACGAGCGTTGAACAGGCGAGTGGAACTCAAATTGAGTTATCAATAGAAAAACGGGCAGCCCCGGAGAGCCGGGGCTGCGAGTCACATGAGAAAATTTACAACAGCAACCGCATATATCTCCAGGAGGATTGCTGTGAGGTCAGTAGTTCCTGGAAATAAGTTTATTTATGATTTTTAAAATTCGTTTAGTCCGTTATTTCTTCTAAACGGGTGGCAGTTGTTGACTCCCCGAATTGTTGAGGGCTTGACGCACGGGCGCGTGGATTTGAACGAAGAGTGATAGAATTTTGTTTTCTCATGGCTTTAATTTTTTTGGCTATTACTCTTTGGCCCGGTGGGACCAACTGATGGACGAAGATCATAAAAATTTCCGGAAATGCCAGAGCAGTGATCATTAAAAATGACCGCTTGCACAGTAACAATAAAAAAACTTATCATGGTTGAACACCATGATAAGTTTGATCTTCACTTATTTGGGTATTACCATCCGGTATTTTGCGGCCTGATGTTGGGATTGGCATCTAACTCCGGCTGTGGAATAGGCCAGGTCCAGGCACGGTCGTTAGGCAACAGCGTGCAGAAACTAGTACAAAATGTTCTGTTGATGGTGCGGGTTGTACGCTTCAGATCAAACCAACGATGTCCCTCTGCTACCAGCTCTTTGCGGCGCTCAAAAGCAATTGCTTCTTCCAGCGCGGGTCCGATGAGCGATTCGGGCACATATCCAACTATTCTCGCAGCACGCAGCGTGTTCAGATCATCCATCGCCAGCGTCTGAAACGCACCGCCCTTACGCAGGTAGGCTTCGGCTCTCACCAGGTACATTTCCCCGGTGCGGAAAGCTTTGAAGTTTACCACGCCATCAGGTTTTCCTATTTGCGTAATCTTTGCTTCATATTTTACCAGCGTAGTTCTGGGATCTCCGTAGTCGTCGGGCACGTCCCTGAAGTAGGCATCATAGCGAATATCGCCGGGGTCGTAAGATTGCAACAAAGTGAGGTTGGGATAATACTGCGCTGCATTGATATCGGGAGCATAAACATGTCCTGCCACGCGGCCCTGTCCTGCAGTAAAGGTATACGACCAAACCACTTCGGCCAGCGACGCATCTCTCCATATCAAACCAAACTGATCCTTGGAAGCCAGCGGAAATTCATCGATCACCATCGTTGCATACTTGATGGCGCTGTCGGGTTGGTTGGCGTATAAATGAATTCTTGCAAGCAATGCATGCACCACATGTTCATCCATGCGCGACCTGTCGATAGTGTTGACAGGATAATCTACACCTTCAAAGTTACCCAACGCAGTATACAGGTCCTGCAGTATTTGATCGTAGGTGCTCTTCACTGTGCCGCGGGAAGGCATTTGCTCGTAGTCAAACACCGAGATATAAGGTATGCCCGGAGCAGTGGAGTTACGGTCATAGTCTTCCACCCAGTAACGCATCACGTCAAAGTGCACCATGGCGCGGATAGCGAGCGCCTGTCCGCGAATGCGGTTAACTGCGCCGGGATCGCTGTCTTCAAAACGCTCGATACCGCGCAAAGTCAGGTTGGCCTGCGATATGATGCGGTAGGCGGCGAGCCAGGTATTTTCAATCTGGGTTTCATCTTTGGTATAACGCCAGCGCGAAAACACACGTTCATTTCCCAACGATTCGATGGATTCAAAAAAATTATCAGACAACAGATCGGGTAATGTTACATAGGCATTGGAGTTGCCGTCGAAAGAGCCGTAGTAGTCAGTATCACGGAAAAGCGCATACGCACCCAGCAGTGAAAATTCATAGTCTTCAATACTATTGAAGCGTTCGGCGCCATCGAGGGTCGACTCAGGTTCCTTGTCCAGTATCTTGGTGCAGGCGCTGAGACTGGAGTACATCAGAATGGCTATAATTATCTTTTTTATTGACATATCAGTATTGTTAGAATTTAAAAACCAACGTTCAGTCCAAATGTGAAAGTCCTCAGTTGCGGATAGTGCGAACCGATCAGGTTACCTGTGGTGATCTCAGGATCGTAGCCCAGGAAATTATGCCATACGTGCAGGTTTTGCCCCTGCGCAAAAATGCGTGCTGTTCTCATCTTCAGTTTTTCAGACAGTTTGCGGGGCAGGCTATAGCTGAGCATTACGTTGCGGAGACGCAGGTAATCGCCTTTTTCCACATAGCGCGAAGTGGAACCCACCCAGTCGCTGAAGGCGCTGGGAATATCAGTAATATCACCCGGCTGTCTCCATTCGTTGAGCATCCTCTTAGCCAGGTTCGAGAACCAATAGATCGGGTTTTCGATATTAGTTCTATCGTTGTTGAAGATCACATTGCCATACGCGTAGCTGAACAATACTTCCAGTTGCAGACCTTTGTAGTTGAGTGTTGTACCGAAGCCGCCATAATGAGGAGGATCTGTAGTGCCTAATAATACGCGATGATCAGGATCGTACACATTGGTAGTAGTCTTGCCGTCTAGCTCATAATACAAAGCATCGCCATTGGCGGGATCAACGCCGGCATAGCGCACGAGGTAAAGTGAATTGATAGGCTGACCAACCTGGTTGATAAACAAACCCGTGATATTTTTCTCCAGTCCATTCTGGTCCAGCAATTCGTTCTTGTTATATGAATAGTTGGCTTCTACCGACCAGGTGAAATTGGTATTTCTGATGATGTTCACGTTTACCCCAACTTCAACACCACTATTGCGCAGTTTACCCAGGTTGTTGGTAATGGATTGCGAACCTGATGTGCGCGACAACTGCCGGTCGAGAAACAGGTCTTGCGTAGTATTGTTATAGTACTCGACCGTACCGTTCAATATGCCTTTGAATAAAGAGAATTCAAAACCGGTATTGAACATTACTTTTCTTTCCCAGGTAAGATTGCGCGGGAAATTCGTGAGCACCAGCCCTCCTACTCCATTGTACGAAGTAGCGCTCAGCAATTCGCGGGTAGCGAAGTCATTCACACCCTGGCTGCCCACAGAGCCATAGCTGGCTTTGAACTTCAACACGTCGAGCCAGTTGGCGGCATTCTGCAAAAAGTATTCGTCGCTCACAATCCAGCTCACACCCACATGGCCGAAATTAGCCCAGCGGTCATTTCTCGACAGGCGCGAAGAACCGTCGCGGCGGGCGCCCGCATTGATATAGTATTTTCCTTTGTAACCATATACCACATCGGCGAAGTAAGACACCAGCGCGTTGGTGGTTACATTGCCATTTACAACGGGAATAAAACCATTTTCGGGAGTGCCGGGAGTAATGCCCGACTCATTTTTGAACGGTCCTACCAAACCAAATCCACTGAAACCAAATCCCTGCGTCTTACTTTCCACCATTTCATAAAACAGTCCAGCGCTCAATTCATGATCATCCCAGTTTTTTGTATAGTTCAAGGAAGTGGTGCCGGTATAACGGAAAGTCTTGTTGTATGCCCTGTCCAACTGACCATTACCTCCTACTGATTGCGAACCCTGGTCGGTTGTGCGGTCATAATAATTAGTAGTCTCATTGCTGGTATAGTCTATGCCCCATAGCGTGCGCGCTTTCAGGCCGGGAATCCAGCGAATATTCCATTCAACATAGGCGCTTCCCACACCTTTGAGCTGATCGGTGTGATTGCTGTTTTCCAATAACTCGCGAAGTGGATTAGGCTGACTTTGCAGGTAGTCGTCCTGGTATTCGCCATTTTCATCGCGCAGGCTCAGGTAGGGATTGAACCACCTGATGGCGTTGAGCGGCTCGCCTATATAGGCGCCGTTTTCCAAAGTGCCTACGCCGCGCGAATAACCGATTGATGCATTAAGGCCAATTCTGAAATCACCGAAAGAGTTGTCGATATTGGCGCGGCCGGTATATCTTCTCAACATGGTAGTTCTTACCAGGCCTTCCTGGTCGAAGATGGAACCCGATATGTAAAACCTGGTTCTTTCATTACCACCCGATGCACTTAGCTGATGCTGTTGCGTGAGGCCTTTGTGAAATAATTGTTCTTCGATATGGTTGTTCACCTTACTCAGGCTGTCCACCTCTTCCTGGGTCCAGCCGAAAGGATTAGGTCCCCAATAATCGCGGTCGTAAAATTCGTACTGCAATTTTTCTGCGCTGTTCATCACCTCCAGCTTGTTTTTCGGCAACTCAGACCAGCCGTATTGCACATCGTAGTTGATCCTCGTTTGGCCTTGTGAACCTCTCTTGGTGGTGATGACAATTACGCCATTGGCGCCGCGTGAACCATATATAGCGGTAGACGATGCATCTTTCAACACGGTGAAGGTTTCTATATCACCGGGGTTGATGGAAGCAAAATCAGCTGCATTCACCTGCACACCATCCATAATATACAATGGTGTGTTGGTGCCGTTGATGGAGCCTTTACCGCGTATGACCACCACAGCAGGCGCGCCAGGCTGACCAGTCTGCGATTGAGAAAGCAGTCCGGGGACTTTACCCTGCAACACTTTGTCGAATGAACCGATCGGCTGTAAACGCACTTCCTCAGCTACAAGACGCGTTACGGAGCCCGCAACCTGTCGTTTGTTGGAAGTGGTGTAACCCGTAACCACCACTTCGGAAAGTGAACTTTCTCCAATCGCCAGCTGCACATTCAGTTCGGCGCCTGTAATGGACGCTTCAAGTGCTTCAAATCCTACGCTGGTAAACACCAGTGTGGTAACCGAAGTTGGAACGGTAAGGCGGAAAGAACCATCGGGCTCGGTGCTGGTGGAGATATTTGTACCCTTACCCGTAACCGTAACGCCTGGCAGCGGCTGACCGTTGCGCTGATCAGTTACTCTTCCTGTCACCGTCTGATACTGTGCCCAGGAATAAAAAGTACCGATCATGAAAAGAACAAACAAAATAGTTTTCCTCATAGATGTTTAGCTTAAATGGCTGTACCTGCCTGCTGCGTTATGACATTTTTGTGATAATCGCTAACAAACATTTTTAGCTTAGTTAAAGAGGAAGTAATCTGATCGAGTGCTGCGGCGCTTGTAATCGAAATTAACCGCTCACGTAGCGAAGGACAATGCAATTTATCGTGAATGAAATTCAAGATAAATTAACGATATAACTATATAGTCCAACCGAAATTAAAAAATGATCACATGATAAGATTGCATCACGCTCTTTTTTGCGCGCTTACAAAATACCTGATCTTGGAGTGAAGGTCTTCTGGCCTGAAAGGCTTGTGTATAAAATCGTTGAAACCTTTTTCAAGAAGGTCTGCCTGCATATTGTCGTATACTGCAGCAGTAAAGGCCACGATAGGAATATTTGCGTTTAACTTGCGGATTTCTTTCAATGCTGTTGCACCATCCATCTCCGGCATTTCAAGATCGATCAATGCCAGGTCGAAATGACTCTTTCGGAACACTTCCACCGCTTCGCGGCCATTGGTAGCAGACTCTACCTGTATGCCCCACTTGGTGAGGAAGCGGCGCGCAATTGATAAGTTTACCGGGTTGTCTTCGGCCACCAGCACCCTGATGCCATCCAGCGATTCCAGCAGTTTTACATTGTCTTCGTTGATATAACGCTTGCGTGTGTTCACGTTGATCTTGAACTCCACGGTGAAGTGGAAAGCGCTGCCTTTGCCTTCTTCACTTTCGAGCAAAAGATCGCTGTTGAATTTATTGACGATTTTCTTGGTGATGGCGAGCCCCAGGCCAGTGCCGCCATATTTGCGCGTTGTGTTGACATCGGCCTGCGTAAAGCTTTCAAAAATTTCCTTGTGTTTATTCTTAGGAATACCAATGCCGGTATCCATCACGATAAATTGAAGCGTGGCCAGCGAACTGGTAGAAAAGAGTTTTCGCACCGCCAATGTAATGGTGCCGGTATGCGTAAACTTCACCGCGTTGCTCAATAGATTACTCAACACCTGGTTCAACCTCGTTTCATCGGTAATAAACTCCATATCCAGACGGTCGTCTATATCGATCTTGAAATGGAGGCCTTTTGCTTTTATTTGTCCGGCAAACTGCGAAGCGATCTTTTGCATCAGCTCCTTCATATTTACCGGCGCTTCTGCCAGTTCCAGTTTACCGGCTTCAATCTTGTTGTAATCAAGAATATCGTTGATGAGCATCATCATATGCTCAGACGAGAACTTCAGGATATCGAGATGCGGTTTCTGTGCAGCCAGGTGATCTTCCTGCAGCAACAAATTCGATGCGCCAATTATGCCGTTGAGCGGCGTGCGCAGTTCATGGCTCATATTGCTGAGGAAACGCGATTTGGCTTTGGCCGCAGACTCGGCTTTTTCTTTCGCCTTCATCAGTTCAAATTCTGCCATCTTCACGTTCGACACATCCAGGATACTGATCTTGGTATACTTGACGTCTTTGTAAGCAAAGGGCACCACGCTCACGAAAGCATAAAACACGCGGCCGGTTTTGGTGGTAAAACTCAATTCACCCTGCCAGTTGCGGTTTTCATCATTATCGCTCAGTCTTACCGACTGAAATTTGGCGATCTGTTCTTCATCGAACCAGTTTTCGATAGAAGTACCTTCTATTTCTCTCTTTTCTTGCAGATCGAATAATTCAAGCGCGCGCTGGTTTACGCTCGCGATAATGTTCGATTGCTTATAAATAATGAATACACCGTCGAGTGAAGTATTGAAGATGGTATCACCAAATTTTTTCTCCTGCAGTATGGCCACCTCATTATCCTTGTTTACGCGCAGAATGGCGTAAGAGAATATGATGGTCATGGCCAGTGAAATCACCAGGTTGGAGCTGTATAGTCTTTCATATAATTGCGCGTTGATTACCTGTATCTCCGTGTTCACATACGGCAGGTATTTCAAACACACGATTGATGAAATGACTGTGATGGTATAAACGATGATCAGTTCGCGGAAATTTCTTCGCAGGCTCACCAGGAAGGTCAGTACCAGGAAGTAGGGAAAAAACAAAAGGTATTCGCCCGCGCGCAGACCTTCGATATAGCTGATGATTATAAGATAGGCGTTCACATTCACCACCGCCAGGATACGTCCGGCTTCCAGGCGCTTGCGCGAGCCCAGGTAAAAGGCCAGTAAAAAGAAATAGGCGGAAGTGATGTTGACAAGGGCACTGATGTACAGCTTATGATAGAAATAGGAAATGACGGAGAGGAAATTCACCAGCAGGGCCAGCATGGTGAACTGGTTAAACCGGATGATCTTCTTCCGGGCATCGCGGGTTATGCCGTCTTCAAGGCCGGAATAAACGATCTCCCGATAAATAGACCACAAGAGATATAATATTTTCTCCTTCATAGAGTTATTGGATTGACCCCTGGCATTGTATTGTGTACAAGTGCTTCATCCATAACGAAAAATTTGAAAATCTATTTTCTTATGACGAACCAGGACTTTTCTAAGAAATTCATTTTCAATGAAAAAATTGATAGTGAGTACCTGTTTAGCATGTACGCTGATGACTATGCGTATATGGAGGAGATTTTCGCCACCACGCTGGAGCACTACGATGAGGATGTTGAAGCGTTAAAGGCGGCCTTTGAAGCGGGCAACCTGCAGGACCTGAAAAGGGCTGCACACAAAATGAAACCGACGTTCGGGTTCGTGGGACTGACCTCCATACAGGAACAGGTTAAAAAATTTGAAGATTTATGTCAAAATGTACAGGACACTGATTATCTTAAAGATGATTTTAAGCAAATTGTAACTACATTAGCCGAGTGTAAGGACTTGATTGCCTCGGAATACCAAAAATTGAAAGCGTTCAACGCTAACCCTGTATGAGCTGGAGTGCGGTAATTGTTGAAGACTTGCAGGTAGCGGCTGATTACCTGGCCAAATGCTGTGAAAAATCCGGACAAGTAGAAGTTAAGGCGCATTTTACCAATGTGGCAGAAGCCCTCGACTACCTGAACAAGAATTCTGTTGACATTCTCTTCCTGGACGTGGAAATGCCGGGCGCCAATGGTTTTGAATTGCTCGACCAGCTGGCCTATTACCCCAAAGTTTTCCTTACTACGTCCAAGCAGGAGTATGCCTATGATGCTTTTGAGTATAATGTTACCGACTTTCTCAAGAAACCCTTTACTTATCAACGGTTTATAGACGCCCTGAATAAGCTCACCACGGCGGGCGGCGACAACAATATCAGCAGCACGGCCTCGGATCATATATTTATTAAGAGCGACGGCAAGCTGGTGCGGCTCAATAATGACGATGTCCTTTTCATCGAGAGTATGGGCGATTATGTAAAGTTTGTCACCGCCGACAAGAAATACATCACCCACAATACCATTAAGAACCTGGAAGAAAAGGTGAACCGCAATCATTTTATCAAGGTTCACCGCTCGTATATCATCAATATCACCAAAATTGACGATATCCGCGAAAACGACCTGTTTATCAAGGGTCACGAGATTCCTGTCAGCAAGTCTCACAAGGCGGAAGTACTTAAACGCCTGAATATCATTTAATTCCATTCATCGAAGAATCCGGTCGATTCAACGGCAAAAGGCGGTCAAATGACTAATAAATTATGATTGGCCCCCTTCCTTTGCCAATTTTGTGTTCAGGAAATAAACAAGAAGAAAGAGAAAAAGAGACCAGAGCTAATTTGCTTAACCCTTGAACCCAAACCCCTAAACCCTGCTCATTTGAGCGATAGTCCGTACCCTACTCTTTTTCTCTGACTTCTATCACAATATTAATTTGTGACGGTTACGCGAAAGACCCTATCCTTTTCAGAAGGACAATCTGAAATCCGTTCGCTTTGAAAACGTGAGTATTATCACTCCAGCCTTACTCATAACATGCATAGGATTTCATTTTACCGACAAGCCGGATCTATATGATCCGGCTTTGTTATTTGCCATCATCCGTGATTCGAATACGGGCGTTTATCGGACAAACACCGAAGCAAAAAGTCCATTAATCGAATAAAGTATGAGGTTAGGAAAAGAATTACCAACTTTGAAGTGTTGATACGATGATCCCATCCTGATGAAAGCCGAGGCCCTTGGAAAGTGAAAAAATCTGAAGTAATCCAAGATCCGCAAGAACCTGAAAAGTACCCTGTATCCAACCATCCTACGAACCCTGAATCCTGGATCCTTTTGAAAAGAGCCAATAGCAAATCTCCTTGAAGGAAAACCGTCCTATCCCTTGAAAGTATCGTGTAAAATGAAATCCATGTATCTGAGGAAAACTGACAAGCTAAAAATCTGAACCTATCAATGATTAGACATTTACACTGAGTTACCCCTTTAGAAGAAAAGTTTTGTATGAGCTGCTCGCCATCGAGCAGCTCTTGTTATTTTATCCCAGCCCGATCTCGTAATGCATCTCGGGTATTTCAATATCATCAAACCCTTTCTTCAATAATCTTTCCCTGAACTGTTGCTGCACATCGTACTCTCCATGCACCAGGAAGAGCCTTCTCACTTTGCGCGGGTCCTGGCAGGCAAGGAACTGGGAGAGGTCTTCATAATCGCCGTGTGCACTCATGCTGTGAATAGCGCCGATTGTGGCATGCACTTCGTGCGAAATGCCGAAGATCGAGACTTCTTTGGCTCCGGCCATCAGCCGGCCGCCCAGTGAATCGGGTTCGCAATAACCGGTAAGCACAATGCTGTTGCGGCTGTTCTCGATATTATTACTGATATGATGCTTTACGCGACCGGCCTCGGCCATACCGCTGGCGGATATGATGACACAGGGTTCGTTGCGGAAATTGAGCAACTTCGATTCGTCGACTGTTTTGATAAACCGGAGACCTTTAAATGCAAAGGGATCGCTATCTGTTTCCAGTATGCGTTGAATATTTTTATTGAAATACTGGGGATATCTCTTCACCAATTGCGTAGCTTCGATGCTCAGCGGGCTATCCACAAAATAATCCAGGTCGGGCAATCTTCTTTCCAGTTCAAGCTGGTTGAGCGTAAACAACAATTCCTGCGTGCGGCCCACACTAAAGGCGGGTAATATCAGTTTGCCTTTTTTCTTCAGGCAGGTTTCTTCGATCCATTCCAGCAAAATATCGGGCGTAGTGCGCTTCAGTTCGTGCAGGCTGTTGCCATAGGTTGATTCCAGGATGATATAATCTGCCTGCGGAAAAACAGCGGGCGAACGCAGTATCACATCGCGGTAGCGACCCACATCGCCACTGAAGGTAAGTTGCACCGTCCTGCCGCTTTCTTTGATACGCAAATGCACAGCTGCACTGCCAATAATATGGCCGGCATCGGTAAACAACACCTCCACGTGCTCATCGATCTTATACCAGTTGTTATACTCTACCGCTTCCAGCAAGGGAAATGCGAGAGCGGCATCTTCGCGGGTGTATAAAGGTTGCAGGTATGGCTGACCGGAAGCTGCTCTTTTTTTGTTGGCATACTTGATATCATCTTCCTGTATGGCGCCAGAATCTTCGAGCAAAACGGTAGTGAGATCTTTTGTGGCGGGCGTGCAGAAAATTTTCCCGTTAAATCCTTCTTTCACCAGTTTGGGTATCAGTCCGCTGTGATCAATATGCGCGTGCGAAAGAATAAGAAACTTCACATCAGCGGGGTCAAAACCAAAATGCCTGTTGAGCGCGTCGGTGTCTTTTCCCATACCCTGGAACATACCACAGTCGAGCAGGTACTGGTTACCATTTTTCAGCGTAAGCAAATGTTTCGAACCTGTTACCGTGCGGGCTGCTCCGTGAAATGCAATTTTCATTGGTTGAGTATTTAAAACTGGCTTAAATGGATGAGTGATATTACGAATATATCGCGGATTATGATCACAGATGGTGCGGATTGTGTTACCAGTATGTGGTATTTCTGACTTTCTTTTTACTGTTTATCTTGGATGGATATTGTTAACCATTAAAAACTTATCTATGGCATCTAAGAAGAAGCCGGCCAAAAAAATTCTGGGAAAAGCAAGCGGCAAAAAGGGAGGCAAGAAAAAGGCAGCGAGCAAAAAAACTGCAGCCTCTAAATCGTTAACCACAAGAACAGCATCAGTTGGCGGATTGCTTCCGGTGTCCGGAAAGGGAAAATTCTCGGTGTATATTGACTCCTGCTTTTTCTTTCCCGCCGCCAGCAGTTCGGGTTATACCGAACATTTCCAGGAAGGACGCACCACCGACATACCCGGGCATGCTTTAATGGCGCCTATCGCCTTGCCCGTCGGCGCTACTATCAGGGCTATCACGGTTTATTACAAAAACACTTCGAAGGAAGAGATGCAGTTCATCTTCCTGAAAAAACATATCGATCACCATTGCTACAGTGGCGAAGTGGAAGTCTCTCTCGATTTTCTGCCGCCCGCCAGCAATCCGCCTGACGATTTTGTGGAAAAACAGATCAATCACTTTGACGCAGGTGGTTTGATTAAGGATAAGTACCTGTACTTCCTGGAAATCACCAACACCATCAAAAAGACTGATGAAGTGAGGACTTTGAGAGGGATAAAAATTGAATACGCGCTTGGCTAGATAACCTCAACCTGGTTCTTCAGCAAGTCTTCGAACGCTTCGCGCTTCCTGATGAGGTGAGCTTTGCCATCAAGCACCAATACTTCAGCCGGTCTAAACCGGCTGTTGTAGTTACTGGCCATTTCGTAACCGTAAGCGCCGGCATTACGGAACACGAGGTAATCGCCCTCGCGGATTTCGGGCAGTAAGCGGTCTTCCGCGAAAGTATCGGTCTCGCAGATATTACCCGTGACGGTATAACTTTTTTCAGGACCGTGGGGATTGGAAATATTTTCGATGATATGATAAGCGCCATAAAACATCGGGCGGATCAAATGATTCAAACCGGTATCAACGCCCGCGAAAATAGTGGTATGATTGGGCTTGAGCACATTCACGGTAGCAACCAGGTAACCCGCTTCGCTCACCAGGAATTTTCCCGGCTCGAACCATACCTGCAGATGACGATTGTTCTTTTTTTCAAATTCTGCGAAAGCTTCGGCCACCATGCGTCCGGATGCTTCAATATTGGCGCCCTGCTCGCCGGGTTTGTAGGGCACTTTGAAACCGCCACCGAGATCGAGAAATTCCACTTCGGGAAAACGATCCACCAGGCCAAACAATACTTCAATGCCTTTGGCCAACGCCACATCTTCGATTTCGCTGCCGGTATGAATGTGCAGGCCGCGAATGTAGAGATTGGTTTCACTCACCAGCCGCAACACCTCATCGACCTGCTCCAGGGGGATGCCGAATTTACTTTTGCTATGACCGGTTGCGATTTTGATATTACCACCGCTCATGATGTTGGGTCGAAGGCGAATACCCACGGGATAACTATGACCGAATTTTTTTCCAAACTTCTCCAGGTTCGACAGGCTGTCAATATTGATATGTACACCCAGTTGCTGCGCGGCTTCTATTTCAGAAAAAGCAATATTGTTGCTGGTATATAAAACACGCTCCGGCGCAAAGCCCGCATGTAGTGCCAGGCGCACTTCGTTGATGGAACTGCAGTCAACATCGCAACCGAGTTCTTTGATATAGCGAAGTATGTTGATATTGGTGAGGGCTTTGCCGGCATAAAAGAAACGCGCGTCGGAATCTTTAAATGCGGCGGTGAGCCTGTTGTATTGTTCTTTTATTTTTTCAGCATGGTACACATATACCGGTGTGCCATACTCTTTGGCTATAGCTGCAAGGAATTCTCCGGAAAGTTGTTGAGACATAATTCGCGAATATAGGTTAAGGCTGGTTTCGCGCAAATTTTTCGGAGCCAGGGCTGTTGGCCCGTGGAATTTAACGCGCCCAGGCGAAGCGTTAGTTGCCGGGCATCTTTGGGGAATGTTTCGCGCCAAGGCGCCGGGGATGTGTTTCTTTGCGCCTGGGCGCCTTTGCGTGAAATTCTTAGGCCCCGGCGTGAAACATTCTTATATAAGCAGGAAATTATTTTTCTTCCTCTTCCTGGTCGCTGCCGCCTTCCTCTCCTTCATTCTCTTCGCGCGGAGCAGATGCCGATTCTTCAATCAGCTCGCCATCTTCGCGCACCACGAACTGCGAGTTGGTTTCGGTGCTTTCTCCGTTGCTGTCGGCTTCGCCGCCTTCTTCAGCGGACGGAACTTCGCTTCCGGCTTCGGTTTCGCCTTCGGGCCTGAGCTCACCCGCGGCCTCTTCATTTACGATGGTGGGGTTCACGATAGAGTCGTCGAATACTTCTTTCAGCTTCGGCAGATCTTCGGGCGAGTTGATGCCGAAATAATCCATGAAGCTTTTCGAAGTGCCATACACCAGGGGATGACCGGGCAGTTTTTCGTTGCGGCCAATGATCACGATCAGGTCTTTCTCCAGCAGTTTCTGGATAGCGTAGTCGCTGCTCACGCCGCGGATAGCCTCAATTTCAGCCTTGGTAACGGGTTGTTTATAGGCAATGATGGCCAGGGTTTCCATAGCCGCTGTTGACAGGCGTTTCAGGAATTTATCGCCATTCAGCTGGGCTACGGTCTTATGATATTCTTTCTTGGTGAGGAATTGCCAGCCGCCGCCGCTCTGGCGTACGCTGAAAGGATAGAAATCGCTTTCATATTTTTCTACAATACCTTCCATGGCTGCTTCCACCTGCTCAAGGGTCACCTTATCTTCCATAAAGCCAAACGCATTGTTCAGCAAGTCCGTGATCTCGAGTGTGGTCAGCGGCCGGTCACTGGCAAATACCAGCGCTTCGATATGGGGTATGAGATTGGATATTTCCATTGATTAATCGTTCAAGGATTATCCCTGCAATGCAGCGGCACCGGAGACTATCTCGGTCAACTCGGTGGTAATGGCTGCCTGGCGGGCACGGTTGTAGCTAATTCTGAGGCTGCGTAATAATTCGTTGGCGTTTTCTGTCGCCTTATCCATGGCAGTCATGCGCGCACCGTGTTCTGAAGCATGCGCGTCGAGCACTGCTTTAAACAGTTGGGTATTTAATATTTTGGGCATCAGCTCGGCAACCAGCTCTTCTTTTGCCGGCTCGAAAATGAAATCGCTTTTCTTGGCGCCTTCTTTTTTCTGCACTTTGGGGATGGGCAGGAAGCGTTCTACTACAAAACGCTGAGTGGCGGCATTCCTGAATTCGCTGTACACGATTTCCACCACATCAAATTCTTTCTGTTCGAAAGCTTTCATGGCGGCCTGCGACACAGCCTGCACGTTTTCGAAGGTCAGGTTCAGGAATATGTCGCGGTAAGTAGCGTCGGCCTTGTATTTATTCTTGACAAAATGCTCGCAACCTTTTTTACCGATATTCCAGATGGTCACGTTGCCTTTGGCATGCTGAGCAGCGTATTTTTCCCTGATCAGTTGCTTGGCCAGCTTGATCACGTTGGCGTTGTAGGCGCCGGCAAGACCACGGTCGCTGGTAATCACGATCAGCAGCACTCTTTCAACAGGCCTCTCCACAGCCAGTTTCATACCCACTTCCCCTTCTGAGCTGCTGACGATATTGCTTAACACCTCCTGCAGTTTGCGGGCATAGGGACGCATCTGGATGATGGCATCCTGCGCTCTTCTCAATTTGGCAGCGCTTACCATTTTCATTGCCTTGGTAATCTGCTGGGTGTTCTGAACTGACTTTATCCTGTTGCGGACTTCCTTTAACTGGCCGGCCATGCTTACAAGTTGTTATATAAAAGGTTAAAAATCAATCCGGTACAATATCCAAAAATCACCGGATTTTTAACCGGCTGCAAAGGTAGCGTAAAGGACGCAGAAAACAATTGGGTTGTGGAAAATTCGGGTTTAGAGCTTAGGGGTTCGGGTTGCGCGCTTCGCGCAGTTTCACCTTTGGAGTGTTTCGACGGTGTAGGGTGTCGTGTGCGCGAAGCGCTCCACTACTCCCGTAGTCCATAAAACTGTCTGACCGCCTCGTAGTCCCTCGTGTCTATGCCGGCAGCTTCGTGGGGCAGCCGGGTGCGGCCGCCGGGGAGGGAAATATTATTATAGATGCGGATGACTTTGGCGCTGCTGTAGTTTTCGCCGGGCCCGTCTCTGTCAATATAGATATTCACTTTGTTGTTGGCATAACCCATGCTCACGCGGTAAAAAGTGGCGCCGGCATATCCCTGGCCGGGCACAAAATACCATCGTGACACCTGTTGGTGATAGAGGTACACCAGCCAGGTGCTGTTGTTCATGGTGTCCTGGGTAGTGGTAATTGACATAGTTAAATAGGGGCTGGCTGCGAAATTCTGCGGACCGAAACTGTACTGGGTTACATTGGCATTGCCGTCGATGCCGGGAGCACCTTCAGGGCCAGTGTCACCTTTTTTGCAAGCTACTGCGAGTGTTGTAAGTAATAGTAAGGAAAAGAAACTTTGCTTCATATCTATACCGTTTTTTTGACTTAAGACGCTACTATTTCCCTGGCAAGCAGTCTTGCAATAGCTTTCTCAAAGAAGAAAGCTCCTTCGTGTGAAGTTTCACTTTCATATTTCGGATATGTGCCGACACAATGCGCCTGCTCATTTCTGTTTCTTCAGAAATCGCAGCGATGCTTAATCCCTGCGCGAGCAGCCGACCGATGATGAGTTCGGTTTCTACGAGTTCTTCGTACTTGAATTCCATGCCTGCCTGAATATTGGGAAGGTAAATGTGGCACATAGTGGCATGCCGGTCAATACCGCTTTCACTGTATTTTCTATATACGCCATTTTACGTAATGGAAAACCTTTAAAGCAGATCGTGGTCGGCCGCATAACGAGTAAGCGCGGCGATGTTCTTAAGGTTGAGTTTTTGCAGAATATTTTTCCGATGTGTGTCCACCGTACGATGACTAATGAATAACCGGTCGGCTATTTCATGCGCGGTCAGTCCCTCGGCGATATAGCGGATAATTTCTTTTTCACGTTGTGTCAGGTGCAGGCTGCTGTCGCTGGCCGGGCGGCCCATCTTGTGCAGCAGGTCATAGGAAAGATCGGCGCTGATGTATTTTTCATTTTTCATTACCCGCGAAATGGCTTTCAGCAGTTCTTCCTTACCGGTATTTTTTATAATAAAGGCGTCGGCGCCCGCCTTCAGAGCCTTTCCCACTATGCTGCTGTCGCAAAGCATACTCACCATAATGATCTTCACGTGCGGCTTTTGTTGCCTGATCATTTTCGCGGCTTCGATGCCATTCAGTTCGGGCATATTGATATCCAGGATCACGCAATCCACCTCGCGGCTCAAGGCCTGGTTCACGGCATCGCGGCCATTGTAGGAAGTATAGATCTGTCCTATACTTTTTTCATCTTTTAAAATGCCATATAACCCGTCCACCATAATGCGGTGGTCGTCGGCAATCAGAATATCTACTGGCAGGTTATACTCGGGCATGGTCATTCATTTTATAGGGAATTTCAATCAGTACACAGGTTCCTTTGCCGGGTTTTGAGTCTATTTCCATCTGTCCTTTAAGAAGCTGCGTGCGCGCTTCGAGGTTCTTTAAGCCATAACCATTCTTATGCTCTTTTATATCAAATCCTTTGCCGTTGTCTTCGATCATCAGGATTATTTTTTCATCCCTGTGCCCCACCTGCAGCGATACGCGGCTGGCGCCCGCATGTTTCAACACATTATTGATCAGCTCCTGCGTAATGCGGTAGAGCACCAGTTCATGGTCCTTGGGTAATCCTTGTTTCAACCCAAACATCACGAGGTCAAAATTAAGCAAACGTGTTTCGTTGATCTTGTTCACCAGTACTTCCACCGCTGTAGCATAACCGAATTCTTCCAGTACCTGCGGACTCAGGTTCAGCAGCATCTTGCGCACGTCGCCCATGGTTTCGTCAATCAGCCTCTCGGAGTTTTCGGCCAGTTTGCGCGCTTCGTCCAATTGCCTTTCGTCAATCTTCTTTCCCAGCGACGATATGTACAGTTTAATGGCAGAAAGCCGGGTGCCCACATCATCGTGCAGGTCGCGCGAAAGGCGCTCGCGCTCATCTTCCTGCGTGGCCACCATAGTCTTGATCTGTTCAGCCTGCTTCTTCTTCAGTTGATTGATACGCCGGCGATAAAGTCCATACGCCACACCCACTATTGCGATTACATATAAACCCAGGGCCCACCAGGTAAGCCACCAGGGCGGACTGATAATTATTTTTATGCTCGCAGTATTTTTTGAGTAAATACCATCACGGTTCTGGTAGATCACCTTAAAGGTGTATTCACCGGGTTGCAGACCTGTATAACTCACATAAAGCCGCGAGCCGCTGCTCATCCAGGTTTTGTCAAGGCCCTCCATCATGTAGTAATAGGTGGCTTTATCGCTGAAGGAATAGTCGAGCGCCACGAATTCAAACGACACAAAGTTTTGAAAGTGCTTCAGCCTTAGCTCCTGCACGCGGTCTGCTTCCAGGTCAGAAAGCCAGGTGCTGTCGAATAGCCTGATGGCAGTCAACCGCACATCCGCCGCATAACTTCCCGGTTTGAAACGCAAAGGGTCGAACACGTTAAAACCATTTACACCACCGAAATACATAATGCCCGAACTATCGGCCCAGGAACAGTTGGTGTTGAATTCGTTTGACTGCAGACCATCGCGCTCATCATATACACGGAAGGTTTTTTGTTTTACCATATAACAAGCCAGTCCGCGGTTGGTGCTGATCCACCAGTTGCCATCGCGGTCTTTTTCCATACTGTATACTACGTTGTCGGGAAGACCATCGGTAGTAGTAAACCGCTCTGCGATTTCTTCATTGGCTATATCCAGCTTCAGCCAGCCATTGTCGGTGCCTGCGCGCAAATACTGGTCACCATCCGGCCGCAGGCTGCGCACTACAGAACGTACACTTGGCGCAGCCACTGGTATAACACTCAGCTTCCCGCTTTGCCGGTTATACCTGATGATGCCATTATCGGTGCTGCCCATCCAGGTATTGCCCGCATCATCTTCATAAAACACGCGAATGCATTGCGTGCCGATCAGCCTGGACATCTCCTCATCCGGCCAATCAAGCCATTGACGCGTGCTGATGTCAAAAATGAATGTGCCGTTATCGCCGCTCACCCACAATTTGTTTTCATTTTTCAGTTTGTGCAGGCTGTACAGCCGGGAAACCTGGCTTCTTTCATTATTATAGCGGCTATAGCGTTTGCCGGGAGGCAACGATTCATCATAACTGCAAAGGCCGCCCCAGGTAGCTATCCATAGTCTTCCTGCATCGTCGGCTACCACATCGTACACGGTATTATGCACCAGGCTGTTGGGGTTGTCGGGATTTTTTGTAAAACGCGTAAATGCATTCTTTTCCTGGTTCCAGCGCGCGAGCCCGGCCGACTGTGTGCCGAAATACATATAACCCGGCGGCAGGCGTTTGATGAAGAATATCATATTATCACCCACATCATTGCTGCGACCACCGGTGTGCCGGAACAATTCAAAATGGCTTTTCTTCGGATCATAGCGGTCAAATCCGCCGCCGCTGGTACCCACCCAGATATTTTCCTGGTTGTCTTCATACAACGACAACACGAAATTCTTTGAAAGACTTTCGGGAATTTCATCATCATGTCGCACCTGTATGATTTCGCCGGTTTGATGAATGTATTTACTCAGCCCGTCATTGCGCGTACCGATCCAGATATTGTTGTCGGAATCTTTCAACACAGAAGTGATATCATTGCTGCCCAGCGAACTTTTGCCCGGCGCAGCCTTACAGAGATGCCTGACGATGGCGGGCTCCCGAATATCGGGTGAAATAATATAGATACCATCGTCAAAGGTGGCCACCCATAAAAGGTTGTCGGCATCCACTAAAATGGCGCGTATATCTTTTTGGCCGCTGATACCTTTTACGTAACACAACTCAAAACGGCCCGCCTGTTCATCGTAATAAAAAATATCCTGTTGGGAGGAAAGCCATATTCTTCCCGTTTTATCTTCCGTAATAGCGCCACCGCGATAAGGCCCTTGCCCCAGGAATTGCGCGATTTGCCAACTGCCATTCTTATGCGTTACCCTGAAAACGCCCGACACGGTGCTTGAAGCCCATACCCGGTATTTGCTGTCTTGCCATAACTGAAGAATGGCTATGCTGTCGAGTGCGGTTTTTTGTTGTGTTAACCGACTGACCGTCATGAATTGCCTGGACGCATTTTCCAGCACCGACAATCCGCCGGTAGAGGCGATCCATACATTACCCGCGCTGTCGGTGAGCAGGTGATTGATAAAATTGCTGCCGCTATAACCTTTATCACCGTTATAGTATACGCTGATGGTGTGTCCGTCGAAGCGGTTGAGGCCATGCTGAGTGCCCATCCAGATATAACCGTGATGATCTTGTGTAATGGCATAGCCGCTCCCCTGTGAGAGTCCCTGCCGCAGCGAGCAGTGCTCGAAGCGGACAGGCTGGTGCTGGCAATAAACGCAGGCAGCGGGCCAAATCCCTGCCAACACCACAAGGTATAGGAGAGGTTTCACGCAGTTGTAATTTCCAACATTCAAGGTACTACATTTTAAGGGCAGTCGAATACCACTTAGTGGTAAATTGAGCGGGGTTGCACAGTAGCCAAGGATTCAACTTGTTAACTTCTCAACTTTTCACCACTTTTGCCATTCGATATGACAAAGAAGCAAGAAGAGCCGATCATACTGGTAACTAACGACGATGGGATTACCGCTCCGGGCATCCGCAACCTGGTAGAGGCGGTGAAGGACCTTGGAAAGATTATAGTGGTGGCGCCCGATAAACCGCAGTCTGGTATGGGACATGCCATCACCATTGGTCAGCCCCTGCGCCTGCACCGGGTGCAGTTGTTTGATGAAATAGAAGCCTGGCAATGTTCGGGTACGCCGGTTGATTGCGTGAAGCTGGCTGTTGACAAGATACTACACCGCAAACCCGATCTTTGCCTGAGTGGCATTAATCATGGCGCCAACCACAGCATCAACGTAATTTATTCCGGCACCATGTCGGCAGCAGTAGAGGCGGCCATTGAAAGCATACCTTCTGTTGGTTTTTCGCTGCTCGACTATAGTATAGAAGCCGACTTTGCGGCGGCGCGCAAGTATGCGCGGCTGATTGTGGAGCAGATGTTGAAGAAGCCGCTCGACAAGCATACCATTCTGAATGTAAACTTCCCGCCTGTGAGTGATGAACTGATCAGGGGAGTGCGGATATGCAGGCAGGCTTATGCCAAATACGAAGAAGACTTCATAGAACGCGACGACCCGCACGGAAGAAAATACTACTGGTTGACCGGCGAATTTGTGAACTTCGACGAAGGCACAGATACCGATGTGTGGGCATTGGAAAATAACTACGTAAGTGTGGTGCCCGTGCAATTTGATATGACGAATTACGTTCTTAAAGAAAAACTAGAAAAAACCTGGAAACTCTGATGTTAAAACGAGACGATCTCCGCCTGGGCATCGTGCTGGGCTTCCTGGCACCCCTGATTAGTCTGGTCGTATATTATTTTGTAAAATTTTACCCCCTCTATTCTGTCGGAGATATGATGCATGCCGTGGCCACCAACAAAAACCTGGTCACCGCCATCTCAGTTACCTGCCTCGTAGCCAACATCGCACTCTTCACCATTTACGTCAACACCCGCCGCGACAAGACCGCCAAAGGCATCTTCGCCATCACCTTGATTTACGCCATCACTGCCCTGCTGATCAAATATTTACTGTAGCCACCGCGGTGATTTGTCTGTTCACATTCAGATTCCCTGTTCAAATTCAAATTCAATATTCACACTTATCTTCGCTTCATGCGCTATTACATCATAGCCGGCGAGGCTTCCGGTGATCTCCACGGGAGCAACCTGATCAAAGAAATTCGCAAACTCGATAGGGAAGCGGTCATCCGCTGCTGGGGCGGCGACCGCATGCAACAAGCCGGTGGCGAGCTGGTAAAACATTACCGCGACCTTGCCTTCATGGGTTTCTATGAGGTGGTGAAAAACCTCGGCACCATTCTCCGCAACCTGAAGTTTTGCAAGCAAGATATACTGCAATTCAAACCTGATACGCTTATACTGATCGACTACCCCGGGTTTAACCTGCGCATTGCTGAATGGGCGCGGCAGCACGGGCTGAAAGTGATTTATTACATCTCGCCCCAGGTATGGGCCTGGAAAGAAAACAGGGTGAAAAAAATGAGGGTGAACATCGACAAGATGCTCGTGATTCTTCCCTTCGAAAAAGATTATTTTAAAAATAAATGGAACTGGGAAGTGGAATATGTAGGTCACCCCCTGGTGGAAGTGGTGGAGGGTTACAGGTTGGAGGGGCCGGGTTTAGAGTTGGGGGAAAAACCAATTGTTGCTTTATTGCCCGGCAGCAGGAAACAGGAAATTCTGAAAAAACTCCCGGTGATGCTGGAAGTAAGCAAGCATTTTCCCGACTATCAATTCGTGGTAGCCAAAGCACCGGGACAGGAAGATAGTTTTTACCAGGAAATATTACGCCTCTACCCGCATGTGAAATCAGTGAGCGATCAAACCTATGCGCTGCTGAAAAAATCGAGTGCCGCTTTGGTTACCTCGGGTACGGCTACGCTGGAGACGGCCTTGTTTGGCGTGCCGGAAGTAGTCTGTTATCAAGGAAGCAACATCTCCTACCAGATAGCGAAGCGGCTGATCAAAGTGAAATACATTTCGCTGGTAAACCTGATTATGGACAGGCTGGTGGTAACAGAATTGATCCAGGACCAACTGACTGTAGAAAATTGCCGTAAGGAATTAGATGAATTGCTGCACAACGAAGCCAGGAAAAAACAGTTGCAGGCAGATTATGCGGAGTTAAAGCAACTGCTGAGCCAGGGAGGAAATGCTTCGGCAAAGGCGGCAAAGCGTATTGTTGAATTCCTGAAGAAATAAGCGCATTATTTCAGACTTCACTCCTACTTCTTCGTCAGCATCTTTATTATGATAATTATCAACGCCAGGATAAACATAAACAGTGAAATCCTGTTGATCCCGTGCATGTACTTCATCCATTTTGTATGCGGCGCATTCGGGTCGCGTTTCTTGATATAGAAGTATTCAGCTAATTGCCGTAAGAATCCCATCGGGCTGTTTTTTATAATGGTAAGGGCAAAATTACGACAAGATTCCCTGACCGCTGTTCCGGGGTATACTACCCAGTTGCCACAGCCTTTTCCAGGCCCAGTTGCCGGTAACCGTCGAATTTCATACATCCATCCTTTTCCTGGCCTGCCTTACCCAAACAGGGTTGTATATTTCCCGACCAAAATTTTCCATGTATGAAAAAATTTCTCCTGGTCCTGCTGGTAGCGTCGGGTATGACTGCCATAACCGCCACTGCCCAGGACAAATCGAAAACAACTGCAGCTCCCCCGACACCGGCGGTAGCAGACACATCAAAGCCAAAAAAGCCTGCGGGCATCACCGATAAAGTGAAAGCAAGCAGAAAGATCGACGGTATGTTTACCGTGTACCAGGATACCACCACAGGCAGCCTTCAGTTATATGTAAAAAAAGACCAGTTGGACAAGGAATACATCTACCAGAGTTTTTCCATCAATGGTCCTAACAGCCTGTACCTGAACCAAAGCATGCACCGCGAAACCTTTGTGTTTAAAGTGCAGAAATCGTACGACAAGCTGGAGTTTGTGCGCGTGAACACCAACTTCTGGTACGATCCCAACAATGCGGTGAGCAAGACAGCCAACGTGGATAAGCCCGAAGCAGTGATCGTGGCAGAAAAGATCACCAGCCAGGACGATGACGGTTACCTCGTCAATGCCGACGCGCTTTTCGTGAGCGATAAGCTCGACCCGGTAAAACCCGTTATTCCCCCCGGTCCCCTGGCCATGCAGATATGGAACCTGGGCAACCTCAATCCCACCAAATCGCGCGTTCACCAGGTACGGTCATTCCCCAACAATACCGATATCGTGGTTGACCTGGCATACGATAACCCCGCTCCGCTTATCAACGGTGGCTCTGCGATTGCCGATAACCGTTATGTACGCGTGCGCATGCAGCACAGCCTGATCGAAATGCCAAAGAACGATTTCCGTCCGCGCCGCGATGACCCGCGCGTGGGTTACTTCATGCAACAGGTTAACGACCAGACAAGTATCAGTCCAACTCCATACAAGGATATGATCACCCGCTGGCACCTGGTGAAGAAAGATCCCAATGCGGCCATCAGCGAGCCGGTAGAACCCATCGTTTACTGGATAGAAAACACCACACCCGTTGAATACCGCCAGATTATTAAAGAAGCAGGCGAAGCCTGGAACGAAGCGTTTGAAAAAGCCGGTTTCAAAAACGCGGTGGTAATGAAAATAATGCCCGATGATGCCGACTGGGATCCCGCCGACATCCGTTACAACGTGATTCGCTGGGTGTCGTCAGCACAACCTACTTATGGCGCTATCGGTCCCAGCTTTGTGAACCCGAGAACCGGCCAGATACTCGGCGCCGATATTTCCATTGAATGGTTCAGCGGCAGTGCCACACCAATATTGGATGAATTGCTCAATAGCGACGTCACCGCTTCCATGGCTAGGTTGCAGGTACAAGGTATGAATAACCATCACCAATACTGCACGCTCGCCAGCGAACTGAAGGCCCAATTACTTACTGGCATGACCGTGCTGGATGCTACCGATGCCGGACCTGCCGAAGTAAAGGAGATGCACCGCCAATTCCTGATCTATCTTGTGATGCACGAAATGGGTCACACACTCGGCTTGAACCACAATATGAAAGCGAGCCAGATGCTTTCTCCCGCTGAAGTGAATAATAAGGAAATCACCCGCAAACTGGGTCTCACCGGTTCTGTGATGGATTATCCTGCTGTGAATGTCTCTGCCGACAGAAGCAAGCAGGGTGATTATTACACTACCAAGGCTGGTCCTTACGACATCTGGGCTATCGAATATGGCTATACGCCATTCAAGCCCGAAGAAGAGGAGGCTGCTTTAAACAAAATTCTCAGCCGCAGCACCGATCCCAAACTGGCATTTGGCAACGACGGTGATGATATGCGTTCTCCCGGTAAAGCCATGGATCCCCGCGTGAACATCAACGATATGAGTAGTGATCCTATCGCTTATGCCGAAGAGCGTTTCAAAGTGGTGAACACTACCATGGGCAAACTGGTGAAGAAATACAGTAAACCCGGACAATCATACCACGAGTTGCGTTCCAGGTATAATGCCCTGCTGACGCAACGTGTTAACATGATCTCTGCCATCAGCCGTTTTGTGGGTGGTGTGTATGTTGACAGAAGCTTCCCCGAGCAGAATTCAGCCAACAAGCCATTTACACCCGTGCCTTTGGCAACACAGAAGAAAGCCGTGGAAATTCTCAATAAATATGTATTTGCCCCCGATGCCTACAAAGCCGACACCGAGGTATATGCTTACCTGCAGCCGCAGCGTCGTGGTTTTAACCAGAATAACGCCGGCGACGACTATCGCATCACCAGCAATATGACGGCTATAGCTTCCCAGGGCGCTTTGATGCACATTTTGCACCCGGCCACCCTGCAACGTATTACCAATACTCGTCTCTATGGTAACCAGTACAGCGTTGCCAGCGTATTAAGCGATCTGCAAAAGGGAATCTTTGCTGCCGACCTGGCTACCAATGTAAACGTGTATCGCCAGTACCTGCAGACAGCCTTCACCAAACAGCTGATCACGATTGCTGATCCCAAGACGTCGCAATATGATGATGTAGCCAAAGCCGCAGCGTTGTACACACTGCGCAAAATAAAATCACAACTGGCCACAGCGGTTTCGACCAATGAGGAAACCAAAGCTCATCGTTCGAACCTGACATATATCATTGGCCAGGCACTGGATCCTAAGTAATATCGGGATTAAGTGTAGATAAGGAATCGCGGATTTAGCGCGGATGAAAGGATTACGCGGATTTTTACAGATCTCAATCTTCAAAAAGATAGTGAGTGCGTGAGAATCCGCGTAATCCTTTCATCCGCGCTAAATCCGCCATTTTTTTCTTCTTTATAAGATATTAAATCAATAAACCGAATCCGATTTCCCGGACTTAATAATTTTTATCAGCATCATCGTCGCAATGCTCTGCGCACGCTGCTTGATCAGCTCTGCATTATCTCCGTCAAAATGTTCATCCACGGTCTCGAAGAAGAGGGCGAGCCAGCGATCAAAATGTCCTTTCTTCAAAGGTGATTTCTGATTAAGCTGCAGGTGCGCGATCATCGGGTTGCCGGTAAAGCCGCCGGTTTGAAATACAATATTCTCCCAGAAGTCGTACATGCGCGGAAGATGATGCTCCCAATCAATTTTGGCCACATCAATAAACAGGTAGGCAATAGTATCATCCTTCTTTACCTTATCGTAGAATCGGTCAACGAGTAGTTGTATATCGGAACGGTTTCGAATATCTGTCTTCATAATCAGAGGTCTTTTTGGGCAAATCGCCTTACTGAAAACCATAAAGGCAAAATAATCCACAAGGCCATTATCAAAAGCGCGATGATCATTCCCTGGCCGCTGCCAAAGAAATCCCTGAACAAAGCGCTGGTGGCGCCCATCAGTGCCGAGATGTCCAGCTTCAGCAGTATCAGTATGCGCCCCAGGTCAACCGGGTTCATGAAACTAAACGCGATCATTGCTTTCTCCAGCGGGTAGTCCATAAACTGGAAGAGCAAAAATAAAATGATGCCGTCAAAGATGAGGGTGAAGTAAAACCAAAGTAAAATAGAAATACCGATTCCCTTTGCCTTGTCGCGGGTAAACATAGAAGCGAGCAGGGCGATGGCGGTAAAAATGACGGTGATCAGCAAGCCCATACCCAGCATAGTAAAGCCTGTGGCATCTGGAACGTATATTAACAAAGGAATGCCGCAACCGATGAAAAATGCAGTACACAGCGAGCTCGCCAAACCGGTAAATATGCTCATCCATAAACTTCTTCTCTTAATAGGCTGCGAAACCAGCAATTCAATAAACTCCGCCGAATTGTAGACATAAATAGTAGAAAAAATAATGCTGATGAGCGGTACAATGATCAGCACCACGTTCAGCAGGCTGAGCACACCTTTTGAAGGATTGCCTTCCAGCCCGAACACGCTCAGCGCAATGATCAGCAGGAACAAAGTATAGCCGATCATGATCCTGTTGCGGAGTATATCAAGAATAACGTATTTGATAATTTTTTTCATAACCTTGTTATTGAGCGTTTGCTTTCATGATGCTCGCAATCGCGCGCGACAAACCTTTTTCACCCGTATCTTCTTTCAATTGCTCCAGCGATTTGTGGAAACGTAACTGCCCATCCTGCATGTACATCACTTCGGTAATGATATCGTCGAGGTCGCTTAGAATATGCGAGGTGATGAGAATGAGCTTACCCTTATGTTTTTCCTTGCGAATCTTTTCTTTCAGTATTTCCGTTGAAAGAGGATCAAGACCCGCCGTAGGCTCGTCGAGTATCAGCATATCGGGGTTAAACAAAAACGCGATGGCCGCGCTCACCTTCTGGCGCGTGCCGCCGCTGAGCGTGCGCATACGTTTGTTCATTATTTTCCCCAGTTGAAAAGCTTCTATCAGTTCTTCATCGAGCGCTGCTTTCTGCTCGCGGCGTATATCCTTCATCATATCCAGCACCTGGGCAATGGTCATGTTTTCGGGATAGCGGCCCACCTGGGGCATATAACCAATATGGGAGCGGTATTTCCAGTCGTGAATAATATTTTGTTGGTTGAATGTGATAAAGCCGCTGTCGGGTACCACCATGCCCAGCAGACACTTGATGAAAGTTGTTTTACCCGAGCCATTCGGACCAATCAGCGCAATGCTTTGTCCTTTATTGCAGGTCACACTCACATTTTCTAATGCCGTAAGCCGGCCGAATTTTTTCGTAACACTGGTTGCAATGATCATAACCAAATTTTTAGGGTCTCATCTCTTGAATGGCCTCATCTGCGGCCTTTCGTCTTTCAGATTTTCAGGTGTGGCGCCGGGAATAATCTTTTCCGATTTATCGAGCAGCGAAACCATAAAGCTGCGAAACAGCATCATGGTGGCGGGATTGCGTTCTGCGATCATCGAATAGAGACTCACGGGGCGATAAGGCACGTCGCCGGTTCCGTTGCGGTCAAGATCGTAGCCCTCGTATTTGTCCCAGTAATTGCCATTGAATGTATTCAACACCAGCGAGCCATTGGTTCCTACATCGAAGGTATTTCCCCTGAAATTGTTGCCTACAATTTCATTCTCGCTACAACTGGCCTGTACCCGCATTGCCCACCCGTTGTTGTCGAAATCGTTGCTCACAATCTTCATGCGCGAGGTGCCTTCCATGAAAATGCCCACGGTATTTTTCAAAAACCTGTTATGCTCCATGCGGCTGTCGCTGATCTCTTTCAACAGCAAACCATAGGCGGCACCGCCCCAGTTTTCGCGAAATGTATTGCCAATCATGGTTACACCGCGCGAGAACATCACGGCTACGCCTGCGCCATTATTGAAAAATTCATTCTCCACATACTTATCATCATGCGAAAACATAAAGTGCAATCCATAGCGCACATTTCCCGCGCTGTAATTTTTCTCGATCAGCGAATTCGTTACAAACTCAAAGTATATCCCATCGCGGTGCCCGCTGATCTTGTTGCCCACGATATGCATGCTGTCGCTTTTCCAGCAATGGATGCCATTGGCTGAATTCAGTTCGGTCACGGCTTTCGACTGCAACTCGTTTCCTGTGATCGTGCAATTGGCAGCATGCTGAGTATATATGCCAAAAAATGTATCGAAGAGTTTATTATTCTTGATTGTCACCAGGCGGCTGTTGTACACACGAATGCCGGCAATGTCGTTGTAGCTTGAATAGCCGGAATGCTGCACCAGGAATCCTTCTACCGTCACGCGGCTGCTTTTAATTGCCAGCACTTCATGTTTACGTTCTCCATCGAGTACCGGATAGTTGATGCCCAGAAGATAAAGTGGTTTGGTTACGGTGATGGTCTTCTCTTTGTATATGCCATGCTCCACCACAATGGTATCTCCGGGCGATGCCAGGTCAATAGCCTGCTGAACAGATGGCAATTTACCCTTCGGACTTACGCGCCAGGTCTTCGCCTGCGCGGGCAGCGTTATCATCACTATCAAAGCGCAGGTCAGCCAATGGTAATATTTACTGATTGACTTCATGCCAGCTTACCTGTTTTCCGTTTAATTGTTGCTGAAAACTGCGGAGACTGTCTTCGTTGGCAAAGGCTGCGATATGACTGCCCATAGGCGCTTGTATGTTTTCGCTTTGCAGCAGGAAACACTGGCTGCTGAGCACCAGGTTCCCCGCCGAAGCGAAATCTACCATGTATATGTTTTTCACCTGTTGCGTATCGAGGGTACCGGATTTTAAAAACGAGGTCAGGCAATGGATATCGTCGAATTTGTAAATCTTTCCTTTTTGAGTTTCTATTTCTGCGCCGAATTTCTTATCGGTGATCGTCATTTTGCAAAACTCGCAGGCGTCTTCGCCAAATCGTATGGGCTGCGGTCCGCTGCTGCACGATTGCATCAGCAACAGGGCAATAGCCACTACGGTTATAGAGTTATACGGGGACCGGCGTGCATGCCTCGACCTCTTCAGCTCAAACGCCACACAAAATACCAGCAGCAGTCCTGTGGCTACCATGCACCATCCACCCATATCGGGAATGGAGTAAGCGCCGAAATTGAGCAACTGCTTAAAACCAATCAGCGGTGGCTGATAGGTCATGCCGGGCACCTGTATAGGCGCGGCCGGGTCGAGGTTATGACCATAATTGTATTCCCATCGGTAAAAGTCAACCATGGCAATCACGGCAAACAACACAAAGAATCCTGCCCAGACATAAAAGAACCATTTTCGGTTGACCACCACCGACAGTAACCCGAAGAATGCCAGGGTGCCTATGATATAAGGCAACACCTGGAATTCAACGAAGTCTTTTTCATGCAGTGTACGCATGCCGATATAGTGGTTTAAACCATTTACTACTTCCACATCACCGCCGAGTTTGTCGGCATAAATTTTCAACACGAGTCCCTCCGGATATTGGGGCGCGGTTAATTCGATCCTCCAGACCGGGAGAAATATGGCGCCGACCAGCAGCAGCGCGCCGATGACGGCTATTATCCGCGTGAGGAGGGACATCTTGCTTGTCATGATCTGATCTAATTATTAGGTTGAGTGGATTCGCTTTCGGTTTTGCCAAGACTATACGTCAGTTCCACGTTGCTTCCTCTTGGCGAAACGCGTATGTAACCCGACATTTCCTGGTGCAGGGCACTGCAGAAGTCGGTACAATAGAATGGGTAAACGCCAGCTTTCTCGGGCACCCATTTCAGGGTTTGTGTTTCGCCGGGCATAATCAGCAGTTCCGCGTTGTTGGCGCCTTTCACGGCAAAACCATGCGGAATATCCCAATCCTGTTCCAGGTTGGTAATATGGAAATACACTTCATCGCCCAGCTTTATGCCTTCGATATTATCCGGAGCAAAGTGGCTGCGGATAGCGGTTGCATATACATGCACCTTGTTTCCTTCGCGTACCACCTTCGCTTCTTTCTCACCCATTGCCACGTACGGGTGCTTATTTTCATTGATGTTGTAGAACTTGACCGAATTTTTCGAGATCAGATCGGCCGGTACTGCCTGCGCATAGTGCGGCTCACCGATAGTGGGGAAGTCGAGTATCAGCTGCATTTTGTCACCCGTGATATCATACAACTGGGCGCTTTGCGCCAGTTCAGGACCAGTGGGCAGGTAGCGGTCTTTGGTGATCTTGTTATAGGCGATTACGTATTTACCATAAGGTTTTTTGGTATCGCCGCCCGGCACGCAGAGGTGTCCGATTGAATAGTAAGTGGGCACGCGGTCAACCACTTTCAGGTCTTTAATACTCCATTTCACAATTTCAGATGAAATAAAGAACGAAGTATAAGCATAACCGTTGCCATCAAACTCGGTGTGCAAGGGGCCAAGACCGGGTTTCTGTACTTCGCCATGAAGCACAGATTCGTACTTCAGAACTGGCAGACCTTCATATTCTCCTTCAAAATCTTTATTAGCTATGGCCTGTTGCATTTTGGTGAAAGAAAATACGGGGATCAAAGCGGCCAGCTTACCACTGCCTACAATGTATTCGCCGGTGGGATCCACGTCGCAACCATGCGGAGATTTGGGACAGGGTATGAGATAGCAAATATCTTTCAGCTCTTTCGGGTCGAGCATGGTCACTTCGGTCAGGATTTCAGAAACAGCAGTATGTGTGCTTTCATCATAATGATTTCTTGCATAACGCACCTGTTTCTTCTTACCCTTGCCTTGCGCCAGGTATTCTTCAGCTTTTTTCCAGTTCACAGCCAAAATGAAGTCTTTGTCGCGCTGCGAAGCATTCACCTCCAGCAGCGTGTTGGCCTGTTCAGAATTGTAGCAGCTGAAGAAGAACCATCCGTGGCTGGGACCTTTACCGGCGTGGCTCAGGTCGAAGTTAACGCCAGGCGTTTCCAGCTGGAAGGCGATATTCATGCGCCCGGTATTTTTATCAACGCTGATAAAGCTGATGGTGCCTTTGAAATTTTGTTTGTACGAGCTGATGGGCACATCGGTGTTGTCGCCAATGGGCACACTAAAGCGGGTGCCGGCCACTACATACTCTGTGTTTTCGGTAATGAATGGCGAAGAGTGGTTACCGGCGCTGTTGGGCAGCTCTATAATTTCGGCGGTGCGGAAGGTCTTGAGGTCAATGCGGGCCACGCGCGGCGTGTTGTTGGCATTGCCGAAAAGCCAGCGGCCGTCAATTTCACCATTCGTTTGCGAAAGCTCCATGTGGTGCAGGTCATCCCAGGGCACAAAACCGTGCGAGGTATTGAGCATTGCTTTCGTTTCTTCGCTGTAGCCATATCCTTTTTCGGGGTCAACAGAAAAAACGGGGATCACGCGCAGCAGGCGGCCCGAGGGCAAGCCGTAAACGGAAGTCTGCCCGCTGAAACCACCAGACACAAAATTGTACAGCTCATCGTATTTGCCGGGGGGCACATAAGCCTTCGCAGCAGCATCGCCACTTACAGCGTCGTTGCCTGCCGAGGGTTTGCACGACATGTATGCCATACACCCTGCTATGGCCATGATTGTTAGAAAGTTTACTGATCTCATATATTTATATTTTAGGGGGTTGGTCACTAGTTCACACCGTCGTTCTTGCGCATAAACTCATACACGTTGCGCGCCTCATCGTCGGTCAGGTTCTGGTTGGGCATACGCACAAGGCATATCTCCAGCATGGCCTGCGCTTTAGGATCTTGCTGCAGCATCTCATCAACATTGGTCACGAAATTCATTATCCACTCGGGGCGGTGACGTTGGGTAACGCCTTTCCATCCGGGACCTACCAGCTTTTCATCGCTGAGCTTGTGGCAGGAAGCGCATTTGATGTCGTACACTTTCTCCCCGGCATCGGCCATGGCTTTGTCGAGAGTGGGACTCACTTCCACATTGGTAAACTTACCCGTGCCGCGGGCAGTATCATAGCCGGGAGTGCCTGAAGTAGAGGAAGTTGAAGCATCGTCATTCGATCCTTCTGTTTTGGTTCCACTGTCTGAACAGGCATAGGCAACGAGTGCGATAATGCAGGCGAAAAACAATTTTTTCATATACATGTGAATTTGATAGTGATGAAATACGGCACAAGATTACGGTTAACCCAAACCGGCCTTTATGATCGTAATCATAAGATTGCGAGAACCTTTCAGAACATTTGGGGGAAAAATGAAGGACATGACTTTTGTCATGCTACTTGTTCTTTCTCAATTTTGCTGAGTACCAGCACACTGTAAGCTTTATTTACGTAAATTACTGTTGTTGCGTTCTTCCGTCCACCCATCTCATATGATTTAAATCAGGTTAAGTCTGACTTAGTATCATCTCCTGCCTGTACAGTAGCATATAGTTTTGTTTGTTCATCACGAGAAACTTCAGCGCTATGGCTATCGACATCGATCTGCTCCTTACCTGGGGCGCCACCTACAAAAAGGTAAAACGCAATGAGCTCATCTTCTTCGAAGGAGGTCATGCCAATTTCTATTATCAGTTGGTGAAGGGTAAGGTGCGGTGGGTAAGCATTAATGAAGAAGGAAAAGAAATTATTCAGCTGATGGTAGAGGAAGGTGAATCTTTTGGTGAATTACCTTTGTTTGACGATGGCCCTTATGTTGCCACCGCCATTGCCGATGAAGATTCGGTATTGATCAGGTTGCATAAATCAACGTTTATGCAACTGCTGAGAGAAAACCAGGATTTGCATTTTGCCTTTTCGCGGATACTGGTAGAGCGTTTGCGTTACAAGTTCCTTACCATAAAAGCGCTGGCCAGCACCAATCCCGAATACCGCATATCGGCGCTGATGAATTATTTTAAAGTGAATAACCGTCATATGTGCCCGAAATGCAACCGGGTAAACCTGACGCGTCAACAAATTGCGGATATGACGGGACTCCGCGTAGAGACCGTTATCCGCGCAATCCGACACTTACATGAACAAGGAAAACTGGTTATCGAAAAAGGAAAAGTTTACTGCTGAAGATATATTCCGCAAGTGGGCACGTTTGGCTTTGCTGAACCTGCTTATCGTGGCTACAGCAGGTTTGTTATTGCGCATTAAGATAGTTTTTCCCTTACCTGCTGTTGATCATAAAAACTTGCTGCATGCCCACTCTCATTTCGCCTTTTCCGGCTGGGTTTCGCTGGCATTATTCGCAGCCATCACGGCCATAGTTCATGCACAAAACACAATCAATTCATCTGTATTCAGGAAATTATTCTGGCTGGGACAGTTCGCCGCTTTCGGCATGTTGCTCACTTTTCCCTTTATGGGTTATAAGGCGCCTTCAATTGCATTTTCCACCTTATCAATTATATTCTCCTACTTATTTGCCATACTGGCGTGGCGCAAGTTGAGCGCTTTGCCCCAACTGGTGAAAATTTGTTTTCGTTCGGCAATGATTTTTTATATCATCTCATCACTGGGAGCTTTTAATTTAGCCTGGTTGATGGCTTCGGAGAATAGCTCGCAAAGATTATATATCGGCTCCGTTTATTTCTTTCTGCATTTTCAATACAATGGCTGGTTCTTGTTTGGTATTGCCGGCTTGTTTATATACCAGTTGCATCAATCGGGCGCTACTGTCAACTGGAAAAATCTGAAGTATGGTGTGTACACATTACTCGCCGCCAGTGTGCCCGCCTATTTATTATCTGCCTTGTGGATGCGACTGCCCACGCCACTCTATTGGCTGGCAGTGGCCGCTGCTATTATGCAATTGATAGCCCTGGTTTGGCTGGGCAAAGCATTACATGGTATTCGCCGAAATTTTGTGCAACATTTATCAACCGCCACAAAATGGTTGTGGTTGCTGGCGGTGACAGCCTTTGTTATAAAAATAATATTACAGGCCCTGTCGGCTATTCCCTCGCTCAGCTACCTGGCCTTTGGCTTCAGGCCCGTGGTGATAGGATACCTGCACCTGGTGTTGCTGGGTTTGGTCAGTTTATTTCTGCTAGGCTATTTTGTTCACGTGCGCTTTTTACCGGCCGATAACCGGCTTACCAATACTGGCTTGACTATCTTCACTATTGGCGTCATGCTGAACGAAGGATTTCTTTTCTTGCAAGGTCTCGCTGCTATCAACCATACCTATATTGAATCAATGAATTATTTCCTGCTGGCTGCGGCAGTAATCATGGTTTCAGGCATGCTTACACTCGTGATTTCAAAAGATTCCATACGCATTCCGTCGGTGAAGACCTCCAGTCCCATAAAATCAGCAATTTCTCCTCAATAATTAGTGTGCATTCCACACTTATTCTGCGTAACTTAATGCTCCCTTGTCCACAGGCAAAACATCACGGCCACGCGCCATGATGCGTTGCCGATGGAATTACCTCAAAAAAAATTGGTTGATCACTTTATCCAACGCACATGAACACACGCAGACAATTCATCAGGCAAACTATCGGGAGCATGGCTGCCCTGGCGGTGGCAAGCGAATCCTTTCCGCACATTCTGATTCCGAAACAGAAAACCAGGCTGGGCATTGCACTCGTGGGTCTGGGCTACTACAGCACCGACCTGCTGGCGCCGGCGCTTAAAGAAACCAAACACTGCTACCTGGCTGGCATCGTGACCGGCTCGCCCGAAAAGGCAGAACGCTGGAAACAACAGCACAATATTCCCGACAAGAATATTTATAACTACCAGAATTTTGACCAGATCGCGAACAACCCCGACATTGATGTGGTGTACGTAGTGCTGCCGCCTTCCATGCACGCAGAATACGTGATTCGCGCGGCCAATGCAGGCAAACACGTGTGGTGCGAAAAGCCCATGGCCATGACAGTGAAAGAATGCCAGTCGATGATCGACGCCTGCAAAAAGAATAAAGTGTCGCTGGCTATCGGCTACCGGATGCAGCACGAACCCAACACGCAAAAAATTATCCAGTTCGGTAAGGAAAAAAAGTATGGCAAAATAATAAAAGTGACCGCAGCTGCCGGATATTTCGATGGCCGCACCAATCATTGGAAGCAAATCAAATCCCTCGGCGGCGGCTCCATGTACGATATGGGCGTGTATCCTCTCAACGCCGCCCGCTACTCTACCGGCGAAGAACCCGTTTATGTAACTGCCCAGCAATCAACTACCCGCCCTGAAATTTATAAAGAAGTGGACGAGACCATGAAGTTCCAGCTCGAATTTCCCAGCGGCGCCACTGCCGAATGTGAAACCAGTTTCGGCAAAAACATGAACAGTCTCCTGGTCAACGCCGCCAATGGCTGGTACAAACTCGACCCCTTCAGCGCCTACAATGGCGTGCAGGGCGAAACCAGCGACGGCATCAAACTTCCCCCCGCCATTACCCGCGTGCCCGGTGAACAAATAAAACAAATGGACGACGACGCCCTCGCCATCCTCAACAAACAACCGATGCTCGCCACCGGCGAAGAAGGACTGAAAGATATAAGAGTGGTAGAAGCGGTGTACCGGTCGGTGAGAGAAAATTCGCGGGTCAAAATCAGTTGAAGACTGAAGATTGAACAGGGGTTCAATTTCCCTGTTCCTTCTTCATTCTTCTTGTAGAGATTTCCCCACACCAGGGGCATGCTGCCACGGGAATGCATTTTGCATTCTATTTATCTCCTGCTCGCGGATCATCATTTTTCTAAAACTAAAAATCATTATTTATGGAATCTCGTACAAAAACTATGGCTGGCAGCATGGCCGACAACAAGTTGCACCAGTTTTTTATAGATCAGTTACAGGATATTTACTGGGCAGAAAAAAAGCTTGTAAAAGTTTTGCCCAAACTGGAAGAGGCCGCTACCTCGCGTGAACTTAAAAAAGCATTTGCCGATCATTTGATGCAGACCAAGACGCATGTAACACGCCTGGAAAATGTTTTTGAAATGCTGGGCGAAGAAGCCACGGCAAAGAAATGCCAGGCTATGGCAGGCATCGCCGATGAAGGTGAGGAAATAATTGATGAAACTGACGAAGGCACTGCCCAACGCGATGTTGGCCTGATCTTCGCCGCACAAAAAGCAGAACATTATGAAATAGCCACCTATGGCGGTCTTGTTCAGCTGGCCAAAACCATGAGACATAATGAAGCTGCAGAAATCCTCGCGGAAACGCTTGCCGAAGAAAAGCAGGCCGATGAACTGCTGACAAAGATTGCAGAAACCAGCAGCAATGTAAAGGCTAATAAGGAAAAGGATTAGAAGTCCTGAATCAGATCGTCATTGTGGGGAACGGTTAGCCTGGTTAAACTATCCGTTCCCCGCAATGACGAATCCTTCAATAGTTCTCTTGTCTCCTCTCACTTCCCCGTTCCCTTTCAATCTTACTTCAGTTCCATTTTTAGAAACTTCGCCGTGTGACTTTCCTTCACCTTTATTAAATCCTCGGGAGTGCCTTCAAAGAGAATTCTTCCGCCACCATCGCCGCCTTCCGGGCCAAGGTCGATGATGTGATCGGCTACTTTGATTACGTCCATGTTGTGTTCGATTACGAGTACGGTGTTACCGCGGTCCACGAGTTTGTTTAATACATCGAGCAGGTGCTGGATGTCTTCGAAGTGAAGCCCCGTAGTGGGTTCGTCGAGGATGTAGAATGTTTTTCCGGTATCTTTCTTGGATAATTCAGTACCGAGTTTTACGCGCTGCGCTTCGCCACCGCTGAGCGTAACGGCTGACTGACCCAGCGTGATATAGCCGAGACCAACTTCCTGCAATACCTTGATCTTGCGATAGAGATAGGGCACATTCTGGAAGAATTCAACGGCATCATCAACAGTCATATCCAGCACATCGCTGATGCTTTTGCCTTTGTATCGAATCTCGAGTGTTTCGCGGTTATAGCGTTTGCCCTGGCATTTTTCGCAGGGAACATATACATCGGGCAGAAAATTCATTTCAATCACGCGCATACCACCGCCTTCGCACACGTCGCAGCGTCCGCTTTTTACGTTGAAGGAAAAACGGCCTGCATTGTAACCGCGAATTTTTGCCTCAGGCACGGCGGCAAACAAGGTGCGGATGTCGGTGAAAAATCCGCAATAAGTGGCCGGGTTGCTGCGCGGCGTTCTGCCAATGGGCGACTGGTCAATTTCGATTACCTTATCTATATGTTCAAGCCCCTTCACACTTTTATATGGTAAAGCTGTAGCACGCGAACCGTAGGCATGTTTGCTGAGTATCGGGTACAGCGTCTCGTTGATAAGGGTGGATTTTCCGCTGCCACTCACGCCGGTCACGACAATGAATTTTCCCAGGGGAAATTTTACATCGACATTCTGCAGGTTATTACCACGACAACCTTTCAGCTCCAGGTATTTTCCATTACCTTTTCTTCTTTCCTTCGGCACGGCAATTTCCCTATGACCATTCAGGTATGAGCTGGTTAGTGTATCAAGTTTCAGCAATGACTCGGGAGTTCCCTGCGCTACAACGCGGCCGCCATGAAAACCGGCACGCGGACCGATATCCACCAAATGATCGGCGGCCATCATAATATCTTTGTCGTGCTCCACTACCAGCACGCTGTTGCCTATATTGCGCAGGTTCTTCAAAGCGCCAATCAATCGCTGGTTGTCGCGCTGGTGAAGACCAATGCTGGGCTCATCCAATATATAGGTGATGCCCTGTAGTTGTGAGCCAATTTGAGTTGCCAGGCGAATTCGTTGCGACTCGCCGCCGCTCAGTGTTCGCGAAGGACGATTGAGAGTGAGATAATTCAAGCCCACGTCGAGCAGAAACTGCAAACGCTCGCGAATTTCTTTCAATACGTCTTTCGCAATGGCGTTTTGTTTGGCGTTTAATTTTTTCTCAATGCCTTTGAACCAGGCCATCAGTTTGTCCAGGTTCATTTCGCTGAGCTCGGCAATATTTTTGTCGGCAATCTTAAACCAGAGACTTTCCTTCTTTAACCGCGTGCCATTGCAGGTGCCGCAGGGTTTCAGCTCCATGAATTGTTCCACCCATTGACGGATGCTGTCGCTGCTGCTGCCGGCAAACCATCGCTTCAGTTGCGTAACCACTCCTTCAAATTCTGCCCAGTAAATATTTTCACCGGGTTCCACGGTGTCGAAATCAAGGACGTCATCGTCGGGTTCCGATTCACTGCCATATAACACCAGGTTCAGGTGTTTTTTGCTGAGATCTTTTATTGGCGTAACGAGACTGAACTTGTGTTTTTTCGCCAGCTTTTGTACCTGGTTAAAAATAAAATTATCGCGCTCTTCGCCCAGCGGGGCAATGCCGCCTTCATTAATGCTGAGGTTGCGGTCGGGAAGAATGGCTTCCATGCTTACCTGGTACACCGAGCCCAGGCCCTTGCAGGCAGGACAAGCGCCGTAAGGACTGTTGAATGAAAATGTATTGGGTGATGGCTCCTCGTAACTGATGCCGGTGTCTTCACACATCAACTGGCGCGAATACTGCACCACTTTATCGTAATCGTTGATGAGCAGGAACATCAGGTCTTTACCCATCTGCAAAGTCTTTTGCACGCTCTGGCTTATGCGCACTTTCATATCATCGTTCACAGCCATGCGGTCTATCACCACTTCAATATCGTGTATCTTGTAGCGGTCGACCTGCATTTTGGGAACCAGGTCTTTCACTTCGCCGTCAACGCGCACTTTCAGGTAACCTTTTTTACGGATGTCTTCAAACAATTCGCGGTAATGACCCTTGCGGCCGCGCACCAGCGGTGCGAGCAGCGTAATTTTTTTACCCTTGAATTTTTTGAAAATATTATCAACGATCTCCTCCTCGCTGAATCTGACCATTTTTTTCCCCGTATTGTAACTATAGGCTTCCCCCGCGCGGGCAAACAACAGCCGCACGAAATCGTATATCTCCGTAATAGTGCCTACAGTAGAACGAGGATTTTTATTGGTGGTTTTCTGTTCAATAGAAATAACCGGCGACAAGCCAGTAATCTTGTCCACATCGGGACGTTCCATTTCGCCTATAAACTGTCGCGCATATGCGCCGAAGCTTTCCATATACCGGCGCTGCCCTTCTGCATAGATAGTATCAAAAGCCAGCGATGATTTGCCGCTGCCGCTGATACCGGTTATGACGACCAGTTTATTTTTTGGTATGCTGATGTCTATGTTCTTGAGATTATGAACACGCGCCCCGTATACTTCAATCATTTCATTGGTACTAACAGTAGTAGATCCGCTCTTTGCCAATTCGCTAATTTTTTTAGGAAAAATCAAAGATAAGGAGGAAAGGGTTTCGAGTTTCAAACTCCCCTTACCCCTTACTTGACTGAGATTCAGTTCTTAACAAAACCTTCACCAAAGTTTAAACCTTAAAGCTGGTACAATGTTTGAAAACATTGTTGCAGAATCAAAAGATTTATTAAAAAAATTTATTATGAAAATCTTAAAGAAAACAGGGTTGGCCTTATTAGCGTCTGCCATTGTTTTGGGTGGTTGTAAGAACATGAACAAGACCACCAAAGGCGCCATTATTGGAACTGCCGGCGGGGCAGCCGCTGGTGCTGTAATCGGTAAGGCAGCCGGAAATACCGCTATGGGAGCTATTATTGGCGCTACCGTTGGTGGCGTTACTGGTGCCGTTATTGGCAGAAAAATGGACAAGCAGGCACAAGAAATTGAAAGCAAAGTACCCGGTGTAAAAGTTGAACGCGTGGGTGAGGGCATCGTAGTTGAATTTTCCGACAAAGTATTGTTTGGCTACGACCGTTCAGACCTCACTCCTTCTGCTGAGGCTTCGCTTGACAAACTGATCAACGTGTTGAAAGAATATCCCGATACCAATCTCGAAATCCAGGGACATACCGACAGCAAGGGCAGCGATAGTTATAACCAGGGACTTTCTGAACGTCGCGCCAATGCCGTGGCAACTTATTTGCGTAATCGCGGTATCAACAGTGCGCGTATCACTACCAAAGGTTATGGCGAGAGTGCGCCCATAGCCAGCAATGATACCGAAGAAGGACGTGCGCAAAACCGCCGGGTAAACTTCCTGATCACTGCCAATGAAAAGATGAAGGCTGAGGCTCAGAAAGAAGCCGGCACTTCCAACTAACCAGCTCTTTAAAATAAAACGACCAATTACTTACTAAAACACACAAAAATGAAAACAAAGATGCTCGTATTGTTTGCGGGCCTGTGCATGCTTGCAAGCATAGGCTATTCGCAAACCAGGACAAGTTTTGCTATCAGGGCAGGTATCAACTTCCAGAACCTGAATGGTGAAGAACCGGGTGGACATGATCTTGACAACAAACTGAAAACCGGTTTTCATGTAGGCGTTGAAGCCGACATCCCGGTTGCGGAAGAATTTTATTTCCGTCCAGGTGTATTGTATAGTCAGAAAGGTGCCAAGTTGGATGACCCCGACGATACCAAGGTAAACATCGGCTATATTGAAGTTCCTTTAAGTTTTGTGTATAAACCCGTGTTGGGCACAGGAAAATTGATTCTCGGCATCGGGCCCTACTTAGCTTATGGCATCGGCGGTAAAGTGAAGAGCAACGAGGGTGATGAGACATCAAATTTGAAAACAAGATCTCGTTGTCAGAGGCTATGTCGGGCACTCCTTATGTAAAAGGTTTTGATGCCGGTGGCAATATCTTCTTCGGATATGAATTCAGTCAGCGCTTCTTTGCGCAAATCAATGCGCAACTGGGCATGGTAAATATCAACCCGAAAATTGAAGGCGTTGACGACGACGACAGGGGCAAGACCAAGAATACTGGTTTCGGTCTTTCTGTAGGCTACCGTTTTTAACCGATAATTTTCCCGATGAAAAAAATAAAGGCTGTCCACCGTGGGTAGACAGCCTTTTATTCTTGCTCAATGGCTATCTGCACTTCCAGTTAACAATAGCACTACAATAAAGATATTTAAAGTCTTCTTCGTGATACGAATCGTAACTGATAAGTCTTCCTTTAGAATCGAATTTATGATTAGTCAGATGCCCCTCATAGAGTCGAGCCCCGGTTTCCAACCCGATTCGTGAAAATATGCGCACATGTTTTGGCTCCAGTTCCGGAAAATAACCCAGGTATTGCAGCAAGGCGAACTCATCGTGTTGTACGGGTTCATCAAGATAAAACTGACGTTTGGCTTTTCTCGAATAATCGTATTTGTAAAAATAACCAACGCGCCCGTACATATCTCTATGGGTAACGCCCAGTATGTTTCCATGGTCGTCGTAGTCACAAGTGTCCCTGGAAAGAGCCCCCCCCCCCGCACTTATTTCCGCTGCTATAACTTTCAGCCGCTGCTTATGATCATATTCAAAAATGATGGAGTCGCGATGAATTTTGCCGTACACCTTTTTCACCCGGCCCTGGCTATTCAGCAGGACTTTCATAAGCGTATCTTTCTTATTCAGCTTATTGATAGCAAAGAACCGGTCTGTTTCATACACCAGCCTGGCCTGGTAAGGAACTTCCACAGGATGCAGATTTAGAAAAGTGAAGGTGATCTCTGTTACACGGTCGCGTGCAGCGTTATACTTTTTTTCAAAAAGAAAAGGATCAGGACCCCCATGGTTTATCTCAGTGAGGTAATAAGACTGGACATCACAATCCGTCTTACTTTTGTCGAACCAGTCCCAATCCCACTTGCGGCAAGATGCAAAACCAAAAAAGATGACAACGGTTAGTGTCGCAAGGGCATGATGCTTTTTCATATCGGTGAAGTTTAGTGGTTAACGGGAATTAATTAAGGGAAAAACGGACGGGAAGCGGGATTGAGGAGGTGAGACAACAAAGATAACGAAAAAGAAATTTGGATTTTAAAAATCCGGCTTTATCTTTGCCTCAGTTCTTTTTCAGCATCGCTTATCAAGAAAGGCTGAGGGAAATGGCCCGATGAAGCCTTGACAACCTGCTTCGGTTTGAAAAAGCCGATGAGTAAGGTGCCAACTCCATCCCGTGCAAACGGGGAAGATAAGTCAGATTCAAAGCTTCTACAATATTGTATTCTAGCATATTGAAAGCTCTTCTGACGTATCGGAAGAGCTTTTTTGTTTTACGGCTCTCTCCGGTCGGTTTTCTTGAATAACGATGTCGCGAACCAATTTTTAACAACTCCCCCGCAGGGGGAACCAAAATGTTTATTCAAATGCAAGCGACAACAAAACTCATTCACAGCATCCCGGTAGATCCACTCACCGGCGCCGTATCAGTACCTATTTACCAGACCTCAACATTTGTGCAGGATGCACCAGGTGTGCATAAGGGCTATGACTATGCCCGCACCAATAATCCTACGCGCGCCACGCTCGAGAGCCTGGTGGCCGGACTGGAAGAAGGTGAAACCGGCATCGCCTTCAGCAGCGGACTGGCCGCAATTGATGCAGTATTGAAACTGCTCAAGACCGGCGATGAAATTGTAGCGGTCGACGACATCTACGGTGGTGCGTACCGTTTGTTTACCCAGGTGTATCATCAGTATGGCATTAAAGTTCATTTTGTTGATACCAGCGATCCCGTGCAGGTGTTCAACGCCGTGACGCCCAAAACAAAACTGATCTGGCTGGAAACGCCCACCAACCCCACGCTTAAGATCTCCAACATCGAAGCCATCGCAAAGATTGCAAAGGCCAACCGATGTATCCTTTGCGTGGATAATACTTTTGCTTCGCCCGCCCTACAAAAACCTCTTTCGCTGGGAGCTGATATTGTAGTGCATTCTGCTACCAAATATCTCGGTGGGCACAGCGACCTGATTGCAGGTATTGTGGTGACGAGAGAAAAAGCACTGGGTGAAAGAATAAAATTTTTCCAGAATGCCTGCGGCGCCGTGCTGGCTCCTTTCGATAGCTGGCTGGTGATACGCGGTATTGAGACCCTGCACCTGCGTGTGAAACAACATTGCGCCAGCGCGCAAAAGATTGCAGAATTTTTGCAAAATCATCCGGCGGTAGATAAGGTGTATTATCCTGGTTTGACTACGCATCCGGGACATGATGTGGCGAAAAAACAAAGTAAGGGCTTTGGAGGCATAGTTTCTTTTTCGCTGAAAAATGATACAGAAGAAGCAGCGACAGTTTTTGTGACGAATACCAAATTGTTTCAGCTGGCAGAAAGTCTGGGTGGTATAAAAAGTTTGGTGAGCCATCCCGCGAGCATGACGCATAAGACGATTCCCCCGGAGAAAAGACGCGAGGCAGGAGTGAGCGATAGCCTGATCAGGTTGAGTGCGGGATTGGAAGATGCAGAAGATTTGATAAAAGACCTGGAGCAGGCGCTGAAGAAGGAAGTGCCGGCGGTGAAATATTCAATCATAAATCAGCAATAGCAATAATTAATATTCAATATTCAACAATCAATAATCAATTTCAGGATGGACGCACATAAACCGTTGACCATTGGCTTGTTTGGCTTTGGAGTAGTAGGTGAAGGATTGTACAAAGTGTTGCAACAAACACCTTCCTTAAAAGCAACGATTAAGAAAGTTTGTATAAAACACCCGGGCAAAAAACGTGAGGCGCCCGAATCATTGTTCACTACCAATCGTGATGAACTGTTGAACGATCCCGAGATCAACGTGATTGTGGAAGTGATCAATGAATCGGCGGCCGCCTTCGAAATCGTTTCTACTGCGTTAAAAAATGGCAAAGACGTGGTGAGTGCGAGTAAGAAGATGATCGCGGAAAACCTACCCGAACTGTTAGGACTTCAGCAAAAGACCGGGCGTTCGCTCTTATACGAAGCAGCGGCTTGTGCGTCCATTCCCGTTATCCGCAACCTGGAGGAGTATTACGATAACGACTTGTTGCATTCGATTAAGGCTATCGTGAATGGCAGCACCAACTATATTCTCACTAAGATGTTCAGCGATAAACTCAGTTTCCAGGAAGCTTTGCTGCAGGCGCAGCAATTGGGTTTTGCTGAAACCGATCCCACGCTGGATGTGGAAGGATATGATGCGGTGAATAAGTGGACCTTCCTGCTCACGCATGCCTATGGCATCGTGGAGCATCCCGATAACCTGGTGTTTAACGGCATTCAAAACGTGAGCGCCTTCGATGCCAACGCCGCCGCGGAAAAACATTACGATATCAAACTCGTGGCGCAGGCCAAGAAATTGCAGAATGGCAAGGTGGCTGCTTTTGTATTGCCCCAGTTTGTAAAACATGACGATCACCTGGCGTTTGTAAAACATGAATACAATGGCGTGGTAATCGAAAGCGGTTTTGCCGACAAACAATTCTTCTATGGTAAGGGCGCAGGCAGCTTCCCCACTGCTTCTGCCGTGCTCAGCGACCTGTCGGCCCTGCGCTATCAATACAAATACGAGTATAAGAAATTATACCACCACAAGCCCAACGAACTCACCAACGAATTTTATATCCGCGTGTATGTGAGCTTCGACGATTTGCAATATATTCCCAAGGAAAAATTTGAATGGATCGAAGAATGGCACTCGGAAACCGATCGCAAATATCTTATTGGTGTGATTCCTTTTGCAGAATTACAACGCGACAACTGGTGGCGCACTAACAACACATCACTGATACTAACACCCGATCCGATAATAGAAGATATAGAGATAAGAAAGCTGAAAAAGAAAAGTCTCGAGTTGGCAGGAATTATTTAAAATGAAAAAGCCGGTTCGCCTATGGTGAACCGGCTTTTTTCATGCAGTTATTCTATATAGCTATGTATGGGTAGTCTGATCTGTAGCAGGCGCTTCATAAACTATCTCTTCACTCTTCCTGCGTTTGAAAAACTTAAAGGCCACACCACCCAGCGCAGCAATACCCAGGATGATAAACTTGCCGAATTTCGCGAGTATAGCCAGGAAGCCAGCTTTTGCCAGCACCTTACCGGCAATCAGGCCACCGATACCATACACCGCTACCTTATCGATATTCGAATCAAAATCGGAATACCTGTTTCCATCTGTAAATGCCGGTATCTGCAACACCTTGTCGATATCCCTCTGTACGAGATCCAGCTCGCTCATACTGGCCACTGCGTTCAACACCAGTACGCCCTTGCGGCCGAGTATACGCACGTTGTAGTTCAAGGTATTTTCTTCATTATCCCCGAATGAAAGTTCTTTTGCCCAGTGCAGTCTCTTATTTTCCTGGTCGTAGAATGGTTTGGCAGCCCAACCTACGAGATGTATGGGAGGATAACCCATCTTTGTGCGTTCCTTATTGGCCTCTGCTTCCCCGGCCTGTATTTGTTGCAAAAGATCGTCGTAATCAAGTTTGGCAGCATCCTTATCGTCCACATGTCCTTCCTCCTCATATGTAATTACAAATGCGTAGTTGCTGTCGGCCAATGCGCCACCATTTTCCGGGAAGATCATTCCCAGTACGTTGGGATTGGGAGGATTGCCCCAAAGCTCGCTCAATACGTACTGGCTTTGTTCTGCATCCAGGAATTTAAAACCCTGGGGAATGTTTAACTGGGCAACACCATTGCTGAGTTGAATGCTGCCCGTTTCATAACGCATGGCTGCCTCTATAGAGTCAATGAATTTTCTGGCCCGGGCTTCGTAGATGGCATTCGAATCGTCATCGCCGGCTCGCAAACCAAAAGTTGCCAGAACGGCCAGGGTAAAGAGGATCAACTGTTTCATGATTGGGGGGTTTAGGTTTGTGCCACAAAAACGCCTTTTTCCCCCGAATTAATGAAATTCGAACCCCTTATTTTTCTAACTCTGCCCTAAGCGCTTCATAATCAGGCGCGATTTTCAGGCTTTTCTTGGAATTATTCATGATAGCGCGTATACCTTCGGGTATGGGTACCGCACTTCCGATCACCGGCTCTACGCCATCGTAAAACTTCACAGGGTGCGCGGTTTCGAGAAATATACCCTTATCACCCGGGTGCACCTCCAAATAACGTTGCAACGCCAAATAGCCTACGGCCCCGTGCGGGTCAGGCAGGTAGTGGTACTTCGAATATACCTTCCTGATGGTATCACGCGTTTCTTCATCGCTGATACTATAGCTGCTCATCACTTTCCGCAAGTCTCCCAGTTGGTGATGAAAGAGTTCGAGTATACGTACAAAATTGCTGGGGTCCCCCACGTCCATAGCATTCGATAAAGTGGCAACGGCTTTTATCGGTTTGTATTCTCCGCTTTGCAAAAACTTCGGCACCACATCGTTGGCATTGCAGGCCGCGATGAAATGTTTTACCGGTAGCCCCGAACAATGCGCCAGCAGTCCCGCGCAGATATTGCCGAAATTACCGCTGGGCACCGCAATCACCGGCGGATGGGTTTTATCGGCCCATTGCTTCCAGGCAAAAACATAATAAAACTGCTGCGGCAGCCAGCGCGCCACATTAATAGAATTGGCCGAGGTAAGAAACACTTTTTTGTTCAACGCCTCATCGGCAAACGCACGCTTCACCAGTTGCTGGCAGTCGTCGAAAGTGCCGCTCACTTCCAGTGCACGGATATTTTTTCCGAGCGTAGTCAACTGCTTTTCCTGCACCGAGCTCACCTTTCCCGAGGGGTAAAGGATCACCACTTCCACACCTTCCACGCCATAAAAACCATGCGCTACCGCTCCGCCGGTATCGCCGCTGGTGGCCACGAGAACAGTCACTTTCCCACCGCCCGCAAAATCGCTGGCATTGGTGCGCGCAAAATACCCAAGACAGCGGCTCATGAAGCGCGCGCCCACATCTTTAAACGCGAGTGTAGGGCCGTGAAAAAGTTCCAGCGCCCAACTGTTATCCCTCACAGGCACCAGTGGGATGGGAAAGTTGATGGTCTCGCTTACAATTTTTTGCAGCTCATCGTCGGGAATGGTGCCGCCAACATATGGTTGAATGATGCGGAATGCAATTTCTTCGTTGCTGTATTTTTCAATATTGTCGAAAAATGATTTTTCTATCGCCGGAATTTTTTCCGGGAAATAAAGTCCCTTGTCCGGTGCCTGGCCCTTGATGGTGGCTTCCCGGAAATCGGTTATTGGTGTTTGTTTGTTGAGACTATAGTATTTCATAATGTTTTTGATTAACCGACACTACGCCAATCTCACGCCTTCCCCTATGGTTGTAACGTAAGTTTTAAAATCAAGTCCCAGCCTGGTATAAACACTGTTCATCACTTTCTCCACTTCCAGCGCGGTCTTTTCTTCCTTGCTGAGCATGAAAATAGAAGGTCCCGATCCGGATATACCTCCACCCAGTGCGCCGGCTTCGCGACTGTCTGATTTCACCTCATCAAACCCCGGAATCAGGATGCTGCGCACGGGTTCAATTATCACATCTTCCAGCGAGCGGCCGATGAGCCCGTAGTCTTGTTTCAGGAAACCGGCTACCAGTCCTGCTATATTACCCCATTGCTTGATGGCTGATTTTAACTGCACTTCTTTGCGCAGTATCTGCCGGGCATCTGAAGTGCGCACTTCAATTTGCGGGTGTACTACGGTCACGTACAGCGGCGGCGCTTCTATGGGAACAATATCCAAAGGAAAAATCGAGCGTATGATGGTGATGCCTCCAAAAATGCAGGGCGTGATGTTGTCGGCATGCTTCACACCCGAAGCCACCTTTTCACCATTCATGGCAAAACGCACCAGGTCTAACTTTGAAAAGCGGTTTCCCAATAAATGGTTAGCTGCTACCACCACGCCTGCCGAACTGGCGGCGCTGGAACCCAGACCGCTGCCGGGCTTGATCTGTTTGGTAATCGTTACCTCAAAACCCACTTTTTCTGGCAATTCTTCTACCAATGCCAGCAATGCGGCGCCTGCCACATTTTTTTCGGGCTCAGCGGGCAGCTTGTATTCGTCGTCGTGCCTGATTACTATGCCCGGCTCCTCGCGCAGGGTTAGTTTCATGATGTCTTCCGGTTTGCTCAGCGCCATTCCTAATACATCAAAGCCGCAAACCAGGTTAGCTACTGTTGCCGGCGCCCAGGCTGTTACCGTTTTTCCTTTATTCATTATATCCTTATTACTTTCTTAGTGAGCTACCCGCACTATATCGGCAAACACGCCGCTGGCGGTAACCTCTGCTCCTGCACCCGCACCTTTGATCACCAGTGGTTGCTCCGAGTAGCGGTTGGTATAAAACAGCACCACGTTGTCTTTGCCGTACAGGTGGAAGAAATCAGATTTCGGATCCACGTGCTGCAAACCTACTGCGGCCTTGCCGTTTTCGTAGCGGGCTACAAACTTGAGCTTTTTCCCGCTCTTTTCCGCCTGCTCATACAATTGTTTGAAATGATCTTCCTGCCGCGCCATCTCTTTATAAAAATCTTCCACGCTACCCTTCATGCACGATGGCGGCATGAACGAATTGTTCTCAATATCCTCCATTTCTAATTTTTCTCCCGCTTCGCGTGCCAGGATCATGATCTTGCGCATCACATCTGTGCCGCCCAGGTCAAGACGAGGGTCGGGTTCAGTATAACCTTCTTCCTGCGCCTGCCTTACCACTTCGGCAAAGGACTTTTGACCATTGTAGTTGTTGAACACAAAATTCAGCGTACCGCTCAATACCGCTTCAATGCGGTTCACCACATCGCCGCTGCGCAGCAGATCGTTCAGCGTGCCGATTACCGGCAAACCCGCGCCTACATTGGTTTCAAACTGGAAAGAGCAATTGTATTCGCGCGCCAGGTCTTTCAGCTTCTTATAGTATTCGTAAGAGGAAGAGCAGGCCACCTTATTGCAGGCCACCACCGATATACTTTTCGATAACAATTGATCATAAACCATCGCTACTTTATCATTGGCTGTCACATCAGCAAAAACAGAGTTGCGAAGATTTTTTGAACGAATAGTTTCTACAAAAACCTTCAGATCCATTTTTTCTCCCTGCTCCAATGCTTCGCGCCATTTGCTGAGATCAATGCCTTCATCATTAAACACCATTCTGCGACTGTTGGCTATACCAATCACCCGAACCTGCAAACGAAGATGCTCCTGCAGCCATTGCTGTTGTTGCTGCAATTGCGCCATCAGTTTGCCGCCCACATTACCGGTGCCGGCCACGAAGAGGTTCACTTGTTTGTAGGTAGTTTCAAAAAACTCTTCGTGCAATACGTTGATGGCCTTCTTCACATCGGTGGTGGAGATTACAGCAGAAATATTTCTTTCGGAAGAACCCTGGGCAATCGCGCGCACGTTGATGCCGTTGCGGCCCATGACGCCAAACATTTTGCCGCTGATGCCGGGATGACTTTTCATATTATCACCCACCAGCGCCACTATAGCCAGGCCGGTTTCCACTACCAGCGGATCCACCTTACCGGTTTGAATTTCGAAGGAAAATGCCCTGTCTACCGCCTCACGCGCGCGAGCCGCCAGCGCCTCATCAATGCCTACGCATATTGAGTGTTCTGAAGAACCCTGCGTAATCAGGATCACATTGATCTGCTCGTTGGCCAGTGCTTCAAACAATCGCCGTGAAAAACCGGGAATTCCCACCATGCCGCTGCCTTCAAGACTCAGCAGCGCAATTTTGTTGATGCTGGTAATGCCGCGGATATTGCTGCCATTGGTCACGCTCTCCGGGTCGATGAGCGTGCCATGGTGATCGGGCTCAAATGTATTTTTGATCCATACCGGGATATTCTTGCTCATTACTGGCTGAATGGTGGGCGGGTAAATAACCTTGGCACCGAAATGCGAAAGCTCCATCGCCTCCTGGTAAGAGATGTGCGGAAGAATTTTTGCGTGCTTCACCAGTCGCGGGTCGGCGGTCATCATGCCGCTTACGTCGGTCCATATCTCCAGCGAGTTGGCATTGACAGCCGCCGCCACGATGGCCGCTGTGTAGTCGGAACCACCGCGACCCAGCGTGGTGCCATTGCCGTTATCATCACGGGCTATGAAGCCGGGCATGATATGGAGTTGAGCCGAAGACGCGGAAAAATAATCGGCGCACTTCACATTGGTTTGCACAAAATTCACCGCGGCATGACCGAAATTACTGTCGGTGCGAATCAGTTCCCGGCTATCTACCCACTCATTCTCTATGCCTGCTGCATTGAAGCGGTCTGATATAATGCGCGAAGAAAGCAGCTCTCCATAGCTTACTATCCGGTCTTTCGTGCGCGCCGACAATTCACCGAGCAGGAACACACCGTTGCAGATATCTTCAATTTCATTGCAACGTTGTTTTACCCAACTCAGCACCGCGCTTTGCCGCGTCACGGGAATCAATGCTTTTACCGTCTCCAGGTGCCGCTGTTCGAGCGCCTGCAAAATGTCTTTGTACTTTTCATCACCCGCGGCTGCCAGCGCGCCGCTCTGCAATAAACTGTCTGTAGTGCCTCCCAGTGCCGAGACCACCACAATGGTTCTGTCGCGCTGCACAGCCTGCTGCACAATCGCCACCACTTTGTTGATGTTTTCGGCATTGGCCACCGATGTACCGCCAAACTTTAAAACCTGCATAACGTATGATTGAGAATAAAGAATTAATGATTAATTATTTACTAGTAGGAAATCCCCAAAGGTGATATGGTAAAGTACAACCCTTAACGGGTTGTTGTAATGGTAATAGTGGTAGTAGCTGTAGTAGCTACAGAGGACGATGAGGAAATGATATGTTTGTTTACAACCACTATTGAGAATTGAGCAGACCAAAGATAATGGATAGCATTCATAACAGTTGTTAGTTTTTTAAAATTGTATTTTCACCCTATGGATCGACAATCGTCTTTGGCACTGCAGCAGTTCAAGAATCACGTAGGCATCAAGTTCCAGTTGTACAACAGCCTTTTTACCTCACTGCCTTTTCACCGTATCGAAAAAACCGGCATCCTGCTATCGCTCCTGCTCAATTTTTGCGAGGAGGGGTATAAGAAAAAGTTGTCGCCGGTGCAGATCATCGAGGATTTTTTCGAAAAGCATACTACTTATACCAGGGAACAGGATAAGCTGGACCTGCTATTTCGTTTTATCCAGTACGTTGAACGGCAGGTGGTGTTGTTTGATGCGCTGGAAGATGCCTCCTTCCGCGAGGTGAATGATATTAACGGTGTGGGTTCACTGAAATACCTCGAGTCGGAGGTCATCCAGAATGGTATGCAGGAACGGCTGGCGGAAAAACTGAAAGACTTTTCGATCCGCCTGGTGCTCACGGCCCACCCTACGCAGTTTTACCCCGGCCCCGTGCTGGGCATCATCAACGACCTGGCCAAAGCGCTGGCCGAGAACAACGCCAGCCAGATCAATATGTACCTGCAGCAATTGGGTAAAACGCCATTTTTCAAAAAGCAAAAGCCCACGCCATATGATGAAGCTGTGAGCCTGGTATGGTACCTCGAAAATGTATTTTACCAGGCAGCGGGGCGCATTATTACTTTTTTGAAAAACCAGTTCCCCGATGCCATTCCCGACAACAACCCGGTTATCACCATGGGTTTTTGGCCCGGCGGCGACCGCGACGGCAATCCCAACGTCACCTGCGACACCACGCTGAAGGTAGCCGATATGTTGCGCGGCAGCATCATCAAATGCTATTACCTCGACGTACGCAAACTGAAGCGTCGCCTCACTTTTAAAGGCGTGGATACCATCCTGGCCGAGCTGGAAAAGCAATTGTACAATAACATCTTTATTCCGGGCCAGCGCACCGAGCTGACCAAGGAAGGCATTCTCGCAAGCCTGTACAGCATCCGTGAAATATTAATCTACCAGCACAATGGACTTTTTCAGCACCTGGTGGATAGCCTTATCAACAAGGTGCATGTGTTCGGTTTGCATTTTGCTTCGCTGGATATCAGGCAGGATAGTTCAGTACACCATACCGTGCTGGAAGCGATCGCTGAGAAAACGGATCTGCTGCCGAAAAACTACAAGGAATTAAGCGTAGAGGAAAAAACAAAATTGTTGTCAAATGTCTCCGGCGATGTAGGTACGCACGTGTTTGAGGATGGATTGATCAAAGACACGCTGCAGACCATTAAGACCATCAAAGAAATTCAGCAATACAATGGTGTGGAAGGTTGCAATCGCTATATCATCAGCCAGTGCAACAGCGCGCTGAATGTACTGGAGGTTTACGCGCTGTTCAGGTTGTGCGGATGGAAGAAAGAAAGCATGCCGATAGATATCGTGCCGCTTTTTGAAACTATTGATGATTTGGAGGGCGCGCCCGCCATCATGCAACAACTATACGAAAACGAAACCTATAAGGCGCACCTGGCAAACCGGCGCAACCGGCAGACCATCATGGTGGGCTTTTCAGATGGCACCAAGGATGGCGGTTATTTCATGAGCAACTGGGCCATTTACAAATCGAAAGAAGGACTCACGAAAATATCCGCCGACTATGGGGTGGATGTGGTCTTTTTCGATGGTCGTGGTGGTCCACCCGCGCGTGGCGGCGGCAAGACGCATAAGTTTTACGCCAGTATGGGCAGGAATATTTCAAATAAGGAAATTCAGCTCACCATACAGGGACAAACCGTGAGTTCAAATTTCGGTACAATTGACTCAGCGCAGTTCAATATAGAACAACTGCTGAATGCCGGTATCTCGAATGATTTATTTGTAGATGATGACAAGATTCTCAGCGAACGTGATAAGGAGTTGCTCGATGAGCTGGCCAGGGAAAGTTTAGAAGCCTATAAGAAACTGAAAGACTCGCCCGATTTCCTGAATTACCTCTCGCAGGTGAGTCCTTTGAAATTTTACGCACAAACCAATATCGGCAGTCGCCCCGCCAAGCGCGGCAGCAGCACTCGGCTCTCCCTGAAAGATTTGCGCGCTATTCCTTTCGTGGGCGCCTGGAGCCAGTTAAAGCAAAATGTAACGGGTTACTACGGCGTAGGCTCTGCCCTGCAGGCGCTTGATAAGCGTGGTAAGCTGGGGGATATAAAAAGAATATATAAGCAATCGCTTTTCTTCAAAACGCTGCTCGATAACTGCGAGATGGCGATGAAGAAATGTTTCTTCCCCCTCACCGAACACCTCAGCCAGGACCCGCAGTTTGGAGAAGTATGGACAGCTATTTACAAGGAGTATGAACTCACGCAACGATATATATTCCTCATTTCCGGCAAGACGGAGTTGATGGCCGATTACCCCGTGGAGCAGCTCTCCATCCAGATGCGCGAGCGCATTGTGCTGCCCCTCACCACCATTCAGCAATACGCCATGACACGCATCCGCCAGATGGAACAACAATCAGCCACCTCCGGGCAACGCGAGATTTATGAGAAGCTGGTGATAAGATCTTCGTTTGGGATTATAAATGCGGGGAGGAACTCCGCTTAAGCGAAGGATTTCGGGTTTAAAGTTTCGGGATCTTTGATTCGGGCAGAGACTGCAAAGCGCGGCAGCGACCCGAAACACGAAACACAAAACTCGTAGCACAATACCCAAAAGCAAACGCATCCGAGAACGGATGCGTTTTTTTTCTGATAACTAAAACAACGGTAATGAAAAAAGGGGTACTACCTTTTTACAGTATTACCACACAATCATGAAGGCTGTCCATGGTATGACAGCCTTATGAATATTGTGAAGCAATTAGCTTTAGTTGAATTTTTTTTCTATAGCAAGACTCACTATATCAAAATCGATAATGAGCTGCCAGGATGAATGAGCCGCTGGATTTGGTGCCGGTATAATCATGTTTGACAAAAATTTCCTCGCCGGCGGTGTCGAAGCGGAACTCAGGTATGATAGTAAGATTATTGACTTTAAAATTAAATGACAGCGTGGGAACGATTAAGTTGGTTCCAAAACCTACTACGTTCTTATCATCATTGAAATATTCACCGCGGAAGGTGATGCCCAGCCAGTCAGTGGGATCGGCGTTCACATAAAGGGCAGCACCCCACCATCCTTCACCATCGCTCCATTCGTCGCCACCATTCTTATAACTCCTGCTCTGGTAAGTGGCGTTCAGACCCAGGCTCCACTTATCGTTGATGGCATATGAGCCGGTAAGATCGCCCTGGTACAAGCGGGAGACATCGTCGCCTTTTCCGCCCTGGAACCCAAAGGAAAGATTGAGTTTTTCATCGGAAGTGCCGGTGGTGAACTGGCCGATGAACATCTTGGGAAAACCGGAAGCGGTTTTCATATCAGAAGGATTGATGATACCCAGCATCAAACCACTCTGGCCGCTCAATGCAAAATCGGCTTTGAGACCAGTGTGGAAGAACGGACCGTACGAAAAGCCATAGCTCATGCTGTAATTCCTGTTGAGGTAGGCATCCAGCACTTCATAACCGATGTGCGTGCCGAAGCTTCCGAGCGTGAGCGTTACTTTATCGGAGGGAGAATAGGTTACGTACAACTGCTTGAGCATGGCCAGCGAAAGGAAGCCATTTTTGCCGGCAGCAGCTTCACCGTCATTGTAAGAAAAATCTTCAGCTCTTCTGCCCCATCCCAGGTCCACCACGATGCCAGCTTTACCGATTGAATGTTCGAGTTTTACAGAGGCCATACCCAATTCAAATGAATTGTGTGAACCGGTAAAACTGGTATAGCTGTTATATGGATCTTCTTTAAATCTATTGAAACCGTAGCGGAAATACACATCAGCAGAACCACTTATAGTGGGACCTTTTTTTTCTTCTTCTTCTTTAGTCTCTTGTGAAAATGCAGGGGAAATCAGGGCCAATAGCATGGCCAATAACGAAATGTTTCTTAACATTGTTATAGATTTTAAGTGTTAAAGAAAAGGGTACGGTAGATGGTATCTGAACTTGTGTCAGAAGTTCATTTCATCATTTAAACTGTACCTTTTTCTGTTATAGCTATTTCTTCTTCCAGGTAAGATCCGTTCTTAGTAGAGCTCACCAACAAGGTACCCTGCAGATATTTTTCATTGTGCTGAGTGGCGTCGAGGCCAATTTCTTCTTCTTCGGAAGAAACACGCAGAGGCAGGATGAAATTGATAAACTTGAATATGAGGAAGGAAGCTGTGAAGCTAAAGGCTACAGTGATGGCCATTGCTTTCATTTGTGTCAGGAAGAAAGCAGTACCACCATAGAAGAGACCCATTGTACCTGCATCGTTTACAGTAGTAGTAGCAAATACACCGGTCATCATCATACCTACCATACCACCAATACCGTGGCAGGGGAATACGTCGAGCGTATCGTCAACTTTTGCTCTTTGTTTGTAGTAAACGGCAATGTTGGAAACGATAGCGGCCACTACGCCGATGAAGATACTTTGAGGTACGGCCACAAAACCGGCTGCGGGTGTAATGGCTACGAGACCCACCACAGCGCCGATACAGAAACCGAGTACGGAGGGCTTCTTACCTTTTAGTACATCGAAGAACATCCAGCTGAGACCTGCTGCGGCAGCGGCAGTATTGGTGGTGGCCAGGGCTGATACAGCCAGCGGACCAGCGCTCAGTGCAGAACCTGCATTGAAACCAAACCAGCCAAACCACAGTAAACCGGTACCAATCAGTACATAAGGAATGTTGGCCGGGGGAACTTCTTTCTGCAGCACGTGTACCGCGCGGCGTTTCAACACCATTGCACCGGCAAGAGCGGCACAACCGGCAGAAATGTGCACAACGGTACCACCTGCGAAGTCGAGAACACCCCATGAAGCAAACAGACCATTCGGGTGCCAGGTCATGTGTGCCAGCGGTGCATACACCAGCAGGCTGAATAAGGCGATGAACAATATATAAGAGGTGAAGCGAATTCGTTCAGCCACCGCACCCACCACGAGGCCGGGGGTGATGATCGCAAACATCAACTGGAACATGGCAAACAACAACAGGGGGATGGTCATTTCACTGCCTCCCGGAAGTGCGGGCGCGCCGGAAGCCACACCCTTAAAGAACAGGAAGGTGGTGGGGTCGCCAATGATACCGCCAATAGACTCGCCAAATGCCAGGCTAAAGCCTACGGTGATCCACAGCACGCTGACCACGCCGGCGGCTACCACGCTCTTGATCATGGTAGAGATCACGTTTTTGCGGTGAACCATGCCACCATAGAAAAATGCCAGGCCCGGCGTCATCAGAAACACCAGCGTGGCGGCTACAATAATCCAGGCTACGTCGGCGGAATTGTACTCGCCGGCGAAAGCATCAACCGAGGGAATGAAGATCGAGGCAATGGCTACAAGGGCCAGAACCAGGAACGGAGCGACTTGCTTGAAGGAGGTTGTTTTCATTTCGCGATTGTTTTAGTTGGTTGTATTATTAAATTTTACATTTGAATAATTAGTATGAATTTAGAGAAAATTTTTACAAAATTGCGCAATTTCTTTAACATTTTATATTTTTTAATGTGTATAGAATGTGAATGGAGAACGGTGCCAAACTCATTAGAGTTCAAACAATTGCATAAATCAACAGTTTGAAAACAAAAAAGCCATCCTTTTTGGATGGCTTTCAAAAAAAGCAGCTTTTTATTGTTAAAATGCTAAAACCAGGTTGCGGTCTTTTTCCTCCAGGAAGGACTTTCCTTCCATCAGGAATTCATCCACCTTCCGGGCACATTCCCTGCCCTCGCTGATGGCCCATACCACCAGGCTCTGACCGCGGCGCATATCACCGGCGGCAAAAATCTTCCCGATGCTGGTCTTGTAAGCGCCTTCGGCAGCCTTTACATTGCCGCGTTCGTCCAGCTCCAGTCCCAGCTCGTTGATCAATCCATTATGTTGCGGGTGCACAAAACCCATGGCCAGCAATGCCAGTTCGCAGGGCACTTCGCGCTCCGAACCGGGTTTTTCAGTGAATCGCGCCGGGCGGCCGTCTTCCGAAACGGTCCATTCCAGGTCCACGATCTTCAGGGCGCGCAGATTGCCCTTTTCGTCGCCCAGGAATTCTTTAGTGGCAACGGCCCAGCGGCGGTCGGCGCCTTCTTCGTGCGAAGTGGATGATTTCAGGATCATCGGGTAAGTAGGCCAGGGCATATACGGCGTGCGGCTTTCCGGCGGTTTGGGCAGCAGCTCAAACTGGGTTACCGATTTTGCCTTCTGGCGGTTAGAAGTGCCTACACAGTCACTACCGGTATCACCCCCTCCTATCACCACCACGTTCTTACCGGTAGCTAAAATGTTTTCAGCATATATATTGCTCTCGATCGATGCATTGCCCAGCGGGTCCTTGCCGGCATTGCGCTTGTTTTGTTGTTTCAGAAACTGCATAGCAAAATGCACTCCTTTCAGCTCGCGGCCAGGTATGTTCAGGTCGCGGGGAATGGTGGAGCCGCCAGCCAGCACAATAGCGTGAAACTCGCGCAGCAGGTCGTTTACGCGCACGTTCACACCTACGTTAGCATGGCAGCGGAAGGTAATGCCCTCTTCTTCCATCAGCCTGATGCGGCGGTCAACTACCCATTTCTCGAGTTTGAAATCGGGAATACCATAGCGCAGCAAGCCGCCCGGCCTGTCGTCGCGCTCAAAAACAGTAACGGTATGACCAGCATAATTCAGCTGCGCGGCCGCGGCCAGTCCGGCAGGACCTGAACCCACTACAGCCACCTTCTTACCGGTACGCACATGCGGAATACGGGGTTTTACAAAACCTTTTTCAAAAGCTATTTCAATAATGTGCCTTTCTATTTCTTCAATAGTGATGGCGGGTTGATTGATGCCCAGCACGCAGGCGCTCTCGCAGGGGGCGGGACAAATGCGCCCGGTAAACTCGGGAAAATTGTTGGTGCTGTTCAGGATTTCATATGCTTCCTGCCAGCTCTTGCGATACACTGCATCGTTAAACTCGGGAATATTATTTCCCAGCGGGCAGCCGCTATGACAAAATGGAACGCCGCAGTTCATGCAGCGCGCCGACTGCTGGTTCAACTTTTCATCGCTGTAGCGCTCTACAAACTCGTTGTAGTGCTGCAATCGCTCTTCCACCGGCTTCTTTGCCGGCAACTCTCTGGTGAACTCCAAGAAACCTGTTGGTTTACCCATCGGGATTTATTTGTTGATTTTGAAAGTTTGATAATGATTGGGATTTGGATTTATCACGGATGAATGGATTACACGGATTCTGATATTTTTCGGCTTCATGATCTCTCATCCGCGTAATCCCTTAATCCGCGTTAAATGCGTGATTCGGCTTTTGCCTTTCTCTCATTCATCACACGCTTGTAATCTTTGGGATAAACTTTGATGAAATTCTTCAGCTGGTTCTCGAAATCATCCAGCACAAAGCGCGCCACCGTACTTCCGGTATAGGCGTAGTGACGGGTAATGAGATCGTTCAGCAACTGAATATCTTCCTGGTCAAGCGGATCGAGGTCAACCATTTCTTTGTTGCAAAGCGACTCAAACTGACCTTTCACGTCGTACACGTAAGCGATGCCACCGCTCATACCTGCGGCGAAGTTGCGGCCGGTGGGTCCGAGCACTACTACTGTTCCACCGGTCATGTATTCACAGCCGTGATCACCTACACCTTCCACCACTACCGATGCTCCTGAGTTGCGCACACCGAAACGTTCACCTGCTTTTCCGCGGATATAAGCTTCACCTGATGTAGCGCCATAGAAGGCTACGTTGCCGATAATGATATTTTCTTCAGGCACAAAGCTGGCCTGGCGCGGCGGATACACGATCAGCCTGGCGCCACTCAGGCCTTTTCCGAAATAGTCATTGGCATCGCCTTCCAGTTCGAGCGTAAGACCGCGGGTTGTAAATGCGCCGAAACTTTGTCCTGCCGTACCATACAGGTTGAAGTGAATGGTATCATCAGGCAGTCCTTCGGATTTATATTTCTTCGTGATTTCGTTTGACAGCAATGTTCCTATTGTGCGGTCGGTATTCTTTACATGGAAACTTGCCGACACACGCTCCTGCCGTTCAATAGCCGGCTTTGCCGCTTCGAGCAGTTTCCAGTCGAGCACATTTTCAATTCCGTGATCCTGCTCTTCCATTTTGTACAGGCCGGTAAATTCGCTCGCAGGTTCTTTATACAATATGGGAGAAAGGTCAAGCTTCTCGTATTTCCAGTGCCTGATGTTGTCGCGCATTTCGAGGAATTCGGTCTGACCAACCATTTCATTGATGGTTCTGAAACCAAGTTCGGCCATAATCTCACGCAGTTCCTGCACCAGGAACCTGAAGAAGTTCACCACATGATCTGCACTACCCGCAAAGCGTTTGCGCAGTTCGGGATCTTGTGTAGCCACACCCACGGGGCAGGTATTGAGATGACATTTGCGCATCATGATGCAGCCTTCCACAACCAGCGCGGCGGTGGCAACGCCCCATTCTTCAGCACCAAGCAAAGTGGCGATGGCAATATCGCGGCCGGTTTTCAACTGGCCATCTGTCTGCAATACCACGCGGCTGCGCAGTTTGTTTTTTACCAGTGTCTGATGTGTTTCTGCCAGGCCCAGTTCCCAGGGCAAACCAGCGTGCCTGATAGAACTGATGGGCGATGCACCTGTGCCGCCATCATGACCTGAGATCAGGATCACATCTGCTTTTGCTTTCGCTACACCAGCTGCTATGGTACCTACGCCCGCCTTCGACACCAGCTTCACGTTGATGCGCGCGTTGCGGTTGGCATTTTTCAAGTCAAAGATCAGCTGTGCCAAATCTTCGATGGAGTAGATATCGTGGTGCGGCGGCGGTGATATCAAACCAACGCCGGGTGTGGAGTGACGTGTTTTGCCAATCCATTCATCCACTTTATGACCGGGCAACTGACCGCCCTCGCCGGGCTTGGCGCCCTGCGCCATTTTTATCTGCAGTTCGTCTGCTTCAGTAAGATAATAGCTGGTCACACCAAAGCGCGCGCTCGCCACCTGTTTAATGGCACTGCGCATGCTGTCGCCATTGGGAAGCGGCGTATAACGAATTTCATCTTCGCCACCTTCGCCGGTATTGCTCTTGGCGCCGATGCGGTTCATTGCAATGGCCAGCGTGGTGTGTGCTTCCCAGCTGATAGAACCAAAACTCATAGCGCCTGTAGCAAAACGCTTCAGGATACTTTCAGCCGGTTCCACCTCCTCAATGGGTATGGAAGGACGATTATGTTTAAACTTAAACAAGCTGCGCAGCGTACAGGCTTTCTCGCTCTGGTCGTTGACGAGCTTTGAATATTTCTTGAAAATATTGTAGTCGTTCATCCTGGTGCTGTACTGCAGCAGGTGTATGGTTTGCGGGTTGAACAAATGGAACTCGCCTTTACGCTTCCACTGGTATATACCGCCTACGGGCAACCGATTTACCGGCAATTCTTTTTTACTGAAGGCATACCAGTGTTTGGCGAGCGCTTCCCTGGCCAGTTCATCCAGGCCAACGCCTTCGATGCGGCTTACGGCGCCAGTGAAATATTTGTCAACCACATCTTTATTGAGACCAAGTATTTCAAATATCTGCGCGCCCTGGTAAGACTGCAGCGTTGAAATACCCATTTTTGAAAACACTTTCAACAGGCCATCGCAAACGGCCTTGATATAGTTTTTGCGCAATTCTTCCCAGCTATAATCTGTCTGCAGGCTGCCATTCGCTTTCAGGTTGCGGATGGTGGCGAGCGCCAGGTAGGGATTCACGGCGGTAGCACCAAATGCAATCAACGCTGCAAAATGATGCACTTCCCACACGTCGCCGGCTTCTACCACTATGCCTACTTGTCCGCGCAGGCCTTTGCGGATAAGATGGTGATGCACCGCAGCTGTGGCCAGCAGGGAAGGTATAGCCGCGTGATCGGAGTCAACTGCGCGGTCGCAAAGTATTAACACTTCAAATCCGTCGCGCACGGCGTCTTCAGCGTAGCGGCAAAGACGATCGAGACCAGCTTTGAGCGAACCGGGCTTACCGTCGGCGCGGAAATAGGTCTGTAATGTTTTTGCCTGGAACTTACCGGTATCGATACTGCGCAGCTTTTCCAGCTCGGTGCTCGTGAGCACAGGATGTTTGAGTGCTACGGTATGACAGTGCGTAGGTTGCTCCTCCAGCAAATTATCGTTGTTGCCCACGAAGGTGGCCAGGCTCATCACCATCTTCTCACGAATGGGATCGATGGGCGGATTGGTTACCTGGGCAAACAGTTGCTTGAAATAAGCGCTGATATGTTGCGGTTGATCACTCAGTACTGCCAGTGGCACATCCGTACCCATACTGCCTACAGGCTCTTTACCTTCGAGCGCCATTGGCTTGATGATCATTTCTATGTCTTCGGATGTATAACCAAAGGCTTTCTGATATTTCAGAATGGAAGTATCTGACAAATGCGTGAATGTAACGCGTGGTTCATCCAGTTCTTCCAAACGAATCTTATATTGATTCAACCAGTCGCCATAAGGTTTGCGGCTGCAGATGGTTTGTTTCAGTTCTTCATCACTGATGATCCTTCCCTGCTCCATATCCACCACGAACATCTTTCCGGGCTGCAGCCTTCCCTTTTCTTTGATGATAGCGGGATCAACAGGCAGCACGCCTGTTTCGGAAGCCATAATCACCCGGTCATCGGTGGTTACGCAGTAGCGTGAAGGACGAAGACCGTTTCTGTCGAGGGTGGCGCCGATGATCTTTCCGTCGGTAAATGAAATAGAAGCGGGTCCATCCCAGGGCTCCATAATGGAAGCATGGTATTCGTAAAACGCTTTTTTCACCGGGTCCATCTGGTCGTTGCCATCCCAGGCCTCGGGTATCAGCATCATCATCACATGCGGCAGCGAGCGGCCGGCAAGTGTAAGCAGTTCGATCATATTGTCGAGACAGGCCGAGTCGCTTTGTCCTTCGGTAACTATCGGCAGAAGCATCTCCATTTCTTCTCTTGTGAAGTAAGAAGAAGTGAAGCCATGTTCGCTCGACTTCAGCCAGTTGAGGTTACCCTGCAGCGTATTGATCTCGCCGTTATGAGCAATATAGCGGAAGGGTTGCGCCAGCTTCCAGCTGGGGAATGTATTGGTAGCAAAACGCGAATGGATCAGGCCGAAGGCCGACACCATACGTTTGTTGCTGAGGTCGGGGAAATAGGATCGCACCTGGTGACTGGTGAGCTGCCCCTTATACACCACCGTTTTGTAAGAGAGCGATGCGATGTAAAACCCGATCGCGTCTTTCTTTACCGTGTTGTTGATGGTGTGACTGGCATAGTTGCGCAGTACGAACAGTTTGCGTTCAAAATCGTCGGGGTTGTTGATGTGATCAGGACAGGCGATGAACACCTGTTCCATTTCAGGTTCAACACTGAGCGCTGTGGGCCCGATATTGTCGGGATTCACGGGCACTTTACGATAGGCCAGGATTTCAAGACCCAGTTTTTCGGCGGCGCGGTTAAAAATGTCGCGGCATTCTTCTCTCAGGCGGATGTCGGCGGGGAAAAATATCACGCCCACGCCATAGCGCCCAAAGGGAGGTAGATGAGCGCCGATCTTGATGCATTCATCAAAGAAAAACTCGTGTGGTGTCTGGATCATGATGCCCGCTCCGTCACCCGTATTGTTTTCACAACCGCAGGCGCCGCGGTGCTCCATGTTTTCCAGCACTGTCAATGCATCCGAGATGATCTGGTGTGATTTGGTGCCTTTGATGTTGGCCACAAAGCCTATCCCACAGGCATCGTGCTCGAAGGATGGATGGTACAAACCCTGGTTACTTGCCATTTATTACCGTTGTTTTTGAATAAAAATCAATAATTATCACAGGTTTTTAAACACATTTCAAAAACCCGGCAAGCAACACTTGGAAATTACAGAAAAACTCGCGAAATACAGGAGATTCTTCAATTTTTTTTATCCCGAAGCGTGGATAAGTCGGCAGTAGTACGAATGGTCGTTAGTACCAACTGGGTGGCCGGTTAGCATTTACTCACCAAATGCGGTCACCCGCCCGCAATTCCTCCTAAAGCGTCTACTGGTAATCAACTAAATGTTAAAACTGTGTTCTCAAAACCACGATTCATACTACTCACCGCTTGTTAGTGATGTTGAAACTTTGTATCTTTGCAGCGCAATTCAGAAAAACCTCGCGAGAAAATAATTCCGGACAACCTCCTGCTTAGAGTTTGATTTGATTGCTTCCAACTTGCCATCCCTGAATTAAGAGATTCATCACGATTCAATTTTTTTAAACATAAATATTCATTTATGAACACAGATTCATTGCCTGGAATTGTACGTCTGACTGAGAAGGAGTTACAGGAGCTGACTAAAGAAGTGAAGGAGACAATTGCGTACCCGCAAGTGGCGCCCAAAAAATCCAAAAAATTCACTGCAGCTCAGATGTGGAGCATGAAGCGCAGAATGTTCTCCGCTTCTTTACAGGTTCCTACCATCCGAGTTATCGAATAATAGCGTAATTCGAACTGTAGAGGTACAACGTACTGGAGGCTTCCCAAGGGGGAAGCCTTTTTTATTTTGATTAAGGAATAATATTTGCAATACGTTAACAGGACGCGTTCTTTCCACAGCCCTTTCTACAATCCTCAGCCGAACTCCTCTAATCCTCAAACGGCTCCTCTTCCCTTTTCCACAGTCCAGTGGGACTGACAGATTTGCTATTGCTTGAGCTAAAAACTAAAATGAAATTACATGAGAAAGATTCTACCGCTTTTCGCGGCGCTGCTGTTACATGCATTCTTTGCATACAGCCAGACGCGAACCATCAGGGGCCAGGTACAAGACAATCAGGGGAATCCCATCCCGTATTCTACCATCAAGATTCAGAGAACCAATGCAGGAGTAGCCGCCGACTCGGCGGGCAATTTCACCATCGAAGTACAGACAGGCGATGTGCTGGAGGTATCGGCAGCCGGCTTTGACGACGTGACCGTGCCCATTGGCACCTCATCAGAAATTGTAGTGAAAATGCAGGCCGGCGGCGCACTGAGCGAAGTGGTGGTAACGGCGCTGGGCATCCGAAGGCAGAAAAATGAATTACCCTATGCGGCACAGCAGGTACAGGGCGAAGAACTGACTAAAGTGAGACCCAGCAATTTTGCCAACTCATTGTCGGGCAAAGTGGCGGGCTTACAAATCTCCAGCAACAACCAGATGGGTGGTTCATCCAACATCATTTTGCGGGGATATAAGTCAATTACCGGCGATAACCAGGCATTGATCGTGATTGACGGCGTGCCCGCCAACAATGCCAACGTAAACTCAACCACACAGAAAAATGGTTTTGGCGGTTTTGACTACGGCAATTTCGCTGCCGATATCAATCCCGACGACATTCAATCCATCAACGTGCTGAAAGGCGCGGCGGCAACCGCACTCTATGGTTCGCGCGCGGCCAACGGCGTAGTGCTTATCACCACCAAGAGGGGAAGGAAAGGACTGGGCGTTACGGTGAACCTGGGCGGCTCTACCGGTTTTATGGATAAAAGCACCTGGGTGAAATACCAGCACAAATACGGCAGTGGCTATTATGACCCCGATTATTATACATACTCCGATGCTCCCCCATCACCCGATCCGCACTTCCTGTACTTTGACGCAGATGGCGATGGTTCACCCGACCTGGTTGTACCCACCACCGAAGACGCATCGTTCGGCGGTGAATTCAATCCCAACCTGATGGTATACCATTGGGATGCATTTGATCCGCGCCTGCCCACTTACCTCCAGAAAAAACCCTGGGTGGCGGCGGCTAATGATCCCACTGAATTTTTTGAAACACCCTGGGGTACCAATTTCAGCGCGTTTGTTGACGGCGGAGGTGACAGAGCCACTTTCAAACTGGGTTATACCCGCACCGATGATAAGGGTATTTTGCCCAACAGCCGTTTAAACAAAGACATGATCAACCTGCAGGCATCTTACAACATCACACCAAGACTGACTGCCTCAGCTACCGTAAATTTCTCGAAGACAAGGGGGCTGGGACGCTATGGCACGGGCTATGGCGATGCACGCAGCCTGGTGAACGGCTTTCGTGAGTGGTGGCAGATGAACGTGGATGTTAAAGATCTTGAAAGAGCCTACCGGCTTACTGGCGAAAACATCACCTGGAATATGTCTGGTCCACCGGATGATATCGGTCCGATATACTGGGACAATCCCTATTTTGTGCGCTATGAAAGTTATGAGAACGACTCCCGTTTTCGTACACTCGGCATAGTTAGCCTGAACTATCAGCTTTCAGATGCCATCAACCTGCTGGGCCGCGTATCGTTAGACACCTACGACCAGTTGCAGGAGGAACGCGACGGCTACGGTTCAGTGAATATTGCAAGTTATTCCCGTTTCAATCTCACTTTCCGCGAATACAACTATGATTTCATCGCCAACTTCGATAAAGATGTTAGCGATAACCTGAACGTGAAAGCACTGGTGGGCGCCAACCTGCGGCAGAACAGGCAGAATTCAGTATTTGCCTCCACGAATGGTGGTTTGGTGGTGCCGAAATTATATTCACTTGCCAATTCCCTCAACCCCATTCAACCGCCTGTTGAAACTGATCAGCGTGTGGAAGTGGGCGGCGTGTTTGCCGGCTTCACCCTTACGTGGAAAGATATGCTGATACTGGATGTTACCGGCCGCAACGACCAGTCATCGACCCTGCCGGCGGATAACAATTCCTTTTTCTACCCGTCATTTTCCGGCGGCTTTGTATTCTCAGAACTGTTGAAAGACTGGAGCTGGCTCAGCTTTGGTAAACTGCGTTTGAATTATGCGGAAGTTGGTAGTCCCGCGCCATGGGGATTTGTAACCGATGTGTATGACAAGCCCACTCCATTCGGCAATATTCCCCTCTTCTCCGTTTCAGGCACCAAGCGCAACGAAAACCTGAAGCCGGAAAGAACCAAGAGCTATGAAGGCGGTCTTGAACTCTCATTTCTGCGTAACCGCATAGGACTTGACCTCACGTTGTATAAGACCAATACCATCGACCAGATCATTCCCGTGAGTGTGTCGGCCGGCACAGGCTATACCACACAGATCATCAATGCGGGAAATGTAGAAAATAAGGGTATTGAAGTGTCGCTGAACCTGGTGCCGGTGAAGAGCCGCGATTTTACCTGGAACATGAACATCAACTGGGCGCAGAACCGCAACAAAGTGATCAGCCTGATTGGTGGTACGCAAAACATCTTGCTGGGTAATTTCCAGGGAGGTGTTTCGCTCAATGCCACCGTTGGTCAACCGTTCGGCGTATTGCGGGGTAGCGATTTCGTGTATGATGAAGCCAGTGGCAAGCGCGTAGTAGATGCAGACGGTTATTACCTGGTGTCGCAGTCTACCAACAATATCATCGGCGACATTATTCCCGACTGGACGGGCGGTGTCAACAACAGTTTTACCTGGAAAGACCTTTCTTTCAGTTTCCTCATCGATATACGCAAAGGAGGCGATATCTACAGCATTGACCAGTGGTATGGACAGGGCACGGGTTTATATGAAGCACAGTCAGGGCAGAATGAATTGGGCAATCCCATTCGTGATCCGGTAGAAGATGGTGGTGGTGTGTTGTTCGAAGGCGTGACGGAAGGCGGTAAGGAAAATACCACGCGCGCGCTGATCACCGGTTTGCGCGGTTATGGTTACAACAATTTCCCCAACAAGGGATATGTGTATGATGCCAGCTTCGTTAAACTGCGCGAAGCGAATATCACTTATTCATTTCCCGACAGACTTGTTTCGAAGCTGGGCGCCATCAAGGGTATCGACCTTTCATTGTATGGAAGAAACTTATGGATCATTCATAAAAATCTTCCCGACGCCGATCCCGAAGATGCGAGCAGCAGTGGCAATATACAAGGCTACCAGGTGGGAAGCTATCCTACTTATCGCACTATTGGCTTCAACGCACGATTCAGATTTTAAGGCATGAGAAAATTAAAAACATCAACGATGAAACGTAACCTGATCATAATATTCGCTTTGCTGGCAGTGTTTACCGCCTGCCGCAAAAACCTGAGCGATATCAATGTTGACAATAAGTCGGCATCGCAGGCGCCGGGTTCAACACTATTTTCGGCGGCGCAAAAAAGTTTTTCCGATATACTGACGACGCCCAACGTGAATCAAAACATTTTTGAATTCATTGTACAATACTGGGCTGCCACCACATACCCGCAGGAGAGCCGGTATGATATCGGAAACCGAAATATTCCGCAAAACTGGTGGACCGTCATTTACCGCGACGTAATCCGCGACCTGAACGAGAGTCTTTCGCTGATAAGAGCAGAACCGCAAGGTACCGAAGTGCAGGAGATTGCGCGACAAAATCGTATTGCCATCGTGAAAATAGTGCGCACGCACGCATACTATGTGCTGGTAAATACTTTCGGTAATATTCCTTACACACAAGCGATGAACATTGAAGACCCCACACCGGCTTATGATGACCAGCGCGAAGTGTACATGGCTCTGCTCGACACGCTCAATGCCAGCATCAATGAGCTGGATCCCAGTGAAGGAAGTTTTGGCTCTGCCGACCTGGTATACCGCGGCGATGTAGAAAAATGGTTCAAATTTGCCAACTCACTCAAGCTGCGCATGGCGATGGTGCTGGCCGATGTGGACTACGCCACTGCCAAAACGCTGGCAGAGGAAGCAGCGCCCAATGTGTTTACCTCAAACGATGATAATGCCGTATTCCAATACCTCTCTACGCCGCCCAATACCAACCCGATATGGACCAACCTGGTGCAAAGTAATCGTAACGATTTTGTACCTGCCAATACATTGGTAAATGCGATGAATGACCTCGACGATCCCCGGCGCGAGTTTTATTTCACCACAGATCCCAATGGCGGATATTCGGGTGGCATATATGGTTCTGGCAACACTTTCGCTAACTTTTCTCACGCAAGTGATAAGGTGCTGGAGCCAGATTTACCTTCTGTACTGATGGATTATGCTGAAGTGGAATTTCTGCTGGCAGAAGCGGTGGAAAGAGGTATGAATGTAGGTGGTACGGCTGAGGAACATTATATCAATGCGGTGACAGCTTCCATTACCTTCTGGGGTGGCTCGGATGCGGATGCGGCTGCCTACCTGGCGCAAGCCGAGGTAGATTACTCATCTGCGCCCGGTTCGTGGGAGCAAAAAATCGGAACGCAGCAGTGGATTGCTTTTTACCTGCGCGGATTTGATGCCTGGACAGTATGGAGAAGGCTGGATTATCCGCAACTGCAGGCACCGGCATCGGCTATAACGCCCATACCTGTACGCTATACCTATCCATCGAATGAACAAAACCTGAACCAGGAGAATTATGCAAAGGCTTCGGCCGACATTGGCGGGGATGCTGTGACGACCAACCTGTTTTGGGATGTAGATTAGTCTATACCAGGTAGCCGAACAAAGTATCGTCTTTGTTCAGCTCAGTATAGTTGATAGCATACCTTTTCATATTATCGAGCAGGCGGTCATAGTCTGCTCGATTTTTTAATTCTATGCCCACCAGTGCGGGGCCTGTTTCCTTATTATGCTTTTGCATGTACTCGAAGCGGGTGATATCATCGTCGGGGCCGAGCACATGGTTTACAAATTCTTTCAAAGCGCCGGGGCGCTGTGCAAACCTGATGAGGAAATAATGTTTCAGCCCTTCATACTGCAGGCTGCGCTCTTTGATTTCCTGCATGCGGTCGATATCGTTGTTGCTGCCGCTCACGATGCAAACCACATTTTTTCCTTTGATCTCATCCTTAAAATCATCCAGCACGGCGATTGACATAGCGCCGGCAGGTTCTACTACTATGGCGTCTTCGTTATAGAGTTTCAGAATAGTGCTGCACACTTTCCCCTCGGGCACCAGGCGCATATCGTCCAGCACTTCTTTGATGATAGAGAAAGTGAGATCGCCGATGCGTTTTACAGCTGCGCCATCAATGAAGCGGTCGATGCTTTCGAGCGTGACGGGGTGACCAGCCTTCAGCGCCTCCACAGTTGAGGGAGCGCCTTCAGGCTCTACGCCGATTATTTTTGTTTTGGGAGAATAAGTCTTGAAATATGCGCCCACACCCGAAACTAAACCACCGCCGCCGACCGGCACAAAAACATAATCCACTTCGGAAAGATCTTCCAGCACTTCAAGACCAACAGTGCCTTGTCCTTCAATAATGCGCGGATCGTCGAAGGGTGGTATAAAGGTCATGCCGTTTTCTTCTGTGAATTGCCTGGCGGCTACAGCACAGTCATCAAACGTATCGCCAATGAGCACAATCTCCACGTTGTCTTCACCAAACATGCGTGTCTGATTCACTTTTTGTTTGGGCGTAGGAATGGGCATAAACACCACTCCCTTTATGCTGAGCTTTTTACAGCTGTAGGCAAAACCCTGAGCATGGTTGCCTGCACTGGCACAAACCACTCCTTTCTGCAATTGCTCGGGTGGCAGGCTGCTCATCATATTGTAAGCGCCCCTCAGCTTGTACGAACGCACCACCTGCAAGTCTTCCCGCTTCAGGTATACATTACACGCATACCTGCGGCTCAGGTTATGGTTAAAAGTGAGAGGCGTACGCGTAACCACTTTCCTCAGCCGCATGGCTGCTTTATGAAACTCCAGGTCTGCACGCGTATGTGTTGATGTGCTCATTGGGAATGGTTGATGTCGATTGTTGTTTTAGTTATCAGAAAACAGTTTCGGGCCTGGTGTTTCGGAACCCCAAACCCAAAACCATTAGGCGATTGCTTCCTTCTTCTTCGCGCCCTCTTCCGCAGGTTTCTGATTTTCGGGGCGGAGGCTGCGAACAGTTTTGCCGGCCTGCCACATTTCTGATTCGCGCAATTCTTTCAGTTCTTCTTCCAGTTTCTCGCGATAGTCGGGCTGACTGTTGCTGTCGATGGCGCGCTTCGATTCTTTGCCGGAAGCCACGCTTTCATACAGTTCGTTGAACACGGGCAATGTGGCATCGCGGAAACGCTTCCACCAATCGAGGGCGCCGCGTTGTGCGGTGGTAGAACAGTTGGCATACATCCAGTCCATACCATTTTCTGCCACTAACGGCATCAATGATTGAGTGAGCTCTTCAACAGTTTCATTGAAAGCTTCAGAAGGTGAGTGACCATTTTTGCGCAACACTTCATATTGTGCGGCAAAAATGCCTTGTATAGCGCCCATCAGCGTACCGCGTTCGCCGGTAAGATCGCTGAAAACTTCTTTCTTGAAATCTGTTTCAAACAGGTAACCACTACCTACCGCAATACCGAGCGCCAACACGCGGTCTCTGGCCTTGCCGGTAGCATCCTGGTAAATAGCATAGCTGCTGTTTAGTCCGCGACCCTGCAGGAACATACGACGCAGCGACGTGCCCGAACCTTTGGGAGCTACCAGGAACACGTCCACATCTTTGGGAGGAACGATGCCTGTCTGCTCGTTAAAGGTGATGCCGAAACCATGCGAAAAGTACAATGCCTTTCCGGGTGTTAAATGTTTTTTCACGGTCGGCCACAATTGAATCTGGGCGGCATCACTCAGCAGATAGCAAATGATAGTGCCGCGTTGTAAAGCTTCTTCGATTTCGAAAAGTGTTTCGCCGGGAACAAAACCATCACGCACAGCTTTATCCCAGGTCTTTGAATTTTTACGCTGGCCAACGATCACGTTGATGCCGTTGTCTTTCTGGTTCAGAGCCTGTCCGGGACCCTGTACGCCATATCCGATCACGGCTACCGTTTCGTCTTTCAAAACCTGTTGCGCTTTGGCAAGTGGAAACTCTTCACGAGTTACTACATTTTCTTCCACCCCGCCGAAATTTAATTTTGCCATCTTATGAAGTTTTAAGTTTTTAGTATTTGATTACATGGAAAACACTTCGCCTTGTTTTCCTAAATATTCGTTTTCTTTTATTTCAGCTCCGGGAGCCATTTTTTCAAATTCTTTGAGTTTTTCATGAAAACCCTTGCTGGCTTTGATGATGGCCACGCGTGCGCTGCGAACAAATTCAATCAGCCCATAAGGCTCCAGCACCTGCACCAGTTTGTCTGTCTCTTCGCGATGACCGGTGGTTTCGAATACAGTATAGTCTTTCCTGATCACTACAGCGCGTGCGCCAAACTCGCGGAGCAGTCTTTCTACCTTTACCTTCTCTGCAATTTCATCGGTAGGCACTTTATACAAGGCCAGTTCCTGCCACACTATCTCGTCGGTAGTGTTGTAGTAAGCCTTCAGCACTTCTACCTGTTTTTCGATCTGGCGCACCAGTTTGCGCACCACGTCTTCCGATTCATTGATCACGATGGTGAAGCGGTGAATGCCCTCCACTTCGGAAGGTGAAGTATTCAGACTCTCTACATTGATCTTGCGACGCGAAAAGATAATCGCAATACGGTTCAGCAGACCGATATGATTTTCGGTATATACCGTTACCGTGAATTCCTGCTTGCCTGTTTCCATAACAAAAGTTTTATTTTAACCTGATCTCCGCCACGCTGCATCCCTGCGGCACCATCGGAAATACATTGTTTTCTTTACCTACCATCACCTCCAGCAGGTACGAACCTTTGTGATTCAGCATTGCCTGCAAAGCACTTTTCAGATCTTCGCGCCGTGAAATGCTTTGCCCGGCTATGCCATAACCTTTGGCCACCTGCACAAAATCGGGACTGGTAATATTTACAAATGAGTAGCGCTTGTCATGGAACAACTGCTGCCACTGGCGTACCATGCCCAGGAACGAGTTGTTCAGAATGAGGATCTTCACATCCACGCCAAACTGCATGATGGTGCCAAGCTCCTGGATAGTCATCTGGAAACCGCCGTCGCCGATAATAGCGATGGTTGTTCTCTTGGGATCGCCCAACTTAGCGCCGATGGCGGCGGGCAATGCAAATCCCATAGTTCCCAATCCACCCGAAGTGATATTACTCTTCGATTGCTTGAATTTCACATAGCGGCAGGCTACCATCTGGTGCTGACCTACGTCGGTCACGATAATGGCGTTGCCGTCGGTGAGTTCGTTCAGCACTTTGATCACCTCTCCCATCGACATCTGCTCGGTGGCAGGATTCAATTCGGGCAGAATGCAGGCTTCTTCTTCCTGCTTCATTGCATCTTTAAATCGCTGCAGCCATTGCGGGTAGACTTTTTGCTGTACTAACTCAGTCAGCAGCGGCAATGTTTCTTTACAATCGCCCCAAACGGGAACCGTTGTCTTCACGTTTTTATCAATCTCCGCGGGATCGATATCAAGGTGTATCACCTTAGCCTGCCTGGCATATTTATCGAGCCTTCCGGTTACGCGGTCGTCGAAGCGCATACCAACGGCAATCAGCACATCGCATTCGTTGGTGAGCACATTAGGTCCGTAGTTACCATGCATACCGAGCATGCCTACATGCAGCGGGTGATCGCTGGGTAATGCGCTCAGGCCAAGAATAGTGCTGGCTGCGGGAATGCCCGATTTTTCTACAAACTGGCGAAATTCTTTTTCAGCTTTTCCGAGTATCACCCCCTGTCCCCAGATCACGAAAGGTCTTTCGGCCTGGTTGATCAGTTTGGCCGCCTCTTCGATATATTCCTTGCGCACAATCGGTTTGGGACGATAGCTGCGCACATAGTTACAGCGCTTATACCCTTCGTATTTGAACTGTTGCAGTTGCGCGTTCTTGGTAATATCAATCAGCACGGGACCAGGTCTTCCGCTCGATGCAATGTAGAAGGCCCTGGCCAGCACTTCGGGAATTTCAGTAGCATCGGTTACCTGGTAATTCCACTTGGTGACAGGCGTAGTGATGTTGATCACGTCTGTCTCCTGGAAGGCATCGGTGCCGAGCAGGTGAGCAAAAACTTGTCCTGTGATGCACACCACCGGCGTGCTGTCGATCATAGCGTCGGCCAGCCCGGTGACCAGGTTGGTAGCGCCCGGGCCGCTGGTGGCAAACACCACTCCCGTCTTACCGCTGGTGCGCGCATATCCCTGCGCGGCATGAATAGCGCCCTGCTCATGACGCACCAGAATATGGTTAAGCTTGTCCTGGTAATCGTACAAAGCATCATAGATGGGCATGATAGCCCCGCCGGGATAACCGAAAATGGTATCCACGCCTTCGGCCAGGAATGCTTCCAGCACGGCCACCGAACCACTGATCTGTTGCGGTGCGCCATTACCTGCTTTTTTTGTCTTAGCCTCCTGCGCGGGCTTGCTGATTGTTATGCCTTCGCTCATAAGAAAAATTTTTGAAAGTGGTTATTCATCGGTAACACATCCTTCCGATGCGTCCTTTACCTGTTTTGCGTATTTATACAAAATACCTTTCTGGGCTTTCAATGCAGGCTGTTTCCATTGCGCTCTTCGTTTCGCCAGTTCTTCATCGCTTAGCTTCACATTGATGGTATTTTTCACCGCGTCTATTTCAATCACGTCATCATCCTGCACCAGCGCTATATTTCCTCCTTCGTATGCTTCTGGAGTGATATGTCCAACTACAAATCCGTGCGTGCCGCCGCTGAAGCGTCCGTCGGTAATCAGCGCCACGCTTTTACCCAAACCAGCGCCAATGATGGCTGAGGTGGGTTTCAGCATTTCAGGCATGCCCGGTGCGCCTTTGGGACCCACATTGCGGATTACCACCACATCGCCGGGCTTCACGCGACCTGACTGAATGCCGGCAATCAGTTCAAATTCGCCGTCAAACACGCGCGCCGGACCTTCAAAGCGTTCGCCTTCCTTTCCGCTGATTTTTGCCACACTGCCTTTCTGGGCAATATTGCCATAGAGAATCTGCAGGTGTCCTGTTTTCTTCAGCGGTTGTTCAAGCGGGTAAATGATTTTTTGTGTTTCAAAATTCAGCTCAGGTACGTTCTCCAGGTTCTCGGCAATTGTTTTTCCTGTTACGGTGAGGCAATCGCCGTGCAGCATGCCGTTCTTCAGCAAATATTTCATCACTGCAGGAAGACCACCATGCTGGTGCAAATCCTGCATCAGGTATTTGCCACTCGGTTTAAAATCGGCGAGCACGGGCACGCGGTCGCTGATCTTTTGAAAATCATCCTGCGTTAGTGGCACACCCACACTGCGCGCCATCGCAATAAGGTGCAATACAGCGTTGGTGCTTCCACCCAATACCATGACTACAGTGATGGCATTTTCAAAAGCCTTGCTCGTCATGATATCTTTGGGTAAAATATTCTTTTCCAGTAATACGCGGATTGCTTTACCTGCGGCTATACATTCCTGTTTCTTTTCTTCACTCCATGCCGGGTTGGACGAAGAGTAGGGCAGACTCATACCCAGCGCTTCTATAGCCGATGCCATGGTGTTGGCAGTGTACATACCACCACAGGCGCCGGGTCCGGGACAACTATTCATCACGATGCCTTTGAAATCGTTATCATCCAGTTGTCCTGCAATTTTTTGTCCCAATGCTTCAAAAGCAGAAATAATATTCAGATCCTGCCCTTTGTAATGACCCGGAGCAATTGTGCCGCCATACACCATAATCGATGGTCTGTTGAGGCGGCCCATCGCAATCACCGAGCCAGGCATATTCTTATCACAACCCGGCAGCGCAATCAATGCATCATAATATTGCGCGCCACAAACTGTTTCTATTGAATCGGCAATTATATCGCGGCTCACCAGCGAATAGCGCATTCCTTCAGTGCCGTTTGAAATACCATCGCTCACCCCAATAGTGTTAAAGATCAAACCTACCATCTCATTATCCCACACTCCCTGCTTCACCAGTTTCGCCAAATCATTTAAATGCATATTGCAGGTATTTCCTTCATACCCCATACTCGCAATACCCACCTGCGGCTTCTTCAAATCTTCCTCCGTCAACCCAATACCATACAACATTGCCTGCGCCGCCGGCTGCGTCACATCCTGCGTAATCGTTTTACTGTATTTATTCAACTCTGCCATAATGAAATCTGCCAATAAGATTTAGGGTTAAAATCCAATTATTATTTCTTGTTGCTTGTTCCTTCTTTCCTGTTCCTTGTTCAGTCTTCAAACCCAAACACAAAAAAACCCGCCTCACTGAGGCGGGTTGTGTATCTTTCTTAATTACTATCGATATTACAATCCACCTCCATGCGATACAGGAATAATCACCACCACCACAATAATTATTGCAGTTACTACAGAAATGATGTTATTTACTCTGCCTTCAAACATAAGGTGAATGTTGAATCAAATATACACCCGCCTTGTCAAAAAAAGAACTGCAGCAAGCAACTTTATTTTTAAAACCGTTGAAACGATTTAAATAATGGTCGATTTCCTGAGCTCGATATTGGCCTTATTCACGCCGCCGGGTATGCGGTTAGTCACGTAATCGCATATCAACTCACCGATGGTGCTGGTGAAATAGAAATTCACCGGGTCGATATCCTTGGTCACGAAACCATTCTGCAAAGTCCATTCTACCGCTTCTCGCACGGCAGCAGCTTCTTTGTTCAGTCCCAGGTGATCGAGCAGCATGGCAGCCGAAAGCACTGAACCCAGGGGGTTAGCAATGTCTTTACCAGCCGCTTGCGGGTACGATCCGTGAATGGGCTCAAACAAGGCAGCGCCTTTGCCTACTGAGGCAGAAGGCAGCAATCCCAGTGAGCCGCTGATAACGCTGGCCTCATCGCTGATGATATCGCCAAACATATTCTCAGTGAGTATCACGTCAAATTGTTTGGGGTTCAGGATAATTTGCATGGCCGCATTATCTACAAACAGGAAATCAACGGCAACATCACTGTATTGCGCGGCAATTTCCTGCACCACCCTGCGCCAGAGGCGCGAGGTTTCGAGCACATTGGCCTTATCGACCAGTGTTAATTTTTTCCTGCGCTGCTGCGCATATTGAAAGGCAAGATGTGTTACCCGCTCAATTTCTTCTCGCGAGTACACGCAATCGTCAGAAGCTTTGTTTTTGTCTTCGCTCAATTCTTTTTTCCCGAAATAAATACCCCCTGTCAGCTCGCGGAAGATCACAAAATCCACTCCCTCGATATTTTTTGTCTTGAGCGGAGAAAGATGATGCAAAGCCGGGTAGGTAGTTACCGGGCGAATGTTGGCATACAACTGCAATGACTTGCGCAGCTTCAGTAATCCCTGTTCGGGACGTACTTTCGCTGTGGGATCATTGTCATATTTCGGATGGCCTATGGCGCCAAATAAAATAGCATCGCTGTTAAGGCAGGCTTCAATGGTTTCGTCGGGTAATGGGTTTCCTGTTTTATCAATAGCTATTGCACCCATCAGGTGATAGGTGAAATTGAATTTGTGTCCAAAATTCTCAGCAATAGCGGTCAATACTTTTACCGCCTGGCGGGTCACTTCGGGACCGATGCCATCACCTTCTATTACTACAATATTTTTCTCCATAACTGGCTTCTCGTGTTTAAGTTCTCAGGGGCGCGATTCTTCAAATGCTTCGATCTCATGCTTCATACTTAACAAGTAATCGATGTCGTCGTAGCCATTGAGTAAGCAGGTTTTCTTGTAGGAATTGATTTCAAATTTTTCTTCGTTTCCGTTGAAACGGATCGATTGGTTTTCGAGGCTCACCTCTATTTCGGTATTGGGATCGCTTTCAATAGCGGCGAATAATTTTTGCAGAAAATCTTCGCTGACGGTTACCGGCAGCAGGAAATTATTCAGCGCATTGTTTTTAAAAATATCGGCGAAGAAACTGCTCACTACCACGTCAAAGCCATAATCTTTGATGGCCCAGGCGGCGTGCTCGCGGCTGGAACCGCAACCAAAATTGCGGGCAACCACCAGTATTTTCCCTTTATAGGAAGGATTGTTCAGTACAAAATCTTTCTTCGGCTGGTTTTCATCATCGTTGATATAGCGCCAGTCGCGGAAAAGATTTTTACCAAAACCTTCGCGGCTGGTTGCTTTCAGAAAGCGCGCCGGGATGATCTGGTCGGTATCGATGTTTTCGATATTCAGTGGAACTGCTGTGCTCTTTACTATGTTGATCGCTTTGCTCATTGATTCGTTGTCGTTTTTTTATAACCATTCTCTCACATCCGCTACTTCACCGGTTATCGCCGCTACCGCCGCCGTCAGCGGACTGGCGAGGAATGTGCGAGCATTCGGTCCTTGTCTTCCTTCAAAGTTCCTGTTGGATGTAGAGATACAATATTTGCCGGCCGGAATTTTATCTTCATTCATACCCAGGCATGCAGAACAGCCCGGCTGGCGCAACTGAAAGCCTGCTTCTGCAAAAATTTTATCAATGCCTTCTTCGCGCGCCTGGCTTTCTACTTGCTTGCTGCCCGGCACAATCCATACCTCCACATCTTTTGCTTTCTTTTTTCCTTTTACAAAAGATGCTACCATGCGCAGGTCTTCGATGCGACTGTTGGTGCAACTGCCTATAAATACATAATCCACTTTCTTTCCCTTAATTTTCGTACCGGGTTCAAGACCCATATAGTTGAGCGATTTCAGGAAAGAGGGTTTTTCTTTTTCATCAATCTCGCTTTCTTTCGGAATGGTACCATTAACGCCAATGCCCATCCCAGGATTGGTGCCATAGGTGATCATGGGCTCGATCTTAGCAGCGTCAATGAAAATTTCCTTATCAAACTTTGCGCCTTCGTCGGTGTAGAGTTGTTTCCAGGCTTCCACCTTCTTATCCCACAGCGAATTGCCGGGTGCAAAAAGGCGGCCTTTCAGGTAATCGAAAGTCACCTGGTCGGGAGCAATCATGCCACCGCGCGCACCCATTTCAATACTCATATTGCAAATGGTCATGCGCGCTTCCATGCTCAGGCTGCGGATGGCAGAGCCGGCATATTCCACAAAATAGCCGGTGGCACCGCTGGCACTGATCTGTGAAATGATATAGAGTATGATATCTTTCGATACCACGCCTTTGTTCAGCTGTCCCTCCACGTTAATGCGCATCAGCCTGGGCTTGCTTTGCATCAGGCATTGGGTGGCCAGCACCATCTCCACTTCGCTGGTGCCAATGCCAAAGGCAATAGCGCCGAAGGCGCCGTGAGTAGAGGTATGACTATCACCGCAAACAATGGTCATGCCCGGCTGCGTAATACCCAGCTCGGGACCAATAACGTGCACGATGCCCTGGAAGGGATGACCGAGACCATAGAGCTCAATGTCGTGTTTGGCGCAGTTCTTGATCAGTTGTTGCACCTGTTTGCGAGAGAGTTCATCGCGTATGGGTAAGTGTTGATTCAGCGTGGGTACATTATGATCTGCGGTTGCTACTACCTGTTGGGGCCGCAGCACTTTCAGCCCTCTTTGTTCAAGGCCCTTAAATGCCTGCGGGCTGGTTACTTCGTGAATAAAATGTTTGTCGATATAAAGAACGGCCGGACCGTCTTCAATTTGCTTGACGATATGCTTTTCCCAGATCTTTTCAAAAAGTGTTTTAGCGCTCATTAAGTTTTCAAGTTCAGTTCTTCGTAAGATGGAAGCGTGGTGCAGACGCACCACGCGTAAACAAAAACTACATGATTATGAGAAAATACTGCTCACTAGGTTAAGGCCACCTGGGCGTTGTAGTGGGCTGCAAGTTCCTGCAAATCTGAATCCTCAACTTCTTTCTTGCGATCGGCCACATTCAAAAACCTTTCATACAGTACATCGATGTCGTTGCGATTGTACATGAAGCCCAGTTTTTGGAATCGATGTGCCAGGGCGCTGCGTCCGCTCCGGGCGGTGAGTACGATCTTGCTACCATCAGCGCCCACGTCTTCGGGGTTGATGATCTCATAGGTCAGCGAATCTTTCAGGAATCCATCCTGGTGTATACCCGAGGAGTGGGAGAATGCATTGCTGCCTACAATGGCTTTATTGGGTTGAACCGGCATGCGCATGGTATCTGATACCAGCCTGCTCAGCGGATTTAGTTTCTTTGAATTGATATTGGTATAAAAGCCCAGGCTGTGATGCTGCTTGATGATCATCACCACTTCTTCCAGCGAAGTGTTGCCGGCGCGTTCACCCAGACCATTGATGGTACATTCAATCTGGCGCGCACCATTGATCACACCTGCAATGGAATTGGCAGTGGCCAGTCCCAGGTCGTTGTGACAATGGCAGCTGATCACGGCCTTGTCAATATTGGGTACGTTATTGATTAAGTAGGCGATCTTTTCACCGTACTGATGCGGCAGGCAATAACCTGTAGTATCCGGAATATTCACCACTGTGGCGCCAGCCTTGATTACTGCCTCTATTACGCGGGCCAGGTAATCGTTGTCGGTACGGCCGGCATCTTCAGCATAAAACTCCACATCGTCCACAAAGTTTTTTGCCCACTTCACACATTGTATTGCTCTTTCCAGTATCTCTTCGCGCGTAGCGCGGAATTTAGCCCTGATATGATAGTCGGAAGTGCCGATGCCGGTATGGATACGCGGGCGCCTGGCGGTTTTAAGTGCCTCGGCGGCCACTTCGATATCCTTTTGTACCGCGCGGCTCAAACCGCAAACGGTGGCATTTTTTATAACGCTCCCTATTTCGCTTACACTTTTAAAATCGCCGGGAGATGAAATGGGAAACCCGGCTTCAATAATGTCAACACCCAAATCTTCCAACGCCAATGCTATTTCAATCTTTTCTGCGGTATTCAGTTTACAGCCAGGCACCTGTTCGCCGTCGCGTAAAGTGGTATCGAAAATATCGACCTTTTTTCCTTCCATAGTTGACCTTGTACGGGGAGTTTAGTTGATGGATTTTAAAAAAAGAGCAGGTAGTTTAATTTTGTGTTGCTTGCTATTAAATCCTTAAACGACCTGCTACTCCGAAATTAAGTTCACGTACATTGCAGGCGAAATCAAAATTGTGATTAATTTACATTGTTTAAACCACTATTTTTTTTCTTAAAGTTCTTATTTTCAATTACTTACAGTGATCTTTATATACGATGCCCAACAGATCGACAGACGCCTTATTTCAGTTAATAAAATCTCTGCAGAAGTCGGAGAAGCGCAACTTTAAACTCTATGCAAGACGCAACTCATCCAGTGAAGACCTGAAGGTGGTAAAGCTTTTCGACGCACTGGATAAGATGGACACCTACGATGAGGCCCTGCTGCTGAAGAAGAACAAGAGCATCAAAAAACAACAACTCCCCAACCTTAAAGCACATCTTTACCGCCAGATACTCTCCAGCCTGAGGCTGATAAAAGACACCAACAATATTGACATCCAGTTGCACGAGCAGATGGACTTTGCCCGCATACTGTACAATAAAGGGCTATACCTGCAAAGTCTGCGTATACTTGACCGCCTGAAGGAGCTGGCCCGCGCCCACAACCAGGTGACCTACCTGCTGCAGGTATTGTTTTTCGAAAAAAAAATTGAAGCCCTCCATATCACCCGCAGTATGCAAGACCGCGCCGACCAGCTGGAGTGCGAGGTGAACGAGGTAAATGCGCGGCTGAACCTGATCGGGAAACTATCGAACCTGTCGCTGCAACTCTACAGCTGGTATATCCGCAACGGCCATGCCCGCAACGAAAAAGACGAGACCGCCGTGCGGGAGTATTTTGAAAAGTACCTGCCACCCGGCGCCAACGAGGCAAAACATTTTTACGAAAAACTATACCTCTACCAGAGCTATTGCTGGTATGCCTTCATACGCCAGGACTACCTGCAGTACTACCGCTACACGCAGAAGTGGGTGGAGCTGTTTGAAAAAGAAAAGTTTATGATCGAAGTGGAGACCACGCACTACATCAAAGGCATGCACAACCTGATGGGCGCGCATTTCGATCTGCAGAACTACAACAAGCTGGTGGAGGCACTGGAGACTTTTGAGAAATTCTCGCACACCAAGCTGGTGCGCGAAAACGATAATAACCGCATCCAGGTCTTTATATACCTCAACCTGAGCCGCATCAACAAGCACTTTATGGAGGGCACTTTTACCGAAGGCTTAAAGCTGGTGCCCTATATCATAGAAAAGCTGAAGGAATACAGCCTATATATCGATACCCACCGCGTGCTGGTATTTTATTATAAAATTGCTTCGTTGTACTTCGGCAGCGGCGATTACGAAAAGGCCATACTTTATCTCAATAAGATCATCAACTGGAAGGTGGGCCTGCGCAATGACCTGCAAAGCTATGCGCGACTGCTGCATATGATTGCCCACTATGAGCTGCACAACTACGACTTGCTGGAATACCTCATCAAGTCGGTCTACCGCTTTATGGCCAAACTCGAAAACCTGAGTACGGTGGAAGAGGAGATCTTTGCGTTTCTCCGTCGCGCGTTCAAGCTTTCGCCCAAGGCGCTTAAGCCGGAGTTTGAAAAGCTGCTGGAAAAACTGAAAAAACACGAGGGCAGCCGCTTCGAAACCCGCGCCTTCGCTTACCTCGATATCGTGAGCTGGCTCGAAAGCAAGATCAACAACGTGCCGGTGCAGGATATTATCCGGCAGAAGTTTTTGCAAAGGCAAAAGGAAAAAGCTGCGCAGGGGATGGAGAAGTGAGGATGCAATGACGATGTCCCGGGTTTACTTCTTCCCTGTTTCCTCCATATACGCCAGTATGCCCCCCTTGAGGTTATAGAGGTTATTGTACCCCAGTTTCTCCAGTTCCTTTATAGCATTGGCGCTGCGCACGCCGGAGCGGCAATGTACTACCACGTCAATATCTTTCCTGATTTTGTCGGTGTTGCTGGTAACGGTTCCCAGCGGAATCAGTTCGGCACCGATGTTTGCTTCGTCGTACTCCTTGGGTTCGCGCACGTCGATCAGCTGAAACTCCTTACCGCTTTCCTGCCATTCGCGCAACTGGCGCACTGTAATTTCTTTCATTGATTGTTGATTAGTTGTTATACCACAAAATACTTCGTAATCGATCAGTTCTTTTATTTCCACATTGGTTTTTGTAATGGAAAATGCCCTTCCCGAAAAACTCAATGCATCAAAAACATAAAACTTGCCGGCCAATGTCTCCCCCACCCCCGTAACCAGTTTAATCACTTCCAGCGCCTGCAGGCTGCCGATAATGCCGGGCAATACACCCAGCACGCCGCCTTCGGCGCAATCGGGAATGGCGCCTGGTGGCGGTGGCGTAGGATACAGGTCGCGGTAGTTGGGACCATTGTTATAGTTGAATACTGAAACCTGTCCTTCAAAACGAAAAACCGACGCATACACGTTCGGTTTGCCCAGCAGCACGCAGGCATCATTCACCAGGTAGCGGGTGGGGAAATTGTCGGTGCCGTCGGCAATCACGTCGTAAGGCCGCATGATGTCTAGGGCATTGGCTGAAGTAAGCTTAGTGTTATGAGCAACCAGTTTGATATGCGGGTTTTGCTTTGCAAGATTGCTGACTGCGGCTTCCGCTTTGGGTTTGCCCACATCATTTACCGAAAACAATACCTGGCGGTGGAGATTGCTTTCGTCCACCAGGTCAAAATCCACAATGCCAATGGTGCCTACTCCGGCAGCGGCGAGGTAGAGTAATAAGGGACTGCCCAATCCGCCGGCGCCGACTACCAGTACTTTGGCGTCTTTCAGTTTTTGTTGCGCCTTCATCCCAAAGTTGGGAATCAGTATGTGGCGGTTGTATCGTGCGAGTTCTTCTTTTGAAAAGCCGGCCATACGGTCAAGTTACAATTAATACAGTAATTTGCTGCGCTATGCGATCCATACTCATAATAATTATAACAGCGTTTTTGTTTGGCTGTTCTTCTTCCGATAATAAAAGTCCCCGGGTGGTGATCGAGACCCGGCAGGGAGATATTGTAATTGAGCTTTATCCCGAACAGGCGCCCAGGAGCGTAGAGGCTTTTCTTACCTATGTAAAGCGCGGCTACTATAGGAATTCCTCTTTTTACCGGGTGCTGAACGACGAGAACCAGCCTTCCGATGCGCTGAAGGCGGCCTTGATACAGGGCGGTACCTACCGTTCGCAGCCGCGGCTGAACGATACACTGCCGGGCATTCCCCACGAAAGCACCAACATCACGAACATACTGCACAAGGATGGCACCATCTCCCTGGCGCGCACTGAGCCGGGCGCGGCCACCACTGAGTTTTTCATTTGCATCGGCGATCAGCCCGGTTTTGACTATGGAGGTGAAAACAATCCCGACGGGCAGGGATATGCTGCATTCGGCAGGGTGGTTAAAGGTATGGATGTGGTAAGAAGGATTTACCGTATGCGGGAAACCGATCAGTATTTTGATCCGCCGGTTGATATTTTCAATATCAAGGTTGATTGATTTTACCGCGGATCAAAACTGGATTTTGGAAATTACGCGGATGGCTTTGCCGAGGGCAAAACAGTTTTCCCTATGGAAACCGGGTGAAAAATGGCCTTTTTCAGAGGGAAAACAAAAGAACTTTTGCACCTGTTTGCCCGGTTTTCCCTATGAGCGCCCCCGGGGAAAAAGGCGATTTTCCTAGGGAAAAACAGCTTCGCTGCAAGAGAAATTTTTCAAAACATTTTATAGAAAAATAAAAACATGATCCGCTGAAATTCGCGCCAGCTCTGCATTTCACGCGACACAACTATAATTTCCCTATGAAAAACATAATTTCCTCTTAGTAAAAAGGTCGTTTTTCCCCCTGTAAGGAATAATAACTTTCCCGCTTTTTTTCCTATGAACTTATCCACATTGTATGCTCGTTTCCTAGGGGAGCTATGATTGATGTATGCTTTTTCTATATACTTTTAATCACCATAAAATTTATAAAACCATGGCAAAAAAAGCAGCAAAAAAGAAAGCAGCTCCTAAAAAAGCAGCTAAAAAGAAAGCCGCTCCGAAAAAAGCAGCTAAGAAGAAAGCAGCGCCCAAGAAAAAATCAGCCAGAAAACCTAACGCAGCCTTCATGGCACCGCTCACTCCCAGCAGCGCTTTAGCTGAAGTAATCGGTTCTAAAGCTCTGCCGAGAACTGAAATCATCAAGAAAATCTGGGATTATATCAAGAAGAACGGTCTGCAAGACAAGAAAAATCGCCGTATGATCAATGCAGATGACAAGTTAAAACCACTTTTCGGGAAAGCCCAGATCTCTATGTTCGAATTGGCGAAAGTGGTGAACAAGAACGTGAAGTAATTCCACTGCGCAATTTTTTCAAAAGTCTATTGTGGCTCCCGTATTTACGGGGTTCAATAGACTTTTTTCATTTTATTTATTTTTTGCCACAGTTCAGCCGAAGCTATCTACACTTCATGCGAAGCAAATTGTTTTATTGAGCCGCCCTGACCTATTTTCGCGCCTCAAATTCGCAGGAATAATATGAAATCTATCGGGGAATCAGGATCTACAGTAGAAAAGTTGGTACTAGTTCTTATCATCGCCATTTGCGCCTTATTTCACGCCTGTAAGCAAAACCGGGTGAGTATAGAAGCGGATTCGGGCCGCGATTTGTTTGCCGACATTACCTCCTCGCACCGAATGTTCATTTTACCATAGTGCTCTTCCGCCCAGGGACCATTTTTAATTGGTCGTTTATTACTAAGTGGGTAATTTCATTCAATTGTCCCGGCAAGGACCTGGTGAATCTTAAAAGCATATAATGCATGATGGCCTTGATCAATGCTGTTCGCATCAGGCTGAAAACACTTTACGAGAAGTTACCCAACGAGCGGATCAAAATTAATTTCCTGCAGGCCCTGCCATTCTGGGTGGCCTCGCTGGTAACCGGTATTGCGGCGGTTACGTACGCGCAGCTTTTCTCCTATGCCGAACAGGCCAGTCATTACCTGATGCATAAGGTGGGTTATTGGATATTCCTCATCACGCCGTTTTGTTTCCTGGTGTCATGGTATATCGTCAAGCGCATTGCGCCACTCAGTCGGGGTAGCGGCATACCCCAGGTAATGGCGGCCATTGAACTGGCAAACCCCAGGCAACACGACAAGGTAGACAGGCTGCTGAACCTTAAGATCATTATAGTAAAAGTGATTTCCAGCCTGGTGATGGTAACCGGCGGCGGGATTGTTGGCCGCGAAGGACCCACCATCCAGATTGCAGGCTCGGTTTTCAGGCTGGTGAACAGGATACTCCCCAAATGGTGGCCCAAAATTTCGAAGCAGAACATGATTATGACGGGCGCCGCTTCGGGACTGGCCGCCGCGTTTAATACACCATTGGGAGGAATTGTATTTGCCGTAGAGGAACTCACCAAAAGGCATATCAGCTATTTCAAAACACAATTATTTACCGCCGTAATTATTGCCGGTCTTACCGCGCAGGCATTGCTTGGCCCCTATCTCTACCTGGGCTATCCGCACGTGAGCGGATCTACTTACAGCATTTTCCTTTGGATAACAGTAGTGGCACTGCTCGGCGGTATAGCGGGCAGCACCATGTCGAAAATTATCCTTCGGCTGATGCGGTGGATTGCGTCTTTTAAGTTTACCTGGCACCGCATCGTGTATATTGTCTTTTGCGGCCTGCTGGTTGCAACAGCGGCCTGGTTCATCGGGCAGAATGCCGTGGGCTCGGGTAAAGACCTGATGACGCAAACGCTTTTTACCGATGAAAAACATATTCCCTGGTATTATCCCCTGCTGCGCATAGAAGGCATCATGTTTTCATTCAGCACCGGCGGTGCGGGCGGTGTGTTTGCGCCTTCGCTGAGCGCGGGCGCCAGCATCGGTTCTGTGTTTGCCGGATGGTTGGAGCTGAATGCCGCCGACAGCAATCTGCTCATACTCGCGGGAATGGTTGCTTTTCTTACCGGCGTTACGCGCACACCTTTCACCTCTGCCATTCTGGTTTTGGAAATGACCGACCGGCACAACGTGATTTTTCACCTCATGCTCGCCGGCATGTTGTCGAGCCTTGTATCACTGGCAATTGACCGCCGTTCGTTTTACGATCACCTCAAGGTACAATACCTGAAGGAGGTGGATGATGCCAGGCCCTAAGGTTTCTTATTGTATTTCCTGATATACTCGCGTGCCTTGATGCCGTATTCTTTCAGATCGCTTTCTTTCCATCCGCCTTCGGAGGCTGCGGATTTTTTCAGTACCGAGCAGGTTTCATCTTTATCACTCACCGACCAGAATATCCAGCTCAGTTCGTTCGCTTCCATCCAGTCCATCCATCGCTGCCATTCGTCATAATCCAGCGGACCATCGCCGGTGGCTTCCATACCGGCGCATTCCGATACAAAAATGGCCAGTCCTTTTCTGATGGCTTCGTCGGTCCTGTCGCGCAACCATTGCTTATGTGTAGCCGCATAAAAATGCACGGTGTACATCAGGTTGTCATATCCCTTGACAGGATCAGCGGCGGGCAAATGAATGGCCTGGTCCCATTGCGGACTGCCAACAAGAATGATATTATCCGGATCGATAGCACGAATAGTTTTGATCACCTCTTCTGAATAGGCTTTCACTTCGGGCCATGTCTCGTGATCGGGCTCATTGAAAATTTCATAAATCACATGAGGATACTTGCCATAGCGTGTAGCCATTTCACCAAAAAATTTCTTTGCTTCTTCCGTATGAATATTATGATCGTGCCAGTCGATAATGACGTAGATATCATTTTCAATGGCGGCATCCACCACATTCTTTATAAGGGCCACGGAGCCTTCAGGATCTTTCAGATAACCTTTGTTATTGAGTTCAATGCCCATAGACGCACGCACCACGTTGCAATGCCAGTCTTCTTTCAACCATTTTACCGCACCGGCATTGTACACGCGCGGCCACAGGTTGTGCCAGCCAAAACTCATACCGCGCAGCACTACGGTATTGCCGTGTTGGTCAACCAGTTTGGTACCCTTCACACGCAGGGCGCCATGCGTTTTTACAGGTTGGGATTGGGAGTATGACTGAAAGAGAAGGCAGGCAATCGCAATGAGTATCGGTTTCATGAAAGTGAATATATTAAAAAGGCTGAACTTAATAGTGTAAACCAAAAAGTATTGAAAGGCTATGTTTTTGTTAAAACCGATGTATAAAAACAAAAAAGCAGTTGGATTACTGGCTGGGCATGGCATTGGAATACAACAAGAAATCCAAAGTTTTTAAAAAAAAAAGTAACCCTGGAAAAGTACACGCTTATGCAATAGTTCCGCTTTCATCATCTGTTACGAAAACGGAACTATGAGGCATTTATTTGTTGGACTTATTTTGCTGCTTGCAATCCCTGCAATTACATTTTCGCAAACCATAACCATTCGTGGCCAGGTAAAAGCCAAAAGCGGGCCGGTGGCGGGTGCGGCTATTTTTTTGGAAGGTAGCAGCACTGGAACTGCCACAGACACCGCCGGCAAATTTTCGATCACCATACGCAAACTCCCCGCTACTATTTCGGTTTCTGCCGTTGGTTATGCGAAAAAATTGATACAGATAAAATCTGAAGACAGCATAAAGTTTTACACCATCGCACTTGAGCCCGATCTTGCCAGGCTGGAAGAAGTAGTAGTTGTTGGTTATACAATGGAAAAAAGAAGATCATTAACAGTGGCGCTTCGCGGCGCAATAGCACCAGGCATAAGAGTAGAATCGCCGCGCTCACCCAGTAATATTTATCGAAGCGGAAAGCCTGTCAAAGTAAATCCCGGTTCAAAAGTTCTGACCGCCGGTGAGCTCAGTGATTTTAAAAAATGGAAACTGTGGGGAGATTATACAAAGGCTGAATTTCAGGAACACAGTGAACATTGGGGAATAAAACCAATCAAGCGCTACTGCCTGCAGGTTCAGAATAAGGAAGGAAGGGCTATTGCTGGTGAAAAAGCTTATTTGATCAGAAGGTGGACGAACGATACTGCCTGGACAGCAGTTACCGATAATACAGGTAAAGCTGAACTATGGGCAGGTATAAAAAGTGAAGACAATGAGCAATCAGAATATATCATTGTTTGCAGCAATCAAACACATTACAATCCGCGTGTTTTCGAGCATGGCATCAATCGCATTACCATCAACAAACCCTGCTTTGCCACCAGTTCGGTTGACATTGCCTTTGTGGTGGATGCCACCGGCAGCATGGGCGATGAAATTAAATACCTGCAGGAAGAACTGCAGGATGTGATCGCCAATATTGCCGCCAGGAACCAGGACCTGCACCTGCGTACCGGCTCGGTATTTTACCGCGATCATTCCGACGAATATGTCACCCGCGTGCAGGATTTCGGCAGCGATGTTTCTTCACTTATCAATTTCATCAAAAAACAACATGCCGCCGGTGGCGGCGATTTTCCCGAAGCTGTTGATGATGCATTAGATGCCGCGTTGAATAAAATGCAATGGGATAAAAATGCCCAGGCAAAAATTCTGTTTTTGGTGCTCGACGCCCCGCCCCACGATCATGCCAAAAAAAGAATGAAAGCCCTGGTGGTGCAGGCTGCCGCCATGGGCGTACGCATCGTGCCGGTGGTATGCAGCGGCATCAACAAGAGTACCGAATACCTGATGCGCTCCATCGCGCTCGCTACCAATGGCAGCTATGTGTTTCTTACCGACGATAGCGGCGTGGGCGAAAAGCATATCAAACCCACTAGCGATAATTTCAAGGTGGAATTGCTCAACGATCTGCTGCAACGCCTGATCGCAGAAATGATCTATACCGAAAGTTGCAACAATGTAGTGAAGAAAAACTTTGATAACGAGGAGGAAAAAGATGCACCCACCCTTATAACTGCCTTCCCCAATCCTACTGCTGGCATAGTGCAGATAAAATCATCTGAAAAAATCAAGGAACTGTATGTCGCGGATTTTACAGGAAAGATTTTGGAAAGAATATATACCGGTAACAAAAATCTTTCTTACCAGGCTGACCTAAGCAAATATCCTTCTGGCACTTATCTCGTCAGCTATTTTGTAAAAGACAAAGGATGGGGTTCGAAAAGAATTGTGCTGACGAAATAAAAGAAAAATGCCTGCAAACAGTGTTTGCAGGCATTGTATATGCATATTACTCTTCGCTTATTGTATCACGATCTTCTTCACGTATATGGACTGACCATGCTGAATCTTCAGGAAGTAAGTGCCGGGTAATACTTTGTCGACCCTTATTTCCTGCGCAAACTTGCCGATGAATCCGGGGGTGGAGCGTTGATATACTTTCTGACCCAGGATGTTGATGAGGTCGATATGGAGGTCGCGCTTGGTCTTCACCTCAAACTGCAGGTTAAATTGTCCCCTGTTTGGATTAGGTGTTACCGACAGTTGGATTTCATTTCCATCTACATCAATCACGGCGGTAGGTGTGAGCTGGATGGCATTTGATTCAAGCGCGCATCCGAACGGATCAGTCACCAGTACGGTATATGTACCGCTTTGTGTAGCCGCGTAAGTTCGGCTGGTAGCGCCGGGTATGGGCACACCGTTGCGATACCATTGGTTACCTACCAGCGCCGAGCTGGTAAAGGTGTTGCCATCCAGCGTTATCACTGGCGCTGTGGCCGTGGAAGCTACTACTTCGGTTCTCGGACCGGGACAATTCACCAGCCTTAGTCGCATATCATAGAAGAAATAGTAGTAGTTCTGGTAAAAATTAGGATCGTTCGGGTTGGTAGCGCTGTTACCGGTAATGGTAAACACGTTGGGAATGCCCACCGGATAAGGATTGGGCGAAACGTTGGCATTTCGGAATATGTTCGCACCATTTTCGCACTGCACAATAATAGCGTGGTTACCGGCAGTGGGCACCGGCAGATTCAACATATACACAGCACCGGTATCGGTGGCGTCATTGCCCTGGTAATTGATGGGCCTGTCAACCGAATTGGTCGGGTATACATTGATGGTGGTGCTTGCAATCGGGTAGTAAGAATAACCACCGGTTTGCGGGTCGACGTTGACGATATCGGCTATGGTAAACTTAATCGTACCCGCTTTACCAATATACAACCTGGCGCTTTCAATGATCAGCGGAACGTTATTGGTAAAGCGAACAAAGTTTCCGTTGAACGCAATATATCCGCCCTGTGGGAACACCGTCTTATTGGCCGGACCCACAGAAAGCCTGGCATCGTTCAGACCCACATAATAGGTCTTGTCGGGCGTGATGGTGCTGGTAGTAGCGTTGTTGCCCGCAGCCAAAGGTGTGGTAGATGTGGCCGATGAATACCACAGTGGCACATCAAAACCGGTGGCATTGGTCTTGAGGTATACCAGGTTGGTTCCGCACACTTCGGCGGTGCCCGTAATAGCGCTACTGTTATTGGCAATGTTGATGGTTTCCACCTTCTCGTCGTTGCTGGCATCCTGGTCGCCGCTGAGGTTGGTGCGCACACTTACGGTGTAAGTGGCTCCGGCTACGGTTTCAAACGGCACCTGGAATGTGTACACATGGCTCTCGTATGCCGGAATGCTGAGCGGGTAAGTAAACGATACCGACAACACGGTGGTAGCACCTTGTTTTACAGTAGCCACCAGCGGAATATTTGACTGCGGCGCGGTGCCAAGGTTTCTGATTCGCACCGAAACATATTGCGATCCTATTGCGCAGGAACCATTATAGGGCGATACAATTTCCACTATACCTACATCTTTGGAAGGAGTAGCAAACTGGATGCGGTAATCCTGGGTCTCCCCTTTATCATAAGATCCGCAGGGCGTTACGTTGGCGGCTGAATTGGTCTCTCTTACCACAATTCGCATCCTGGCGCTATGACCCACTTTCACAGAAAGAGGTATATCGATATTGCCGGTAAATACGCCGTTGCCGGTTATGACGCCGCTGGTAGCAACTGTTTCGCCGGCGTCGTTGAAATCACCATCGTTGTTAAAGTCGATGAATATTTTCACCATCTTGGCGGCGTTTGTCGCGTCGCAACTGTTCAACACTATATGGAAAGGTAATGACTGACCGGCCTGGGCCTGGATGGTCAGGTTGGTGTTGTTGGTATAGCTGGTACATCCGTCCGGGTTTTTCTTCTGCACATTGGAAATAGACACACTGTCTATACGCGCGCCGGCGGTATTAGTGGCGCCGGAGCTGCAGTACCCAATTCCGCCTACACCACTCACGATCATCGAATAAGCCTGCGAACCGCGGGCGAGAGTGCCCTTATGGGTAACAGTAATAGTGTATGTCTGGCCGGGCACAGCATCGGGTATCTCTATTTTCTCAACATTATCCAGCGTGTTGTCGCCTTTGGTGGCAGCAGCGCTGCGATTATTGGGGTTCAATCTCCAGGGCATATAAGTGTTGCCTCCCGATGTAACGCGTATATCGAGATCGTTCACCAGTTTTTTAGTGGCATTGTTGAGGATATTTACAGTTTCCACTTCAGCTTTAGGATCGGTCCAGCATATGGTTACTACCAACGGACCTTTACCGCTGGCTATTACATCGTGCGTATATGTATCGCCATTGTTCAGCACTTTTTCCATGATCAGCTGATCGGTGTTGTTGGAGGAGATTACAGCTGCTGCTTTTTCCATGTTGATCAGGCCCCAGCCAAACATGTAGTCGGGACCGGGACTGGGACCGGCTTCATCGGCCGTATGAATCACGATGCCTTTTAAAGTAGCCGAGCGCATCACGGCGCCGCCATGCAATTGAGAATAATATTCCTGCAATAGTAAAAGCGAGCCGGCTGCTGCGGGTGCAGCCATGGAAGTACCAGAGAAAAATGAATACTCGTTGTCCGAACCGCTTGTGCTGGAGAATACGTCTACGCCGGCGGCCACCACATCGGGTTTTATGCGGCCGTCATCGGTAGGTCCCCACGAGCTGAAACTCGTCATCTCCACATCCTGCGGGCGTGCATAACCGGAAAGTATAGGATTGACAGCGCCTACAGTAAGAATATTTTTAGCTACGCCATAGGTGGGAATACAATCATAACTATCGTTGCTGCTCATACCGGAAGGACGTGCTCCCTTGTTTACCATTTGCCCGCTGGCATTGTAACCCCAGTAAGTCTCACCCACTTGAGGACCATTTTCGCTGCGGTTGTTGCCGGCGGCTTTTACAATGAGATAGTTCGGTGAAAGGTATGCTATTGAATCCCACATCTGGGCGTCATTCGAATAATAACCGAATTTATAGTCCTCAAAGGCACCATTTTCTCCATAAAACTCCCAGCGGCCCTGGTCCTGGTTATAATACCAGCCAGCTATGGTGGAGTAAGAGTGGTTTGACACCAACAGGCCGGATGCTTCATTCAGCATTTCCGAGTTGTGGTTGTTGAAATCGTATACGATCAGTTGTTGCAGGCCGAAGGCCATGCCTTTGGCGTCGGGATTAACGCCGCTGGCCATCAGCGTGCCCGCTACGTGTGTGGTATGGTCGGATACCGAAGTGGGATTGTCTTTCTGCAAAATTCTGCCGGTCAACTCCACGTGGCTGGTGCGTGCTCTTCCGCCGTCCCACAGCCCCAACTTTGATTTCATATTGGCAGAAGAACCGCTGAGATTAAGTCCTGTGCTGCCTCCGGGCCATAATTTATTGGTGCGGATAGTGGCGGCCGACAGGCTATTGGTGGTTGACACATACACGGGATAACCCAGCACATCTATATCTGTCAACAGGGCAATGCGTCCGTTTTTGCCGGTGATGGCAAGAGGCCACCCTTTTTCCTTCGAGAGTTGAACGATTCGTTCTCTCAGGGCTTTTTCCTGTGCGGCCACTTCGCGCTGTGCTTTTTGTAACTCTGCGACGTTGGTACGCACCTGGCCTTTCATCATTCCTACGGTAAGCATGAAACCGGCCAGCAGTAACAGTTTTCTCATAAATCGAGTCGATATTTTTTAATTGTTGGAGCCGAAACTTTAAATTACTCTAAAATGTTTGATATGACAAGAAAAGGCAACCTCGTAATTTTCATACTTTTTTGCGTTGGCATGCTCAATTCCTCGTTCATTTTCTGCAAGCGACAGGGCATCGAAGGTCGTGTTTTACTGGTTACCGGCAACCAGATGCCCTCACCTGACCGGCCCTTAAGTCCCGGCAAGGGAATAAAAACCACGGTCTATATATACGAACTCACCAACACGAGCCAGGTTTCCCGGGTTGATCATTCCGCCTTTTACTCTTCCATCAACAGCAAGCTTGTCAAGAAGGTCGAGACCAAGGAAAATGGGTATTTCAAAGTAAAGCTTTCCCCGGGCAGGTACAGCCTGTTTCTACAAAAGGATACGTTATTTTACGGCAACAGGTTTGATGGCAACAATAATATTATGCCTGTAGAGGTGGAGAAAAAGAAGATGACAAAGGTGGAGCTGAAGGCGGACTGGGGGGCGGTGTATTAGGGGTAGCCATCCAGCACCTGTATAAATACCCCTATTACCCTGCAATCGAGAGTCTGTTCATCTCTCAGTATGATTGGTTTATAAGTGTCATCGGTAGACCTGGGTGATAACACAATTTCCTGGTGTTGCCATCCGTCACCGGAAACCGCTTTTTTACTTGTATACTCCTTTATCGTGTAATGGCCGCCTAATTCGGGGTCGTCGATGTTTATTGATTCCACTAAACAAATACGCCCATTGCGGGAACCTCCTTCATATTTTTCGAATAGGCAAATGGAGCCATTGGGAATGATCTTATTCATGGACTCGCCAACCACTTTGCAGGCAAAATATCCGCTTGTTTGCTTAAACGATCTATCCAATTCCAAATATTGGATATGCTCCGGAGTCTGCAAACCAGAAAAATCTCCTGCAGAAATTTTTAGATCGTAGAACGGAATTCTGTTTGAAGCGGGCTCTTTGAAAATCCTGAGTTCTCTGACTATGGCCTTTTTCCCTTCCACATTTATGTAATTACTCAAATACTTTCGCAGATTTTCATTGCAGGCATATATGAATGTTCCCTGAATTCCTCTAAACAAAAGAGTCCGGTAAATGTTAAGGATGTACCTCTTCAAGGTCTCTTCGTCGTTTATTGTGATCTTACCGTTTCTGTCACAATAACGTTCTTTGTAAACTACGAATGAGTTGGAATCAAAATCATAATCGAGTTCCGGTCCAATAATCACACCTGCATAATTCAAATCATATCCTTGAGTGGTGTGAATGCATCCCACCTCATTAATTGCGTTTTCTGTATTAACCCAATCAACATCAGTGCTATTCCAGCGTAATCTTGTGTCTCCTATCACAATATCATATTTGGATGGATCTTTCTTTGATACCCATTCCCAGGCAAATCCGGCAATCAACCTTGACAACCCATGATCTCTATCTTTTTTCTTTATTACGTCCACCATTTTATCTAAATCCTCAAACAGCCTGAGATCATACCGAATACTCCTAAACAAATCTTTCCCAGGTGTTGAATGTTCCGAGAACAACTTATGAATAAAGGCAATGTAATCCTCTCCGCCCCTGACTCTGAATTGTGATTTTAAAGTCTCAACACGAGTGGAAGATTTCGATTGAAGACTGTAGAATGCCTGCCAGTCCACATCCGATGGTCTAATGCTTTGAAATTCGTCGTAAAATATTACAGACTTATTCGAACTTAGTAATACCCAGTCCAACTCGGTACATGTCAGTTTGTCTAACCCCAGCTGTTCCGAAACCTCATCAAACTTATGATAATAGGAAGAAAGATTTCGACGACGACGTAATCGGTGGCCTTCATCAACAACCAGGAGGTCATAACTTTTTTTGACCACCTCCGCAGGGCCAATGACCATATTGGAAGACAACCCTTTGATATTCCTAAACACTTTGGAAATCGTTTTTCGAAAGGATTGCATTGGGATTACCAGGCCCATCTCAAGGTTTTGGTATTTTTTTCGGACCTCCAGAACTAATTTGAAGAGTTCTTCGTCTTGCTCGTCAAAATCGGCCCTATTGAAATCAGACAGATCTGTTTTTAAAAGTTTGAACAAAAAAATCGCCAGTACGGACTTACCAGTTCCTGCACCACCATGTATAAGGTTCACTTTGACTTTTGGGTCAAGCAAACTCTCCAAAATTTGCTTTAATCCTTCTGTCTGTTCCAGCGACAAACGTTTATACGGAGAATACTTGAATAAATCGGTGTTGTCGATATACTCCAGGGAATGCCGGGCAATTCCCGACTTTTGCAATTCGTTCCAAATGCCCTTGAATAGCCTCCAATAAATTTCTTCCTTTTGGAAATAAAAATGATTGGTAAGTCCTAAGTTGCCATTTTGAAGCGTATATGTTCCATCGGCCGACAAATAGCGAATTAAGTTTGCCTCAATATCTAATGTTGCTGATTTATTAAAGCAATCGCTTTGGATCAGGAAAACAGTCTCCAGTATTTTTCGCTTTTGCGAGCTCAGGTGGGATTTCATTCTCGCAATCATGTCAGTTGTTTCCCCAACATATGCCTCTTTTACTGATCGGTTTTCCAAAAGATATACAATAGGCCAGCTGAGATAGTCCTTTTCTTTCTCCTTCAGCTCCCTTTCGAGCCGATCATCAAAATTGTATTTCTTAATTAAGAACTGACATTCCATTATAGTTCGTTATACTTTCTGGCATTTCCCTTTGACTTTTCCACGGGGTACTTTTCGTTGTTCTTCTTAAGTTTTTTTTCAATGATTTCCTTTATATCCAGGCCTTGCTTATCTGCCAATAAAAAGCCAAACATAAAAATATCAGCAATTTCTTCCTCTATTCTCTCACGGTCTGCGCCTTCGTTATCTTTCCAAAGAAACAATTCGAGCAATTCTGAGGCCTCAACGCTGATTGCTATAGCCAGGTCCTTGGAATTATGAAACTGTTCCCAATCGCGGGCGTCACGAAATGCTTTTATCTGTTTTATAATTTGGAGGAGTTCGCTCATTGCATAAATGTATGAAAATAGGGTCTTTTGTAAATTTTCAGGGTATTGCCAAAAACAGCCTGCACTTTCTCGGAATCTGGATAAACTCAGCGTGAATATACCTAATATTCAATCATTTATGATGCAATGATATTTGAGCGCCACAATTGAGAGTTATTATCTCGTGGATAAACAAAAAGCGCCCGTAATAGGCGCTTCTGACAGTGAAGAAAAAATCAAATTTTTCGTCGGGAGGACAGGATTCGAACCTGCGACCCCGTGGTCCCAAACCACGTATTCTACCGGGCTGAACTACCTCCCGTTTTATCCTGAAAACGAATAAAAATGGGTGGCAAAGCTAAGGAAATAGAATGGTCCCGGCAAGAATGAAACCAAGTTTGCCAATTGCCTTTTTCCACTTATTTTTGCCGTCCACTTTTGAAGCCTGAAGCTCAAAGTGTAAAACACACCATAAAGGTGAGGTGCCTGAGAGGCCGAAAGGAGCAGTTTGCTAAACTGTCGTACGCCTTTAAAGCGTACCGCGGGTTCGAATCCCGCCCTCACCGCAAATTCCGGAGAAATGCCTGCAGATCAGAATTTGCAGGCTTTTTTGTGACGATATGCCAATTTTATAGCGATATGTAGATTTACGACGAAACAGCATTCGAATTCGTACACGATGACAAAGTAAACCCGCTGTCGAATTTAAATATCGCTCTCTGCCTGGGATTTGATAAGTTCACTCCATTAGATATATTCCGGAAGATAATTAAGAGGGTAAGTTATTCCGAAAATTCTCCCACCAAAGTCGTGAAGGAGTACAAGTTTACCTGCAACAAAAATAACCTGCCTGTATATGGCGAGTTCCTCACACCCCCATCCCCTCCACTACCTGTAAGAATCCATTCCTCTTCCTCCGTGCCACTTTCAGCTTTTCACCGTTCGTCAACTCCACCTCTATACATTGCGCCTTGTTGAACCCGCGCATACATCTTCCATTCACCAGGTGCGCCCTGTGAATCCTCAAAAAGTTGTACATCGACAAACGCTCCTCGAACCAACGCAGCACCTTGGCCACTACCAGTGACCTGCCATTCTTGAATATCAGTTTGCTGTAGTTGCTGATCGACTGAATCCTGATAATCGACTCTACATCTATAACCTGCATGCCCCTGTCGGTGGGAACCAGGATGCAATTGGTCTCTGTTTGGGGGATAGAAGCTTGCATAGCATCTCAGTTTTGACCTGGTTTCTAAATTATTGAATCACACTGCCGCTTAGGTAGCGATGTATGTCAACGACCGGATTTTGTATGTGAAAGCAGGAATTCAAGGGGCGAAGGGAAGATTGAATATTGCAATTGAACAGGGAATTTGAATATGAACGGGGTGGGATGTGAAGGAAATGCTCAAAAAGCAAATTCCAAACTGAATTACTTCAAGTTTGGAATTTGCTTTTATTAATTGTTATTGATTTGGTTCCTGAGATTTCCCTTTAACCCATTTCCACTACATGGCCGCCAGTTGCACTTTCTGCTGCAGTTCCATAACGCTTTCGCGGAAGGTGCTGTCGGTATCCATCAGGTCTTTAACAGTCTGGCATGAGTGGATGACGGTGGTGTGGTCGCGGCCGCCGAAATGTTCGCCGATGGTTTTAAGAGAGTTCTTCGTGAAGGCTTTGGCGAGATACATAGTAATTTGGCGCGCCTGCACGATCTCGCGTTTGCGGGTTTTCTGCAGTAATTTGTCGTAGGGTACATCGAAATATTCGCACACCATCTTCTGTATGGTTTCGATGGTAATCTCTTTACTGCTAGTTTTCACGAAATTACGGAGTACTCTCTTTGCCAAGTCGAGGTCGATTTCCCTCTTATTCAGCGAAGATTGTGCCAATAATGATATCAATGCACCCTCCAGTTCGCGTACATTACTGTTGATATTGTAAGCGAGATATTTCACCACTTCGCGAGGCATTTCCAGCCCATCATTCTTCATCTTGCGCTCGAGTATCTCGATGCGCGTTTCATAATCGGGCAGTTGCAGATCTGCGCTTAACCCCCAACGGAAGCGGCTCAGCAGCCGCTCCTGCACACCTTCCAGGTCTTTCGGACTTTTGTCGCTCGTCAATATCAGTTGCTTGCCGCTCTGGTGCAGGTGATTGAATATGGCAAAGAAGGCATCCTGCGATTTTTCAGCGCGGTTGAAGAACTGCACATCATCAATCACCAGCACATCTACCAACTGGTAGAAATGTATAAAATCGTTGATGGCATTATTGCGGCTATGATCCTGGAACTGGTTGATGAATTTTTCAGAGCTTACATACAGCACCACTTTGTTGGGGTGCAGGCGCTTGGTCTCGTTGCCGATGGCTTGCGCCAGGTGTGTTTTGCCCAAACCTACGCCACCATATATTACTAACGGGTTGAAGGAACTGGCGCCGGGCTTTTCGGCCACGGTCTTGCCCGCCCTCCTGGCTACGCGGTTGCAATCGCCCTCAATAAAATTGTCGAATGTATAAATGGGGTTCAGCTGCGAGTCGATCTGCATCTTCTTCAACCCCGGTATGACAAAAGGATTTTTTACAGGATTATGTATAATTAACGGGAAGTCCATTTCATTGCTGGAAAAGGTTTTGTAGCCATGGGTGGGAATATCCATTGTTAGTGGTTTATTGGCGTGATTACCGCTGTCAACCATAATCCGGTATTCCAGCCTTGCCTCTTTGCCCATAACTCTCCGCAAAGTCTTTGCCAATAAATTCACATAATGCTCTTCCAGGTATTCATAAAAAAACTGGCTGGGCACCTGGATTACCAGTATGTTGTTTTTCAGCTCAACGGGCTTAATCGGTTCAAACCAGGTTTTGAAATGTTGCCACTCAACAATGTCTTTAATTATTTCCAAACAATTACTCCAAACCTTATCGGAAGTTTTTGCCATTATACAACAAGCAGTTTTTTATGTTGAGTTAAGAGTGTTTGCTTTCGTTCAAAATGTTTCCCCGGTTATTGGATTTTTTTCTCGTCTGCGTATTTTGAGAAGGGGGACGAATATCCAAAAATCTTAAACAAAAAAAAATTTTTTATTCACGTTTTTTACCCTGTTTTCGGCTCTTTGAGGACAATAGGTATTTTTGCGCACTTCGTTAGAATTTTTTCATTTTTTTCCAAAAAAAATCTGACGAATTACATACCCGTTATTCCCCGTTTCGCAAACAAACCTGCAAAAAGAATGACAGGCATATTTTTGATCAACGCGGGAGAAAATCCCTGAAAAATTTGACTACGTTTAAAACTCCGACGCTCTTTCTGACCGCTGTGTATTTCGGCTGCGGAAGTACTTATCAATATTACCCGATTCAAACTTTTGTTTTTCGGACCGACTGACCTAAAGCCGCAACGCATGTACCGAGTAGATAAGAAACTATTTGTGGTTTTGAAGGAAATCGGTATGAAGAAAGAAAATTTCACTGCTTTTATTAAAAAACCTTTCTTCATAGAATTCTGTTAACGGTGTGACTGAAGATACAAATTATTTGATACGGAAAAATCAATCTTTCCCTTTTTTTTGTTTCTTGATCAAAATAAAAATTTTCAGCTTTCAGGTCATTAACTTAAAAATTGTTATAAATTACTTTTTTAGCAAATGATGACTGCAACATCAAATTCAATGGTGAACAGTCGTAAGTTTGCGGACTAAATCGTTTTCAGGTTAACTGCCTGACACTATGCAACAGCAAGTCACGCTAAAATTGCTTCCTTCTGAAGCAGCTTCTTCCTCCGTCACGGCTCAATATGCCGCCAGCGCGCTGGGTATTCCTGTTTCGTCAGTGACAGGTTTTCATATCATCAAACGTTCACTCGACGCCCGGGGCAAACAACCCTGGTACATACAAACATTAAACGTGTTTGTGAATGAACCTTTTCACCCACGCACCATTCGCCGCGTCGAATTGAGAGATGTTTCCCATGCAAAACACAGAGTCATCATTGCAGGCGCAGGTCCTGCCGGTTTGTTTGCAGCGCTCAAACTGATAGAAAACGGCATTCAACCCATACTGCTCGAAAGAGGTAAAGACGTGCGCGCGCGCCGCCGCGATCTGGCCATGCTCAACAAAGAAGGCATTATCAATCCCGAAAGCAATTACTGCTTTGGCGAAGGTGGCGCCGGCACCTACAGCGATGGTAAATTGTACACCCGTAGCACCAAACGCGGCGATGTGGACCGCATACTGAATATACTCGTGCAATTTGGCGCCGAGGAAAACATTCTGTACGAAGCCCATCCGCATATCGGCACCAACAAATTGCCGAAAATCATCACCGCCATACGGAAAGCCATAACCAACTGCGGTGGTCAATTCCTTTTCGGACAAAAAGTAAGCGGTTTTATTATCGATAGCAATACGCTAAAAGGTGTAGAAACCGCCGACGGCAACCAGTTCCTGGCCGACGCACTGATACTGGCTACCGGTCATTCGGCCCGCGATATATTTGAATTGCTGCATCGCGAACAAATCGCGATCGAATACAAACCCTTTGCACTGGGCGTTCGCATAGAACACCCACAGAGCCTTATTGATTCTATACAATATCATTGCAACTTGCGTGGCGATTATTTACCTCCCGCTTCCTACAGCCTGGTGCAACAAGTGCAACAAAAGGGTGTGTTTTCATTTTGTATGTGTCCGGGTGGCATAATTGCACCTGCCGCAACGGCAGCCGGTGAACTGGTGGTGAACGGTTGGTCGCCTTCCAGGCGAAATAACCCTTATGCCAATTCAGGTATAGTGGTGTCTGTCGATCCTGCAGATATACGGCAATCTGAAGGCCCGCTGGCAGGCATGTATTTTCAGCAACAGGTGGAAAGAAAAGCTTTCGAATACGGCGGTGGCAAATTTGTAGCACCCGCCCAGCGCATGGCCGATTTTGTACAGAAAAAAATTTCCGGCAGTCTGCCCGAGTGTTCTTACCTCCCCGGCGTACGCTCCGCGCCGCTCAATGAAGTACTGCCTCCATTTATCTTTAAATCGCTGCGCGAGGCATTTATACAATTTGGAAAAAAAATGAGGGGCTATTATACCAACGATGCAATTGTGGTGGCCACCGAATCGCGCACTTCATCTCCCGTGCGTATTCCCCGCGACCCGGTGTTGCTGCAACATCCACAAATAAAAAGACTCTATCCCTGCGGCGAAGGCGCTGGCTATGCCGGCGGCATTGTAAGTGCGGCCATGGATGGCGAAAGAGTGGCGGCGAGTATTGTGAACGTTATTGCAGGAAAATAGCGAGGCTGACTAGTTCTGTGTTTTTTGCTTTGAAATCAGCAACCCATTCCGCAGCAATCTGTCCTTCCTGAAATTTCTTAACTCTTTTCTCAATTTCCTTCTGTCTGCACGCTTGAATGCAGGCGATATCCATTTACTTACATCCGGCTTACCCGCATCTACCCAACAGGTGTACCAGAAATCGGCAATCATATCTGCCGATGCAATCAACCGTTCGTTGATGCTGCTGCCAACCGCCTGGCTGTAAGCTTTTGCAAAGGCAGTGGTATATGAGCGGCTTTCTCTTCCATTTCTTACCTGCACGCGATACTTGGTAGAGTCGGTAAACGATTTCGACACTTCGCGCTCTTTCTCGAGCAGTTCGTTCACCAGATTATACGATTCGCGCACAGCGGCCCAGATTGCCTTACGAGTATTATCGATATACTTTGCTTTATGCTTGCTGGTAAGACGGTAGTTCGCAATTTCTAGTTCAGGGATCATCGATTCCCAGAGACTATGCATGCCTTTCTGACCTGTTAGTTGTCCGTCATAATTCAATGTGGTATGCAAAGGCACATGCGCATCGCCAATATAGTGCGCCAGGTCGGTGGCGTAAAACATCACGCTGTCGGCATTGCCGCTGCGGAATGCTTCGGTAAGCTTTTCCTTCATCACCTCCACGTGATAAGGCACATATCCATGTTTACGCAGCGAGTCTTCATTATATATATCCGCAGCATGTTCCCAGGAAAAAGGCATTTTCCAGGCCGCTGAATCCCCAAATGCCTCGAAGTTGATATAGTGTTTGGATGATTCTGTCGGGTCTTCATTGCGCCGCAGATCGGGACGCACCGAATGGCGAACGCCTATATCCATATTGCGGTAAAAAAAGCGCTGCAGTTCGCCGGGCAGTTCATACACCGCCAGTTGGTGCACAGTGCGGTGTACCAGAAAGCCCCAGCTGCTGCAAATGACAATAATAAGTACTAAGGAGAATGGTAAAATAAGTTTGCGCATTACATAAATTTTTCACAGGTCATTACCGGATTTACAATAATAAGCATTCAACCAATCGAGCAAAAATGCGTGAAATCCGCTAAACCACGGCATCCCCGGTCAAAAAAAATCGGGTGCCGCCTGTAACAAATCCCTTTTTCTTGCTACAAACCAGCGGTTTCTTTATCTTTTCCCAAATTCCATCTTGCATGAACATCCTGGAAGTTAGTCACCTGAAGAAATACTATGCTACCCAAAAAGCGGTGGACGATATCTCCTTTACGCTCACCAAGGGAAGCATATTCGGTCTGCTGGGCCCTAACGGCGCGGGCAAGACCACGCTGATCAGAATGATCACAGGCATTTTCTTTCCCGATGAAGGCACCATCACTTTCAATGGCCGCAAGTTTGACCCCCTCAACGATTCGGTAAACATTGGTTACATGCCCGAAGAACGCGGGTTGTATAAGAAAATGAAGATTGGCGAGCAGGCTGTGTACCTGGCGCAACTAAAGGGACTAACCCGCCAGCAGGCGATGGAATCCGCCAAAGAGTGGTTTGTAAAATTCAATATGCAAAGCTGGTGGAACAAGAAGGTGGAAGACTTGAGTAAAGGTATGAGCCAGAAACTGCAGTTTGTGATCACCGTCATGCACAGGCCTCAGCTCATCATTCTCGACGAACCCTTCAGCGGCCTCGACCCGGTAAATGCAAGTCTTATAAAAGATGAGATTTACAACCTCGCCAAAGGTGGCGCCAGCATTATCTTCAGTACGCACCGCATGGGCGAAGTAGAAGAAATTTGCGACCATATCATTCTCGTGAATAAAGGCGCCAAGATCCTCGACGATACAGTGCATAATGTGAAGCAACAATTCAAAGAAAACCTGTTCAGTATAAAATTGGAAAATCCCCCGGCGCAGATCGATTCTCCCGTGTTCCAGGTGCTGAACCAGAAAAACGGGGAGCATATCGTCAAGATCAACGAAGGTTATAAGCCGAATGATGTGTTGCAATATTTCCTGCAACAACAGGCAGGCATCGTGGGCTTTAATGAAATATTGCCTTCGCTGAACGACATATTTATCCGCCTGGTGGAAGGCACGCCGCAGGCAAGACAATTTGAAAAAGTAACTGCTTAAACCCTCGTCACATGAACAAGATTTGGCTCATCATACAACGTGAATATCTTTCCCGCGTAAGAAAAAAGACCTTTATTCTTTCTACTTTCTTAACTCCTTTGCTTTTTGCCGGTATCATCTTCGCCGTAATCATGATCACCATCAAAAACCAGGGCGAAGAAAAGATTGCTGTGCATGATACCGCGGGCATTTATAAATCGAAGTTGAAGAGTGATAAGCAGATCAAGTTTGAATTCACGAATGATGTAGATACGTCCAACGTGCTGGCAAAGGGTTATGTGGGTGTTTTATATCCCCCGCATACCGCCATCAACAATACAGACAATTTTGTTATATACACCAAGAAGAGCCTGAGTCTTTCGGCCAAATCATCTGTTGACCGGCTCGTGGCAAATGCCATTGAAAACCGTTTATTCGACAGTTTGTATAATCTCCAGCTTTCTTCCATCGACTCGGTGCGAAGCCTGGCGCGCTCGGTAGATGTACAAAACAAAATTATTGGCGAAGGCGGCAGGTCGCAGAGCGCCAGCAGCGGCGCGGCTTATGCCGTAGGTTATGCTTCGGCATTCCTCATATACATCACACTTTTCATATATGGCACCATGGTGCTGCGCGGGGTAAGTGAAGAAAAAACCAACCGCATTGCAGAGGTAATGGTATCGTCTGTGAAACCGTTCCAGCTCATGATCGGAAAAATTGTAGGTATAGGCGCCGTGGGCATTACTCAGTTTTTGATGTGGATTATACTGATGACGGTGTTTTCCACCATACTCACCTCTACCATACCTCCCGATTTGCTGCAGCAGATGCAGGATGGTGCCAACGTGCCGGGCGGCACAGCGCAATTCAGCGAGAGTACTGTTACCATCGCCCGTGCTTCCACTGCGCTTTCTGCCGTCAACCTGCCGCTGGTAATTGGCTGCTTCCTGTTCTATTTCCTTTTCGGTTACCTGTTTTACGCATCTTTGTTTGCGGCTGTAGGCAGTTCGGTAAACGAAGACCCGCAGGATGCGCAGAGCCTTATGTTCCCCATCACTATGCCAATAGTAGTAGGTATTATCATTATGATCAATGCCATTACCAATCCAACCAGTTCATTGGCGGTGTGGGCAAGCATCATTCCTTTCTTCTCTCCCATCGTGATGATGGCGCGCATACCCTTTGGTGTGCCGGGCACAGTGGCCTGGTGGGAATTAGGCTTAAGCATGTTGCTGCTGATAGCTGGTTTCTTATTCACCACCTGGTTGAGCGCAAAAATCTATCGCACAGGTATCTTGCTGTATGGCAAAAAAGTTACCTGGAAGGAAATGGCTAAATGGACATTCAGGAAAAATTAGTCTTCCCTATCTTTAGGGAATGAGAAAAATCCTGCTGACGCTTTTCGTTTGCAACTGCTTTGCTATTTCCTTCGCGCAGACTGTCGTTCACAAAGATCCCGAGATAGCGGCCATGGTGGCCGAGGTAAACAGGGATAGTCTTGAATCGTATGTAAGAAAGCTGGTGAGTTTCGGCACGCGCAATACGCTGAGCGTGCAAAACGATGCCAACCGCGGTATTGGCGCTGCGCGCAACTGGGTGCTGCAGCAATTCAATGAATTTGCGAAAAAATCCAATGGCCGTCTCACCGCCATCATCGATACCACCACGTTGCAACCCGATGGGCGGCGCGTTACAAAGACCACCTTGCTCGGTAATGTAATAGCTACACTGAAAGGCACCGACCCCAACGATAATCGCATATTCCTCATCAGCGGTCACCTCGACAATATGCCGGGTCGCGCTACCGATGGCACCACCGACGCACCCGGCGCCAATGATGATGCCAGTGGTGTAGCCGCCGTTCTTGAATGCGCGCGCATCATGAGCCAACGCGCTTTTCCGGCAACTGTAATATTTATGGCTGTAAGTGGCGAGGAGCAGGGACTGCTCGGCTCGCAGTTTATGGCAGAAAAAGCGAAGCGCGATAGCCTGTATATTGAAGCCATGCTGAATAACGATATCGTAGGCAGCAACAATACCAGCGAGACCAACATCATTAACAACACGAAGGTGCGCGTATTCAGCGAAGGTCTTCCTGCCAATGAACTGGAGAAAAATGCGGCCAACATCCGCAACTTGGGTCTTGAAAATGATGGAAAGGCGCGACAGCTGGCGCGCTATGTAAAAGAAATCGGTGAGCGGTATGTCGACAATCTCGAAATAGTGCTCATTTACCGCAACGACCGTTTCCTGCGCGGCGGCGATCATTTGCCTTTCGTACAAAGAGGATTTACCGCGGTGCGCATCACCGAGATGAACGAAAACTTCTACCACCAGCATCAATACGTTCGCGACAGCAATGGCATCCAATACGGCGACCTTCCCGAATTCATGGACTTCGAATACCTGCGCAAAAACACCGCCATGAATCTCTGCAACCTCGCCAACCTCGCCAAATCGCCCGGCATGCCACAAGACGTAAGAATCGAAGTACGACGCCTGACCAACTATACCATCCTCAACTGGAAAGCCCCGAAACAAGGCAAGCCGGCCGGTTACTACGTTTTGATCCGCGAAACCCATATGCCCTTCTGGCAAAAGAAAATATTTGTCACCGACACTGAAATTCAACTACCCTACTCGAAAGACAATTACTTCTTCGCCGTGCAGTCGGTAAGCGCATCGGGCAATGAGAGTCTGCCCGTGGTGCCGCTGCCAGGACGCTGACGAGTGTCGGATGTGAGGTGGCGCGGGTGCGGTCCGGCTGTTAATTTTTTTTAACACTTCACCCCATGCAACATTTTACGAAATGTATCGTATTTTTATACGAAACTAATCGTATTTGACAACTAAACGGAGTATAACCATGAAAAATAAGACCTACACATGGGCCTTCGCCGGTATCGCTGTTCTGGCTACCGCCATTATTTTAATTGCCTGGACAGGAGGGCCCCAACGTCAAGAGACTGCTGCAAACTATGACCAGGACACCATTCCTGGCAAAAAGCGCGCAAGGGTGACCCGGCAGGCCGGCGACCGGGATTTTGACAGGGAACTGCGCGCCATTGACCAGGCCGAAGAAGAACTCAGCGAAAAAGACTGGGAACAAGTTCAACGCGACATTGAAGAGGCGATGAAAAAAGTGGATCTAAGTAAAATTCAGCTCGACGTTGAAAATGCCATGGCGGATATCGATTTCGAAAAGATCCAGCAACAGATCCACGAATCCCTGGCAAAGGTTGATTTCGAAAAGATCAACCGCGAAGTAAAGGAAGCCATGGAGAACATCGATATGGAAAAGGTTGGCCGCGAAGTGGAGCGATCGCTGAAAGACGTAGACTGGGAAAAAATGAATACTGCGATCAAAGCTTCGATAGAAAAGCTTTCCAAAGAGGAAATGCTGAAAGCAGCAGAGGAAATTAAAAAAGCGCAGCAGCAAATTGATACAGAACTGCGCAATATGGAAAAATACCACAAAGAAGAGTTTAAGAAGGAAATGCAAAAAGCGCAGGAAGAGTTGAAGAATCTTAAAATAGAACTCGATGGTGAAAAGTTCAATTTCAAAGACGTGATGGCAAAAGCCAGCAAAAGCATGGCCAAAGCGCGCGAAGAACTGAAAGGCTACCAGGAAATGGTGTATGCTATGGAAGCCGACGGACTGCTCAGCACAAACAATGATTATACCATCGAGTATAAAAACGGTGAAATCTCCATCGACGGCAAAAAACAACCCGCATCAGTGAACGACAAATACAGGAAGTATTTCAAGAAAGACAATGTGCGCATCATCAAAGAAGATGGCGAGATCAATATCAGGCACGGAAAATCAGGCTAATTCATATTCATACAGAGGTTAACATTTTCTCATGTGACAGTACGCGGGGCCGCCTCTCGGCTCCGCTTTTTTAGCTTAAAGATGTAACAGAATCCCTCCTCTCATTCCCAAAAAAAAGCCGCTTCCAACAAGAAGCGGCCTCCAATATCTTGAAATCATTGCTGACTATTCTGCTCCGTCAAGCATTCGCATGAACGGGTGAAAGACATCGCTTTCATCACCTTCAAATAAAATATCAAAGTTTAACTTCAGCGAAACGCCTTCTTTAATCACGATACCTTCTTTGCGAACTGTTTTGTAGCCTCTTTTTTCCAAAACAATCACCACTTCACCTGCCGGCATCTGCGGCACTTTGAAATTGCCCGATGCGTCGGTGGTGTATTCTTTCTTGTCCTGTCCTTTTATTCCCGAAATAGACACCGTAACACCCTGCACAGGTTTTTTGGTACTGGCATCGGAAACATAGCCCATCAAAGCAGGTTCCGTTTTTCCTTCGCCCTTGGTGCCATTATTGGCTCTTGTCAGCAGTGAAAGAGGCAATGCTACTGCCAACAACAGGAGAACTTTTTTACCTCTCATAAAAAATTAGTGTTTTAATGGTGAGCAAACTTTGCATCAGCCGCCTTCACCACTTCTGCATACAACAAATGACACGCAACGCGCGCGCAATGTTGCATTATCCATGAAAGTTACTGGATTTATCGAGATTTTACAGCTATGTGGATACAATAAATTACTGTCAACTTATCATGACTCACCTAAATCAATTTCGGTGTTGTCGCCAATGTTCAGACTGCGGCTCTCACCTTTTACCTCCGTATCGCTCCCGATCAGGGAATTGGTGAGCACGATATCATAGAGGTCTGCAAATGAACCGATAATTGAATTCTTGATAATGGAATAATTGATAGTGGTCTTTTCGCCAATCGTCACGTTGGGACCTATGATGGAATTCTTTATATCGCAGCCTTCTGCCACGCTGACGGGCGGAATGATAATGGTATTCTCGAAATTGTGTTCAGGTGAAATAACGCCGCCAAATTTTTTTAGCAAGGTCGCATTCGATTCCAGCAGGGTCTCTTTTTTACCACAGTCGAACCAATTCTGCACCTTAAAGGCCCGGAAGCGCGCACCCTGCTCAATCATGCACTCAATGGCATCGGTAATGCTGAACTCGCCGCGGCTCATCACCTGGTTGCGCATGTTGTTTTCCAGGCAGTTGAATAAGAAGCCCGTATCGCGTATCAGGTAAATACCCACCAGCGCCATGTTCGACTTGGGTATCTGCGGCTTTTCCACTACCCGGGTTATGAATCCTTCCTCGTTCAGTTCCACCACGCCAAAGTCGCGAGGATCGTCCACCCTCTTCACGCATAAGGCACTGTCGGGCGTATTCAGCAAGTCTTTGATATCGTATTCGCAAATGGTGTCGCCCAGCACGATAAAGATCTCATCATTACCCACCACGTCGCGGGTGAGGAGTATAGCATGACCTATGCCATGACGCTCGCTTTGGTGTACGAAAGTGGCGTTCAGGTTGGGATATTTTTCCCTGACATAATCCTGGATCTTATCGCCCAGGTATCCGATGATAAATACAAATTCGTTGATGCCGGCCTCCAGCAACTGATCCACAATAATCCGCAGAATAGTTTTCCCTGCCAGGGGTATCAGGGCTTTTGGTTGTGTGTAGGTATGCGGACGTAGCTTGGTGCCTGCACCGGCTACGGGAATGATCGCTTTCAACTACGCTCAATTTTTTTGAAGGCGTGAAAATAGGGAATGTTTGTCATAGTTGGCCTATTTTTGCGCCATGCAAAAAGATACCCAGGTATTTGATCTCATTAAAAAAGAACTGGAACGCCAGAGAAACGGCATAGAACTGATAGCTTCTGAAAACTTTACGTCATTACAGGTGATGCAGGCCATGGGCACTGTACCCACCAACAAATACGCCGAAGGGTATCCCGGCCGGCGCTATTACGGAGGCTGCGAAGTAGTGGATGAAATTGAAACGCTGGCCATCGAACGTTTAAAAAAGATATTCAACGCCTCCTGGGCCAATGTGCAGCCCCATAGCGGCGCCCAGGCCAATACAGCGGTGTTTCTCGCCTGCCTCAAGCCGGGCGACAAGATCCTGGGACTCGACCTCAGCATGGGTGGTCACCTCACACATGGCAGTCCCGCTAACTTCAGCGGCAAGAACTACCAGGCGCTTTTTTATGGCGTGAAGAAAGAAACCGGCACCGTTGATTACGACCAGCTGGAAGCGGTGGCCCGGAAGGAAAAACCGAAAATCATCATCTGCGGCGCTTCTGCTTATAGCCGCGATTGGGATTATCAACGCATCCGCGCGGTGGCCGACGAAATCGGCGCCCTGGTGATGGCGGATATCGCCCATCCCGCGGGATTGATTGCGAAAGGTTTGCTGAACGATCCTTTTGAATATTGTCATATAGTTACCAGTACCACGCACAAAACATTGCGCGGTCCGCGCGGCGGCATCATCATGTTGCGCCACGATTTCGACAACCCCTGGGGCATCAAAGACCCGAAGGGAAATATCCGCAGTATGAGCTCGCTGCTCGACCTGGCCGTATTCCCCGGCATGCAGGGCGGTCCGCTGGAGCATATCATTGCCGCCAAAGCCGTAGCCTTTGGTGAAATACTAACGGATGAATTTACCGGTTATGCCAGGCAAGTCATCCAAAACGCGCAGGCCATGGCTGCCGCTTTTGTAAAACGTGGTTATAACCTAATCAGCAATGGCACCGACAACCACCTGATGCTGATTGACCTGCGGAATAAGAACATTACTGGTAAGAAAGCGCAGGAAACGCTGGACAAGGCACATATCACGCTCAACAAAAACGCAGTACCTTTCGACGACAAATCGCCTTTTGTGACGTCCGGTATTCGTGTAGGCGTGCCCGCTATTACCACCAGGGGTATGAAAGAAGAGCATATGGAAACCGTGGTAGAACTGGTAGACAAAGTGCTGACCAACCTGGACGATGAAAAACTGATCGGCGAGGTAAGGAATACTGTAAAAGAATTTATGCAGCAGTTCCCCTTATACCCCGAACTGGGATAAACTTTATACCTTTCAACAATGATCCAACGCATTCAAAGCATTTGGTTATTGCTGGCCGCTGTGGCGGCTTTTCTCACGCTGGGCTTTCCATTTTACAGCGGGAACCTTGTAGATGCAGCCACCAATATAAAAGCGCATTCAGAACTGACAGCCAGGTCCACTATTTTGCTGACCATATTGAATGTGGCGGCCGGGCTGGGCGCGCTGGCTGCCATTTTTTTATATAAAGACAGGAAAAAACAATTCAAGGTAGTATTGGGAGTACTGTTAGTAAGCGTGATCAATATCGTGTTGTTCTTTTTGGAGTCGAAAAAGTTTGTAGCCAACGAAAGCAATTTCACGCTTACGGCAGCATTTGCTTTTGCGGTGCCGGTGTTTTTGATATTGGCGGCGCGGGGTATAAGAGCTGATGAAAAGTTGGTGAAGAGCCTCGACAGGTTGAGATAAAATTACGCGCCAGGACGCGAAGAAGTACTTTGCGCCTTCGCGCCCTGGCGCGAAGAATATGTCCCGACAATTCTCTGCGCAAAAACTCCACTACTTCCCTATCTCCACCTCATAACTAGTAAACTCTTTTCCCTCATCAATTTTGGTCTTGATGATCTTCATCCTCAATGTCTCCTTGCCATTGCTATACTCCGTATGCTGCTCATTCCCCAGATCAAACTTATTCTTCGTTTGATACGCGTTCTCCAACAACCACCGTGCTATATCCACATACTCTTCCTGGCTATAGGTGCGGTAATTTACCAGCCTGGTAGTATTATCGCCCGATTTTACATCCATAAACACAAAAGACCGCACCACGGCGGGTTTTCCCTCGGGGCGTTCGAGGTGGGAGTACTGGTATATGGAGCTCAGCGAGTCTACATCCTTCTGCATCAGTATGTAACCCTCCTTTTTCAACGTGGTATCTATCTGGACCTGAGTCCAGTCTAGCATATTGAACAAATCGTTCATCTGTATGCGTTGGGCGGCCGCACCCAGCGAAAATGCTGTCATTATCAATAAAAAACGCAGTCTCATGCGGGCAAAAGTACGCAGCGGAATTATTCGGTTACGTTAAAACTTAAGGCGTATGAGATTCGTCATATGACTTCATTTAAATCAAATTTTCTTTATCTTCGGGCCTCATTTCTGTTTATCTCTATCCGTCCCCTCCCCGAAGACTTTGTCTCTCTGATACCTATCTAAAAACCTTGAAACCCTCATTTCCTGTTTAAAACCTTCATTTTCATTTATTGATTTGCTAATTCCATCCCGCCATGCGGGAAAGCTAAACGGTATCTTACTTTTTTGACAAAAACGTATTCATGTATGAAAAAACTTTACCTCTTGGTGGTTGCTGCTATGGCCTTTGTTACCACAAACTCTTATGCCCAATGCGCCTACCCCAACGGCGTAGCCGTGTTGTTCAAGGTTTTGGGGGATCAATGCATTGTGCATGTTAGCAACACACTTCCCGACGCCCACATTAATGTTTTCACCGGCAATGCAAACAGCGGTCTTACAAAAATCAACCTTACTGAATCCAAGACTGTAGCCGATGGTCCCCAGGCCGGTAGCGGCAGCGTGACCTACGATTGTTCTTACCCGGTTACATTAATTATCTTAGTACGTAACGATAACACTACCTGCGAAATAGGCCCCGGCGCCATTTCACAGGCAGCACCGCTTCCTATTAAGCTGAACGACTTCAAAGCAACCCTGAAAGGCAACAGCATCGCCGCACTGCAATGGGCTTCTGATTTTGAATCGGGCAGCGAAAAATACGTGGTTGAGCGCAGCCTTGATGGTGCCACTTACACCGCCATTGGCGAAGTGCCTGCCGCTGTATATTCCGAAACCCGCAAATCATACAGCTTCGACGATACACAACTCGGCGAAAGAGCTGCCTGGTACAGGCTGCGTCTTGTTGACCTCGACGGCAAACAAGACCTCTCGAAAGTTGTTTATGTAAACAACAAATTCGCAGCCGGCGCCAGCCCCTCTTTCAGTGTGTATCCCAACCCGTTCAGAACCGATGTTCAGCTGGTTGGTATCAAAGCTTCTGAAATCAACCGCAAGAGCATCCGCGTGTACGATGCTTCAGGACGTGAAATTGCCTGGACCATCACCGGCGCTAATTCTATCACTATAGACAACAGCGCTCCCCGCGGGGTGTACATCCTGCGCGTTCAGGAAAAAACTTTCAAGCTGATCAAGGAATAAAATGAAAACGAGGGTTCACAAGGTTTCAAGTTGAAGAGAAAAACCTTAGCAATAAAAAGGGCGTGCCGCAAAGCATGCCCTTCTTGTTTTTATGCGGAAAAATTTAATTCAAAAACTTCGCAGTATAGCTTTTCTTCTCCGCTTTCAATCCCTTCGGCACGCCGGCATATACCACTTCTCCGCCGCCATCGCCCGCTTCGGGCCCCAGGTCAATGATCCAGTCGGCGCTCCTGATCACGTCTGTGTTGTGCTCAATTACGATGATGCTGTGTCCCTGCTCAATCAGCGCATTGAATGAAGCGAGCAGTTTTTTGATATCGTGAAAATGCAGACCCGTAGTGGGTTCGTCGAAAATGAACAGGATATGCCCCTGTGCTTTTCCTTTGCCGAGGAATGATGCCAGTTTCACCCGCTGCGCTTCGCCACCCGAAAGTGTATCGGACGATTGTCCCAGCTTCACATAACCAAGCCCCACATCACTGAGCGGGCGTATTTTATCAACAATATTTTTTTCTTCTTTAAAAAACCCGAGCGCTTCATCCACCGACATTTCCAGCACATCATAGATGCTCTTGCCTTTATAGGTCACTTCCAGCACTTCTTCCTTAAAGCGCTTTCCGCCGCAGGTTTCGCAGGTGAGATGAACGTCGGCGAGGAATTGCATTTCCACGATCTGTTCTCCTTCGCCTTTACAGGTATCGCAGCGACCGCCATCCACGTTAAACGAAAAATGCTTAGCCTGGAAACCGCGTATCTTACTTAAAGGCTGTTGCGAATACAAGTCTCTTATCTCATCATAAGCCTTGATATAAGTAACCGGGTTGCTGCGCGATGATTTACCAATGGGATTCTGGTCAACCAGTTCTATCTGCGATATATAATCTATATCTCCCGTGATGGCTTTATGCATGCCCACTTTATCGGCGGGCTCGCCTTTTATTTTCTTCAGCGCAGGATAGAGAATTTGTTTTACTAATGTAGTCTTACCACTGCCGCTCACCCCGCTGATCACGCAAAGCACATTCAGCGGGAAGGTCACGTCTATATTCTTCAAGTTATGCTGGCGGGCACCTTCCACCACCAGCGAGCGGTTCCATTTGCGGATGGTTTTCGGTGGTTCTATCTTCAGTTCGCCTTTCAGGTATTTACCCGTCAGACTTTTTTCATTAGAAATAATTTCATCATAATTACCATCGGCTACCACTTCGCCACCCAGGTGCGAAGCCAGCGGACCCATATCAATAATATGATCGGCTTCGCGCATCATCATTTCATCGTGCTCAACTACCACCACCGTATTTCCCAGGTCGCGCAGCTCTTTCAGCACACGAATCAGCCGCTCCGTATCGCGCGAATGCAAACCAATAGATGGTTCGTCGAGTATATATAATGAATTGGTAAGATTGCTCCCTAATGAACGCGTGAGTTGAATACGCTGGCTTTCGCCGCCGCTCAATGAATTAGCAAGCCGGTTCAAGGTGAGATAGCCCAGGCCTACATCGAGCAAAGTTTTGAGCCGGTGATTTATTTCAATCAAAATTCTTTTCGCTACCTGCTGATCAAATTCGCTCAGCTTCAGATCGGCAAACCATTGCGATAATACGCTTACCGGCATTTCGCAGAGCTCGCCTATATTTTTTCCGCCCACCTGCACATACAATGCTTCTTTGCGCAGGCGGTAACCATGACAGTCGGGACAGGTAGTACGACCGCGGTAGCGCGACAGCAACACGCGGTATTGCACTTTGTACAGGTTGGCTTCTACTTCGTTAAAGAAATCGTTGATGCCATATACGTAATCGTTACCTTCCCAGAGCACGCGGTATTGTTCTTTGGTGAGGTCGGCGATGGGTTTGTGAACGGGAAAATCAAATTTGCGCGCACCCTTGATGAATTGCTCTTTCCATTTACCCAGCTTCTCACCTTTCCAGGGTGCCACGGCGCCTTCATACACACTCAGGCGGCGATCAGGGATTACCAGGTCGGCATCAATACCCAATACCTGGCTGAAGCCTTCGCAGGTAGGACAAGCGCCGAATGGATTATTGAAAGAAAATAAATTGGGAACAGGTTCTTCAAAGGTCATTCCATCCAGTTCAAAGCGGTTGCTGAACGGTATCTTCTTCGAGCCATTTACTTCCAGCAGCAATTCTCCTTCGCCTTCATAAAACGCAGTACCGACAGAATCGGCCATGCGGTGTTTATCATCTTCATCAAATTCCTTTACCACCAGGCGGTCCACCAGCACATAAGTTTCTTTGGCGGGCTTCCACTTCTTGTTTTCCATCAGCTCTTCTATGCGCAGTATTTCACCGCCGGCATAGAGACGTGAAAAGCCTTTTTGCATTAATATGCCCAGCTCTTCCTGCGTGTTTCGGTTGCGGTGTTGTTTGAAAGGAATTAGTATCAACACCTTATCGCCCTCATTGAGATTACTGATAGCTTCCACCACATCGTTCACATCATCTTTCTTTACCTCGCGACCCGAGATGGGAGAAATCGTTTTGCCTACACGGGCATATAAAAGACGCAGGTAATCGTATATTTCCGTCATGCTGCCCACAGTGGAGCGGGGCGTGCGGGTAATTACTTTTTGTTCGATGGCAATGGCCGGGCAAAGTCCCTTGATAAAATCCACATCGGGTTTTACCATACGGGCCATGAACTGGCGTGCATAAGCACTGAGACTTTCCGCATAGCGTCTTTGTCCTTCGGCAAATAATGTATCTATAGTAAGAGAAGACTTTCCGGAACCTGAAACTCCTGTTACCACCACCAGCTTGTTGCGGGGAATATGGACCGAGATATTCTTAAGGTTGTGGACTCTTGCGCCCTTAATATATATGCTGTCATACACCTCAGGTTGACTTAAGTCAACGTACTTTTTCGCTCGTTTTGCTGCTACCGTCATAAGAAAGGTTACAAATTTATCGCTTTCAGGCTGAATATGATAAATAGATTCTTTAGGGGGTTTGGGTATATATTTTTAAAAAATGTATAAAGTTTGGTTTTTTGCAAAAAGTCTCTATCTTTAGTTGGTAATTTGTACATGCAAACGGAAAACTATAAGCTAAACTAAACCACACTGCCTATCGACGTTATCACTTCTACACAGAAAAGCCGTTCAAAACAAAATCCAAAATAAATATCCTATCACCTTCAAAAACCGTAGAAGTTTATGAATTCGCTACGTAAAAAGACTGATCACGAATTGATCCAGGATTTCCAGGCCGGAGACCTGTATGCTCTTGAAACGCTCATCCTCCGTCACAAGGAGAAGATGTACACATCTATTCTTTTCCTTGTAAAGGACAAATATCTGGCCGAAGATATTTTCCAGGATGTGTTGATCAAGATTATCGACACTATTCGTGGTGGCCGTTACACCGAGGAAGGCAAATTCCTTCCCTGGGCTATGCGCATAGCTCACAACCTTTGCGTGGATCACTTCCGCAAAGTAAAAAGAACCCCTGCTATCAAGACCAGCGATGACCGTGACATCTTTGAAGTTATTAACTTTACCGAAGATGGCGCCGACCAGAAAATGATGAAACGCCAGAGCTATGACCGCGTTCGTCAAATGCTGGACTTGTTACCCGATGACCAACGTGAAGTGATCATCCTTCGTCATTATGCAGATCTCAGCTTTAAAGAAATCGCATCGCTTACCAACTGCAGCATCAACACTGCCCTGGGAAGAATGCGTTATGGCCTGATCAATCTGCGCAAAATGATGATGCAAAAAAAGATTGCATTGTAAGAGTAATTGATTAACTAGCAAGCTGAAACAGTAAGGAACAGAAGATATTGTCATTCTGGCCCTCCCTCCGGATCCTTACACCAGAATTGCTTGCTACCGGAAGGCTGGAACAGAATGACGCCAAATTGAAAACCCTCTCGCACGAGAGGGTTTTCTTATTTATTTATTGGAGAATTCTTAATTATTTGGAAGCCTGCCCCGAAATTTTCTTGAACGCATCCAGCCCGCAATTCAACCAGGCAGCATATTTTGATACGCTGGGCGTATAACCTACCGGCAGGTTCATCAGCCTTTCATTGCCATCAATTATGGCATACCAGGGTTGTGAAGCTGCCCTGAAATTCTCGGTTTGCAGCGTGGCATACTTATCGCCAATGGTCACGATTTCCTTTTTTGAACTATCGGATGTGGTAAAAATATGCTGCTCAGTTACGGGCAACTTGCCGCGGTCATCCACATACAACGAGGTGAGAATGAAATGGCCGTCTATCAGCTGCTTTATCTCCGGCTCCGACCACACATTTTCCTCCATATTGCGGCAGTTAACGCAGGCCCAGCCTGTAAAGTCAACCAACACCGGTTTATTGAGCTGCCTGCTCAGTTCCAAAGCTTTTTCATATTCATTTACCAGATGAATTCCACTACTTTCTGCCTGCGGGTATATGCTATAACTGAGCGGCGGCGGAAACCCGCTGATCATTTTCAGGTTAGCGTATTTCGTGTTGGTCATGCCCGGTATAAGGTACAGGGTAAATGCAAGAAAGAGCAGGCCAAAGAAAATCCTCATTTTGGACAATTTGGCCGGTGGCGGATCATATTTGAACTTCAGAATTCCAAACAAAAAGAGCACGGTGGCAATGCCCAGCAACACCCATATGCCGATAAATACTTCACGCTTCAGCAATCCCCAGTGCATAACGAGGTCGGCATTGGAGAAGAATTTTACCATCAGCGCCAGTTCTACAAAGCCGAAAACAATTTTCACCGTATTCATCCAGCTGCCCGAGCGCGGCAGTTTTGAAAGCCATTTGGGAAACATCGCAAAAATGCCAAAAGGCAGCCCCAGCGTTAATCCAAAACCCGCCATCGCCACAGTGAGTTGAAATGGATTGCCTTCTTTCCCAAATGCCCCCACCAGCAAAGTGCCCAAAATAGGGCCCGTGCAGGAGAAGGAAACTATGGCCAATGTTAATGCCATGAAGAATATACCCCCCATGCTACCGATACTGGACTTAGTACCCACGGTATTGGTAAGGCGGCTCGGCAGCGTTATTTCAAAAAGGCCAAAGAAAGAAAGCGCAAATGCCAGGAATACCAATCCAAAAAATATGTTGATGACAGGATTGGTGGAAATATTATTCAGTATATCCGTATTACTTGCTTTCAGAAAATAAAACGGAACGCTCAGCAGCACATATACCAGGAAAATAAAGAAGCTGTACATAAAGGCATTCAACACCCCCCTTTTTGGATTGCTGCCCTGCTTGGTGAAAAATGATACGGTTACAGGTATCATGGGGAACGTGCAGGGCATAATCAAACCCAGCAAGCCACCCAACATACCTAAGAGAAAAATAGTCCATAAGCTTTTCTCTCCTTCAGTGCCTGTTCCGCCGCAGTTATTTACAGGATTAGCCAGGTCAATATTGGCGCGCTTAAGATCGAACACAGATCGCTGCCCTCCTTCCAGTTCAACGCTGAAGGAAAAGGGCGTACCCATAAAAAATTCATCGCCCTTGCCATAGGTATAGGTCATGGTACCGAGCAGGTTGGCGGGCACCACCTCTTCAAAACTCAATCTGGCAGTAAAACTCAGCGGACCTTCATACACTTTGAATTGGGCATTGTCAAACAGCGGGTTGGAAATTGTCTTCCCTTCGCCGCTTTCGTTGAAAGGCTGATGGATAGTAATGGCAGAATCGCCCAGCTGAATTTCTACAGCAGGCACTTCGCTGATCACTTCGTTGGGGCCATACAGTTGCCATTGGCTATTGCCCGGTGTAGAAAATATGAGTTCGTAAGTCTTGTCATCAACTTTCTTACTGGTGACGTTCCAGTTGTACGCAGCACTGTCTTGCGCCGCCGCGCTCACCAGCAAAAAAACTGATACAAGGGAAAGTAGAAAATACTTCATAACTGCAATTACGTTAAAAAACAAAACGAGTTCTCACCAGGAACCCGTTTTAATGACTTTTAACTATATGATCAGCGGCATTATCCACCTACGGTTATAGAAAAGCTGACTTCTGAAGGGGGAAGACATTTTTCATCGTTGCAAACCATAAATTCCACCTTGCCAGAGAGGTTGGTTTTGGCATTGCTTTTTAATTTTACCACCTGCACAAAATCAACCGTATTCTCGTAGTAATTCACCACGCCGCCCCACACTTCTTCTTTCTTTCGAATTACTCTGCCCAGCTCTTTTACTTTTCCATCGAGTACGATCAATGGATTCCTGGTAAAGGTAAAAGTGGTAGGCACCGGACCTTCCACGCCAACGTTCTGCGCATACAAATGCCAGTCGCCATTGATCTTAGCGGTCATATGCACTTCGTAAGTCTTATCAGCTAACTTTTTAGCAGTGAATTCCCAATTTACCTGCTTGTTCGACTGGGCCATTACCGCGAAGGCGGCTGCTACAAAAGTGAGAGAGAGTACCAGTTTTTTCATAAAAAGGCGTGATTTCGAAATACTAAAAACAACAAAAAGACTGAAAAGTGCTAACAAAAAAGCCTAATGTTTTCTAAAAATTCACGAGCGCGCCTTTAGACCTGGCCGTGCTGAAATTGGGATTCATTACCAATGCGTTAAAAACGATGCGCCCGTCGGTATTTCCCAATTCTTCGGAGCAGGCCCTTTCCGGGTGTGGCATCATTCCAAAAACATTACCCTCGGCATTGCGTATACCTGCAATATTGCGCAGGGCGCCATTGGGGTTGGCGGCTGCAGTGATATTTCCCAGCTCATCGCAGTAGCGATAGATCACCTGGTCGTTGGCTTCCAGTTGATCGAGCGTTTTTTCATCGGCATAATAGCGTCCTTCACCATGGGCTACGGGGATTTTTAATGGTCTGTCTGCACCCACGCCTTTGAGATACACATTCTTGCAGACAAACTGCTGTTGCGCGTTGCGCAGCAACACACCGGGCAATAAACCCGACTCGCACAGCACCTGGAAACCGTTGCAGATACCCAGCACTTTACCGCCTTTGTTCGCAAACTCTATCACGCTTTGCATAATGGGACTAAAGCGGGCAATGGCGCCACAACGCAGGTAGTCGCCATAAGAAAACCCACCCGGAATGATGATGCAATCTTCTGTATTAAACATGCTAAGGTCCTTATCCTTATGCCACAGCATGATCACTTCCTGGTTGAGGTCATTCTGCAAAGCATCCTGCGCATCACGGTCACAATTAGAGCCGGGAAAAACTACTACGCCGAATTTCATGGTTGAGATTTGATGAAGTGCAAAGGTAGGAAAGATTTCCCGCCCCGCGAAGCGGGAGCAGAGTCGCGGTGCCGGGTAAGAAGCTGCGGGTTTTGCGTTTCGGGTTCTTACAATCGGGCAGTGATTACAATGCGCAGCAGCAACATTAAACTCCCAACCCGGGACTCAGCTATGTCCAGTAGTTGACATAAACCGCCCACCCAAACACAATCCAGTGTATCAGTGCGGGAAATATGTTGCCCGGCAGGAAATAGTAAGCGGCGGCGTGAAAGGCAGTGAGCGGAACCGCGCAGAGCAGCCAGTTCACGTAGTTGTTGCCGTCATTTACCATGATGATGAGTGTGGAAATGATGAGGTAAAGCAAGAGCAGGCTCCAGCCTTTTCTTACCTGGATAAACATTTTGTTAAGATTGGCATTTACCAGGAAGCCGCCGATAATGAAGGGAAATACCAGCAATGCCAGGCTGATGGTAATCTGAATGGTGGAGGGCATACCAGGCAGACCAAAATCGAGATCGGGCCAGAGCTTATGCCATTCAAATCTATCGGTGAGGTATAGTACCAGCACCAGGAAATAATAAGGCATGGTAATACCCAGCACATTGATCAGCCACTCGCGAATGCTGAAGGCGCGCATGATGAACAAGGCCATCCACATCAGCAATAAGAAAATCACGGCAGGCTGGTATAGTAATGTCACGATGCCCATCATAATGCCCACGTTGAAAATGGCGGCTCCCGCTTTCTGCGCGTTCTGCACGGTGAGTAAGCGGTAAAAAATCACGATCATGAACGAATTCACGAGCAGGGGTGCCGAAAACTGGTTCCACTCCCTAAACAACGAGGTGATGAGCATGTACGACATGGCGGGCAGGTAATTGGGATTGCCCAGCATGCGCTGCACATTGAAAATGCGCCCGAATACCATGGCCTGGCTGTAGATCAGCAGAAAGGTGACCAGCGAAAAAATAATTTTGGGAATATTGGCTGGTTCAAGCAGGTCAATCAGCCAGGTATACAGAAAATGATCTTCCTGCTGCCGTAAGGGACCTTCCGGATGCAGAAATATGGGAAATTTTAATATCAGCCCATATACAAGCAGCAACAGGCCGTTAACCGAGCTTTTCTGTTTAAAAATTCCTACCACGCAGGAATGGAATGGGTTTAGAAATCAATTTTCGCGAAAGTAAGATAGTTTCTATACAGGCAGGGCACCACGGTTGATGTTGCACTGACCTGTTTGCCATAACGCGGCATGAATTCAACCCCTCTTTCCAGGTTCTTGAGCGTTGGATGGCGCGTAATCTTACCATCGGGACCAATACTGTGGTCGTTTAATAATAACGTACGACGCTCGTATAAATTGAATAGGAAGTGTAATTGTCCGCCGGTATTCATTAATTCGTACGAAACCAGCGCATCGCTCTCATCATCAAACTGGCTTTTGGTGATCACATTGCTCCATTCCAGGTTTTCCTGGTTATCAAAGGAGAGAATCATGATATTTTCCGCATGGTAGCGCGACGACGGCGAGGCGTTCCAGCGATTCCAGGGATAACGCCAGGGACTATAATAAGGCGACCAGTAATAATAATCGAGGGGCGTATTCCAGGGGCTGTTCCAGCCCATATAATCCCAGCGGTTGAAGGTGCCGCCGCGGCTGGTGGTATACATGGATTCACTTATAAGCAGGTATCCGCCATCCTTTTTTATAATGATATCCCTGATGAAATAATCATTGAAGGCCAGTCGCAGGTTAGCATCGGGACCTTTAGCCTGCCGGCGCAGATCGTCGGAAAAGGCCAGGGAACCTTCGCGCTGAATTTTGTCTGTTGTCTTATCCCATACCACTGTATATAATCCTTCCACATTACCTCTTCGCTGCTTGTAGTAAAATGCGGTGAAAAGATAACGTTTGTTGGTATTGTCAACTTTAATCTTCACCTCATCCAGCACACGATCTTTTGTCTCCAGGTCATGAATATCGAATTTCTCAGAGTCGGCTTTTTTAATTACGACGCGCAGGTTGGTGATATAATCACTGCCGCTTTTGCGGATAAATTTTCCAAATACCAGGTCGCCGTCATTATCGAGCAGGAAGTCGGTGAAATAATCATTGCGCTCTTCCATATCCATGGTGAGGCGGTGTTTCTGCTGCAACTGCATATCCGAATTGAACAGCAGCGTAGTAAATACGAAATTCTTGGGATTGCGGTTATTGATCTTAAACACCATGATCTTTGACTTATCATCGCTGAAAATGGTGGTGTAGATCTTGTTGTTGGCGGCCCAGCCAATGCGGGTGGTATCGAGCTCGATAGGATCGGTGAGCATTTTAGCCTTATCATCCAGTTTTACACCCATGCAATACACAACGCCTTTGCGCTGGTACTGGTAAATCATCCAGGCATGGTTCGCGTACGGAACAAAATCCACGTTGATCCAGCGGTCATCCATATACCCCAGCTTCACGCGCTCAACCAGTTTCATTTCATTATTGTACACGCTGATGGCATTATCGCCGCGGTTGCCCTTAAACACAAGTATATTGTTGCCCACCTTGCCAATGATCTCGAAATTGGTGCGTCGGTTATCTTCGCGCTCGGGCTCCGAGTACGTGATCTTCTGACCCATCGCAGACAGGGAAACAATCGTTAGCAACAGGATACTGAACAACCGGTTATAACGGGCTGATATATTGGGATTCTTCATGATACTGCTCATACTACTAATATGCCAATTTAAGGATTGTGGCACCGTCACCCAAACTTTACCTTTAATTTTAAACATTTATATATTTGTTGGTGGCAAATAAGGAGATAAACCTAAAGAATGACGATTGCTTACTCCTTCCGGTTGCCTGAACTTTATTCTGTTTTTCCCTATACCTTTGACATTTTAATGATGACCCTGTGATGCGGGTTACACACAAGCTACTCAACTGTGGGCAAAAATATCAATAAAGTAACGACGGCGTCGTTGCTTATAGCACTGGGAATTATATTCGGGGACATAGGTACTTCGCCCCTCTACGTGTTCAACGCAATCATCAATGGCAGGACTATCTCTGAAGACCTGATCATCGGAACGCTTTCCTGTATTATCTGGACCATCACGCTGCAGACTACGATCAAGTATGTGATCCTGGTGTTGAAAGCCGATAACCGCGGTGAAGGTGGCACGTTTGCGTTATATGCCCTGGTGCGAAGGCAAAAGAAATGGCTGGTATATCCTGCCATTGTAGGAGGTGCCGCCCTGCTGGCCGACGGAATTATTACGCCGCCTATGACCATCACCGCCGCGGTAGAAGGTCTTGAAAAAATTCCAGCACTGGGCGATATCAAAGGATATATAGTGTACATAGTGCTGGCCATGCTGGCCATGTTCTTTTTTATGCAGCAGTTTGGCACTTCATTCATCGGTAAGTGGTTTGGTCCCATCATGTTTATATGGTTCAGCACGCTGGCCATACTGGGCGCATGGCACCTTACTGACGATCTTTCCATACTGCGCGCCTTCAGTCCTACTTATGGTTTGCAATTCCTGGCTCAATACCCCAATGCCATCTGGCTGCTGGGCGCGGTATTTCTTTGTACTACCGGAGCCGAAGCATTGTACAGCGATCTGGGGCATTGTGGCCGGCAGAATATTCGCATTTCGTGGATTTTTGTAAAAACCTGTCTGCTGCTCAACTACCTGGGACAGGGCGCGATGCTGTTGCGTTATCATACAGGCTTCACTGTTACTCCCGAAACACAACGGGTTGCTGCCACCAGCATCAATGCCTTCTACGACCTGATGCCGCAATGGTTTGTGCCCTTCGGAATAGTGATCGCGGCAACGGCGGCCATCATTGCCAGCCAGGCTATGATTTCAGGAAGCTTTACTATGATCAGCGAGGCTATGCGACTGAACCTTTGGCCCAAGTTTAAGATTCGCTATCCTTCGGAAGAAAAAGGTCAACTGTTCATACCCAGTATCAACCTGATGATGTTTACAGGTTGCGTTATTGTGGTGCTTTATTTCCAGACCTCCACAAGAATGGAATCAGCGTACGGACTCGCCATCATCATCACAATGATTGCGACGACCATTTTGTTTGCCAATTATCTTATTGCCCGCCGCGTAAAATCGCTGTGGATCTATATATACCTCATAGGCTATCTCACTATCGAGTTTACTTACCTGTTTGCCCTGCTGCAGAAGTTTACGCATGGTGGTTATTTCACCCTGATCATTGCGGGCACCATGTTCCTGGTAATGTATATCTGGTTCCGCAGCCGCAAGATCAAGAACCGTTACGTAGAGTTTGTGCGCCTCGATCATTATATACCGCAGATACAGGAGCTGAGCAACGACCGCACCGTGCCCAAGTATGCCACGCACCTGGTGTACCTCACCAGCGCCAACAATCCCAAAGAAATCGAGCATAAGATCATTTATTCCATACTAAACAAAAAGCCGAAGCGCGCCGATATATATTGGTTTGTGCATGTCGATACACTGGATGATCCCTACACCTGCGAATACAAGGTGGATCATATCATTCCCAACGATATCATCCGCGTTGAGTTCAGGCTTGGTTTCCGCATGGAACCGCGCATCAACCTGATGTTCCGTAAAGTGGTGGCCGACCTGGTGGAAAATAAAGAAGTGAACATCACCAGCCGCTACGAGAGTCTCGAGCGCAACAACGTGGTGGGCGATTTCCAGTTTATCGTGATGGAAAAATACCTGAGCCAGGACAATGAACTACCCTTCATCGAGCGGGTGATCATGAAATTGTACTTCTGGTTGAAGGATCTCAGCCTCTCCGAGGAGCGCGGTTTCGGTCTCGATACGGCCAATGTAACGGTGGAGAAATTCCCGCTGATCGTAGCGCCGGTGACGAACATTAATCTGAAGAGAGTTTACTCGGAATAGTCTCGGTTTTGAGGAACCCGAAACCCAAATACGCGTTGATGAAGAAAAGAATTTTTCTCTGGATTAAGATAGCCATCATCATTTACTGCCTCATAGGTATCGGGTTGTACTATTTCCAGGACAGGTTCATTTTTCAACCCGAAGAGTTGCCGGCAGATTACGAGTTTAAATTCCCTTTTCCGCATAAGGAAATCAACCTGCCTTATACAGAGAATTCAAATATCAACATTGTGCAGTTTTCGCCTGAGGATACGGATACGGTAAAAGGCGTGGTGCTATATTTTCACGGAAATGGGCAGAATATTGAACGATACAGCGCGCACGTGCCTTTTTTCACCAAAAACAATTATGCCGTATGGATGATTGACTACCCTGGCTATGGGAAAAGCACCGGTGAGTTGTCCGAGAAAATGCTGTACGAATGGGCGCTGATATTTTACAAGTTGGCGAGAGCCAGTTTCCCCGCGGAGAAGATCATTTTATATGGAAGATCATTAGGCACAGGCATTGCGGCGCAGCTGGCATCCATCCGCGATTGCAAAGCCCTGGTGCTCGAAGCGCCTTTTTACAGTCTTCCCTCACTGGCCGGCGCCAAAACGCTGGTGTATCCCGTCAAAAACATCATAAAATATAAGTTCCCCACTTATGAGTATCTGCCGCAGATCATCGCACCCATCATCATCTTTCACGGCACCGATGATTCGCTGATACCGATAAGCCAGGGAAAAAGATTAGCGAAGCTACTCACGCAAAAAGACAAATTCATTCCCGTAGAAGGCGCGGGGCATAATAACGTGATGAATTTTCCCGACTACAAAAATGCGCTGGATTCTTTGTTAAGATGACTTCACACCGGCACTACGTGCATATCCTTGTTCTTCCTCACCTTCTCTGGCACCGATGCAATGATGGCTTCGCGTAAAGCTTCTATCAGTCTCTTCTTCACAAAGTCGCGGTGATATACAATGCTTATTTCGCGCATGGGCGCGGGTTTCTTGAAATGCCGCACCAGCTCGAGTTGCTTCGCGGTCATATCGAGTGTGGCGAGCTCGGGAAGAATGGTAATGCCATCGTTGATCTCCACCATGCGCCGAAGGGCTTCAATACTGCCGGCTTCGTATTCAAAATGCGAAACCATCTCGCTGCTGCGGCGCAACTCGCACAAATTCATGATCTGTGAGCGGAAACAATGCCCTTCTTCCATCAGCCACAATTTATCGGGGTCTATATCCTGCGCCAGCACGTAAGTCTTTTTGTAAGCTGCATTCTTGCGTGACACATAGGCCAGCAATTCTTCGTAAAACAATACCGACTCGCGTATACCCGGCTCCTGCAAAGGCGTTGCCAGCACGCCAGCATCCAGTCTTCCCTGGCGGAGCCGCGACACCAGGAACTCGGTTTGCATTTCATGCACCACCAGCTTAATGCCAGGAAATTTTTTATTGAACTTCGGTACAAACAAAGGCAGGAGGTAGGGCGCGAGCGTAGGAATAATGCCGATGCGCAATTCGCCGGTCAGCAACCCTTTTTTTGCCTGCACCAATTCGTGAATGCCGTCACGTTCTGCCAATACACGACGCGCTTTTTCGATAATCTCCACGCCTGTTTCAGTGGGAATGACGGGCTGCTTGCTGCGGTCAAAAATCTTTACCCCCAGCTCTTCTTCCAGCTTCTGAATCTGCATGCTAAGCGTGGGCTGCGTTACAAAGCAATGCTCCGCCGCGGTGGCGAAATGGCGGTAAGTGTCCACCGCCACGATATATTCCAATTGTACAAAAGTCATATAGATTTTGTCTATTGAAATATAATATTAATCAATTTTGGCGGAGTGAGATGGCAGAAGAGAGATTATTCTTCGAGCGTGACTTTCGATTTGCCGACTTTCAACTTATACCCTAGCCCCACTTTCAATGCGTAGTTTTCCTTATCATGACTCACCGGGAAACCAAAGCAGACAGGATAATCATATTCGCTGAAGATTTCGCGGACAATTTCATATACCGTCTTGCCAAATGGCCGCTCAGTATCTTTTGTCTCCGTAAAACCGCCAATGATCACGCCGGCGAGTTTATCCAGCTTGCCGCTGCGCTTAAGCTGGTGCAACATCCGGTCGATATTGTAGAGGTACTCGCCTACTTCTTCCAGGAAAAGAATGCGGCCTTTGTATTTGTATTCGGAAGCAGTGCCCACCAGGTGTGCGAGCAATGATAAATTGCCACCGATCAATTCACCCACCGCTTCGCCACGGCGATTGAAAGTGTGTACCGGCACTTCGTATTTTATCTTTTTTCCTTCCAGCGCATTTTTCAGCGACAACACATATTGATCCGCAAAACCGCCATCATTAAAAGCACCTGCCATAGGCGCGTGCAGCGTGGCTGTTTTGAATTGCCGGCAAATATGACTATGCAGCACCGTGATATCGCTGAAACCAATGATCCACTTGGGATGTTTCCTGAATTTTTTGAAATCGATGCGATCGATGATGCGGCCAACACCGTAACCGCCGCGCGCACAAAGAATGGCTTTTACGGCATCGTCGTCGAGCATGGACTGAAAATCGGCCAGTCTTTCTTCGTCGCTGCCCGAAAAATAATTATCCGAATTGCTGCTGAGCGTGCGGCCTCGTCGTACGTTGTAGCCCCAGCTCCCGAGCGTGGTAAGACAGGTTTCGAATTTTTCGGGCGACATATAACCTGCCGGGCAGACCACGCCAATGGTATCGCCGGGACGCAGGTAAGGGGGTATGCTGACCATAGTGTTAGATCTCTTTTAAAGTAACGCCATCCTCATTCACCGTCAACCGGTGCATAACGCCACATTTCAATGCATAATTATTTTTCTGATGACCGACAGGAAAGTCAAAACAAACGGGGTATTTGTATTCTTTCACTTTGTCGAGCACAATTTCCTGCAATGTTCTGCCAAATTCTTCACCGGGGTCGTCGGGTTTTATTCTGAATCCACCCACAATCAATCCCGCCAGTTTATCCAGTTTACCGGTTCGTTTCAGATTCCAGAACATGCGATCGATGCTGTAAAGATATTCGCCTGTATCTTCTACAAACAAAATTTTTCCTGCTGTGCGCAGGTCCGATTGGGTGCCAGCCAGGGTTTCGATAATTTTCAGGTTGCCGCCTACCAATATACCTTCTGCTTTTCCAGGCCTGTTTTGCACATTGGCGATGGCGGTATATTTCATTTTATCGCCCGTGAGCGCCTGCTTAATGCTTAGTATAGTTTCAATTTGTATCGGTTCGGCCTTGCTCCAGTCTGACGGAAAACTATTGCACATTTTCGAGTGAATGGAGGCAATGCCGTAATTGCTGTTAATGTGCGAGTGTATAACCGTGATATCGCTGAAGCCGATAATCCATTTGGGGCGGCTGATGAGCTTTGAAAAATCGAGTTTATCAATAATGCGCACTGCGCCATAACCACCGCGGGCGCACATAATGGCATTGACATTGGGATCGTCGAGCATTCTCTGAAAATCGCGGGCCCGCTCTTCGTCTGTGCCGCCGAAAGTAAAATCTTTACGCCCTACGGTCTCGCCCACTTTTGTATGAAAACCCCATTCCATCAGCTGCAATAAGGCGGGCCTGATCTCCTCTTCGGTAATAAAACCGGCCGGACAGGTGATGCCGACGGTAGCGCCTTTCTTAAGGTAAGGAGGCGTAACAGGTGCAGGCGCGGGAACTTCGCTTAATACACTACTCTTCAACACAGAAGACGCTGCGGCTGCGGCCACTGCGGCGCTGATGAATTGCTTTCGGTGCATGCAAAATGAGGTTATGACGTGCCAATTTAGGAATAAGCTGGTATTAAATAAAGCCAATTCTGGCCGCCGTTTTGTAAAAGCCGAATGAACCGATATTGTGCTAATTTTGTCTTTCTTTTGACTGGATATGACAAACTATAAAAGGATATTGGTTACATCGGCATTGCCTTATGCCAATGGATTAAAACACGTAGGTCACCTGGCCGGAGCATATATACCCGCTGATATTTATGTGCGTTATCAACGCGCGCAGAAACGCGATGTGGTGTTTGTGTGCGGCAGCGATGAACATGGCACTGCTATTCCCATCCAGGCCATGAAGGAGGGTACTACGCCGCGCGCCATCATCGACAAGTATCATGAAGAAATGAAGCAGGATTTTGCCGACCTGCATATCAGTTTCGATATATATCATCGCACCAGCGAAAAGTTGCATCATGAGACCGCGCAGGAGTTTTTCACTTATCTCTACGAGCGCAACGAACTGGAGACACACGAAACCGAGCAATACTACGACGAGGCGGCCAAGACATTCCTGGCCGACCGTTTTATAAAAGGTACCTGCCCCAATTGCGGATACGAAGGCGCCTACGGCGATCAATGCGAGAAATGTGGCCGCACACTAAGTCCCGATGAACTGATCAACCCCGTCAGCACGCTCAGCGGCCAGCCGCCGGTTAAGAAAAAAACAAAACACTGGTATCTTCCTCTCGGCAAGCACGAAGATTTTCTGAAGAAATGGATATTGGAAGGACATAAGAACGACTGGCGTCCCACGGTAGTGGGTCAGTGCAAGAGCTGGATCGAGGGAGGATTGCAATCGCGGGCCGTTACCCGCGACCTCGACTGGGGCGTACCGGTCCCGTTGAAAGAGGCCGAAGGAAAAGTGTTGTATGTGTGGTTTGATGCGCCCATTGGGTATATCAGCGCCACCAGGCAATGGGCCCTCGATAACAATAAAGACTGGAAACCTTACTGGCAGGATAAAGACACCAAGCTGGTGCATTTTATCGGCAAGGACAATATCGTTTTCCACTGCATCATTTTCCCTATCATGCTGAAGCAGCATGGATATATTTTGCCCGATAATGTGCCCGCCAACGAGTTCCTGAACCTGGAAGGCGATAAGATGAGCACCAGCCGCAACTGGAAGCTGGATATGCGAGATTATATCAACGATTTTGTGAAGAAGGAAAACGGCGGCTCCCAGTGTGTGGACATGCTTCGTTATTATCTCACGCAAATCGCTCCTGAGACCAAGGACAGTGAATTTACCTGGAAGGGTTTCCAGGATGCGGTAAACAGCGAGCTGGTATCGATCTTCGGTAATTTTGTGAATCGTGCTTTTGTGCTGATGCATAAGCTGTGCAATGGCAAGGTACCCCCGCTTCATGCAGACAAGCTGGATGAAGTGGACAAAACCATGCTTGCCGCTTTCGACGAGACGAGGAAAACCGTGGAAGATCATTTGGAGCATTATCATTTCCGCGAAGCCCTGTTCGAAGTGATCGACCTCGCGCGAAAAGGCAATAAGTATATGCAGGATAAAGAGCCCTGGATTGTGGCCAAGCAACTACCCTCGCCCGATGCGCAGGCTTTGATTGATAATTGTCTTCACGTATGCCTGCAGCTCTGCGCCAACCTCGCCATCCTGATCAATCCCTTCCTGCCTTCTACCGCCAGAAAAATGCTGCACATGATGAAGGTGGTGGAAAAAATGCTTGATTGGGAAAATGCCGGCAAAACAAAATTGCTGAGTGTTGGTTATAGTCTACGGGCACCTGAATTATTATTCAGGAAAATAGAAGACGCGGAGGTGGAAGCGCAAAAAGCCAAGCTGCAGGCCGCCCTGAAAAAAGCTACTGAAGCAATGCAGGCACCTGTTGCGGACGCAGCACCCCAAGAGCTGAAACCGCAGATTATATATGATGACTTCGCGAAGCTCGATTTGCGTGTGGGCACCATTGTAAGTGCGGAAAAAGTAGCCAAAGCGGACAAGCTGCTGAAACTTGAAGTGGACCTGGGTTTTGAAAAAAGAACCATCGTATCAGGCATCGCCATGCACTTTACACCGGAAGAAATTGTGGGTAAACAAGTGGTGGTAGTAGCCAATTTAGCTCCGCGCAAGATGAGAGGCATCGAAAGCAATGGCATGATATTGATGGCGGAGGATAAATCGGGAAAACTGCATTTCGTAATTCCGGATGGGAAGGTTGATGAAGGATCGGGTGTGAGTTAGTTTATTATAAAATCATCGTTATGAAAATCGGATATATAGGACTCGGATCATTAGGAACTCCTCTTGCTGAAAATTTGTTGCAGAGTGGACATGAATTGTATGTATACAATCGTACTGCTTCCAAAACCAAACCGTTGGCTGATAAGGGCGCGAAGGTTAGCGCTACCATTGCCGACCTGGCGAAGGAATGTGATATAGTTTTTACAATGGTAAGCGATGATGCAGCACTGAATGCGGTAAGCGCCGAGTTGCTGCAACACCTGCGAAAAGGCAGTCTGCATATTTCCATGACCACCATATTGCCTCAAACCGCCGCCGATTTGCATGCGGCGCATGCGGCTAAGGGCTTGCATTACCTGCCTTCGCCCGTGTTTGGCAGGCCGGAAGCTGCACGTGCCCGCAAAATGAATTTCGTGTTGTCGGGAAGTGCCGAACTCAAGAAAAAAGCGGAGCCGCTTTGTCGTGATGCAGGCGCCATGAACGTATGGGATTTTGGTGAAGACATAAAAGCGGCGAACACCGTAAAACTTTGTGGCAATTTTATTACAGCTGCGGCCATAGAAGCCATTGGTGAAAGCATTGCACTGGCCGAGCGTAGCGGCGTGGATGCAAAGAGGATGTGGGAATTATTTTCCGCCAACATGCACAACAGTCCAACTTACGTTTCATATAGCAAGATCATCTCCGAACGCAAATTTGAACCCGCTTCCTTCACCATCAGGCTGGGATTAAAAGATTTGAACCTGATATTGGCGCAAGCCAAAGAAGCCGGTCAACGCATGCCCCTGGCCGAAGTAATCCAGCAAAACATGAAGAAGATTGTGGATGAAGGCAAGGGCGAGCTGGATTGGAGTGCTGTGGCAGAGGCGAATCGCGAATGAGCGAAAGCAGTTTTCTCATCTGCACAATCCCCATAATCAGCGAACAATCCGCGATAAGCATCCGCATATGTGAATTTCCGCAATCACTTATCTGTGCAATCGCGCAATCCATACTAAGTCCGTGATCTGAAAATCTCCCCGATCGATGATCCGGATTTTGTATTTTTAATAATGCTAACCGGACTTTCGCTGATACTTGCCATAGTTCTCGCGTTGGGTTTCATCATTCTGGCCTGCTCTGTTTTTCGATGGCATCCTTTTCTCGTATTGCTGGGCACAGCACTTGCGTTAGGTATAGTGGTAGGATTGCCAGCAGACAAAACCATGGAGACAGTCATTGCCGGAGGCAGTTCCGTTTTTGGCAGCATCGGTATCGTGATTGCGCTTGGAACTATTTTAGGTGAAATACTGGAACGAACCGGCGCGGCCACAGCCATCGCCAAGGCGATTGTGCGGGTGATGGGTGAAGAAAGATCGGTGGCAAGTATGAGTACGCTGGGAGCAGTGGCGGGCATTCCGGTTTTTTGCGACAGCGGTTTTGTGATACTTTCCAACTTAGCGCGCTCTTTATCGAAACAAACCGCCACTTCGTATGCGGCTATCAGCATTGCGCTGGCAACCGGACTTTATACCTCGCATGTGCTAATACCTCCCACCCCCGGTCCGTTAGCGGCTGCGGGTAACCTGGGCCTGGCAGGTGACCTGGGCTGGGTGATACTGATGGGCTTCATTGCCGCGATTCCAGCTATATCAGTTGGATATATTTTTGGCAGGAAAATTGCGAAGCACACTGCTCCGGTTGATGAATTGCACCAGGAAGTACAGGCCAAAGATTTGCCGCCACTATTTCGTTCGGTGCTTCCCTTGATACTGCCGGTATTGTTGATTGCCGGAGGATCATTTTTACCCATCCTGGAACTTGAACCCGGCACAGAAAAGTTATTGCAGTTTTTCTTCAATCCCAATACTGCCTTATTCATAAGCGTGGTGGTTGCGCTGGTGATACTGGGTATGAAGTTTAAAAGCGAATGGAATGAATGGATTCAAAAATCACTCTCACAGGCCGGGCCGATCATTCTGATCACTATTGCAGGGGGCGCTCTGGGAGCTGTATTGAAAGCAACGCCCTTAGCGGATGAGTTTAAAGAGATGATGCAGGGAAAGCAATTGTCTGCATTTGTATTATTTCCCGTGGCATTTCTCTTAGCGGCAGGACTAAAAACTTCGCAGGGTTCCTCTACTGCCGCGCTCGTTATTGCCTCATCAATCCTTGCCCCGCTGATGGGTAGTTGGGGATTGGATCATACCGCTGAAAAAGCATTGCTGGTTACATCCATCGGTGCGGGCGCTATGACGGTGAGTCATGCGAATGACAGTTATTTTTGGGTCATCAACCAATATAGTGGCATCACGGTGCCGCAGATGTACAGGTATTTTACGTTGGGTACATTCTGGATGGGCATTGCGGTGCTGGTGACATGTATGGGTTTATCACTCTTGTTTTGAAAGTCAGGGAATCAACAACACCACCACGTCCATCACATTCGTTTGTGTAGCACCGGTAATGATGTGTCCGCCGGCCTGTTTGAAGAAATTGTACGAATCGTTTGCCGCTAAGAAACTCCCGGGCGATAATTTTTTCTCCGCCACCTTCTCAAGCGTTACTGCATCAATCACAGCGCCTGCCGCATCGGTGGGACCATCAGTTCCGTCAGTACCTGCAGATAGCAACACAGGATTTCTCTTCGCAGCAGCATGACCATTTTTCAACTGCACCAAAGCAGCCAGCGCCAGTTCCTGGTTACGGCCACCGGTGCCATTGCCTTTGATGGTGACGGTGGTTTCACCGCCTAGTAACAAACAAGCTGGTCGCGGGCCATTATAATCAGCAACATACTGCAACACACGCTCCGCCATTTCCCTGGCTTCGCCAGTTAGTGGTTGTGCCAGCACCACGGCATGATAACCTATTTTCTCCGCTGCCTCCTTTGCTGCATCCAGTGCCACCTGGTTGGTTCCTATAAGGTAGTTATGTGTTTTGGAAAAAATAGCGTCACCTGGTTTGGGCGTATCCAGTATTTCACCATTCATTCCTTTTTGCAAATGATCAGTGATGGCATCGGGCAATTGATCTATAAGATGGTATTTCTCCAGTATTTTCCAGGCATCGCTACAATAGGATGTGTCGGGCACGGTAGGACCGCTGGCAATACTTTCCAGATCATCGCCGGGCACATCACTCAATATGAAACTTACTACGTCTGCTGGCCAGGCCTTGCGCACCAGTTGCCCGCCTTTTATGCCGGAAGATAAATGCTTACGCACAATATTCATTTCACCAATGCTGGCGCCGCTGGCGATCAATTTTCCAAAAACTTCCTGCACTTCTGCAAGCGTGGCGCCGGGTGGACAATCAATCAACAATGCCGATGCCCCGCCGCTGATCAGCGCAATCACCACGTCGTGATCGTCTGCTTTTTGTAGTAAGGCCATAATCTCTTCGCTGGCGGCAATGCCGGCATCATCTGGTATAGGATGTCCTGCTTCAAGACAGCGGATGTATTGCAGCGGCAGACCGTGATCATATTTTGTCACAACAATGCCTTCGGCGATAGCATTTCCCAAGATCAATTCCGTCTCGCGGGCCATAGCCGCAGAGGCTTTGCCCGCGCCGATCACGTAAATATGGCGGATGCCATCGCGCAAAAAACTTACGCCGCCCAGTTCTAAATGCTTATCATCAAGCATGATATGCCGGGGCAACAAATGTTGTGGCTGCACTGCCTGCACTGCCGACTGAAATATGGTAATAGCTTGTTCTCTCATAAAACTTAAAGTTCAAATTTCCCGGATTTTTGTTTTATCTTCGAATTCAAAATAGTTGTTTAACTAACTAATTTTATATATGCCCAAAAGAATCATCAGAAAGGTAGCTGTGTTAGGAAGTGGCGTAATGGGCTCGCGCATAGCTTGTCATTTTGCGGGAGTAGGCCTTAAAGTGTTGCTGCTCGACATGGTGCCCAAAGAGGCAGTGGAAAGCAACGACAAGGCGGCCCGCAACAAACTGGTGAACGATGCGCTGCAGGCAGCCGTAAAGAGCAATCCATCACCCGTTTATACCAAAGATGTGGTGAAGCGGATCACCACGGGCAATTTCACCGACAATATGAAAGATATTGCCGACTGCGACTGGGTGATTGAAGTGGTGGTGGAAAGGCTCGACATCAAACAACAGATTTTTACCGAAGTAGAGAAATACCGCAAGCCGGGCACGCTAGTCACCTCCAACACCTCGGGTATTCCCATTCACCTGATGGCGGAGGGAAGAAGTGATGATTTCAAAAAACATTTCTGCGGCACGCACTTTTTCAACCCGCCGCGTTACCTGCGCCTGCTCGAAATAATTCCTACTCCGCATACAGATCCCGAAGCGGTTGATTTCCTGATGCACTACGGCGATCTCTATCTCGGCAAGACCACCGTTTTATGTAAAGACACACCTGCTTTTATTGCCAACCGCATCGGCGTGTATGGCATCATGGCCATCTTCGGACTGGTGGAAAAGATGGGTCTTACCATCGATGAAATAGATGCGCTTACCGGTCCCATAATCGGCAGGCCCAAGTCGGCTACTTTCCGTACAGCGGATGTGGTGGGCATAGATACTTTGGTGAAAGTAGCGAAAGGTGTATACGATAACTGCCCGAATGATGAACACAGGGATACGTTTGTGATACCAGCCTGGCTGGACAAAATGGTAGCAGAAAACAGGCTGGGCGATAAAACCGGGCAAGGTTTTTTTGCTAAAAAGAAAGGAGAAAAAGGAGAGAAAGAGATCTTTACACTTGATCTGAATACTTTTGAATATAAACCCCGCACCAGGCCGAAGTTTGCCACCGTAGAAGCCGCTAAGCCAATCGATGATCTGAAAACGCGATTGAAGGCTTTGTGCACTGGTATGGATAAGGCAGGTGATTTTTACCGCCAGTTTCACTATGGTTTGTTCTCTTACATTTCACACCGCATTCCCGAGATCAGCGATGAAATATATCGCGTAGATGACGCCATGATGGCCGGCTTTGGCTGGGAAATCGGCGCGTTTGAAAGCTGGGATGTGTTGGGTGTGGAAGGTACGGTGAAAAAGATGAAAGAGGCTGGTCATAGCGTAGCCGCCTGGGTAGATGATATGCTCGCCAGCGGTGCCAGCAGTTTTTATAAGGTGGAAAATGGCAAACGCCTTTACTATGATATCGCCTCCAAATCGTACAAGGCATTACCCGGCGGCGATGCATTTATAGTAATGCGCAACTTCGAAAACCAGACGGTATGGAAAAACAGCGCCTGCCGCACTTATCATCTCGGCGATGATGTGCTGGGCCTGGAATGGTACACCAAGATGGGCAGCATCGGCGGCGAAGTGCTGGAAGGCATTCAGAAATCAATTGCTTTAGCAGAAGAAAAATATAAAGGTCTCGTAATCGCCAACGAAGGCGCCAACTTCAGCGCAGGCGCCAATGTGGCCATGATGTTTATGCTCGCCATCGAGCAGGAGTATGATGAAATTGATATGGCTATCCGCATGTTCCAGAATACGATGATGCGTGCCCGTTATTCCGCCGTGCCGGTGGTGGTAGCGCCTCACGGACTCTCGCTGGGCGGCGCGTGCGAGCTGAGCCTGCATGCCGACAAAGTGTGCGCAGCCGCCGAAACCTATATTGGCCTGGTAGAGTTGGGCATCGGCGTTATTCCCGGCGGCGGTGGCACGAAAGAGTTTGTATTGCGCGCTGCCGACGAAATGCACGAAGACGAGCCTGAGACCATCACGCTTAAAAATCGTTTCCTCACCATAGCCACCGCCAAAGTGGCCACTTCTGCCATGGAAGCCTACGACCTGGGCATTCTCCGCAAAGGCAACGACGAAGTGGTAATGAATTTCGGCCGCCGCATTGCCGAAGCCAAGAAGAGCGTGCTGGAAATATACGATAGCGGTTACACCATGCCGGTACCACGCAACGACGTGAAAGTGCTGGGCCGCTCTGCCCTGGGCGCTTTATACGCTGGCATCAACGGAATGTGGCGCGCAGGCTATGCCACCGACCACGATGTGAAGGTGGCCAAAAAACTCGCCTATGTAATGTGCGGCGGCGATCTGAGCGAACCCACGCTGGTAAGCGAACAATATTTATTAGACCTCGAACGCGAAGCCTTCTTATCGCTGGTAGGAGAAAAGAAAACACTCGAAAGAATTCAAAGCGTACTAAAAGGCGGCAAGCCTATCCGCAACTAGGCAGATATACAGTCACATGAATGAATGCAAGGCCGTTCCCAGGGAGAGCGGTCTTTTTTATGGGGATAAATGCGTATTTACTTTACAAACTCCACCTCCTTCAACCCCAGCTTACACACTTTATTAAACCTCTCCACCACATACTGCGTCAGCTCCGGCGATTTGCCCTCGTCGTGCATGTGCATAAAAAAATACACTTCATCAATTCCTGCTTTCAACCACTTGTTTATGCGATTCGCCCAATCGTCAATACGCGGGTAGTCGGTAGGGTGAAGGCTATTTCCCACGAAACGAATAAAAGCTTTAGGTACTGTCAATTGCATATGCAACACATCGCGGCGGCCCGCGGCATCGGTTATGATGGTGCCTACACCCAACCCGGAGAGTTTTGCATAATACCGCTTCATCAATTCTTTATCTGCAAAAAATCCTGGCCAGCGCTCTTCCACGAAAAATTGGAGATCGTTTGGAAGTGATTCGAGGTATTCATAAAACTCACGTTCAGCCTGCGCATCCCATTTTATTTTTTCATCGTGGGTGATAAAAATGGGACCGAGATTTTCCTTGAAAGCGCGAATCTCACGAAGAAAATCTTTGGTTACGCCGGGCCTGGAAGGAGAATGTTTCAGAAAACTCATGCCGCGATGCGCCTTGGGACAAAACTTAAAATGCTTGCTGTTTACCTGGTCTTTCCATTCCTTCAGTCGGTTGGCAGTGTATAATTTATAATGAGTGGCATTCAGTTCTATAGAATCATAGTGCTGGCCGTAATAAGTGAGAAAGTCCTTTTCCTTCGCACCTTTGGGATAAATTTTTCCCACCCACTCTTTTCTGCCCCATTTGGCGCAGCCAAGAAACACTTTACCCTTGCCGCTGCCGGAAGCCAGCACCTTTTTATTTTCGGGTGCATCTTTGGGCAATGCTAAATTGACTTTACTGAGTTGTTTGAGAGGAAGCGCACCGAATTCCATAAGATAAAAGTTAATAGGCAAATGTAGCGAAACGATAACCAAACGCATTAACTTGCTGTTATGGGCGAGGCCACACTCAATCAAGCTACGCGGGAACTGATCATCACTTCGATCATCTATATTTACGGCGATGGAGCCGACGAAGAGCTGGCGCGACGCATTGCGCATGATATCATGTTTCACTGGAACGAGCCCCGGGGGCGTGTAAAGATTCGCCGTGACTGGTACAGCGTGCGCTTCGTGACGCAGGGGATATACGAACCCAACCTGGCACCGGAGACAGTTTGGTATAATGATGACCCACGACTGAATTTTTTCCGAATAGAAGAAGATGTGATCGGTGACATTTCGTTTGTTGACGGACTTAACAGCAACACCGGGTATTTCAAAAAGGCCAACCTGCTGCAGACCTCTACCACTGCGGCGCATGAATATGGTCATACCCTGGGATTGCCCCACCCCACCCACCTCGATATTCGTGGCCGTGGCACACCCGGCATCATGTACCCGCGCGGCACCCTGTGCGACCCGCAATACCAGTACGATCCCAGCGTGGAGGCTGGAAAGAAAGGCGGCACACTGAACCCCTCGTATCGAAAGGTGCTCCAAAGCGATATCGACAATCTCCAACTGCCCCGGCTCGATTTTGATGAACGGCGACACGCAATTGTGGGTGGTTTTAGCAGTCTTTACCATCAAAAGCATATATTTGAATAATCCAACTCACCAGCTGAAGCCGAAGGGTCGAATTTCTGCAGCCGGAATTCGTATTGCCAAACTTCAAATTCAGAACCCGTAACACGTAACGCTAACATGGCTATTCTCACAGTCGAAAATCTTTACAAGAATTACGGTCCTATACAAGCGCTGAAAGGCGTTTCGTTTTCGGTGCCCGAAGGTTCCGTCTTCGGCATACTGGGACCCAATGGCAGCGGTAAGACCACGCTGCTGGGTATCATCATGGATATTCTGCGCCCCACCTCGGGCAGCTTCAAACTGTTTGATGAAATACCCAACGAAAATCATCGCAAACGCATCGGCACACTGCTGGAGACACCAAATTTTTATCACTATCTCAATGCTGAACAAAACCTCCGCATCGCCGCCGAAATAAAAGGTCGCGGTAAAGAAGATATTGAAAGAGTATTGCACGTAGTGGATTTATACAATCGCCGCAAGAGCCGTTTCAGCACCTATTCATTAGGTATGAAGCAAAGACTGGCGCTTGCCAGTTGCATGCTCGGCGACCCGAAAGTGCTGGTATTCGACGAGCCCACCAATGGTCTCGACCCCGTAGGCATTGCCGATACCCGAGAACTGATCAAGAGATTACACAAAGAGGGTAAGACCATCATCATGGCCAGTCACCTGCTCGATGAAGTGGAGAAGGTTTGTACGCACGTAGCCATCCTGCAGAAAGGCACGCTGCTAGCGCACGGTCATGTTGATGAGATACTGGTAAATGAAGACATCGTGGAAGTGGGCGCCGCCGACCTGCAGCAGTTGCAGGCCGTGCTGAACAGCTATCCCCGCGCCACGCACCTGAAGCAGGATGGACAGTTTATTGAAGTCTTCCTGCCGGCAGGCACGGCCAACCTGGAAGAGATCAACCGGTATTGCTTTGAAAAAGGCGCCACGCTCAATCATTTGCGTTTGCGTAAGAAAAGTCTTGAAACCAAATTTTTCGAACTTACCCAAAACAACAACTAATCATGGGCAGACTGTTATATATAGAATGGCTGAAACTGAAGAACTACCGCACATTCTGGATACTCGGCATTCTATACCTCATCAGCATATTCGCTGTCAATTATATCGGTTATCGCATACAGGAAGAAGTGTACCGCGAAGAAGCCACCAAGGGCATGGCGCAAATGGTGCTGGGACCCAAACCCTGGTCATTTCCCCTGGTATGGCACACGGCAGCATGGATCACCAGTTGGCTGCTGTATTTCCCCGGACTGATGATGATCATTTTGATGAGTAACGAATTTACTTTTAAAACGCACCGGCAAAACATCATCGATGGCTGGAGCCGCCATCAATATATCATGGTGAAATTTGTGTACGGCATCCTGGCTGCAGTACTCTCTACTGTGATGATGTTTTTAACAGCGCTTTTCTTCGGGTTCATCCACGACTCCGATTTCAGCACCGACAACATGCACTACATACTCTTCTTCTTTGTAGTGGCCGTTACCTATACGATGGCAGCGCTATTGATTTCTCTTTTCATAAAACGTGGCGCGCTCGCCATCGGACTGTTTTTTATATACGGCCTGGTAATAGAAAATTTACTCGCAGGATTAATGAATTATTATTTAAAAAACGCCGGTCGCTACCTGCCACTCGAATCAGCCGACAACCTGCTGATGCCCTTTCCATTTGCCGAAGCAGCGCAGAAGCAGATAACGCAGCCTTATAACCATACCTTGCTGTTCATCTTCGCGATCGGTTATTTGTTGGCGTATTTTTATTTCAGTTATAAGAGATGGCGTACGGCAGACCTTTAAGTAAGCAATTATTTTTTCTCAATATCAAAAAGCGCGAGTTCGATGTCGGGGAAAACAAACTGAAATCCTGCCTGGCTGATTTTTTCGGCGCTTACGGTAGTGCTTTTGAGAATGGCGGTGCCGAGTTCGCCATATAAGAGTTTCAGGATAAAGCGAGGAACGTGGATGGGAACATAAAAGCGGCCTGCAATTAATTGCGCAATTTCCAACATCAATGTCTTATTACTTACGGGCGTGGGTGCCACCGCATTGTACACGCCATGCAATGCCTCGTGCTCTATAGCATACAGGTACATGCGCACCATATCTTCGATATGAATCCAGCTGATCATTTGATTACCGTGGCTCAATATGGCAGCAATACCAAAGCGCACGGGTCGTTCAAACTGATCGAGCGCACCCCCGGTTTTGCTTAACACCATACCGGTGCGCAATATCACCAGCCTTATTCCCAATTCCGCCACGGGTTGTATGCTCGCCTCCCATTTCGCACACACTTCTGCCAGGAAATGATTTCCCCGCTCATCGGTTTCCACAAATGGTTTTTCATTCGGTATGGCAGGATCGTCGGGGTACCAATCAATGCCCGAAGCCTGTATCACCGCTTTCACCTTATTTGGAATTTCCTGCAAAGCTTTCACCAGTGTCTCCCCGCTCCTCACCCTGCTCTCTACAATCTCTCTTTTTCTTTTATCCGTCCACCGCTTCGCGCCCACATTCGCGCCCGCCAGGTTCACCACGAAATCTGCTTTTTCTATCGCTTCCTTTTCAATCACCTTCTTACCCGGATCCCAAACACAATATTTCAGCTTTGAATTCTCTGACTCGTAGTCGGGATCCCTTGTAAGAATGATCACATCATACCCTTTCTCCAGCAACAACTTGGTTAATGCTGTGCCAATCATGCCGGTGCCGCCGATTATCAATACAGTTGCCATAGGCATTATCACTTAAATTTTCACGCCAAGGCGCCAAGACGCCAAGGAATACATAGCCAATTAACAAAGTTCGCCCTAAAATCTCACAATTCCCCTTCCCCATTCCTTTCCCATTCCTTCCAAATTCCCTTTCAACATCCCACCCATTCACATTCAAATTCATATTCAAATTCAAATTCAACATTCAACAAAAACCCCCTCCGGACAAACCGAAGGGGGTACAACTAAAAACAACAATCGCTGTGTTATTCTACTTGGTAAGCGAGACAAACTTTTTTAAGCCTGGCCTGTCACCAGGTACGGTTTCGACTAATTAACGAATCAATCCGGTTGATCGCCGTCGAGAAATGTGTTGAGCGTGGAGATCTGGGCATTGTTATTTTCATCGGCCTTCACTTCGTACTTGCTGTAGAAGTTCTCCACGCTATTGATAGTGTTGTATAATTCTAAATTGCGGCGGATATAAGCCGGCACTGTCTCAAACTCATTGTTAGGGTCGGCGGCATTGATATTGAACGATAAGTTGCGCAACTTCTGTATTCGTTCTGCCGCACGTCGCTTTTGATCTTCTACTTCGTCCTGCAGCGCAGGTTCCTCAGCAGAATGGCTACTAACAGGTATTAGAGGTTGATGGGCCACGGGCTCATCCGCCGCTGGAATGTCATCTCTGAATACAAGCTGCATGTCTAAAGAGGGGTCGTCCTCTTTAATTGGATTCGCTTTTGTATCCAGGATTGGTTCCTTTACAGGTGAGTGTTCAGGTATGGATTCATCCGACCCAGTCTCTGCATAAATATTGGATGGCTTGGCCAAGTACCCCCCAGGCGCTGCAGTCGCCGGGGAATTATTTTTCTGCCGCGAATCTATCCATTCAAAAGGATCAACTTCGCTGTTTTTATCCACTTTATTTTCCACAGTACTTTTACCAGTATCCTCATTCGTAAAAAGTACATGCTGCACGGGCGTCTGTGGTTCCACATCGATTAACTTGGGCGCCAGTTCCGGCTTTATAACGGGCTCCTCTACCTTTTTTTCTGACTTTTCAACCGGCTTTTCTTCTTTCACTGCCGGCTTTTCTTTCTTCTCTTTCTCAGGATCGCTAAGTGTAAACACTAACTTCTCGTCTTTCTTCTCCTGTTTTTTCTTTTTGAACGGATCCTTGTGCTCAAATCCGGTCGCGATCAGGGTGATGCCGATCTTATCGCCCAGGCTGTTGTCATAACCCATACCCAGTATTACATCGGTGCCTTCACCGGCCTGGCCTATGAGGTAGTTCTGAATCACTTCCACCTCATCCATAGTGTATTCGTGTTCGCCTTCGGCGGAATTGATATTGATAAGAATCCATTTTGCGCCACGGATATCATTATCATTCAACAGCGGTGATGCCAGCGCCTGTTCAATGGCAAGTTGAGCACGGTTCTCACCACCCACAGCTGCGCTGCCCAGGATGGCTACGCCGCCATTACGCATAACAGTGCATACATCGGCAAAGTCAACGTTGATCTGGCCCGTGCTGTTGATCACGTCGGTGATACATTTGGCCGCAGTAGCCAGCACGTTGTCGGCTTTGCTGAAGGCTTCTTTCATTTTGAGATTACCGAACTGGTGGCGCAGTTTGTCGTTGCTGATCACCAGCAGCGTGTCCACATACTGCTTCATGTTCTTGATACCTTCTTCACTCTGCTGCTGGCGCTTTCTGCCTTCATAGCTGAAAGGTGTGGTTACGATACCCACGGTGAGTATGCCCATCTCTTTGCAAATTTTCGCAATGATGGGCGCGCCGCCTGTACCGGTGCCACCGCCCATACCGGCAGTGATAAAGGCCATCTTGGTATTCACTTCCAGTATGCGCTTGATTTCTTCCAAACTTTCTTCTGTTGCCTGGCGGCCGATTTCAGGATTGGCGCCGGCGCCGAGACCTTGTGTTAAATGCGGCCCCAGCTGTATTTTATTGGGCACACGGCTTTGTGCTATTGCCTGTGCGTCGGTATTGCAGATGATGAAATTCACTCCCTCGATGTTCTGTGCAAACATGTGATTGACAGCATTGCTGCCCCCACCCCCTACACCGATCACTTTAATGATAGATGATTTTTCCTTCGGTAAATCAAAATGAATCATAGTGTTTCAATTTAGATGTTCACTGTTATAATGCATGATCTTCCTCTTCCTTGAACAAATCAATGATGCCATCTTTGAATTTGCCCCAGAAATCTTTTATGCTCTTGCGATTTTTTACCTTGGTTTGTTGTACTTCCTCTTCGTTGGCTATCACTTCTTCGGCAGCCGCTGTCTTCTTCAGCGCTTCCGGCACTTCCACCTTGCGGAACTTAGCCTCGAACTGCTTGCGGTTGTGCTCATAATCGCTGTAGCCTTTTAGTATAAGACCGATACAGGTTGAATAAGTAGGTCTTGCCAGCTCTTCAATATGTCCTGCAGCCAGGTGCTCGGTCGGGTAACCGATGCGCGCATTCAGGCCGGTGATATATTCGGTAAGTTGAATCAGGTGACGCAATTGCGAACCGCCACCGGTCAGCACCACGCCGCCGTTGAGCATATTCTTATCGAGACCTACCTGTTTCAAATGATAGGTCACGAAGTCCATAATTTCGCTCATGCGTGCCTGTATGATGTTAGCGAGATTCTTCACGCTGATCTCTTTGGCAGGCATGCCGCGCAGCCCGGGTATGGTGATAAATGCATTGGTCTTGGTTTCGGCAGCCAGCGCAGAACCAAACTGCACTTTCATTTGCTCGGCCTGCGTTTTCAACACACCCAGGCCGGTCTTGATATCGTTGGTAATGTTTTCGCCGCCGAATGGAATAACGGCAGTATGTTTTAAAATGCCTTCGTAGAAAACGGCCAGGTCGGTGGTGCCGCCGCCAATGTCAACAATGGCCACGCCTGCTTCCAGGTCTTCCTGTCCCATAACCGCAGCTGCTGAGGCCAGTGGTTGCAACACCAGGTCTTTGGTGCGCAGACCGCTTTTTTCTACCGCGCGATTGATATTGCGGATCGCGTTTTTGTCGCCGGTAATGATGTGAAAATTTGCACCCACTTTCACCCCTCCATAACCGATGGGGTTGGGGATATTCTGAAAATTGTCAACCGTAAATTCCTGCGGAATCACATCAATGATCTGGTCGCCGGCAGGAATATATGTTTTGTACTGATCAGCGATGAGCTGGTCAATTTCAGCCTGCGTGATCTCGTCGTCAGTCTGCTGACGCACGATATCGCCGCGGGTCTGCAAGCTTTTTATATGGTGACCTGCAATACCCACGTATACCTCGCCGATCTCGAGGTCGGGATTGGAGGCATAGCAATTTTCCAATGCCAGTTTGATGGCCTTGATGGTCTCGTCTATATTGAGCACCTGGCCATGCTTCACGCCATTAGAATTGGCGCGGCCAAAACCTAAAATCTCGAGCTTACCAAATTCATTCTTACGGCCCGCGATCGCAGCGATCTTTGTCGTACCAATGTCTAGTCCGACAATAATGGGGTTCTGTTCATTGTTCATGTTAACCGTTTTTAGTTGTTGCTTTTAGTGTTTTTATCCCAATAGTTGAATTGCTATTTGATATATTGATATATTGCTTATTGATTCTTTCATTTCTTCACACCAACCACCTGCCCCTCAAACTGCACCTTTATCCTCTCATACGCATCCATCCCCACTTTACTCAACACCTGCTGGTAAAAAAGCATCAGCCGGTGAAATTTATTTTCGCATCCTTCGCCGCCTCCAAACTCAATGATATGATTACCCACCAGCGGCACTATTTCAAATTGCCGGTCGCGGGTTATGTCAATCTGCGCTACCTGCGACATCCAGAAAGGATTTTTCAGTAAAAAATCACTTACCCTTTCCATATTCAGCACCAGCAGGCTGTCGGCCTGGGTCTTTGCTCCCTTGCTTCCGGGGAAATTGGTGAATACCGGCAGTCGCGCAGAGTAACGCTCGCTCAGCGGCAGCCACTCGCCATTGCGGCTTATGTAAAAACTGTTTCCATCGGTGGTGAACACGCGCGCCAACGGTTCCTTTTCTTCGATGCGCACCTGCAGCACCTGGTTGTTATCAAAGAACAGCTCAGCATTGCGCACCCAGGGGTGACTCTCCAGTTTGCTTTCAATGCTGCGCAGATCAAATCGTTTGATAGAACGTCCGCGAATGGAACCATTCACCTTCAGCATATCCACCACGCGCTCTTCATTCATAAACCGCTGTTCGCCCGAGCCCGTGATGCGTATGGAATATCCGCGGCAGGTCTGATCGCTGCGGTCGCGGATAGCGGCCACCAGCAACACCATAATCCCTGCGCCTATCGTAATCCACAAGGCCAGGGTGAAAAATCTTTTGATATGGTGTTTAATTTTCACTGCTCTACAATTTCTTTTATCGGTTGCACCAGGGTGTCTATATCGCCAGCCCCGGCAGTGATGATCAGTTCCAGTTGCCTGCTATAGGCTTTCTTGTTCTTAATGATGTCGAGTATTTCACCTTTCTGCACCACTCTTGCTTTTCCTATCGGCATTTTCTCCACAATCATCTCGCTCGTTACACCGGCAATCGGTTTTTCACGAGCGGGGTATATGGGTAAAAGAAATGTTTCATCGGGTATGTTCAATACTTCTGCAAAACCCTCCGCAAGATCTCTCGTGCGGGTAAACAGGTGCGGCTGAAAGATCACCGTGCAATGCAGATCGGGGAAAAGTCCCTTCGCTCCCTCAATCAGCGCGCGCAATTCTTCGGGATGGTGTGCATAGTCATCTATATATACCAGATGCTGCTGCTTCACAATGTATTCAAAGCGGCGCTTCACGCCTTTGAATGCTTCCACCGCTGCTTTTATCTTTTCTTCTTCAATACCGAGATGATCTGCCACCGTGATGGCCGCCACCATATTTTCGATATTGTGCAACCCGCCCATGTGCAGAGTAAAACCGCTCAGCTTCTTTCCACCAATCACCACATCGAACGAATAGCTGCCATGATGCATGCTGATGTTGTCGGCACAGGCATCGGCGCTGTGGTCGCGCAGGTGGTAGGTTTGCTTCTGCGGAGCTTTTAGTTCACTTCCTCTTTTCAAATCCAGCTTGTGCACCAGCAAACCTGCTGGTTTTATGCCGGCGGTGAATTCGATAAAAGCTTCTTCCATCGCTTCGCGGGTGCCGTATATATCCAGGTGGTCGGGGTCCATAGCCGTTACCACTGCTATATCGGGACTGAGGCGAAGAAAGCTGCGATCGTATTCGTCGGCCTCTACTACGCACACATTTCGTTCGTGGCTCCAGTAATTGCTGTTGTAGTTCACAGCTATACCGCCCAGGAAAGCATTGCATCCGTAGCCGCTATGTCGCAGTATATGCGCCACCATGGTAGTGACCGTCGTCTTGCCATGCGTACCGGCCACGCAGATATTAAAAGAACTTCTTGTGATGGCACCCAGCACTTCGCTGCGCTTGTACAGGGTGTAATTATTTTGCTGGTAATACAGCAGTTCTTTGTGTTCCTTAGGTATGGCTGGCGTAAACACGATAAGGTCTGCATCGCGCGGCGCCAGTTCAAGGTTTTCTTCATAGTGTACGGGAATTCCTTCGGCGGTAAGTTGATTCGTAAGCGTTGTCTCCGTTCTGTCGTATCCGCTTACTTCCTTTCCATGAAACTTGAAATACCGGGCCAACGCACTCATTCCTATACCGCCAATGCCTATGAAATACACTTTCTTTATATCCCTTATGTCAATCATGCTATTGCTTTCAGTACGGCCGACGCAATCACCTCGTCTGCATCTGTCACTGCCAGCCTGCCTATATTTTGTTTCAGCTCTTCCTGTTTTGTTTCATCTTTCGCCAATGCGATTACCGTGCTCACCAGTTTTTCTTTTGCTTCACTATCTTTTACCATAATACCCGCGCCTTTACTTACCAGGTTTTGCGCGTTCACCGTCTGGTGATCTTCAGCAGCGAATGGATAAGGCACAAATACCACTGGTTTTTTCACCACGCACAGCTCAGCAATACTCATGGCGCCCGAGCGCGAAATCACCACATCGGCCGCGGCGTAAGCATATTCCATTTGCGCAATGAAACTGTTCACCCAGATATTTTTGTTTTCCACCGCGACGGCAGTGGCTGTTTCAACAAATGTTTTGCCTGTTTGCCAGATCAGTTGCACATCATTTTTCCTAAACTCATCAATGTTGGCGTGCAAAGCTTCGTTGATGCCTTTGGCGCCCAGGCTGCCGCCTGTTGCGAATACAGTTTTCTTATTGGGATCAAGCCCGAAAAAATGTATCGCTTCTGTGCGACTGATATTCTGCTGCAAAATGTTGCGGCGTACCGGGTTGCCGGTGATCTGAATTTTTTCCTTCGGGAAAAACTTGTCCATCCCGTCGCTGGCCACGAAAATTTTAGTGGCCTTCTTCCCAAGCAGTTTATTCGACTTGCCCGCGAATGAATTAGACTCGTGAATAAACGTGGGAATATTTTTTGTTTGCGCGTATTTCAGCACGGGAAAGCTGCTATAGCCGCCCACGCCAATTACTGCATCGGGCTGGAAAGATTGAATGATCTTTCTTACCTGGAAAAAACTTTTGATCAGCTTAAGAGGCAAACCCACATTTTTTATCAAAGAGCTGCGGTTGAAACCCGCTATATCTATTCCTTCGATCTGGTAGCCTGCCTGTGGCACTTTTTCCATCTCCATTTTACCTTTGGCGCCCACAAACAGTATCTCTGTCGACGGATTCAATTTCTTTAATGCGTTGGCGATGGCTATTGCCGGAAAAATATGCCCGCCGGTGCCGCCGCCTGCTATTATGATCTTCACACTCATGCTGCTGCTTTTTTTGCTTCCTGCTCCACGTTTCGTGCCACGCTCAGTATGATGCCGATGGCCAGGCAGGTAAACAAAAATGAACTACCACCCATACTGATCAGCGGCAGCGTGACGCCCGTAACGGGGAAAAGATTCACCGTTACCGCCATATTGATCAATGCCTGTATCACCAGCGTAAAACTAAGCGCCAGCGCCAGGAAGGCGCCGAAGGCATACGGACATTTTCTGAAAATGCGTATGCACCGGAACAGGAAAAGCAGGTACACGAAAATGATGAACACGCCGCCCGCTAATCCATATTCTTCCACGATAATGGCGAATATGAAATCTGAATAAGGATGCGGCAGAAAATTTCTCGTCTCGCTATTGCCTGGTCCCTGTCCCAGCAAACCGCCTTTCGCTATCGCGATCTTGGCCTGGTTTACCTGGTAATTATCGTCCTTGTCGTTTTTGGTGGATGGATATATAAAATCCTGCACGCGGCTTACCCAGGTCTTCACACGTCCATGATCGATCAGTGCGGGCAGGTCTTTACTTTTTTCTTCTTCCTTATCATAATACGCGATGGCGATAGTAACCAGTATGACTACGGGTATCATAGCGGCCCCCATAGTAAGCAGCAAGTGCTTCATGCTGGCTCTGCCTATAAACAACAAAAGCATGCCGGTGGCGCCCACGAGCAATGCAGTTGAAAGATTGGCCGGTGCAATCAGCACGCAGATGATGACGATGGGTATAAGTATGGGTAAAAAACCTTTCCTGAAATCTTTTATTACCGCCTGCTTTTTACTCAGCAGCCGGCTGATGTACATGAACAACGCCAGTTTAGCCAGGTCTGAAGTCTGGAAAGTGAGATTGATGATAGGCAACCTGATCCAGCGGCTGCCCTCATTCAGCCGAATACCGTAAAACAGTGTATAGATAAGAAGCGGTATAGCAAGGATAAAAAGAATGCGCGCCACGCGCGAATAGATGGTGTAGTTAACGCGGTGAGAAAAATAAATAACTGCCAGGCCAGTCACGATAAACAACACCTGCCTGAACAAATACACTTCAGTATTGCCGCGGTTATAGCGATAAGCCAGCAAGCCGGTAGAGCTATACACTACCAGCATCGACACCAGCGCCAGCAATACCACCACTGCCCAGATCACCTTATCGCCGCGCGTCCTGTTAAGCAGGCTCCCCTGTACGCCGGGCTGCAGTTCGCTGAAGTTTATATCGTCTGTCCTGGGCATTTATAATCGCCTTCGTTGATTGTTGATTGTTGACTGTAGTTTATTATTCTTCGCTCGTTGTTCGTTTTACGTTTTAGATTGCTGCTCCTCACAACGACAAACCACCCACTTCATTCTTCCTCGTTCGTCCTTCCCTGTTCCCTCTTCCATCTTCTACAACTCCCGCACCGCCCGCTTAAACTGCTCGCCTCTGTCTTCATAATTCTTAAACAAATCGAAACTCGCACAGGCAGGGCTCAGCAGCACAACATCGCCTTTATTAGCCAGGTGAAAAGCAGCTTTCACAGCTTCCTGTGCACTCATGGTATTTACCATTACGGGCACGTCGTTCTTGAAAGCTTCGTGAATCTTGCGATTGTCCTTACCCAGGCACACAATGGCTTTCACTTTTTCTTTCACCATATCGCGGATGAGCGAATAATCATTTCCCTTATCGATGCCGCCTAATATGAGGATCACGGGTTTTGTCATGCTTTCCAGGGCATACCAGGTACTGTTGACATTGGTGGCCTTGCTGTCGTTGATGAACTCCACACCTCTCACCACAGAAACCGGCTCCATTCGATGCGCCAGCGCTTCGAAACTCTCGATCGCGAAACGGATCTTCTCCTTTCGGATACCGACCACAGATGCTGCTATACCTGCCGCCATAGTGTTGTACTGGTTATGTTTTCCCTTTAGCGCAAAGTCATAAATACTCATTTGCAGTTTCTCTTCTCCGTTGGTTCCTACAGTCATTTGTCCGTTCATAATAAAAGCACCCCTTTTTAGTTCTCTGTGCATAGTGAATGGTAATGGGTTAGAATTGATTGAATAGTTTTGGATATACTGCATTGTCACAGGGTCGTCTTCACAATAAATAAAATAGTCCTCCCTGGTCTGGTTCGCCACGATGCGGAACTTGCTGTTGATGTAGTTCTCAAATTTGTAATCGTAGCGATCCAGGTGGTCTTCCGTGATATTGGTCAGTATAGCCACGTTGGGTCTGAACGACACGATATCATCCAGCTGAAAACTGCTGATCTCGGCCACATACCAGTCTTTCGGGTCTTCGGCTACTTGCCGTGCAAACGAATAACCGATATTTCCTACCAGCGCGCAATCCAGTCCACCCGTTTTACAGATATGATAGGTAAGCGCAGTGGTAGTGGTTTTTCCGTTACTGCCCGTGATGCCAATGATCTTGCTGTTTCCTTTGTAGCGATAAGCGAACTCTATTTCGCTGATCACCGGGATTTGTTTTTCCCGGAGCTTCCTAACCCATTCGTTTTTTTCAGGTATGCCGGGACTTTTCACCACTTCATTTGCACTTAATATCTTTTCTTCACTGTGCTGCCCGGTTTCATAGGGTATTTGCCATTTATCGAGATCTGATTGGTATTTGTCTTGTATTGAGCCGCCATCCGAGACAAACACGTCATAACCTTTTTGCTTCGCCAGTATTGCTGCGCCTATGCCGCTTTCGGCAGCCCCTAATATGACCAGTCGTTTGCTCATTCAATTACCGCATGACGGATTAAATTGGTTCTTCACAATCTTGAACTTTTTACTGCACCACAATCTCTTAGCTACGATAATGGCCTTTCCTCCGATTTGGAATGCAGAGCGTGGTTTTTCAGTAATCAGTTTTCAAGTGTGGATTCAGAGGAAGCGGCGCGCTGGCACCGGAAACACCCCTCATCACCTGATCTTCAACGTCACTATCGAAAACGCCACACACAGAATGGTCACGATCCAAAAGCGGGTAACGATCTTGGCTTCGTGGTAGCCGAGTTTCTGGTAGTGGTGGTGAAGGGGACTCATTAAGAAAATGCGCCGTCCTTCACCGTATTTCTTTTTTGTGTATTTGAAATAACTTACCTGCAGGCTTACACTCAGCACTTCTACCAGGAACACGCCGCAGAAAATGGGTATCAGCAATTCTTTCCGCACTATGATGGCCAGCGCTGCAATGATGCCACCCAATGTAAGACTGCCCGTATCGCCCATAAACACCTGCGCGGGATAGGCATTGTACCACAGAAAACCTACGCAGGCCCCGATCATGGCGCCGATGAAAATCGACAACTCGCCCAGGTTGGGTATGTACATGATGTTGAGATAGTCGGCAAAGCGCAGGTTGCCGCTGGCATAGGCGAATATGCCCAAACAAACTCCTATCAGCGCGCTTGTGCCGGTGGCCAGTCCGTCAAGACCATCGGTGATGTTGGCGCCGTTCGAAACGGCCGTCACAATGAATATCACCACCAGTATGTACAACACCCAGGTAAGGCCGCGAATGCCCGCGGGCAATAATTTTGAGTAGTTAAACTCGTGCGACTTCACAAAGGGTATGGTGGTGATGGGCGCGTCGGGTTTTACATAATATCTTTCGCGGCCATCGAGTTTGAAAACTCTCACGCTGTCTTTGTTCAGCGCCGATGGATCGCCGGTATATTCACGCAACACCTGCGTGTTGTCGTTGAACAATAAAACCACACCTACAACTGTACCAAGTACCACCTGCCCGAGAATCTTGAACCATCCCGCCAGTCCGTCCTTATCACCTTTTTTATAAGAAATACCCTGCTGCTGCGCAATGCGTTTGGCGCGCAGTTTCAGGTAATCGTCAATAAATCCGATAATACCCATCCACACCGTGGCGAAAATCATGAGGCGCACATAGGCTTTGTTCAGGTCGGCCAGCAACAAGGTGGGCACCAGTATGGCGAGTATGATGATAAACCCGCCCATAGTGGGTGTACCTTTTTTCGATTGCTCGCCTGCCAGACCCAGGTCGCGCACGGTTTCGCCCACCTGCTTTTTACGCAGGTAGTTAATGAGTTTTTTGCCAAAGAGCGCTGATATAATCAATGACAGTATCACCGCGATCAACACCCGGGAGGTGATGAACTGGAACAAAGCGCTGCCCGGGAGTTCAATCCCTGCTTTTTCAAGCCAGTTGGTCAGGTGATAAAGCATCGTTTTTCAATTTTCCTTGCTAAGAGGTAAAGAGTAAAAAGAGAATAAAAGAGTCTACAGAGAACCCTTGGTCTTTCAATTCCGTTTTCTTTTTGTGGTTATTAACCCATCCTTCTCTTTTACCTCCTTCTACTCTTTTGTTCACTCTTAGCTATTGTAACCGTCCGTCTATGCTAATATGGTTTCGTGTTCCGGGTTGGGTGTTCCAGGTTATTTGTCCAATGCTTCAAATACCTCTTTCACTACCTGCTTGTCGTCGAAGGGATATTTCACTCCCTTTATTTCCTGGTACTTTTCATGGCCTTTGCCGGCGATCAGGATAATGTCTTCGGGTTTGGCCAGGCTCACCGCTGTCTTGATCGCTTCTTTGCGGTCCGCAATCGAAATATATTTTCGTCGCGCCGCCGTATTCAGTCCCGTTTCCATATCCTTCAGTATCGCGAGCGGATCTTCGCTGCGCGGGTTATCGCTGGTGAAGATCACTTTGTCGCTATGCTCGCAGGCTACTTCACCCATCACCGGCCGCTTGGTCTTGTCGCGGTCGCCGCCACATCCTACTACGGTGATCACCTGCTCGTGACCTTTCCGTAATTTTTTGATAGTGGCCAGCACGTTCAACAGGGCATCGGGTGTGTGGGCATAGTCCACTATGCCGATGATTTTTTCTTTGGGAGAAATGATATAATCAAATCTTCCCTCGGCACCCGTCAACCCGCTCAATACCTGCAGCACTTCCTGCTTATCCTCTCCCAGGCAAACCGCAGCGGCATATACCGCCAGCAGGTTGTAAGCATTGAACTCACCGATGAGCCTGAAATGCACTTCATGATCATCCACATTCATCACCAGCCCGCTCAGGTTGTTCTCTAAAATCTTTCCTTTAAATCCCGCCAACGTGCGCAGGCTGTATAAATATTTTTGCGCGTTCGTATTCTGCAACATCACCTGTCCGCGCTTGTCATCTGCATTTGAGATGGCAAATGCATCGGAGGGCAGGCTGTCGAAGAATGATTTTTTTACGCGTATATATTCATCGAATGTTTTGTGATAGTCCAGGTGATCGTGCGTGATATTGCTGAAGACCGCGCCCGCGTATTTCAATCCTGCCACGCGATGCTGGTGCAAAGCGTGCGAGCTCACCTCCATAAACACATGCGAGCAACCTGAACTCACCATCTTACCCAGCAGCGCATTCAGCGAAACAGGATCGGGTGTGGTATGCGTGGCTTCCACCACTTCATTACCTATACGGTTTTCCACGGTGCTGATCAATCCGCATTGGTAACCCAGTACAGAGAAAAGTTTGAACAGCAGCGTGGCAATGGTCGTCTTGCCATTGGTGCCGGTTACACCCACCAGCTTTACTTTCTCCGAGGGCTGGCCGTAAAAGTTGTGCGCCATAATACCCGCGGCCATCGCACTGTTCTCCACTTCCACCCCCGTAACATTGCCCGGCAAATTTTCGGGCAAGTTTTCCGCTATAATGGCTGCAGCGCCCTGTTGTACCGCCTTTTCAATGAACTGGTGACCATCTGTCTTTACCCCACGTACTGCTATAAATGCAGAACCGTTTTTCACCTGGCGCGAATCAATCTGCAGGTCATTTACCGCTATATTGGTACTGCCCCGCACCTGCCTGATCCGCACCTTATATAAAATATCCTGTAGAAACACGCTTTGTTAGTTCAGTTCAATGGTTACTGATTGATTTTTTGCAATAGCTGTTCCAGCAGGAATACTTTGCATCTGCACTTTGCCTTTGCCTCTTGCCCTCACTTTCAACTGCATATTTTCCAGCAGGTATATGGCATCTTTCAAACCCATTCCGCGCAGGTCGGGCATGGTGCTGTCGCTGATGAAGGGCGACTGCAACACGGCTTCACTGTTCGCCGTATATAACCGGCCCCATTCCTTTTGCTGCACCGAATCGGTATAGTTCCACTTCAATCCTTTCAGCACTGTTTTTATATCTGATGCCGCGCCTGTATACATATGCCTGCTGCTGTCTTTCTTCACCGCCAGTAATTGTACCGGCGCTTCGCGCACGGCGTGCATGGCGTATAACTTATCGGCGATTTCCTTAAACACCGGGCCGGCAACCTTTGCTCCGTAGTACACTTTTGCAAAGGGCTTGTTCCTGATCACCACTATACAGGAATATATCGGTTTGTCGGCCGGGAAATAACCCGCAAACGACGACTGGTAAATATGATCGCTGTAGCCGCGGCTGCCATTGGCTACCAGGGCAGTTCCTGTTTTTCCCGCTACGCGATACCACGCGTCTTTGAATAATGCCTTACCGGTGCCGCCCGAATCCATGCATACCGCTTCCAAACACTCGCGCAGCAGCTTTAATGTTTTTTCGCTGCAGATAGATTCCTCCAGCACTACCGGCTTGAACTCATCCAGCACCACGCCATCACTCTCTACTGAATTCACGAGGTAAGGTTTCATCAATTTGCCATTATTGGCAACGGCATTGTAGAGCATCAGCGTCTGCAGCGGACTGATCAGCACTTCATAACCAAAGCTCATCCAGGGCAGGCTGGTGGCGCTCCAGGTGCGCGACTTCGGCGTCTTGATCACCGGCGCCGTTTCACCAATCAGGTCGATGCCGCTGCGCGTGTCGAAATGCAGTTTTCGAAGGTTATTGATAAATGGCGTAGGATCTTTTGCATAGTTGGCCATCACCAGTTTTGCCATGCCCACATTGGAGCTGTGCATAAAGGCTTCTTTTACCGTCACCAGGGTGCGGCCATGGCGTTCCGAATCGTACACCACGCGGCCGTTTACTTTCCACTGGCCTCTTTCCAGGTCCACATGATCGTTGATGTCTACACGCTTGTCTTCGAGCAACGACAACAGCGTGGCCAGTTTGAAGGTCGATCCCGGTTCGGTAGCCTGGATGGCATAGTTGAGATTTTCCCAGTAAGTGCCATCAGGCTTTCTGCCCAGGTTGGCGATAGCTTTAATTTTCCCGGTAGCTACTTCCATCACAATGGCGGTGCCGCTGGTACACTCGTTTTCGCTCATTACCCGCAGCAGCGCGTTTTCGGCGATGTCTTGTATGTTGACATCTAGAGTGGTGATAATATTTTTACCGTTTTGCGGTTCTATTTCTGTTCCGTTCACCGGCACATACACGCCGGCTGCAATGCGTTGCATTAATCTTTTGCCGCTTTCACCGCGCAACAGGCTGTCGTAAGTTTTTTCAAGACCAACGTTGGTATTTCTCAGTTTACCTTCGCTGTCGATATACTCACGCGAGAGGCCGATGGTTCTGTTCGCCAGCAGGCCAAAAGGCATGAGGCGTTTATCTTTCACTTCGGCAATGAAGCCGCTCTTATCTTTTCCCTGTCTGACCAGCGGCAGTGTGCGCAAAACTTTATATTGTTGAAAGGTGATATTTCTCTTTAACAGGTAGTAGCGCGATTTTTTCTCAAAACCTTTTTTCAGCTCCTTGCGATAGGCATCCGCGCTTTTGTCTTTAAACAACATAGCCAGTCCCAGCGCCAGTGAATCCACATTGTCGTGAAAACGGCGGCCGCCTTTTTCACGCAGTCCATCGGCCATAAAATCGACATAGATATCGAAGTATGGAATGGAGGTGCTGAGCATGCGACCATCTTCGCTGAATATGGTGCCGCGCTGCGCATCAATCTCCACGATCTTCTGTTCCTGTTGGCGCGCCTGGGCCAGCCAGTAATCGCCTTCCACTTGTTGTATGTACACTGCGCGACCGATGATGACGACGCTGAACACCACTATGCCCAGGAAACAGAGATACACCCGCCATAATATGTCACGCTTTACTTCCAAGTATCAGTCAATTGTTGTTGTTCAAAGAGTCTTTCAACACATAAGGCGGCTCCACCAACTCTTTCAATCCCTGGCTAGCCACCGCTTTGGCCAGTTCGCTTTGTTTGCTGCGAAACATCACTTCGCTTTTCAGCGTTTTGTATTCGTACTGCAACTCCTTCAGTTCGCGACTCACTTTTTTGATGTCCATCAGCGTCTTGTCGGCATAATGGCCATTATATATATAGATCACTGCCAGCACGGAGAGGAACAGGAAGTATGGAAGGTTTTTCACTATCCAGCGATAGCCAAACAACCTGCGCCACTCTCTCTTCGGCTCTTTTATATTTTTTTCTTCGCTCATTGTTAAGAATAGCGGCTGTACAGTTACTCACCATACAACCGCTAAGTTTTACCCTTGTGATATTATGGAAATGAAGAACTACAATTTTTCAGCGACCCTCAGTTTCGCGCTTCGCGACCTGGGGTTGCGCTCAATTTCTTCCTCTGCCGGTACTATTGGTTTTCTTGTAACTACTTTCAGCGGGGGTTCAGGGCTTGTGCCGAAGGGGTTTATATGTTCTTCTTCTTCAAAACTTCCCTTTCTAAAAAAATTCTTGACGATCCGGTCTTCCAGCGAATGGAAGGTGATGATGGCTATTCTACCGCCGGGTTTTAGTACAGAGGAAACCTGTTGCAACATTTCCCGCAGCGCCCCCAGCTCGTCGTTCACCGCAATGCGCAAAGCCTGGAATACCTGGGCAAAGTATTTATTGGGATTTCCTTTCACTACCGGGCTGATAGCCTGTTTGAAATTGGCGATGGTCTTCAGCGATGTGCTGTGACGAACCTGTGCAATAGTGCGGGCCAGTGTTTTAGCGTTGGTCACTTCGCCATACTGCTCGAATAGTTTGTGCAACTGCTGTTCGCTCCAGGTACTCACAATATCGAAGGCCGTCATTTCCTGCCGCCGGTCCATGCGCATATCCAGGTCGCCCTCGAAGCGGATAGAAAATCCGCGGCTGGCTTCATCAAACTGGTGACTGCTCACGCCCAGGTCGGCCAGTATGCCGTCAACCGGTATCGCCTTATACAATCGCAGTATGCGTTGCAGGTGGCGGAAGCTGTACTGCGCAAAAATCACCCGATCATCATCGGGCAGGTTGGCGCGCGCATCTTCGTCCTGGTCGAAAGCGATGAGCCGTCCGTTGGGACCGAGCCGTTTCAGCATTTCCCGGCTATGACCTCCCCCGCCGAATGTGCAGTCGACGTACGTGCCGTCGGGCCGGATGTTCAAGGCATCGATCGACTCCTGCAATAAGACCGGTGCATGGTAATCGTTGCCGCTCATGGTTTACAGTTGAGTAGTATTGCGCCCACCCATTACACGCTCAGCCAATTCACTATACTTCTCCGGTGAGAAAGACTCAAAGAACTGTTGATACTTACCTTTATCCCAGATTTCGATTTTGTTGATCACGGAAACAAGCACAATATCTTTTTCAAGACCGGCATGTGCCTTCAGATTGGGCGGCACCAGCAATCTGCCGGCCGTATCGGGTTCTGTTGGCATGGCACCCATCGTAAAATATCTGAGGAACTCCCGGTTCTCGGCCTTGTATTCACTAACTTTACTCAATTCACTCATGATGGGATCCCAGTTTTCCTTCGGATATAATGTGAGGCACTTTTCAAAGCCACGGGCAATCACAAACTGGCCGCTGTGTCCTTCCGGCAGTTGCTTTTTGATGCCCGCCGGCAGGAGAAAGCGCCCCTTTGCGTCCAAAGTGACCTCGTATTCTCCGAGAAAAACGATCATTTACAATGAGTTGTGCCAATTTTGATAAAAACTTACACAAAATAACACTTTTTACCACTTTCATAGCAAAATTTGGAAAATTTAATTTTTCCACATGCGTGTATTGTGCCGGGAATGAGACGGGGCAAGGATTTCCTGCAAATAGCCGCCGGTGTGGGGTACCTGCCATGTGCGCAGGCTGTGAATTGCAGTGGATAAACTGTGAATAGTGCATCCCATAGCAAGCGCTGGCTACTCCGAATCTTACGCAAGATGTTGTCAGGAATTATGCTTGAAAAATGACCTGGTGCATGTGAAGGTGTGCGTGGTGAGCGATATATGGAGCGGGTTGCAGCTGGTGGTGCCGGTGACGAAGAGTAAATAGGGTTTATCTTCGCGGCCATGCGCCCACAGGATATTTCCATCAGAGATTATACTTACGAACTTCCCCATGAACGTATAGCGCAGCATCCCCTGCCTGAGCGCGATGCGTCGAAATTGCTGGTGTATAAGGATGGAAAAATTGAGCAGGATATTTACAGGAATATCGCTGCACATCTGCCTGCCAATTCATTGCTGATCGTGAACGCAACGCGTGTGGTGCGCGCGAGAATATTTCTTCAGAAACCCACGGGCGGAGTGATTGAAATTTTTTGCCTGGGACCGCATGCGCAGTATGCTGACATCACCAGCGCAATGGCGCAACAACAGAAAGTGCTCTGGCATTGTTTGATCGGCGGCGCGTCGAAGTGGAAAGCCGGACAAATACTGGAAAAGAAACTGAATGATGGCCAGGTGTTGCATGCGCGATATGTGGAGAAAGCGAGTGATACTTTCATCATCGAATTCAGCTGGGAACCTGCGTACAAGTCGTTTTCGGAAATACTGGAAGCTGCGGGGGAAATGCCCTTGCCGCCTTATATCAAACGCGCGGCAGAAAGTGACGATGTGAACAGATATCAGACTATTTACGGACAAGAGTATGGCTCGGTGGCTGCCCCTACAGCAGGCTTGCATTTTACCGAACATATTTTCAATACGCTCGCGGCAAGGAATATTGTGCGAGGCAGCCTGACCCTGCACGTGAGTGCCGGCACTTTCAAACCGGTAAAAAGCGATACCATGGCGGGGCATGAAATGCACGAGGAGTTTTTTGAAGCCGATATTCCTTTCCTTTCCCAACTGATCGCCGCGGTGGAACAACGAATACCCATTACCGTTACAGGCACTACTTCGCTGCGGGCAGTGGAAAGTTTGTATTGGCTGGGAGTAAAATTGATTATGAATCCCGAACTGCCGCCCGAACAATGGCATATTGACCAATGGGATGCTTACGACCTGGAGCAGGCAAACATTCCTGTGCCGGGAGCCTTGAAAGCAGTGCATGAAAAAATCAATTCATTGCCTACCAAACGCCTGATTGCGCGCACGCGCTTACTGGTGGCGCCGGGCTACAATGTAAAAATTCCGACTGCCTTAATCACCAATTTTCACCAGCCGCAAAGCACGTTGCTCTTGCTGGTAGCTGCATTTGTGGGAGATGACTGGAGAAAAATTTATGACTATGCGCTGGAAAACGATTTTCGTTTTCTGAGTTATGGTGATGGATGTCTTTTGTTCAGGAAATAATTTCCTCCCCTACGCGCTCAGCTTTGCTTTTGCCAACGGAAATTCTAATGTGAAAGTCGAGCCTTTGCCCAGCGTGCTTTCCACTTTGATTTTACCCTGGTGAGCGTCTACGATTGTTTTTACATAGCTCAATCCAAGACCAAAGCCTTTCACGTTGTGAATATTACCGGTATGCGCGCGGTAGAATTTTTCGAAGATGCGGCGCACAGTCTCTTTGCTCATTCCGATACCATTATCCTCTACCCTGATCACCAGGTTCTTGTTGGTATTGTAAGTTGATATTTTGACGAGCAAGTTTTCTTTAGAATATTTTACCGCATTGTCAACCAGGTTGCTGATGAGATTGCGGAAATGCACGGGATCGGCTTCTATATAATCGAACCTGGCGTCGAGGTGCAACTCGGCGCTGCCTTTTTTTTCCTGGAATTGTAATGAATAGTTGTCGATAATTTCTTCGATAAGGTTGTGCACATGCAGCGGCATTTTGTTGAGCTGCAGCTCCTGGCGGTCCATCACCGCTGCCTGCAAAATGGTCTCCACGTGCTTGTTCATGCGCTTGTTTTCTTCTTTGATGATGCCGCTGAAATATTCCATCTTTTCTCTGTCCTGCATCACCTTCTGGTTGCGCAAGGCATCTACCGCCAGCGAAATGGTAGCAAGCGGAGTCTTGAACTCGTGCGTCATGTTGTTGATAAAGTCGTTCTTTATCTCGCTCACTTTTTTCTGGCGTAACAGTGCATTGACCGTAACGTAAAACGCAGAAATGATCATGAGCGTGAAGAAGATGGCGCCTACGATCATCCAGCGCATTTCACCCGATATGCGTTTCCAGTCAGGTACCACTACCGTCATGATCTCTTCGGGAACGAGGTTTTCCAGGTCGCTGCCGCTGGGCGGCTGAAAGAGATAATACAGTATCAGGTTATTATCAGTATCCTCGATCTCGTTCATAAAGCCTTTCGATTTCAGCTCATAACTGTGCAGGTTAACGCTGGAGGTGATGGCAAACTCGTAGTTCACATTTTTCAGTCCATGCGATTCAAAGGCTTTATCGAGTTTTTCTTTTACTTCCAGTTCGGTGAAACGCAGCGCGATGGTGGGCGGTTTTTGCAGTTCGAGCTGAAACTGTTCTGACGGCCAGGTAAAACCGGGTTGATTGCGATAGTTTTTCAGCGAAGGAAGAGTGCCTTTCTGCTCCATCAGCAACTTACCGACATCGTTGATGCCGCTGATTAATTTCGACTTAAATTCCTCCTGCTTATCCATCAGCATGGTGCGCAACCAACTGTATTGCACATAGATTGTCCCTATGAGAGACAAACTAATCAGGACGATAATGACAGGAAATATTTTCCTTAACTGCAACTGATATGGTTTTAATGCCAATTCCATTACCCGCTGGTCTGGTACATTCACACAAAGCTGCCCGTCAATAAGATTTATTCAATTTTACTCAGCAGATAAGTGAATCGGGCAAATTTAATGAAACTGGCTTCCAAAGTCCAATGATACGAATTTCATAGTTAATGATTTAACTAAGTTTTACATAGATTGGGACTAAAACCAAACAATGATTTTGCCGGGAAGATATAAATCTTAATTTAGAAATATGATTAGTCCAGGACCAGGTACATTGTTGATCGCCGAACCATTCCTGAAGGATCCCAACTTCATGCGGACGGTCGTTTTTCTCTGCGATCACCAGGAAGAAGGCAGTTTCGGCTTCGTGATCAATAAATTGTTCGATCACACCCTTGATGAGTTGATGAATGACCTGGATGAGCTGAAATTGCCCGTATTTTATGGTGGTCCCATGCAGATGGACACCATTCATTTTCTGCATCAATATCCCGACCTCATTCCGGGCAGCTACGAAGTGCTGGATGGAATTTACTGGGGTGGCGATTTTGAGACTGCCATCAGTATGATCCGCAACGGTAGTATTAGTCCCGATAAGATTCGCTTCTACATAGGCTACTCCGGCTGGGGCTCCGGCCAGCTCGACGACGAGCTCCGCGAAAAATCGTGGCTTACCGTTCAGGGCAGCCGCAAGCTCGTCTTCCACAAAAACGCCAACGAAATCTGGAAAGACGCGCTGAAGGTGCTCGGTGGCGAGTATGAGGCGCTGGCGAATTATCCTATCGATCCGCAGCTGAATTGAAGATTGAAGAAAGACCAGGATCTTGAATGCCTCTATCTCAAACTAAATCTCACCCCCAGGCCCACTCCCCAGCTGTTAATATTATCGAGGTTGTTCTTGTTGTAAGGCATGTAGTTGTAGATGCCGTTGAGGTTCACGCCGAAGCCACGGTAGCCGATGGGCACGTAGACGCCGGCTTCGGGGCGGAGGGCAAAACCGAAATTGGATTGGTTGTTGGAAAATTCGCCAATGTATTGATTGTAGATGATGATGTTGCCGCCGATACCCGTGCCAACATAGGGTTGAATGCGGGCTTCAGGTAAGAAATTGTATTGCACAGAGGCGAGAATGGGTATGGCCTGCAGCGAATTGCTGAGCACGGCCGATATATGTCCGCCACTCTCCAGCTGATACACGGCGCGTGGATATTTTTGATAAAAATCATGAAAGCCTACGCCCAGGCCCACCGACAATTTATCGGTAACGCCATATAATAAGTTGGCCGTCCAGCCGCGCCAGGAGGCATCTTCCACATAATCTTTAAGACCGCTGGTGGGTGTGGCCACGGTATAGTTGAAATTGAGCCGCAACTGCGAGCGTTGCGCCAGTGCGGGTGTGGTGGCCAGTAAAATAAGTGCGATAATTATTTTAAGCGTTTTCATATCAATTCGTTTGCAGGTAAGCTGATTGATCAAAAAGAATTTTTACTCCAGGTGCTGCGCTGTTCTCCCTGAATGTGCCGGTACCGCGAATCAAACCATTCCACACATTCAAGATATTATTATTATTCGCAGGTGCATTCCTGAGGTCGAACATATCAATTGACAAAGCCCCCTCGGTAATTTCATAATAACCATACACCGGCGGGAACCAGTAATTGTAGCCGGGATAACCCCAGTAGTATGGATCCCAGTAGCCTCCGTAATAGTTCCAGTAATCGTTGTAACTGAACACTCCCGTGTAAGAATTGTAGATACGGTTCACATTCAGAGCCAGGTCGGGATCTTCGTCTTTGGCTACAAGCGTATATCCTCTTTGCTGCATTTCATTTTTCACTGCACTGATATACGCCGCATCCACGCTGGTGAGCGCCCGGCCCTTCAACTGGTTGTTTTCAATTACAGCCACCGAATCGGCGATGCTGAATGTCTGGTAGTTGCTGAAGTTGACCGAATCAACATGATTGGTAATATAAATACGGCCTTCAGCTTCTGACAGATTGTTCAGAGGCTCCTTGGTACAACTGCTGCCTGATAATATTATTGCCGCGCAGCATGCGGCGAGTAATAAGTTTTTCATATGTCTAAGTACCGAGTTATCATTTGTAATAAGTTGCAAAGTCAATGCCGCAAAATTATTAACGATAAGTACTTTGTCTTACCACTAAATATTTTTTGATGCTCCTTTAACGACGCTTCAGAGGCAACCCTTAGTAAGTTTTTAACATTGTAACATCAAGTTTTGTTTAGGCAGACTAAAGTAATACTCCTAAAAAAAATCATTTCTTCTTTAACATTTCAATAGAAGAAAAAAAACGCCCGTTTAGGCCCTGTTAAAAATTCAATCACCTTCAACGCCATTAAAAAATCTGTACTTTATGAAAAACTATTTACTCATGCTTGCCATGCTGTTGACCGGCGTGGCGGCTACTGCCCAGCAGGTTGAAAGAGGGCTTACCGCTTCAAACGGAGTATTCATCGGGTTTTTGGAGTATAAACCCGCCGATTACAATTCAAACCCCAACACAAAATACCCCCTCATCATATTCCTGCACGGAATTGGTGAGCGTGGCAATGGCACCACACAGTTGCAGAATGTAGCCGGCACTGCCATTCCGCGTTATATAAAGGATGGTCATACCATGACTTTCACCTGGAATGGCAAAACGGAAACTTTTCTCGTACTGAGCCCGCAATTGAGCCCCAACTATGGTTGGTGGCAACCTTTTTATGTGGAGGAAATGATCAACTATGCAAAGAAAAATATGCGCATAGACACCAACCGCATCATACTGACTGGCCTTAGCCTGGGTGGTGGCGGTGTGTGGTCTTACGCAGCCGGCAGCCTGAGCAATGCAAAAAAACTGGCGGCCATCGCCCCGGTTTGCGGCACTTGCCAGAATGTTACGTGGAGCAATATACCCAATGCCAATCTTCCCACCTGGGCATTTCACGCATCCGACGACGGCACCGTGCCTGTTGGTTGTACCAATGGCGCCGTTACCGCTATTAATAATGTGAATGGCGCCGTGAAAGCCTACAGCACTATATGGCCTACTGGTCAACACTGGATATGGGACAAAGCATATGACCGCCAGTATAACCAGCAAAACCCCAACATATTTGAATGGTTCCTGGCACAGAATAAGAGCTTAGCGCCCAATAAAAGACCTGTGGCCAATGCAGGTCCCGGCCTGAGCACCACTACCAGCGCAGGCGGCGTAATATTGAATGCCTCTGCCAGCAGCGACCAGGATGGAAAAATCGTGCGTTATGTATGGCGCCAGGTTTCTGGTCCGCGCCAGGTAAGTCTCTCTGCATCTTATTCTACTTCCCCTACCGTGGCCGTAAGCAATATGGATAAAGAAGGCACTTACCAGTTTGAACTGAAAGTGGTGGATGAACGCGCCGACTGGTCAACCGATTTGGTGAATGTAACGGTAACTGCCGGCTCGGGCAGCACCAATCCCCCGGCAGGAACTAATCCGCCTGTTACCAACAACCCTGTTGAAGTAAAAGCCGGTGCCGATTTCGCAGTTACACTCCCTGTTGCCAGCATCACACTGGATGGCTCTGCTACCAAAGACCCCGATGGTCCTGTGAAAGCTTATGAATGGACAAAATTGAGTGGTCCTTTATGCACCATCACTTCACCCAAGCAGGCCAAGACCACTGTTACCAACCTGTCTGCCGGAGTGTACACCTTTAAGCTGACCGCCTGGGGCGACGACTGGGTGCCTAAGAGTGATGAAATTGTGGTTACAGTAAACGCAGCGCCGGTTGAGGTGAACAAAGCTCCAGTGGCAATAGCCGGACAAGACATAACAATCACGCTGCCCACCAATGCTGTTACGCTAAATGGCTCTGCGTCTTATGATCCTGATGGTTCCATTGCATCATATGCATGGAGCAAGATCAGCGGCCCTTCGCAGGGAACTATTTCCGGTGCTAACTCCGCCACAGCGTCTGTATCAGGATTGGCACAAGGCACATACACCTATCGCTTACGTGTAACCGATAACAAAGGTGAAACCAGCGCCGATACCGTATCAGTAATTGTGAAACCCCAACCGGCCAGCGGCAACCAACCCGCCGTACCTGATGCCGGTGAAGATATCACCATCACATTGCCCGTTAACAAGACAATTCTCGATGGCAGCAACTCTTTTGATCCCGACGGCGATCTGAAAGCTTATGAATGGAAACAACTCAGCGGTCCGGGCCAGGCATTGATAACGGATGGCAAGAGCGCTATTGCGCTCGCTTCGAACCTGGTGGCCGGTACGTATAAATTTGAGCTGCGCGTATGGGGTGATGACTGGGTTCCGAAAGCCACTACAATGACGGTAACCGTGAAAGCTCCGTCAGGTGGCGGTAACGTTTCTCCCGTAGCAAGCGCTGGTACACCCATCACCATCAGCCTGCCCACCAACAGCGCAACCCTTAATGGTTCAGCTTCTTTCGATATTGATGGCAACATTGTATCGTACCAATGGAGCAAGGTGAGTGGTCCTGCGCAATTCAGCATCAGCAACAGCAATGCTGTTACCACAACAGTAAACGGACTGGCGCAAGGAACTTATAAATTCTGCCTGAAAGTAACCGACAATGCCAATGCTTTTAGCTACGACACCATCACCGTGCAGGTAAATCCTCAACCCGCCAACTCTCCCGCAGTGGCGAAGGCTGGTGATGATATCCATATCACGCTGCCCACCAACAGTGTGACTGTTGACGGATCGGCTTCTTACGATGTGGATGGTCCTCTAAAAGCTTACGAATGGAAAAAAATCAGCGGTCCTGCTTCGCACAGCATCGCCAACAGCCGCAGCCTCAAGACAACTGTCAGCAACCTGGTGGAAGGAACTTACAAATTCGAACTGAGAGTTTGGGGCGATGACTGGGTTCCGAAATCAGACACCATTGTAATTACTGTATCGCGCGCCACCGCAGTAGCCGGCGCCATCAGCAACACTACCCTAGCTGTGAATGCAGCCACTACTGAAACTTTGGTTGCAGTGGCCCCGGAGATGAAACTGTATCCCAGTCCTGCCACTTCAGTGATTAACCTGCAATACCAGGATGAATACAAAGGACAGGCAAGTGTTGTGATATATGATATGTCGGGTAAAATTGTGTCATCGATGGGTATTAATAAAGATCAGTCTTTGTTTACACGCACCATCGATGTATCAAACCTGGTTCCGGGCGTATATCACGTGGCTGTGGTGAGCCAGGGTAAGAGGACGCTGGCGAATTTTGTGAAGCAATAGTGGAGTTGAAAATTTCAAATAGCAAATTACAAGAACCATATAAGATTTAAATAGAAAAATAAAAAAGGTAAAGTAAGGAATCGAAAGAAAGGAATGGGCAAGCAAAATTCCAGATGGGGCAACCTGTTTGGAATTTTTGCTAAACTATCAATCCTTCCCAATTTCAGCATGTTAGCTTCTTTTGTTCTTTCAATTTGAAACTTATTTGGTTCTTGTTATATGCCATTTGAATTTCATTCAGGTTTTTCGCAAAACAACGATTTCCCTATCGGAAATCTACTATCAAACCTGACAAAAGATCAAGCATTTCCACGCTATGAACCAATTTCCCAAAGCAGTAATTTCATGGAAGATTTAGCGTTCAACCAATAATTTAACCCTATGAAGACAACTAGTAACCATTCAATCATGCATAGCCATACTTGGCTATTATTATTACGCGAAGCCATACTACGCCAAGTCCTTGCCAAAAGAAGGCGAACCTGACGACCCTATTCTTACCTTTTCCTATTACCCCTTTGACCCTGTAGAAATTTAAGTGACTTAAACCGTAGAGGAACGATTTTCAATGCGATCCTGTACATCGTATTGCTTGCTCCGACAATAACCCAAATCTGTAACACTATGAAAAACCTTTTACTCGGTTTAGCATACCTGGTTATGAGCGTATACGTCAGTGCTCAGCAAGTAGCCAAAGGATTAACTGCCGCCAACGGCACATATATCGGCTTCTATGAATACAAGCCAACCGACTACGACGCCAATCCTACTACTAAATATCCCCTCATTGTGTTCCTCCACGGTATGGGTGAACGTGGCAATGGCACCACGCAGCTCAACCGCGTGTTGAACAATGCCATTCCAAAATATATTAATGGAGGCCACAAAATGCGATTCTTCTGGAATGGCAAGTGGGAAACATTCATCGTATTGTCGCCCCAGTTGAGCGAAACCCACAATACCTGGCAAAACTTTTATGTGGAAGAAATGATCAACTATGCGAAAGCCAACCTGCGCATCGATACCAACCGTATTGCCGTAACGGGATTGAGTCTTGGCGGCGGTGGAGTATGGAGATATGCCACTGGTGACGGCAACGCGCAGAAGCTGAGCTCTGTTGCCGCAATATGTCCAACCTGCGAAAACGCCACCTGGTGTAATCTTGGCAGCAACAACGTACCCACATGGGCATTTCACGCGGTGAACGATCCTACCACGCAGTATAACTGTACTTCAGCCATCATCAATGCGCTGGGCGCCTGCGCGGGCAACCAGGTGAAACCTTATTTCACCCCCTACTCTAGCGGCGGCCACTCCATATGGGATGCAGCCTACGATACCACGCACAACAGGCAAAACCCGAATATATATGAATGGTTTTTGGGACAGAATAAAAGTCTGCCCTACAACAAACGCCCCAAAGCGCATGCGGGAAATAATATCACCATCTCCAGCAATCCCGGTATTGTGACCTTAAGCGCGCTGGGCTCAACCGACGAAGATGGTCAGCTCGTTCGATTTATATGGACCAAAATTTCGGGTCCCTCGTTTGGAAATATCCAAACACCGGTATCAACTAATGGTATTACCACGGTGACCAATCTTACCCAACCCGGTACTTATGTATTTGAAGTGAAAGCAGTGGATGACCGCGCCGATTACAGCACGGCCACCGTTACCGTAACGGTAGTGTCGGGCTCAGTGCCCAATATAGCACCCGTGACTATTGCCGGTCCCGACCGCAGCACCGATATGTCGATCACAACGCTCGACGGCTCTAACTCGTTCGACCCCGATGGCACCATCACCAACTACCAATGGACCAAGATCAGTGGTCCGCCCATTTATAACCTGGCAGGCGCTAATAGCCCCACTCCTACTGTCAGCAACCTGCTGGTAGGCACCTATGAATTTGAATTGCGCACCACCGACAACAGGGGTGCTGTGACGAGCGATACCGTTGTAGTATATTCAGTAGGCACGCCGCTTCCTGTAAAATTGAAAAGCTTTAAAGCCAGCAGCACCGGCTCCGGCGCCGAACTGCATTGGATAACCGAAATTGAAAACGGTAATGATCATTTTGTGGTAGAAAGAAGTGAAGACGGCACCAATTTTACTGCCATCGGTACGGTAAAAGGACAGGGCTATTCAACGGCGCTGCAGGAATATAAATTGACCGATCCGCAACCTGCCACCGGTATTGTTTACTACCGCCTGAGCCTGGTAAGTTTCGATGGCAAGACCAGCCAGTTACAGGTAGCCACCATCACCGGTAAAGCACTGGTGAATTACGGCATCACCTATTTCCCCAATCCTGTGCACAGCAGCCTTACCCTGCAGGTGCGCCAAAAGGAAAAAGGTGTAATGAAAATTAACCTGTACAGTCTCGATGGCAAGCTGCTGAAAGCAAAACAGCTTACCAAGCATGATGAACTGTTCTCGACCTCACTCGACATCCGCGACCTGGGACGAGGTGTGTATATGCTGGAAGTGATTATCAACGACAGGCAACGCGAGACCATGAAGGTCATCAAGCAATAATCAAGGTGAGTTTTGAGTTTATAGTGAGAGAAAGCGGGGCAACCTGCTTTCTCTTTTTTTATGATTATCTGAAAGGCTGATAAAACTTCACGGTACCCAACGCCAGCATCGGCTTATCGCCACCGGTATCTCCATAGCAGTAAATATCGCGGTAATCAGCGAGATTGAATTTCGATGTTATTCTTTCCACTTTCTCCTTACCATGACAATTTCTTCCGGCAATGCGGCCGGTGATTTTACCATCCTTCACTTCCAGTTGCGTAGCTATCAGTTGCAGATGTTGTGAGCGGCACCATTCCCTTATCCAATTTTCGGCCGAGGCAGAAACCACCACAATATCAAAACCATTTTCCTTTAGTTTCTTTATTTCTTCCAATGCTTTGGGCCGAACAAGAGCAGGAATTTCCTTCTGCGCAAACTCATCAGACAGGTTCTGAAAGTCCTGTTCACGCATTTTCCCGAAAAAATATTTTAGTATTAATTCCTTGGTGTATTGGTTGGACACGAGACCCAGCTTCATTGCCACCAGGAAAGGGCTATGCAATAAGAATCCCCAATAGAATTTTGCCTTGCCGTGACGAAATTTGATAATCTCCAGCAAGGTATCTTTTGTGGTAATGGTGCCGTCGAAATCGAAGAATGCAATGCGACCGCTCACAGCTTCATTTTTTTAAACATGAATTCAGGAATATTCCGGATGATGAACATGATCCAGCGCCAGAACCATTTTACGTAGATCACGTTTTTCTTTTTCTGCACGGCCTTGAACACGGCATTGGCCACTTCTTCAGGTTTGGCAGTGAGCAGCGGGGGCAGTTTGAGGTTTTCTGTCATTTTAGTGTACACAAAACCGGGTTGCACGGTCACCACGTGCACGCCTTTATGAAACATGGCATTGCGTAATCCTGAAAGATATGCGGTGAAACCCGCCTTGGCGCTGCCATAAATAAAGTTGCTCTGGCGGCCTCGTTCGCCGGCCACTGAACTGATACCCACGATGGTGCCTTTCTGCAGTTCAGCATATTTTCTGCTGACAACATTCAGAATAGAAACCGCGCCTGTATAATTCGTCTCGATGATTTGCTGGCAATGTTTCCAGTCGGAGCAGGCCGTCTCCTGTTCACCCAACAAACCAAACACGCAGATGGTCACATCAGGCACGCCGGGTAATGTGTTGAAAAACTCCGCATGCGACGTAAAGTTCAGCGCATCAAACTCGTGCACAGTAGCAGCCACATTGTACCGTATAGCAATATCAGATATCAACGGGTTCAGGCGGTGCACATTACGCGCCGCCAGCTGTACAGCGTATCCTTTCGAAGCAAATTTTTTCGCTATGGCCACAGCCATGTCTGAAGCAGCACCTAATATGAGAGCGGTTGGCATTTCGTGTTTCGCGTTTTATAGTTCGGTTTGGGTTACGGGTACCAGGTGGGCCACCTATGACCTGGCCGACCCTGGACCCAGTTTAAATTTCCGGGCTTTCATCCCGGTTCGGTCAACCCCGGGGATGGCTCACCCTCGGGCAGGGGCCACCCTAAGGCAGCTTGCATCAGTTGGTTAGTAATAACCGGTCTGATTGAATCGATTTTATTTTGAAATCCGGGTTGTATTTTTTCACGATCGCTTTGAATTCGTCGAGGCGCGGGTATCCGGCCTGCAGCACTTCAGGTTTCATGCGGGCGTCTTTGCTCATGTAGAGGCGGCCGCCGTATTGCAGTACCACTTTATCCAGCTCGTCGAGAAATTCAAAGAGTCCTTTGCGGACCGGAAAATCCAATGCCAGGGTATAGCCTTCCGATGGGAAAGATATGAGGCTGTCTTGTTTTCCGAATACTTTCAACACGGCCAGGAAAGAGCCGAGACCTTTATCACTGATGCGATTCAATATATCGATCAGTCCTTGTTTGGCATGAAGCGGCAATACAAACTGGTATTGCACGAAACCCTTTTTACCATAACCACGATTCCAGTGCAGTATGGCATCGAGCGGGTAAAAGAATGGTTCATACGAAACAATATTGTTGATTTCCTTCTTCAGGTTTTTGCCGTAATAGAAGAAATTGAAGAGTTTAATGGTGAAAGAATTCAATACCCAGCTGGGCAGGTTGAAAGGGAAAGTAATTTGTTTTTTCTTCGGCAGCTTCAGCGGATCTTTCTTTTTGCTCTCAGGAAGTTCTTCCACCTTAGCGTGCTCGCCCAGTATCAGGATGCTGCGGCCAAAACCTTTTCCTTTTTTCAAACAATCGATCCAGGCCACCGAGTAAGTATAGTGTTTGTATTTTTCAAACAACTCGATGATCTCTTCGAGGTTTGCCGCCTTGACCTGTTTTTGTTTGATATAAGAAGACTCGATTTTTTTCAGCCTGAATTTTACCCTGGTGATCATACCTGTGAGGCCCATACCACCGCAGGTGGCTTCGAACAAATCGGGGTATTGCGTGGGTGAACAGGTGACCAGTTCGCCGCTGGCCAGCATAATGTCCATTTCCACGATATGATTGCTGAACGAACCATCTACGTGGTGATTTTTCCCATGCACATCGCTACCTACTGCGCCGCCCACCGTGATGAATTTGGTGCCGGGGGTGACGGGTAAGAACCAGCCTTTGGGGACAATTACTTCCAGTATCTGGTCGAGGGTAAGTCCGCTCTGGCATTCAAAAATGCCGTTTACAGTATCGAAGGAAAGTATTTTGTCGTACTTCAGGGTGTTGATCGTCTCATGGGCCAGCGATGCATCTCCATAGCATCGTCCGTTGCCGCGGGGAATAAATTGTTTGCTTTCTTTAATGATACGGGATAACTGGTCATCGAAGCTGAAAAGTTTTTCTTCCGACTCCATGACGGGGTAATTTCCCCAGTTTGCGATTTCTTTCTTCATCACTCCACAAAGTTTTTAGTGCGACGTAATTGCTCCTGTTTGATTATTTGAACACAGTCACGTCTTTCATATACAATATGAAATAGAAACTGCCAATCCAAAGCAGGATGGTAAGCTGGATAAATCGGTCTTTATACAGGATCTCGGTGGGTGAACCCGCTTTATTCTGCACCATGGTGATCTGCAAATAGCGCATCACGCCGGCGATCACGAATAAAGAGGTATAATATAAACGGTGTCCGAATTCATTGTACAGCGCGCCGGACACGGTATAGTTGATATACGAGACGATCAGGATAGCGCAAAATAGTCCAAGCAGGGTATTAAGAAATTCCAGGCTATACCCTTTGATGGCTTTCCTTACTTCGGTGCCGGTATTTACTTTCAGCACCACATCGTCGCGGCGCTTGGCGATGGCCATAAACAGCGCCAGCAGGAAGGTCATAATGATCAGCCACTCGGTGGTATGTATATCGCCCAGCACGGCGCCGGCCTTTACCCGCAGCACAAATCCCGACGCCAGCACCAGTATGTCTACGATGCTCCAGTTTTTTACCCCAAAACTGTAGGCCAGGTTCAACACGTAATACAATCCGGCTATGAACAAGAACTTCAGCGATTCATCGAGCAGGTAGCTGAGCAAAAACCCGGCTGTAAAAAGCACGACGGCGATGGCCAGCCCGGTGCCTTTTTTCACCTTGCCCGAGGCCAGGGGCCTGTTGCGTTTCACGGGATGCTTGCGGTCGTCCTCAACGTCCCTATAATCATTTATAATATATATACTGCTGGCTAAGAACGAGAAAGCAAAAAATCCTCCTATCATCAGTAAGAACTGCTCTTTGAAGCTGGCTGGATCAAAGAGCTTGCCCGCAAAAAACGAAGGAATGAACAGGAAGAGGTTTTTTGCCCAATCTTTCGGCCGCAACAGTTTAATATGATCGCGCATTCTGCATATTTAAATTAATGAACCGCGCCACAAGATACTGCACATTAGTGTTTAATGCAATACCACGGAGCGGTGGCTCACCCTCGAGGGTACGGCCACCCCTGGCCAGAGGATTCCCCCGGCTTCGGGTTTGGAGTTATGGGATGAGTGCCCGATATTGGCCCCCAAATCGGGAAGACCTGGTTGGTTATAAGGGAAAAGTTGCAGATATCCTGCACCCGAATCCCGGAACGCCAAACCGGAAACCCGGAAGCCGAAACACCAAACCCGAAACAATGAAAAGACTGCTCAATTATGGTGAAATCCTGATCATTGTTGTGATTGCCCTGGCGCCCGTGTTTGCCAGATTTCCCTACCGCATCAATATTTTCCTGAGCTGGGAAGGGGCCTACCGGATGGCTGACGGACAAATGCCGTACAGGGATTTTGGAACGCCCGTGGGGTACATGTACTGGGTGATACCGGCCATGTTCTTCAAAATATTTGGGCCGCAGCTGATTACGCTGGTGAAAGCACAGGCATTTATAAATATACTTTCGGGACTGGCCTTCAGGTCCATTTTTAAGAACCTGCAGGTTCATTACGGAATCAGGTTTGTGGCCGTGCTGGTGTTTTGCCTTTCTTATTCCTTTTTCAATTACTGGCCCTGGTATAATCATACCGTAATAGTGTATGAGTTTATAGCACTGGCCTTCCTGACTAAATTTCTTTTCTCGTCGCAAACCAGGTGGCAGTATGCCTGGCTGGTGTTGTCGGGCGTATTTGTGTTTTTCTCGTTTTTCACCAAGCAGGATGGCGGCGGACTGGCCTTCCTGATATGCGGCGCTTTACTGCTGTATACGGCACTGGTAGATAAGAAGTGGAAACACCTGTTGATCTTCGTGGGCTCGTTTGTACTCACCGGCCTCATCCTCATTTTGCCGCTGCTGAAGTATGAGTTTGGATATTGGTTCAACTACGGCCAGCCACCGCATAGTTCTCGCATGAGCATCGGCGATATATTGAAAGAGTTCCTGAGCGGATCGCAGTGGTTGAAGTTTTACATCATGATCATTGCCGTGCTGCTGATGGTAGCCATCAAAAGCTGGAAAGAGTTTTGGGAAAACAGGAAGCTGATGATTTTCACATTGCTCACACTGGGCATATTGGCCGAGGCGGCTATTTTCCAGGTGACGAGCTATGTGCCGGTGGACAACAATATTTTCTTCCACAGTTTTGCCTTTGTGTTTATCCTCTCCATGCTTTCCATGCTGTTGCCCATTTCATTCGATAGCTGGAAACCGGTAATCATATGCACGGCAGGCGTAATGCTCTGGTGGAGCCAGGTGTATTGGAAGTATATTGAAAGATTTGTCATAAAACCGGGCGGTGAGACATATACTTATAATGAGCACAATGGGTATAAGTATGCTGATGTGGTGAATAAGAACACCTATATGATCGACCTCGATACCACTGATATTCCTTTAAATGAATGGCGGGTGCCCAACCTGAAATCATTTGCGAAAATTATGGTGCCCAACCCCACCGCCGACGGCATCGAGCGCCTGATGAATATGGACCTGGTGAAAAATGCGAAAGAGAAAGACCTGAAAGTGCTGAATATGTCCGAGCTCACCCCGCTGGCGGCAGAGGTGCCTTTCAAACTCGAAACCGGTCCCTCCTACCCGCTCTGGTTTCACAAGGGCGTGGGAATGTTCGATAAACAAACCGACATGTTTATTGACCGCATAAAAAACAACTATTACGACCTGGTAATTTTCGAATACATTCCTTACCTCAATAATTTTTATCCTTTCACAATCCGTGAGGCGCTGCAGCAGTATTATGAAAAGGTGGATACATTCACCGCGCCGCGCAAGCCGGCAACCGACGCGTGGGTGGAGGTGTATGTGAGGAGAAATTCACAATAACCGATACCTGTTTTGTCCTTTATTTTGTCTCAAAATATTCCGCCATCAGCACCGCCACGTCCATATTATCCAATCCCATCGAATACCTTAAGGGCATTGGCCCGCAACGCGGCGACCTGCTTAAGAAAGAACTGTCCATTTTTACGTGGAAAGATCTGCTGGAACATTTTCCTTATCGTCATATCGATAAGACAAAAGTCAGTCTCATTCGCGATATCACTCCTCTTACAGAATACATCCAGATTGCTGCCAAACTGATCAGCCTCGATACTTTGGGTGAAAGACGCGGACGCCGGCTGGTGGCTGAGGTGCGCGACGCCTCGGGATCGCTGGAGCTGGTATGGTTCCAGGGCATTCAGTGGATACAGAAAATGCTGGTGCCGGGACAAACCTACCTTATCTACGGCCGCGTGAGTTTCTTCCAGTCGAAACCGCAGATCACTCATCCCGAGATGGAGATTTATGAGCCGCAAAAAGCTGATGGCAAGGATTACCTGGAGCCGGTTTATCCCAGCACAGAAAAACTCAAGGCACGCGGTCTTGGTGGCAGGCAGATTGCTAAACTAACCCGCACCCTTTTCGCGTCGTTGCGCGAACACGATATTCCCGAAAACTTACCCGAGCCCATACGCAAAGCCTTACACCTGGTACCCCGGTACCGGGCATTTTGTGATGTTCATTTTCCACCCAGTATTGACGCGCACCAGAAAGCTTTGCAAAGGCTGAAGTTTGAGGAATTCTTTATCGCCCAGTTGCGCATGGGTTTGGTAAAAATTCAGCGGCACCGTTATTCCAAAGGTGTCCTATTCGGACAGGTGGGTGAATTGTTTAACCGTTTTTATAAAGATTACCTGCCTTTTGAACTCACCAATGCGCAAAAAAGAGTGATCAAAGAGATTCGAAAAGATATGGGCAGCGGCCGGCAAATGAACCGCCTGCTGCAGGGAGATGTGGGTAGCGGAAAAACGATCGTAGCATTACTCGTTCTGCTGCTGGCGGTTGACAATGGTTACCAGGGTTGCCTGATGGCTCCCACCGAAATACTGGCGCAGCAACACTACAAGAGCATTACCGGGCTGCTGAAAGATTTACCGGTCTCGGTCAGACTGCTTACCGGTTCCACAAAGGCAAAAGACCGCAAAATTATTTTGCACGGTTTGGCGGAAGGCAGCCTGAATATCATTATCGGCACCCACGCCCTGCTGGAAGATACCGTGCAATTCAGAAAACTGGGGGTAGCGATTGTTGACGAACAACATCGTTTTGGCGTGGAACAAAGGGCGCGGCTTTGGCAAAAAGCAACTATACCCCCGCACATACTGGTAATGACCGCCACACCCATTCCGCGCACCCTGGCCATGACTGCTTATGGCGACCTGGATTACAGCGTAATAGACGAATTACCTCCCAACCGTAAACCTGTTTTAACCGTACATAGATATGAAACAGCACGGCACCAGGTAATGGACTTTATTCGTAAAGAAATTGATAAGGGAAGACAGGCCTATATCATCTTTCCTTTGATTGAAGAATCGGAGAAACTGGATTATGAAAACCTGATGCGTGGTTATGAAAATGTGAAAGCATGGTTTCCCGAACCGAAATTCTGGATAAGTATGGTGCATGGACGGCAAAGCGCCGATGTGAAGGAAACAAACATGCAACGGTTCAAGACGGGTGACACCCAGATAATGGTTTCAACTACAGTAATTGAAGTGGGTGTGGATGTGCCAAATGCCAGCGTGATGGTGATTGAAAGTGCAGAAAAATTTGGTTTGTCACAATTGCACCAGTTACGGGGGAGAGTAGGCCGTGGAAGCGAAAAAAGCTTTTGCATTTTATTAACAGGCACTAAGCTGAACAATGAGGCGAGAGAAAGGTTAAAAATCATGACCGCTACCAATGATGGGTTCAAGATCGCGGAAAAGGACCTGGAGCTTCGTGGTCCCGGCGATATTGAGGGAACAAGACAAAGCGGTATGTTGAATTTTAAGCTGGCGAGCATCGTTGAAGACAGAGCTTTACTGGAAAAAGCCAAACTGGCAGCAGAAAAGCTGCTGGAAACCGATCCGGACCTTAGTTCGGCAGATAATTTGCAACTAAAAGTATACCTGCAATCACTCCAGGGTAAGACTGCCTGGAGTAAGATATCGTAATAATACCAGGCTAAACAGCGTTTATTCGAAGTAAAATCACGTAAAATCTATAAATCAGAAATCTTGGGCAGGAAAAGTGTAATAATAGTTACCCTAGTGTTGATTGCTGCAATAAGCACCTACGCTCAAGGCGGACCTTCCACCTTTGAGTTGGTTGAGAATAAGGGACAGTGGGACGACCGCGTGCAGTTTAAAGGCGAAATGCCTTCCGGCGATTTTTATTTACATAAAAATGGTTTTACCGTAGTTCAGTTTCATACCGGCGACCTCGAAAGGTTCATGAGGCGTCATCATGGTTTGGAAGATCTCGCGGGCAAAAGTGGTGGCGTGTATGGATTGCCCGGGCAAATTGACAAATCAAAAGATCCTGCGCAAATTAACAGCGTGCGCGCGCATGCTTACCGCGTGCATTTCGTGAATAGTAATGGCAATGCCGAAGTGGTGCCCGACAAAATGATTGATGACAACACCAACTATTTTATCGGCAACGATCCATCCAAGTGGGCACGCAAGGTGCGCACCTTCCAGGCAGTCACTTACCGGAATATTTATCCCAATATCGATGTACGTTATTATTCAGAAGGCGGCCGCCTGAAGTACGATTTTATCATTCATCCCGGCGGCGACGTGAATAATATTCTCATGCGCTACGAAGGCGCCGATAAATTATCGATTAAAAACCGTGAGCTGATCATCAAAACATCGGTGGGCGACCTGAAAGAATTGTATCCTTACTCATACCAGTTCGATAATATGAAAGGAAGATCACCGGTAAACGCTTCGTATGAACTGGTGGATAGCAAAACAGTTCGTTTTCGTGTTGGCGCCTATTCCAAAACCAGCACCCTGGTGATCGACCCCACGTTGATATTCTGTTCTTTCACGGGCAGCCGTGTGGGCCAATGGGGTTTTACTGCTACGCCCGGACCTGATGGTTCATTGTACTCAGGCGGTATTGTTTTCGGCAGCGGCTTCCCTACCAACAACGGTGCCTTCCAGGAATCGTTCCAGGGCGGCGGTAAGGATATCGGCATTTTTAAATTCACTCCCAATGGGCGCAACCGTGCCTATGCCACCTACATCGGTGGCAACGGCAATGAATACCCGCACAGCCTTATCTGCGATCCGATGGGCAACCTGGTAGTGATGGGCCGCAGCTATAGCAGCAACTATCCTGGCACCACTGAACTGGTGGATGGTGGGGGTAATGGCGATATTATTGTTACCAAACTCAATGCCGATGGTTCAAACATTATCGGTTCACTGCGCATCGGTGGCAGCGGCCAGGATGGCGTGAACGTGGCTGACCAGCAGGAAAATAGCGGAGCCGGTGTACAATCTACTATGCGCTTTTATGGCGACGACTCCCGAAGCGAAGTACAGCTGGATGCCGCGGGAAATATTTACGTGGCCGCACAAACGAAGAGTCCGCGTTTTCCCAAAACAGCCGGTCGTTTTCAACCCTCCCCTGCCGGCGCACAAGATGGCGTGGTGATAAAAATCAATCCCACCTGTACTTCTGTCATCTGGGCCAGCTTTCTCGGCGGCGATGGTGACGATGGCGCTTTCGTGATCGGCGTTCGTCCCAGCACCAACGAAATTTATGTGGCCGGCTCCACTACCAGCCGCAACGTGGCGCACAGCAAGGCTGGCGCTTACCAACCCACTTACCAGGGCGGTAACGCCGATGGTTTTATGGCGCGCATCAGCAACGATGGTACGCAGCTCATCAACTGGACCTACATGGGCACTCCGGCATTCGATGCTATATATGGTATCCAGTTCGACCGCAACAGTATTCCCTATGTCATGGGGGTGAGTGAAGGCAACTGGCCCGTTCAAAATGCAGCCTGGAGTGTACCCAACTCAAAGCAATTTATTGCTAAAGTGGAGCCCGATCTTTCAGGGTTTATTTATTCTACCGTGTATGGCAGCGGCGCTTCAAAACCCAATATTTCTCCTGTAGCTTTCCTGGTTGACCGCTGCGAAAATGTGTACGTATCTGGCTGGGGCGGGTGGATTGTACCCAACGGCAATTCATATAACATGGCCGGCACTGCGGGTATGCCTACCACACCCGACGCCATCAAATCGGTTACTGATAATCGGGATATGTATTTTATCGTGATCAAGAAAGATGCCTCCGACTTGCTTTACGGCACTTTCTTTGGTCAGAGCGGCGGCGAAGGCGAGCACGTGGATGGTGGCACCAGCCGCTACGATGAAATGGGTGTGATATACCAGGCCATATGCGCTAACTGCTATGGCAGTCAGCAGGGACCAATCACTTCTCCCTTCCCTACCACGCCGGGCGTGTGGGGACCGGTAAACGGAACCAATGGCGCGGAATGTAACCTGGCCGTTGTGAAACTTGCCTTCAACTTTGCAGGTGTGGGTTCAGGTCCGAAAGTATTTATTAACGGCGCTTACGATACCGTGGGCTGCGTTCCCTTTGAGGCGGAATTCCGCGACACCATTCGCAATGCAAAAAAATATATCTGGAACTTTGGCGATGGCAGCCCTGAAGTAGAATCCACCGATTTTAGCATAAAGCATACTTATACCGACGTAGGTACTTATACCATACGCCTCATAGCAATCGACTCTACCAGCTGTAATATTTCCGACACTGCCTACCTCACGCTGCAGGCGCGCGATGATGAAGCGCTTGTCGATTTCAGTATGCGCAAGGTGGGAGGCTGCGATGTATTGAACTATGAATTTACCAACCTCTCAACGCCACCGGCAGGCCGATCATTTCACGATAAAAGCTTTATATGGGATTTCGGTGATGGTACGCGCGTCACCACCGGGTTGGGTACCGTAACGCATCCCTATGATTTGCCCGGTACATACGTGGTAAAACTCATTCTGGCAGATACCGGGTTCTGTAACTCGCCCGATTCTGTAGTGCGAACTTTCAATATTGCCGCAAACGTTGTTGCGCGCATTTACCTCGACACCCCAGGCTGTGCGCCTTATACCGCGCAATTCTACAGCACTTCACTGGGTGGTCATGACTTCTTCTGGGATTTTGGTGATGGCACCACCTCCACAGAAATGAACCCGCAGAAATTCTATAGTACCACCGGTCAATACACCGTTAAACTGGTAGCGGTGGATACAAACACCTGTAACAAGACAGACTCGACCACGTTTACCTTTTGGGTGCATCCAAAACCATTTGCTGAATTCTATACCACGCCCGTGCCACCCCAAAACAATACGCCAACGGTCTTCCATAATCAATCCACCGGCGGCGTAAGGTATAAATGGTACTTTGGCGATGGCGACAGTACCATCACGAATAGTATGGATACGGTGTTGCACCAGTACAACGAAACCGGTACTTTCTATGCGCAATTGATCACCTATAATGAATTTGGGTGTACCGACACGGCGGAACATGAAGTGCAGTCGCTGATAACGCCATTGCTCGATGTGCCGAATGCTTTCACGCCGGGAAGATTTGGACAAAACAGCACCATCAAGGTGCATGGTTTTGGCATCGCCCGCATGACCTGGCGCATTTATAACCGCTGGGGGCAGGTGGTGTATGAATCAAATAACCGTAAGGCGGGCTGGGATGGCACTTACAAAGGCCAGCCACAACCCATGGATGTATATGCTTATACCCTGGATGTAGAATTTACCGATGGCACCAGGATAAGAAAAACGGGCGATATTACGTTGATTCGTTAACTGGTGAACCTGGAGGCAGCTTAATATGTTAACAAAGCTATAACACGTTATCAGGCCCTTTATTTGTCAACTTGTTAACGCATTTACCCGTACCCTTGATACAGCGATATTGAAAACGTAACTTAGAGGAAGGGGACAACAAATGAAAAAGAAAATTTACCAGGGCTTACTGATGCTGATCAGCATGGCGGCTTGCACAGGGTTAAGAGCGCAGGATTTTCATTTCTCGCAATGGTGGAACTCGCCTTTAACGACCAATCCCGCCAATACAGGTTTTATTCCTGACGCCGACTATCGCATCGGCGCCAACTACCGCAATCAGTGGTCCTCCGTAATGAGTGTCCCCTACAAGACTATGAGTGTCTGGGGCGATGCACAGGTGTTTCGCGATCGTATAGAAAGCGGATGGATGGGACTGGGCGGCGTGATATTGCGCGATGCGGCGGGTTCGGGCGGACTTACTTCCACCAAAATATATTTGTCGGCAGCCTACCACCAGATGCTGGGTGTTGCGCACCTTTTATCGGCAGGTTTCAACGTGGGCTGGGCCAACAAGCGCATCAACCAGGCCAATTTGAAATTTCCCGACCAGTTCGATGGAAGATTTTTCGACTCCAACCTCCCCACTTCCGTAGTGCTGGATAATCCCAGTGTGAATTATTTCGACGTGCAGGTAGGTCTCAACTATGCTTATTTCCCCACCGAAAACTTATATGTCAATGGCGGCATCTCGGCCTGGCATTTGAACAGGCCCCGCGAGTCATTCTTTTCAACTGATATTTCAGGATATGACTCACGCATACAACCACGTTACAATGCCTTCCTGAATGTGAGCTACAAGTTGAGTGATATGGTCATCATCAACCCGATGGCCTATTATTCGCAACAGGCAAAATCGAATGAACTGGTTGGCGGAGCCACCATCCAATACAACCTGTCGGGCGATGGAGAATCGCAGTTGTATGGCGGACTGGTATATCGCGCAGGCGATGCATTTATACCGATGGTGGGTTTTGAATGGAAAAACATCAAGCTGATGTTTACTTATGATGTGACCACTTCATCTCTCAAAAACTATAATAATGGCCGCGGCGCCTGGGAATTTGCGCTGCTGCGTCATGGTTTTTATAATGAATATACGCGTGACAGGACATCCATCTGTCCAAAATTTTGATACTAAAACTGATTATATACCCTAAACGATAATCCAGCCCATTTGTCGTTTCAGGTACGTAATTAAAATAAGACTAACATTGGTTGCAAGAAGCCTGATCTATCTGCTTTTATTGTTTGCTCCGCTTGCGGCCTGGTCGCAGAGTGGCGCTACCACTTTTGAGTTTATCGAGAACAAAGGCCAGTGGGATCAACGCGTTCGTTTTATGGGCCAATTGCCCAGGGGTGAGTTTTATCTTCATAACAACGGCTTTACCGTCACCATGCACAACGAGAAAGACCTGATGAAGCTGATGAGGCATCATCACGGACACGGTGATGGCGGAGCCACTGCTACAAAAGCAACCAAACGAAAAGGCAAATCGGGCAATACCATCGACCCCGGCGATAATCCTGCTCCGCCCGATGGCCACACCGTGCATTCACACGCTTACCGCGTAACATTTGTGGGAGCCAATGAATCGGCGGAAGTCGCCCCCGACAAGATCGTTCCTTCATACAACAACTATTTTATCGGCAATGACCCATCCAGGTGGGCGAGGAATGTGAAGCTATACCAGGCCATCACGTATAAAAATGTTTACCCCAATATTGATGTCCGTTATTATTCTGAAGCAGGTTCACTCAAATATGATATCATCGTTCACCCCGGCGGCGATGTCGATAAGATAGCGCTGCGCTATGAAGGCGTTGACAAGTTACAGTTGAAAAATAACGAGCTCATCATAAAGACTTCCGTAGGTGATGTGAAAGAATTGTATCCTTACTCTTATGAATTTGAAGCGAAGTCGGGAAAAAAAGAGATCGCATGCTCTTATGTGCTCGATAAGGATAATACAGTTCGTTTTCGTCTGGCAAACCGCAATCCAAACGCAACGCTGATCATAGATCCTACGCTGATCTTTTCTTCATTCACACGCAGCACCGCCAACAACTGGGGCTTTACCGCCACTTATGGGCCCGATGGTTCCGTGTTTGCCGGTGGTATCGTTTTCAGTCCGGGTTTTCCCACCAGTCCCGGTGCTTATCAAACCGGTTTTACCGGCGGCGGTGGCAAGGGAGTGGATATCGGCATTATGAAATTCTCCCCCGATGGCCGCAACAGGGTGTACGCTACTTACCTGGGTGGCAACAACGACGATCTGCCGCATAGCCTTGTTGCCGATGGGGCCGGCAACCTGGTGATGCTGGGAAGAACTTACAGCAGCGATTATCCCACTAAATCGCCGCGCGTAGGCCCGGGTGGCGGTTGTGATATCATAGTCACTAAGCTGAATGCCGCCGGCTCCGACCTGATCGGTTCCATGATCATTGGCGGCAGTGGCGATGATGGCGTCAATATCACAGACCAGTTTAAGAGCGGCAACGACGAGGCTATATCATTGCTGCAGAATTACGGCGACGACTCACGCAGCGAAGTGATACTCGACGCCGCCAACAATATTTACGTGGCTGCGCAAACGCAGTCGGGCAATTTCCCGGTGGTTGGCAATGTTTTCCAGGATAAACTGAGTGGGAAGCAGGATGGCGTGGTAATGAAAATTAACCCCAATTGCAATGCGGTTTTATGGAGTAGCTACCTGGGTGGCGAGGAAGATGATGCAGCCTTTGTGCTGGCGCTGCACCCGGGCAGCAACAACCTATATGTGGCGGGCGGCACTTTCAGCGATGGGCTCTTTTCCCAACCGAGTCCTGGAGTAATTCAGAGTACCCGCGCAGGCCAGGCCGACGGCTATATAGCCGTGATCAGCAACGACGGCAGTCAACTGGTCCGGGGCACTTACCTGGGCACTACTTCTATGGATATTATTTATGGCATACAATTCGACCGCAACGGTTTTCCTTATATAATGGGTGTGAGCCGTGGAGGCTGGTGGGTGATCAATGCGAACTTTAAAAATGACGGATCCAAACAATTTGTATCCAAATTGGAACCCGATCTTTCTGCATTTGTGTATTCCACCGTGTTTGGCAGCGGCGCGCCCAAACCGAATATTTCCCCCGTAGCATTCCTGGTTGACCGTTGTGAAAATGTGTACGTGTCTGGCTGGGGCGGGTGGATTCAACCCGGTGATGATCCGTATGACCTGGCGCTTACAACCGGAATGCCTGTCACCCCCGACGCCATAAAATCGACTACAGATGGCCGTGATTTCTATTTTATGGTAATAAAAAGAAATGCCGAAAGCTTATTGTACGGCAGCTTTTTTGGACAGGATGGCGGCTATGGCGAGCATGTGGACGGCGGCACGAGTCGTTTTGATGAGCAGGGTGTGATCTACATGGCCATCTGCGCCAACTGCTATGGCAGTAATAGTCCTGTTCCGCTAACGAGTCCCTTCCCCACTACGGCAGGTGTTTGGGGACCCGTGAATCCCACGGGCAACGATGGTTGCAACCTGGCCGCGGTTAAAATTTCCTTCAATTTTGCGGGCGTAGGTTCGGGACCAAAACCATATGTCGGCAATACACACGATACTGTAGGCTGCGTGCCCTTCACGGTTACTTTCCGCGATACGGTACGCAACGCGAAAAAATATATCTGGAATTTCGGTGATGGCTCACCCGATGTAGAAGGCGACTTTGAAGTTTCGCACACTTACACGCAGGTAGGAACCTATGTGATCAGGCTGATTGGTATTGACAGTAGCACCTGCAATATTGCCGACACCGCTTATACAACTGTGTATGTGCGCGACGACTACGCTCCTGTGGCCATGGATGTCATCAAGCTCGATCCGTGCGAAGAATTGAAATATTCTTTCCGGAATCTTTCTGTACCTGCATCGGGTAAGGCATTCGGCGACTCCAGTTTTATCTGGGATTTCGGCGACGGCACCACCAGGTATGCGGGCATCAACCCGGTAGAGCATTCCTATGCTGCGCCGGGTCAATATACGGTACGGCTGATCATGGTGGATACCAATTTCTGCAATGCCCCCGATACGGCATCACGGCTCCTGGGCGTGTCTGCCGTGGCCGATGCGCGCATCAACCCGCCACCACCAGGTTGCGTGCCTTATTCTGTTGCTTTTGACAACGTTTCTACAACGGCCCAGGAGTATCACTGGGACTTCGGTGATGGCACTACTTCCACCGAAATGAACCCCGTACATATATACAGCAATGTTGGAAAATACACTGTGAAACTGGTCATCGTTGATTCCAACACTTGCAACATTACCGACTCTGCGTTGGTGGAAGTGGTCGTGAATCCGCAGCCTAATGCGCAGTTTACCACAACGCCGGTGCCGCCAACGGTGAACACGCCCACCATTTTCTATAACCTGTCAACCGGCGGCGTAAGGTATAAATGGATTTTCGGTGATGGTGACAGCACAATTAAGACCACCACGGATACCGTTAAACATCAATACAACGAAACCAACACTTACCAACCCTGCCTGATCGTGTACAATGAATTTGGATGTACCGATACGATATGCCACGATGTGCAGGCACTGATCGATCCCCTCATGGACGTGCCCAATGCCTTCACCCCCGGCCGTGGCGGGCAGAATTCCATCATCCGTGTGGAAGGTTTTGGTATTGCACGTATTACCTGGCGAATCTACAATCGCTGGGGCCAGTTAGTCTTCGAAACCACCAACCGCAAAACCGGCTGGGACGGCACCTATAAAGGCCAGCCGCAACCAATGGATGTATATGCCTATACGCTTGATGTAGAGTTTGTGGATGGTCGCAAGACGCGCAAGACAGGCGATATAACGCTGATACGGTAAGGGGGCTACGCACAATTCTTGCATGCAATTGGCAGCAAAAGGCATGCTGATTGTTGCCCGAATTGATCTCCTAAGCGCGAACCCGCTGGAAAATACTGGGAATACCAAAAAGATCGAGGGCGTAATGCTAAGAACCCTGTGGTTGCCTGGAGAGTATGTTGAGCAGGAATTGATGACGCTGGAGAAAAAATGAGAAGTATCTTCTCCGCTTTAGCGATGCTGCTCGTATATAGCAGACTTAACCACGCTCTGCAGTTGCTGTACCTCCGCCTCGCTCAACAACGGCGAATTTGCTGCACCTACCGCATCATTTAACTGCTGCTCTGTGCGAATACCCACAATGGCTGAAGCGATCGCCGCGTTGTGCAATACCCAGCGAATAGCAGTCTGTGCCGCACTCCTGCCCTTTCCGGATATTTTCCTAACCGTATCAGCCACTGCTGATACCTGTTGGCTGGAATAATTGAGAAATGCTTCAGCAGGTTTATCTACCAACAAACCTTTTGCCACAGGTCCGCGTGCCAATACGCCGATATTATTTTCCTTCAACAAGGGCAAACAGGTTTCTTCGGGTCTTCTGTCGAGCAGGCTGTATTGCATCATCACGCTCACGATATGGGAGCGCTTCACGTATTCGCGTATAACATTAGGCCTGATTGATGAAATACCGTAATGCCTGATCTTTCCCTGCTTTTTTAATAATTCAAACACATTGATGATATCATCGATCGGGTCGTCGATGGTGCCGCCGTGCAATTGATAGAGATCGATATAATCTGTTTGAAGCCGCCGCAGACTTCCTTCCACGCTTTGCAATATATACTCGGGTCGCGGGTCCCAGTCGAATCCACTGCCGTCGGCGCGCCAGCGATTTCCCACTTTGGTGGTAATGATTACTCTATCGCGCATGCCCGCGAAAGCTTTGCCTACTGTTTCTTCGTTGAAACCTTTCTGATACAAATCGGCTGTGTCGAAAAAGTTGATTCCCATTTCTACCGCCTGGTGTAACAATCTGGCGTTTTGTGCATGATCATTACCGAGCGACATGCACCCAAAGCCGATTTCACTGATCTTTAACAATGATCGGCCTAATTCCTGATAATTCATGGCCCGAAGTTCCGTTTTTATCGCGTTCAACGCAACCGAACGGGAGTATCCTTGGTAAACAACATTTTTAAAATCAATTTCCTGACATGACCTTAAAAACTGTGTTGACGCTACTGACCATTCATGTAGTAGTCCTGATCTCGTGTAGCAAAAAAGACAAAAGCTTCGAAAACCCTCACGAACTCCCCAACCTGGGCAATAGCAATACAAGTTATGGATGGCAATACGTAAGTAATTCCACCAATTTTAACGGCTGCATCGATACTGCCTATACGCATACCGCTGCAGACGTCACAGTACTAACCGTAGAAGGCACCGATTCCAATGGCAATGCATTCCTGATGGCGCTAGGTTCTCCTGATGGCAATCTTGCACCCGGCACCTATTCAGAAATCGAGGGCGCTGGTATGGTTGTCACCGACAAAGAAGGCAACTCATTTTATTCAAAATCGATGACCATCAAAATCAACAGCATCAGCAGTTCCGACGTGGCGCTTGAATTCAGCGGCAACTTCACCGATGATCCGTCCACAAATAATACTTCCTTCAGCATTACGAGTGGAAAGCTGAATGCAGTAATTGGTGGCGACTCACCGTGCAACTAGTTTAAGCCGGGAATTTTCATCGCGCGGCTTGAGAGAGTAAGCCCGGAATTCTCATCGCTCGGCCCGTGCGTTTAAGCCCGAATCCCCCTATGCGGCCTGCAAGCCTAAGCTCTGAATTCTCATTGCGGGGCTCGCAAGATCGCCACTGAGTGTGCACCCGAGAATGATGCGCACAAATACGGGTACACTGGTGCAATGACCAGGTTCATATGCTTGCACGCACAAAATTCCCCACGCGGGCTGGCCTTTAACTAAGTGCTCAGCCCGCAGTGGCACAATAAGCATCTTTCCCCACTTAATCCTATTTTTGCCTCTCTACAAAACACACCAAAACTATGATCGCAGTAAAAGGTTATGCGGCAAAGGATGCGAAGTCTCCTTTGGAACCGTTTTCATTCGAACGAAGAGATCTGCGTCCCAATGATGTTCACATCGAAATACTCTATTGCGGTGTTTGTCACTCCGATATTCACCAGGTGCGCAATGAATGGGGCGGCTCTATTTATCCGATGGTACCCGGTCACGAGATCGTTGGCCGCGTGAAAGCGGTTGGCGAAAAAGTGACAAAGTTCAAGCCCGGCGATATAGCAGCCGTTGGTGTGATGATCGAAACCTGCAACAACTGTAAACCCTGCAAAAACGGCCTCGAACAATATTGCGTTGAAGGTTTTACCGATACTTATAACGCCATCGAGCGCGATGGCAAGACTGTCGCAATGGGCGGCTATTCCACAGAAATAGTCACCGACGAAAAATTCACTCACCTGGTCCCCGCGGGCCTCGACCTGGCGGGTGTGGCCCCGTTGCTTTGCGCCGGCATCACCACTTACTCGCCACTCCGCTATGCCAAGGTAGGCAAAGGCGTAAGGACAGCAGTCGTGGGCCTGGGTGGTCTCGGGCATATGGCCGTAAAGTTTGCCGCATCCTTTGGTGCTGAGGTAACTGTGCTCAGCACATCGCCTTCAAAAGAAGCCGACGCGCGCAGACTGGGTGCGCATCATTTTGCGTTGACCACCGACCGCGATACAATGAAAAAACTCGACAGCAGTTTTGATGTGATAATCGACACACTATCGGCCAATCACGATTTCAATCCCTATCTCGACCTGCTGGATCTGGATGGCAGGCTGATGGTGGTGGGCCTGCCCTCGGAACATTCGAAAGCCAGGACACACAAACTCACCAGGAATCGCCGCAGTATAACGGGTTCCACGATTGGCAGCCTGGCCGAAACACAGGAGATGCTTAACTACTGCGCCCAACATAATATTGTAGCAGACGTAGAAGTCATCCCTATCCAAAAGATCAATGAAGCTTACGATCGCATGCTCAGAAACGATGTGAAATATCGCTTCGTTATCGACCTGGCCTCATTGAAACAATAGATCAACACAGCATTTCATCAAGGATCCGCTGCCGGATATCTAAATACCCTGGACAGGTTTGAAACGCCTGATAGTTTTGAGTCAAAATCGAAGCTATCATGCGTTTTCATTTTACACTGGTGCTATTGTGCGCTTGCGCAATGAGCAGCGCCCAACAGATTCGCGGAAAAGTCCTTGATTCCGCCACCAGGCAACCACTGCCGCTGGTAACCATCCACCTGATGAAGCCCGACCGCACGCCTGTTAGTACCGTTATATCGGATAGCCTGGGTAGATATGTGCTGTGGTGCGACACGGGCACATACAAACTGCTATTTACCTCCGCCGGTTATCGTCCGTTGCTGATAGAACTAATTACTGCCACCGGTAAATCCTCATCCAACGATAGCACGGCATCCGATACTTACCACAGGCAGTCACTGAATGATCACGTGATGCCCCAGGTTATTCCCGACACATACCTGCAGCCCGATACCAATCTATTGACCGCCGTTACCGTTTTGGGCCGCAGGCCCATTATAGAACCACGCGCCGATGGATTTGTGTACAACGCAGAAGATGATGCTACCATCGCTGCGGGGACTGCCGTGGATCTGCTGCGCCGGGTACCTATGATCAGTATGACGCAGGACGGAAGTCCCAGCATTCGCGGTAGCCTGAATGTGCGCGTGTTTATCGACAACAGGCCTTCTTCCGTATATGCATCCTCGGTGCCTGAGGCCTTGCAACAAATACCATCAGAAGAGATCGCAAGCGTTGAGATCATTACCCACCCCTCCGCACGCTTTGATGCCGAAGGCACTGACGCAGTGATCAATATCATCACCAGGAAGAGGCGTTATGACGGCTATAACGGCAGCCTGCGCACTAATCTCAGCGACAGAAACCAGGATTTGTCTGGCACTTTCAAGTGGCGGTCCGGGAATTGGATTACCAATATTGACCTGAAACTGTACCGATCTGTGTATGAAGGTGGCAGTAAGCTTCTGCGCTCGGCGAGCAAACAGGAAACTGCCGCCAGGCTTGAACAGGATCGCGACCGCAACTGGAGACAGGAAATTGCCATTCCAGCACTGAATATTACGCGCATTATTGATTCACAGAATTCAGTCAACTTTCATTATCGTTTCCGTGATCACTTCCTTTCTGAAAATGTCGTACAGAAAACCAAAACTTTCACCAACAATTCCCATTCTGATTTTTTCACGCGTGTAATTCCCACCCGATTATGGAATGCAGCCCATACCTTTTCCAGTGCGTGGACCGGGCAGTCACGCAATAAGAAAAGCGAGTATAACCTGCTGGGCTTTATACTTTCCCACAAGGGCACCGACGATTACGACCTGGATCAACTACGGGGACACATCATTGACTTCCGCGAAAAAAGCCGTGGCCAGGTCAGTAACCGTGAATTCTACCTGCAAGGCGATTTCGTACAAAGCATTACCTCCCTGTCGAAGCTGGAAGCCGGTTTCAAATCCACCTGGCGTACCAGTCGCACACAATACCTGGTTGATATTTTTGACATGCCATCAGACAAATTCCTCCAAGATGCCTATCGCTCGGCCAGGTTTCATTTGCAACGCGATATTCACGCCGCCTACACGTCTTACCAGCTTGCCATCAAAAAATGGCAGGTGCGCGCGGGTATTCGTTTTGAGCAAACCCGCATGTTTATTGGATTCAAGGACACTGCCCTGCAGGTGCCCGACTTTTTGAACTGGTTACCCCATGTTTTGGCGCGCCATAGCTTTAATGATCAACACTCAATCACCTACAGCTATACCACGCGCATCGAACGACCGTTTACTTTCTACCTGAACCCCTATATCAATTATGTTGACTCATTCAGCATCAACTATGGAAATCCGAATCTGGCTCCAGAAGTTACGCATGCACATACGCTTGAATACAACTACAACAAACATCCCCTGTTTGCAAGCGCATCCCTGGCGTACCGAAATACCAAAAATTCAATCGAAGAATACAGAATCATTCGCCCTGATAAGGTGACTGAAAGCACTTACCGCAATATTGGCCGCGCCGATAACTGGTCGCTTAGTTTTGCTTTCAGGTATAACCCTTCCAGGAAATTCAACCTTGGTAATACTGTAACCACCCAGTATGTCTACTTCAATAGCCCGTCGTTGAATCTTCAATCAAGCGGGTTTATATGGCAGAATTCTTTCAACGTCTCTTACCGTTTTGACAAAGGTTTCACGCTGGAGTCATATGTCACCTTTGAATCCGGCCTGATCGACCTGCAGTCGAAGCAAAGTCATTACCTTTTTTACAACCTGCTACTCACCAAATCTCTGCTCAGCGAAACATTGAACATCACCTTCCGCATGGATGGCATTTTCGATCGCTGGTGGTACCGGACCTGGGAAATCAGCAATGCATCCTTTTACCAGGCTACTACCTACCGCTTTGTCAATCGCCTGTTCCGGCTCGCCATTTCCTGGAAGTTGGGCAAGCAGGATTTGCGCGCCCCGGCAATAAGACGCGCTGAGTCGAGCGATCAATGATTCGTCAATTTCAACAATGCCTCGGGGTAGCGGCTACAAAATTCGTGTCCAGGTTCTCAAAAAATCATGATAGTTGCTTACCAAAAGTTAATCCCGCGTCGAAGCCGGAAAGAAAGACCTTCGCCCGGCAAAGCCCGCTCTCTGCCCGTCAAGCGAGCCCTGCCTCTGAGCGAAGTCCCACCGTTAACGCGACGAGTTCGGAATCGGTTAACGTGGATGAACAACAACCAAACAATCACAAACTGGTCTTAGCGAAGACTACTTCTTGCACGGCACCGGTTAAGGGTTCGTACAGGATGGGAATAATATCCTGCGCAACGAACAGCGTCGTTTGACATAACTGGCGACAAAGTTTTCGATTCGCCGCGCGTCAATCCTCTGGCCAGGCGCAGCAACCTGCCATTAAATAATTTTACCACAGCTCAAAATTTTTCAATGATTAATTATGTCTGCATTCAATGTGGACATAGTAAACATAGGGTACGTTGAGTTCTCTTTTGGCAGGCCGGCCGGACACCTGAGTTGCTCACCGTAATAAATAATCCCAACGAGCAGGGGACGTTCACGAAAAGGGCATCCGGCACAACCTACCTAAACATACTGTACAGAGCCAACCATTTAAAAAAGGCGATGAGTCAAAATTACTATTGGGGCTAGCCCGAAACCATGTGAAAAAAACAGTTTTTTTCGATTTTTTTCACCCTATTTCGATTAAGTATATACGCAAAGTGAGTGGAAATCTACAAACGCGGAGGCGAACCGGGCTGGGGTGAGAAGGCAGCAAAAGCCCTGGAAGAAGATGCAAAGAATGGAGCCAACGAGCGCAGCCGGAGTCGCCCCCAGGGTGTAGTGTACAGGGCGGCCTCCGCCCATTCACATTCACATTCAATTTCAATTTCATTTCCCTTCTTCAATCTTCTCCTCCTTCTCTTAAATTTGCGCCTTAACACTAAACACACATGCAAGCAACATCTTCCCCGGAAAAAGAGCTCTATTCCATACCGGCACGATTCAGACGCATAGAGAACCTGCACATTCTTATGTGGCTGCTGAAAGATATATCCTGGGCCATGCTATATAAGGAACTGGGCGTGGCTATGCTGGTGCCGACCATGGTAGTGGCCATACTGATCACCTGGCAGACGAGAAAGCTGCCGTCAGAACTTTTTCATAACCTGGCCGTGGTGTGCTGGATTACGGCGAATGGCTACTGGATGATCGTGGAGTTTTTCTGGCCCGAGTTTGACGAACTGCGCTATTATACGGCAATACCGTTTTCGATAGGAATTGTCTTCATTTTATCGTACTACCTCATCATATTGCCAAGGGAAAGAAGAAAAAAAGCCACCACCTTATAACAAGAAAATCGGGGTGCGTTGACGGCACCCCGATTCTAAACCATAAACAAAAAGCCATGTAAAATTTTTCTATCAGGCAGCGAGTTTATTAGTGTTTAAAATGACCATCGGATCCTGGCGCAATAAATGACTCATTGCATGGTACAACTCGGGCAACTCATGACGCATGCGAATGGGATTTTCAAAAAATACTTCCACGCTCACAGCCCAGAACTCATGGTAGTTGGTGCCGGCATAATCGCCCAATATATTCTTGCTTCCTTTCTGCATCGATTCAAAAATGGGACGAGCAACTTTTGAGAAATTCTTGAATTCTCTTTTGAAATGTTTGTCTTCCTCGGTCTGCGTAATGAAGTTCACATAAGCCAATGCATGACCCATTTCATGCAAACCCACATTGCAGTTGGGCGTGAGACCTTTAATACCCTTCATGAAATTATCCCACGACAAATAAATTCCGCTGTGATCCACATGGCCCTGGAAGGGTCGTGAATAAAATCCATAGTGGTAATCGTCTTTCAACACGAATATGTCTTTGAAATAATTCAACAGGTATTTATCCAAACCGAAAGTGAGCTGAATAGCCACCGCACTGATCAGGATGGGCATTTCGGCGCTTTCACTCACTTCTATATAATGGAAGCGTTTTGCCTTTCTGAAAATAAATGTGCGGAACAAAAACTTGCGCTGCTCATCCAGGCTGAGCCGGTTATAATATTTAAGATGACGCGAAATGACAGAGTGGTAAAAAGTTTCCTGCTGGAGAAAAGATTTGTATTGGCGTTTTACATACAAACGGTTAATCCAGGAGCTTACCGGACCGTGCAATACGATAATGCCGAAGACCACCAGGAAAATGACCAAGATTTCCATAAGGTTCCATTTTTTCTTTTTGGGAATGCAGGTACGAGCTCAACCGAAACTTGGTCTTCACAAAGCTTTGGATTGAAAAAATGGGTCTTCAGGGAAAGTGGAGTTCTAAGAGTTAAAATGAGCGGTCATCAAAGGAGAGGATCAATGACGTTACAAAATAGAAAGAATAAATTAAAAATGAAAGCCTTTGGCGCAAATTTATGCTTACGTTATAAGTGGTTGACTTTAAGCGGCTTCTACTGGCTTCAGGAACAATTGAGGGGATAACATATCCTGGTTCAGCAGTTTACACATGGCGGCATACAACGATGGCAGCTGATCGCGGAATGACTCGGGGCGTTCAAAAAAATTTTCTACACATACGGCCCAGAACTCTTCGTAATTCGTTGCAGCATAATTGCCCAGCAGCGTAAAGCGTCCTTCCTTAACCTCCTGGTACACTTTACGGCCCGTTCGTGAGAATTCTACAAATCGCTGTTTAAACCCGTTATCCGACCCGTCATTGGCAATAAAGTTCACATACGAAAGCGCATGCGCCATCTCGTGCAGTCCCACATTATCGCCATCATGATAGTTTTCAAAGGCGCGCAGAAAATTCGACCACGACAGGTATATCCCATCCTTATTCACATGTCCCTGGAAAGGCACATTATACAAGCCGTAGTTGTAGTCGCTTTTCACCAAATAAATAGTATGAAAATGGTCCAGCAGGTAATTTTCCAGCCCAAAAGTCAGTTGTACCGCCACCGCACTTACCAGCAAAGGCATGTGTTCTTCGGCCTCCAGTTGAACGTATTTAAAGCGTTTGGAGGTCATAAAACGCAGCGTTCGTTTCAGGAAGCGTTCCCTCAGCGGCGGCGAAAGGCTTTGATAATAAGGGTTAAACCGCTCCAGGATGCTGCTGTAAACCGATTGTTTATCAAGGTAAACCCGGTCGGCAATCTGTCTATTTAGCGTTCGGCGCACCCATCGTATAAAGATCGGGACCACAAATACGAAGGCGATGGTAATAAAGGGTATGGCGATGGGCCAGCCCGTGACGGGCTCATTGCGGGAATCTTCTACTACGCGCCCGGCTTCGGCAATCGACACGCGGTAAATAGTGTCGCCCTGCGCATTCATAAAATATAAGGAATCACCGGGCATAATAGTGAAAATAAACAATTTGGGTTTTCATTTACCTTTGCCACCCGCGCCCATATTCCGGGAGCCCAAAATCAATAAAGTATCAACGAATCTATCAGTAAAAAAATTACGGCATGTACAGAACTCATACCTGTGGCGAATTAAGATTGTCGCATGCAGGCACGGCGGTGACCCTTGCAGGCTGGGTACAGACGATCAGGAAATTTGGCAGCATCACTTTCGTTGATCTCCGCGACCGCTACGGTATTACGCAGTTGTTGCTGGGCGAATCACATAATGCCCAGTTGGATAAAGAGCCGCTGGGACGCGAATACGTGATACAGGCTAAGGGCAAAGTAGCCGAACGCACCAACAAAAATCCGAATATTCCCACAGGCGATATAGAGATACATGTAGAAAGCTTTACTATTCTCAATAAGGCAGCAACGCCGCCTTTCACCATCCAGGACGATACCGATGGCGGCGACGACCTGCGCATGAAATACCGCTTCCTGGATCTGCGCCGCAATGCGGTGAAGAAAAATCTTGAGTTGCGCTATGCCGTTAACCGCGCCGCGCGCAATTACCTGCACGAACAGGGATTCATGGATATCGAGACGCCCTTTCTCATCAAATCCACGCCCGAAGGCGCGCGCGACTTCGTAGTGCCTTCGCGCATGAACCCGGGACAGTTCTATGCCTTGCCGCAGTCGCCGCAGACATTCAAGCAACTGCTGATGGTGAGCGGCTACGACCGTTATTACCAGGTGGTGAAATGTTTCCGCGACGAAGACCTGCGCGCCGACAGGCAGCCCGAGTTTACGCAGATCGACTGCGAAATGAGTTTCGTAGAGCAGGAAGATATCCTGAATATGTTTGAAGGCATGATCAAACACATCTTCCGAGAAGTGAAAGGAATTGAGATCACGGAACAAGTACCGCGCATGAGCTGGGAAGACGCCATGTGGCAATATGGTAACGACAAACCCGATATCCGGTTTGGTATGCCCCTGCTCAATATCAAATCAGCCTTTACCCGCGGCGGAAAAATTACCGCTACCGGCGAGCTGATTGCAGGCACTGAATTCAAAGTGTTCAACGAAGCTGAAACCGTGCTGGCCATTGCCGTGCCCGGCGCTGCCGAATATACCCGCAAACAAACCGATGAACTAACGGAATGGGTCAAGCGCCCGCAAATCGGCATGCAGGGATTGGTATATATAAAATGCAATAGCGACGGCACCTATAAGAGCAGCGTAGACAAATTTTTTACCGAAGAAAAACTCAAGGCCATTGCCGATGCAGCGGGTGCCAAAGCCGGCGACCTGGTGCTGATACTGGCAGGCCGCGAGGAAAGAACACGCAAGGCTATGAGCGAGCTGCGCATGGAAATGGGTGAAAGACTGGGGCTGCGCAGAAAAGATGAGTTCAAATTGTTGTGGGTGCTCGACTTCCCGCTGTTTGAATACGATGCGGAAGAAAACCGCTGGGTGGCGCGTCACCATCCGTTCACATCACCCAAACCGGAGCATATTCCCATTATGATCAACAACGACCCGGTAATAAAAGATGCGGCCAACTATCTTCAGCATCCTTATGCCCAGATCAAGGCCAATGCCTATGATATGGTGCTGAACGGTAATGAAATTGGCGGCGGTTCTATACGTATATTCCAGCGCGACCTGCAGGAAAAAATGTTTGCTGCCCTCGGTATGAGCCAGGAAGAAGCCATGCACAAATTTGGCTTCCTGCTCGGCGCCTTTGAATATGGCGCGCCCCCGCATGGTGGCATTGCCTATGGCTTCGACCGTCTTTGCGCGATACTGGGCGGCAGTGAAAGCATTCGCGATTTCATAGCATTCCCGAAAAACAACAGCGGCCGCGACGTCATGCTCGATGCCCCTGCCACAATAGACAAAAAACAGTTGGATGAATTGCATATAAAAATTAATTTGTAGTTCACCCATGCTGGTATGTCAAATGGTCTAACTACTTCGTGGAAACTGTTTCGTCTTTGCTGCATTATTCAACTGGTGTTGGTGGCATTGCTGCTGATGCTTGGTTTGCGTGGCTTATTTTTCAGCCTGAAAATCGTCTATCCCATCACAGAATTACTTTGCTATGGCGTGATGTTTCTCTTCGTGTATATGGGGCTTTCCCTGCTGAACTACAATTATCCCGATACGCCTTTAACCCCCAGGCAAAGACGAAATTTCAACTGGCTGTTCCTTATCAACTTCTTGCTGATCGCATATCTCTTTGGTCAGTTGGTATCGGAGTGGAAACTCGTGGTTCCATGGATTACCCTGGTGAAAGCGAAATATTCAGACTATCTCTCGGCGCTCACCATGCTGGTGATCAACATCCTGGTGTTTGTATTGCACGTCGTGTTCCTGGGAGGTATGTTTAAGTTGCGGCGCGTTATACACGAAAACACGATGAATAGCTGGTACAATCAATTTGAAGAAGAGAAAAAATAGGTCGCTCAACTCCCTCGCAATTCTTTTTTTTCCAAACACCCATCGTCCTTTTTTGCATTTCCTTAGTCTTTCCGCCCGGGCAGGCCCGGCCTTTTTGGGTAAATTTGATGATATGCTAAATCTGATATTCTTAACGGGATTATTGCTTTTTGGCAATCTTCCCCTGGCTACCGATACTTCCTCACTGCTGCCGGCCGAGACGCTCACCGATGTGGCGTATGGCGAAGATCCCCGGCAGCGGATGGATCTATATCTGCCCGAAGGCCGCGATACCACCAAAACGAAATTGCTGATACTGGTACATGGTGGCGGTTGGATTCGTGGTGATAAAAGCGAGTTTGCCCCGTACATAACCGCGCTTCAAAAGCGTCTTGGCAACGATTATGCTTTCGCCAATGTGAACTATCGCCTTTTTGAAAATGGCCTCAACAAATTTCCAGCGCAGGAAGAAGATCTTCGCGCGGCCGTTAATTTCCTCGTGAATAAGCGCACTGAATATGGTATTTCAAAAAACGTGGTGCTGGTAGGCGCCAGCGCTGGCGCGCATTTGGCCTTGCTACAGGGTTACAAAAACAGCAGTGACGTGACACCGCGTGCTGTCATCTCCTTCTTTGGTCCAGCTGACCTGGAGCATTTATATAAAAATCCGTCGTATCCTGCTGTGCCTTTCCTGCTCTCGGGCATGCTGGGCGGCACGCCCGAATCGAAGCCAGAAGTGTATCGCGCAGCGAGCCCGATTCATTTTGTGAATGCCCAGTCTCCGCCAACATTGATACTGCATGGCGCCGAAGACAACCTGGTGCCGGTGGAGCAATCGAAGCTTTTAAATGATAAGCTGAGAAAAGCCGGGGTAAAACACGATCTTGTCATTTATCCGAATGCTCGTCATGGCTGGCGAGGGAAGAACCTGGAGGACAGTTTTGACAGGATACAGCAGTTTTTGAAGGAATACGTAAAGTGAATGCTCACCCAAAGGCGCCAAGTCGGAAGGTATGATGTTCACGCGGAAACTCCCCCGAATGCCTTAAATTGAGTGCCCTTGCAAATTCTTATGGCAACCATCCCCCTTGCAGAACGTTTGCGACCAAAATCATTGCAAGACCTGGTAGGACAAGAGCACCTCACCGGTAAGGGAAGTATTCTGCATACTGCAATAGACCAGGGCAAAGTGCCCTCGATGATATTATGGGGACCGCCCGGTACCGGCAAGACCACCATCGCCAATATCATCGCCAACACTTTGCAGGTGCCGTTTTATACACTCAGCGCCATCAGTTCGGGCGTGAAAGAAGTGCGCGAGGTAATTGCCACCGCGCAAAAACAGGACCGCGCTATACTTTTTATCGATGAAATTCATCGCTTCAACAAAGGCCAGCAAGACGCCTTGCTGGGCGCCGTTGAAAAAGGCGTAGTGACATTGATCGGCGCCACTACAGAAAATCCCTCTTTTGAAGTGAACAGCGCGCTGCTCAGCCGCTGCCAGGTTTATGTATTAAAACCTTTGAGCGAAAAAGAGCTGGTGAAATTGCTGCAGCAGGCTATCAAAAAAGACGAAATCCTTTCCAGGAAAAAAATAGAGCTGAAAGAAACGGCCGCGCTGATCAATATTTCAGGTGGTGATGCCCGTAAGTTGCTTAACCTGTTAGAACTGGTAACGGACACCGCCGGCGACAATGTGGTGATCACTGATAAATTGGTGATGGAGATTGCGCAGCAGCGCATCGCGCTTTATGATAAGGGCGGCGAACAACACTACGACATCATCTCAGCGTTTATAAAATCAATCCGCGGCAGCGATCCCAATGCGACGGTTTACTGGCTGGCAAGAATGATTGAAGGCGGAGAAGATGTAAAGTTCATTGCGCGCCGCATGCTGATTCTGGCGAGTGAAGATATCGGCAATGCCAATCCCACGGCGCTGGTGATGGCCAACGCCACTTTTGAGGCGGTGAATAAAATCGGCTATCCCGAATCGAACTTGATACTCTCGCAATGCGCTATTTACCTGGCCTCATCGCCCAAAAGCAATTCGGCTACTATTGCCATTGCCAATGCCACCGCAGCCGTGCGCGCCCACGGCGACCTGCCGGTCCCCCTGCATATCCGCAATGCGCCCACTCAACTCATGAAAAATCTTCAATACGGGCAAGGCTACCAATACAGCCACGACTACGAAAGAAATTTTTCACCTCAAGAGTACCTGCCCCCGGAAATCGCGAACACGAAATTTTATGATCCGGGAAAAAATGCGAGAGAAGAAGAAATACGGAAGTTTTTGAGAAGTCTTTGGAAAGAGAAATATGGGTACTAGGATTGGGGGTAAGAAAACCTTAATTCCACCCTTCCTACAACAACGAAAAAACTCTCCTTCCATCTTCTCCCCTTTCGATTTGTTCTTTGCTTAACTCGTATTGCTTCCATTCGGCCTCTGAAGAAGGCATTCTGAAAAGGTCGCCGACCAGTGAGTGTACGGTACTAAAATCTTTAACCGCTGGCATAACACTCAATTTGTATAAATTTAAGGCTTTAATAAACGACAGATGTCCATCGATTGGAAATGCAAACCGTTTCAGCAGTTAACGCCTGATGAATTATATGCTGTTCTTCGATTAAGAAGTGAAGTGTTTGTAGTAGAACAAAATTGCGTGTTCCTGGATGCAGACAATAAAGACCAGCCTTCATTGCACATCATGGGCTGGAAAGGCGATTTGCTGGCGGCTTATGCGCGGCTGGTACCTGCGGGAATTTCCTATAGGGAACCTTCGATAGGCAGAGTCGTAACTTCCCCTTCGTTGAGAAGTCTCGGTTTGGGAAAAGAATTAATGAAACAAGCCATCAATATATTATATACCAGATGGGGAAATACCGATATAAAGATCGGTGCACAATTATATCTCGAGCGCTTTTATAACTCCTTTGGTTTTCAACGCTCAAGCGACGTGTACATGGAAGATGGAATTGAACATATAGAAATGTTGCTACAAAAATCCATCTGAAAATCATAGGTTAATTCCTGTACGCCTAGATTTTTTTTCACATTTTGATACAAAAAGAAATATTTCCGCGTTTCTTGTAAGTATGTCCTGCGTTTATTAGTTTAGGCGCGGAATCCATTGACCATCTGAAAACTAAATTCAATATTCCATGAAACAGAATTTACATTCTTCTGTATGGAAGTGCTGGATAATTACACTTATTGTTTTGTCCCACTGCCTGCCCTCTTTTAGTCAGTCTTACGGTGAATCTACTTCTTATTGGGAAGCTGGTATTACAGTTGGTCCCTCCAACTTCCTGGGTGACCTGGGTGGTACTGCCGGTATAGGCAGAAGAGGTTTGAAGGATAACAACTTCCCGATGACCAAACTCAACTTTGGTGCGTGGCTGACCTATAATCCTACAGATTGGCTGGCATTTCGTCTTAACCTCAGCGTAGGTAGCCTGGAAGGCGATGATGCCATCATCAAGGGTAAGGGCGGTATGGAAGAAGCCCGTAAAAGGCGTAATTCTGATTTCAAATCACCTTTGCAGGAAGCTTTTATAGCGGCAGAAATTTATCCCACCGTATTTTTCGAATACGAACCCAGCGATGTATATAAGAAGTTAAGACCTTATGGCTTAATTGGTGTTGGCGTGTTCCGTTTTAACCCGAAAGGAACAGACCCCCTCACTGGTCAATGGGTTGAATTGAGACCTCTGCATACGGAAGGACAAGGTTTTCCCGAGTTCCCCGATCGCAAGGAGTATAAACTCATCCAGATGAACGTGCCGATGGGTGTTGGTGTGAAATATTACATCAACGACAATATGCACGTGGGTCTTGAAGTGATTCACAGAACTACATTTACCGATTATATCGACGATGTAAGTACCAGTTACATTGACCCGGCCCTGTTCTATGCACACTTGCCGCTGCAACAGGCGCAGTTAGCAGAGAGAATGGCTAACAAGAGTGGTCTTGTATCTGGAACCGGCGCACCTTATTTGCCCGGGCAGAAAAGAGGTACTGCCGAAAACAACGACGCCTACTACACTTTCCAGGTGAAGTTCGGCCTCCGTTTAGGCAACAACGACCGCTGGAGCACATCAACACGTTGCCCGGTCAGGTTCTAGTGCCGTCGTCAGATCGTCAATAAGATATTCGTTTAATCCGTACCCTTTTTGAAAACTATTACTTACCCAAAAGGTAGGCCCATGAAGAAAACTGTACCCGGAAAAAAATATACTGGCCATGCTATATCCCTGCTGGCAGTAACCGCACTGCTGTGCGTCGTGTTTCAATGCACGGCGAGCGCCTGCCCCATATCATCTCCTCTTTCGCGGGCAGATACCATCCTGGTACAAAAACAAACTATCAGTAAGAAGTACAAGATCAAGTTGTACCCCAGCGCCACGCACGAGGTACTCTTCTTCAGCGCTTCTGGTTCCTCTAACGATGCCGATGGCAAAGTGTACCAGCTTTACATTTTCGATATGGAAGGCAACCTGGTAAAACAAGCGAATATCCGCAACAAACAGACGACTGTTCTCAACAACATTGAGAAGGGTTCTTATTTGTTTGAGATATTCAGCAATGATGAACGAATTGAAAACGGGCAATTGATTGTCCGTTGATAAGCTCTTTACTTGCCATTAAAAATCTAAAACCAATAAGCTGCAGGGAAATTAGTAAAATCCAAATATCCGGTTGAGTCAAAACCTGATCCGTTCCCTATTTTTAGTACCCTGATAACAAAGATTTTATTAATCACTCCCTGCACCCGCTTATTGGGATGACGTGAATGTCATTCCACCGCGGTCCAGTGGTCGCTGCGCCAGCGTTCGAGTTTGTGAAGGTTGCGGGTGAAGAATGATGCCATAAAACCGGGGAAGCCAGTCTCGACTAGTTTGCCTCTCACACGTTCTTTCATGTCGTCAACTGTGATGTTGCGTATGGTAAACTGACCATCGCTGTAGCAATGACTGCAGTACATTTTGTTTTTGCTGCCGTCTGCATTGGTGCCGCCACCATGCGGGTCGCGCTTCATGGGCATACCGCAGGATTGACAAAATTTGTAGGCTTTTTCCATAACAGTCGATTTGGGCATTTTCAATTTACAAAAATTGCCTCAAAAACGACCGCACGGCACCTGTTCTTTTTGTGCAGTAAGATTGCGCGTATCAGGCACACGAATATTGCCGGCCGAAGCGGCATGACCGGCAATACTTATATGAAATCCAACCAGTTAAGGGCCGATATAACTATGGTTTCAGAATCACTTTCACGCAATCGTCTTCTTTTTTCTTGAAAATATCATAGGCCCTGGGGGCGTCGGTAAGACTGAGTTTATGGGAAATAATATCGTCCAGTACTACCTTTCCTTCGCGCACCAGGCCGAATAACAAGTCAATATATTTCTGCACCGGAGCTTGTCCAAAACGCATGGTGATGCCCTTATCGAAAATGCGATGCACGGGGAAGTTGTCGTACGTGCTGCCATATACGCCAACTACCGATACTATTCCTCCGCGGCGAACGGCCTTAATACAATTGTCAATCACCTTCATGGTTCCTTTCTCGAAGTTCACTACTGCCTTCATTTTTTCCATGAAAGATCTTTCAGCTTCTGTGCCTACCGCATCCACGCAAAGATCGGCGCCGCGGCCATTGGTCATTTCCCGAATCGCTTCTATTACATCCACCTCATGATTGTTGAGCACCTCCACTTTATTCGCAGACTTTGCTCTTTGCAAACGATAATCGACGGGATCCACTGCAATCACCCGGCCTGCGCCTTGCAGCCAGGCTGCCTTCTGAGCCATCAGTCCAACGGGTCCGGATCCGAAAATCACTACTGTCTCGCCGCCTTTTAATTCACCCCAATCAATAGCTGTCCATCCCGTCGGGAAAATATCGGTGAGGAACAATACCTGTTCATCGGTAAACTCATCGGGCACCACGCGCGGACTATAATTGGCGTAAGGCACGCGCACATATTCTGCTTGTCCGCCATTATAACCTCCGTATAAATCTGTGTACCCATATAGTCCTCCACCTTTCCCATCCAGCAGATCGCCTTCCGGACCGTAATGATCGGGATTGCTGTTTTCGCAATGAACGCTTAGTCCCTGGCTGCAGAAGAAACACTGTCCGCATGCTACAGGGAATGGCACCACCACCCTATCGCCTCTCTTTATATTCTTTACATCCGGTCCCAGTTCTTCCACGATGCCCATAAATTCATGTCCCATCACCAGGTTGCGCGCCTGCGGAAAAAAGCCATCATAAATATGCAGATCGGAACCGCAGATAGCGGTTGAAGTGACTTTGACGATAATGTCTTCCGACATTTCGATGCGGGGATCATCAACTGTGTCAACTCGTATATCCCCGGGTTTATGAAAAACTGCTGCTTTCATTAGAGTGTTTTTCTATTAGGCAGAAAAAATCACGCCGCTGGAGATATCGAGTGGTTCAGGTTCAGGGCGGGTTGGAGAAGGGGAAAGGAGTCTACACATGAAGATTGAAGAGGGAACAGGGAGAAATGGGCAGGTAGAAAGGTTAAAACAAGGTCTGCCATTCATTATGAAACTCGAGCAGATGATGACGTACACCAACCGAAAAATAAATTTTAAGTGGCGCCAGTATAGCCGGCCGATCGTTCAGCGGGTACCAGCTTCTTTGTTCGGGCACCATGATGAATAAGCCTTCGTCGTTGCCGATGGCTTTGAAATTATCCATCGGCGGTTGCTTACTGAACCAGGAAAGATTAAAGTCTCGCAGCACTTCGTTCGATTTGGCTTGCAGTTCGGCGGGCGGTACCACCAAACCAATTTCACTCACGGAAATAAATTGTCGGGGAGAAAATGGCTCGCTGCTTTCATTGTGCAGGTCGAAGCGCGCGATCAGCTCCACGATATTTCCCGCGGGATCCAGAAAATAAACTGAGCGTGCATGCCAGTTAGTGAATTCAGCGATATCGCTTTTATAATCATCAAGCCAGAGAAGTTTCACCCTGGGTTTCAGCCAGGCGCGGGTTTCTTCAATTTTATTGGCGGGAATATTGATGGCGAAATGATAGAACGGCTTCAGATGGCCGGTATGCTGCCGAAATTCAATCTCGGTATTTTGTAATTCGAGTGTAAACGAGGTATCGGTCTCGTCGGCGGGCGGCCAGTTGAGTACCCGGCTGTAAAAATCTTTCAATTCTTCCAGGCGGGTAGTTTCCAATATCAGCAACCGGATATTCATATGGATAAATGTACTGAATCCCGGTGAACGCCGATATTATACCTCGATACGCTTCATTTTTGGTACCAGGAAGTGTATGATGACCCAGGCCAGTAAATATGCCGCAGCGCAAATGGCAAACATGATATAATAGGCTGTTTCTATATCGTCTTTTGCCCTGTATTCCACAAACAATCCCTTCTGCACAGTGGCCGTGAGCAAAATTCCGCCCAGTGCTCCAAACATACCGCCAATGCCGGTTACAGAAGCTGTGGCAGTTTTCGGGAACATATCACTTACCGTGGTAAATATGTTGGCGCTCCATGCCTGGTGAGCTGATGCTGCCAGGCCGATCATCAGCACTGCCAGCCACATGTTGATACTTCCCAGCCACTGCGACGCAATAACGGGCAGCACCATTAAGGCATATATCAGCATAGCAGTCTTGCGTGCACGAAATACCGGCCAGCCCTTGCTGATAAAATTCATAGGCAACCAGCCGCCCAACACACTGCCAATGGTAGATATAGTATATACAGCCGCTACGGGAAGTGTGAGTTCTGTATCCTCCAGGCCATATTCACTGGTAAGAAAATCGGGCAGCCAGAACAGATAAAACCACCAAACAGGATCGGTGAGAAACTTTCCAATGGCAAAAGCCCAGGTCTGACGATAAGTAAGCAGTTTGGGCCAACTTAATTTCGGACCGGTATTTTCCGCCTCACGTTGCTCCTCCATATCACTGTGTATGTATTCAAATTCGGCCTTCGACAAACGCTTTTGGCGATTAGGCACTTCATAATAAATAAACCAGAGAATAAGCCATATAAAACCAAATGCACCAGTGATAATAAATGCCCATTGCCAGCCCCACTCTTTCGCGATAAAAGGCACAGTGAGGGGTGCCAGAATGGCGCCTATGTTAGCACCAGAGTTGAAAATACCTGTGGCATAAGCCCGCTCTTTTTTGGGAAACCATTCTGCTACAGTTTTGATAGCCGCAGGAAAATTACCGGCTTCGCTTACACCCAGCACCGACCGGGCTACAACAAACCCTGTAACGCCTTTGGCAAAAGCATGTCCCACTGCGGCAAGGCTCCATATTAATGTGGCCAGTGCATACCCTATTTTCGTACCTATCTTGTCAATAAAGCGTCCTGCTACCAGCAAACCCACCGCATATGATATCTTGAATGCCAGCTCAATGTCGGCATAGTCGCCATCATTCCACCCTAATTCTTTGGAAAGCGGTTCTTTCAACAAACTGATCACGGCCCGGTCGAGATAGTTTACGGTAGTCGCAAAAAATACTAACCCGCAAATCGTCCACCTGTACTTCCCTACAGTTTGATTCAATTGATTCATATGGCGAAATAGTTATTTACATGTTTTCAGCAAGGCCAGCGCCTCCTGCGTCAGCCTCGTCAGCTCATCGTATTGCCTGTTTTCCATGATGGATTTGGTCACCAGCTTGCTGCCCATGCCCACGCAACAAACGCCCGATTTGAACCAGGCGGTCAGGTTGTCTTTGTTCACCTCCACACCACCGGTGGGCATGAATAATAGCCCAGGAAATAATTCTTTGATCGTGCTGACAAACGAGGGACCGAGCAGGTTGCCGGGGAACAGCTTGATCAGCTTTGCACCCAATTGCTCCGCTTTGATAATCTCGGAGGGCGTCATACAACCGGGGCACCATAACAAGTCGTGCTGGTCGGCCACGGCGGCTACTTCTTCTACCAGTCCCGGGCAAACGATAAAGTCAGTGCCGAGATCAATAAAAGCTTTCGCCATCTCAGCGTTTTTGATGGTGCCGATGCCGAGGTACATATCCTTCATTTCTTCATTGCAAACCTTACGCATTACGGCAAAATTTTTCAATGCCTGCTCGCCCCGGTTGGTATATTCAATAGCGCGGATGCCACCTTTATACAAAGCACGCAACAATTCCACGCTTACATCGGTATCCTTGTTGTAAAAAAGAGGAAGAATGCCCTGCTCGGGAATCAGTTTTAAAAGTGTTTCCTTTTTTCCCATAGCTTAGTTTATTCGATAAACAATGATATTGGTTTTAAATTCAGCATGGCAAATTATTTACGCAAACGTTACCGTTGCACTCTTCCGGAGGCATCGCCCTTCATGAGGGTGGTCACTTCGGAGAGGGTGGCGTGGTTCAGATCGCCGGGAATGGTATGCTTCAGCGCTGAGGCGGCCACACCAAATTCGCAGGCATCGGGCATGCTCATGCCGGTAACCAGGCCGTAAATGAAACCACTGGCAAACGAATCGCCGCTGCCTACACGGTCAACGATGCGCACTTCGTACTGGCGTGAATGATAAAATTCTTTTCCGTCATATACCAATGCACTCCAGCCGTTGTCGGAAGCGCTGTGACTTTCGCGCAGCGTAGAAGCGATGTATTTGAAATTAAATTTATCCTTCATTTGCTTGAACACATCCTTATAACCTTCCAGGTTCAGTTCGCCTTTGGTTACATCTGTGCCCTTTGACTTAAAGCCCAGAGTTGTTTCAGCGTCTTCTTCATTGCCAATGCACACGTCCACGTATTCGCAGAGCTTTGTCATCACTTCACGCGCCTTTTCTTTGCTCCATAGCTTCTTGCGATAGTTGAGGTCGATGCTGGTGGTGAGTCCCTTTGCTTTTGCAGCTTTCAGGGCGGCTTCTGTGAGAGCAGCGGCCTTATCGCTCAATGCAGGTGTGATGCCGGTAGTATGAAACCACACCGCTTCGTCGAAAATTTTATCGAAGTCGAATTCGCTTACGTCAACGTCGGCAATGGAGGCGCCCGCGCGGTCATAGATCACTTGCGATGCGCGCATAGAAGCGCCTGTTTCGAGAAAGTAAATACCTAATCTTTTTCCACCGCGGGCAATGTATTGCGTATCCACACCATAACGGCGGAGGTGATTGATAGCTGCCTGGCCCAGTGCATTGTCGGGCACCTTGGTTACAAAAGTTCCGTTTAATCCATAGTTGCAAAGCGCTACGGCCACGTTGGCCTCGCCACCTCCATAAGTAACATCGAAGCTATCGGCCTGCACAAAACGCTGAAAGCCGGGAGTGGATAAGCGCATCATGATCTCGCCAAGGGTAACTACTTTTTTTGACATGGTATATCGAGTTTCGTGTTTCGTGTTTGGAGTTTCGGGTTTATTACATCCAGTTGAAATAATTTCTTGCATTGTAGTAGCAGATATCCTGGATCACCTTTCCTATCCAGTCAATATCATCAGGTAATTCGCCATTTTCTATTTCGGTGCCGAAAAGATTGCAAAGCAATCTCCTGAAATATTCATGGCGCGGGTATGATAAGAAGCTGCGTGAATCGGTGAGCATACCCACAAAACGGCTGAGCAATCCCATATTCGAGAGCGCATTGATCTGTTTGGTCATGCCGTCTTTCTGATCGAGGAACCACCAGGCTGAACCAAATTGTATTTTTCCTGCCACGCTACCATCGTTAAAATTGCCGGCCATGGTGGCCATCAGTTCATTGTCGGCGGGGTTCAGGTTGTAGAGGATGGTTTTGGCTAACTGGTTATCCGCATCCAGCCGGTCGAGAAATTTGGCCAGTGCCTGCGCCTGCGGAAAATCACCCACCGAGTCCCAGCCGGTATCGGCACCAAGCTGCCGCAACATACGACTGTTGTTGTTGCGCAACGCACCCAGGTGATATTGCTGCACCCATCCCTTTTCCCAATCCCAGCGTGCAAATTCCACGAGCATCGCCGACTTGAATTTGGTAATCTCCTCACGAGAGAGCTGGGTTCCGCTCATCACTTTATCAAATATATTTTTGATCTCCGATTCAGTATAGTCATCGGCATATATATGCTCCAGACCATGGTCGGACACGGAGCAGCCCATGGAAGCAAAAAAGTCGTGACGTTTCTTTAATGCGTTGAGATAATCGTTGTAGCTACTTACGGATACATTCGCCGCCGCTTCCACTTTCTGCACATATTTTTTGAAAACGACGGGATCATCCACGGTCATGGCCTTATCCGGACGATAGGCCGGTAATATTTTTATTTCGAAATTATCGTCGGCGATTTTTTTGTGATGTTCCAGGCTGTCGACGGGATCATCAGTAGTGCACACCACTTTCACATTCATCTTGCGCAGCAGGTTGCGCACACTGTACCCAGGGGTCTTCAGTTTAGCAGTACATTCTTCATATACTTTTTTTGCAGTAGCGGGAGATAATATATCATACACGTCGAAATAGCGCTGCAATTCCAAATGCGTCCAGTGATAGAGTGGGTTGCGTAAGGTATAAGGCACGGTCGCCGCCCACTGCTCAAATTTTTCGTAATCGGTTGCATTACCGGTGCAAAAAATTTCGTCTATGCCGTTGGTACGCATAGCGCGCCACTTATAGTGATCACCATACAGCCAGATCTGCGTCAGGTTTTCAAAATTGATATCCTCCGCTATCTGGTCGGGGGGCAAATGACAGTGATAGTCGATGATGGACATGCTTTTGGCAAACTCGTGGTAAAGCCGCTGCGCTGTTTTGGTCTCTAACAGAAAGTTTTCGTCTAAAAATTTTTTCATCGCAAATATTCAGTTTCGTGTTTCGTGTTTGGGTTTCGGGTTCTTTGGTTCGGGCAGCCATCACAAAATGTGGCAGCAACCCAAAACACCCAACCCGACACCCGAAACCTACAAGCTCACTCCCCGCTTCCAGGGAATAAAATCATCCTGCCCATGCCTGACGGCGCTGACCTCCACTTCGCCGCTCGCCACTTTGATGACGTAGTCGAGAATCCGCTCGCCCGCCTGTTCAATCGTTTCCTCGCCTTCGATGATGGTGCCGGTATTGATATCTATAATGTCTCGCATTCTGTTGTACAAAGCGGTATTGCTCGAAATTTTTACCACTGGCGCAATCGGGTTACCCGTGGGTGTGCCCAGTCCGGTGGTGAACAACACCACATTGGCGCCACTGGCCACTTCAGCTGTGGTTGATTCCACATCATTGCCTGGTGTGCAGAGTAAATTCAGTCCTGGTTTCTTCACTTTCTCCGGGTAATCCAGCACGTCAGTCACCGGCGAAGTGCCGCCTTTTTTGGCCGCACCAGCAGACTTGATCGCATCGGTAATCAGCCCGTCTTTAATATTGCCGGGCGATGGATTCATATCAAATCCGCTGCCGCTTGCCTTGGCGCGCTCATTATAAGCTTTCATCAGGTGAATGAAGCGCTCGGCAGTGGTATGGTCCACACAACGATCGCTCAGCTCCTGCTCTACGCCGCATAGCTCGGGAAATTCAGAAAGAATTACCGAGCCGCCCAAAGCCACCAGCAGATCGGAGGTATAACCGATGGCAGGGTTGGCCGATATGCCCGAAAACCCATCACTACCGCCGCATTCAAGACCTATGCAGAGTTTGCTCAGCGGCGCCGGTTCGCGCACACATTTGTTAGCCTGTATCAGTCCCGCAAAAGTCTGCCGGATAGCCTGCGATACCAGGTCGCTCTCCATTCCTATCTTTTGCTGCTCGAGTATATACAAGGGCTTGCCGAACTGCGGGTCTCTTTTATTGATCTCTTCTTCGAGTAAGGATACCTGTGCGTTCTGGCAACCGAGACTCAGCACGGTGGCGCCCGCCACATTAGGATGTGTGATATATCCTGCCAGTAATCCACACAATGCCTGCGCATCCTGTCGCGTACCTCCGCAACCGCCGTCATGCGTCAGGAATTTAATACCATCCACATTGGGAAAAAGCCGCTGGCTGCTGCCCTGTTCAGCAGTCACGCGCAGGTCGGCATTCAATATATCCTGCACATCTTTTCCGGCTTTATACAGGTCAATCAGTTGCTGGGCCTGCAACCGGTAAGTTTGGCTGCGACCATAGCCCAGGTCTTTCACCAGCGCTTCCTGCAAAACTTCCAGGTTCCTGTTTTCACAAAACACCATCGGTATCACCAGCCAGTAGTTGGCGGTGCCCACGCTGCCGTCGGCACGGTGATAACCCATGAATGTGCGCTGCGCAAATTTTGAAACGTCTGGTTTTTTCCAGCTGGTATTACGTTGGCCGAGCTTGAAGTCGCTGGCGGCATGCTTTACATTGGCTGTTGATATAAGCTGGCCTTTTTTGATGGGCAACTGCGCCTTACCTACCAGTACGCCATACATGTAAATGGGATCGCCGGGGTTGAGGTCCTGTGTAACAAACTTATGCTTGGCAGGAATATCATCCTGCAACTGGTACTGATCGCCATTCCAGGATATGGTTTCGTTTCTCGACAAGTTTGTCAACGCTACAACCACATTATCATCCTGGTGAACCTTTAACACCCGATGCCTCATTATGCCAATACTTTTTTTGTTTTATTTACCTGGATTGCTTCAAGAGCTCCACGCTCCTGCAGCAATGAAAATTTTTCTTTTACAGCAGCCGCAAATCCGGCAATCAGCGAAAGATCTTCTCCCCACAAACTGGTATCGGCCAATACCTGGTCGATAATGTTTGCCGCTTCGCCATTTTGCCATTTCTCATAGAAATACCCCGCATGATCATCGTTGATGCGATACTCCAGGTTTTGCCAGTTGCCATAGTAACCATCAGCTTTCCGGGTTACGGGCCGCAAAAACTGAAGATAAGCAGCAAATCCGAGCGCCATGTTTTGGGGCACAGACTTTTTCGTTTCTGCATATTTCGTGATCACGGGCACATTACGCAGCTTCATTTTGGATGTGTACTGCATGGTAATGCTCAGCCAGTGATGCTGAAGGTATGGATTACGAAAACGGTCAAGCACTTTTTTCCCGAAATCCTGCGCCGCGGCGGGCTCAACGGGATAGGGTATGCCGGCTGCAATTTCGTCGAGCATCAGCTCGCTGATGAAAGAGCTCATCACCTCATGCTCCATTGCCTGGCGCACCGTTTCAAAACCGGCCAGCCATGCCAGCCCGCATGAGAGGGTATGCGTACCGTTGAGCATACGAAGTTTCAGCTCGCGAAACAGATTGATATCGGGCGCTATCACCACGCCTTCATCAGCAGCGGCAAAGGAAAGCACTGATTTGATATAATCGTCGCCCTCGATGGCCCAGAGCCTGTACGATTCGGAAACCGTGAGCAGCTCGTCTGAATAGCCGAAAGCCGCCTCCATTTGTTGGCGTTCTTCGGCGCCGGGTTTGCCGGGCACTATCCTGTCAACCAGCGAACTGCAAAAATAGTTGCAGTTTTCGAGCCACTGGATAAAGTTATCATCTAAACCATTAAGATGTGCCAGCTCGAGCACTATTGATTCGAGTTTTTTTCCATTATCGCTGATCAGTTCCGTAGGAACGATCACCATACCGCTCTGGCGGCTGCCTGCAAAAGCCTGGTAGCGTTCGTATAAGAAAGCCAGTAACTTTCCGGGAAATGAGGTGGGCGGGTGACGGCGCACATCATCATTCACCAGCTGAATACCTACTTCGGTAGTATTGGAAATGATGACCTGCATATGCGGGTTGTGCGCGCATTTCAAGATCTCTGCCCAATCATTATTGGCCGATAATACGCGGCTGATGGAAGCATTAATGATATTCTCTTCAATCTTTTTCCCATTCTCCAGGCCGCGCACGCACAGCGTATACAATCCATCCTGTTTATCAAAAGCCGATGAATCGCCCTGGTTAGTGGATTTTACCACCACCACGCGACCATTGAACATTTCCTGGCGGTTGGCCTTATCGATAAAATAATCAGGCAGGCCACGGAGCAAAACGCCGGTGCCAAACTGAAGAACTTTCTCGGGAAGGTCAAACACAGATTCTGGCGGTATGGACAATACCTGCGGGTCGATATTTTTCAGGTTGTACCGGGTCAAAATCATACACTTCAGTTTTATTCAGAGTATGCAAGTATTTATTTCAATATTTATTTGTCAGGCCGAAAGGCCAAATGCCTAAGGTCTCAAATTATTATTTTAAACCTGTCCTGCCCTATCCGCAATTCTTATCGTTTGCCCGTCTGCTGCAGCAGCCACAAAGCCAGCGCATTGGCCGCCCTGAAATTCTCCCACTCCAGCGGCAGGCGGCGCCCGTCCACGTATTCGTTATAAAGCCAGGGATCGCCTACGGCGAAAACAGAGCCCTTGCCATATCTGGCCACCGCCATTATCACTTCCCCGTTTTGTGTGATTAGCGGTTTGGCGGGCTCCTTCACCTTAAGGGTGCTCAGCTCTTTGAGATATACTTTGGGAATGCCTTTGAACACGGCATTATCCGCGGGTATATATACCGAGCCCTGTTCCCACTGCGTGCCGGTCACTTTGTTGAAACTCACTTCATTGAAGTGAATACCGAATTTAGCGGCGAGCTGGTTCCAGTGCTCAAACTCCGCATTGCCGCTGTCGTTGCCCATCATCAGCAACACGCCGCCATTCTTTACCCAGTTGGTAATGACGTCAATATGCTTTTGGTTAATATAGTTGGGCGATTTGTTCTCTTTCGGAAAATCAGGGTCCACAATGATATATACATCCGCATCCTTCAGCGATTGTTCAGTGGGTTCTTCCACCATGGTGAGCGTAGCGCCATAGTTATTGAACGCACGGCCAAACACCAGGAAGCCCGGGTGATCGTATTCATTCCACTTGTAGTGCCAGACTATTGTATGACCAAAGGCATCGGTCTTTGTCTCGCGGTTGAAATAATTGTCGAGCGCCACTACCTTGCCGCGAAATTTATTAAAATCACCGGAACGTTCCATTTCAGACGCGCACAATATGAAAGCACCCACTCCTTTCGGATCGTTCACAATGACGGGCTCGCGCATATAGTAATCAAAGCTGCCATCGCGGTAGGGATTGCCGCCGAGGCCTGATACTTTCACCGTGCCGTGCAAATTGGTCTGACCATTTTCAACTTTGATAAATGTCTTTTTGATGCCTTCATATCCTTTTTGTGCTATAGACAATTTCGATGCAGGCAGATAACCCATGCGCACGCCTTTGGCGATAGTGTACACGAGCATACAAGAAGCCGATGCCTCCAGGTAGTTCGGTTTGCGATCGGGCAGGTCGAGGATATCGTACCAGCAGCCCGTTTTTTTATCCTGCACTTTTTCAATGGCAGTTACGAAGCGGGTAAGAATATCGAGAATCTCTTTACGGCGTGGATGGTCTTTGGGAAAATAATCGAGCACGTCTACCATGGCCATACCAAACCATCCCATAGCGCGGCCCCAGAAATGGGGCGAGGTGCCGGTTTCGGGATTAGCCCATTGCTGCTGGCGGCTTTCATCCCAGCCATGGTACAAAAGACCGGTCTTAGGATCGCGCGCATGTTTCTCCATCCATACAAACTGGTTGGCAATATCGTCCCAGGCGCTGTCTTCATGCGCCAGCATCGCGTATTCGGCGTAAAACGGCTGGCCCATATAAAGACCATCGAGCCACATTTGCCAGGGATAAATTTTCTTATGCCAGAAGCCGCCCTCCTTTGTTCGTGGATGCGTGCGGAGTTGGTTGCGCAGCAAATTCGCCGCCTTCAGATATTTCTGCTGGTTGGTTACACGAAACAACAGCAGCAATAATTTTCCATTGTTGATATGATCAATATTATATTCATCTGGACGATAGTCTTTAATGCTATTTCCACCGTCTTGCACGTAAAAATCCATGCTCCGCTGTATGTAGTCAAAATAACGCGGGTCGCCGGTGTTAACCCAGATATTTTCAAAGCCTTTCAGTATTACGCCCAGGTCGTAGCTCCAGCGGGCACGACGGCCATCCAGGGAAAAAGAATCCTTCCAGATGGTCATTACTGTATTAGCCATTTGTTGCGATAAGGGAGCGTCAACCGATTTGAGGGCAGTATATGAATGTGTTTGCGTTTGTCCGCAAGCGGTGGCAAGAAGGAATATGGAGAGAAAATAGAATAAAAGAGATTTGCGCAACATAGCTTTAATCTTTTAGGGTGACGCTTTTCTCGGATGCCCCGAATTCATATTGAATTTTCTGCCGCGCTTTGGAGACGTCGGTGTTTTGTACAGATATCTTCCCGCTGCGGTCGCCGCCCACGCGAAAAAGCAGTTCTGCGCTTTCAGGATAGGTAAGCTGGTTAAATACGATATTGTCGCTGTTGAGAATATCCACCACAGGCGCTGTTTCCTTGTTGATTACTTTGATGTTGGTGAAACTGATGCCCGATGCTTCCTGGCAGTCTATACCGCGATTAGCTTGCAGCACCATATTTTCCAAAGTGATATTCTTCACATGCATTTCAGGGAGACCGCGAATGAAGATGGCTTTTGCAGCGCCATCGCACACTACATTCTTAATATGAATATCGCGGAACTGCGGTGTAGCTTCCGATACCGGTTCGAACACCACTTTGGGCGCTTCGCGTTTTTCGCCGGGTAAAGCAATCGGGTCTTTCGCCATATAGTACATGTCGAACAGGATGGCTTCGCCGGGAATATCTTTCATGGAGATATTGTTGATGTAAATCTTTTCCACGATGCCGCCGCGGCCGCGGGTGGTTTTGAAACGCAGGCCGATATCGGTGCCGATAAAAGTGCAATCGCTCACGTAGACATTGCGTACGCCGCCGCTCATTTCACTGCCTACCACAAAACCGCCATGCGCGTGATACACGGTGCAGTTGCGGATAATAACATTTTCTGTAGGTATACCTCTTTTTCTTCCGGCCTCATCGCGGCCGCTCTTCATACAAAGCGCGTCGTCACCCACATCAAACACTGAATTTTCGATAATCACATTCTTGCAGCTTTCCAGATCAATCCCATCGCCGTTTTGGGCAAACCAGGGATTTTTTACGCTGACACTGCGCACGGTAATATGCTCGCTCATCAAGGGATGCAGGCACCAGGCGGGCGAATTCTGAAAAGTGACACCTTCAAGCAAGACTCTTTTGCAATTATCAAGCAGCAAAAGGTTAGGGCGCAAAAAATCTTTCACGCTGTTATAATAAGCTTCATCCCGGCCGGGCTTTATTTCGCCGGGATTTTTCATTGCATTTGCTTTCTTGAATTGCTCGGAGGGAAACCAGCTTTTACCATCATCACTTAATACACCACCGGATGCAATCAGTTTTTTCCATTGCGCTTCGGTAAGCTTTTCCTTTTTTACCTGCCGCCATACCTGTCCATTACCATCAATGACGCCGTAACCGGTGATAGCAATATCTGTTGCGTTGGTTGCAGATATGGGCGACTGGTTGCGCATCTGGGGCAGTCCTTCCCAATTGCCTTTCACCAGCGGATATTGACTTTTATCAGTGGTAAATACCAGCGTGGCATTGCGCTGCAGGTGCAGGTTTACTTTGCTTTGCAATACGATGGGACCGGTGAGCCAGAGCCCTGCCGGCACCACTACCACACCGCCACCTTTCTTATGACAGGCATCTATAGCCGAATTAATACTTTGGGTATTGAGGGTAAGTCCATCGGCCCTGGCGCCGAATTGCGTGATATAAACAGTATCTTTTGGAATAACGGGTTCCAGCACGGCAAAATTTGCCTGCTGCGCGCAGGCGGCGAGGCCGGCCGCAATCAAAAGAAAGCAGGTATAGATTTTCTTCTTCATCCGGGCAATCGTTTTATGTGCACAATTCCGTTTTCCCGTGGTACAATGCTATGCAGATATTAGCTGCTAATGAAGCTTTTACAACAGAATATTTACGCAATCGTTACCGGTATCGTTTGTGTTCGCACCAGTGTTTGCGTGTAATGTCAGCCCACTTCAACCATCGCCTTTATCACGCCGTTAGCAGGGCTAAGCCAGCCGGGAAACTCATCAACAGCCGCTTCAAAAGCAACACGATGCGTGATAAAATTGAGCGGCTGCACGTGTTTGTCTTTTATACAATCGATCACCAGTTCAAAATCGCTTCTCAACGCATTGCGGCTGCTCATTAAGGTGGCTTCGCGTTTGTGAAATTCCGGGTGATTGACCTGTATATCTCCTTTTTGTAAACCCACCAGCACATAGCGACCACTATGCGCCAGGTATTGAAAAGCGTTATTGATCGCTTTTAAATTGCCGGTGGCATCTATCACCACGGTGGGCAAATCTCCCTTGGTATATGTTTTTAATGCCTCTGCTACATCTTCTTTGACGGCATTGATAGTATGCTTCACTGGCAGATGCTTTTGGCAAAAGGCCAGCCTCGACTCATTCACATCCATCACAATTACATTACCGCCAGCAATGGATGCAAAGGCCATGATGCCAAGACCTATCGGGCCTGCGCCAACAACTAACACCCATTCGTGTTTTTGAATGGCGGCACGACTAACGGCGTGAGCTCCTATTGCCAGCGGCTCGGTAAGCGCCAGCTCGTCGGCACTTAAACCATGGCCGTGCAACAACGCTTCCGAAGGCACCAGCAGGTACTCGCGCATGCCGCCATCGGTATGCACACCGCATACCTGCATGTTGACGCAGCAGTTGGGCTTACCGCTGCGACAGGCAATGCAGTGGTCGCAATGGAAATAGGGAATAATGCTAACCAATTCGCCGGGAGCGAAACCTGGCGCATCATCCGCGTCTACCAGTTCTGCAGCAAGTTCGTGACCCAATATGCGCGGGTAAGTAAAATACGGTTGCGTACCTTCCCAGGCATGCAAATCGGTGCCGCAAATGCCGATGCGGCGCACGCGCAGCAAAGCATGGCCTTTCTTCATCTCCGGCTTTTGCGTGTCGATCAGCGATAAATTTCCCGGACTTTGACACACCAATGTTTTCATAAGCCTGTAAGTTACTGATCAACCTTAAACCAACCGATATCAGCAAAGCCTGCATCGCTGGTTTTTGATATTCTCAAAAAAAACATATCCATTTTTACACCAACACAGTTTTTTCATCAGTTTTCAACCGGGTTCCAGTCGCCAAAAACATTCTCAATAGTGATGCGGTTTCTTTCTTCTTCCGTCAATTGCTTCGACCACGCCACACGCGCCGATGGATTGGCTCCGGGTCCGAAACTTCTATATTCCGCATGGCGCGCTGTTTTTTCATTCTCCGGATTCCGCCAGTTGTCCCAGCCAGCCGGAATAATGTGACGATCCAGGTAACAATTGATATATGTGACGCTGCTAAAAGGACGCCAGGGCCTTCCCAACGTGACTTTATTGACAGTGGAATCGGCGGTAAAAATGCATTCGTTGAAAACATATCCATAGGCATGTTCCTGTGGAGTGGAAGCTGCCGTGATGTGCGAATTTCGCTTGCTGTGGATATGGCATTTTTCAAACCAGGCAGTGGATGCACCAAAAATGAAATCCGTAGTGCCCTCGATATAACAATTCTCATAGTACTGCCTGCTGTTGGGATTGATGGTGTACAGCACATCCTGGTGGCCAAGAAAACGACAGTTCTTAAAAATGGCTTTGTCGCCATGCACCTGTACGGCCACCGCCTGGCCGGCATTCATGCCAGCGGTATTTTCAAAGCTGATATTTTTTGCGGTGAAATTGTCTGCTCGCATTAAGAAGCTTTGTGAAGTGCGGGTAGCGATGGTATCGCCGTTGGGAGCGATTTTTCCCGAATGATCGTCGTATGTAAGAATGGTGGTGAACTTATCCTCTCCTATCAGCGTGATATCCGATTTTGTTGAATCGAGCACGAGTTTTTCTTTGTACACGCCTTTTTTCACAAATACCACCACTGGATCACTATTGCCGGGAGGTATGGCATCAAAGGCTGATTGCACGTTTGAATATTGACCTGATCCGTCTTTGGCAACCACCAGCAAGCGCGTAGTTTTCTTTTGTTTGCCGGCTCGCGCAGCCAGTTCGGGCACCACGGTTTTCAACTCAGCCAATACCAGTTCTGCCATTTTTCGTGCACCCAGTTCATTGAAATGCGTATCATCTTTTTTCCCTTCGGGATAGTTGGGATTTTCGCCCGGCGCCAGCCACAGGTATAAGAGCATAGATGTTTCATCGCCCAGTTGTTGCAGCAATGCCTGGCTTTTCTTATCCATGTCTATCAGCGGCGTGTTCTGCTCTTTCGCAACTTTGCGCACGATGGCGGCGTATTGATCGTGCGTGCCGGTGATCTTTCCTTTTCTATCAAACTTGCGGCGGGCAACAGGAGTGAATAAGACAGGATGAGCCCGTTTGCTTCTCGTCTCGCTGATATATCGTTCCAGATTTGCTTTGAATTCATCAGGCGTAGTGGCGCTGGCCTTGGTGGGCACTTCGTCGTTGTGACCAAATTGAATAAACACGTAGTCGCCCGCCTTCACATTGTCAATCACTTTTTGCCAAAGTCCCTCCGTGATGAAGGTGCGCGTGCTGCGGCCATTGCGCGCGTGATTGCTGACGGTGACTGTTGAATCGAAAAAATTGGCGAAAGGTACACCCCAGCCCATCTCTGGCCATGCCGAAGGATCTTTGATAGCCATGGTGCTGTCGCCGATCATCCAGATGGTAATCTTCTTTCCGGGCGGCGTTACAAATGATAGTAACAAAATCAGGACGGCATATATACTATAAGTTAACCGCATGGGTGGTGAGTGAATTGAGATATACTTCAATATTGGTATAGTGTTTATGCAGTTTGTATTCCGATGCATCCGCGCGTGCAGGATCCAGGCCATTCTTTCTCTCCCATTCATCGGGCATGCCGTCTTTGTCGCTGTCCACGGGCGCGGGCGCCTGCTTTAGTTTCGGCCAGGCATTTACAGTTTGTTCGTAAGGTGTGCCATGAGGAAATCCTCCCTGCACATCAATGATGCGGCCGGTGCGTTTCTTCACGTCGCTGATGATACGTTCATCCAGTGTATCCCTGGCGGGAAGACTGCAGCCTGCCAGGGCCAGAACGCTGGCGTAAGCATCGGTTGCTTTTTGGGCCGGTATGGGTAACACATCAAAAGGCTTTCTCATCACTACTCTTTCCTTATCAGCATCTGTTGCTTTGTTGCCGAGACGTACACCGAGAAAATTGTTCCTGGTAACATCCGGGGCATCATCCACATAATTTCCTTCCACAAAAAATTTCCCGAAATCTACCGGCGGCTTTTCCTGTCGCGTGGGGTTTACAATTTGGTTGCGCGTGGCTTTGCTGGTGTTGGGGCCGTAACGGTAATAGTTGTTTACCATATTATATCGGCCGCCCTCGCCGCCATACACATTGTTACCTCCCCAGTTGTAGATCACGTTATTCCTGTAATCCACTAATTCTTCCGTAGCACCCAGCCGCGTGCCGTTGAAGCGGGGATTGCGGCTTACGCAGTGTGCAAATAAATTATGATGCGCTGATAAATGTTTGCCTCCCCATATGCCACCGTAACCATGTTTTTCAAAATCCTTATCGCCTTCCTCAAAATGATAGCTATAGTTGAGTGGTTCTGAAATTATATTCCATTGCAAAGTGGTGCTGTCGCCCCCATATACGCTCAGGCATTCATCGGTGCTCCAGCTCACGCTGCAATGGTCAATGATGATATGAGAGCGGCGTACGCCTCCCAGCGCATCGTCGCCACCACTACCATCCACCATGCCTTTATTCTGGTAGCGGTCGCCCATACGAAATCGCATGTAGCGGATAATGATGTTGTCGCCACCCAGCCTCACGGGATGGTCAGCAATGCATATACCATCGCCGGGCGCTGACTGCCCGGCAATGGTGACATCGCCTTTTATGGTGATGGGAGAGTGCAGATGTATTGTGCCTGACACAGCAAATACAACGATGCGCGGACCTTTGGCTTCGGCAGCTTCACGAAAACTGCCCGGGCCCTTATCGTTAAGATTGGTAACGATCATCACCTTTCCGCCGCGGCCGCCGGTGGTGAATTTACCAAAGCCTTCGGCGCCGGGAAAAGCAATGGGCCGCTCTGTTGCGTTATCATCGGACACGGGCCTGTGCAGCGAAGCGCATGATATCAACCCGGCAAATAACAAACCATAGATCAGTCCTCGTTTTTGCATCAACACTTTATTTTAAACTATGGGCGCCAGCGCGGGTCGCCAGCGGTTGATTTACCGACAAAACTGTTGTCTATTATGGTGAAATCACCCTCTGCAGGATTGGCAAACAATGCCGTTGAATTTCCCGCATAGCTTATAATGTCGGTGATGGCATTGCCTGCGAAGATCGCATCTGCGGTTTTATAATTGTTTTCAGCAGTATAAGCAGACCCTGCGCGAATGCCGCGGGCCGATTCTGCCGGAGACAATGTTTTACCGAAAATGCAATTTCTCACCACAAAGCTTCCCGCAGACTGCGCGTTGTAATCCACCACGTATCTTCCATTGCCCACGACATTATCGAAGGTGCAGTTTTCGATCAGCACCGACTGCGAAGGTGCCGCGTTGTGGAGAATGATGCTGTAGCCAATCTTCGACAAAGTGCTGTTGGTGATTTCAATATTATTCACCTTACCGTTAGCCACATTGGTATGGATAAATGCATAAGTACCATTCGATCCGTTATCGCCGCAGTCGTACACAATGCAACGGTTAAATACGAGCTTGTTCACCGTGATGGCGTTACTGCCTTGCAACCTGAACGGCGTGTTGGTGAAATTCCTGATCACGCAATTTTCAAAAATGATCTGGTCGGTATTGCTGGCCGTACTTTGGTTGAAAATATAATTGCGTTTTGTCTTGGTGGGATCGTTGTGCTGGTAACCGGTAAGCTCAACATTTTCAAAAGTAATTGTACCAGCATTGGCAGGCAGATTGATGCCGTTGAAAGCGATCACCGGCTTATTGGGTGCATCTTCGCCGAAAATGGTGATGGATACTCCCTCGGGCAATTGAATCAAATCGTCATAATAGTGCTCGGTGCCTTCGAGCAATACGAATATGTTACCATCCACTGCATTCTTCAGCAGCGCGCCCAGTGAATCAGTAGGACCCACCTGTATCACCAGCGGACCACTGGGCACATTGGCAGGTGTTCTGAACGATTGCGAGCCGCGGAAAATAATATCCTCGTACAACTCGGCTACATAATCTGTTTTAGGCGTAAGGCCTGTAATAGATTTTTCACCAGCCGCTGCTTCACCAGGAGTAATATCGTAGCGAACACCATTCAGCATAATGTGTGTCACGTTGCCGATCTTCCACTTCAACACAACGCTGTTCATGGTGAGATCGGCGGGATCGATGGGCAGCAGTAATTTTTCTCCGTTGATGGAGAATGAGCTGCTGCTTATCCAGTTAGATGCCGCGGAATTGGCAGTGGCGTTGGCACGCACACGGGCAAAATATTTCATGCCCAAAATCACATCCTGCTCGGTGATGATATAACGCAACGAATCCACAACAGCGCTGATATGTGGAGTGCCGCCAAACAGTGAGTCGGTTGAAATTTCAATAGTGTAGGTAGCACCTGTCCCTTCAGAAAAAAGCGAACGGCTCCAGCTGATGATGGCATCCTTATCTGTTGTTTCAACTTTCAACTCCGCGGGTTTGAACATCCGATCAGGGATGAAGGTTCCCAGCTCGCTTTTCTTTTCGCAGGCTAAGCCAGTTACAATGATGGCAACCAGCAGCCATTTGATGAGCAATTTATTTATAGTAAGTTTCATTTTTCTTCGTATTAGTTTAATCAATAACCATAGTCCTGGGTCAGTTTCGGGTTGGCATCAATGGAACCCTGCGGCAAGGGCAGCAGTTCGCTCTTGCCCGCTTCGAAATGCGAGCCCAGGTAAGCGACAATCGTTGTTTCTATTCCACTTCCCACCCACGACATGGAGGCATAACCCGCGGGCGCGCCGCCGGAAGGAGTCGGCTTATAGAACGAGTTGGCATATTGCATGGTAGTCATACCCGTTTTATAATACATGGTAGTAGGAAGATTGTCATAAGGCGCTTCTCTCCTGCTCATCTTCAACAGTTCTTCTTTCACCGCGTCGAGGTTTGTCTTTAAGCGGTTCCAGCGAATAAGATCATACTTGCGAATACCTTCGCCGCAAAACTCCAGCATTCTTTCTTTCACAATGGCTTCAAAGAAACCATTGTAATCTGAAGGAGTAGTGCCGATAAGCGAAGCATTGCCACCAAAAGCGCGCAGGCGAACCTGCTCAAAAGCTGCTTTGGCAGCAGCGGTCGGACCATTATTCAGTTCATTCTCTGCTTCCGCAAACATCAGCAGCACATCCGAATACCTGATGATGGGCCAATTGGTGCCGAAGTATTGCGCCTGCGATGCGGTAACAGGGTTCCAGTCGCGGCGGAACTTACCATCAACCATAGTCTGCAGGTTGCGCGCCACCAATGTGAAGTCTGCATTGATATTGTAAGTCACGCAGGTCACATCGCGGCGGGTGTCCATTGAATCGAATGCGTAGAAGGTAGTGGGCAAAACGGTGAGTGCCGAGTTGCCTGTATTATTATAACGCGGCCCGTTGTAGTAACCCAGCTTGCTATCTCCAAACTGCGTGCTGCCTCCGGCCATACCTACTTCCCATATTATTTCACCATTGGGTTCTTCTTTGTGAGCCCCCAATGCATCTTTGAAAACCGCTTCAAAGCTGGGATTAAGTTTGTGTTCGCCGTTTTGATTCATGATTGTCCAGCATTCATCGCGGGCAATCTGGTAGAAATCTTTGTAATCGGGGCGACGTTCCATTTGCTTGTTCTTGCGCAGTGAATAGCCGCCGCGGAACAAAGCGATGCGCGCGCGCAAAGCTCTTGCAGCGCCTTGTGTGATGCGCTCGTTGGTGGTGTTTTGCTGTGTGCGCCAGGGCAAGAGCGTTGCAGCCGTCGCCAGGTCGTCGAGCAATACGTTGTAAATAGAATCACGGTCAGTCTTGGGTTTAAACAGATCAGTTTCAAGACTGGATGGATTGAATTGTGCAGGCACATCGCCCCAGTTGCGGATCAGTTCAAAATAAAACTGGGCGCGCAGTGTGAGCGCCTCGCCATGCAAACGCCTCAGCTCTGCCTTCTCCGCTTCACTGCCATTGTTGTAGGCATTCATGCGCGGAATCTCGTAGATGCAGATATTGGCTCTTTCAATGCCACGGTACAACTGGTTAAAAGGTCCCGGCAATTGCGTGTTGCTCGGCGTTACGGCAAAGCGCGCGATATCTCTTCTTTCATTATCACCGGAGGCGCCACCCTGCCCCATCATTTCATCATTATCGTATGGATAATACATGCTTAAGCGAATGCCATAACCCTGGTCGCCGCCCAGGCAGGCATATGCGCCGAGCACTGCATTGGTGGCGTTGGCCACATTGCTGAAAATATATTCGGGACCGAACGAGGAAACCGGTTCTACGTTCAAATATTTTTTACAGGATGAAACAGATAAGGTCACTGCTGCAATGATCACTGTTCCCTTTATATATGTCGTTAATTTCATAATTGCCTTTTTTGAAGTTTATAAAGACAGGTTTAATCCAACGATATAGGCCCGGCTACGCGGGTAAGCCGAGTAATCCACCCCCGGAGTGAGCGGGCTGCTGCGCCTGGTGTTCACTTCCGGATCATAACCTGAATAGTTGGTCAGCACATACAGGTTGTTAACGGTGGCATATATGCGGAAACTGTTAATCTTCAATTTGCGTGTCAGGTTTTGCGGCAGCGAGTAACCCAGCGTCACGTTGTTAATACGCATGAACGAACCATCTTCTATTGCCCAGCTATGTACATGGAAGGCGCCGGCGCTGCGTAAAGGCTGCGGCTCTTTGGCATTGCGGTTCAGCGCAGCCAATTCGGCTGGATCAACCACCACTTCACCCTGGTCGTTGATGGTGCGCCAGCGGTCGTTCATAAGGGCCAGCAGGTTGGAATTGATGGTATAACCGCTGGCAAACTCGAGCTTGTTGGCATTGTACACATCGTTACCTACCTGGAAGTTGATGAACACGCTCAGGTCGAAATTCTTATACCTGAACTGCTGGTTAAGACCGCCGAAAAATTTCGGTTGCGTTCTGCCGATAATAGTGCGGTCGTAATCATTGATCACGCCATCGGGTTTGCCATCCGGGCCGCTGATATCTTTAAATTTCAACACACCGGGCTGCGGGTCGGTAGCGATGATACCCGAATTATTGGCAATGCCGGTCTTCAAAGTATAAGTAGTGCCGTCGAAATCGAAGTCGTCGATTGTGTACCATCCATCATACACAAATCCCCAGATGGTGCCCACCTGCTCGCCCACTTTCACGATATAATCGTGCGGCACATTGCTGCCTGCCCAGCCTGAGCGGAAAAGAAAAGCACTCTGGTAAGCATTGATGGATTCAATTTTATTCCTGTTAAAAGAGATATTGAAATTGGCTCTCCAGTCGAAGTTGCGGGTAAGTACCGGCGTTGCGTTCAACTGAAATTCCACACCCTTGTTGCTGGTGGCGCCTACATTTTGTATCTGCTCTACATAACCAGAACTGGTGGGCACGGGCACTTTCACCAGCAGGTCGCGGGTCGAGTTGTAGTAAGCGTCCACGGTCAGTTGCAGGCGGTTATTCAAAAAGCCCATATCCAAACCCAGATTGCGCGAGATGGTGGTTTCCCATTTCAGGTTGGCATTGGCCAGTTCATCAGGATTAAATACTGTGATCAGTTGATCTCCGATGCTGTAAAACGCTTCTGCTTTGAATTGTGAGAGGTACAGGAAGTCGCCGATGCGGTTATTGCCCGCCTCGCCATAACTGGCCCGCAGTTTCAGGAAGCTGATGGCAGGCAACAGATCCTGCATAAATTTTTCTTCCGAGATGGTCCATGCAATGGCGCCAGACGGGAAATATCCCCAGCGGTTATCTTCCGAGAATTTCGAAGAGCCATCGGCGCGCAGCGAGAAGGTGGCGGTAAAGCGTTTGTCAAAAGAATAGTTTACACGACCAAAAAAGGAAAACAGTCTCCTGGTCACTTCTTCAGAAGTCGGCGGTGGCTGCACGCTTCCTGCCGGCGCGCTGCCGAGACGCATATTACCCAAAGCGGCTTGTGCTGTAATGCCAACAGGAAAATAGCGTGTTTCTATCAGGTAGTTACGGTCTTTATCTTCATACAATTCCTGTCCCACCAACACATCCAGTTCGTGGCGTTTGGTGAAGTTGCTGCCCGACCTTTTCATGGTAAAAGTGAGCACGTTTGAATTGTTCAGTATCTGCCTGTTGAAAGTATGAATGGACGCTGTGGGCATATTGGCATTCTGCTTGGCAACGGATGTAATGGTATCGTTGAAAGCATTGCGCCTGTTGTTGGTAAGGTCGAAACCTAAGGTGCTGCGTAATGAAAGGTATTTGTTGATAGTGTAATCGAAGTAGCCACTGAAATTGGCCGTACTGTTATAATTGCGGCGATACTCCGCTTCGTTCAGCAATATCGGGTTCACGAGCGCCAGGCTGTTGGCATTTGTCTGCAGAGCATAGTCAGGGTCATAATCCAGCAGGTCCTGGTTGGCCATCAGCAGCGGACGAAACTTCACACTATGACGCAGGCGGTTGGTAGCGCTGGAACCTTCGTTGGCAGTGCCGGCGCCATTCACCACGGTATTGTTGTAACGCACAGCCAGTCCCACTTTCAGTTTCTTATTTACGTTGTGATCGAAACGGAAATTGATCAGCTTGCGGTCGAAGTCAGAGAGCCGCATCACGCCTTCTTCTTTGTTGGCGGTGACGCTCAGGTTGAATTTGGTATTGGCATTACCACCCACCACGCTCACGTTGTGCGTTTGCATCAGTGCGCGACGGCCAAACATTTCTTCCTGCCAGTCAACAAACGGAGCTTTCTTATACAGTTCAAGATCTTCCCAGTGACCGTAAGTATTCAGGAAATTATCCCTGTCTTGCTGGCCACCGCGTGTTCTTTCGTATTGATAGATCACGAACTCGTAGGGATTCATCACTTCAAGCTTGTTGGCCAGTTTTCTGAAACCTATCAGCCCGTTGTAATTTACCTGCGTCTTCATGTCGCGGCCGCCTTTGGTAGTAATGATCACCACACCGTTGGCGCCACGCGCACCATAAATAGCAGTGGCCGACGCATCTTTCAACACATCAATACTTTCAATATCCTGCGGCGCTAATACTGATAAAGCATTTTCAACCTGTATGCCATCTACAATAAATAATGGAGAGTTGTCTTGTGTAATCGAACCGCCTCCGCGCACCCTGATCACTGCCGATGCGTCGGGCGAGCCTTCCGATTTAATGATCTGCACACCCGCCAGGCGGCCTGCAATGGCTTCGGCAGCGGAGTTGATCGGAATGTCTTTGAGATCGCGCGCGCTTACCGAAGAAACCGAACTGGTGAGGTCTCTTCTGCGCATGGTCTGGTAACCTACTACCACCACGTCGTCGAGATTGGTGGTAGATACTTCCATCGCCAGGTTTACAGTGCCGCCTGGCTGCGCAGTCACCTCCTGCGTTTTATAACCGGCTGCGCTGATCACCAGCGTGAAAGGTCCGGCGCCGGTAACCGGCAAACGGAATTCACCCTGTTCATTGGTTTGAACGCCACCGCTGGCATTCTTGATGGTAATGTTGACGGAAGAAAGCGGGGAGCCTCGTTCATCGAGGATTTTACCGGAAATGACGCCGTTCTGGGCAAACAGCTTTCCGGAAAAAAATAGTAATAGCACACCCACAAGCGTTAGTCTGTTCATATAGCAAGTTTTGAAAGCAGCAGTCAAAAAATCGGGCAGTTGGCAACTATCACCCGTTATATTCGGAGTCAATTCTAATAAGATATTTGCTAAAATTTGCCCGCTGCACATGCCTTTTTCTACGCAATCGTTCCCGGCAACGATGTCCGGAAATGCAGCTAATCAACCGTTTAGAAAGTGTTATGAAATTATTGGCTACATTTATCCATCGTTAGCAGTATGTCGTGAAATTCGAAACCGTTACCATAAAAGATATCGCAAAAGCCCTGGGCCTCTCCACCTCCACTGTATCGCGTGCGTTGCGCGGTAGCTATGAGATTAGTCCAGAAACCAAGAAGCTGGTGCTGGAATATGCGGAGAAGATCAACTACCGGCCCAATCCCATCGCGCTGAGTTTAAAAGAAAGAAGAAGCCGTTCCATTGGTGTGGTGGTAACTGAGATTGCAAACAACTTTTTTTCGCAGGCCATCAATGGTATAGAATCCATTGCGTATAACCGCGGCTACCACGTTATTATTTCGCAAACACATGAATCGTTTGAACGCGAAACGGTCACTATTCAGCACATGGCCTCACGCTCGGTAGATGGATTGCTGGTTTCACTTAGTAACGAGACCACTGATCTTACGCAACTAAAACAATTGCACGACAAGGGATTGCCCGTTGTATTCTTCGATCGCATCACCGACGAGATTGTAACACACAAGGTAATCGCGAATAATTTCAAAGCGGCTTACGATTCCACTATGCACCTGGCGAAACAAGGATGCAAACGCATTGCCCATGTTACCAACTCGCCGCATTTAAGTATTACGAAAGAAAGACTGGACGGTTATAAAAAAGCATTGGAAGAAAGTAATATCCCTTTCGACGAGAAACTGGTGCAGTATTGTTATCATGGAGGAATGATCTTCGCGGAAATTGAAGAAGCGGTTGGCAGATTGTTGAAACTAAAGCCGCGTCCGGACGCGATACTGACTGCCAGCGACCGCATCACCATATCTTGTATCACCGCCTTGCGCAAGGAAGGTATCATTATACCCAACGATATGGCGTTGATTGGTTTTTCAAATACAAACCTGGCCGAACTGATCAACCCGCCGCTATCGGCCGTGCGTCAGCCAGCCTTTGAAATGGGACAGGTGGCCACAGAGTTGCTGATTCAAATCATCGAAAGCAAGCGGCCTATCACAGAATTTGAAACACGTATTTTAGATACTGAATTATTTATCCGCAATTCTTCTCAAAAATAAAAATCACTGATGTTGTCTACCAACGAGATCAAACAGCGAGTAGGGCAAGAGGCCAGCCTGCTGGTGCATGAAGGAATGACGGTAGGTCTTGGCACCGGCAGCACCGCGTACTGGTTTACCATATCATTGGCTGAGCGGGTAAAAAAAGGATTGCGCATCACTGCCGTTCCCACCTCGAAAGAAGTGGAACAGCTGGCGCGTGAAAACGGCATCCCTGTAAAAACGCTCAACGATGTTGATCATATAGATATTACCGTTGATGGAGCCGATGAAATAGATCCGCAAGGACAACTCATAAAAGGAGGCGGCGGCGCATTGCTCCAGGAGAAACTGGTAGCCAGCGCTTCGCGCAAACTGGTGATCATTGCCGATCATACCAAGCTGGTGCAACAGTTAGGAAAATATCCCCTGCCGGTGGAAGTAATCACCTATAATTACAAACACGTACAACGCAAGATAGAGCAGACCTACAAAATAGAAGTTACGCTGCGCGAAAAAAATGGCAGTGCGTTCATCACCGACCATGGTCATTATATTCTCAATTGCCATTTCAATAAAATTGCCAATGCGGCATTGCTCAACCAGGAATTGCATCTTATTCCCGGTGTGGTGGAGACCGGCCTGTTTATCAATATGACCAGCAGCGTGCTGGCCGGTTATGTTGATGGCACGGTAAAAAAGCTCGAACTATAACAGATTTCATTTCCGTATTTTTGCCTATATCAGTTTTTTTTATGGCAAAAAATAAACTCGCCGGCGGCGATCATCTTTACCTGCAGGTGGCAGGCGGATTGGAGAAAATGATCCAGGATGAAACGCTGAAGATCGGCGACAAGCTGCCTTCGGTGCGTATGTTGAGTGAAGAGTACGGCATCAGTATGGGCACTGCCTTCCAGGCATATTATTATCTCGAAGGAAAAGGTTTGATCGAGGCCAGGCCAAAATCCGGTTATTATGTGCGTTTCAACCCCAGGCGATTCCCCGCGCTGCCCGCCGTGCAGGAACCAGAGCAGGTAGCCCACACCGTTAGTGTGGAAGATATGATAGCCGCGGTGTACAAAACGCTTACTGCCGGCGATATTACCAATTTTTCAGTAGCTGGCCCCGATATTGAATTTTTGCCCGCTGCCAAGCTCAATAAATCCCTGGTGCATGCTTTTCGCCATTCAAAGCACAGTTGCCTTTACTATGAAGACCGCCAGGGCAATCCCGAACTGCGCAAGCAGGTGGCGAAGCTCGCCTTTAACTGGGGTGGTAAAATCAGTGCCGACGATGTAGTGATCACTGCTGGTTGTATGGAAGCGCTGGCCATGAGTTTGCGCACAGTTACCAAACCGGGCGATACGGTGGCGATAGAGAGTCCTACGTATTTCGGCATATTCCAGGTAATTCAAAGCATGGGTTTGAGAGTGGTGGAAGTTCCCGCCGATCCCCTTACGGGTGTAGACCTGAATTATTTGGAGAAAGCCATCAGGAGTTCATCTTTAAAAGCCTGCGTTTTCATTCCCAACTTCAATAATCCCCTTGGCAGCTGCATGCCCGATGAAAACAAGAAAGCGCTGGTGGATATGATCACACGTCATCGCATTCCTTTGATTGAAGATGATATTTACGGTGATCTTTATTTCGGCGATCACCGCCCGCGCACCTGCAAGACTTTTGATAAGGAGGGATGGGTGCTGCACTGCAGTTCTGTTTCCAAGTCATTGGCGCCGGGCTACCGTATCGGCTGGGTAATACCGGGACGCTTTACGGAAGAACTTAAGCGCGTGAAGCTGATGCACACGCTCGCGGGCACCACCATCACTCAACAAGCCATGGCGCATTTCCTGGGCATCGGCCGCTATGAATATCATCTGAAAAAACTCCGCAGCGTGCTGCACAAACATCACCTGCGCTACGTTCAAGGCATTCTCGAATATTTTCCCGAAGACACCAAAGTCTCGCGCCCCCAGGGCGGCTTCGTGTTATGGCTCGAGCTCAACAAAAAGATCAACGCCTTCCGCCTTTACCAGGAAGCGATGAAATACCAGGTATCTATTGCGCCGGGCAGAATATTTTCAGCATCCGACATGTTTGGTCATTATTTAAGAATGGGCTATGGCGCGCCGTGGGACGATAAAGTGGAGAGAGGAGTGAAGATTGTGGGGGCGCTGGTGAAGCGGATGAGCTAGTCTACGCTTCTTTATGCTCCACAAAATTCTGTTCTATATCTTCCACCGAATTATAATTCTTAAACACCGCTTTATTCTTCGCCGGAATGCGCAAGGTATAGCCTTCATCAAGAATTGATTGCAGGCTGAAATTTTCGAGACGGCCAATTGTGAAGCGGCCTTCCACTTTCTCGAGTCCTACACCGGTGTAGATGCCGCAAAACGGCTGGGCGAAGTTTTCGTCCTGGTATACGTAAAAATCATAAGTGCGGTCGGCCTGGTATTGTTGGATGAGGTGTTCGATAGTGGCCGCGTCCATGTCGAGCATGTCGCAGCTCATCAGCAGGATATCCGTATTGGGAAAGCGCTGTTGAATGCTGAGCAGTCCATTCAGCGGGCCTTGTAATTCAGTATTGTCAACCACCAGCAGTTCCGGAGAAATCTGTTCGCTGTACTGGGCCACCTGTCCGGGATTGACGGAGTATACCACGGGTATGTGAAACGTCGCCAGCTTCTCGTGCATGTGTTTTGCCCAAATGGTATTTCGTATAGGCAGCAGGCCTTTGTCGCTTCCCATGCGCGTACTCTCTCCGCCGCATAATATGGCGCCTAATAGCTTTTCCATAGATCAGTACTATTGGTTATAGAATAAGGTTTCGGTCCCGGACAATATTACAAAAGCGAGACCAGAAATGTTATTGTGGAAAATCATTAAACTGTCATTCATTCGGAAGATTTCCTGTCGGCATGACCCAGACTTCGACCGGGAGCTACTACATCGCGGACCCACTGTTTCAGTTCCTTGATTTCGGGGAATCCGCCGCTTTCCTTCCGGTCGAATATCTTTTTATCATCAATGCAAATGATATACCGGCCATTTACCTCGCTTGGTTTCAGTAACACACCGTGAAGGTCATCATTGAAGGTGGTGAGCATTTCCTGCGCCATCCACGCGGCACGCATCAGCCAGTTGCATTTGGGGCAATATTCTATTGTTAAGGTGGGTTTCATAAAATAATTGGGAGAAATTCTGATCTCAAAAACTAAAACTTATTCACGGAATCCGAAAGCACTTCTTCCGCAGCCGCCACCTTTTCCTTATGATTGCATCCCTCACTCCATACCTTGGTGCCATCGGTGAAATGTTCGCACTTCCAGATGGGGACTTCATGTTTTATTTTGTCGATAATAAAGCGGTTGGCGGCATAGGCTTCGCTGCGGTGGGGTGCGCCGGTCACAACTACCACGGCACTGTCGCTGATATTCACCACGCCGGTGCGGTGCTGCGCAATGGCAAAATGCAGCCCCCAGCGGTCAATCGCTTCCTGCAAAATGTCGCGGATCATCTTGGCAGCCATACTGGGATGCGCCTCATACTCCAGGAACCACACGGCTTTGCCTTCGCTGGTATCGCGTGTTTCACCACTAAACAATACCACAGCGCCGGCGCCGGGGCGGTGTGCTTTCGACAAAACGGCAGCCAGGTTAATAGGCTCATCTGTAATATACCTCCATTCATCCACCGCTGGCAGGTGGTAAAATGCTGACGACATCATGCGATTGAAATATATAATTGTTATCAATAAACCGGTCGTTTACGGCAAACCGGCAGCTATCCAGTAAATCTCGCGCATTTTCGTTTTGCGCTGATAATTTTTCCTTCAATTCATCGATCGTATGCACAGGCTGCTGCAGCCATACTTCGTGATCGAAATAATCCTTCAACATTGCGTATAAATAAACCTTCATACCAGGAATTGGAAATAATCTAATAAGAATTCAGTGCTACAGGTACAAGACAGAAAATATAGGGCCTTAGCTGCAAGGTGTTCGAATGGATATTGCCTTTTAGCAAGCTGTCGGGAAAATGGCTGTTTTAGGTAAACTGACAATATGCTTCAAATTTAAGGTTCGTAACTCATCCGGGCAAGTTTATTCTATTAACACCGGGAATGTGGAAATCAATTTAAAATCAGCGGCAGATGCTTCACACACAGCACATTGATAATTTTGAGATAAATCAGAAAATTGGGTTCCGGGCGCAATCCCCTGCCCCGGGTCGCCATATTGCTCATCATAAATTGTTAAACAATGCCGGCAGCGAAATAGTTTTCTGCCCCCTGCCAGAGCAGGCTCTTTTTTTTCGATGGCCTCCTCTTCCCTATATACCTGGTGGAGTATATCGCCCGCTTCAATTCTGAGGTCGTAAAAATATTTGCAAAGTGCCACCAGGTAGGTGCCCAAATTTTCACGCTGCACATCTTTGCGGAACAGAATATACTCACGACTGTTAGGATTGAAATCGCGCGTGTATAAAATATCATAACGATCGAGCGACCTGCGCTGGCTGCGCGAAGTATTGCGCTGCTTCCTGATCACCACAGCGCCAAACAAACCTGAATGCGGTCTTGCCTTGATGGCAAAACATAATCCCTGCGTGCGCAGATCTTCCTTGTCAAATTGGCGGATAATGTATCGTTTCAGACTCAGCCCTTCCTCGTCCAGGTCTTCAATCTGCCAGTTTAGTTCGTTGGCGGCATGATGCACGTTAATGCGATGTTTGTTCAGCAAATAATCCCAGGCCGCGCGATGCTCGGGCAGAATACCTTTTATCACCAACGATTTCCAGGGAGTAGTATACACCTGTCCCAGCTTGGTGCGCAGGCAAAGTGCTGCAATATCTTTGAGAAATAAAACGGGAAAACATTCATCGCGGCGGTATATGCCCAGCCAGCTTTTTTCGCCATAGCGATTGAAACCCTCGTAATAAGGCAATTCAAAATCAGGCACCTTCAGGAGTTCTGTCACGGGTTGGATGATCAAATTTTCCCTGGCATGCACGCGGTTAAACAACTCATCACCATCCCTGAGCTCTTTATCTTCCAATAAAATTTGTTCTATCACTTTGCTGATACGCGGAATATCGTCTGAGTAAATTAAACCTTTCCAGGGATAGATGATGGTTGTTTTAACAAAACGAACGTAGAGGTACCAGTAGTTGTTGACGGGCGAAGAAATGAAATTGATATTACCCGTGAAAAAAGGGATGAATGTCTGATGCGCATCTACCAGGCTTACTTTAAGAGATGGCTGGTAGTCAAAAAGCCCGAGAATGTCTTTGTATAAACCTTCGCTGAGCCAGTTGTTGTTTTGGAAAATCGCTTCAGCTACATACGAGGTGAGTATATTGGGAAAATGGTCGCTGTTGCATTCGTAGAACACGCCGAGCTGGTCGAGTGCGCGCATCAATTGTTCATTTCCCTGGCAATACAACTGCTGGCGGTTGCCGAGTTGAACATGTTTGATGCCACATTGCCCCGCAGCCTCCATCAGGGCATGCAAATCACCAGCAGCCACAATGCCGCCGGGAAGATTGATCTTTATGGTTTGCTTTCGGTAGTTCATCCTGCTATTCCCTGTTCAAATTCCTTGTTCACATTCCTTGTTCAAATTCAAATTCAATATTCTCCTCACCTCCTGCCTGCACGAACCACAGCCTGTACCCGCACCGGTGGCAGCACACAGTTGTTGAAATTCCGTGCAGCCTTCGGCAATTTTGTTGCGTAAATTGTCTGCGCCCACATTATGGCAGCTGCATACAAGTTTTCCTAAAATAGGCTCAGCTTTCTTACCGCTTCGCAATAACTGAAGGCGTTTATCACTCAATTCAATCTTATTGGCAATCAGTTCGCGGCATTCGCGCATTTCAGTTTTGTCGCCAATCAATATGGCGCCTACCAACCGGTCCTGGTGAATAATGCATTTTTTGTAATATCGTTTTGCCTTGTCAAGAAATATGATCTCCTCGTAATCGTTGTCATTCGGACATTCGGGTATGCCAATGCTGCAAAGATCAAAACCACGAATCTTAATGATATTCATAAACACGCTGCCGCTGTAATGGCTGGCGACATCGCCGGTGAGATAGCGAGCCACCACTTGTGCTTGTTCCTCTGCCGCTGCGGTGATGCCGTATAGCATGCCGCGGAACTCGGCAATTTCTCCAATAGCATATATGGTGGGATCACTGGTTTGCAAACGTTCATTCACAATTACACCACGCTGGCAATGCAGGCCAGCTTCTTTTGCCAGTTCAATATTCGGAATGGTGCCGATGGCAAAAACCAATGCATCGCAACCGATCTGCTGACCACTCTTCAGGCGTATGCCGGTGAGTCGCGTACGACCATGAAACAACTGCACCTCATCATCATAATAAATATCACAACCCTGGTCGCACATTTCTTCGTGTAACAACTGGCTGCCGAGCGGATCGAGCTGGCGGTCGAGAAAGCGGGAAATTCGCTGCACGATGGTGACGCGGATACCTGTCTCACGCAGCGAGGCGGCGAGCTCAAGACCCAATAAGCCTCCTCCAACAATCACCACATGACCATCTTTCGGAACATGATTTTTGAAATGGTCGGCATCGGTACGACTGCGCATCGTGAAAATGCCTTCCAGTGGTGGCACGTTACGCGGAATGGCGGCACGGCTGCCGGTTGCAAGGATTAGTATGTCGTAATAAGTGATGCGGCCATTTGAATCGGTCACACATTTGTTTTCCCTGTCTATGGACACAACACTTACCCCCCGATACAAGTGAATATGATAGCCCGGTTCCTCTTCCTCTTTCATCTTGATCAACTGCTCCCAGCTTTGCGCGCCGCTGATATAATCGGGCAGCATTACGCGGTTGTAAAAAGGAAAATTTTCTTTGCTGAAAATGATGATTTCATCTTCTTTGTTCAACTGCCGATAACTCTGTCGCCAAAACTGGCTACGTCCACGCCAATCAGTTTCAGCTTGGTGCTCATATCGAAGCCAGGGAAAAATTTTTCTCCGCCGGTGAGATTGGTCACCACTGTATCGGCCATTTCATAGCCGGGCGCTACGAGTCCATAAATCATGCCTTTGTGCAAAGCGCATTCACCAATGGCAAAAATGGAAGGATCGCTGGTCTGCAACTGGTCATTCACTACAATGCCTCCACGAACACCAATTTCCAGTCCGCATTGGCGGGCCAGTTCATCGCGCGGCCTGATGCCTGCTGATATCACCAGCATATCGGTCTCGAGATGTGAACCATCGGCAAAACGCAGGGCTGTTATTTTTTCATCACCTTCAATAGCAGTGGTGTTGGCACCGGTGTGAATGATCAGCCCCAGTGCTTCCAGTTTCGCCTGCAGGCAAAGCGAACCTGCTTCATCTACCTGCCGTGGCATCAGTCGCGGTGCAAATTCAATCACGTGCGGGTTCGCAATACCCAGATCGAGCAAGGCTTTGGCTGCTTCCAGTCCTAACAAACCTCCGCCCATCACGGCGCCGCTCTTTGCTTTGCGCGCCCAACTGCTGATCATTTCCAAATCTTCGATAGTGCGGTAAATGAAGACGCCTTCTTTTTCAACGCCGGGAATGTTGGGAACAAAGGCGGAGGAGCCTGTGGCGAGAATTAAATAATCATAACTTTCAATTTTGCCGCTGAATGACCGCACCGTCTTGGCGGCGCGGTCGATCTGCTGAACGGGATCGGCCAGGTGGAGCGTGATGTTGTTCGACTGGTACCAGTCTGCCTCTGCAAGCGTGAGGTCGCGCGCGGACTTGCCCGCGAAGTACTCGCTCAGGTGAACGCGGTCGTAGGCGGGACGCGTTTCTTCGGCAAAAACAACGATCTGGAACTGGCCGGGATTGGTACGGTTGATGAGCTTTTCGCAAAACTTATAACCAACCATCCCATTGCCGATAATGACTAATTTCATTTGCTGCGTTTTGGATGTGGACAAAATCGCAGGCAATCGTTAGAACACATTATACTTATTTATATATAATGTTTCTATGGCAAACACTGCTAGTTTTATCGTTGTTTTTGTTATCTAAGCAATGAAATTAGGGATAATGATTGGAAAACTTGCGTGTTTTTGCAAATTAGCATCATATTTTTTTGTTTTTAATTTATTTTATGGGCAACAAATTGGGCGATAAATAATTAATTTATCGCGGATTCGGCGCGGATTACGGGATTACGCCGATGGGCAAACTTGCCAGCTTTTGCAGATCAGCGTAATCCCATAATTGCGTTCAATCCGCGATACCTTTAACTCAACCCGTAATGAAGCTTAACAAAACCCACTGCGATCTTAATTCATGTTTTCTCTGCAGGCAATGTTCTAAAGAATGGTTGCCAGCGCTGAATGCCCACCGCAAGACTTTTCATGTTTCGAAAGGTGAAATGCTTTTCAAGGAAGGCGATAATATGACCGGCATTTGGTTTATCAACCGCGGAAAGTTTAAAGTGCACAAACAGTGGGGCGAAGATAAAGAGCTGATTGTGCGGCTGGCCCGCGATGGCGATATCGTTGGTCACCGGGGTATGGGCAGCGACAACGTTTATCCTGTCTCGGCCACAGCGCTGGAAGCTTCGGATGTATGTTTTGTAGACATAGAATTTTTTATGGCCACGCTCAAGGTAAACCAGCAATTTCTCTTCGAGCTCACCATGTTCTTTGCATCCGAACTGAAAGAATCTGAAAAACGCATGCGCAACCTGGCACATATGCCGGTGATCGGGCGCGTTGCCAATTCATTGCTCACCCTGCAAGATAAATTCGGTACCGATGCGTCGGGAAATATCAACATGACGCTGAGCCGGCAAGACCTGGCTTCATACGCAGGCACCACATATGAAACCGTTTTCCGGATACTGAACGAACTGGTGGATGCCAACGTAGTGAAGCTGAGCGGTAAATGCATTGCGATAACCGACGCCGCAGGCCTGGCGGCGTTTATGAAAGAAGGATAGGGAAAAATTCAACGACTTCGCCAGCATGGATAGTTGTTTGCCCGCGCGGATGTCGTGCAATACCATCCGCAAACAATGCTGCGCGGATATCACCACTGCCGCTGAAGGGCACTATTTCTATCTCGTTGCTGCCCGGAATTATTTTAACCGGGAAAAATTCATCGAGATTGGTCTTCTTTGTTCTTTCTCCATTTAGTTTCATTGAAATACTTGTGGGAGCAGGCAAACCATAGCAAGCGTTCAAAAATGGTTGCACCAGTATGCTGAAAGTAACCATACATGAAAGCGGGTTGCCGGGCAATGCAAAGACAGTTTTACCATCTGTTGTTTGTCCGCACCATACCGGCTTTCCCGGGCGAATCATCAGCTTGTGAAATATTTTTTTTACCCCGCAGGCCAGCAACACTTCGGGCACGTAATCCGCATCACCGGCGGAAACACCACCACAGGATATAACGATATCGCCCTGCAAAGCATTTTCAAAAATAGTTTTCAGCGAAGCCCTGTCATCGGCCACATGAGCTTCTAAAAATGATTGTATTCCTTGTTGGTGCAGTAAAGATTTCAACAACCACAAATTACTGTTGCGTATCTGCACGTCGCTTGCCTGCCGATCGATGGGAATCACTTCATCGCCGGTGGTGATGATGGCAACGCGCGGTAATTTTTCAACCAGCACATCTTGTTTACCAATAGCCGCCAGCAAACTAATGACGGCGGGTGTTGCGCGCACAGCTTTTTCAATAATCACCTCGCCTGCGCGAAGATCTTCGCCGCGTCTTGAAATATTTTGAAATGGTTTTGCTTCATTTGCCTGGATAGTAGCAATGCCATCTTCTTCCTGCACATCTTCTCTGCGTATGATCAAATTGGCGCCCTTGGGAGTGGCGGCGCCGGTCATGATTTTATAACATTGTCCTGCGGAAATTGAGGTAGCAGGTATTTGCCCGGCAAAAATGGTTTCATTAACAATAAACTGCCGCATTCCTTTTTCAAAATCTTCATACCGCAATGCGTAGCCATCCATTGCCGCCCGGTTGAAAGGAGGATAGTCGCGGTCGGCAAAAATTTTTTCGCACACTACTCTGCCAAATGCCTGCTCCAGCGGCAGCCTTTCCTGCCCAAACGAATGGGCCCTTGATTGCAATATTTCCTGCGCTTCGGTGTAAAACATAATGCTTTAGTGCCCTCCGCCAAGCATCATTTTCCTGGCGTGAAAAACGGCCGGCGTTATAGCTTCCAGCGATTCACGCGCGCCATCGCTGCTACCGGGTAGCGTCACGATCAGCGTCTTATTGATTGATCCCGCTACAGCCCTGCTCATCATTGCCAACGGTGTTCTTTGTTGTCCATACGCGCGCATGGCTTCCGTGATACCGTCGGCATCACGCTCAAGAATTTCCTTTATGGCACTCACCGTATTATCTCTCGGACCAAGGCCCGTGCCGCCGGTAGTGAAAATGTATTCGATGTCTTCCGCCACCCATTCTTTTACCTGTTGCTGGATTTGATCCTTGTTGTCGGGCAAAATTTTGTAGTGTTTTACCTGTGCGCCCGATTGTTGCAGCATCTCGCATACCAGTTTGCCACTCTTGTCTTCGCGGGTGCCCGCGGCAGTTGAGTCGCTGCAAACCAACACGGCGCAAACGGGTGTGGTTACAAAAAATTTCTTTCGATCGCTCTTGCCGCCCTTCTTCTCGAGCAGTCGTATATGACCGATCTCCAGCATGGTATCAACGGGCTTCAGCATATCGTATATCTCCAGTGCGGCCACTGACACCGCTGTGAGCGTTTCCATTTCAATTCCCGTCTTACCAATCGATTTTGCCTCGCCGGTAATCACTATGCCTGAGCGGGAAAATACGGCGTCTTCAAAAAGATCGGCATGTTCTTCCCGGTTTAAAAAACTGAAATGCATATCCATGCCATCGATGGCTACCGGGTGACAATGGGGCAAAAGTTGCGGCGTAAGCTTGGCGCCTATGAAGCCGGCTGCCCGGGCCACGTCAAACAGGTTGCCTTTAGGCAACTGGTTATTCTTAATCAGATCGATGGTTGCCTGCGAGCAGAATATGATGCCCACGGCGCGTGCCGTGCGGAGAGTAATTTGTTTGTGAGTGATATCGCGCATTATAATTGAATGAACCGCACAATGATAAGTAAAAATCTAATCGCTATTTGTAATTTTATCAGCTTATGAGTAGCACACCTGGCATAAAGCCTGAACTGATAGTAGCCGGCGCGGGTCCCGGCGATCCCGAGCTGATCTCTCTCAAAGCCTTGCGCGCGCTGCAGGAGGCCAATGTAGTTTTGTATGATAACCTCATCAATAAGGTACTGCTCGACCACACCCGCGAAGATTGCGAAAAAATATACGTGGGCAAACGTCCTTATGGTGATTACACACCGCAGGAAAATATTCACGCGCTGATTGTAGAAAAAGCATTCTCCAAAGGAAAGGTGGTACGACTCAAAGGAGGCGACCCGTTTATCTTTGGAAGAGGTTTTGAAGAAATACTTTTTGCGCGTAAACACGGTATTGAGGCGAGCTATATTCCCGGCATCACCAGCATGCAGGCGGTAGGATTGGATGATATACCACTCACGTTTCGCACCCTGAGCGAAAGCATCTGGGTGCTGACCGGAACCAAGAAAGATGGTACACTCTCCGGTGATCTTAAGCAAGCGATGAACAGCAAGGCAACGGTGGTGATTTATATGGGTGTGAAAAAGTTACCTGAAATATCACGCATATATATAGACGAAGGGCAGGGTGAAATGCCTGCCGCCATGGTGCAACATGCCAGTCTGCCACAACGAAAGGTGGTAAAAGGAAAAATTAAAGACCTGCCCGCGCTGGCCGAAGCAGCCCAACTCACCCACCCCGCTGTGATTATTATTGGCCCCGTGGCCCATAGCGAAAACCTTTCAGGATTCCTAACTTAAGTAAAGCGAGATAAGAGCTAACCTGTAGACTGATGTACAAGCGTTTTATTAGAACCCTCAATTAACCTGAAATTTTCTTTTCAAACTAACTTACCTTGTTGTTTCCAAAACAGATGGCCTTAGACGTAAGCTCTAACTCCTGCCCCTAAAATTAATGAATCAAGAGGCTCTGGTTAGACTACCAAACCTCCTGGCAAAACATGGCCAGGAGGTTTTCTTTTGGGGTTGAGTGTCGGGGTGTTGTACGCGCCACCCGTGAGGGTGAACCACCCTGCACTTACTGTAGACGAATGTCTACAATCTTCACTTTTCGCATCGGCACAAGATTTACCCATTATACCGCATGCAAAAGGGTCAAAAGAAACGCAAGGTCAGGCCGGCGCAGCAGGTGCGCTCCAAACAGGGTAAGGAAGAACGGATGGAGCCGCAGCCGGTATATGAGAAAGAGAAAGACGTACTGAGGTTGCGCAACAAAGTTGCCATCATTACCGGTGGAGACAGCGGTATTGGTCGTGCAGTGGCCATCGCGTTCGCAAAAGAAGGCGCCCATGTAGTGATCGCTTATCGAGAGGATCATAAGGATGCACAGGAAACCGCCGGGCGCATCAAAGAAATTGGGCAGCAGTGCATACTCATCCCCGGAGATGTGAGCAAAGCAGCGCATTGCAAGAAAATCGTGAACCAAACGATTAAGGAGTTTGACAAACTGGATATCCTGGTAAACAATGCGGCGGTTCAATTTCCCCAGACAGAACTGAAAGCTATTACTGAAAAACAACTGCGCGAAACTTTTGAAGTAAATTTCTTCGCGTATGTGTTTATGGTGCAGGCGGCAGAGCAGTATTTGGAAGAAGGCGCCTGCATTATCAACACCAGTTCTGTTACGGCATATCGCGGCAGTCCTCACCTGATCGATTATTCGTCTACCAAAGGCGCCATCGTGAGTTTCACCCGTTCCCTCTCGGGTTATTTTGCCAAAAAACAAATTCGCGTCAACGCCGTAGCCCCCGGACCTATATGGACTCCGTTGATACCGCTCACTTTTCCCCCCGATCATGTGGCTTCATTCGGATCTGACACGCCGCTTGGTCGCGCAGGTGAGCCGGTAGAAGTAGCCTACGCTTATGTTTTTCTCGCCAGCGATGACGCTTCTTACATCACCGGCCAGGTAATTCATCCCAACGGCGGTGAAATTGTAAATACTTAACACATAAACAACTAAAACATGAAAACTCTTGGAATCATTCTCGTTGTTCTCGGCATAGTAATGATCATCTTCCGCGAAGTGAGCTTTACCAAAACCGAAGAAGTGGCCGACCTCGGCCCCATCGAACTCAATAAAAAAGAAAAGAAGCGCGTGACCTGGCCCACTTACGCAGGCATTGCCATAGCGGTATGTGGGGTGGTGGTATTAGTGGCGTCGAAGAAAAAATCGACGTAGATTGACGGACAGCCGTCACCCCCAATTTGGGGAAATGAATTCACAGCGGCGTGTTTCGCTTCGGGCAAACTCCCTCACGCTCAATGGGAATGAAGTTTGTCTCTATGCTATATAATATTGTTTTACTCAAAAAATTTATAACTATGACTACGACAACGAAATTGATCTTAGGTCTGATTGGTGCAGCTGCTGTGGGTGCTGCTGTAGGTATGCTACTGGCGCCGGAGAAAGGCAGCGACCTGAGAAAAAATATTGCAGATAAAGCCGGGAAATGGAGCGATAAGCTGAGCGATACGCTTCGCAGCAGCCGCGATGGCGTAAAACGCGCCGTATCCCAGGTGAAGTCTGAAATCTGATTTTTTCCGGTGTACACCATACCCTTTCGGAGCAGGCAATGCCTGCTCTTTTCACTTTATCAAAAATCATGTGTTATGAAAGAGACTAAAAAAAAATCTCCCATCGCTCCGCTCGACAAGGAACCCGGCAAGCCCGGTTTCGAGCCCGGCAATACTGCCCTCCCCCAACAACCACCCGAACAAGCAGGTCAAAAATTAGACGAAGACGTAAAAGCCGAACAAACCCACGAAAAACTCAAACAAGACACCGACGACGAAACCAAAAAAATCATAAACGAAGAAGAGCAGCAGCAAGTGGTAAATGATGATGAACCGGCTACGGAGACTGAGGGGCCGCCGAAGATGAAAGCGGAGTAGAAGAGTCAATCTTCAATCTTCAACACCGTTTTCAGCACCGACCACACATTCTCCGCCACGATCTCGTGCCCTTGGGCCGTGGGGTGAATGCCGTCGGGGAGGTTGAGTTCGGGTATGCCGCCGACACCTTCGAGGAGGAAGGGAATGAGTGCGGTGTTATTTTTTTGAGCGAGGTCGCGGAAGAGTTGTTGAAATTCCTGCGCATAGCGGCGGCCCATATTGGGTGGCACCTGCATGCCCGCGAGTACGATCTTCACTTCGGGATTTTTAGCTCTCACCCTGTCGATGATCTCCTGCAGGTTGGCGCGCGTTTCGGAAATGGGAATGCCGCGCAGTCCATCGTTGCCACCAAGTTCCAGCACGAAAATATCAACGGGTTGTTTCAAGATCCAGTCGATGCGGTTCTTGCCGCCCGCCGTAGTCTCGCCGCTCAAACCAGCATTCACTACCTGGTAAGGCAGGCCGAGTGAATCGATTTTCCGTTGTATTAACGCGGGAAAAGCCTGCGTGGGCTCGAGGCCGTAACCCGCTGTAAGACTATTGCCAAAGAAAATGATGTTCTTCTTTTCAACTGCGGCCTCCCCGGCCGCGGCATTGTCCTCTTTTGCTGCTTCTTTTTTTTCTTCCATAGCTGCTTTCTCCTGGTTGCCGCCGCAGGCAGTCACCAGCAACAATGCTATTACCGCGCTTATGTAATTTCTTTTCATGCAAATGCTATGTTCAAAATAATGCATTAATTTACTACACTTTATGGATACTATTCTTTCGATTCAGAATTTAAGCAAGACTTACCAGGGCGCCGGCCGCACCCTCACGGTCTTACACGATATCAGTTTCTCCATTGCTGCAGGCAGTACCGTTTCAATTGTGGGGCCATCGGGTAGCGGCAAGACAACATTGCTGGGACTTTGCGCCGGTCTTGACCGTGCCACATCGGGTTCGGTAGAACTAAATCATGTAAAACTTGATCAGCTAAGCGAAGACGAGCGCGCGCAGGTGCGTAATAAATATGTAGGTTTTATTTTTCAAAACTTTCAACTGCTCCCCACGCTCACCGCGCTTGAAAATGTGATGGTGCCGCTGGAATTGCGCGGAGAAAAAAATGTGAAGTCCCGCTCGCGAGACCTGCTGGAGAAAGCTGGACTGGGCGATCGGCTTAACCACTACCCTTCCCAACTATCGGGTGGTGAACAACAACGCGTGTCGCTGGCGCGCGCATTTGCCAACAATCCGAAGATATTGTTTGCGGATGAACCCACTGGTAATCTCGATGCTGAGACCAGTGACAAAGTGGTGAAGCTGTTGTTCGACCTGAACCAGGAAGCGGGAACCACACTCATCATCGTGACGCATAACCTTGAGCTGGCTGCTATGACCAGCCGCATTATCCGCATCAAGGGAGGAAGTATAGTTGGAGACGAACAAAGAAGCTAACAATGGACAGAGAGCGTTTTACCTATAAAAAGAAAATCAATCTCCCCTGGCTGTTCACCATGGCCTGGCGCGACAGCCGCCGCAACCGCTCGCGCCTGCTGCTGTTTGTTTCTTCTATCATACTTGGCATCGCCGCGCTGGTAGCCACTTTCTCTTTCGGATACAATCTGCAAAACGATATAGATAAGCAGGCAAAGACATTGGTAGGCGCCGACCTGGTAATACAGGGCAATAAGCCGCCGACACCACAACTACAAACCATTCTCGATTCTATCGGCAATGAGCGTTCGCAGGAAAGGAGTTTCGCCAGCATGGTGTATTTCGTGAAAGACAGCGGCACGCGCCTGGTGCAGGTGCGCGCCCTGGATGGCAGTTATCCTTTTTATGGCGAGCTGGAAACCACTCCTGCCTCGGCAGGTCCCCATTTCCGCAAAGGCAGAAATGCATTGGTAGATAAAACGCTGATGCTGCAGTTCAATGCATCCATCGGCGATTCTATACAGGTGGGTGATATCAAATTCGCCATCACGGGCACGCTCAACAAAGCGCCGGGACGAAATACTATTTCCACCACCGTTGCTCCACCAGTTTATATACCGCTTCAATTTCTCGATTCAACCGGACTGGTACAAAAAGGCAGCCGTATTGCTTACAATTATTATTACAAGTTCAACAATGAAGCGGATGTAGATGCCGTAGTACGCGACCTGGAATCCAAACTCGACCAGGAGAGCATGGATTATGATACGGTAGAAGAAAGAAAAAGAAATACCGGCAGGTCGTTTGAAGATTTCACCCAATTCCTCTCGCTCATCAGTTTTGTTGCGCTGTTGCTGGGCTGCATAGGCGTGGCCAGCGCTATTCATATTTATATACGGGAAAAAATCAGCTCCATTGCCATACTGCGTTGCCTCGGCGTCAACAGCACGCAGGCGTTTTTTATATACCTCATTCAAATTGCCGGCATTGGCCTGCTGGGCTCTGTACTCGGCGCCATATTGGGCACCTTGATCCAGCAAATATTGCCGACGGTGCTGCAGGATTTTCTGCCGGTAGATGTTGCCGTAGCGGTTTCATGGAAAGCCATTGCGCAAGGCCTGGCGCTGGGCCTTGTAATATCCATATTGTTTGCCCTGTTGCCCCTGGTGTCGGTGAGAAAGGTTTCACCGCTATACACGCTGCGTATTTCGTTTGAACATGCCCGATTGCGCGACCCGGCAAAATGGATCGTGTATATCCTGATCGTGGGTTTTGTATATGGCTTCTGCAAATGGCAGATCGGGAGTTACATGCAGGCAGCGGCATTTACCATCGGTATCCTCATTGCATTCTTCATATTGGTGTTGGTGGCGAGATTGCTGATGTGGATAGTGCGCCGCTTCTTTCCCGGAAGCTGGAACTACTTGTGGCGGCAGGGCTTTGCGAATTTGTACCGGCCCAACAACCAGACTATCACGCTGGTTACCACTATCGGATTAGGAGTCGCTTTTATCGGCACATTGTATTTTATACAAGGCATACTGATCAACCGCGTTAGTCTTACTGCCAGCGGTAACCAACCCAATATGGTATTGTTCGATATTCAGAGTGGTCAGAAAGATAGTGTGGCAGATATGGCGGTACAACACGGTCTGCCTGTTGTGCAACAGGTGCCCATCGTCACCATGCGCATCGAAGAGGTGAATGGTATGAACGCCGAGGATGTGCGCAGAGATACCAGTGCGCGCATTTCGGAGCGCGCCTTTGAATGGGAGTTCCGAGTGACCTACCGCGACACGCTCACCGATTCTGAAAAATTGACCAGGGGTAAACTGGGGGCACCCGTCACTTCACCGAATCAACCCATTTATATTTCAGTGGAAGAAGATTATGCGCGCCGCGTGCGACTGCAAATGGGCGATACGGTTCTTTTCAACGTGCAAGGCACTTTGGTAAAGACCATCATTGGCAGTATGCGCCAGGTAGACTGGCAGCGCGTGCAAACCAATTTCCGCGTGGTGTTTCCCTCTGGTGTGCTGGAAGAAGCGCCGCAATTTCATGTGCTCATCACCCGCGTGCCCTCGCCCGAAGTGTCGGCTAAGTTTCAGCAGGCCGTAGTGCGCCGTTATCCCAATATCTCCATCATCGACCTTGGTTTAATTCTCAGCGTACTCGACGACGTGCTTAATAAAATTGGCTTTGTAATCCGCTTCATGGCCGGCTTCAGCATTATCACTGGTCTTATCGTTTTAATCGCCTCTGTGCTCATCAGCAAATTCCAGCGCATGCAGGAAAGCGTATTACTCCGCACTCTTGGCGCCAGTCGCCGCCAGATTCTCATCATCACCGCCCTGGAATATTTCTTCCTCGGTGCCCTTGCCTCCGCCACCGGCCTCCTGCTTGCCATGGCCGGCAGCTGGGCCCTCGCCAAATTCAGCTTCGAAGCCCGCTTTACGCCCAGCTGGCTTCCCATCATCCTTCTATTTATCATCATTTCCTCCCTCACCGTACTGATCGGCCTCATCAATAGCCGCGGTGTATTAAACAAGCCGCCGCTCGAAGTACTGCGTAGAGAATGAAGGAATTGAATTTCCTTCATTCCTTATTCCTGCTGCCCCTCAAGAGTCTCCAAAACTGATCATGCCAATTCACCAGGTGTCCTATCAAGAATGCGTCTTTTAGGTTTGATTTGATATTGCTGCGCAGCATTTTCACGACCAGGTCTTTTTCAACTTCGCCGACCTCCTTTACGCGAATCAGGAATTCGAGTGAAATGAAGGCTACGAAAGCGCCGATGGCGAAGAGGAAATTGAATTCGTGAAGGGCTACGAGGTGAAACTCTTTGTTCATGGCCGGGCCGATCCAGGTGATGTTGATGTTGAGTGAACGGCTCGTGAAATAGTCGGCCAGTATACCGCCCACCAGCGGGGCCACGGATGAAAATAGAGCGGTGACAATATTTTTTACCGATAAATACACAATTGATTCTTCACGCGGCGCCAGCTTGAGACCGATATTGGTGAGCGATAAGGTGATGCCCCCATTTGAAATGCCCGTGAATATATGAATGACGATAAGCAAAATGAGATTGGCGTAGAACTGTGAATAGATGCCGACAAAACACCAGCCGATAAGACATAATACATATATCGGCGCCAGTATAGCGATGACTGTTTTATTACTATAACGATCACCGTAGTGGCCCCACACGCGCACTGTAAGAATGCTGAACACTTGGCTCACAATAGTAAGCCCGATGATATACGACAGCTTAAGACCCATACTCTTGAGCAGGAATACGGTAAAGAATGGCGTGGCTAAGTTCACTGCAAATACCCAGGCCGAGTTAAAAGCCAGCAGTTTTCTGAAGTTGACGTTCCTCAGCGGCTTCTGAAAAAGTTTAAAAATGTTTTCATGGTGAAGATGCGATTGCGGCTCGGGCGTTTTGTACAATAAGAACGCTCCGATCAGTCCCGACACTCCAGCAATTAAAAACATGCTGGCATAAGTCTGCAGTTCATACTGGGGATAATTGTGTTTTACAAAATCAACGGCCAGCGCCAGCAGGATGCTGAGCACCACGTTAAGGGTTTGCGTATAGCTGGTGCGTCGTGCGAAATAAGCCCCGAGCGCAGACTCAGGCACCAGGTCCTTCATCCACGAGTTCCACGCCGGTCCTGAAATGGAGCCAAAGAAATAATAGAAGAAAAGATAGAAGATAAGCGTATCGATAGAGGCGATGTCGAAAAGCAATGGCAGCGAAGCGATGATGAGTAGCGGCACGCGCGCCAGTGTGGTACATATAACAACCACCGCTCTCCGGTTGTTGTATTTCTGCACGAGCCATATAGACAGCAACTGAAAGATATTGGTAAATGTGGGCAGCGAAGCCAGCATCCCTATCTGGAAATTGTTCGCACCCATCAATAAGGCAAAAGCCACCAGGAAGGCGCCAGTAGTGAGTGAAGTTATCGTTTCGGTGGCAAGGCCATCGCCGATTACCAGTCGCAAGCCGCGCTTTATATCCTGTTCGGTAAGTGTTGCCTTAGGTTGTAGATCCATATACTGCAAAGTTGCGGCAAGGATTAATCCAAAGCTGCACTATTTTTTTACCAGCTGTTGAGCAATCTCAAAACGATCGCTTTTCAGGTGAACGGTATAAATGCCGGGCGGTAATTGTGCAATGGAAATACGCTGCTGCCAGTATCCCGCGAGTTTTACATATTGAACCCGCTGCACCATTTTTCCCTGTGCATTGATGATTTGTACCGTCAGCGGTCCCGCAGATGGCTGGTTAATGCCAAGCATAAAATGATCGCTGGCGGGATTAGGATACAGCACCAAACTGCGCAAGCCGCGATCAATCAACAATTCCCTAATGCCCAGCATTGTCTTTTTGCCATCAAGATCTGTTTGCCAAAGCCGGTAGTAATTTTTATCGGCTGATGGATTTTTATCTATATAAACATAATTGCCGCCACTGGATTGATTTAAAGCAAGCACTTCACCGATATTTGAAAAATGATCGCCATCGGTTGAGCGTTCGATGGAAAAATGATGATTGTTTTGTTCCCAGGACGTTTTCCAGCTGATGCGCACTTCGCCGCCTGCGAGGCGCACGTCAAATTCGGTCAGCGTTACAGGCAATGGCGCCGATTGGGTGCGTTGATACTGCAGCATCCATTCATATATGTTCAAACCATTTTCCCTGAAATCCGGATTGTAGGTAGTTGTCCACGCATCATGCCCCTGAACGGGAAAAATGGTCTTCTTCGCCAGTGGTGAGGGTGGCGTGGGATCGGCATTGATCAGGTCAACATAACCGTTAGTGTTTGAAACAGGCACCTGCGGATCTACCTGGTTGTGCGTAGCCCATACCGGCAGATCGGTAACCGCGATATTATGCGCGCGGGTACTGTTTGGCTGAGAAGCTCCGCACACGGGCACAATGGCCGCGATTCTTGCTGCCGTTTCGGTACTGTTGCCTGCATAATCCCAGGTGGCACCGCCGCCCATACTCATCCCCGTTACATAGATTCTCCGCGTGTCAACATTATACATAGCGACGGCGTAGCTGATCACCGCTTCCACGTCGGAGGGCGTCGGCCAGGTGTTGAACTGGGGTGAGATAATTATAAACCGGTAAGACTGGTTATTTACCACAAACGATCGGGGAAATAATCCATCATTGATATACTGGGGAATTCCCGCTTCAAGCAGTAAGGGAAGATCGGTGGAACCGTTGCCCTGGTGTCCCATACCGTGCAGGTACACGATGAGCGGGTATGGCGCACCCGACGACTGATAGCCCTCAGGCAGGTACTCATAGTAACCGCCGCATTGATCATTAATGGAAATAACGCGCGGTGTGTGCGTCTGCGCCTGCAAAAAATGCGGCACTGCAAAAAAAGATACGGCCAGGCATAACCATGCTATGCACGGTTTGTAGAGTTCTACCATAAAAAAACAGAATAAGAACAAAAAAAATGGGGTGAAAGGATCAGTACTTCAAATGACAAGCAATTACTGACAAAAAACATAAAAAAACCTGTGCCAGACATGACGATTATCAGTTCCCCACAATGGGGAGGTGGCAGAAACTTTGCGTAACTTTAAGCATTGTTTATATAGTCTGTTTCACTTGAATAAATAGAGTAAATAGCCTTGGCAAAGCTTCAGAACAATACAACAAATCCACAGCCACCGGAACCACCGGAGAAAAAATTTCGCGTACCCTGGTGGACGCTTGCTTTCCTGGTGCTGCTGGCAAGTCCATTGCTCATCAGAACTTTTACCACCACTCCCAAAGAGATCAGCTGGCAGGAATTCAGGGAAAAAGTATTGACAAAAAATGCGGTTGACAGAATTGTGGTGGTAAATGACGAGTATGCAGAAATTTATTTGAAACCCACCGCTCTGAAAGACACTGCCTTTAAAGACGTAGCCCGCGATAGCAACATAGGGCCGCACTTTATCATTACCATCGGCTCCATAGAATCTTTTGAGCGAAAACTGGATGAGGCACAACAGGAAATTTCGCCACAAACTCCCATTCTCGTTACGTATGCCAGGCGAACAAACTGGCTGCCCGGACTTATCAGCTGGGTGCTGCCGCTGGTAATCATCATATTGGTATGGCAATACTTTTTCCGTAGAATGGCTTCCGGCGGCCCGGGAGGATCATCCATTTTCAGTTTTGGTAAGTCCACCGCCAAATTGGTGGAGACCCAAAACAAGAGCACCGTCACCTTCGATGATGTGGCTGGCCTGGATGAAGCCAAACTGGAAGTGCGCGAGATTGTTGATTTCCTGAAAAGACCTGAAGCTTTTACGCGTCTCGGCGCGAAAATTCCGAAAGGCGTGATACTGATTGGTCCGCCGGGAACTGGTAAAACGCTGCTGGCAAAAGCTGTGGCGGGTGAAGCACAAGTGCCCTTCTTCTCTATATCAGGCTCTGAATTTGTGGAGATGTTTGTAGGTGTGGGCGCTTCGCGCGTGCGAGATTTGTTCAGACAGGCGAAGGAAAAAGCACCCTGCATCATCTTCATCGATGAGATAGATGCTATTGGCCGCTCGCGCGGAAAAAATGCATTTTATACCGGCGCCAACGATGAACGCGAAAGCACGCTCAACCAGCTGCTCACCGAAATGGATGGCTTTGGGAGCAACAGCGGCGTGATAGTATTGGCTGCCACGAACCGCGCCGACATGCTCGATCCCGCATTGGTTCGGCCTGGCCGCTTCGACCGTCACATCTACCTGGAACTGCCCAACCTGAATGAGCGTGTTGATATTTTCAAAGTACACCTGCGCCCGCTGGTGCTCGACGATACTATCGATGTGAACTTCCTTGCGGCGCAAACGCCCGGTTTTTCCGGCGCCGACATCGCGAATATCTGCAACGAAGCCGCGCTGATTGCCGCGCGCAGAAAAGCCGATAAGGTGGGGCGGCAGGATTTTCTCAACGCCATCGACCGCACCGTGGCAGGACTGGAGAAAAAGAGTAAGATCATTTCTCCTGAAGAGAAAAAAATCATTGCTTATCACGAGGCTGGTCATGCCGTAATCAGCTGGTTGCTGCCGCATATTGATCCGCTGGTGAAAGTATCTATCATACCTCGCGGCAAGACATTAGGAGCAGCCTGGTATTTGCCTGAAGAAAAACACCTGAAAACAGCGGCCGCTTTTCATGATCATCTCAGCGCTATGTTGGGTGGCCGCGCTGCGGAAGATGTTATGTTCAACGAAGTTTCTTCAGGCGCATTAGACGACCTGGAAAAAGTGACGCGCGAAGCATATATGATGGTGGCTTATTATGGCTTCAACAAGAAATTGGGCAATATCAGCTTCTACGATTCCACCGGCATGCGCGACACCGGATTTCAAAAACCTTACAGCGAAGAGACCGCCGCGATGATTGATGAAGAAGTACGCAACCTGGTGAACCAGGCATATGAACGAGCGAAGAATATTGTAACCGAAAATAAAGAAGCACTCACCCAGGTAGCAGAATTACTGCTGCAAAAAGAAGTGATCTTTAAAGAAGATCTCGAGAAAATATTAGGTGAACGCAGCAAAGTGGGCGGCGCCGCGCAGCAAAATGAAATGGGAAAAAGAACACCCGATACCGTGACGCTGTTCAGGAAATAGTGTACCTGATCATGTTATCCTTTACTTCCAGCTGATAGTTTGGATTGTGCTTTTTCACAAAATCTGTGAGCGCTTCAATGGTGGGATAATCACCCTGGCCGGTAAACTCCCTGGCGTCGTCAATGATTAGTATATGTTTGAAAGGCGGGCCTTTGAAAATAGCATCGAGTTCTTCGTAGATAGGGCAGTCTTTCTCGCCCCTGGCGGTGAAGCCGGCCGAGTAATGACCATCGAGCCAGAATATCGCCGGGCCGGTTAATTCGGCTACAATTTGTCCCAGCATTTTTCCACTATCGCCCTGCACAATTCTTATATGGTCATACTTTGCAAACCTTTTGGTTGCTTTACGCCAGAGATGTTCTGCTAACTCAATGGAATAGATCTTTTCGAAATTGTTACGCTGCGCCTCCACCATTTCACCCAGGAAAGTCCCTGTTTCGACCAAAACTTTGTAGTTGGAAAGTTTCTGATACGCCTCGATCGTTACCTGCTTTACCGCATGTGGCGGAGGAACCGGCTTGCCTTGCTTTTCCCATTCCGCTATAATCTTATCCCTGTTCCTCCTGTCCCTGGCCTGCACCATGCTGACATAGGTATTGAAAGGCAGGATTTTCTTTATCACATCATCGAGCAATTTGTTCATCGGTGTGTTGTTTGAACTGAATTGGCAAAAGTACAAATTATAATCTTGTTCCTCCTGCGCAGCATCCTTCTTCAGAACGATTTACAGGATTATTTCTTTGACCCCGTGTACTCAGCAAACATTTTCTCCAGGTTGTCAAATCCCTTTATTGCATTAGCGGGCAGTTTCTCTCCGTTTTTCCCAAATGAATATAACTGCCATTCCTCCTCGATTGCATTTTTAGACTCATCAATCACTGCGTTCAGTTTGAAATGCTCGTTCAGGAATTCATAAAGCGGCATGCGTTTTGATATGCCGAAATCATGGCCTTCGTCGGGCAGGTGTACATTTTTCACCATCGATTGCTGCTTGTAAAATCCGTACATCCTTTGCAGGTAAGGAAATTCGATCTCGGGCACATGTGCGGTCCAGTCTTTGCCATCGGAGACGACCAACTGGGGACGCGGTGCGGCCATAGCCGCAATCTCAGGATTGGCGGTGCCGCCACCGCAAAGATGTATGGGCATGCCGCTTTCGCAGGGACAACCACCGCTATGATAAGACGAAAGCATCACCACCGGGGCACTCAGTTTTATGCGGTCGTCCAGTGCGGTGATCAGCATGGTCTGGCTGCCGCCGCCCGAACCGCCGGTAATGGCCACGCGGCTGGTATCGGCTCCTTTCAATGAAAGCATATAGTCAAGAATACGCAGACTGCCAAGCGCCTGCACCGTCATCGCCAGGCTGCGGCGATGATCTTCGGCTTTGAACTGCAGTAGCGATTCTCCCCATCCAAATAAATCGTAGCTTACCGCCATAGCACCCATGCGGGCAATGGTAGCGCAACGATGCTGGCAATCGGGGCGGTAACGATGTTTTTCCCAATGACCATCGGGGCAAAGTACAACCGGAATCTTTCCTTTAATCTTCGCGGGTTTGTAAATGGAGCCGCAGATATAGAGTCCGGGTAAAATTTCGAGAGCAATATTTTCTACTGTGTAGCCATCATAGGCACGCTTATTACTAAGTATGGGCGCAGAATTGGGTCTTGGCGGCAGCGGCGACAATTTCAAAGCCTCCCACATGCACTCGCGTAATTCAGCCTTTCGTTTTTCCCAGCTGGCTACATCGTGATATAACGATGCCAGATATTCGAGTTGTGCCCTGCCTTCTTCCGGCCGCTTCAGATGATATTGATAATTTCTTACCCGGTATGTCTTCTCATCAGTCTTTGCAAACGTAAGATCGTGCAGCCCCAGCACATTCATGAGCGTCTGCTCTGCATCGGGGCGAAAACGCCAGCGCGCATAGGTAACATACTTGTCTTTTACCAGGTAATTCGAATACTGGACAACGATACCAAAGCGTTGTTCAATAGCCTTCAGCACATCTTTCAAAGGTTCTTTGTACTGATCGTCTGAAGTCTGCGCCCATACAATGGCTGCAATCGTTAGTGATATGATGCAGCAAACAAATTTTTTTAACATAAGCGTCACGCGTTATGTTAAATATATAAAATTCATTTTACTGCACAGGGGGAAGGGATAGTTTGGCAAACATTTTCTCCATTTCTTCATATTTGTGGCGCGAGTAGCGGTCGAATTCGCCTTTATTTTTAAATTTCATAAGGGTAGCCAGCTGTGGTTTACCTTCATACTTTTTCATGTTATGGTAGTAACCAGTGGCTACGAAGAAATAAGTTTCGCTCTGTTCCGAAGGCCGCATATTGTATTCAATATCCAGTTCCTCGTGTGGCGCCAGCAGACTATAGCGGTCATCTACCGAAGTAATCAATTCCACTTGATTTTCGCAACCAGCCTTAATGGCATTTGAAGGATTGATAAAAGTGGTAGTCACTGTGGCATTGGGTGAAAAATCAATAGCAGCATAATTCAGGTCCCAGAAGCGGTAAGCAGTGGCGAGCTTTATTTTTACCGTTTTGCTTTCGGTGCCTGCCATATCAAGCTCCATAATCAAATCGCGGCTGGCGGTATTGCCGGTGTGGGCGAAATAGTCGGCTGGCGCCCATTTGCCGTTGCGCTCAACAAATACCATTAGCGGCAGCGACTGATCCTTCTGCCATTGCTCCATTTCATTGGGTGAGGATTTGTCTTTTTCATTTCTCCATTTTTCATATCCGGTGCCAAACAGCCCGGCAAAACTGTGGTAGAGATAGCCTGACCAGCGACTGTTTTGCGCGTGAACGATCAGCTTTGCTTTTTGCGCATTGGCGGGCTTCGCAAACGTCATTTCTATACTGCTAAAAAGATCATCTTCTGCCGGACCGTTAAACTCGTACACATATTTATCCGTGGCGGCCACCAACTGAGCGCTTATCGGTTTGCCCTGAACCGTAACCGAAATAGGCCGCTGTGGCTTCTGATAGGTCAAAGGTCTGCCATGCCGGTCGAGCAACACGCGCACACCTTCAGGATGCTGCACGCGCAGCAGTTGCATGCGGTTGATATACTGTTCTTCGTGTTGTACATTTTTTATTTTGATGCTATAAGTATTATCCTTTGCCTGCCATTGCCCAAGCGGAAGATAATCGGTGCGCTCGAGCGAAGAGTAAATGGCGCCGCTGTACACGCCGCTGATGAATTGGTATTCGGTATCATTTTTTACATATACCTGCGGGCAGTTGCAGGGGTTAAGCGCCGCTGCGACCAGCAGCGCAACGCTACCGGCCCCCAAAGCAATACAGGCTGCACTCAGCACATGATTCACCGTAGTGGCTGTCTTGTCCAACTCGTAAGCGTCAATTCTCTTGAACGTTGAAAGTGGCAATGACACAGCCCGCTGATCACGTGGCATGGACTGATCGGCATACAAATGCACCTGCATAAAAACGTTGCGGCGATCTTTCGCCTTTACGCGGTAGTTGGATCTGGCGGGCTGATAAGGATCCTGTGACTGGAGTTTCTTACCCTTGTCAGGATTAAGATAACCGAGATGTTCTCGTCGGATAGGAACATGCTGTCCTTCAATCCTGGTCTCATCTGCCCTTACATCTGACAAGGCCACGATGCTATCGGTATAATGAATGATAAAATATTTTTCAGCATTTTGAAAACGCTGCATATCCTGCAGGGCTAAGGCCTGCCTGGTGTTGGTCTTGTAGTAGTATTGAAAACAACCAGCGAGCAGCGAAAGGCAAACAAACAGCAAAATGTGTTTACAAAACGGGAGCATCTTCATGACAGGAAGTTTTGAGGTTATAAGAGATCAATCGTTTATTCATGACCCTGAACCACAAAGGCGGCACCAGGGCAAGCCACATCATGCCCGCATAACCGGTGGGCTGCTCCGGCGATTCGGGAAGTCGGCTTAATTGTTCATAAGGATGTGAAGGATGTAGATGATGGTCGGCGTGATTATCTAACTGAAAAAGGCTAAATCCATCTTCGTTTCTCCCCGTGGCCCAGGCGTGCACTGCGGAAATTCTCTCGTACCGACCGGCAGCAATTTCCTTTCTCAACAATCCATAGTGCTGCAGGTATTCGGTAACATTAAGTAAAATGATAGCGACGCAGCTCTGAAGCATGAAAAATGCAAAGGCGATCCATCCGAAGAAAACTATTAGTGTGATATATAAAAAGAACTGCGCCGTAAACAAACTGATCAGCCGGTTATGACTGCTGAAGACGCGTTTCTTTTTCCGCTGCAATCGCTTACTTTCTATTTCCCAGGCGCTGAAAAGAGTCTGCGGCAATGTTCTCAACAAAAAAGCATAAACGGATTCACCCAACCTGGCGGTGTGCGGATCTTTCGGCGTGCAGGCATATACATGATGACCCGCAACATGCTCCACGCCATAATGCGGGTAGTTGTTTTGCGCCAGCAATAAAACACCCGCTATCTTCTCGGGCAGCCAGCAGCTGTGAATGAATTCATGCGCCAGCGTAAATCCTAGTATTCCGTTTACGAGGCCCACGCTTAAGCACAATCCTGCCTGCTCAACGGGAGTAAATTTCTCTCCATTGATTACAAGCCAGCCGGTCACAGCTAAAAGCACAGGCACAAAAACCAGCGCCACTATCCTGTATGCTATCGTTGGATAAGAATGGTGATGATGGTGATCATGATGATCGCCGCCGACAGGCTTATTCAAAATGATCGCCATCAAAGGATGAACAACCAACGCAAAGACAGGCACGGAGAAAGTCCACCATTCTCCCAAATAATAACTCACCATTACTGATGCAGGCAAAATCAAAAGACGCAGATATATATAAGGCGACATAAGAATTAGTTTTTGGTTGAACAATTACTGAGCAGGCTGCAGCCTTTTGCGCGCATTTCGAGTAAATGCGTTTTGTATGCATCGTCCAGGGCATGGAAAATTTTTCGCTGGCAAAAAGGACATTTGTGCACGTATCCGTCGGTGTCTACATACACGTAATCTTTTCCCGAACCCGAGCATCCAATCCTGCGGGTATAAGCGCCGTGGTATGTGACGATGGGGTAAGCGGCATAGAGCGGATTGTAATTGATGGTTTCAGAGAAAGCTTCGAGTATGTGCTGGTGATGTGGCTGCAGCAATACATCGTGACCTGCGTACCTACCTACCGCTTTGGGTTCGAGGATCTGGATAAAAGCAACGCCGGCATCTTTTGCCACCTGTGCGTAGTTCAACAGGTTTTCCATGGCTATAAATTCCCGTGTGGCACAGAGAGAAAAACAAACCAGCAAACCGGCGTTGTCAGCAAAACGAGCAGCATCCAATGCGCGGCGATACGCGCCTTTTATACCGCGAAAACGATCGTGCATTTCTTCGCGGTAATCGTCCAGGCTGATGGTGACACCCCTTAATCCATGTTTTTTTAATAACCTCGCCTTTCCGGGCGTCATCTTAAAACCTGAGGTATATATCCAGAAGTCAACTCCTTTCGGGGCATTGTCGAGCAGGAAAAGAATATCGCTAAAGCGGTTCAATGGTTCGCCGCCGCTCAGTTGCACCTGCGATACGCCCAGTTGATGAAAGCGTTGAACAATAGCCAGCAGCATTTCTTTTGATAATACTTCCGGCTTATTCAGTACTTCCCATTCGCAGCAGTGCTCGCACTGAAATCCGCATTTCCTGGTGATGGCAAACACCAGCGTGTTGAGAGAACCGGGTATGTCAGAAAACCTGTTGAGCAGGTGGCTCACATAGCGGTTGAAGGCTTGGGAAGGAAAGGCAGGCGTATTGTAGTTTACAAAATAACGCCTGCCTGTTTTGACATACTTCAATGGAACATGTTGGTTGCGATACTGGTTGCGGGCAGCCCTTAATTGCATCAGCGACTTGAAAGCCTTCTTGATGTTTTTTGTTTTGAGCAACGCAATGGCTAAGACGTTTACCCAGATCAGGAATTTGATTAACCGCATGGTTCTTCCGGTTATCGAGTACCATGCAACCTTTTTCCTGGAAAGAACGGCGGAATCATTTTCCAGATGCTGCTGTAAAGCGTGTTTGATATTCCATGTGATTAGCATACCCGAAAGTAGCTTATACGCCTACCGGATTCCAAATCAGGTTTTTGCGTTAATCGCAACTTTCCAGGCGCTATCACTCAGTTTTTGCAAAAGCGGGAACTGCCAGGGTGTGGAAGTAGTACTAAATACCGTTTATTGCTGAGGAAGAGTGCCGTATGCTGCGGTGCAGGCTATTGACTGGCGCATCACTGTTGCGGGCTTTCATAAAAGTTTATATGCCTCTTGTCACTTCGCCTGTAATCCATGCCACTACGCGGCCAATCATTTGTTCCTGTTGCTTCACCTGCCCGATCTCAGCCTCCACGTTGACGTAGCTTTTGTTGCGTCGGCCGTAGTACACGCTGAGGGAGCCGTCGTCAACGGCTTTCTTGTGTTGCAGCACTACATTATATCCCGACTCGCGCAGCAGGTTATAGAGTTTGCGGTCGGTGGTGAGAAAGAAATTGTCTGTATCGTGCGAGTCATTGGCATAAATGGCCTGCACATCTTTTTTCAGCGTTTCATCACGTTCATAGGAGTTGATGGAGAAATTTTCGGCGTCATTATTATGCACCGCGATCAGCGTTGATGCCCGCGGTATTTTTGACAACACAAATTTGGCAAAACCTTCAATAGCTCTTACTGCCGCCTGGTTGCAGGTCTTGTTGTGCTTCATAAGATCGGCCATGATACCGATGCGGCTGAAGATGCGGTTGGGATCGAAGAGGTACGTTTTGCCGCGCAGTGTAAAACTGACCAGTCTTTCGTAATTGTTATTGATATTTACCAGTACGCCGCCGCTTTGTTCCAACACTCTGCGGGCTGCCTCCATGCTGGTCACTTCATCGTCGTGCAGGTTCACCATCACAATGTTGCGGCGTTCGCCGAAATGCGACACCTGCACTGCCACCTGCGTTGATCCTAATATATAATGGTAAACTTTTTCGCGGGCGATATACTTCGCGGGATTAGTCGCTTGCGACAGCAGCGGAATTGCCAGCATCCAGACAAACCTGATCATCCAAAAAACGATTTTAAGAAATGACTACAATTGCTAATAGTAATATGGCAGGCAATTTATGTTCCAGCCCACTAATCGCAAACTCTTAGCAATGAATTTATTTAAAAAAGAGTTATCACGAGCAATTTCCCCTCCTGAAATGCTATTTTTTTATACAGTCCAACAACGGGCTTTTTCCTGCCACGACGGTTCGGACATTCGGCGTCTTCCAAAGAGGGGAGCGGGATTCAGGCGGGCCAAACATTTGCTAAACCTTTGCAAAGCCCTTGAGGAAGTGCAAACTAGAGCGCGTACAAGGCGGTGCGCATGTTATGCAATTGCGAAAAACGACGAGGGGTGTGTATGTAGTGCAGGCCTTCCAGGGGGAGACTATTCATACGGCGAGAATATTGGTAGAATAAATTCTCGCGCATGGGCAAACTTTGGTACGGCCAGGTGGCCGTACCTTTAAAACAGTGAAAGCTGCACGGGTTTGCCTAACTCAACTGAAACTTCCGGCTCTTCATCCACTACGGCATTTGCAGTGTCTATTTGATATACCGGCGTGGGCTCATAGCGCGATGCCACCACAATTTTTACTGAACCCGCCTGGCGGTTGAAAAGTTCGCTGACAACCTGGGGATGGTTGTTGTGTTCAGATAAATGAGATAGTACAAGATGTGAAAGTCTCCTGGTTCTGAATTTCAAAAACAAATCCAGCGCCTGCATATTCGACAAGTGCCCGGTATCGCTGCTGATACGGCGCTTCAGGTGAATGGGATAATTGCCCGTGCGCAACATATCAGGACAATAGTTGGCTTCCAGAAAAGCGGCATGACATTTCCTGAAATACCTGATCACCTGCGGACAGACAATGCCGATATCGGTAAACACACCTACATTAACGCCGCGATGGCTCACCACAAAACTATGCGGGTCGCAGGCGTCGTGCGATTTTCTGAATGGTGTTACAGACAAGCTGCCAATGTTCAATGGAGTATCTGCAACAAATGGTCTTACCAAATCAGCATCAATTTCCACACCACAATGCCTCAATGTATGATCGGTGATATACACTGGCAACCTGTACTTCTTCGAAAGTATGCGAAGTCCATTGATGTGATCTGAATGCTCATGCGAAATGAAGATCGCTTTCACCGAGCTCATATCGAGACCCAGCGATTGCATGCGGCGCTCCGTCTCACGGCAGGAAATACCCGCATCCACCAGCACCGCCTCGCTGTTGTTGCCCACATAATAACAATTGCCGTTGCTTCCCGAATTGAGAGAGGTGAAATAGAGAGACATATGCTGGCAAATTTAATGCTGATTGCGGGATTGTGAGGATAAATCACGGGTTAGTCCTTTGTAAATCCCCACCAATTTTTCGTTAAATTGTGATTATGAAAAAGACAATATCCCTGGTTCTCATTTGCCTTATCTCCTTCTATAGCTTCGCTTGTTCTACATTCCTACTAAGCAAGAATGGAAAACATTACTTCGGAAGAAACTATGACTGGATCACCGGCAACGGAATGGTGGTCGTTAACGCCCGTGGAGTGGCTAAAAGCGCCTTCATGCCCTCCGATGGCAAGGCTATCAGCTGGGTATCGGGCTATGGAAGCATTACGTTTAACCAATATGGCAAGGAATTTCCACACGGTGGTATGAACGAACGTGGGTTAGTGGTTGAACTGATGTGGTTGCAGGAAACACAATATCCCGAGGCCGACGACCGCGCCGCTATGAACGTGTTGCAATGGATACAATACCAATTAGACAATTGCGCCAATATCAATGAAGTGATTGCTACCGACAAAAAGATACGCATCGATCCCGCGGCCGGCGCGCCGCTTCATTTCCTGGTAGCAGATGCCAGTGGCAAGGCCGCCACCATTGAATTTATCGACGGCAGAATGGTGGTGCACCAGGGCGATGACCTGAAATTCCCGGTGCTTACCAATACGCCGTATAAAGAAGCACTGAAAGAAGTGAACTCGAGCAAAAAATCGTTTAGCAACAATTCTGTGCAGCGTTTTGCCACTGCCTGTCGCATGGTTCAACAATTTCAGGCCACAGATGTTAAAGAAGAGCCGGTGGATTTTGCCTTCAATATTTTGAAGAATGTGGCGCAGGGTGATTACACCAAGTGGAGCATCGTGTATGATATTACCAACAGGCAAATTCATTTTGTAGCCAATGGTAACAAGGAACGAAAGACCTTGTCGATGCGAGACTTTAATTATTCATGTAATGTGCAGCCCCTGGCTTTTAATCTTTCGGATAAACGAAGTGGCAATATTACAAAATATTTTTCACCGCTCGATTTTGAGCAAAACAAAAAAATAATTCAGCAATCGGCCCAAGAAGCGGCCAGCGAAGTGCCCGTTTCAGAAAATTACCAGAACAGGGCAGCCAATTATTTCAGGCTGGTGTCGTGCAGGGAGGCTAATTAAAACAATGATCATGGAGACAACAACCATTACTAAACGGGCTATATCTTATCGTCAAAGGGAAATTGTTGATCAATACATCGCTGAGCTCGACAAACATGTGGAAGCATTGCGCAAGGGAGAAACCGACGAAGTAAAAGAGATAAGAGAATTTGCGCAGATACTGCACGTGCATCCGGTACATTTAAGTCATACCATAAAAGAAGTTACAGGCAAAACCAGTTGCGATCTTTTTGAAGAAAGGATGGTTAAAGTGTCGAAAGAATTATTGCTTACCACCAACATGACGATCGCGCAGATTGCGATGCAACTGACTTACGATCCATCCAACTTCACGAAATTTTTCAAACAATACACAGGTATTACCCCCAAGCAATTCAGGAATATTCACAGGACTTCGATGTAAATCTTAACCAGTCACCATTTTATCTTAATCTGTCACCATTTTTCCTTAAACTGTCACCATTTTTTCTTGCCATTTCGTCGTCACTTTGCATAATAAAAATGATTAGTTATGTCTGAAACAAAAATTGCATTAGTGACTGGCGGTAGTCGAGGCCTGGGAAAAGATATGGCCATTAACCTGGCATCAAAAGGAATTGATGTAGTGATTACTTACCGCACCAGGAAAGAAGAAGCGCTTGAAACCATCAAAGCCATCGAGGCCAAGGGACGCAAGGGCGCCGCACTTCACCTGGATATGAGTGATTTCAACAGCCTGGACGCATTCGTGCAAACATTCGTGTCAACGCTCGAGTCTACGTGGAATACGAAGAACTTCGATATCCTCGTCAACAATGCCGGCATCGGCGGCGGCAAGCCCTTCGACCAGGTGAGCGTAGACATGTTTGATGAATTTCTGAACGTGCATTTCAAAGGCGTGTTTTTCCTCACACAAAAAACTTTGCCTTTCCTGAACGAGGGAGGCCGCATCATCAATGTCTCAACCGGCACCACGCGTTTTACCAATCCCAATTATTCCGTGTATGCCTCTATGAAAGGCGCTATTGAAGTATTGACAAAATACCTCGCCAGGGAATTGGGTCCCAAAGGTATCACGGTCAACGTGGTGGCACCTGGTCCAATAGAGACCGATTTCAACAATGCTACCATCCGCAACAATCCCCAGTTGAAAGCCACGCTCAGCAACCTGACACCTCTCGGCCGGGTGGGTGCTGCTACTGATATTGGTCCCGTAGTAGCTTTTCTGAGTACTCCTGAAGCAGGATGGATCAATGGACAACGCATTGAGGTGAGCGGCGGTATCAACGTATAACGCAAACACTCCAATCGCGGCGCATCAGCACGCAAGTCCCTGAATCCGTTTTTAATCCGCACCCCTACCCTTATCCTCTTATATTACCCATCGGCGCAATCCCTTCATCCGCGCAAAATCCGTGAGCCCCTCCATCCCATCCCATCCCTCAATCTCCGTTTAAATTGCCAACCACATCCACGCCATCCCCTAACCCGCATTTAATCCAAGGCTAACTCCCAATCCCTCAATCCTGCTTACATTTATCTTATGAAACTCGCCACCTACAACGTCAACGGTGTTAACGGCCGCCTCACAGTGCTGCTGCGCTGGCTCAAGGAAGCCAATCCCGATATCGTATGCCTGCAGGAACTGAAAGCGCCGCAGGAAAAATTTCCCGAAGCCGCCATCAAAGAGCTGGGCTACGACGCCATCTGGCATGGACAAAAAAGCTGGAACGGCGTCGCCATCCTCAGCCGCATTGGCAAACCAGAAGAAGTCCGCCGTGCCTTACCGGGCGATGCAGAGGATACCCATAGCCGTTATATAGAGGCCATGGTGGGTGATTTGCTGGTGGCTTGTCTCTACCTTCCCAATGGCAATCCCGTGCCTGGCCCCAAGTTTGACTACAAACTCAAATGGTTCGACCGCCTGATAGCACACGCTGAACAATTAGTTGATTCCAGGAAACCCGTTGCGCTGGTAGGCGACTTTAACGTGATGCCCACCGAACTCGATGTATACAAACCTGAACGCTGGGTGGATGACGCGCTTTTTCGACCCGAAGTACGCGCCGCTTTTCAGAAACTCCTCGACCAGGGCTGGACCGACGCCATCCGCACTCTATATCCTGAAGAAAGGATCTACACATTCTGGGACTATTTCCGGAATGCCTATGGCCGCGATGCCGGTCTGCGCATCGATCATTTTTTACTAAATAAAAATCTGAAGAAAAAACTGGTTGCTGGCGGCGTTGACAAGCATGTCCGTGGCTGGGAAAAAACCAGTGATCACGCACCGGTATGGATTGAGTTGAAAGATTGAGTGCTTCCCACAGTTAATGGCAAGCGCTTAGCTTCATCACTTCTTTTCAATAATCGGCGTCTGCCCTATTGGTCCATACCAGGCGATCGTTTGCAAATAGTTTGGCAACCTCGCTGTGCCTGACGAAGAAAATACCATCATTCTTTTGTTGTCTGGCAGCAATACGCCCATGTAGGGAATAATGGCATGAACGTTTTCATTATAACCAAACATAAATACTACTGCGCCAACCTGTTTGCATGCAATTTTCAATTCGCCTGGCGTGGGTATCTGCGGCGTAGGTTGCTCTGGCACTATTGTGCCGTTGCGCATATAGTAAGTATAATTTTTGCCAAAACCAATTGCACTCAGATCGGGATAAGCCGGTAATCCCTGTGTGGGACCAGCACCAGTCATGATGGGGCCACTCCAGAGTGTATTTTCTAAAGAAAAATTTTTCTCGCCATATATCTCCATCTGGAAATTCAGCGGACGATTGGGATTGGTGGGATCGGGAGCATTGGCAGTAACAGTCTTCCGGTCGGTGAAATTGAGTTCTACATCGCCGAAATGTTCAAGAGAAGTTTTAACCACAACCGTCTTGCCATCCGCCATTTCGTCAATGGCAGTCACTTTACCGCGCAGGCTGTCGCGCCAGTTGGATACTGCACCAGTAGTCAGGTAAAACGGGGCATAAATCACCAGGCTGTCTCCCGGCTTGAAACGAATGCTGGCGGGTGGTGCGTATTGATAACCATTCTGACTCAGCACGCCTACCCATTGACTGTTGGCGAGAAATTGTTTGATATCACCACCACCGCCCCCGGAGCCGGAATTTTTGCTGCAGGAAACTAATAGTAAAAGCGAAAAGAAGAAAGAAGATAAGATTTTTACGTCGCGAAGCATGGTCACAAAATTTTACCTCACAAAGATTGCGACAAGAGGCACGCGCGCGAATACGCCAAAAGGTGTATTTTGATTTTAGTCGTTCTTCACTTTACCGCTATACACGATCTCCGCATTCACTGTGTTGGAAACAAGACAACTTTTTTGTGTCTTCAAAATGGCCAGGTCGGCCAGTTCCAGCAAATCGCCGTGGGGAACATGCACAGTGGGAAATACACTGATCTTCGTGAACTTATATTTACCTTCTACCAGTTCTATTTGTCCTGACGCATGACATTCAAGATGCGTGATTTCGAATTTCATTCTGCGAACAAAGAACAGGTAGGTGCTCATAAAACAACTGGCAATGGATGCCAGGAAAAGATGTTCGGGGCTCCATTCATTTTCAGTGCCGCCAAAAGCCGGGGGCGTGGCTACATAAATAGGGCCGGGCGCATCGTTGGCGGTCACAATTCCCTTCTGATCGGTAAGCCAGTCGAGCCGCACATCAAAAATAAATTTTTTGCCGTCTTTGGCTATAGGGTGTGATATTGATGTCATGACTGAAAGTTTATTCAAAACTACCCACTTGAACGCGCTGCAATGATGACACCTATCACTGAGGAGAATGATATATATCAAGTGCGGTTCCCGGTTGACCGCGGATTTACCACATCAAATCCATAAAATCCTATTCATCTTTTACGTAATTTCCTCCTTATGAAAGTTGATCCTTCCCATATTACCTCGCTGTTTGAATATGCTACTGAAGGTATAATCCTCACCAATGGCGAGGGCAAGATCGTGCTGATGAACCCCGCCTCGAAGCGCATATTTGGTTATGACACCGACGAGCTGATCGGGCAGAGTATTGAAGTGTTGATCCCGGAGCGATTCCAGCACCATCATAGTGAACTGCGCGAAAACTTTTACCGTCAGCCACAAAACCGCGTAATGGGTCATGGCCGCGATCTGTTTGCCCGCCGCAAAGACGGCACGGATTTTCCCGTAGAGGTGAGCCTGGGCTTTTACCACCGCGACGGTGAGCTGTATGTGATTGCTTTCATTGTAGATATCACCCACCGCAAAAAGATCGAGCAAAATATATTGGCCCAGCAAAAAGAGCTGGCAAAAATGGCTGAAGACATGCGCAAGCTCAACGCTGAGCTGGAGAACAAGGTGGAAGAAAGAACCATGATATTAAAAGAAGCCTTGCACGAGCTGGAAAAATCGCAGGAAGAGCTGAACGAGGCGCTGAGCAAGGAAAAAGAGTTGGGTGAAATAAAATCGCGTTTCGTATCAATGGCTTCGCACGAATTTCGCACGCCGCTGAGCACGGTGCTTTCATCGGCAGCACTCTTGCAGAAATACACCAAGACAGAAGAACAGGATAAACGCGAACGCCATATCAAACGCATCAAGGATGCAGTAAAACACCTGAACGATCTGCTGGAAGATTTTCTCTCACTCGGAAAACTCGAGGAGGGCAAGGTAATCATGAAAGCCGAGCTTTTCAACATTAGGGAGCTGTTCGAAGAAGTAATAGAAGAAGTACACGGCGTGATGAAACCAGGGCAAAAGATCGTAACCGAACTGAAAGGAGGCGAAACCTTTACTACCGACAAAAAACTATTCCGCAACATACTTATCAACCTGCTCAGCAATGCCGCTAAATTTTCCGATGAAGGCAAGAATATTTATTTAAGCACATCGCTTTCAGGCAACCGCCTTACCGTGTCTATCAAAGACGAAGGCATCGGCATATCCGATGAAGACAAGCCTTTCATGTTTACCAGTTTCCACCGCGGTAAAAATGCCACCAATATCCAGGGCACGGGTCTGGGACTGCATATCGTAAGAAGATACGTTGACCTGATTCATGGCGATATACGTTTCGAGAGTCAACTCGGCAAGGGAAGCACATTCATTGTAGATCTCCCCGATCTGTCGGGATATGTTGACGAATAAAAATCAGGGGCAGGAAATTCCGTGACGCGCATCGCCCAGCACGGGACTTACAAAGGGGATACCGAGATTCATTCCGCGCAAGATCAACAGCACCGCAATGCCAACAATAAATACAGGCATGGCTTTGCGCAGTTGTTGTCGGACCGGCAAAGAAATACGCATACTAAACATACTCAGCGCCATCATGGCCGGTACTGTTCCGGCGCCAAAAAGCAGCATAAACAATACACTTTGCTCAACGCGCTGCATCATAAACGCACCCGCAATGGCCATATACACCATGCCGCAGGGCAATAATCCGTTGGCCGCTCCGAGCAAAAAGTAGCACGCCCTGTTTCCTTTCGCCATCAAAGTGCCCATAACCTGTTGCAAGTGAATGTGCGCCTTGATCATCCAGGCAGGTTGCAATGATTTTTTGAAAAAATAATAGAGCACGGCAATAACGAGTATGGTGATGCCAGCCGCGATGGAGAACCATTGCTGAAAACCGGAGAGATAAATTTTGCGGCCTACCAATCCAATCACTACACCGATGATGGAATAAGTGAACAATCGCCCGAGATTATAAAGTAAAACGGAAAATACCTGTTGCCCCCTCGGCAGATGCCTCACCGGCAATGCCAGCATCAGCGGGCCGCACATGCCCACGCAGTGCAGACTGCTGATCAAGCCTAAGATAAATGCCGGTAGTACGACGGGCAACATCGTTATTGAATTATTGTGTTTAATTCGGAATAGTATTGCACTCCTTCATTTTCCCAACTGATCTTCACGGTATAATTGCCCGGCAAAAAAACCGACCGGCCGAACCTGAATTCAGTTTCCCCAACTGATTCCAAAGGCAGTTTGCGGTCGCGCTGCGCGTCGGGCGCATAGTAGAACCAGGCCTGCCCTTTGATGGAACCCTTTTTCATCTCATCGGGAAAACGGATTACTATATCGTCGTCTTCCTGCGCCACGGTCACCGCGCTGCTCAGTTCGCCGGCACGTTTGGTGCCGTCAATCACCTGCTGGTATGCCAGCTCATCTTTATAGTATTCCTTCGACACCAGGTCATAGCTGGTGGTCACGCTGCGGTAAACCAAATAGCCAATCATGGTGCCAAATAAAATGAATACGATCACGAGTTTATGTCCCCAGTTCAAAGTCATGGTTCATCTGTTTTTATTCGTCATCCAATTCACTGTACACAGGTGCCAGGAAATTGGTTTTTTGGGTTTCTATTTTTTTGCCATCCACATACAGCCCGATATGAATCACGGTCTTTCTTTCTTTGATAACGCTCTTCGGAAGAATCACGAAGAATGAGCCACTACCTTGCCCGCCTTCTTTCACATTTATGTGCGCATTGCCGATCACAGAAATTCTTCCTTCTACACCCTCCAGTTTCAAATCAAGCGGAATGGCTTTGATGGTCTTGTTGGCCACTTTAATGTTATACAGGTTCGATACGCTGTCAGTACCTTGTTCCTGGTACAGCATACCCGGCGTGCGCATGATGGTAGCGTCCACATCTTTGCGGGTGGCCAACAGGAATGCGAGTAAACCGGTAAGCACTACCAACAGCACGGTATAAAATTTCATCCGGCCCGTGTAGCGTAACGGTTCTTTGTTCTTAATACTGTTTTCAGAGGCATAGCGTATCAATCCTTTGGGTTTGTTAATGCCCGTCATAATCGCCTCGCAGGCGTCAATGCAGGCGGTGCAACCCACGCACTCCATTTGAGTGCCGTTGCGGATGTCGATGCCGGTAGGACAAACCTTCACGCAGGCGCGGCAGTCAATACAATCGCCGAGCTGATTGTCTTCTCCCTTCCTGCGTTTGCCACGCGGCTCGCCGCGCACATAGTCGTATGCCACAATCATCGAGTTCTTGTCGAGCAATACACCCTGCAATCTTCCGTAAGGACAAACCACGGTACAGGCCTGCTCGCGAAAGAAAGCGTACACGGCATAAAACACACCCGAAAAGGCAAACATGGCGGTAAGACCGCCAATATGCTGGCTCACGGGTTCGGTAATAATTTTCCACAACTCTTTTACGCCAATGATATAAGCCAGGAAAAAATTGGCTATGATGAACGAACACAGGAAGAAAACAACATGCTTGGCAGTCTTGCGCACAATCTTTTCTGTTGTCCACGGCGAATTGGCCAATTGCCTTTGTTTGGCCGCATTGCCCTCGATAGCGTATTCAATTTTGCGGAAAAACATTTCCATGAAAATGGTCTGCGGGCAAACCCATCCGCAAAACAAACGCCCGAAGGCCGCGGTAAACAACACGATGAACACAATGAAGGTGATCATCGTCACGCCGAAAATGAAAAAGTCCTGCGGCCAGAAAATCTTACCGAATATGATAAACTCTGCATTCGGAATATTGAACAAGAACAAGGGTCTGCCATTTACATGGATAAAAGGCAGGGAAAAAAACAATACAAAAAATCCCCAGCTTATATAAGTGCGCAAGCTGTAGAAACGGCCCGAGGGCTTTTGCGCATAGATCCATTTCCTGCGGCCCGATTCATCCAACGTGGCCAGCCGGTCGCGGAAAGATTCAGTGTCTCCCTCAGTTTCCGCCTTCTTTTCCTTTCTTTCTTTTTGTATCGTTTCCACGGTTCTCCTTTTTTAATGGTTTATTGCGCTGCAGTCTGGCTGGTACTATCAGCCTGTGCACCGCCTGATTCCTCTTCTACATACAGCTCACCCTGCTTTTCTTTTGCATTGGGCGGGTTGGTGCCGCGCAGCGATTTGATGTAGCTGGCCAGCTGCGCTATCTGCGCGGGTGTAAGATCATCTTTCCACGCGCGCATGCCTTTTTCGGGCCAGCCGTATTTAATTGACTTGAAAATATCGCTAAGGCTTCCGCCATGCAGCCAGTAATCGTCGGTGAGGTTGGGACCTACTATATTTCCCTCGCCCAGGTTGCCATGACAGGGTGAGCAGTTTTGATCGAATGTCTTTTTCCCTGCCGCTAAGTCGCTGGCGTCTGTCAACAGCTTCACGGTATTTTCATCAACCAGGCTGGCGGCTTTCTTCAAATATTCAGCTCTTTGTTGTTCAGCCTTGCGCACGGCAATTTCATATTCCTGCGCGCTCAGCGGTGCTGATTCCGATACATGATAGCGCCAGAGATAAATAACGGCGAAGATGATGGTGAAATAAAATCCATATAACCACCATGGCGGAAGACGATTGTCCAGCTCGCGGATGCCGTCGTATTCGTGGCCCATGTCCAGGTCGGCTTCCTGCTCTACAGGGCGGAATTTGTTCAGCTTCTGCCAGTATTTTTTGAACGAAGCCTTGAAGCTTGTTTCCTCTTCAGCTAAGCCTTCTGCCTTTGCCTTTTGTTTTGCAACCAGCAGGCGAAGCTGCAGTAGCATTACAAAGATCACCAGCAGCTCAACGCCTATCACACCCATCATAAACCAGAAAGCATCGGGAGAGAGACCGCCATAAGAAGTAACTGATTCTACCACGGTCTCGCCATCCTGCGCGCTGGCGGGAAGGGCGGCCATCAGGAAGCCGATGACCAGCGTAGCGGCCGTAACGCCACCGGAAGTTTTTGATTTTTGTTCAACTTCTTTTTCTTTCTGTCTGAACCATGTTACCGCTCCCAGCAATACGTTGCCGAGTATGCCGATAACAATTAGCAGAAACAACATCAGTATGATGAGTATGATGGCCAGGGGTTCTTGTATCGAGTCTTGCATAAAACTGTTAATTGTATGGTTAGTCTAATGGGAGGCGGCTAATCTCTTTTAACCTGTTTTTATCCGCCTTCAATATCCATATCAGCATTACCAGGAAAAACAAACTGAAAATCACAAACGAGGTCAGCGGGAAAATACTGACGCCGGTTATTTTTTCCAGGTAGTGAATGAATTTCATATACTGTGTTTTTTATTATTTATAATTAATTCTTCGCCGACTGATCTTTCGGTTCAGCTTTGATATCGGTACCTAACCTTTGCAGGTATGCGATCAGTGCCACGATCTCTGCATCTTTCGGAGTTGAAATCTTATCCAGCTTCAGTCCGGCGGCAATCTGCGATGCCTGCTGCATCAAGTCTTTATTAGCCTCCTGGTCATATCCTTCGGGATAGGGAACGCCCAGTTTTTGCATAGCCCTGATCTTGGCTGGTGTTGATGCTGTATCGATCTTATTGTCGAGCAGCCAGGGATATGCGGGCATTACCGATCCGGGCGACATACTCTGCGGGTCGAGCATGTGGTTGTAGTGCCAGCTGTGCGGATACTTGCCACCTACGCGCGCCAGGTCGGGACCAGTACGTTTCGAACCCCATTGGAAGGGGTGGTCGTACACAAACTCGCCGGCTTTGGAGTATTCACCATAGCGTTTCACTTCGTCGCGGAAAGGCCTGATCATTTGCGAGTGACAGGTATAGCAACCCTCGCGTATATAGATATCGCGGCCCTGTAGCTCGAGCGGAGTATAAGGCTTCACGCTGCTGATGGTAGGTACATTCGATTTCACGAGGAAGGTGGGCACCAGTTCCAGTATACCACCAATGGCTACCACAATCAGGCTCACTACCAGCATGGTCATCGGTTTTCTTTCGATTACGCGGTGCCAGTATTCGCGCACGGCGCTCTTTTCTTTTACCAGCGGAGCAGCTTCAGCCGCTTCATTGGCAATGAAGGAACCTTTTTTGATGGTTTTTGCCAGGTTGTACACCATCATGATGGCGCCGGTTAAGTACAATGCGCCACCAATGCTGCGGGTGATATACATGGGAATGATGTGTGTGACTGTTTCCAGGAACTGGAACTTCAGTTGACCTTCTTCAGTAAATGTCTTCCACATTTGTGCCTGTGTAAAGCCAGACCAGTACATCGGTATGGCATATACCACGATGCCGATGGTACCCAGCCAGAAGTGGTTGGTGGCAAGTTTTTTCGAGTACAAACTGGTACCCCACAATCTAGGCACCAGGTAGTACAACATACCGAAGGCCATAAAGCCATTCCATCCCAGGCCGCCGATATGCACGTGAGCAATTACCCAGTCGCTGAAGTGCGCAATGGCGTTCACATTTTTCAGCGACATCATGGGGCCCTCGAAGGTGCTCATACCATAACAGGTAACGGCCACCACGAAGAACTTCAGCACCGGATCTTCGCGCACCTTATCCCAGGCGCCGCGGAGCGTGAACAAACCGTTGAGCATTCCACCCCATGATGGTGCGATCAACATTACGGAGAACACGGTTCCGAGTGACTGTGCCCAGTCGGGCAATGCGGTATATAACAAGTGGTGCGGACCTGCCCATATATATATAAATATGAGCGCCCAGAAGTGTATAATAGAAAGGCGGTAAGAATATACCGGCCTGTTGGCTGCTTTGGGTAAGAAATAATACATTAAACCAAGAATGGGTGTGGTGAGGAAGAAGGCCACCGCGTTGTGACCATACCACCATTGCACCAATGCATCCTGCACACCGGCATACCAGCTATAGCTTTTCAGGAAGGAAACCGGTATTTCAAATGAGTTTACGATATGCAGCATGGCCACCGTTACCCAGGTAGCGATATAAAACCAGATGGCCACGTAAATGTGTTTCTCCCTGCGTTTGATAAGCGTACCAAATATGTTGATACCAAATACCACCCATATCAGCGTGATGGCGATATCGATGGGCCATTCCAGTTCCGCATATTCTTTGCCGGTAGTGTAACCCAAAAATAAGGTGATTGCCGCTGCAACGATAATCAATTGCCATCCCCAGAAATGTATCCAGCTGAGTTTGTCGCTGTACATCCTGGTCTTACAAAGCCGCTGCAGTGAATAATACACACCGGTGAAAATACAGTTGCCCACAAATGCAAAGATGACCGCGTTGGTATGTACGGGTCGCACACGGCCAAAAGTGGTAGGCGCAAAATTCATCGACGTACCCGGCGCGTAAATCTGTATGGCAGCATACAATCCGGCCAGCATACCTACTACGCCCCAGAGCATGGTAGCGTATCCGAAATACTTTACAATCTTGTTGTCGTAATAAAAGCGTTCCATTCCGGTTTACAATTTTAGTTTCGGGTTTCGGGTTTGGGGTTTCAGGTTGGTGGTTGATGGTTCTTCGAATTCATTTCCTAACGGTGGACTATCATCGAAGAGAATGCGTAAGGGAGGAGAATATTCGTCATCGTATTGCCCGTCTCTTACGCTCCAGATATAAGCGCCCAGGAAGAGGGCCGCTACAGATATGCTGGCGATTAACAGGATTATGATCACACTCATAACTTGGATTTGCAGCACCAAAAGTATTTTGGGAAAAATGGCTGCCTGATGACAGTCATCATTGGTTTTACTGATATTTCTCAACCGCCTTTGTCTCGCATTGGGAATGCATTGTCAAAAAAAGAAAAGGCTGGCCCATATGGACCAGCCAACTGAGGCAGCGATTGGCTGCTCAGCGAGGGCCATCAACCAAAAAGCCCGCTACAACTTTTTCCACTTAGCCACCAGGTTGCTGCAGCCAAAAGTGATGAGCAGTATGCTAAGGCTGCTGCTGGGCATCAGTATGGCAGCTACCAGGGGTGAGAGATTGCCCTGGACGGCAAAAAACACGCCGACGATGTTGTAGGCAATCGATAGCATAAAGCTGGCCATCACAATTTGCTTGTTGGCCTTACACACCTGTATGAAATGCTGCAACTTCGGCAATTGCCCTGCTTCCAGTATGGCATCACTGGCGGGAGTAAAGTTGTTGCTGTCTTCTGTGATGGCTATCCCTGTATCGCTTTGCTTCAACGCGCCTGCATCATTCAGGCCATCTCCTATCATAATCACTTTTTCACCACTTTGCTGCAGTTGTTGTATGTAATGCAACTTATCCTCGGGCGATTGCCTGAAAAGCACGGTTGCATTTTCTCCCAATAACTGCTGCAGGTGATTGCGCTCTGCGGCATTATCGCCGCTTATTACTGAAAGCTTGTATTTGTTCGAAAGCGATCTTACCAGTTCAGGCACCTCTTTCCGGTAAAAGTTCTGAATGGTAAAATGGCCATATACTTTATTGTCGATCGAAACGTACACGACGGGCATAGCACTGACTTTGCCCGGCTTGCCCGTAACAAACTCCTGCGAGCCCAGCCTGATCAGCTTATCATCTACCATTCCCGCTACGCCCCGGCCTGGTATCTCATGAAAGGCATCGACAGTTGAGTAATTCTTTTTACCAAAATATTTTAACAATGCCTTGCTGAGCGGGTGAGTTGATTGCGCAGCCAGTGTAATGATGGCCTGTATCTGCGATACGTCGAGCGGTTCGCCATGATAAGTTACCTCCTGCTGCCGAGAAGATGTAAGTGTTCCCGTTTTGTCAAAAACAATATGGTTGGCATTCGCAATTTCTTCAATTACCTGCGCATTGCGTAAATACAGTTTATTGCGACCGAGAATACGAAGGATATTACCGTTGGTAAATGTGTTGGATAACAACAGCGCGCAAGGACAGGCAATAATTAACACTGCTGTTACCGAAGGCCAGATTTTAGTGGGATCATTAAAATACCAGAAAATCGCTGCGGTAGTGGCAATGGTTAAGACTATATAAGTAAAATACCGGCTGAGCAGATGCACGAAGGAAAACTTCTTTTTTTCACTCGCCTTCTTGAATTCATCTTTTGACCAGAGGCCGGTGAGATAACTTTGCGCCACTTCTTTCATCACCAGCAGTTCGATATTGCCGCCGGTTTGCTTGCCGCCCGCGTACACTATTTCACCCATCGATTTCTCTACAGGTGTTGATTCGCCCGTAACAAAACTGTAATCAATAAATGCTTTTCCGCGGGTCAATATACTATCAGCAGGCACCAGTTCTTCGTTATGTATTAAAATGGTATCGCCGGGTTTGATGGAAGGCAATGCCGTTTGAATTTCCTCACCATTTTTCAAAACCGTTACTGCTACCGGGAAATAAGCGGTAAAATCGCGGTCGAAAGACAATTGCTGGTAAGTTTTCTCCTGCAATACCCTGCCCACAAGCATAAAAAACACGATGCCCGTCATGCTGTCGAAATAGCCGGCGCCCGTTCCGCTCGCCACTTCATACACGCTCCTCACAAAAGTGACCAAAATGGCCAGCGCGATCGGGGCGTCTATATTGAGGAATTTGGAACGAAGCCCCTGCCAGCCCGAATGAAAAAAGGGCCAGGAACTGTAAAAAAATGCGGGCAGGGCCACCAGTAAGTTCAGCAAACGGAAGGCAGACTGCAGGTGCATTTCAGCAGATTCCAGTCCCAGGTATTCGGGAAAACTGAACAACATACTGTTGCCAAAACAAAATCCCGCCACACCCATCCTGTAGATCAGGCTCTTGCTGACACGGGGTTTGGCATTTTTCAGGTCGTTCAGACTGATAAAAGGTTCATAACCAATGCTGGTTAAGAGTTCAGCCACCTGCCGCAGCGTAATTTCTTTTTGATGAAAGACAATGCTCACTTCCTTGCGACTGAAATTTACCCGCGAACTGACTATACCCGGGTTGAGTTTATGCAGGTTTTCAAGCAGGTAAAGGCAGGAACTGCAATGGATATGGGGCAGGTAGAGCGTGACGTGAGTTTCTTTATCATTGGCAAAACTGATTAGTTGCTGTTTGATATCTTCCTGGTCTAGAAAGGCAAATTTGTCTTTGCGAACAGTGATCCTGCGGGTAATACCCGGGCCTTCGTTCAGGTTGTAATAATCGCAAAGTCCCTGGCTGTCGAGCAGTTGGTAAACCATTTTACACCCTTCGCAGCAAAATTGCTTGTCGCCGGCGGTTATCCGTCCCGGCTCGCAGTCTTCGCCGCAGTGGAAACACTTAGTACTTTCTGTAGTAGCCGCTATGCTCATACCTTCTTTTAGGCGGCTAAAGTAAAACGGGTAAAATGGCGATCTCTTGAGAATCATCAAAAGGATATATGATATTCGTCATCTTTATTTGCTTGTTAGTTGGTACATTTATGAACCTTTTTTCCTTAATAAATCCCCGGTTATGAAAAGTATATTGGTGATTGACGACAATACCGAAATACGCGAGAATACTGCAGAGATACTGAGCCTGGCAGGTTATAACACTTATACTGCCGAAAATGGTAAAGTAGGAGTGGAACTCGCCATTAAGGAAAAGCCCGACCTGATTGTGTGCGACATTATGATGCCTGAACTGGACGGGTATGGCGTATTGCACTTGCTGAAGAAAAACCCGGGCACTGAAAATATTCCCTTCATTTTCCTGACCGCCAAAACCGAGCGCACCGATTTCAGAAAAGGTATGGAAATGGGCGCCGACGATTATATCACCAAACCTTTCGATGATATTGAACTGCTGAGAGCCATCGAAATCAGGCTGAAGAAAGCGGAGATCATCACCGCGCAATACGCTCCCGGTGAACAGGGCGCCAATGAGCTGATGAAAGATCTAAAAGGCTCAGGCCTTATGACGCTGGACCCCGAGCAATACGAAACAGAGAAGCTGTCGAAGAAAATGAACCTTTACATGCAGGGAAGGCGCCCGAAATATTTATACTATGTGAAATCGGGAAAAATAAAAACCTACATGTTGCACGAAGACGGCAAGGAGTACATCACCAACCTGTACAATGCCGGCGATTATATCGGTTATGTGGCCTTACTGGAAAACAAGAGTTATGACGATACCGCCGAAGTGCTGGAAGACGCCGAAGTGGCGATGATTGACAAAGATGATTTCTTACAGGCGGTATATAATGATATGAATATCGCCACCAAGTTCATTAAACTCATTTCGCGCGATGTAAAGGAGAAAGAAGAAAGATTGCTTCACCTGGCTTACGATTCATTGCGCAAGCGCGTGGCGAAAGGGTTGGTGGATATTCACCAGAAATTCAATTCTCAAAAGAGCGGGCATACTATTGACATTTCGCGTGAGGATATTGCCCAGTATGTAGGCACCGCCACCGAGTCGCTGATAAGAACATTAAGTGATTTTAAATCGGAAAAGCTGATTGAAATTAAAGACGGCAAGATCAGGATACTACACCCCGAGAAATTGAATAACCTGTTGTACTAGTCTTCATCCCGGCGCATATCAAAATCGTCACCATAACGCACATGGCCCTGCTGGCTATGTGTACTTATTTCCCGGCCATGATCGTTCTGGCGTTTTAATGGCCAATGATCGGTCATAGTGGTTTCAAGCCAGATATTCCCCGACTTGCGGAATACCTGTACCGACAAACCAAATTCTTCCAGGAAAGCGTTTTCCAGTTCCTGTACGGTCATGTGCTCATCTACTTCCAGCGTGCCACTCTCTTTCTTCTTAACCCAGGCCTCTTTAAGTTTGCGCGTGTTGCTGATTTTCTGATCAGCCGCGTAGCGCTTTTGCTTAACGTGGCCATTCTTGAAAAACTCCAGTTTAAGATAGGGGTATGCACTGTTGAAGTCCTGCTGCACTTCCGAAATCAATCTGTCACCTGTAATTAACAGTTGCATTCTTTTTGATTTATTTGTTTTCATTTTTAGTACGCCATCAGGCCGTCACCGCGTCCTGAACTTTTTTCGAATCATTTTGTCCCTGCCCCAGGTACACCTGTACGGCTTTTACCAAAGGCGCAATCTCTTTTTCATTAACCCTGTCGAAATCAGTGAGCATGAATTTTTTCACTTCAGGATCTTTTTCCAGCCTGGCGCCGGTTCTCAGTAAGAAACGGTCCCACCATTTCAAATCTTTCATGATCATACGACCGGGAAGGAACCACAGCGATGCAGGTTGCATCAGGCCGGTTGGGATATTGTTGTTGATAATGGTTTGCAGTTTATCGGCCTGGTCTGCCGGTGTAGCACACACGATAAAGTGGAAAAGTTTCTTAGTCCTTAGAATATCGGCATTCTTTTGCAGCCACAGCCTGTGCTCTGTTTTGCCGATATATACCGATGAACCCAGCACCAGGTAATCGTACTGGCTGATTTCATCGGGTCCTGCCTGCTCAATTTCCATCACTGGCACTTGCAACTGGGCGCCCATCCACCTGGCATACTGGGCGGTGGCTCCATATCTCCCTTTGTAAATAATTGCACCTTTCATGGTTACTCTTTTAGGCGGTTAATCTTTATGTGCGATAAATATTGGAAGGTTTACTGATTGCAACAGGCGGTCGGCGGTGCTATGCCTGAACAGGGTGGCCAGGTTGCGGCGGCCGTAGGCGCCCATCACAACAAACAGGTTTTTCTTATCGTGCAGGAAGCGAAACAGTTCATCGGATGCCTTGCCTTCCAGTATGCGGTAGCCGATGGAGGAATAATGCGCCTGCAGGAATTCGATCAGTTTCTTTTTCTCAATCAGCGGCGCGGGTGATTCATCGCTCACCTGTAAAATGGTGAGCATGCAGTCGCTGAGGCCGGGAAAGAGATAAGAAAATTGCTTGATGGCGTGGATAGCAGAAGCGCTGCCATCGTATGCAAAAATGATCTCGGTGATGCTGTCGAAGCTGTAAGGCGCAATGGCTACCGGGCATTCGCTTTTTGCCAGCACATCTTTCAGGAAGGAGCTGGGCACGCCATCGCGCTTGCCAAAAGATATTTCGGGGTCTACGATCAGGAGGTCGGCAAAACGGCACTCACGCAGCATTTCTTCCAGCGGGTCATCGCCCTCGCGCTCCTGGATCCGGAAACTGGCTCCCCTGTTCTGGCAGGCCGATTCAAACAGCAGCCTGTCGTTGGCACCCGCCTGGCCCCTGTCGGGAAATGCCGACGCAACCGACGTGCCGGCACCAACCTTAACTGCTTCAGTCACAGGCTCTTGCTTGCCCTCCTGTAGAAACAGCACGGTCAGTTCCGAACGGCAGAGCCGGGAAACAAAGCAGGCAAAATCCAACACATTCATATTCACTTGCCGGCGATCGAGCGCCAAAAGTATCTTTTGCATAAAATGAGATTGAAATTCAAAACTATTATATGCGCCAACCCTAAATTATGATATGAGTTAAGACAGTGAATGACAATCGTCAGTGTTGATAACTTGTCGATTATCAGGGATTGAGGCGGGCGAAGACTATACCAGCCGCCAAAGCCTGTACGAAGCCATACAGCACCCAGGTTGATATCATTCCCAGCGAAATATCTATAGCGCTGAAAGTCAGCCACAAAACGGGTAATAGCGCCACCACGGCATACACCAGGGCTACCTCCAAAGCCCTGAACAACACACCGCCTTCAAACAGGCTCTTGTATCTTTCCCAGAACCACTTAAGGGCAATGCTCAAAATCAGGGGATGGGCATAAAAGAGCCAGTCTTCCCGTCCCGACGGACGAAACACCGGGCTGAAATACTCTTCCATGAGTTGGGGAAATAAGAGGATGGCGCCATACAACATTGCGGCGCCAAGCAGGGAAAGAACGAGGGTGGACACAGCCACCGACACGATGATCTTTTTCATAAACTAGTTTTTTTGAAGTGGTATTTCTTTGGCTTCCACGGCACGAAGCATCAGCTGAAACCTTACGTTCAGCTCTTCTTCTACTTTTATGAGTCCCGCCAGCTTTTGTGGCGGCTTAAGGCCAAAGTCTGAGAAACTGATCTTGCGGGTACCCAGCAGTTCCAGTTGGCCGGGCTGCCCGTTTTTTACGGTGTAGTTGATCTCCGCGGTCTTTACCACGCCGGCCAGAGATATATTCACCCAACCTTTGATATCGCCTGCATCGCCATTGTAATAGCCTATATTCAACAGTTCGATTTTAAGTATAGGTTGTTCATCGGCTTTGAGGGTTTTGCGCAGGTCGTTGGTAATATACTTCTGGTGACAATCGAATCTTTTAATGTGGATAGATAAGCCGCCCTTGATAGGTATAGGCTTGCAGCTCTGATCATCGCGGTAGAAGTACAGGGTGTCAGGTGTCAGATGTTCGGTTATATCGCAACGAAAGCTGTTGATATTCGACTTGCCTTCGATGCGAAGATTGCTGCTTTTTTGAATCACCCACCTCTCCGCCACCGGAGCAGGCGCTCCTTTGAAGAGCACCGCCACCAGCAAAGTGTAGATCAGTTTCATAACAAACGTTTTACGTGCATTAAAAAAGAGCCGGGTTGATTATTAGGGGCAACCCGGCTCCGGATCATGAACTGCACACACGTGAGTGGCTTAGAAGCCAACCACTGCTTCTACCACAAAACCTTTAAACTGCGCGCCGTTGCGATAATCGGCGGGTGCGAAATCCTTGTACCTCTGGTCAACATACTCAGCCTTCAGCAGCAGGTTTTTCACAATAAACCATCCGCCGGCCACTGCAAAACGGTTAACAGTGACCTCAACAGCTTGTGATGCCAGTTCTGCCTTTGCGGAGTTGTAACGAAGACCAAGGAACAGGCTTTCATTTTTGCCAAAGCGGTACACTCCATCAACCGCATATTGGCTTGCCTTTCTAACTGAGGTTTCAGTCTTGCTTCTACCCTGCGCGGTTTCATAAGTACCGAACAGTTCAAATCCATAAGCTTTCAGGAAAGCGTTGAACATGACAGCGTCTATCTTTTTTGTAAAGCCGGGGTTAAGACGACCGGAAGAGTACATGGCGGTAGATGCTTTCACTGCTCCATCCTTATCCTTCCAGGTCTCAATAACGTTTTGGTAGTTGGAGCCAGAGCGGTCACCGCTGTACAGTGTTAATCCGCTGGCGGCGGAGCTGCTGTTATGATAGATGCTACCTGATAAGCGTAAACGAACTACGTCTGATATTTTTCTGTCAAATCCTAACTTACCATATATGGAAGGGGCACGTCTTGCATCGTTGTCAACAGGGCTTGAAGCCGAATCAACATTACCTTTGATCATACCATTGCTGGCGGCCACCATACCAAAGAAACCATTTTTCTGCACATAGACCTCACCACCAATTTCTGTTGCAAACGCATCCATAATATAGCTTTCCATGAAGGGGTTGTACAATGTGTGACCACCATCTGACCGGCGGAAGTGTGCATCGCCATAGTTGATCTCCATGTGACCCAGTTTGATGGTAGTTACTTCCATAATATCATCCCAGATTTTGCCTTTGAAGGGCAGTTTATCGAACTGGATATAACCTCCTTTTACCCAGAATTCGTTGTGGTGGCGGCTCGACATATAGTTGGTGAGGTTAAGACGAATACCATCGGCCAGTTGCACATCCATGTACAGGTTAGCCTGCGCTGTCATAAAGCCGGGTTTGATGGGATAGAGTTTGTTGGCATCCTGGTTGAACACGGCTGTGTTTGAATGTTTCAGAGCCTGGAACTGTTGGGTAAAACCAGCGCCGAAGCGAACACGCAAACCATCGAAAGGAATGGGATCGGCTTCCTTGGTAGTCTCAAACACGTTGATACCTGTCTGGTCGTAAGGCCTGAAGTAAGAAGGACGCAGGTAAGAAATTTTCTCTACCTGTGCCATCGAGGCGATCGGAAGCATGAGCAAAGCGGCGAGGCAAATTTTGGCTGTGCTATGCAAAAAGCGTTTCATAAAAAATAAGTTTTAGTTTTTTTTTAAAGAAGTTGCCTGGTTAGATGGCTTTTAAAGTGAGATCGAATTTTACAGTCACCGCATCGCCTGTCTTGATAGCACCAAACATGATGCTGGGAGGAGTAACTTTAAAGTCGGTCATTTTCAGTTTATAAGTACCGGAGTAGGTAATAGTCTTGTCCGGGTTAATAACACCATGAGCAATGAGGTCAACTACGCGGGTAACACCAGAAATGGTCAGGTTGCCTCTTGTAGTAAGAATAAAACCGGAACCATTGGGTTGAATGGTAGCGCTGCTGGCGGTAAAACTAATGGTGCTGTACTTTGAAGTGTTCAGCGCTTTGTAAGTGTTGTTGTCCATCGCTTTCTTGTCGCTCTTCAGGCTTTCGGCAGGCACGCTGAATTGAAGAGAACTAAGTCCTGCCAGGTGACCACCGGGGCTAAAAAGAAATTCTGCAGAGCAGGTACCTTGCTTCGAGGTCATATCCCAGTCATGAATATTCGAAGTGCCTTCAACGACGAGCTTCACACCGCCGACTGACTGGTATTTGGTCTGGCCTAGCCCGACCAGTGAAATAGAAAGGCTGCATATCAACATGCCTATTGCGGCAATATATTTGGGCATATTGGCGAAATAGCGTTTCATGATTTATGTTTTAAGAATTAGGAATGTTTTGCTGCACAAAAGTATACGGCGGCAGAGGCGGCAACTATGACTCGCGATATTGGGGGAAATGATTAATGTCATGTATGCAACTGACCTGGCACAAAAAAGGCTGCCTCTTCCGAGACAGCCTACAACCAAACTTAACCACGCAACCTTGGTTTGACTGTTTACAATGAGAAAGTCTTACAAAAACAATTTGAATCGTTCATAACAATGTCTTTCCAGCATTTCCCTGTCGTCGGGATGTGCAATGTCAATTAGTGCTTTAGCACGTTGACGCAGGTTCTTACCAAATAAATGAGCCACGCCATATTCAGTTACTATATAGTGCACATGACCACGCGTAGTTACTACGCCCGCACCTTGCTTCAGGTAAGGCACAATGCGGGGAATACCTTTCTTGGTACGACTGGTAAGCGCAATGATAGGCTTACCGCCTTCGCTTAAAGCCGCCCCGCGCACAAAGTCCATCTGGCCGCCAATACCACTGTATTGCATCTCGCCTATACTGTCGGCGCATACCTGGCCAGTCAGATCCACTTCAATCGCGCAGTTGATAGCCACCATTTTCGGGTTGCGGCGTATCACGTGCGGATCATTTACATAATCAATATCCAGGAATGCAAAGCCGGGATGATTATCGAGATATTGGTACAACCTGTTGGTGCCGATGGCAAAACTGGTGACCGTTTTATGCGGGTGAATTTTTTTCTTACTGTTATTCACGATGCCTTTATCGATCAGATCGATGATACCGTCGCTGAACATTTCGGTATGCACGCCCAGGTCTTTATGATTGCCCAGGCATTTGAGCACCGCATCGGGAATAGTGCCAATGCCCATCTGTATTGTGCTGCCATCTTCGATCAGGCTCGCTATATTTTTACCAATCTGCAATTCTTCAATTCCCGATTTGGCGGCATAGTTCACCTGGGGCAATTCACCGTCGTGCCAAACCATGGCATCGAAGCGGCTCACATGTATCCAGCCATCGCCCTGGGTGCGCGGCATGCGCGGGTTTACCTGTGCTATTACGCGTTTGGCATTGTTAACCGCAGCGCGCGCTATGTCTACAGACAGTCCCAGCGAGCAATAACCATGGGGGTCGGGCGGACTCACCTGCACCAATGCTACATCGAGAGGCAGAATATTTTTATTAAAAAGGTCGGGAATATCGCTGAGGAAGACGGGAATAAAATCGGCTCGTCCATCGGCGACGGCCTGGCGAATGGGCGCCGATACAAACATGGAGTTAATATGAAATGAATCCCGGAAGCGCTCGTCCACCACCTGTATATCGCCTTGCACGGTAATGCACACCAGCTCAACATTGCGCAACCTTTCGTGGTCGGCGGCCAGCTTGTGCAACAGGTACAATGGCGTGCAGGCGCTGCCGTGCACAAACACACGTTGATTACTTCCAATAAGTTGTATTGCTTCCTCGGCGGTAACATAGTTGAACGCCGATGAATTGTTGAAGGTGGTCTCAGACATGGGCCTTAAAAATTATGCTGCAAAGTAACCTATTAAGCCCCAGTCTGCACATGACATTGGTAAGTCTTTATATTCCCACTCGGTGATTTTTCTCAGCCGGACTGCTGTTGGTAGTCATGCGTTTAAACAGGCTGCGGAAATACCTTCATGTTCTCAAAAGTTAATTATGAAAAAGATAATTCTTGCCTTTGATGGCGCGCATTTTTCGGAAGGAGCCTTTGAGTTTGCAAGGCGTCTCAACGAAAAAGCACCAATCCTGCTTACGGGAGTATTTGTTCCGCTGGTAAACTATTCAAGCCTGTGGAGTTATGCAAGCGCTTCGGCAATGGCAGGCGGTCCCGTAGTACCCCTGCTGGAACAAGATGAAATAGAACAAGTACAGAAGAATATAGACAGGTTTAAGCAAATGTGCATCAGGCATAATATCGAGTTTCGTGTCCACCAGGACTACAGCGATTTTGCCTTGCCCGAAATCAGGAAAGAAACCAGGTATGCCGACCTGCTCATTCTGGGCAGCGAGACATTTTACACCAGCGTGGGAATTGGTGAACCCAGCGTATATCTTAAAGATATGCTGCAGATGACTGAATGCCCGGTGGTGATCGTTCCGGAGAAGTTTGAATTCCCCGAAATGAATATCCTGGCTTTTGACGGCTCTGAATCTTCGGTGTACGCAATCAAACAATTCGCTTACCTGATGCCCGAGCTGGCCGTCAACGAGACACAGGTAATATTCATCGGCGACGAAAAAAAAGAAATTCCCGACGAAGCCAACATCATGGAACTGGCAGCAAGGCATTTTCCCGAGCTAACATTATCAAAACTGGAGCTGCCTTCAACAAAAGCTTTTGCCGACTGGATCAGTGAGAAAAAGAATGCATTGCTGGTGTGCGGAGCTTATGGAAGATCTTCGTTCTCGCAAGTGCTTAATAAAAGTTTTGTTTCCGATGTGATACGCAATCACCAATTACCGGTCTTCATCACTCACCGCAGGTAATCGCGCGGTGAGTGATCATTTTTTTACCGGCTTTGTTCTTTCTCTTCGTTCAAATAAAATGCTTAATGATTCGGTGCCTGGCATGTTGTCGAATAACACTTTTAATATGCCGACAAAAGGTATAAACAGAATCATTCCATTGACACCCCAGAGTAACCCTCCGGCAATGATGGCCACCAGTGTGATCCAGGTACTCACCTTCAGCTGAGTGGCCACCACCCTGGGGAATATCACATTTCCTTCCAGGTATTGCACAAATGCAAATACAGCCACCACGCCTACAGGATACCACACAGAATCTTTAGTGATCCAGGCAACAGAAATGGGAAGCAAGGCGCTAACGATGATTCCGACATAAGGAATGATTGTCATAATGGCCGTAAGCATTCCAAAGAGAATAGCATGCCTTATACCCAGGGCCAGCAGGCCAATACTATTGAGTATGCCTACAATCAGGTAAACCAACAGCATGCCTTTTATAAACTTGAAATAGGTGTTCACCACTTCGTGCAGTACATTCTTTAATTGCTGGCGGTTTTCGGGGCGCACCAGGCTGAGCGCAAAATCAACAAATGTCTCGCGGCTATAGAGAAACAGCGCCGCATATACGGGCACGAGAAACAACATGAAAAAAGTGCCGGCTGTAGCCGAAATAGTATTACGCGCAATATCACCCGCGTTATTACCAATCCTTTGCAAGGTATTTTGCCACCACTCATTTTGTGCGGAAACGGTCAGACCCAGCGTCTCTTCCAGCCAGGTCTGCAACTCAGCCAGCATGGGCGTGAGCTTATTCATCAACTCGGGCATATCCCGCCAGAACACATTGGCCTGCACAATCAGCAGCGTCACCAATGCACAGAATAGTATTACTACCACCAGCAGTCCCAGTGTTATTGCCAGGCTGCGCGGCCAGCCCTTCTGTTCCAGCCACCTGCATATGGGGTACAGAACAATGGCTATCAATAGTCCATAACAAATGGGGACAAAAAGCGTGCTGCCAAAGTAAAGAATGGCTGACGCAAAAAATACCAACTGCAGGTATTTCAGTAAAACAAACTTGTTGTCGGTGTAATTGGTGAGCATTTTATAAAAGTAGCGTGTATGATGCTGATGTACTATGATGCTTATCAAATCATTCGATGACCATCGTCAGTGGCCATCGGAAATTAAGAAAATACTTTTGAAACCTAAACATTACTGCCATGGTACAAGAAAAGCTAAGTGACGAAAGAGAATTGCTGGAAGCCACTCCATACCTTCCAAGCGTTTCACTCATCGTTCCTTTCGAGCCGAAAATGTCTGCTAAGGCAGATCTCGAATACAGGTTGCACCTGCTGTGTGAAAAAGTAAAAAAAGAACTTTTTAAAACATACCCGGCAGACAGAGCCAAACCTGTAATTGAAAAATTGGAGAACCTGGTCCGTAGCCTCGATTACTCAACCTACAAGAAGAGTATTGCCTTATTTGTATCACCGGTTTTTGAAAAAGTTTTTTACCTCGACATCCCCGTTGAGGAAAAAATGATCATTGATGAGTCTTTCGAGATCAGGGACCTGGTATACAGCAAGAAAGAGATTCACAAATATCTTGTACTCGTGATCAGCAGCGAACGCGCGCGCATTTACCTTGGCAATACTGTTCAGTTTATTCGCCTGCTTTCAGTAGCGGCAGATAACAGCGATACTTACCTGCGCGAAGATGTGGGTCGCGCCAGCAAAGCATTCAATCCTTCTGAGAAGAAAGAAGTGTTGCTGGAGAAATTCCTTCACAACGTTGACAGCAGCCTGGGCGTCATCCTGAAAGCATCGCCCCTACCCCTGTTCGTGATGGGCCCTGAGCGCACAGTAGGTCATTTCAAAAAAATGTCGCGCTATACCAACCGCATCACCGGTTTTGTACACGGCAACTTCGATGAAGTGACCGACCAGGGTATCCAGAAGGCCATAGCGCCGCATGTGGCAGACTGGAAGAAAGTGAAGCAGGAAGATTTACTGCATCAACTCGATGCGGCGCAAGGTGCGCGCAAACTGGCTATTGGGCTTGATGAAGTGTGGCATGCAGCCAACAGGCAGAAAGGAAGACTGCTGGTAGTAGAGAAAAATTACACACGCGCCGTTCACAAATCAAACGACGGCACCGTGGTGTTCGACAAAGACGAAATTAACGACACACCTTTTTACATAAAAGACGTGGTGGACGATATTATAGAAAAAGTGTTGCAATATGGCGGTGATGTGGAATTTGTAGATCCCGGTGTGCTGAAAGATTACCGGCAGATTGCTTTGATCCGATATTATTGATAAGCCATGGCCTTACCATTAAAAACAAGAGAATTCCTCGCCGAGACCGGTGGCACCGCAAGATTTGCGGGAAGGTTTTTCTCTGAAGTCTTCCGTCCCCGTTATGAACTCGCTGAATTCGTGAGGCAGTGTTATATCATCGGTTATAAATCGCTCCCGCTGATCGGACTTACCGGTTTTATTATGGGCCTCGTGCTTACCATGCAACTGCGTCCTTCGCTGCTTCGCTACGGCGTGGAGTCGCAGTTGCCTGCAATGGTGGGTATTGCCATCGTGCGGGAAATAGGACCCGTGATCACTGCGCTGATCTTTGCGGGCAAGATAGGAAGCAGTATCGGCGCCGAACTCGGCTCTATGAAGGTGACCGAACAGATAGACGCTATGGAGGTATCGGGTACCAACCCGTTCAAATACCTGGTGGTTACGAGAGTACTGGCAGGCACTTTTATGTTGCCCGTACTCGTAATGCTGAGCGATGCCATTTCGCTCTACGGTTCTTACCTGGGTGTGAATATTCATGGCGTCACCAGCTTCCGGTTATTTTACATGCAGGTGTTCAACAATCTCTCGTTCGGCGATGTGCTGCCCGCATTCATCAAATGTTTCTTCTTCGGTTTTGCAGTGGCGATCATCGGGTGTTACAAAGGGTATCATTCAAGCAAGGGGACTGAAGGCGTGGGAAGATCGGCCAACTCGGCAGTAGTGGCCTCCTCCACCATGATTTTCGTGATTGACCTGGTAGTAGTACAGATAACAGATGTGTTAGGCTTAAACTAAAAGTATGAAAGTAATGTCCATCAGTCACCTCTATAAATCGTTTGGCAATAATCACGTGCTCAACGATTTCAGTTTCACGCTTCACAAAGGTGAAAACGTGGTGGTGCTGGGCAAAAGCGGTTCGGGCAAGTCGGTGCTCATCAAGTGCATCATTGGCCTGCTGGAGCCCGACGAAGGAACGATAGAAGTGCTGGGGAAAAACATCACGCAGATAAGTCGTGCAGATCTTGACCAGGTTCGAGCCAAAGTTGGTTTCCTGTTTCAGAGCAATGCATTGTACGATAGCATGACGGTAAGGCAAAACCTGGAGTTTCCGCTGCGCCGCCACTGGATAAAAGTCTCGCAGCAGGAAGTGAACCAGATGGTGACCAATGCGCTGGAAGATGTGGGACTGCTGCACACGATTGACATGATGCCCGCCGAACTTTCTGGCGGTATGCGAAAAAGAATAGCGTTGGCGCGCACGCTCATATTAAAACCAGAGATCATTCTCTATGATGAACCAACAACAGGTCTTGACCCGATCACTGCCCGTGAAATAATAGAACTGATTGTACGCATTCAGCGAAAATACCGCACCTCATCGCTCATCATCTCGCATGATATGACCTGTGTGAGGATGGCTGCCGACAGGGTGATCATGCTGATAGATGGCAGGTGCTATGCAGAAGGCAGGTTTGAAGAACTGCAAAAATCAACCGACCCTAAAGTGAAACAATTTTTTGAATAGATGTTATGAAAAAGAAAATACTTGACAATATCAAACTGGGCGTGTTTGTGCTCGCAGGGCTTGCTTTCCTGATCCTGCTGCTGTACATGATCGGGAGAAATAAAAACCTGTTTGGTTCCACTTACACGCTCAAGGCTCACTTCACCAACGTGCAAGGGTTGGTGGCAGGCAACAACGTGCGTTATGCCGGCATTGAAGTGGGCACAGTGAAAAAAATATATATTCTGAACGACACCTTGGTAGAAGTGGAAATGGTGCTGGATGAAGAGATGAACCAGGTGATCCGCAAAAATGCTGTCGCCTCCATAGGCTCCGATGGTTTAATGGGCAATAAGGTGGTAAATATTGCCGCCGGTAATGGCAGCGCGCCTTTTGCGCAGCAAGGCGATGTGCTGGCAAGCCGCCAACCCATTGATATGGACGAAATGCTGCGCACACTTGAAAAGACAAATACTGATGTGGGCGCCATCGCGGCCAACCTCAAAAATATTTCTTCACGCTTGAGTACGAGTAATGGCTTAATGACACTGCTCGACGATCAGTTGCTGCCCGCTCACCTCAAAACCGCGGCCTCCAACATACAGGTAGCCACTGCCCGCGCGGCTGAGATGACCAAAGAACTCGAAACCATTGTCAGTAATGTGAAAGACGGAAAAGGATCGCTGGGTATGCTGCTGAATGACACCTCGTTTGCGCGCAGCCTGAATGATGCTATGGCAAAGATCGAAATGGCCAGTGCGCAGGCAGAAGCACTGACCAACAACCTGCATTCAACTGTGGCAGACATCGAGCACGAAATAAAGAATGGCAGAGGCACGGTAAATGCATTGCTGAAAGACAGCAATATTGTGCTGAAGCTCAACAGCAGCCTTCAGAATATCGAGAAGGGCACTGCAGCCTTCAACGAGAATATGGAAGCCTTGAAACACAATTTCCTCTTCAGGGGATACTTCAGAAAACTGGAAAGGCAAAAGCAAAAGACCTACTGACAACTGTCAGCGATGGCCGTGAGCTCGATCATTATTCGAAATACCTGCCGCGACTACCTTTGAACAATAAAACCAACGATATGAACAACACAGCAAAAATACTCGCAGCCCTGGCCATCGGCGCCGCAGCCGGCGCTGTACTCGGCATTTTGTTCGCTCCCGATAAAGGTTCTGAAACTCGCAAAAAAATCTGCGAACAAGGAAAAAAACTGGGTGATGAACTGAAAGACAAGTTCAACACAGTTAAGAAAGAAGTCGTCAACGAATTTCAATCATGAGCGAATTTTCCTCACATATTGAAGAACTCGCCAGCAATGCAAAGGAGTACATCAACACGAAAGTGGAGATAGCAAAACTCAGCGCGGCGGAAAAGGTTTCCGGTGTCACCAGTGCTATTCTCTCGCGTATAGCCGTACTGGTAATATTTCTCTTCTTTGTCTTATTCCTTTGCATTGCGGCGGCCCTTCTGCTGGGCGAATGGCTGGGTAAAGCTTACTGGGGTTTCCTGGTAATTGCAGGTATTTGCCTGCTAAAAGCCATCGTATTCTGGCTTGCTCGTGAAAGATTGATCCGCATCCCCATTATGAACGCTATTATTCAACAACTGTTCAAAGACAGCGAGCACCATGAAAAAGATCAGGAACATTGATCAGTTAAGAGTGGAGCAGGCAAGACTGCGCGAGAGGCAGCTGCATCTCGAAAAGCAAATGCTGGAATCGTGCAGAAAGGTAAGAAAGAGCATAAGCCTGAAAAATTTTGCCCGCGACCTGGCTTTTGAATGGATGCTGAACAAAGTAGCCAGCCGAGGCGTCGGCAGACTATTGAATATTTTCCGCAAATAATTCTTTAACTCAAAATAAAAGGAGGTGATTATGTCAATCAGAACACTTGGCAAGAGAGCAGAACTCTTTCCCGCCACACTCGATGACTTCTTTAAACCCTGGAGTGAATGGTTCGATGGCGGCCGCTGGTTAACCCGTGAACTGAAAGTACCCGCTGTAAACATAACTGAAAACGACAGTCAATACACCGTATCGGTTGCTGCCCCTGGCTTGAAGAAAAGCGATTTCAACATCGATATTGAAGGTGACATGCTGACCATCAGCTGCGAAAAGGAAGAAAGCAAAGAAGAAAAGGATAAAAACTATACACGCAAGGAATATAATTTCTCTTCGTTTAGTCGCAGTTTCACACTGCCTGAGGAAGTGAACAAGGAAAAGATTGAGGCAACTTACGAAGATGGCGAACTGAAACTAGTTCTTCCCAAAAAGGAAGAAGCAAAGAAACAGGCTGCGGCAAAGCATATTGCCGTTAAATAGGATAGGTCAAGGTGGTTTCTCTTTTTCCCCGCCGTACAGCCGCGGCGGGGTTTTTAAAATTTTTTAAAATGCTGAGCTATGCGCGGATCGTTCAAGATAATGACAATAAGAGGTATCAATATCTCGATACACTGGACCTTCCTGTTCCTGGTAGGCTGGATTGTTTTGGTAAATGCCCGGCTGGGTAACACAGTTCCCGAACTGGCATGGTCTCTCCTCTTCCTGGCAGCCTTATTTGCCTGCATCACCTTGCACGAACTGGGCCATGCACTCATGGCTTCGCGTTATGGCATCAAAGCAAAGAACGTAGTACTGCTGCCTGTCGGCGGCATTGCGAGTATTGAGAAATTTCCGAGCAACCCCAAACAAGAGCTTATGATCAGCAGCGCCGGACCTGCGGTGAGTTTCCTGATTGCTCTTGTACTGCTTCCTTTTATCGGCGACTACCGTCCTATCTGGGAATTTAAGGCCGATGTGAGTATAACCCATGGTCACGATTTTCTCTATAACCTGCATATCGCGAATGTAACGCTTGCCGTATTCAATCTTATTCCTGCCTTTCCGCTCGACGGGGGCAGAATTTTGCGCGCGCTGCTTGGTTTCAAGATCAACTATGTGCGCGCTACCACCATTGCTGCGTATGTAGGAAAGGCTATTGCCATTGCCTTCATTGTGCTCGGCATTATATTCACCAATTTCTTTCTTCCTGTTATCGGCATTTTCATTCTGTTTTCTGCCGGTATGGAAGAGTATTACCTGCGATTGAAATCGCTGGTACAGGGAATGAAGCTGCGCGAAGTGCTGATGTATGATTACAACAGCATACAATCAAATACGCCGGTAAAAGATGCAGCCAGCGTGCTGATGAATAACCACAGCAAATATTTTGTGGTGATGGAAGGCGCCCAACCCATCGGCGCTATCAATCGCATAGAGATCATAAAAGCCATCGCCGAAAAAAATTATGATGAACTGGTGGGCAACCTGATGCACCAGGAGCTGGTGTACCTCGACGCCGATCAACCTGTAGACAGTGTCCTGGAAAAACTGGCCGAGAACGACGAACGTGTTTTCCCTGTAATGGAAGCCGACCAGTTCGTGGGCGTGATCAATTTCAGTCATATCATCGAATACCTGCTTATTCATAAGGTTGATAGTAAAGAATACGATCGTATCAAGACGTTGGCAGGATTGGTATAAAAAAATTTCACCCGCATAAATACATGCGCTATGAGCAAGTTTGTAAAAAATTTCAACGAAATACATATCAGCGATGTAGGCGCCGTGGGCGGCAAGAATGCTTCGCTGGGCGAAATGCTTTCCGGACTTTCTTCCGAAGGTATTAAAGTACCCGAGGGTTTTGCTACTACATCAGATGCGTTCTGGTACTTTATCGATTCCAATAAGCTGCGCCAGGTGTTGATCGATCTGCTTGCGAGGCTGGATCGTGAAAATTTCTCCAACTTGTCTGAAATCGGTAAGACTGCCAGGCAACTGATTCTGAATGCTACTATGCCGGCCGATCTTGAAAAAGAAATCCTGGAGGCGTATGCTAAACTCAGCGACGGCCAACCCACCGATGTAGCCGTACGCAGCAGTGCCACTGCCGAAGATTTGCCGCAGGCAAGTTTTGCAGGTCAGCACGAATCTTATCTCAATATCAGCGGAGGCGCCAATGTAGTGAAGGCGGTGCAGCAATGTTTTGCTTCGCTCTATACCGACCGTGCTATCAAGTATCGCGAAGACCATGGCTTCGAACATGGCAAGATTGCTCTGTCTGCCGGCGTGCAGAGAATGGTTCGCGCCGATAAAGCCTGCTCGGGCATTTGCTTCACGCTGGAACCTGAATCAGGATTCAGAAACATCATTCATGTATCGGGCACCTGGGGCCTGGGTGAAAATATTGTGCAGGGCACCGTGACACCCGATGAATATTATGTTTTCAAACCCACCCTGATGGATGGCAGGAACGCCATTGTTCAAAAGAAATGTGGCAGCAAAGAAAAGACAATGGTCTATGCTCCCCAATCGGCCGAGATACCCGTGATGAATATCGACACACCGCAGGATAAGCGCGAACGATATGTATTGACCGATGAAGAAGTGCTGCAACTCGCACGCTGGGCTTTTGTGATCGAGCGGCACTATGAGCGGCCGATGGATATTGAGTGGGCAAAAGATGGTAATACCGGTGAACTTTTCATCATACAGGCACGCCCCGAAACCGTGCATTCTCAAAAAGATCCTTTGCACCTGAAAGAATTCAGGATACTGGAAAAAGGCGAAGAGCTGGCGCGCGGTGAAGCCATCGGTTCTAAACTGGCGTGTGGCAAAGCCCGCATTTTGAAATCGCCCTACGAAGCAGGCAAATTGCAGAAGGGCGAAATCGTGGTGACTGATCTTACCAGTCCCGACTGGGATCCCGTGCTGAAGAAAGCGGCAGCCATCGTTACCAACCAGGGAGGCCGTACCAGTCATGCATCCATTGTGGCTCGCGAACTGGGCGTACCCGCAGTAGTAGGCACTGGCAACGCTACGCAAAACATCGAAGATGGTGAATGGATAACCGTAAGCTGCTGCGAAGGCAGAACAGGTTACATTTATCGCGGCCGCGTGAAATATGAAGAGACAACTATCGACCTGCAAAATATACAAATGCCGCAGAGCACCGAAGTGATGCTCATCACCGGCGACCCGGACAAAGCGTTTCATCTTTCTTTCTATCCCAATGATGGCGTTGGACTGATGCGGCTTGAATTTATCATTACACATTTTGTGCAGGCGCATCCGATGGCCCTCATCAAATTCAATGAACTGAAAGATGAAGAGGCCAGGAAGAAAATTGAAGTTCTTACCCGCGGCTACAAAGACAAATCGCAATACTTTATAGACCGACTGGCGCAGGGCATTGCTACTATCGCTGCAGCTTTTTACCCCAAAGATGTGATTGTGCGCATGAGCGATTTCAAGAGCAATGAATACGCCAACCTCATCGGCGGCAAGGAGTTTGAACCAAAGGAAGAGAACCCGATGCTCGGCTTCCGCGGCGCTTCGCGCTACTACAGCAAGCGATATAAAGAAGGATTCAGGCTTGAATGCGAAGCCGTGAAGAAAGTGCGCAACGACATGGGTCTTACCAACGTGAAAGTGATGATCCCCTTCTGTCGCACCGTGGAAGAAGGTAAGAAGGTGGTAGCCGTAATGAAAGAATTTGACCTCGACCGCCAGCAGGATGAAACCCTTGATATCTATGTAATGGCCGAAATTCCGAGCAACGTGTTGCAGGCGGAAGAGTTTGCCGAAGTATTCGACGGATTCTCAATCGGCTCCAATGACCTCACCCAACTCACCCTCGGCGTTGACCGCGATTCTGCACTGGTAGCAGATCTTTTCAGCGAGCAAAACAAATCGGCCCGTATGATGATCTCGATGGTGATTCAGAAAGCAAAAGCCTCCGGCACACGCATAGGTCTTTGCGGACAGGCACCAAGCGATTTCCCCGAATTCGCACAGTTCCTGGTGAGAGAAGGTATTGACAGCATATCATTCAATGATGACGCGCTGCTGAAAGGGATTGAGAACATTATCCAGGCCGAACAGGAGATGCTGAGTCCTGCGAAAAATGAAACGCACATACTCTAAACATCCCTCTCAAACCTGCAGCGACACCGCCTTATACATTTTCTCATAATACTCATCCACCATTCTGTCGCTATCGAACCGGGGAATAATATCGGTCATGCTGTTTTTCACGATCGTGAGCCAGCGATCGGGGTCGTCGTAATACATGGGGATGACCTGTTTTTCCAGGACATCTAAAAGGCTGTCCGCATCGGCATCATCCTGCTGGTGATCGGGCCAGTGAGGATTGGCCGGAGGAATTACAAAACAATTTTCTTTATCCCTGGCAAATTCGGGAAACCAGCCATCGGGTATAGATACATTGATGGCGCCATTCATAGCGGCAGTCATACCACTGGTACCCGAAGCTTCGTGCGTAATACGAGGTACGTTGATCCAGACATCGGCGCCTTGTTTCAATAACTTCGATAGTCTTAATTCATAGCCCACCAGTACCGAGCAATTGGTGTAAGTCTTGCAGAGATCGACAATCTTATCAAACACACCAATCGCATTGTAATCCATCGGGTAAGGTTTGCCTGCCCAGATTATTTGCACGGGTCGTTGTTTATTGGTAACGATCTGAATAAAACGTTCCATTTTTCTGAATAATAGATCGGCGCGCTTGTAGCCCGCAATGCGCTTGGCAAAAACGAGAGTCAGCACATCCGGATCATATATTTCACCATTCTGGTCGGCTACCAGTTCAAAGAGTTGCTCCTTGCATATCCTCTTGTGGTCGCGCAATGCATTATCGTCCTCTTCTTTGAGGGCTTTGTACATTTCAGCATTCGCCCAATATTCATAGTTCTGGGCGTTGGTGATAGAAATCAAGGGACAAATACCGCGGTAACCCGCCCACATATTCACCAACGTCTTTTTATGCAAGCCCGACACTGCATTGGCACGCCCCGACAATCGCAGTGCAGCGAGTGTATGGTTCAGGATATTATTTTCATATTGCACCAGGGCATTTACTTCGGCCAGCGGAACTCCGCAGAAGTAGCCCATTTTTTCCAACAACGATACATGCGTCTGCGGATTGCCGCCGGGCTCAGGAGTATGATTGGTAAAAACCAGTCTTGTCTTCAACTCGGGTATGCTCCTGTATTTTTTATATAAATAAAATGCGAGCGGCAAGGCGTGCGATTCGTTCAAATGATATACCGCGGGTTCCCAGTCGAGCAACTCCAGCAAGCGGGCGCCACCTTGTCCTAACAATATGGCGGCGGCAATAGTGGTTTCAGGATTGCTGTCATATAATTTGTGAGAAATAGTTTTTGCCAGGTAATCGTTCTCCGGCAGATCTGTACTGAGTAAAAAAAGCGGTGCGGTATGAAAAATTTCGGGAGGCAGATAATAAGCCGTAACCCATACCTCATGACTGTTCACCTTGATAGTAAACTTGATATCGGTCTTTTTCAAAAACCCATACACTTTTTCCTGGAACAGCACATCCATGGTCTGGTCGCTCTTGCGCACCTGGTCGTAATAGCCATACTTCCATAATATGCCGATGCCTACCAGGTTTTGTTTCAACGCATAAGCGCTGCGCAAATGTGAACCCGCCAGGAAGCCAAGACCGCCGGCATATATCTTCAGCGGTTGATGAATGGCAAACTCCATGCAGAAGTATGCCACCGGCACAGCATATTCGCGAGCGAAGGTATAGGGATGTTTTACTCTGAAACTCATATTGGTATCGCTTGTACAAACAACTAAAGGTCAGTCAATATGGCCCAATTTATTATGACCAGCCTCAGTTGCGCCGGTGACAGTCCTCACCGCATTGCGTCCAATAATCTACAGTCATGAAGCAAACAACTTTTTTAGTGCTCAACGAACATCAATTTATTTCAGGCTCGCTGCATCACTGGCAGTGAGCCTGATTTTTTTCAGCACCTTCTCTCCCACTTTTCTTCCCTGCACCTGACCGTTTTCAATGGCTGCCTTATAGTGAATGCCGCCATAGAAACGGCTGATTGCCGCTTCGTCAGCAGCGGCGTTGAAGGAAGAAAATTTTCTTACCGGCAATCCATACGGCGTTTCGGTATCATCATCAAAAGCAAAGTTGTCGCCAAAAAAGTAAGTGAGCACCACGGCGGCAGCAGTTGAGATCACGCTGTGACCACTGGTGTATTCAGGAAAGGGTGGCGTTTGCAACAACGGCCGCCATTGCTCGTCTATGTATGAGTTGATATAAGTTTCGGGGCGAATCAGGTGGCTGCGATATTTTTCATCCCAGCAGGAAATGAAACCATCGTACAGCGCCATCGCAGTTAACACATAAGCGGCAGTGGCTGTATTCAGGTCAGCCGAAGTTTTGCGGGCAGCGATACTTGCAATTGAAATCCAGTGACCACCCGGTGATAATTTTTTGGTGGCATAGTTCAGGTGTCCCTGCACATTCAGGTAAAACGGATTGCAGTCCCAGAACAAAGCAATATCTCTTTGTTCTGTATTCATATTCTTACCAATGTCATATACATCATACGCCTGCTGGTAAAATTCGGTGCCTTTCTCTTTTGAAAAAGCCGGCGGCGGCACGGGTTTGTATTCCGCCGCAGAATCGAGTGCCATGGTGCGCATACGGTTCCAGTAAGGCTCCACGGCGGCCATATAACCCGGGGCCGTCGGGAGCCATTTGCCTTCGCCTTTCTGTATGTTGTACCTGCGTAGTTTGCGTGTTTCTTTATAACCATCCTTATCAGACCAGGCCATTATGCCATCTACAACCGACTGCGCGTATTCAATAGAGTTTTTATAAACAGCCTGATCGATGTTGTTGCGGCTACCATTGCGCGCGGGGTTGTCTGATTTAGTGTCGGAATAGTTCACGCTGACATCCATGGTGAGTGCCCTTCCGATTTTTTGCGTTGCTCTCACGGCAAAATTGTTACGCTTCAAACCATTATCGGGCAATACACTCGTATTGTAGAGATTGCTGTATGAGAAACGGAATGTCGTATTCTCATTGCCGCCTTCCACTGCCAGGTTGGTGTTGATGAATTTACCAGTCTCAAAGAAATCGAGGGGGTCGTTGGCTTTCCACATAATCATTCTTCCGTCGATCTCCCTGATCTGGCGGCCATCGAATGCGGGACCGAAAGAATATCCGCCCACATAGATGCTTGCGTTCGGATCCACTATATCGTTGCCGTTAACATCCTTGGTGAACTCGGGATAGATACCGCCACCAAACTGGTTTTGGAGATCGTAGAGTTTATACGCTTTGTCGTATGACTGGCTGTGCGAGAGGCTCACGCCCAGGCCTTTTCTCTGACGGCCTTTTTTGGTAGTGATCAGCAGCACACCATTCTGCGCTTTTGAACCATACAACGCGGAGGCGGCAGCGCCTTTCAGTACAGTCACACTTTCATAATCGTCGGGGTTGAGGTTCTTCATGATATTACCGAAGTCAGGGTTCTCACCCCACGAGTCGTTACCAGTGGTACCCGGCTCTATCAGCACACCGTCAACCACCACCAGCGGCTGGGTGTTGCTGTTGAGCGAGGAGTTACCACGAATGCGGATACGCGAGCTCGATTGCGGGCCGCTGGCGCCCTGGTTGATCATCACGCCAGCCACTTTACCTTGCAGCGCGTTTACCAGGTTGGCATTATTAGCGCGGGTAATCTCTTCGCCCTTTACCTCGGCAACAGAGTAAGATAGTTTGCGGGTTTGCTTTCTGAAACCGAAACCGGTTACCACTACTTCGGACAGCGCCTTCCCATCTGATTCGAGTACAACCGAGATATTGTCGCCGGTAGCATCGACTTCCTTATCGGTAAAACCCGAATAAGAAACGACAAGTTTTGCATTGGGAGAAACTTTGATGGAGAACTGCCCGTTCCCGTCGGTCACCGCAAAATTGGCGGTCCCTTTTTCATTAATGGTGGCTCCACTGAGCGCGGTGCCATCGGAGGCACTTACCACGCCAGTTACTGTTCTCTTTTCCTGTGCATAGGCTGTGCTTACACAAAGCAGGCAAGACAACACCGCCAGCCAGAATAATCGCATACGCATTTTTGTTGTGTTTTGGTTATTTGATGACATTCCTTTAGTAGACAGATAAGGTTTGTATGGCTACACTAATTCCAGTGAATATCAAGGATAAGGGCAAGCATGACTTCCGGTTTAGATGGCGGTTTTCATTCGAGGCCAGATATCATTCTTGATGGAGACTTTGTCGAGATTTTCCATTACCAGGCAGGCGGCGCCAATGAGCTCCGCATCATGTCCGAGCTGTGAAATTTCGATAGTAGTACCTGCGGCCAACCGGGGGATACAATGCTCATTCACCGCGCGCTGTATGGGCGACTGCAACACAAATCCCGCCGTGGAGCCTCTTCCACTGAGCAGCACGATTTCGGGATTGAGAATGTGAATGAGAATTGCGACACCGCGGCCGATATTGTAGGCGGTCTCCGAAAACAGCTCCATCGCAAACTGGTCGCCACGTTGTGCCGCATGACAAAGCCGTTCATTGGCCAGTTCCACATCGTCCAGGTCTTCGAGGCGCAGCATAGATGTTCTGCCTTGCAGCAGACCTTCACGCGCTTTCTCGAGAATGACCAGTAAGGATGTTTCAGTTTCCAGGCAACCAGTCTTTCCGCAACTGCAAATCTTTGAATTAGGGAAAAGAGGTATATGGCTAAACTCGCCGGCAAATCCATTACGACCCCTGAACAACTGTTGTTGCAAAATGAGTCCGAGACCCACACCCCATCCGAAGTTGATAACACAGGCATCAGACTTGTCTCTTGCACCACCGAATCGTAGCTCTGCCAGGGCGATAAGACTGGAATCATTATCTATAAATACCGGTATGCCGATACGTTCGGCAATAATGGTTCTTATATTCTTTCCACCGGCTAATAAGAATGAGTAGTTCACTCCTTTCAGCACGTCTACAAAACCCGGCATCCCGATACCCACGGCCACGATCCTTTCTTTCGAAAAATTCGACTCGGCGATGAAGGTGTCGATCTCGTGTACGAGTTGCTCCAGCGCGCGGGTATTGTTCTGCAGTGGCAGCTGCACTTTCTTGATTGGCGTTACAAACTGGTTCTGCATGTCCATAATGGCCAGCCGCGTCACCTTCTGGTCCATCGCCACCGACAAAATATATAACACGTCGGGTTTAAGCGAGTAAGTCACCGGCCGGCGACCGCCTGTTGACGGTGCAAATCCTTTTTCGAGCACTATGCCTGCTGCCAGCAGTTCATCGATGAGTTTAGCGGTAAGGGGAATACTTTTCTTTGTCTGGGCGCTGAGGTCGGAACAGGACAGCGTACCCCCGAAGTAGAATTGTTTGACAATTTCTCTTCTTTGACGTTCCGATTTGGTCAAGTTAGCCTGGTTTTATACTCCGAAAATATAATTTTTAAATTAAAAATTAAATTTTTGATATTACTTTTTAAAAATTATCATGAAGTTTAAAATTATCTTGATAAGCAGTTCCTAAATCGGGAAAGTTGTCATGAGTCTGGCCCGAATAGTCAAAAACGAGTTAGCGGAAAAGGTGGCGGGTAGCGGGTGGCGAGTGCAGGGTGCGGGGGAGCGGAGTATCGAGTTTCCGCTTCTTTGTGCCTTGGCGTCCTGGCGTGGAAACTTTAGGGTCTGTACGAGGCGCGACCAGGGACGGTCAAGTGATGGGTGGCCCTCCTGTGACTTGCCCGCCCCGAAAAAAGCCAAAGGCACGAACAGGTCGCGTGCCAGGTAGTGATCTCAACCAGGTCGATCCTGCCCGCGGTTCTGTAACTTCATTAACGATCTGCAACTTTTTCTTTTTGGAGCTGTAATGATATAGGAGCTAAAAACTATTCAATATGGAATCTTATACAACACTTTCGGAAGCGATTAACGGATTGAAGAAAAAAGGATATAACCTCGACTTTAACCTGAAACCTGATTGCATAGAATGTAATCAAATGGATATAAAATTGCACCCCGACGATTTTGTGATTGATGAATATTATCGTTTTGAGGGCGCGAGCAATCCTGATGACAGCAGCATTGTGTATGCAATTTCTTCAAAGGATGGATTGAAGGGAACACTGGTAAATGCTTTCGGGGTGTATGCAGATGATATGGCGGATTCGTTGGTTAAGAAGTTGAGAATTGTGAGGTAGGGCGATGCCACGCCCCTGCTAACGTCGCTTCTAACCGGGCGAGGTACTTAACTCCAATGCTACGGGTATGCGCTTTATTCATACTCGCAGCCAATATGAATATAGCGAACGCAGCATTACTCGTTCGCCGTCTCTTTCAAAAATGATTCCACCAACCGGGCAGCAGGAAAATCGGTAACACCCGGTTTCAGCGTGGCAATTTCTCCTATATAATCTCCATGTCCCCCAGGCAGAATGAGCAGCCGTGCATGCTGCAACTGCCGGTACATTTCAACTGCATGCTCCGGGCGAACAATATCCTGGTCTCCGCAAAGAATGAGTGCAGGCGCTGAGATAGACCTGATCTGTTCTTCTGGTATATCGGAAAAATGCTGCATGCGGGAAACGTCCCTGCTGAACATGGCGTACAGCGCGTTCGTATCGGCATTGACTTTCAAAAAGGCTTCTTTATAAACCTGTGGCATCTCGGCAAAGCTGGCTGCCGCCATTCTATCCCAGAATCCCGGTATGGCGCCGTCTTTTTTGTACATGGTGGAGGCAACAATGATTTTGTTGACCAGCCTGGGATGCCTGATGGCCAGTTGCAAAGTGGTGCTGGCGCCGTTGCTGAAACCAAAAATGTTTGCCTTGCTGATTTGCAGTTGTCGCAACAATTCAGCAATATCATCTGCGTCCTGTTCAAAACTCAGCGGCCGGTCGATATCCTGCGTGCGGCCATGCGCCTGCATTTCCACTGCAATTACTTTGTGCGCCCTGGCAAGTTCCGGCAATATTCTTCCGAAAGTAGTTTCAATAGTGGAACCGCCACCGTGGATCAATACCAGCGGAAATCCTTCGCCGTGCACTTCGTAGTACATGCGAAGTCCATTGACGCTTGCATATTGTCCGGTTGTTTGCGACATAACACTGCATGTTAAAGTACAGCAAAAAAGTAGCGCAGACCAGCTTTTCATAGTGCCTTTTACAGCAAATGTAGATTGCCGGGAGTATAGTAAACAGGTGTGGTTGCGACAATTGCTATGGGCAATTACGAAACCACTCATCATGCCGGTGAGTCTGCCCGATCAAAGTCGTGAACTACCATTTTAATACGGGCAAAAAAAAAAGAACCATCATACCAGATGGTTCACTGATGTGGAGAATATCGGAGTCGAACCGACGACCTCTTGCATGCCATGCAAGCGCTCTAGCCAGCTGAGCTAATTCCCCGTTTTGCAATTAAGGATGGCAAAAGTAAGGAAATATTCAACTTGTTCCGCATCCGTTTTTGAGAGAGAATAAAGTAGTCCCGCAGGTGTTCTGCGGGACTACCGAAAAAAATTTATGCCTGCTTGATCAGCTCGGCCGCGATAATAATTTTTACGTCGTTGCCAGCCACAATACTTCCTGCTTCAGTCACCGCATTCCATTTCAGATCATATTGCTGCCTGTCGATTTTGCCGGTGAGTTCGAAGCCGGCAACAGTGCGGCCGTACATATCGGTCTGAATGCCGCCAAATTCAGCATCCAGTACCGCCGGTTTGGTGATGCCGCGGATAGTGAGATCGCCTTTGATCTTGTATTCGCCGTCGTTTTTCTTCTCTACGCCGGTGGAGACAAAGGTCAGCTTGGGATGATTGGCGGCGTCGAAAAAGTCAGGTGATTTCAGGTGCGTATCGCGTTGCTCCACGCCGGTATCAATGCTGTCGATATCGGCCGTGAATTTTATGCGCGCATCTGTAAAATCGTCTTTGTCAGATTCCACGGTACCTTCAAAAGTCTTGAATTGACCTGTAACCGAGGAAATCACCAGGTGCCTTACTTTGAAGGTCACTGATGAGTGCATGTTGTCGAGTGTCCAAATTGCCATAACAAGTAAGTTTAGAATGCAAAATTAATGTTTAAACATCAAATTGGGCATAGGTTTATAATATCATTAAGAAAGCCAATAAAAAAGATGCAAAAAGCAGACCGCAAGAAAGCGGATGCACTTCCCGGGGGAAGTCGGAGAAAGGTCGGCCAGGTGACAGGTGGGCCACCTATAGGAAAATTCCCCCACGGGCCCAAAACCCTACTCACCCCAAATCTCATCCTTACCCTCCAGCCAGCGTTTCACCGACGCAGTCGTTACTGACTTCGGTCTTTCGATGGGCAGAGAAAGGGCGCGGTCCCAGCAGAGACTGGCCAGCACACCAAGGGCGCGGCTTACCGCAAAGAGAACGGTGTAGAATTCGTATTCCTTCATGCCGAAGTGAACGAGGAGAGCACCGCTGTGGGCATCAACATTCGGCCAGGGGTTTTTCACCTTGCCCAGCGAGGCTAAGATGGGAGGTACTACCTCGTATATTTTCCAGACAGTATTAACCAGCGGATCATCGGGCATGTGCTCTTTGCCAAACTCCATCTGCGCAATGAAGCGGGGGTCGGTCTTGCGCAGCACGGCATGACCATAACCCGGCACCACCTTACCCTCAGCCAAAGTCTTTTTCACGTATTCGGCTATCTGTTCTTTGGTGGGATTGTCGGTCTTGAGATGCTCCTGCATTTCGAAGATCCATTTGATCACTTCCTGGTTGGCAAGGCCATGCAGCGGTCCGGCCAGGCCATTCATACCGGCAGCATAGCTCAGGTAAGGATCGCTCAGGGCAGAACCTACCAGGTGAGTGGTGTGTGCCGACACATTACCGCCTTCATGGTCGGCATGTATGGTCATATAAAGGCGCATCAGCTTCTTGAACTTATCATCCTCATAACCCAGCATGTGTGCAAAGTTGCCCGCCCAGTCGAGCAGGCCGTTGGGATTGATATGTTCGTTGTTTTTATACTTGCGCCTGTACACGTAAGCGGCTATGCGCGGTATGCGAGCCAGCAGGTCCATGGCATCATCAAATACGTACTCCCAGTAATCTTTTTTACTGATACCGCGCGCATAGGCTTTAGCAAAATGGCTTTCTGTCTGCAGCGCCATCACGCCGGTAACAAACATGGTCATCGGGTGTGCGGTGAGAGGCAGCGCATCGATAGCAGCAAAAACATGATTGGGCACATGCGAGCGGCGCATCCATACCGAGGTGATATGGGCCACGTCTTCATCGGTGGGCAACTCGCCTATCAGCATCAGGTAAAAAAGTCCTTCAGGCAAAGGCTCGGTGCCGCCCTTTATCTTGGGTAATTTCTTACGCAATTCCGGTATCGAATACTCACGGAAGCGAATGCCTTCCTGTGCGTCGAGCAGCGAAGTCTCAGTCACCAAACCGGTAATGCCACGCATACCCTGGTACACCTGCGCCAGGGTTACTTCTCCGATTTTCTTATCTCCGTGTTGCTTTAATAACTCTTTAATCTCAGCGGCAGCGGCTTGCGATACTTCTCTGAACCGTTCTTTGAGTATTCCCATACTTAGAATTGAATTAGATGAAATTACAGAGCGTTAAAGTTAATATTCAATGCTCAATAATCAATGCTCAAATTTTCATTTAGCAGTTATTTCGGGGCGATTCGGTAGAGCCAGATGGCCACCAGTGTAAATATAAAGTTAGGTGTCCAGGCCGCCAGGAAAGGCGGAAAATTCCCCTTGGTGGAAAACGTGAGTGAGAACTTATCCATCACCACAAATATGGCTGCAGTAATAATGCCCACGGCCAGATGCAGACCACTGCCACCGCGTGTTTTGCGGCTGGCCACCACAGCGCCAATCATCGTGAGTATGATCACCGATACCGGCGTGGCATCCCTGCGATAACGCTCTACCTTAAATTCATTCAAACCTTCCGAACCCCTCGCCTCTTCTTCTTTTATATAGGCTTCCAGTTGAGGCGTGGTCATTTTATCTTTCAGATATTTATCCCAACGAATATCGCCCGGCTTCACATTCAGCTTCACAATCGTGTCGCCAATAATTTTCGTCTGCTCCATCATGCCATCCATTCTCCGTTCGATGACGTTGAAAAGTTTCCAGCTGTTTTTACTCGTATCCCATCTTGCGTTGTCGGCGCGCAGGTTGTACACTACCTTCGTACCGCTCAGGCGCTCCAGGAAAAATCCATCCGATGCCGATTTGGTCACTGTATCATAGCCGCGCAAACCCGCAAAGGTGTTTGTATCGACGCGTATATAATAATTGCGGCTGCGGCTCGCAAACTGGCTCTGCTCGTAACTGCTTTTTGAATCAATATACCTCGCCTGGAAATCGGCGCGCAGCACATTCGCTCTCGGTATCCAATACTGCGTGGCCACCCAGAAAAATCCGCCCATCACGATCGCCCCGATAAAATACGGCCTCAGGAAGCGGTTGAAATGCACGCCGCCCGCCAGTATTGCCACAATCTCCGTGCGGCCGGCCATTTTGGAGGTAAAGAAAATGACGGCGATAAAAACCATCAGCGGAAAGATCATCGAGAAAATAAAAGCCACAAAACCCACGTAGTACTCCCGCAAGATGGTCATACTGTCGAGGCCGGATTTCACAAAATCATCCGCCTTCTCGCTCGTATCGATCACCACGGCAATCACAGAAAAGACCACCACCATAAAAATGGTAGTCGAGAACATTTTCCGCAATACATACCGGTCGATAATCTTTATCATAGAATGGGGCAAATGTAGTGATTCGTGGGTTGTGATATTGCTAATATTCAGTGAAGCGGGTTCTATTCCGTGCGACGCGCGGCAACACTATTGATGCACCTGGCGATTGTCATGGAATCATTGTTGATAACTGCAAAAGTCTCTACCAGCCCCGGTTGGGTGCCCCCGGCATGCACAAAAGCCATCTATGTTTTCCGTTAGCTTTATTCTATCGCCCGGCTTTTCCCCTGCCCGGCTTTGCACTATCGCCCGGCTCTATAATTGTAGGAAAACATCAATGGCGTTGTGCATGCCGGGGGCACCCAACACGCCACTGCCTGCTAGAGTCTTGTTTTAAGAATCTCCACCTGTTCATTTTTCCATGAAAGAAAATCGCCTGCCAAAATGTGTTTTCTTGCTTCTCGCACCAGCCATAGGTAAAATGCAAGATTGTGCACGCTGGCGATGGTAAGGCCCAGCAATTCCCTGGCTTTTATGAGATGGCGTAAGTAAGATTTGGTGTAATGATTGCTCGTCACACAATCGATGCCGTCGTCGATGGGTGAGAAATCGTCTTCCCATTTTTTGTTATCGATATTGATGACACCTTCGGTGGTGAAGAGCATGGCATTGCGGCCGTTGCGCGTGGGCATTACGCAGTCGAACATGTCAACGCCGAGAGCGATGCACTCAAGAATATTCCAGGGTGTGCCCACACCCATGAGGTAGCGCGGTTTGTGCGCCGGCAGGTTGTCGCAACAGAGGGCGGTGAATTCATACATCATTTCGTCGGGCTCGCCCACGCTGAGACCGCCGATGGCATTGCCGGGTGCGTCTTTGGAGGCGATGTATTCACAACTGGCTTTGCGCAGATCGGCATAGGTGCCGCCCTGTACTATGGGAAAAAGATTTTGCGTATAGCCATACCTGTCGGGCGTTTCTGAAAAGCGCTTGATACACCTGTCCAGCCAGCGGTGCGTCAGGTTCATCGACTTGCGCGCGTATTCGTAGTCGCTGGGGTATGGCGGGCATTCATCAAAAGCCATCATGATATCGGCGCCGATGGCGCGCTGAATGTCCATTACGTTTTCGGGGGTAAACAAGTGCCGCGAACCGTCGATATGCGACTGAAACAATACACCATCTTCGGTAATCTTGCGACTGCCGGCCAGGGAGAATACCTGGTAGCCGCCGCTGTCTGTAAGTATGGGGCGATCCCAGCCTTTGAAACGGTGCAGTCCGCCCGCTTTTTGCAAAATCTCAATGCCCGGCCGCAGGTACAGGTGATAAGTATTGGCTAAAATAATGGGGGCATCGATTTCCTCTTTCAACTGTCGCTGGGTCACCGCTTTCACGCTACCCACGGTGCCTACGGGCATAAAGATGGGCGTGGGAATATCGCCGTGATCGGTCTTTATATACCCGGCCCTTGCTTTCGACTGGCTGTCGGTGCCCTGGAGTGAAAATTGTAATTGCATGATCGGCCGCGAAGTTCGGACTTTAGACTTATTTTCGCACATTGGCAGTTTTGGACGCCAGACCCCTTAAATTACAACCCTATATGGATGAATTTCTGAAGGAGTACATGCAATGGTGGCAGGTGGTGTTTTATGTTTTTTGCCTCGTAGCCCTTATACAACTCCTTTATTATTGGCTGCTCTTCAGCAAAACCGCTGGCTATAAAAAACCCGAGAGATCGCAAACACAAACACATCCCGTAAGTATCGTGATCTGCGCACGCGACGAAGCTGCTAACCTGGCCAAAAACCTGCCCGGCGTACTGGTGCAAACCTATCCATATACCCACGAAGTGATCGTGGTGAACCATAACAGCCAGGACGAAACCCGCTACCTGCTGGAAGAATTCAAGAAGACATTCAAGTCGCTGCAGATCGTAAACCTGGAACAGGAAGCCAAAGGCATCCCAGGGAAAAAATACCCGCTTTCCATAGGTATTAAAGAAGCAAAACACGAGATCATTTTGCTAACTGATGCCGATTGCATGCCCGCGTCGGAACACTGGTTATGGAAAATGCAGGATGCTTACACTGATGGCATTGAAGTGGTGCTGGGTTATGGCGCTTATTACAAACGCCCGGGCTTTCTGAATAAACTCATCCGCTTTGAAACTTTCTTCAGCGCGCTGCAGTATTTCTCCTTCGCATTGGCCGGTATGCCCTATATGGGTGTGGGAAGAAATTTGTCGTACAAAAAAGGATTGTTCCTGCGCAACAAAGGCTTTTCTTCTATCAATCACGTATTGAGCGGCGACGATGACCTGTTCATCAACCAGGTGGCCAATAAACACAATACCGCCGTGGTAATGGATCCCGAAGCCTTTACACTGTCGGAGCCGAAGAAGTCTTTCAGCGAATGGGTGCAACAAAAAAACAGGCACTATACCACTGCCAAATATTATAAAGCCTCGCACAAGTTTCTGCTAGGCATGCAATCGCTCACGCATACCTTGTTTTACCCGCTGTTGGTTGTGAGTATCATTTTCTACGACTGGCGCATCAGCCTGGGAATTTTCGCGCTCAGGACTATTACGCAGGCCATTGTGTACTATAAGGCCATGAAGAAGCTCGACGAAAAAGACTTGTTTGCCTGGTACTGGTTTTTCGATATCTGGATGTTCATATATTATTGCATCTTTGCTCCCTCAATATGGAGAAGGCCCCGGAAAAACTGGAACTGATCACCAAATACTTCGGCGATTTTACGGATACACAACTGCAACAATTCGCCATGCTGGACGAATTGTATCGCGACTGGAACAGCAAGATCAATGTGATCAGCCGCAAGGATATGGACAGTCTGTACGAAAAGCATGTGCTTCATTCTCTCAGCATTGCCGCCGTTTTTGAATTTGCCGCTGGCACAGAAGTGGCCGACCTGGGAACGGGTGGTGGATTTCCCGGCATTCCTCTCGCCATATTTTTTCCCGAAGTTCATTTTACCCTCGTAGATAGTATTGGGAAAAAAATCCGCGTGGTACAAGAAGTATCACAAGCGCTGGGGTTGAAGAATATAACAGCTATCAACAGCCGATTTGAAAACCTTTCTGGAAAAAAATTTGATTATGTTGTTTCCCGCGCCGTGGCGCCACTGAAAGAACTATGGAGCTGGTCAAAACCACTCTTAAAAAAGAAAAATGCTGCCACTGCGGAACAAGCGCCCGGTTTGATCTGCCTCAAAGGCGGCGACCTGGCAGAGGAAATTTCAGCCAGTGGTCTTCGTCCGCGCGTAGAGGAGGTTTATAATATTTTCCGGGAAGAATATTTTAAGGAGAAATACATCCTGTTTGTGCCTGCCTGATTTCCCCCTGAAGTGCCAAAACTACCACAAAGTGGTATTTCCATTTTCCCCAAAAACCTGAACTTTGACCCTATGAATGATATTAAAATTTGTATCGTAGACGATACCAAGGATATTCGCTCCGCCCTGGAGCAGATAGTGACGATGGCAGACGGATACAGGTTATTGGGGAGTTTTGGTTCCGCAGAGGAGGCACTGGCTCAGATCCCTATCCTGAAACCCAACGTAGTATTGATGGACATTAACCTGGGAGAAGGTGAGAATGGTATCGACTGCGTACGCCAGCTGAAAGCCGATCACCCCGAGATACTGTTTATGATGTGTACTGTGTATGAAGACGATGAGAAGATTTTCGAAGCATTGAGCGCCGGCGCCAGCGGTTATATCCTAAAAAAGACAGCTCCGCATAAATTGCTCGAAGCCATCAGCGAACTAATGGATGGTGGCGCGCCCATGAGCAGCCAGATTGCACGTAAGGTGGTGGCTGCTTTCCAAAATAAACCAGCCACTCCCGATGTTGCTGAGAGTACAGCGCTGAACGTTTTATCGAACAGGGAAAAGGAAATACTGGAACTGCTGGCAAAGGGATTATTGTACAAAGAAATTGCCGCACAGTTATTTATCAGCCAGGAGACCGTACGAAAACATGTATATCATATTTACGAAAAGCTGCACGTCAACAATCGCGTAGAGGCTATCAATAAGTTTTTCGGTCGCTGATCGTATCTTTTTTCGCTTTAACCCTTCAAACAAAACTACCACAAAGTAGTATTGCCTTCCGTTTAGCCCTGCGGTAAATTTGGAAATCGTGTTGTTACCTCAGATGCCAGGCACCATTGAACCTTGTCCAAACTTATTTACCTCGTTTCAGCAACATGAAAAACAGAATCATTAACCAGTGACCTTATCTCAAACAAAAGCCGCTCAGTGAGCGGCTTTCTGTTATTTACCAGGGAAGTTCTATCCGGTTATTTTTTCTCTCTATATCCGCCATCCGGTGCGATGGATCGATGGTGATAATTTTCAGGTCAGTTGCTTTTCTGTCAATTTCAAAGGTATATGTCGGATGCGTCCATTTCCACGACTCGTAAGTCTTGCGCGGCACCGATGGTTCTTCGATGGGCTTTTCACCAAACATCAGGTACATGGGTATGTACGCAATCTGTTTGCTGCCGTCTTTAAACTCCAGCAATACGTCGATGGGCATGGGCATCTGGCCAATTCGCCTTAAGCGGATTTTGGTCTTGCCGCTTTCTTCCCAAATGCTGTCTATACCATAATCAATCACCTTGGTAGTGTTTACAAAGTACTCGCGGTACCAATCCAGTTTCATACCACTCACGTCCTCGGCAATGCGCATAAAATCATTTACATTGGGGTGTTTGAAGCGCCATTTCCTGTAGTACTCCAGCAAAATTTTATCGCGCACTTCCTCTCCCACTACATAACCCAGCTGCGCCATAAACACAGCGCCCTTGGCATAGGCAGCCTGGCTATAGGCGAAGTTGGTTTCAAAATGATCGGCATGAGTTGTCATCGGCTCTTCATAACGGCTGCGTGCCAGGTTGAAATATGATTCGTATGCGTTTTCATGCACTTTGAAAGGCTGCAGCACTGAAGGCGTACCAGTGAGAGAATCAACCAGCACCTTCTTGCGCGGACCGGTGCCTGTTTCGCCCTGAAGTGCAGGATTACCGGTCACAGCGCGGTAATAGGCCGACACGAGGTCGGTGGCAAATTCGGTAAACCCTTCATCCATCCACGCATACAGCGATTCGTTGGTACCGAGCAGCATCTGGTACCAGGTGTGCATCCATTCGTGAAAAGCAGTGCCAATACTTGGCCCGGAGATCAATGTGGCCATAGGATACTCCATACCGCCATCACCACCATGAATAAATGAATATTGTTTGTAAGGATATTCGCCAAATCTTTTTTCAATAAATGGCAACACAATCACCGCCGCATCGGCTATTTGCTTCCATTGGTTGTCGATGCTTTCAATGTATTTGTCCAGGCTGTTGTCGAAACGGCGTTTGGCCGCTTCGTTCATGCTATCAAAATTGTTCCTGAGCTGCTTTGTATCCCTGTTGTATAGCACATGAATGGTGGGACCATTCTGGATTTGCCTTGTAATGTGTGCAAACTCAGGATCGGCGGCCCATACAAAATCGTGTACGTTGGGTGCCACAAAATGCCAGGTGAGTTTATCGCCGGCGGGTCTGTTCACCCTGGTGCCGGGCGTTTCATATCCATAACCGATTGTATTGGCATTTTGCAAATAACCGGTTCCACCGAGCACATAATTTTTATCGATGGTAATCTTTACTTCAAAATCACCCCACACGCCATAAAATTCGCGGGCAACATAAGGCGTTGGATGCCAGCCTTCATAATCATACTCGCATATCTTGGGATACCATTGGCTCATGCTGTAGCGCACGCCGGTTTGCGGGTTATCGCGGCCTGCACGACGAACCTGCAATGGTATTTGTGCCTCGAAGTCCATATCAAACACCACTTTGCTTTTGGGCGGTATGGGTTTGCTAAGCTTTACTTCCAGTATGGTTTCGTGCACCACAAACTGTTGCGGTACTCCATCCATTTTCAGCGTATTGATTTTCTGGTAACCGATCTCATCGGGTTTCAGGTTTTGTATGCGGTCGCGCACGCGGCGGTCCCATTCCGGGGAACCACCCAGGCGAATTTTTCCCAGTTCGCGGCTACGCACATCCATCATGCTGTTGGGCTGAAATGCGTTCCAGTATAAATGGTAAAAAACTCTTTTGAGTGTGTCGGGAGAATTGTTGGTGTACTCCAGTTTTTGTTTGCCTGTAAAGCGATTGGTGTTCACGTCCACGTTAATGTCCATCGTGTACTTCACGCGTTGCTGCCACCTGTCGGGCTGGGCTATACACAGGCTAAAGGATAATAAAAGTGTAAGCAATACAAATGAAATCTTCTGCATCATTCGGGGTTTTACAAGTGCGAAAGATAGGCAAAAAGCGGAAAAGGTTGCAAAGGAGACGGCATGGCAACTATTTTAAGCTTTCACCATGCAATCGCTTCGCAACCTTTTCAAATTGTGCGTTAGTCAATTAAAGTGTGACATTATCTTTCAGCAGTCGTCCTTCGCTGCTAAACAAAATATTTTTCTTCTGCAGATCGCTTTTTCTTGCCAGCAGGCGATAATTTACCTTGTTGTTGGGTAATTCGATTTTATACGCAGCATCAATTTTCCATTCTTCAGCGTACTTGCTTTTGTTATATCCTTCGTTCACCGCTTCAGGCAGTTCGTCGGTATCAATTTCCCATTCTGTGTCCTTCCATTCACCTTTCTTGCTGAAACGTGCCTGGTATTGCTTGCCTTCGTGTTGAAAAACAGCCACGAAATTGGTCAGTTTATCTTTCCATTCTACTTGAGTGGCGTCGGGATATTTTACTTTGAATGCGTCTGTTACTTCGGCGGGAATCTTTCTTAACTGTGCAGCAACATTGCTGGTCAATGCAAGCGCTACGATCAGTAAGGGTAATAAGCGAATAATCTTCTTCATTTATCTTAATTTGTGATTTGCTGGCTAAACGTTATTATTGGACATTTTAAAATACAAACAAAATTGATTCCTGTTTGTTGAAAGGAAAACTTAAAGTTTTACTCCTTCCCTTCCACCACGATCACTATTTCGCCCTTCACATCTTTTTGCTGAAAATAGTCGCACACTTCCTGCAGGGTGCCTCGCTTATTTTCTTCGAATAGCTTGGTGAGTTCGCGGCTCACGCTGCAGCGGCGTTCGGGGCCGAAGTATTGAATAAAATCCTGCAGCGTCTTTACCAGGCGGTGGGGCGATTCATAAAAGATCATGGTGCGCTCTTCTTCGGCCAGTTTTTTCAGCAGTGATTGTCTTCCTTTTTTCAGCGGCAAAAATCCTTCATAGCAAAAGCGCTGCGTGGGCAGGCCGCTGTTTACCAGCGCAGGCACAAAGGCGGTAGCGCCCGGTAATGTTTCCACCTTCACTCCTACCCTGATGCATTCGCGTACCAGTAAGAAGGCGGCATCTGAAATACCGGGTGTGCCGGCATCAGACACGAGCGCCATTTCTTTTCCTTCGAGCAATTGATTGATGAGGTGTTGCAATACCTGGTGCTCGTTGTGCTGGTGATAGGGAGAAAGCGGGCGTGTGACCCCGTAGTGGTTCAGTAATTTGCCCGTGGTGCGGGTATCTTCAGCCAGAATAAGGTCCACTTTCTTCAGCACCTCAAGCGCGCGAAGCGTAATATCCTGCAGGTTGCCAATGGGAGTGGGAACGATATAAAGCATAAGCGAAATAAAAAAATCCGAAATCGGAAGTTGACTTTTCCGGATTCGGATTAATAGCTTTTAATGCGGGCTTAGTTAACCGACACTTCGAAATACTCCATCACCGGGTTGGCCAGCAATTTCTTCGAAGCCTCTTCGGCAATCTGCCTGGCTTGTTCAGGTGAGGCAGCTTCTACCTGTAGCGTAATATTTTTTCCGATGCGCACATCACTCACATTGTTCATGCCGAGATTCTGAAGGCCGCTCATAACAGCCTTTCCCTGCGGATCGAGCAATTCTTTCAGCGGCATCACTTTCACCTGGACTGTATAGGTCATGCAGATTTATTTTTGAACGTCAAAGATAAGAGGATATAGAGAATAAATACCACGGGCACTGCCAGCCATCCGAATAATAAGGCCGCAACGACAGCGAGTACCAGCAAAATGTATTTGGGCAAATTATTTTTTACGCTAAAGTCTTTGAACTTGAGCGCCATCAGCGGCAGCTTGCTCACCATCAGCCAGCTCAGCACCAGTATAATGGCATACATGGTCCATTTGTTAAGCAGTATGGTTTGCAAACCGAAGTAGTCATACAATACAATCAGCGGTAATGAAGCGGCCACCAAACCGGCAGCAGGAATGGGCACGCCTTTGAAGGTGGTTGACTGCCCGGTATCGATGTTAAATCTTGCCAGCCGCCACGCGCCCGCGCAGGGAAATATGAAAGCCGGCAGCAAGGCGCTCCAGGGCGTATCCAAAGCTGTTTCTTCGCTGATAAAGCTGATGCGCAGCAATTGGTAGAGTATCATGCCCGGCGCCACACCGAAACTTACGATATCGGCCAGCGAATCGAGTTGCTTGCCCATATCAGAACTTGCTTTAAACATGCGCGCAACAAAACCGTCGAGAAAATCGACGATGGCGGCAATACCGATACAGATAGAACCCCACCAGATCTTTTCGGGAAGGTAGGCCACCCAGGAGGTGCCGTCCTGCATCACCAGCGATTCGCCGGTTTGAAGGATCAACACGATAGCAATACAGCCAAAAACGAGGTTCAATAAAGTAAACAAATTGGGGATCTGCTTCATTAGGTCAGTTGATGGTGAGCAAATATCTGCTTATTTCTTCATCAGTGCTTCAATCTCTTCGGCAGTGATAGGAATTTTTTCAAACAAATCCTTATTGCCGTTCCTCGTGATCCACACATTGTTTTCGATACGCACGCCCATCTGTTCTTCTTCGATATAAATGCCGGGCTCTACGGTAAACAGCATGCCGGGTTTGATGGGTTCGGTACGCGTGCCCAGGTCGTGCACATCTATACCAAGATGATGCGAAATGCCATGGTACAAATATTTGCGGTATGCCCTGTTTTCGGGGTCTTCGTTCTTTACGTCCTGTTTGGTGATGAGTCCGATCTTCAGGAATATTTTCGTAGCCTCGTCGCCCACCTTCTCGGTATAATCCACGATAGTAATGCCGGGCTTTAGCAGGCTCTTGGCATAGTTGTGCAGGTGCAGGCAGGCATTATACACCTCTTTCTGTCTTTTGGTAAACCTGCCATTCACCGGCACGGTGCGGGTAAGGTCGGCGCAATAGCCGCCATACTCGGCGCCAAAATCCATCAGTACCAATTCCCCGTCTTTACATTCCTGGTTGTTGAACACATAATGCAGCGTACGCGCGCGGTCGCCGCTGGCAATAATGCTGCTGTAAGCCGGACCGGTAGCGCGTTGCATCAGGAAGGAATGATAGATCTCCGCTTCAATTTCATATTCCCACACGCCGGGCTTGATGAATTTCAGCAGGCGCACAAATGTATTGTGGGTGATATCGATCGCTTTCTGAACCACTTCAATTTCCTTCGCGGTCTTGATAGCGCGCAGGTCTTTCATAATGCGTGCAGCACGCTTATAGTTGTGGAGCGGATAGCGCTGGCGCATCTGCTCGGCATAACGGTAATCCCTGACCGGAACCAGGTTAGCCTTGCGGTCGTTTTCGTTGGTATTAAGGTAAATGTTATCTGCCAGGTGTATCCAGGTTTGCAACAGGGCGTCGAGACTGTCGAGCCATACTATTGTTTTGATGCCTGATATCTTGCGGGCTTCATCGGCGCGCAATCTTTTACCGTCCCATTTTTCTTTCAGCTCGTTGGGACGCACCAGCACCAGCACTTCGCGGTATTTGGGATCGGGATTATCTGGAAAAAGCACCACCATGGTATCTTCCTGCACAATGCCGGTGAGCCAGAAGAGGTCGGAGTTTTGTTTGAACCTGTACAAAGCGTCGCCGTTCATTGGCAGTTCATCGTTGCTGTTGAAAATGGCAATTGAGTTTTTTTCCATCCTTGATATAAACCGCCTACGATTCTGTATGAAGATATCCGGGTCGAGTGGTAAATATTTCATAACGCGAATTAACGGGAAAAAAGCGAATCGAGGATTTGGAGGATTTCAGGGAGCACGGATTGTAATCCAACCCCAAATCCGTGATCCTCATTAAATTTTGCCCTCCCCGGTCCAATTAACTAAAATTTGATAGGTTTTGAAAAAATCTCCCATTTCCGGAAACCATTTCACAAAACCCAAATACTAACAATCGTTAGTTAGAATATTTTCATCAATCTGACGTTTTTATTGAAAATTCTCCAATTCAGGAAAGACGTAACACATTGTATCAGAGAATTTTAACCTTTACTTTTGCCCTTACTAAATCTTAATGCAAGCTATGTCAGTATCAGTAATTACTAACCCCAAAGAGGATCTGAAGATGCTCGGACTGCAGGGAAAAAACATGATTCATTACCAACAAAACCCCGCAAAGCTGGTGCAGGATGCCTTGAGACTGGGCGAGGGTGAGTTGAATGATACAGGCGCCCTGGTGATCAGGACCGGTGAATTTACCGGGCGTTCTCCCAAAGACAAATTCACTGTGAAGGATGAGATCACCGAAAATACTGTGAACTGGAACGACTTCAATCTTTCAATCGAAGAAAAATTCTTCCACCTTATTCATAAAAAGATCACTGACTATCTCAATGCCCGTCCTGAAATTTGGGTGCGCGATGCACAGGCCTGTGCCGATCCGCGATACCGCATCAACATCAGGGTGGTGAATGAGAAACCGGCCAACGACCTGTTTGTATATAACATGTTTCTGCGTCCGCGGGAAGAAGAGCTGGATAATTTCAAACCCGACTGGCACATTCTTTCTGCGCCCGGCCTCAAGCTGGATGCAACAGAATGCGGCGTGCGCCAGCACAATGCCGTGGTGGTAAGTTTCAAACACCGCACCGTGCTGATAGCGGGCACCGGTTATACCGGCGAAACCAAGAAGAGCATATTCGGTGTACTGAATTTTATTCTTCCGCAAAACAGTGGCGTGTTGCCCATGCACTGCTCTGCCAATATGGGTAAGAATGGCGATACCGCTCTGTTCTTTGGTTTGAGTGGTACCGGCAAGACCACGCTCAGCGCCGACCCCGAGCGCTTCCTGATTGGTGATGACGAGCACGGCTGGACCGACGAAGGCATCTTCAATTTTGAAGGTGGTTGCTATGCAAAATGTATTGACCTGACCCAGGAGAAAGAGCCGCAGATATTCAATGCCATTCGTCCTTTTGCGCTGGTAGAGAATACCAATTTCTATCCCGGCACCAACAGGATTGATTTCTCCAACCGCGACATCACAGAAAACACACGCGTATCATACCCGCTTGATCATATCAGCAATAGCGTAGAACCGGCAATGGGTGGCATTCCGCGCAATGTATTCTTTTTAACCTGCGATGCTTATGGCGTGTTGCCGCCCATTTCCCGTCTTAACCCGGCCCAGGCCATGTACCAGTTCATCAGTGGTTATACGGCAAAAGTGGCCGGCACAGAGACAGGCGTCACCGAACCCAAATCAACATTCAGCGCTTGTTTTGGCGCGCCCTTCCTGCCGCTGCATCCCGGCAGGTATGCAGCCATGCTGGGTGAAAAGCTGCGCAGGCACAACGTGCGCGTATGGCTGGTGAATACCGGCTGGACCGGTGGCCAGTATGGAGTGGGCAGCCGTATGAAGCTGAGCTATACCCGTGCCATGATCAGCGCCGCGCTTGAAGGCAAGCTGGATGAGGTGCCTTACGAGAAGCATCCCGTTTTCGGCATAGAAATGCCGCTGAACTGCCCGAACGTTCCGGAGAACCTGCTCAACCCGCGCAACACCTGGAATGATAAGGAAGCCTACGATAAGATGGCTATCAACCTGGCAAAACAATTTGCCGCCAATTTTGAGAAATATGCCGCCGGCGTTCAGCCCGAAATCCTGGAAGCCGGACCAAAAATATAGTCAGACGGTTTGCGCCTAATGTCATTTATATTTCTGATATTAGGCGCCGTTTTTAGAAACATATCGGCCTCAACGATTATTGCCATAAGGAGGTTGTCTCGGAAGGGACAGCCTCTTTTAGTTTCGGGTTGGCATTATTCACCCGACACCCGACACCTGAAACCCAAACTTTATGAAATACTTTAAGTACTACATGGCACATTTTCCCGTTTTTCTCTGAAATTGCATTTTAATCCATCAACAAAATCCGTGGATTGCTGACACCCCAAAATCCATGAATTATGATAGTGAAAGTTTTTACGTTGTTACTCGCTGCTACTGTGGTGACCATCCAACAAAACAATAGTCTTATTGACTGGAGCGCTTCGCGCAAACTCACGTGGGATGATTTCAAGGGACCCGTGGATCCTGAATCGAAGAATGCAGCTTTAACCACCAGCAGCATCAATATTGAGTTTGGTTACGATGGAACCGGGCTGGAATATTCCATCAAGTGTACTTTCAATAAAGAAAGATCATGGGTGCGCATCCGCAATGCGGAAGTGCTGGCGCACGAACAGGGGCATTTTGACCTGGCAGAAATACATGCGCGCAAGCTGAACAAGGCGCTGAAGGCTTACAAGTTCAACGCCAAAACAGTGGGCAGCGACGTCAACAATATCTACGATTCACTGATGAAAGAATATCACGCGGCACAAAATCTGTACGACCAGGAAACCGATTACAGCCGTAATAAGGTAAAGCAGGAAGAATGGCAGAAAAAAATAGCCGATGAACTGAAGAGCCTGCAGCCTTTTGCCGCGTACAAAAAATCATCGTAGCTCAGAATAAGCCGTAAAGCTCCACGTCAATTTTCCTGATGATTTCACCGAGGTGCTCCTCGTTTTCGGGGAATTTGTTTTTGTCAATGTCCACCACCAGCAGCGGACCTTCTTTATAGCTTTCAATCCATTTGTTGTAGTAATCATTCAGGCGCTTGAGATAATCGAGCCTGATATTTTCTTCATACTCGCGGCCGCGCTTTTGTATCTGCGCCACCAGCGTAGGTACCGAAGCCTTGAGATAAATCATGAGATCGGGCGGCTGCACCATGCTCTTGAGCGTCTGGAAAAAATTGAAGTAGTTGTCGAAATCGCGCTTGCTCATCAGTCCCATCTCGTGCAGGTTGGGCGCAAAGATGTGCGCGTCTTCATAAATGGTACGGTCCTGGATCACGGTCTCCGTGCCGCGCTGTATTTCGAGTAACTGGTTCAGGCGGTTGTTCAAAAAGTAAATCTGCAGGTTAAAACTCCAGCGTGGCATGTCTTCGTAAAAATCGAAGAGGTAAGGATTATGGTCCACATCCTCAAACTGAGGTATCCAGCGATAATGTTTACTGAGAAGTTCCGTTAGAGTTGTTTTACCGGCGCCTATATTTCCCGCTACCGCTATGTGCTTCGGTTTTTTACTTTTTGCCATTATTAATAGAGTTCAGAATACTGGGATCAATACTTCAAGTCAACTCCGGAAATTTAAGATATTAATTCTTTCCGGAATTTAATGAGTATAAATACGGAATTTTAGTAATAATTCAGACCCATTGCTTCGCGCACCAGTTGCATGGTGGCCTGGGCGCTTTTCCGGGCTTTTTCGGCACCCTTTTCCATAACTTCCTTCAGGAATTTTTCATCATTGCGTATGGCGGCGGCTTTTTCGCGAATGGGCGCGATAAATTTAATCATATCCTCGGCCAATTGCTTTTTCATGTCGCCATACCTGATGCCGCCAGCCTTGTACTGATCTTCGAAATGCTGCACGGTACTGGGTTCGCTCACCAGTCGCATCAGGGTAAACAGGTTTTCAATAAAATCGGGTTTAGTACCGTCGGGGTTAGGTACGCCGGTATCCGTTTTAGCTTTTCTGATCTTGTCGGCGATCTGTTGGTCTGTATCAGAGAGGTAGATGGTTGCGTTTTGGTTTTCGCTCTTGCTCATCTTTCCGGCACCGTCGAGGCCCAGTATCTTCACTAACTTCGATCCATAGTTGAAGGCCCGCGGCTCGGGAAATACATAGCCATAGCGATGATTGAAACGGTTCACAAAATTGCGCGCCATTTCAAGATGTTGTTCCTGGTCTTTGCCCACCGGCACCAGCGATGCGCGGTGCAGAATGATGTCTGCCGTCATCAGGGTGGGATAGGTCAGCAGTCCTGCATTCACATTCTGCGGCTGCTGGCGCGCCTTGTCTTTAAATGAAGTAGTCTTTTCCAGCTCACCCTTATAGGCCAGCATATTCAGGTACAGGTACAGTTCCGATGTTTCGCGCACATGGCTCTGGCAATACAGGGTAGCCTTATCGGGATCGAGGCCGGCAGCGATATAATCGGCCAGCACACGGTGGATATTTGTCTTCAGATCCTTCGTGTCGGGATGGGTGGTCAGCGAATGCAGGTCGGCCACCATAAAAAAGCAGGTATACTCATTCTGCATTTTCACATAATTACCCAATGCCCCGAAATAACTTCCCAGGTGCAAAAAACCCGTCGGCCTGATGCCGCTCATTACAATTTCTTTCTTAACTGACTGCTCCATAAAGGAGGGCGAAGATAAGAAGTTTCGGGGTTGCTGGCGCCGCTTGCTGGTGCCTGCAACCCGAAACCGCTATATTTGCGTTCATGGAAGTAAACGACGCCCTGATCGACAAACTCGCCAACCTGGCCCGCCTGCAGTTTAACCAGGAAGAGAAGGAAAATTTGCGGAAAGACCTGGAGAGAATGATCGCTTTTGTGGATAAACTGAACGAGCTGAATACGGAAGGCGTTGAGCCGCTGCTGCATATGAGCGACAGCATCAATGTGCTGCGCGAAGATGTGGTGCAGGGCTCCATCAGCCGCGAAGAAGGTTTGAAAAATGCACCCGATACCGATGGTGTTTATTTCAGGGTTCCAAAAGTGATCAACAAAGGTTAACTTACAGCATATGCAGAGCATCATCCACCTCGAACAGATCAGAAAAAGTTATTTCATGGGCAGGCAGGAACTGCGTGTGCTCAAAGGCATTGACCTCGACATCAAAAAGAATGAGTACGTAGCGCTGATGGGGCCTTCGGGTTCGGGAAAAAGTACGCTGATGAATATACTCGGCTGCCTCGACTCGCCCACCGCGGGAAAATATATACTCAATGGCCATGATGTAAGTAAGATGAGCGATGACCAGCTGGCTGAAATACGCAATAAAGAGATTGGCTTTGTGTTTCAGCAGTTCAACCTGTTGCCGCGACTTACCGCCCTGGAAAATGTAGCGCTGCCGCTGGTTTATGCAGGCACCTCGCGCAAGCTGCGTACAGAGATGGCGATGGCCGTAATCCAGAAAGTTGGACTGGAATCGAGAAAAGACCATAAGCCCAATGAACTGTCGGGCGGTCAGTGCCAGCGCGTTGCTATAGCGCGGGCGCTGGTAAACAACCCTTCGCTTATACTTGCCGACGAGCCTACAGGAAACCTCGATTCAAAAACCTCGGCCGAGATTATGGAAATCTTCAGCAAGATCCAGGAGGCCGGCAATACCGTTGTGCTGGTAACCCACGAAGAAGATATCGCCAGCTACGCCAAGCGCGTGGTGCGCCTGCGCGACGGCCTGATTGAAAGCGATACGCTGAAACATGAATCGTTGACTGTATAGTAATGGCCCAGAAAATTTATACCAGGACGGGTGATAAGGGTACCACTTCCCTTATTGGCGGCACAAAGGTTCCTAAATCGCATCTGCGCATCGAAGCCTATGGCACCGTGGATGAACTGAGCAGTTGGATAGGTCTTTGCAAGGACCTGCTGGGTGAACTGCCGCAGGAACAAGCCGTTTTGCAGGAAGTGCAGGACCGGCTTTTTACCCTCAACTCCTCCCTGGCCTGCGATCCTGAAAAAGAACCCAAACTGCGCATCCCCGACCTGCATGAGTCGGATGTAAGCCTGCTGGAAAAAGAGATCGACCGCATGAACGAGGCCATGCCACCCATGAAAAGTTTTATAGTAACAGGCGGTCACCCCGTGATTTCACAAATACATATCACCCGCTGCGTGTGCCGCCGCGCCGAGCGTTGTTGCGTACGACTTGAAATGGAAAGCGAAGAAGTGGAGCCTGTTATCATCAAATACCTCAACCGCCTGAGCGATTACCTGTTTGTGCTGGCCCGTTATGTTGCCCACCAGTGGCAGGTTCCTGAAATTCCCTGGAAGCCGCGCGTTTAAACAATCTTACCATCTTTCATATGTAACACCCGGTCGCTCATTTGCGCCAGCTCTTCGTTGTGGGTCACAATGAGGAAAGTCTGGTTGAATTGCTTGCGCAGATCGAAGAACAGTTGGTGCAGTTCGCGGGCATTGGCCGAATCCAGGTTGCCGGTAGGTTCGTCGGCAAACACAATATCGGGTTTATTGATCAGGGCGCGGGCCACTGCCACACGTTGCTGCTCGCCGCCGCTGAGTGCGTTGGGTTTGTTGTCTATTCTCTCACCCAGTCCCAAATGCTTCAGCAGCGACACCGCCCTGTCTGCCACTTCCTTCTTGCGGCGGCCGGCCATCCAGCCGGGTATGCATACATTCTCCAGCGCCGTGAATTCGGGCAGCAGGTGGTGAAACTGGAACACGAAACCAATATGACGGTTGCGGAAAAGTGCAACCTGCCGGTCGTCGCGGAAGTCTATACGTTGCTGATTAATGTAAACATCACCGCTGCTCGGGCTGTCGAGTGTGCCGAGAATATGGAGCAGGGTACTTTTCCCAGAGCCGGAAGGGCCCACGATGCTTACAATCTCTCCCTGCTTTACGGAAAGATCAACACCTTTGAGCACCCATAATTGACCGTAATACTTGTGAATATTGGTGGCCGTTAACATGTATAGAAAATTCGAAACAAGATACTACAAACCAATGGCTTCCCGTTCATACTACCTGAAATGCTGTTTTTTTAAGAAACCGTTCAGGCGGCTGTTAAAAGATAGATTTGGTTTTTTCGTCAGGAAATTTACATTTGCGAAAAATTGCAGGGACTCAGAATTTACCATTAGGAAAATTTAAAACAGGCTAACATGTTTTGGACACTTGAACTGGCATCCTACCTGGAAGACGCACCCTGGCCTGCTACCAAAGATGAATTGATTGACTATGCCATCCGTAGCGGTGCACCCATCGAGGTGGTGGAGAACCTCCAGGAGTTGGAAGACGAAGGCGAAATTTATGAAGGTATCGAAGACATCTGGCCTGATTACCCCAGCCAGGATGACTTTTTCTTTAATGAAGACGAGTATTAAGGGGTAAGCAATTAAAATCTGGGGAATTCTAAAGGGAAAGCCCAGGAACAAAAAAACAAGAACCCAAAAAATCACAAGCAAAAAGCGACAAGATTTAAATAATCTAACAGCGAAAATTCTAAAAAAGAAAAATCCAAATGAGAATCTCATTTGGATTTTTTATTGGGTGGCATTCTCACCTAAACTATTATTTCTCCATTTGCTCAATCACCGCATGCGAAATTCCCGTAAAGGAGAATCCTCCGTCATGGAAGAGATTCTGCATAGTCACCATACGGGTGAGATCGCTGAAGAGCGTAACGCAGTAGTCGGCGCATTGTTCTGCAGTGGCATTACCCAACGGGCTCATTTTTTCTGCATAATTGATAAAGCCGTCGAAGCCTTTTACGCCGCTGCCGGCAGTGGTGCGGGTGGGTGATTGTGACACGGTATTTACACGCACTTTTTTCTTGATGGCATAGTGATAACCAAAACTGCGGGCCACGCTTTCGAGCAATGCTTTGGCATCGGCCATTTCGTTATAGTCGGGGAATACGCGTTGTGCCGCGATATAAGTAAGCGCTACCACGCTGCCCCATTCGTTGATAGCATCCAGTTCCCAGGCGGTGCGCAACACGCGGTGCAGCGACATCGCAGAAATGTCGAGCGTCTTTTGGTTGAAGCCATAATCAATTTCAGTATAATGTTTGCCTTTGCGCACGTTCAGGCTCATACCAATAGAATGCAAAATGAAATCAACGCCGCCGCCAAAATGCTTCATCGATTCTTCAAACAATTTTTTCAGATCGTCCATATTCACCACATCGGCGCCAATGACCGGGGCCTGCACCTGCTCGGCCAGTTTATTGATCTCGCCCATACGAAGAGCAACGGGCGCATTGGTCAGAACCAGCTGCGCGCCTTCTTCATGACAACGCAAGGCGGTCTTCCAGGCAATGGATTTTTCATCCAGCGCGCCGAATATGATACCTTTCTTTCCTTTGAGTAAGTTATAAGCCATTGTTAGCGGTATTTAATGGCGCAAAAATAGGGTAAAGCGCGCAGAATGACTATTTACCGCCTTTCCCAAATACCGCTTCGCCCGACACGCCATAATAGTCCATCAGGTCGAATATGGTCTCCAGCTTACATTCAGGATACGCTCCCTCTTCAAGTTGCTGTAATAATTGCGGGGAAAAATGGATGGCTTTTGCCACTTCTTCCACCGACAAACCGCGATCAGTGCGCAGCCGGCGCAGGTTTTCTCCCACCCTTTTCAGGTCCGCTTCGATATTCCATGCCATTGCAATAAGTTTTTTATTTGGACAAAAATGTGCAGGGTCATGCTGTACGCACAACTGGTACTTGGGAATCCCGATACCGGGTTGAATGCGGTGGTAAGATAGGTTGATGGTAACTGTTGAAGAGTTCAGCTTTCAAAGGCGCCCGCTTAATGCAGGGCATCATTCGAATAATATGGGTAAATGTAAAAATTAAAACCGTGACATACTATGCCTGTGGTAAAGGTTGCGGAAAAATTTTTGTGATCATCCATACTAACAGAAACGTGTACCAAGCAACAAAAACAAGAATTACAAGCAGGTATACGAGCAGCAATCCAAAGTTACGGCGGGGTTGGATCAGTTTCTGCAAAAAGCGGTTAAACATCCAGGCAGATACCAGGGCGGCCAGTATAATCAGCAATATCAGCAGGGAACGCAATTGCATATGCGCTTAGTTCATTACCATTTCGCGGGCATTCTCCAGGGCGGCCGCGGTGGGTTTTTCACCGCTCAGCATTTTGGCTATAGCAGTAATGCGCTCGTCCTGGGTTAACAATCGAATGCCCGTCTTAACTTCCTCGCCCCGGATTTCTTTGTACACGAAGAAATGTGCATCAGCCTTGCCCGCAATCTGCGGCTGGTGAGTGATGCAGATCACCTGCCTCTTAGCTGCCAGCTCTTTCATAATAATTCCTACCTGGCGGGCAGCCTCACCTGAAATACCGGTATCTATTTCATCGAAAATCAACGTGGGCAGGTCAAGCGATTTGGCCACCAGCGATTTGATGCACAGCATCAGGCGGCTGAGCTCACCACCCGAAGCCACTTTGCGCACCGGCTCGAAGCGGTTGCTTTTGTTGGCGTCGAAAAGGAACTCAATTTCATCTTTACCGTAGCGCTGCAGGTCGGGCAACTGTTGTACATCTACACGCAGGCGCGCATTGGGCATACCCACCTGGGCGAGTAGTTTGTTCACCTTGTCTTGCAGCGGCTTCACCTGTTTTGCCCTGTTGGCAGAAAGCTGTTTGGCAAGGCTCTCTGCTTCCTGCACTAATTGTTGCACTACTTTTTCCTTGCTGGCAATGGCATCATCAATATTCAGTACGGCCTGTAGTTTTTCTTCCAGCTGATTTTTTATTTCGAGCAATTCGTTCGTAGTCTTAACGCCATGCTTCTTCAACAACTTGTAGCCGACAGAAATACGTTCGTTCAGTTGCTCCACTTTCTGCGGATCAAACTGCACCTGGTCGTTGATATGCTCAATTTCTCCTGCAATATCTTTCAGCTCCACCTGCACCGATTGCAGTCTTTCCATCAGCGCAGGCAGTGAAGCATGATAGCTGGTATAAGGCTGCAACTGGTTGATGAGCAATTTCAGTTGCTGCACCATCGGCTGCTCGCCTTCATCCAGTTCATAGCTCACGCGCGAGAGCACTGTTTTGATTCCCTCTGAACTATTCAATAACTGAAGTGCTGCTTCCGTTTCTTCCAGTTCATTTTCCCGAAAATTGGCCTCTTCCAGCTCATCGAACAGGAATTTATGGTAGTCGTATTCTTTCGTGAATTGATTCTTCTGTTGCAGCAGTTCTTCCAGTTCGCGGCTGCTGTGTTGCCACTGTGCGTACACGGTTTGGTATTGCAGCAGCAATTCCTGGTGACCAGCCAGTGCATCGAGCACTTCGCGCTGAAAATCGCTTTCGCCCAGGGCGAGCGTATCAAATTGACGATGCAGGTCAACCAGCAGTGAACTCAACTGGCGCAGTTGCTCCAGGTTCACGGGCGTATCGTTCACAAACGCGCGGCTTTTGCCGGCAGCGCTGATCTCGCGGCGGATCACGAGCTCCTCATCCGCATCCAGGTCGTTTTCACGGAGGAATTGCTTCACTTCTTTTTTACCCGACACGGCAAACAATCCCTCTACAAAACATTTCTTCTCGCGGTTCAGGAGTACAGACGTGTCGGCACGGTCGCCTAATATCAGCGACAGTGCACCCATCAGTATTGATTTTCCGGCACCGGTTTCACCCGTGATAATATTCAGGTGCCCCGGAAAATCAATCTCCAGCTCCTCGATGATGGCATAGTTCTGTATATGCAGTTTCTTTAACACGCAATGTCAAATATAGTGGGTGGGGAGCAATTGAAGGAATCGGTTTTTCAACAATTGGAATACTAATTTTCACAGCGTGCTATGCCCGCTTTGGCGCGCTGGTCGAGACTGTTCTTGTAGTCGTGATCCTTCATAGAGATGCATTTCCTGAACCATTTGATGGCCGTGGCTTTATCGCCTTTTCTTTCATATATAAAACCCAGTTGTAACGCGGCGCGCGCGGCAAAGTATTCTTTCCGCTTTTCGCCAATGCTGATGGCAAACTGGTAAAATTTGATTGCCTCATCATCTGTCCGCAGGTCGTCGTACAACCTGGCGGCGCGGTAGGCGAACTCGAGTTTCTCTTCGGTGCGCGAAAAACTCTCGAGGTTTTTGCCATGCAATAAACGCAATGCCTCGCGGTGATAACCGCCATCGTTCAGCAATCGCGCGCGCAACAACAACGGGTTGGGCCAGGTGGTGCTGTTCGCATCTTTTTGCGCCTGCTTGTCGGCTTCTGTGTCGGTGCTTCCCTTTTTTGCAATCAGTTTGCGATACATTTCTGCTTTTTCCTGGTCGCCCTGCAGGTAATAATGCCAGCTGAGTTTTTGCAAAACATCTTTCACATAGAACCTGCCTTTGAAATGCTCGATGAAACGCTCCAAATAAATATGCGCGTCGGGCTCCAGGTGAAACAGTTTGGCATAACCCAGCTCCATATCCCAGATGGGCGTGTTCAGATAGCCCGCCTCCATATTGCGTGCGCCGATGATTTGCTTTGACCATTCCGCCATCTGGTTATTGATGCCCAGGTTAGCGGCCAGGTATGCGAAGAGGTGGTTATTTACCAGGTCGAGCTGCTGCTGGCGAATGAATTGAAACACGCCTTCCTTATCGTTCTCGATATAAAATTTCAGGTAGCAATAGTAGAATATACCCTCTTCGCGAAACAGCTGCGACCATTCATCACCTGCGTCCAGGAATTTTTGCAGCTGCTCCATTCCATTTTTGATAGTGCCCTTTATACCGAGCAGGTTGCTCAGCCACTTATATCCATCGGGAATAGTACCGGCACTCACCTGCATGGCACCGCTGTATAGTATATTGGGAGAAAAATGAGGAAATGATTTCAGGTTATCTCTCACCTGCAAAAAAGATCTCCTGAATTCCCAGCCCGCATCCCAGTTATTTCCCAACTTAATCCTTACCGATGCCCACTGAAAATGAATCACCGCCTTGGTATATAAGAAAAATGGTGAGCTTTCGGGTCCTTTGCTGATCATGTCCAGCCGCTTCTCGCGATTGGGCAGGCGTTTCTTGTACTCAGCGGGATCCTCATTGAAGAAGAGCGTGAAGAAGTCGATATAATTTTCGAGGAAGTAAGGTATGAGGTTATCCGGGTGCTGCGATTTTTCTGAGTTCAGCAGGCGCTGCCCCTCGTCTAGTTTCAGTTGGATAATGGCTTTATAGGCCTGGCGGCAGTTGTCATTGAAGTCGAAGATTTTCTGGCTGAGGGTAATTGCGGGAGCAACCAGGGTAAAAGAAAGAAAGAGGATAAAGGAGATGTACTTCTCTCTTATCCTCTTTCGCGCTTTCAATCTCTTGGTTCTATTTAATTTCAACACTGTCAAACAGGTCGCGGTCAACCAAAATACGGCCGCAGTTTTCGCAGACAATGATTTTTTTGCGCTGACGAATTTCACTTTGTCTTTGCGGGGGAATGGCGTTGAAGCAACCACCACAGGCATCGCGCTCTACGGGCACTACACCCAGGCCGTTACGGTAGTTCTTACGAATGCGGTCATAAGAATGCAACAGGCGCTCTTCTACTTTTTCGCGCGCTTCAGCAGCCAGTTTATTGAAATGCTTTTCTTCTTTTTCAGTAGAAGCGATAATTTTTTCGAGTTCGCCCTTCTTGGTGGCCAGCACACCTTCTTTGGTGGCTACATTTTTCTTGGCCTTGTCGAGAATGGCTACTTTCTCAACAATCTCTTCGTTGGCGTCGCGGATATGTTTTTCAGCCAGCTTCATTTCGAGCTGCTGCATTTCAATTTCTTTGTTGATAGCTTCAAACTCGCGGCTGTTCTTTACGTTCTCACTTTGCTTTTCGTATTTCTTGATCAGCGCTTCAGCTTCTTTAATGGCATTTTTCTTTTGGTTGATAAATTCCTGGATGCCATTTATCTCTTCTTCAATGCGGGTTTGGCGTGCTTGGAGACCAGTAATTTCATCTTCCAGGTCCCTTACTTCCATTGGCAACTCGCCTTTCAGTATCTGTATCTCGTCAATCTTCGATTCGATCTTTTGAAGTGCTACCAGCGAGGACAGTTTTTCTTCAACGGAATAATCTTTAACGTTCGCCATATTGTGTTGTAGTTTACAAAAAGTAATGAACCGGGTTGGTCTTCACTTTTGATTTAAGGACGGCAAAGTTAGGGAATTTTTCCTGCAAAACAGCTGCCAGCAAATCCGTCGTAAACTGTTCACTTTCAAAGTGACCGATATCTGCGATCAGCATACGGCCATTGGCGTCAAAAAACTCGTGGTATTTCATGTCGGCGGTGATATAAACGTCGGCCCCGGCAGCTAATGCTTTGGAAACCAGGAAGCTACCTGCTCCGCCGCAGAGAGCTACCCTTTTTACCTTTTTGCCGGTAAAGGCGGTATGGCGAATTACGGTAAGGCCAAAAGCTTCCTTCAGCCTGCCCAGGAAGGTTTTTTCATCCACCGCTTCGGGCAGTTCACCTGCCAGTCCCGAGCCCAAACCCTGGTGCTGGTTGTCGAGGCTCACCACATCATAAGCCACTTCTTCGTAAGGATGCGCTTTCAGCAAAGCCTTCACCACCCTGCCTTCTAGCCAGGCGGGAAAAATCACTTCGATTTTCAGTTCCTTTTCATAATGCCGCTCGCCCACCTCACCCACAAAGGGATTGGTGCCTTCGCCGCCTTTGAAGGTGCCTGTGCCTTCGGCGCCAAAACTGCATTCGCTGTAATTGCCGATATGACCAGCGCCTGCTTCAAAAAGCGCCGCCCTCACCTTTTCGGCCTCTGCCACGGGCACAAAGGTGAAAAGCTTCTTCAGCATTGATGGTTTGGGAGAAAGTATGGAGCGGTTTTGCAAGGATAGTTTGTCTGCCATTTTACCATTTACACCCGCTATTACATTGTCGAGATTGGTGTGAATGGCATAAAGTGCCACATCATTCTTGATGGCTGTGATTACCGCTTTTTCGACATAATTTTCCCCATTGATCTTTTTCAAACCTCCGAAAATGATGGGGTGATGTGAGACAACGAGATTACATTTATTTTCGATGGCCTCCTGCACCACTTCTTCGGTGGCGTCGAGCGAGCAGAGAATGCCCGTGCAGTTCCAGGATGCATGGCCGGTGATGAGACCAGCATTATCATAATTTTCCTGTAAAGAAAGTGGCGCGATGGTTTCAAGAAAAGAAGTAATTTCAGCTATCTGCATACCACCAAAGATAAGCACCCGGAAACACTCAACGCTTACCCTTTAACCGCACGAAGGCATATAAATTGCATAAAGTTTCCAGCATGCGAACACCCTTGATTATAATAGCCATTATGCTGATTTGCGGGGCAGCCATGTATCTGATTTCGAGATACCAGGCGCCTCCCGGCGAGTATGATATGCTGACCATCGAAAACAAGGACACATCCATTTCGCGCAAAGTGCGGCTATATGCAGCCATAGAACCCACCGAAATTTTTTATGCTGACGGCACCTGGCTCAAGGCCGATTCCACTCCGCTGAAACTGGTGCTCGACAGGTCCAATCTCAATTTCATGAGCAAACAATACAGTTCGGTGGCATTGGTGCTTACCTACAACAACAGCTGGTTTTACGATCTGCAATTCGACAAACCCGACCCCAGCCTGGCCTATGAGATCAGTTTTAAGTTAGAACCGGTTGGCGACACCCTCTACGTAAAAGGTGTGCTCGATAACAATGATGGAGAAGTAATACGTTTCGGCGGGCCAATGATCAGGATGTACAAGCAATTTATTCTTACCTACAACAACAAAATGCCACCACCGCCTCCCGATTCGCTCGAATATGAAAACGAATCTGACTCTCTGGCGCTCGCCCATTCACCCCAACCCAATAAAACCATCACCATCCTCGAAAACTAATCCCATTCACATTCAAATTCAAATTCTTTTCATTCTATTTACTCAATTATCTTTTCCACTCTCGTCAACCTGCCTTCCGCATTCATGCCTTCCAGCACCACGCGCAGCCTGGTTGAAATATCATTGTTGTAGAATTGTATGGTCACACGCTTGTTACCTCCATCGGTCAGCACATACGGCGACCAATACAATGTGGTGCGCACATCGGTAACATCGTGCAGGGGAGATTCCTGTGAATAGTCCGGTGAATAAAATTCTTTCGGCGCCGCATAACCGACGAGTATTCCCTTTTCCAAACCGGGGGCACTTGCCTGGTTCACGGGTTGCTCATTTCCTTTCTTGGTATAAACTGCTATGGCGCCACCCGAACCGCCGCCTGTGGCGCCAAAGAAGGGAGGACGGAATACTTTAATATAGGCGATATCTGTCACTGGCATGTTCTGCAACGTACTTACATCTACCTGCATTTCATTCAGGAACAAGGTGGGCGAAGCGCCTCGCCAGGAAAGGGAGGGTATACCTCCGCCGGTAGCGCCGGAAATTTGCAGACCAGCCACTTTACCTTGCAGGTACTGGAATATATTGAGCGCACTGTTGGCAAAAGGATCATTCACCATGTCGAAGCTGTAGGCATCGCTGCCGCGGAAAAGACCGCTGGTATAATTTTCATCCAGCTCATTGATCCTGGTTCGCCCGCGGGCGCTCACGGTTACTGCCTCCAGCGTTTTCACCTTTCTCTCCAACTCGGGTTTTATCCTGGCCGCTTCGGCGGCAAAATACTTACCACGGTTCAACATGCTGGTATCAACGGGCAGGGGTATGCGCCAGACAGAATCGGGACGTAAAGTGGTACCGCCCCTCCAGGTGCCATTGGTAAAATTCATGGCGCCGCGGGTAGCGAGGAATTTATTGTTGTTAAAACTGTAATACACTTTTACCGTATCGAAGAAGATCAGCCCTTCTTCCCTGAACCTGCCCATGCTGTCAACCGCCAGTGATAAGATCTGCCGCGATGAGTCTTTGGCTTCAAGAAACACATTCAGTTCGGTATTCTTCGGAATCTGGTTGGCTGCAACACCGGCCAGTTCTGCATTGAGCGATAAATAATTTTCCGGGAAATATTTTATCTCGGGCAACTTACCCGCGGCCAGGTCTTCCCATTTATAACGGCGCCAGCCATGCGTCATCATCACCAGGTCAAGATGATTGCGGATGGTGGAGTCGGTACCCAAAAAATAGTAGTAAGGATTGTGTACATAACCTTTCAGGTCGCCGCTGAGCAACAGACGCGATACAATGTTTTCTGCATCAGGATCCTGCTTGGTCAAAGCGGCATCGGTAATAGCGATCGACATATTCGACCTGAGGGTATCGGGCACTTCAATTTCAATGACGTTCTTGCCTCTCTTCCTGGTGTCTTTCAACACGGGTGTAACGCGCGTGGTAAAGAAATAATCTTCTTTATTGATGAATGCAATTCTCTCGGCCAGGGCATTCCACTGCAAATCAAACACGGTGATCTGCAGGATGCCGGTAGGTATGCCATCTAATGGTATGTGCCCGCCGATCATGAATGTCTGGCCCAGGTTCAGCCTTGCCTTGTACACCACTTGCTGGTTGAACGATGCAATCACCCAAAGTGTTTTCAGGTTCTCGGGCGCATCATTCGGGCGACGAACGATAAAACTGTGCGTATTTTCATGCGGCAGCACACTTAACACCACGCCTGATTTTTTAGCTGCGGGTAAGGGCGTTTTGTGCACCTGTTTTTTATCATCCTGCCATTCGGCATAATAGGTAGCCCCCGCTTTCGGTGTAATCTTAAACTTGCCCATACCGTCGTGTTCGCTTTCGAAAGTGGTGACTACTGCGCCGGTATTGTCTTTTACCGTTCCTTTTACCTCTACCGGCAAGCCGTAATAATCCACCGACTTAAAGGCAACCACCGATTCAAGACCAACCACCAGGTCGCCTCCCTCGGGGAATAACTTTAATGAACGCGTTGCCGCGGCCTGGGGTGTTGACCCTGCTGCAGCGGTCTTATTTAATATGCGAAATGTCTTGGTGTAAAGAAAACTGCTGTCGAAATTCAGCATCCACGTAGTATAAGCCCTGAATACAACCGAGGGTATATTGAGATTTTCAGGTAAATCGAATGAACCGGAAGCGCTGGCCTCGAAAATAGGAACAATTTTTTGTTGAAGAATTTTTCCCGACGAAGGATCTACCAGTTCCGCGTAAAAGTTCTTACTGATACCACTGGGTACAATGCCTGAATATAAATAGGCCTTGAACCAGATGGTCTCGCCGGTATTATAAGCAGGCTTATCGAAATGTACATGTATTTTTTCCTGGGGAAATAACTCTCCGTACAGGTTGATCATAGAGTCCACCTGCGCATAGGTGCGGATATTACCGGAAAGGAAAAACACAACCGTCGTAAACAAGGACCAGGTAAGTACTTTCATTCCTAAAAGCTTCTTTTTATCAAATTAAAGTGTTGAGACCCTAAAATTCATAAAATTTTGTCTATTTATTGTTAAAAGAATCCACGGTTTGAGTTCTATTTTCGCTTACCTATATACCAGCTATGAGTAATCAGTCACAAACGCTTTACGCCGAGTATGTAAAGCAAATGCGCATGATAGCAGATATCCGTTATGCTTCGGCTTTGTTGCAGTGGGACCAGGAGACTTATCTGCCGCCCAAGGGCGCGCCTATACGCGGGCAACAGATTGCAACGCTTTCTGAGCTGGCGCACCGTTATTTTACCGACGATAGTCTCGGCGCCCTGCTGGATGCGCTGCTGCAATCGGGTTCGCTTTCTCCCGATGAAAGAGTGAATGTGTCGCTCACCAAAGAAGATTATGACCGGCAGAAAAAACTGCCTTCTTCTTTTGTGCGGGAGCTTTCAGAAACAGTCAATAAAAGTTTCCACAGCTGGCTGGAAGCACGTAAGAAAAAGGATTTTTCCATTTTCGCAGCCGATCTGCAAAAACTGGCGACACTAAAGAAGCAGGAAGCCGATATGATCGGTTATGAAGATCATCCTTACAATGCATTGCTGAACGATCATGATAAGGGCGCCACGGTGAAACTGGCAGACAAAGTTTTCAATGAAATTCGCCAGCCGCTGAAAGACCTGCTTGATAAAATAAAAAACCGCCCGCAGGTAGACGATGCGTTTCTATACAGGCATTATCCGAAAGACAGGCAATGGGCTTTTGGCATGCAGTTGCTGAAAGAGCTGGGTTATGATTTTGAAGCGGGCCGGCAAGACATATCTGAACATCCATTCACCATCAGTTTCAACAGCCAGGATGTGCGTATCACTACGCGCATAGACGAAAACAACCTGGCTAATATGACCTGGAGTTGTATTCACGAACTGGGGCATGCTTTTTATGAGCAAAACCTGCCGGTGGTGCAATACGGTTTGCCCCTGGGTGAAGCGGCTTCTTATACCATTCACGAATCACAATCGCGTTTGTGGGAAAATCATGTTGGCCGCAGCCTGGCATTCTGTGAACGTTTTTACCCGGTGCTACAGGACTATTTCCCCGAACAACTGGCTGATGTAACAGTGGAACAGTTTTACCGCGGCATCAATAAAGTGGAGCCTTCATTGATAAGAACCGAAGCGGATGAGCTGACCTATCATTTTCATATCATGATCAGGTATGAACTGGAAAAGGCTTTGCTGGAGGGCGCATTGCAGGTAAAAGATATTCCGGCCTACTGGAACGAGCAGTATTATAGATATTTGGGCGTGGTGGTGCCCGATGATACCCGGGGTTGCCTGCAGGATGTACACTGGAGCCATGGGAGTTTTGGGTATTTTCCGACCTACAGCCTGGGCAGTTTTTACGCTTCCCAATTCTACCACGCTGCAAATCAATCAATTCCCAATTTAGAGGCGCAGATACAAAAGGGTGATACTTCTGCGTTATTAAGCTGGCTGAGCAAACGGGTACACCGTTTTGGCCGTAAATATATCAGTGAGGATCTGAGCCGGGAGGTAAGTGGCGAAACGCTGAATATTCAATACTTTATACAATATGCTACAGGCAAGTATAAGTATATATACGATTTCTAAACCAGCAACCCTTCTATGAAAAAACTTTTACCCCTGGTAGCTCTTTTAGTGTTGACCTCTACCCTTTCCTGTAAAAAGTTTATTGAAGACAAACAGCGCAAAGCTGTGTTGGATGCAATGACCAATGGGCGGTGGTTGGTGGAACAATACTTTGAGAACGGCAACAATATTACCAGCGATTTTCTCAATTATGAATTCCAGTTTTACGAAAACGGGAAGGTGGAGGGAATCCTTGGAACGAATGTTGCCAATGGAACCTGGGAAGCCGATGTGGAGAATTACACGATCACTTCGGAATTTCCCGCTGCCGGTGATCCGCTGGCGAAGTTGAATAATACCTGGCTGATCAAGGACAGTTACTGGGACTACGTAAAAGCGGAAGCCACTACGGCTAACGGAAAGAATGTTCTTCATCTCAGAAAGAAAAACTGATCCTGCTTAAAAACCACTCCGGCCGATAACGGAAGGAAAAGTAGATTGAATGCCAATTTCATTGCATTTTAATTATTTATAATTGAAGATTGATTCCAAGAATACCTTCTGAAAGCATGTCGGGTGTGAACCACTTAAATAGGGTATGTAAACATAGTAGTCAGGTTTTCGCCTGGCTTTTGCTGTTTCTTACAGGTTTTGGTTACACATTGCGCGCGCAGGTACCTGTGGCCGAGTTTACTGCCAACAGGACATCAGGATGCGCCCCGCTGGTAGTTACATTTACCGATCAGAGTACAGGCAATCCCACCTCCTGGAACTGGGGCTTCAGCAATGGACAATTGTCCAACGTGCAAAACCCTACCGTCACCTTTTCTCAACCGGGTACTTATGAGGTGTCACTGGTGGTGCAAAATGCAGATGGCACGCACGGCATCACCAAGACGGATTATATTACTGTTTATCCTTCACCCACGCCTGCTTTTTCTGCCAACATTACTACGGGTTGTGTGCCGGTGACGGTACAATTTACCGACAACTCCAATCCCCAGGCGGGCACTATTGTGTCGTGGGAATGGGATTTTGGCGATGGAGGCACATCCACCCAGCAGAACCCTACGCATACGTACACTGAAACGGGATTTTATAATGTAAGCCTCCGGGTCACCAGCAGCACGGGTTGTTCAAACGTGCGCACACAGGTAAGATATATTCGCATAGTAGAAGGCGTTACAGCCGATTTCAATTTCAACCCGCCGGTAAGCTGTACGGCACCATTTGCGGTGAACTTCCAAAACTACACCGCAGGTCCGGGCACCATGAGCTATCAATGGGATTTTGGCAACGGCAATACATCTACTGCCAAAGATCCTGTGGGCAATTATGCCTCGGCGGGAACATATAGCGTAAGACTGATTGCTCAAAGCCAGTATGGATGTCGCGATACAATGATCAAACCGGTGACGCTTACGCAATACACTACCACCATCAACTCGCCCGATGAAGTGTGCCTGAATTCGCCGGTGAGTTTTCAAAATGGTTCTGCGCCCCCGCCGGAATCTTCTGTATGGACTTTCGGAAACGGAAGCGCATCAAACGATATAAACGGAACGACCACCTATACCGCGCCCGGTGTGTATAATGTGAAACTGGTAAACAGGTATGCAACCTGTACCGACTCGGTGTCGAAACCTGTAACAGTATTACCCAGGCCTACTGTTGATTTTAACGGTACGAATACCATTGGCTGCCAGGCGCCGCATACGGTGAATTTCCAGGATGCATCACCCAGCGCCGTGGCCTGGCTGTGGGATTTTGGTGATGGCACCACTTCCACCGATCAAAACCCCTCGCATACATACACGAATGTTGGGCTTTATACTGTGGCACTTACCATCACAACCGCTGATGGATGTCAGAATACCATCACGAAGACAGACTTTATACATATTGCGCAGCCCACGGTTTCAATTAATAATCTGCCTACCGGCGGCTGTGCGCCTTTCACCTACACGAATCCTACTGCCACCGTAAATGCTATTGATGGTGTGGCCAGCTGGCTTTGGGATTTTGGCAATGGAAATACCAGCACGGTACAGAATCCGCCGTCGCAGGTTTATGACACTGCGGGCACATATCCCGTATCGTTAACCATTACTACCAACGGAGGTTGCACGCAAACTGTAACCGTGAGCGGCGGTGTAAAAGTAGGCGTGCCCCCAACAGCAGACTTCAGCATTAATATCGATGACACCTGCGCCAATTCGGAAGTTAGTTTCACCAACCTTTCTCCCATTACACCACCCATCAACCGGTACCTGTGGCACTTTGAAGATAGCACTACTTCAGCAGAATTAAGTCCTGTGCACAGCTATGCCGACACCGGCACGTTCACCGTGACGCTGATTACTTACAACAATGACCTCTGTCCGAGCACGCCTGTAACCAAGACCATTCATATCAAACCTCCTATCGCTGCATTCAACTACAGGCTCCAGGACTGCGACGATAAACGCGTGGTGTTATTTGAAGACTTATCCAAAACCGACCCGGCCTATGGACCGGTTTCCTATCTCTGGGAGTTTGACGACCCGGCCAATTCAACAGCTACCTTCCAGGGCGACACCATGTTTACCTACCCGGCGCTGGCAGATTATACCGTCAAACTAACGGTGACCAATGGCAGCTGCAGTCAAACCACTTCGCAATTAATCAGGCTTGTGGGGGAAACCGCTGATTTCACTATCAACAAAGATACCCTTTGCAGGGGCGATTTGTTCACTGCTACTGCCAACGGAACTCCGGCAAATATCTCCAGGTACGAATGGAGGGTAAATAATGGAGCATTTGTGGAAGGTTCCCGTAACTATAGTGCAAGATTCAATACACCGGGCTCGTATACCATTACGCTGGTGATAACAGACATCAATGGATGTACAGATACCACCAGGCGACAGATAACCGTAACCGGTCCCACCGCTAATTTCACCGTATCCAATGTGGGCAGTTGCAACAATACACCCATCATACTGAATGATCTTTCCACACCGGCAGGCAGCATCAAGGAATGGAGATGGGATTTTGATGATGGCCAGCCACCGGTAGTGATGACACAGCCGCCATTCACGCATGCATTTGCCGATACGGGCATTTATACCATTCGCCTGACAGTGGTTGACCAGGATGGCTGCCAGCACACTTACAGGCTTCCCGACTCCATCCTGATCACACGCCCGAAAGCCGGTTTTACTGCCGATTACACCGCGGTGTGCCCCGATGCACCGGTGCAGTTTACCGATACTTCAAAAGGAAGATCGCTCAGCTGGTACTGGGAATTTGGTGATGGTGCTACTTCAATACTCCAGAATCCCACGCATACTTATACGGGCACCGATTCCAACTACACCGTTAAACTCGTGATTACCGATGAAGCGGGTTGCCAGGATTCGATGGTGCTGAATGACCGCATACTGGTAAGAACGCCCAAGCCGGCATTCTCGGTAACGGATACCACTACCATCTGCCCGCCGATTGCCGCCAAGTTCACTTTCCAGGGACAAGACTATGAGTCATTTTACTGGGATTTTGGCGATGGAGAAACCAGCACACAACAGAACCCGATTTATTTCTATAACGATTTCGGCTCTTATACCGCTACACTGCACCTGGTTGGACCGGGTGGTTGCACGGATTCAGTCAGCTCCGAGATCAACGTGTACGATCCGCGCGCGAACACCAACATCGTGTACAGCCCGGTGCAGGCTTGTAATGAACTGACTGTCGATTTCAACGTGTCGACTCCGCCATCAACGCAATTCACTTTCTATTTTGGTGATGGTGCTACCGACACCACGCAATCGTTCAGCCTCCAGCATTTTTACAGCAGGCCCAACTATTATACTCCATTCCTGATATTGACCGACAACCAGGATTGCCAGATTACTATCAACGGCAGCCCGCGTATTGAAGTGCTGGGTGCATTGCCGTTGTTTGGTAAGGACAAGAGAGCCTTCTGCGATTCGGGCATAGTTACCTTCCAGAACTATACGCTGGCGCCCAACGACCCGGTGGTGTACCGCTTATGGGACTTTGGTGATGGAAACACTTCCGCCGATCTCAATCCATCGCATTTTTATACACAACCCGGCACCTATGAAATTACGCACCTGGTGAGAACACAAACCGGTTGCGAAAATATGATGCGCGATACGGTTCGCGTATATGGCACACCGTTTGCCCGCATCAATGGCGACAGTATTGTCTGTGTAAATGATATACTTCCCCTGCAGGGTGAGCTGATTCGTCCCGACACCGCCATCACCTGGACGTGGAATCTGGGCAATGGCAGCAGTTCCAGCAGCACTTCTCCCACCGTTACCTACGGCACACCGGGCTATTATAACATCAGGCTGATCACTGCCAACCAACTCGATTGCCGCGATACGGTGTACAAACCGGTGTATGTTCCGGCCAACCCGACCATCAACATTGCGCAGGATCCGGTGATAATCGTGGGCAACGGTATCGACATACCGGTGACTTATAGTGACAGCATTGCCATATACCGGTGGACGCCGCCCGACAGGCTGAGTTGTACTGATTGTCCGGTGCCTTACGCCAACCCGCAATTCACCACCACTTACAAAGTAAGCGTGGAGGACGTGTATGGTTGCAAGTCATCGCGCGAAGTAACGATCACGGTTATCTGTGGTTCGGAAAACTATTTTATCCCGAATACCTTCTCGCCCAACGGCGATGGCATCAACGATATATTTGCGCCACGCGGACGCGGCATACATCGTGTGAACAGCATGAAAATATTCAACCGCTGGGGTGAACTGGTGTGGGAGAAAAGAAATTTCATGGTGAATGACCGTTCGCCGAGTGGCGGATGGGATGGCACTTATAAAGGAAGACCTGCGCCGCAGGATGTGTACGTCTATATAATAGAACTGGTATGCGACAATGCGCAGATTATACCGTTTAAAGGAAATGTAACCCTGATCAGGTAGCGGCAAAAAATGAGTAATCAATGAAACGTCTCACAGCGATATGGTTTTGTTTTGCGCTCGCCGTCTGCTTTGCAAAAAGCACGAAGGGTCAGGATATTCATTTCTCGCAGTTTTTTGAGGCGCCGCTTTTGCGCAACCCATCACTGGCCGGCATATATACCGGCGATGTACGCGTGCAAGGCGTGTACCGCGATCAGTGGAACAGCGTGACCAACGGCTACCGCACCGGCTCGCTGAATGCGGAATACAAAATGCCTATTCGTAAGAATGATGATTTCATTACCGTGGGACTGCAGGTGTTGTACGATAAGGCAGGCAGCGCGGGCCTTACCACCACCCATTTGCTGCCCGCATTCAACTATCATAAATCACTGAGCGATCAAAAGACCATGTTCCTCTCGCTGGGTATGATGGGAGGACTTATCCGCAAGTCGGTTGATTTTTCAAAGATCACGACCGACAATCAATACGGCGGCGGCGGTTTTGATCCTTCGCTGCCCGTAGGAGAATATTTCCCCTCCCCCAATTTCATGACCTGGGATGCCAGCGTGGGTATGAGTTTCAATACCAGCTTCGGCCGCGACCAGATGAATATGCTGTTCCTGGGCGCCGCTTATCATCACCTCAACCGACCGAAAAATTCATTTTACCGCAATGCGGATATTGAGTTGAACCCGAAGTATGTTTTTTCAGCAGGCGTGAAGTTCAACATCGACGATTTTTCTTACCTCACCCTACAAGCCGATCAGTCTTTTCAGGGGCCATTTGCCGAAACCATCGGGGGGGCCTTGTATTCGTACAAACTCGGCGATTTTGTAGAAGAGAACCCCTTATACACCATTCATGCCGGCGCCTTCATTCGCTGGCAGGATGCACTGATACCGGTATTGAAACTCGAGCGGCGCCCGGTAGCGGTTGCCATCAGTTACGATGTAAACATTTCCCCGCTAAAAACCGCCAGCCAGGGAAGAGGCGGCTTCGAAATTTCGGTGGCGTATATCGGTTTCCTGAACAGGGAGAACAGCTCGCTGGATAAAGTGTTGTGTCCGAGATTTTAATAATCTTTTCCCCATCTGCTCCCTTATTCTTAAATTTAGTATGATGGTCCACCGGCTGCTCCCCATATTGATGCTGCTTATAAGCACCGCCGCCTCTGCGCAACGCTACGACTGGAGGACAAGAATAGACCGCTTGATAGAACGCGCAGACAGTCTTTCACTAAAATATCAGCGCACTTTCTGGCTCACCAAATACATCGGCACCGACCGCACTTACAAAGAAACCTGGTACTATACCGAACGCGATGGCAGGGTGGTGGAGTTCGAGATCAGGTATATGATCGATTCGATAGAGCATTCAGAAACCTATTACCTCGACAATGGCCGCCCTATTTGCATCGAGAGATACGAAACTGTTTACTTCGGCTATTATGAAGATGAAATAAAACGCGGCGAAGTATTGTTTCTCGAAAACGAAAACATTCGCCAGTTGGTAACAATCGGCCACCGTGAATCCAGTTTTGTTAAATCATACGATACCATGCGCCGCTTTACCGACCGTTATGCCGAGTTGAAGCAAAATATGATCGCTACCGGACATAAAGCAATCGAACGACATCAATAAAAAACACTATGAGCCTGAAGCCCGGAACACCAGCCCCCTCATTCACGTTATACGATTCAGGCAAAAACAAAGTCAGCCTCGAAGACCTCAAAGGCAAAAAAGTAGTGCTGCTTTTTTTCCCGCTGGCCTTCACCAGCGTGTGCACCAAAGAACTGTGCGAGGTGCGCGACAATATAGGCCTGTACAACGACCTGGATGCGGAAGTGTTTGGCATCAGTGTGGACTCTCCGCAGCGCTTTCTGCAATCAATTGACTGTCAATAAAATATAAAAATGTTAAAGGGGCTTTCACCATTACTGACCGTAAGATAAATCACCTATTTTGCGTATTATTTCATGGCACAAGGGTTGTAATTTTGGTTAAAAGGAAATATCTTGAGATCAAATAGTAAAATATCATCATTCATGAGGATTTTTTACGCATTATCCATAATCCTTTTATTGTCTATCAACGTAAAAGCCCAGGATCGCCCCCAGCAATCCCAGAGGGAACCTGTTGTCAAAGTGGTCCGCTTCTATCCTAACCCTGCCACCTCACTTATCACTTTCGATTTTCAACAGACCGACGAAAAAGCGCAATTACAACTTCAGATATATAATCTCACCGGAAAGAAAGTACATGAAGTAAACAAGATCACGCCGAAGACTATTGTAGACGTGAATGATTTTTACCGTGGTATTTACATCTTCCAGCTAAGAGATAAGAACGGCAAGGTAATCGACTCCGGGAAATTCCAGGTTGCGCACTAATTAGTCTTATTCCACCTGTACAATCAGGAACTTAAGGTATTGTGTGTTCTCCCATTGCCAGATGATGGGGTGATCGGCTGATTGTGCCTGGAATGTAACCTGCCTCAGTTTTCTGCGCGCATCTTTTGCCGCCAGTTGGATGATCTCGAGAAAAAGGTTCGGCGGCACCAGGTTGGTACAACTTGAAGTCACCAAAAATCCGCCGGGCTTCAGCAGTTTCATACCACGCAGGTTGATTTCCTTATAACCTGTAATCGCTTTCTGAATATTTTCTCTTGTTTTGGTGAACGATGGCGGGTCGAGCATCACCACATCGTACTGTCTTCCCTCTTTTGCCCAGGCTTTCAACACATCGAATGCATTCATAGCTTCGAAGCGGCAGATATTTTCAAGACCGTTGAGCTTTGCATTGGCATTGGCCTGTTGCACGGCACTCTCCGAAATATCCAGGCCCAAAACCGATTTGGCGCCATAGTGCGCCGCGTGAATTTCGAAAGTACCTGTATAGGTAAATGCACCCAGCACATCGGCACCTTTCACTATATGCTGAATAGCGCGGCGGTTATCCTGCTGGTCGAGGAAATAGCCTGTCTTTTGCCCATTCTCCACATCCACGAAAAACTTCAAACCATTTTCATTGATCGTGATTTTAGTATCGAAGGGAGCCGATAAAAATCCTTTTTGTTGCGGCAATCCTTCCAGTTCGCGCACGGGCACATCGTTGCGTTCATAGATGCCTTTGGGCTGAAAAATATTTTCAAGTGCTTTCACGATGGCTGGCTTCCATACATCGATGCCCAGCGCCAGCGTTTGTATCACGAAATAATCGTTGAACTTATCGATGATGAGTTGCGGCAGGTAGTCGGCTTCGCCGAAAACAAGACGGCAGTTTTCGATATAGCCCAATTGCTGGCGATAGTTCCAGGCCTGCAATAAGCGGCGGTGAAAAAATGCTTCGTCTATGGTTTCATTTTTGTCGCGCGTAAGCAGCCGCACCTGTATCTGCGATTGGGGATTCAGGTAGCCTTTACCCAGGAACTTTTTGTCGTGCGTATATACTTCGGCAATATCACCGGGGTTAATAGCCCCTTCGATATTATTTATTTCGTTGCCAAAAATCCAGGGATGCCCGTTTAGAACACGGTTGCTGATTTTTTTTCGGAGATATACTTTGGTCATCGGCGCAAAAGTACCAAAAAAGCAAGAGGCAGGTTTCCCCGCCTCTGTTGAGCTTTTCTCATGAAGGTGTTTAGTTATAGCCCGGGTTTTGTTTCAATTTAATGTCTCCGGCAGCATTCTTTATATCTATCTGCTGTTGCGGAATGGGATAGTATTCATTCTTGTTCGCGGTAAATGTGGCGCCGGGGTTGATCGCAAAGATCGAAGGCCGTGATTTTTCCGCAGTGGCATAGGCGTTCAGTTCGGGCGCCATCACGGTGCCGGTGCCATTGTCCCAACGTTGCAGGTCGAAGAAGCGGTGACCTTCCATGGCCAGCTCCAGCCTTCTTTCGAAGCGTATGGCTTTAATGGCGTAAGCCTTGTCGTCGAAAGAACCGGGCGGATAAAGACCAATCTTGTAATTATCCGCCGGTGTGGTCTGCGTGACGTATTGAGCGTTGTTGGCATCGTAGTCGCTGTTATCATACACCCAGCCGGCGGGATCCGCTGCCCTTGCACGAACCATATTCACATACTCCAGCGCTTTTTCTGCAGAGCCGATTTCTATTTCGCATTCAGCAGCCCACAATAAAATATCAGAAAAGCGAATGAGGTTTACATTGTTTGCAGCCATCTGGGTAGGTGCCCAGAAACTGGTTTCAGTGGATGACAATGTTATACACTGCATCTTTACTTACAGCACCGTCAAATACCTGCGGAAAATCTGTCCAGTAACGCACGTAGTTAATCACATCATTTCCGACAGAAGCGTAGAAGAAGGCGGAGAAATCAAATCCTTTATACGATGCGTTGATGTTTAACCCGCTGGTAAAATCAGGATTGGGGTTACCGAAGAATGTTCTGTCATTCGCATCTATCTGTCCATTACCATCCACGTCGCGGTATTTCAAACGGCCGGGAGCGGCAGCTTCCTGCGTGGGCGATTTGGCTACATCGTCATCACTCTGGAACAGCCCTATCACTTCATAGCCGAAGAATGCGCCCAGCGCCTGGCCTGGCTGCAATCGCGAGAAGGCACCGATACGCCCGGAACCAGCACTGCCCCTGTCGTAATATTTGATACCTGCCGGCAGGCTGACCACTTTATTGTTGTAAGAGGTGAAAGTGAGCGTAACATCAAAGTTAAAATCCATGCTGATGCTGCCATGATATGTTACCATCGCATCAATACCCGTGTTTTCGATATTACCCGCGTTCACGAAAGCCGGCGTGGCGCCCCCTACCACTGTCACGTCTGATAAAGGACGAAACAGCAAACCGCTGATCGATTTCTTATACCATTCAATGGAAAGGTCTAGTTTGTTGTTGAGAATGGTGGCATCGAGACCTACGTTGGTAATGATATCTTCTTCCCAGGTGGTTTCGGTATTACCAATCTGGCTGGCATAGATACCTAATACAGAACTGTTGTTGGTACCATTGATATCATAGTATGAATTAGCCGCTGCCTGGTTAAACAAACTGTACGGGTTGGTGGAGTTGATATTACTGATGGAACCCAGTTTACCCCAGCCGCCGCGCAATTTCAGATCATTGATCCAGCTGACATCCTGCATAAAACTTTCTCTCGAAATTCTCCAGCCGGCAGTGATCGAGGGGAACCAGCCGAAACGGTTTTCTTCGGCAAACACCGAAGAACCATCACGGCGCAGCGTGGCGCTTAGTAGGTACTTATCATCGTAGTTATAATCGAGTCGGCCAAACAATGAATACAGCGCGTTCTGATAAGGTGTACCATTTATGTTGCTGGTGGTTTGTCCGTTGGGCGGACCAAAATTCAGCGTCCACAGGTTGGGGTCAACGGTCAGATTGGTGGGATCGGTTATAAAATAGCCGCTTCGGGAACCGTTGATGGCCCTTCCATAATTCTGGATAGCTTCTGAACCTACCAGCACTTTCAGGTTGTGAACAGTGGCAAACACGTTGTTATAGGTTAAAGTGTTTGTCCAGGTCCAGCTGCTGTTATAGCCGCTGTTTTCAGTAAAAGCATTCGGGTTGCGGTTGTTCTCAGCATTTTCGTACGCGGTAAAGCTGAAAGAATTGTAATAATAGTTATCAATTGTGCCGCCAAAGCTGGTACGCGCGGTGAAGTGACGCAGGAAATCCAGTTCCGCAAACACGTTTCCGTTTATCTGCCAGTTATTTCCCTTATTGTTATGCGTGCGGCGCATATTGGCTACCGGGTTCTGGGCGTTTCCGAGGTTTTGAGAACCGGTGCCCGCAAAATTGCCCATGATATCATATACAGGTATGATAGGATTCTGCCGGTAGCTGTGCGAAATAGCATTGCCCTCGTTCTGGTTGTTAAATCCGGGATTCTGTCGGTAAAACACATACGCATTTTGCCCGATCCTGAATTTGTCGAGCACATTAAACTGCGTGTTGATCCTGGCTGAATAACGTTTCAGGTATGTTTCAATCAACGTGCCCTCCTGGTCAAAATAGCCGAGTGAAAAATAAAATGACGAGCGGTTGTTGGCTGCGCTCGCGGAAACGTTGTGGCTGTGGATCAGTGCAGGTTTGAAAATTTCGTGAAACCAGTCGGTACCTTGTTTGTTGGCCCGCGTAATCTGGTTGTCGTACAGCGCGTAAGAGGAAGGATCGGTGTTAGGATCTCCTTCCATAGCCGATGTGGGAGTAATGTAATCGGGAATCACCGGCGTAGCGCCGTCGCGGTACTGTTTGTTGGCCGGTGTAAGTCCGCTGTTGATGTAAGACTGCTGAACCGCGTTGGCGGTCTCGATGGTGTTGGCAATATTGAAACCATCTTTCAGCGGGCGTTGGGTGCCGACATAGCCATCGTAGGTGAGTCTTACTTTTCCGCTTTTACCTTTCTTGGTAGTAATCACAATTACGCCGTTGGAACCGCGCACACCGTAGATGGCAGCCGCGCCGGCGTCTTTCAATACCTGCATCGACTCGATGTCGTACACGTTCAGGTCGTGCATGCTGCCGGGCGTACCATCAATAATCACCAGCGGGTCGGTGCTGCCTACCGAGGTGATGCCGCGGATACGGATATTACTACCGCCGCCCGGTTGCCCTGAGCTTACGATAGTAACACCCGAAGCCTGGCCCTGCAGTGCTTTTTCAGGGGTGCCGGTAGGTATCTGGCGCATGTTGTCAACATCCACCACCGAAACAGCGCCGGTGATGTCTTTTTTCTTCTGCGCGGTGTAGCCGGTAATTACCACTTCATCGAGGCGTGAAGTAGTGGTGGTAAGGCTGACCTCGAGGTTGAGCAGTGAGCCTACAGGAACTTCCTTTGTTTGAAATCCGACGCTGGTGATGACGATGACGGCGTTGGCGCCGGGAACCGTGAGGGTGAAATTGCCGTCTACATCTGTCTGGGTGGCTACATTGGAACCTTTTACCGCAACCGTAGCATTCGCCACGGGTACTTTGGTTTCATCCGTCACTTTACCCGTGACGGTTCGTGACTGGGCAAACACAATCGTTGTGGCAAATAGCAATAAACAACACGTCAGCCACAACCTTACAGTTAGCTTTGAGGGCATGTTAAATAGGTTTTATAGGTTGTGTAAACGAAAACGCAACTAAATTTAACAATAAATTAAGTCTAAAAACCAAAAAATATTTTGGCTTTCAACTACTTCATTGCCTTAAGACTTGGGTCTTGGGAGAGTTTGCCGGGACGAGATTGCGAACATTTATAACGACTGCGGGCGAGACCGGCGGCGGGAAAATGCCAATGAATTGTAAAGCCTGTAATTAATTTCGAACCTGAAAATTTCCGATATGGCCAAAGCAGTTGTCAGATCACGGCTTTTCTTTTCTGTAGGCTGTTGCACTATGAAGATAAAGAATTGCGTATCAAATACTGCACGTGTGTAAAAAAAATGCTGGTAAATGATAAAATTTCACAGCCCGGGGGCCGGACATTTTGGCTTATTTCCGCAACTGGCAAAATAATTGTCCCATAGAGCATTACTAACAGAATTCAGTATTTTTAACGCATTCGTTCGTGCTTTCGGTTAAAAATGACGTTTGTAGGGTAAAAGGCCTGCAAACCCGGCACCTGGAACACGAAACCCGGCTCCGGGCTACCGGACAGCCGCCAATTTTTCAGATATGAAGGATAAAAACACGCACCAACCTATGACAACAGATACCGGTAAAGAGACAAACGTGGAAAACGGCGCGGGCGCTGCTGACACGACCATGAATATCAATACCGACGAGAACATCAGCGGCACGTCGCACCTGAATGAGCCCGTGGAAAATGATTCTGCAGAACAGGAAGATATGGTTGAAAAACTGGAAAATGAGTTGAACGAGCAAAAGGACAAGTACCTGAGGCTGGTGGCAGAGTTTGATAACTACAAAAAGCGCAATGCCCGCGAAAGAGTGGAGTTGATCCAGACAGCAGGCAAGGAAGTAATTCAAAGCCTGCTGGACGTGCTGGACGATTGCGACCGTGCCGAAAAACAAATGAACAATGCAGCCGATACCGCTGCTGTAATTGAAGGCGTGCAGTTGGTGTTTAACAAACTGCGCAGCACTTTGCAGGCCAGGGGACTGAAGCCCATGCAGAGCATTGGCACCGATTTCAATCCCGATCTGCACGAAGCGATTTCCGAAATTCCTGCGCCGCAGGAGCAGTTGAAGGGTAAGGTGGTTGATGAAGTAGTTAAAGGTTATTACTTAAACGATAAAATAATCCGGTTTGCTAAAGTAGTGGTAGGAAAATAGCGCAGGCGTAAATAATTCAAATCAACAAAATGTCGAAAAGAGATTATTACGAAGTGTTAGGGGTGTCCAGGGGTGCGTCGGCCGATGAGATTAAGAAGGCTTACCGGAAAGTGGCGATGCAATACCACCCTGACCGTAACCCAGGTGATAAATCGGCTGAAGAAAAATTCAAGGAAGCCGCCGAAGCCTATGAAGTGTTGAGCGACCAGGAAAAGCGCGCGCAGTACGACCGCTTTGGTCATGAGGGCGTGAACGGAAGAGTCGGACATGGCAACGTAAACATGGAAGATATCTTCAGCCAGTTTGGAGATATTTTTGGCGACGACATCTTCGGAAGCTTCTTTGGCGGTGGCGGCCGACGCAGCGGCGGACAACGCACGCGTGGTGTGCGCGGCAGCAACCTGCGCATCAAGATCAAACTGAATTACGAAGAAATCGCGAGGGGCGTTACCAAGCAGATCAAGGTGAAGAAACACGTGGTGTGCGGCACCTGCAATGGCAGCGGCGCAAAAGATAAAGGCAGCGTTCAAACCTGTAGCACCTGCCATGGTACCGGCCAGGTGCGTCGTGTGCAGAATACTTTCCTCGGACAGATGCAAACCGTTACTACCTGTCCTACCTGCAACGGCGAAGGCACCACCATCACAGCAAAATGTCCTACCTGCCGCGGTGATGGCAGGGTGTACGGCGAAGAAACCGTTACTATTGATATACCCGCCGGCGTGGGCGAAGGCATGCAGATGAATGTACAGGGGCGTGGTAATGCCGGCGAACGTGGCGGCCCTCCGGGCGACCTGATTGTGCTGATAGAAGAAGAACCGCATAAGGAATTGCACCGCGACGGACTGAACGTAGCATACGATCTTCATATCTCCTTCCCCGATGCCGTGTTCGGCACTACCGTGGAAGTACCTACGATAGACGGAAGGGCCAAAATAAAAATACCCGCGGGCACACAAAGCGGAAAGATCTTCAGGCTGAAAGGAAAAGGCTTCCCCGGTGTAAACTCCTACGAAAAAGGCGACCAGCTGATACACGTAAATGTCTGGACACCACAAAACCTGACGGCGGAAGAAAAGGCCATGCTGGAAAAACTCAGTAATTCGCCCAACTTCACACCTCACCCTGATAAATCGGAGAAAAGCTTTTTCGACAGGGTGCGCGAGATGTTTAGCTAGTTGTTTCTTTTCCTTCGGTTGCGCCCATATACCTTGCGCGCTTTTTCAACGATGGTGATGAATTCTTTTTGCGCGGGGTCGTTGGGATTGACCGAAGCAACGGCAATGCGCAGCACATCGTTCCAGTTTGTTTTCTTCACATACTTCGATTCTTTCAATATAGAAGAAAACATGGCTACGCTGGTAGCAAAGCGATAGCAGGCGGGCAATTCTGCAAATTCTGTTTTTATATAGGGACAGGTATAAGAGGCAGTTCTTTTCACCGAATCACCTGGCAGGCGGTAGCTCACCTGCACTTTGGCCAGACCATCTTTTTCAAAAAAAAGACTACGGCCATTTTCATAGGCCAGCGAAATTTCAAACAGCGCCAAAGTGGTATGTCCTGATCCCACTTCTCCTCCTTCAATTTCACTTACCGAATCAGCCAGCGCCTTGCGTTTGTTATCATACCCGATCAGCCGGTATTCTTTCACCACCGATGGGTTGAACCAGATATTGAACAAAGCATCGTCGGCTACGCTGTATAGTGTTTGCGTGAGTTCTTTTACCAAGACTTTCTCCGCTTCCTTTTCATTATCGAGATAGGCAAAATTGCCATTGCCTTTTTTCGCGAGTATCTCCAGTTTCGAATCTTTATAATTTCCCATACCCACTCCCAGGCAGGTAAGATAAATGCCCCATTGCTGGTGTTGCGTAATCATTTTCTCCAGTTCTTCTTCACTGGCCTGGCCAATGTTGAAGTCGCCGTCGGTGGCCAGGATTACGCGGTTGTTGCCGCCCTCTATATATTGACTTTTCGCCAAAGCATAAGCTGTGCGTATGCCCGACTCGCCGGGAGTGGCGCCACCGGGATACAACTCTTCAATGGCCTTGCGTATTTTTTGTTTCTCGCTGCCGGGCGTCGGTGGCAGCCATATACCTACCATACTGCCATACACCACGATGGATACCGTATCGACATCGCGAAGATTATTGACCAGCAGCTTGAAAGCCGATTTTAGTAAGGGCAGCCGGTTGGGCATATCCATCGAGCCGCTGATGTCGATGAGAAATACGAGATTGCTGGGCGGAATTTTTTCCGGATCGAGCTTGCGCGCAGATATCTGCAGTGCCAGCAAATGCGATTCAGGATTCCAGGGACATTCGGTGATATATGATCCAAAACCAAATACACTGTCTTCGGGCGGTTTTATATAATCGTATTCAAAATAGTTGAGCAGTTCTTCGGTGCGCACCGCATCGGGCGGCACGGTAGAATTCATGTTTAAAAAGCGGCGCACATTGCTGTAAGAAGCTTTGTCGGTATTGAGTGAAAAGCCGGTCTCAGGATATTTTCTCGCCACCACGAATTCGTTTTCGAGCAAGGAACTGTAGGTCTCCCCTCCTACCGTCCATCGGTGCCGGTCTTCGGGTTTCAAATTCCTGGTCAGCGACAGCAACTTGTTTTTCTGCACGGTGGCCGAAGCGTACAAGGTTTTTAAGGTGATGGTCTGGAATTTGTTTGTCTCCAGTTTCAGCGAAAGCGGTTGATAACCGTCAAGCATAACCGTAATAGAGTCCATTTCTTTCGAGGTCATTATACCGAAAGTGCCCTGGCTGCCTGATGAATATAAAAGTCCGGTGGAGTGAAGAATGATACGTGCATTGGTGAGCGGGTTATTCTTTTCATCCCTGATTTCGCCGCGCAAATAATACTGTGCCCGTATAGAAATAGACGTGAACAGGCAAAGCAATATGGCAATGGCGATTTTCAATTGGACATCGATTGGATTTAAACTTAATCAGAACCGCTTTATTCAACCAGCTTATATATTTCCCGGATATTTCTTCCCAAACCATCATAGTCGAGCCCATACCCTACCACGAATTTGTTGGGAATGGAAAAACCCAGGTAGTCAATTTTTATAGGGAAAACGGTCGCTTCGGGTTTATGCAGCAGCGCCACAATCTTTAAGGAGGCGGGCTGCTGGTGCAACAACTGCGGCAGAAATTCGCTCAGCGTCTTGCCGGTATCCACGATATCTTCCAGGATGATCACCTCTCTTCCGAATATTTCCATGTCCATACCTATGGCGGTGATGACATGGCCGGTAGATTTGGTGCCCTTGTAGGAAGCCAGCTTGATGAAACAGATCTCCGCGTCGATGGTCAGTTCCCTGAAAAGGTCGGCAGCAAAAATAAACGAACCATTCAGTATGGCAATAAACAAAGGCTTTTTGCCCTTGTAATCGGCAGAAAGCTGCGCCGCCAGCGATTTTATTCTTTCCGAAATTGTCTTGGCATCGAGATAGGGTTCAAATTGTTTGTCGTGTACACGAATGGTGCTCATAGATCAGTTTTTGTATATCACCAGTTCCTGCCCGATGCGCAAATCGTCTTCCGCCAGTTTGTTCCACTCGCGCAATTTTGCTACCGTTGTGCCGTATCTCGTGGCTATGCTGAATAAAGTTTCTTTTTCCTGTACAATATGGGTTGCCACCTTGTTGTTGCTGGCCAAATCTCCGTTGTTGGGCGCAGCACCGGCCAGCTTTGGTCTTCCGGGGGCGGTAGCTTTCAGAAACAGCGTCTCACCGGCGGCAGGCTGCATATGCGGCTGCAGGAAATTGTATTCACACAAACTTTCCAGTCTTATACCTTCAGCCTGTGCAATCTCGTACAATGTCTCGTTCGACTTCACCGTATAAAACTCATTGGCGCCCGTTTTTCTTTTGCGCTGCAAATACAACAACTGGCTTTTCACCAGCACGTCTTCCTGCTTCAGATCGTTGAAATCGAGCAACCGCGCCAGCGGAATATTATACTTGTTGGCCAGCATCAGCAACGAAGTGCCGGCTTTGGCAAAAATCACTTTGGTGTTGTTGATGGTGAATTCGCCCGAAGGATATTTCTTCGCGAGTTCTTCATCATCTACTTCTTCCTGCTTTGGCTGATCTGATTCGGGTGTGACCACGGCAGTCTGCATTTCGCGGATCGCCGGTGTGCTCTTGTTACTTACCAGTATCACTTCTTCACTGCGTGGCTTTTCGCCCATTGCAATCAGGGTATATTGTTGCAGGTTGTAGTCTTCAATTATTTTGATCAGCAATTGCGGGTAGCGCACATTGGTGGCATAACCGGCTTTTTTCAAACCATGCGCCCATTCCTTATAATCGGTGGGGTCCAGTTTAAAAAGGAAGCCGTAGCGCGCGCTGTTGCGCAAAAAATCTGAGTGGTCGATATAGGATTGTTCAACCGAAGGATAGCTCCTGAAGCATTCACCACGACGGTCATCATCGTGATACACCTTTTCGCCGGTCCAGTCGCTCTTGCATTTTATGCCGAAATGGTTGTTCGATTTGAGGGCGAGCTCACTTTTGCCGGCCATCGATTCATGAATACCCTGGGCCAGGGTAATGGAAGCAGGTACGCCGGTGCGTTGCATTTCGCTCATGGCCAGTTCTTTCCAGGTGTTGATATAGTTGATAACATCCTCGTTCTGAGCCTGTACCGCAAGCGATGCCACCAAAATCAACACAGTCAGTAAACGTTTCATTTGCGAATAATACATTTTCAATGGCCAGGCCGAACCCGGCATTTGAAGGCGTTATGCCCTGTTTTATTTTTTACGGATCAGTAATAACCCATCGCGGATCGTTACCAGTACCTGTTCTACCCGGTCATCCTGCCTCACCAGCTCATTAAAAGCGTGTATGGCCTTGCCATTTTTGGTGGTAACGGGATTTTCCAGCACCTCGCCGTGAAACAACACATTATCAGCCAGTATTATCCCTCCCTGGCGCACTGCCGGTACTACTAATTTATAGTATTCGGTATAATTAACCTTGTCGGCGTCAATGAAAACAAGGTCCCAGGTCTCCTTCAACCCGGGGATAATGTCTAACGCATTACCCACGTGCAAAATTATCTTTTCGTAATCATTTGACTTTTTGAAGTTTGCCTGCGCAACGGCAGCATCTTTTTCCGACTTGTCGATGGTGTGCAAAACCCCGTCATTTAACAGGCCCTTAGCAAGGCAAAGGGCACTGTATCCCGTAAAAGTGCCGATCTCCAGTATCCTTCTCGGCCTCACCAGCCTGCTGATCATTTCCAAAAACCTTCCCTGCACATGCCCGCTCAGCATGGTAGTGGTAGGATAGAGCCTGTAAGTCTCCTCCGCCACCTCCTTCAGCAGCGGATCCTCCGGCGTTGTAAACTGTTCGGAGTAAGCCTGAGCGAGCGGGTTGAGTAGTTCCATGAAGCAAAGATAGAGGCGGGGAGAGTATTGAATTTGAATTTGAACAAGGAATTTGAACAAGGAATATCAATGAAAGCAACATTTTCATCCATATTCCTTGTTCAAATTCCTTGTTCAAATTCAAATTCAATATTCTAAAAGTTGGGTTGCAACGGATGTTTCGTGTAAAAACTCAACACATGATCCGCCACTTCATCGGGGGTGTCGGCGAGGGAGAGGAGGTCGAGGTCAACGGCGGATATGTTGTTGTGCTTTTGGAGCATGGTTTCTTTCATCCAGTCAATGAGGCCGCCCCAATAGTCGGTGCCCACCAGGATGAGGGGAACCTGGAGCATTTTGCGGGTCTGGATGAGGGTGGCCACCTCGAAAAATTCGTCCATGGTGCCAAAACCGCCGGGCATCATCACGAAGCCCTGGGAGTATTTGGTGAACATCACCTTGCGCACAAAGAAGTAATCGAAGTGCAGGTTGGCATCGCGGTCGATGAAGGGATTGGCGTGTTGCTCGAATGGCAACTCGATATTCAACCCAACCGATTTGCCGCCACCGAGCTGGGCACCCTTGTTGGCTGCTTCCATAATGCCGGGACCACCGCCGGAGATGATGCCAAATCCTTCTTCGGCCAGTCGCTTGGCTACATCAACAGTGAGCTCATAATAAGCATGGCCGGGCTGCGTGCGCGCCGAGCCAAATATGGATATACAAGGACCGATTTTGGCGAGGGCCTCGAAGCCATCAACAAATTCAGCCATTATTTTAAAGATCTGCCAACTGGAATGTGCTTTCGACTCTGACCACCGGCGCTGCTTCGACATTCTTATCGTATCATTCATACCACTTTCATTTTAGAGTAAAGACAATAAATGCCATCCTTTCGCGTGATGCGAAGCCGGGATGGCATTCAGTATTATAACGACGGTGGAGAGGTTTTAGTTTATGCGTCTCGAAAAATTTAGCATTTAAATAGTCTGCCCGGGTGCCGTCTTCTTTTTCGATACGGCCATCAGCCCAAAAAATGTGAGCGCGCCATTGATGATAAGCAGTTCCAGCCCGATTTCGAATGAGCCGAATATATCTTTTTGAAAAACGTCCAGCACATAACAGATAACCGGCGCCGATACGCATATATAAGGCACCAGTTTGTCATTTACCTGGCGTTTGGTGAGTATGCCAAAACTAAACAAACCCAACAGTGGGCCATAAGTGTAGCCTGCCACTTTCAGGATTACCCCAATCATGCTGGGTTGATTTACCCAGTAAAACACCATCACGAAAAGGAAGAATACAAAAGCGAAGGTGATATGCACCATCTGCCTGATCTTTTTCTTCCTGGCTTCCGGCCACCGCTGGTTGCGCTGCATGCCCAGGATGTCGATGCAGAACGATGAGGTCAGAGCCGTGATGGCGCCATCGGCGCTGGGAAACAAGGCGGAAATCAATGCGATGATGAAAATGACCGACACCAATGGCGGCATATGGTTCATGGCAATGGCGGGGAACAATTTGTCGCCGGTTTCGGTTACACCCACCTGTTCGGCATAGAGGTACAACAAACCGCCCAGCACCAGGAACAGCAATATTACCACCAGCATGATGATGGAAAGGGTGATTACATTCTTCTGTGCATCGGGCAATGTTTTTACGGAGATATTTTTTTGCATCATCTCCTGGTCCATACCCGTCATGGTAACCGTGATGAAGGCGCCGGCCAGTATTTGTTTTACAAAAAAATACCTGCTGTCGGGATCGGTGAAGAAAATAGTAGAATAACCTTTTTCACCCATGCGTTGCAGGCTTTCACCCAGGCTGATGTTCATAGTGTTCAATATATAGATCACGCAGATCACCAGTCCGGCCAGCATGCAGGTGGTTTGCAACGTATCGGTCCACACGATGGTCTTTACACCACCCTCATAAGTATATAACATGATCATGGCGAGAATGATGACCGTAGTGAGCCAGAAGGGCACGCCCAGTTCCGTAAGGATGGTATTTTGCAAAATTACCACCACCAGATACAAACGCGCGGTGGCGCCCAGTGTCCTTGATAAGATAAAAAAGGAAGCGCCTGTTTTGTAGGAAGCAAAACCGAGCCGGCTGCTGAGGTAATTGTAAATGGAAGTAAGATTCAGCCGGTAGTATAAAGGCAGCAGCACAAATGCAATCACCACATACCCTATCAGGTAGCCCAGCGTGATCTGGAAATAAGCAAATGCTTCCTTACCTACAGCGCCCGGTACCGACACGAATGTGACGCCGCTCAGCGAAGTGCCGATCATACCGAAAGCTACCAGCATCCAGTTGGAACTGCGGTTGCCAATAAAAAACGACTCGTTATTGGAATTACGGGAAGTGAAATACGCTACTACCAGCAACAACAAGAAATAACCGATAACGAAAGAAAACAAGAGAGTTGAATCCATAAATATTCGTCATTTGGGATCACGGATTATGACCGGATTTCGGAGATTTCACTGATGATACCGATTACATAAATCCGTGTAATCCATCCATCCGCGTTCAATCCGTGATTTTCTTTACGATCAGCGATGAAGGTAGTAAAAATGTGTTTCAAAATGCAGATAATCCGACTATCTTAGTAGCAGGAGGTATTATGAAAATTGAATCTGTTGTGGTTTTTTGCGGGTCGAAGTCTGGTCATAATCCCTTGTTTGCGCAACATGCTGCAGAACTGGGCAAGTTGATTGCAGTGCTCGATCTGAAACTGGTATATGGCGGAGGTAAGGTAGGTTTGATGGGAATTATTGCCGATGCAGTGCTTAACAATGGCGGTCGCGTGATGGGCGTGATTCCCAAGGTGCTTACCGAACTGGAACATCAGCATGAAGGGCTGACTGAGCTGGCCATTGTGGCCGATATGCATACCCGCAAAAAGATGATGTACGATATGTGTGATGCCGCCATCGTATTGCCCGGCGGCTTTGGTACCCTTGATGAATTTTTTGAAATGCTTACCTGGAACCAGTTGAAGATACACGACAAAAAAATCTACGTGCTCAACTCAGGCGGTTTCTACAATCACCTCATCAATCATTTGAAAGTGCTGGAGAAAGAAGGCTTTCTTTATGAAGAAATCGCCGACCGCATCATTTTCTGCGACACGCCCGTCGAAATTTTTAACCGTATAGGCTAGAACTGTCTCCTGAAAGGATACACATTGATGCCCGCGCGGTATATTGGTCTCGCATTGCCGCGGTTATCGGTGTAGGGAGAAAGTTCATTGCCCGATACGTCCACCATCAATGCGAAATAAAAGAAGGCATCATTGAAACCGCGTATGCGGCCTTGTGCCACACCCGCACCTATTAACAGGCTGTTGGCCGAAGTGTTGGATTTAGAAGGAATGGAACCATCTTCCGGAATATATTTCAAAGCAATGAAATTGTGTTCGGCCTGCGCCTGCGCAAATAAGAAGTGGACGGGGTAAAGGCGGGTAAACAAGCCGCCACCACACATGTTCTGACGAAGCTTATCACCATAAACATTGTAATCGCGCCAGGAGGTGTAGTCATAGTTCGCCACGATGCCTGCATCTATCCACTCTGCAATTTTATAACCCAGCACGGGACTGGCGCCAATTGAAAAATAGCTGCTCCCGAAAGAAAGTGAAACACTGCCGCCGGTGAAAATATTTTCAGTCTTAAATCCTCTTTTTTCGTAGTCATCTCTTTCGTCCTGCGCCATAGCCACGGTGCCAAACACACAAAGCGCAATCAGTATGCTCCATTTTTTCATATCGGTTCCTTTTTTATCAGTCGAATATTTTTCCGGCGTTAAGGATATTGTTGGGATCAAAAGTTTTCTTGATACCGCGCATCAGTTGCAAGGTCACTTTGTCGAACACAATATCCATATACTTTTTCTGCACCAGTCCTACCCCATGTTCACCACTGATGGTGCCACCCAGCTGGTGCACCAGCTCAAACAATGCGCGGATACCTGCCACCAGTTCCGGGTCTTCCTGGCTGTTGACTACGCCCTCTTTCTTGATACGGATATGGAGGTTGCCATCGCCGGCATGACCATAACACACTGCGTGAAAGTGATACTTCTTACCAATTTCCTTTACCCCACGTATCAATGCCGGTAGTTCGGCGCGGGGCACCACGGTATCTTCTTCCACGGTATACCCTTCCAGCTTTACCGCTTCGGCCACCACGCGCCGCATGCGCCAAAGTTCGGTTTTTTGCTGTGCATCGTCTGCAAAATAAATATCGCCTGCATCATACTGTGTTAACAGGTTACTAATTGCTTCCATCTCGTTCATCAGTATGTCGGGATGGTTACCATCTACCTCAATGATCAGGTGCGCCTCGGTATCGTCGGTAATGGGCACCACCGCATTGTTTATAAAGCGGCTCACGATGCGCAAAGCATCTATCTCCACCAGTTCAAGTGCGCTGGGAGTAAAGCCCGCCCTGAATATCGCGCTCACTGCTTCGCCGGCTTTCTCCAACGAACGGAAGGGCACCAGCATCAGCAGGTCGTATTGGGGAAGGGGTAAGAGCTTCAATACAATTTTGGTGACAATTCCCAACGTGCCTTCGCTGCCTACCACCAGTTGGGTAAGGTTATAACCCGTGGAGTTTTTCAACACGTTGGCACCCGTCCATATAATATCGCCGGTAGGCAATACCACTTGCAGGTTGAGTACATAATCTTTCACCACGCCATACTTCACCGCTTTTGGACCGCCGCTGTTGGCTGAAATATTTCCACCAATAAAACAAGAGCCCCTGCTGCTGGGATCGGGCGGATAAAACAGGCCTTTTTCTTTCACTGCATCCTGCAGCACTTCAGTGATAACGCCCGGCTCGGTGATCACCTGCAGGTTGCGCTCGTCGATGTGGAGAATGCTGTTCATGCGATCAGTGCTGATAAGCACGCCGCCCAGGTAGGGCAGAGCGCCGCCCGCCAGTCCGGTGCCCGCGCCGCGGGGTGTAACGGGTATGCGGTGCTCGTTGCAGATCTTCATCACCTCGCTGATCTCTTCGGCTGTTCGTGGACGTAATACTATCTCCGGAGGATAGACCAGGTGTTCAGTTTCATCATGGCCATAATTGGCGCGCGATTCATCATCTGCCAGCACAAAATCGTATCCAACAATCTTTCTGAACTGATCAATAATAGCAGGAGTAATCGTGCCTTTCGCTACAGTTTCCATAATCCGGCAAAGCTAAGTTGCGGGCGGTTTGTGGCAAAGCGGTTTTGTTCGCGCCAGGGCACAAAGATCTCCTTCGCGCCCTGGCGCGCCACATCTCTATTCAATTATATAAACCTTCGGATTCTCCGCGTGAAAGACCCTCCACCTGCCTGTATTTGCGGCCAGCACCGAATCTATATACTCCGTATTATCATGACCCGCGCGGCCTTCGGGATAGATATACAGCTTCGCGTTTTTCTGCAGGTGAGTATTGATGAAATTGTCGACACGCATTCGCGCGGTATCAGATTGCGGGACTTCCAATACATCGGCCCTGGTATAGTATTTCAGAAAATCTTTCAGTATCCATCCGTCTTGCAGCAGCACTGCATCGCCGGGCTGCACTGCATTCTTTACCGGCTCGGTCTTCACATAGTACAGGTCATTCTCCAGGTTCAGCAGGTAGCGAATGCTGCCCAAGAAGTTTATCAGAAAAAGACATACCGCCATGAACACCACACCGGCCGCGGGTTTCATTCGAAACGGGAAATGCCCGCGGCCGTGCATCAATGTACCCAGCAGCATCACCCAGAACAATACAGTCTGGAAAATCCAGAACTCGAGAATCTCAGGCTCCCAGAAACAAAAGAAAATGCTGTACACGATGGCGGTCACCATCAGCGGTCTTAACCCATAGCCATAGCTTTTTCGAAGCGTAGCATATTTGGCAATAAAGCGAATGGAAAGCCAGAGCATCATGGCTGCCAGCAACAGGCTCAGCACGGTAAGAAAAATGGCCATCCCCTCGCCCATGTCGCGCACGAGGTATAGTTCGTCGGCAAGAGAATGTTCGCCTGCGGCTTTGGCGAGAAAGCTGTTGACCACGGGCAACTTAAACACAAAATGCCCGCCGATGAATGCATGCGACAGGCCGGTGGCAACATACAAAGGCATCTTGAGGCTGGGCGCTACCCAGTAATCGTCGCCCGCCGCATAACCTTGCAGCCAGAGCATCCATTTGGCAAAAGAATTTTGCCCTTCCACCATCCATCCTACAATAAAATAGGCACCGCCCACCAGCACAATGCCGATGGCCGCATATTGCACGATGGCTTTGGGAAGATTTATTTTCTGACGATGCTGCCAGAGTATGTATAAAATAGTAACGGAAAAAAGTATATGCACCTGGTGAAACAGTATAGCCGCCGAGTGCAATAAGGCTACTTTCCATACATCGCGCTGGCCAAAGGCGGGATCGCTGAGTATGTACAAAGCTGCCAGCAGGAAAAACATGGGTGGCGCGTACACTTCAATATTCACGCTGTAAAACCACATGCCATACGAAAAGGCAATTACGGAAATGGCGGCGAGCGACAAGCCAACAGGCTGTGCAAAGCGGTTGCGCAAAATGCAATATGCTACGGCCAGGCTAGCGCTGCCCCAGAGCGCAGTGAATGCCTCTACCAGGTAATAGTCGGCCACACCCGGAATGACCGCCTTGACGGCTACCAGCCAATAGTGCGTGATGAAATGATACAACAGGTGGTGCTGGTGAAACAGCCCCGAGCCATAGGCAATGCCGTTCAGGTAACCAATAGAATCGTGCGGGCCTGAAAAATTGGAGGCCAGCGTAAACAGGAAAAAGATGAAGAAGAGTAAATACACAAAAACAAATTCCGGTATGCCGCTGATTCGCTTCATCTATATCGTTTAACGGGTTATAAAAGCAAACCGGTTCTTCAGGCGCAGGAACCATTTTTCAAAGAAATGGAACGAGGCTATGCTCACCACTATCGACAACACCAGCCCGATAAGCGCCGAAGCCAAAGCTACCCAAACATTATCTTCGGGCCATTGCATTTTTACTACCAATCTTACGGCCGCATACATACCCAGCAGGTGCAGACAGTAAAGACCATAGGTATATATGCCCAGTTTGCTCAACACTTTAGATTGGCCCATTTTAAACAAACTGCCGCGCGCATAATTCTGCTCCAGTATGATCATGCCAAAGAAGAACCCGATTACGAGTCTTTCAAAAATCACCGGCACTCCGCAGGTGAATATGTATTCTTTGAAAAGACTGAAGCCGATAGCGCCCAGGTATATGGCTGCCACCGTGCCTTTGTTCATTTTGCTGACAAAGTCGGAAAATCTATTGGGAAATGATGAATACCAGGCCAGCAATCCGCCCAGCGCCATATCGCCGATCAGCGAAAAAGTATGGAAATATCGCACCGCATGGTCATCTTCGGTACCTGCAGTATAAAAACTGCGAAACACCAGCGAGAACAACATGATGGATAAAAAGATGTATTTGTAATACTTCGCAGGCGTAAACCTGAGGATGATGGGCCAGGCAAGATAAAATTGTTCTTCTACGCATACCGACCACAATACCGACAGCAGGATGGCATCGGGTTTGGTGGGCCAGGTATTCATATAATCAAAATTGCCCGCGAAGAAAAGATAGTACCAGGGGTTAGCGCTTTCGCTCATCACTTCGCCACCCATTTTTTTAATGAAGGGGAAAACCACGAAACCAATAAACAGGCACAGAAAATACAAAGGCCATATGCGCAATATGCGACGCACATAGAAATTACCGATATGAATAGTGCCGGTAAATTCTTTTTCTTTTATCAATAAAAAAGTAATGAGAAAACCGCTCAGTACAAAGAAGAAATTGACGCCCAGCGTACCATATTTGAACAGGAACTCCTGTACCTGGAAAAAGCCGGGAGCTGATTTTTCAGTATAACTGAAAAAAGACAGGTAACAGTGGTGCAGGTAAACGGCGAAAAAACAAATAAACCGCAATCCGTCCAGGTTAGGGAAAAAGATGCGGGTCTTTTGGTTAGCTGGAGCTTGCTGCATCTATGGGTTTAAGGTTATTTTTTATTCACCAGGTCGTCGAAGCTTACACCAATCATTTCTTCCAGTTCCAGCTTTACGACATTCAGGTTGCGTTGCAATTCCGATTTACGAATCTGTTGTTCAAAATAAAGCGCTTCAGCTTTATTAAAAGCTTCAGCGGTGATGAGGTTATCTTCAAAATCTTTTTCAGCCAGTTTATAGCGGGTGTACTCTGCCTGGGTGAGGCGTGTTTGCAGTTCCAGTTTTTCCTTATGCATCAGGTAATCTTCATATTTGGTCAGCACCTCGCGGCGAATGCGGCGATAGCGTTCATTTTTTTCTGCTTCGGCAATTAGTAGGTTTTCACGCGCCGCTTTCACCTCATTGCTTTTTGACGAAAAGAAATCGAGCGGCAGGTTCACACCAAAGTTGTAGCGCGGGTAGAAAATTTGCCCATTCAGTCCATTACTGCTGTTATCCTGTTTGATTGAAAGTTCGTTCAGGTTGCCCGACACGAAAAAAATGTTCAGCCAGGAGCCTTTTGCCCTGCGCAGGTTGGCTTCGGCCACATTCACGTTGCGGTCAGCAATTTCGTAGTTGGGGTTCTGCAGGGCGAGGGCCACCAGCTTCTCGCGAATGTCAGTCTCCTTGCTCTTTACATTGGGACTATAAGTGCGCTGGGGGTTATTCTGAGAAAAGACCACCAGGCTGGACATCAGCAGCAGGCCGCATATGAAATAGTTCTTTGGTGTTGGTTTCATATTAATGTTCGGTTGCTTAGGTTGATTCGATTGTTTCAGTTGTTTTTACGTTTCGGTCAAACTGTTGCATTTTCAACAAGAGGGCTATACCCGCATAAAAATATAACACACTGGGGTATTGACCGATGGCCTGTTGCGAAAACTGCGCCACCATCATGGTAAAGATACTTACCAGGTTGGCAACGTACAAGGTTTTAATGTACGGATCCTTTACCCGGTAAAAATATTTGATCCCTGCCCGCAGCACGAAGTAGTAAAATATCAACAACATGGCCAGGCCAATGGGTCCCTGCTCCATCATGGTTTGCATAAAGGCGCTGTCTGGTGGTATACTACTCAGATAATGGCCCGGGTTGTAGGTCGCGCCCGCCATACCCGCCGTATTGAGTCCGCCGCCAATGGGGTGCTTCCAAACATAAGGTTGCACCATTTTCCGGTTCAGGTCGCGCACCAGGGCTGAGGGGTCTTTAGAGCCTTCGAAGGTGGACCTCAGCCTGTTAATGATCATGTTATTGTATATGGGCGCATACAGCAGACCTATCAGACCTATTCCAAAAATGGCTGAAAATATCAGGGTTCGCCTTTCATAAAGGGTAAGGATGCAATAAAATGCTATGCCGGCAACTATCATCAACGTGGCGGTGCGGGTGCCGGTATAGCTCGAAGCCAGGAAGTGGATGACCGCCAGCAGCAGGTAGGCAAATTTCTTTTTGGCGGCTTTTGTCCTTATCCCCAATATCAGCAACAGCACGCAGCCACAGGCATACAGGATACCTGCCGCGGCGGGGTCTGATACCAGGCCGAAGCGGCGCACAAAGCCCATGTTGATGAAGAGGTCAACGCGCTTGGGATCGGCCATCAGCCAGGAGTATTCCCAGCCGAAAAATCCCAGCCACTGCTGTTTGCACGCATATAGTGCATGAATGGTGGACACAATGATCCACATGCGCATGAAAAACTTCAGCGACCAGCGCGAATCAATCAGCATGTAGGTGATAAGTATAAATATGACAAAGCTGATCTGCTTGCGTGTAAAATTGAACCAACCCACTTTGCTGTTCATCTCCGGGTTGAAAAAGATGAGAAAGAGATAAGCCACCATCACCAGGCTCCACCAGATGATGGGACTGCTCCAGGTTTCGCCGGTGATCTGTTGCCGGTACCGGTCTTTGGTAAGTATGGCCAGCAACGTGAGGTAAGAAAAAAATTCAGGGATAAGTCCCGTGGGAATCGGTATAGGCACATTGGTAAGCCGTGTGGGAAGCAACAGAAAAAAGCAAACGACGAAGCTGAGCACATAACCTGCCCAGGGATACATCACGCTCAGAATGCAGAGCAAAGCGCCGCCCACCACAAAAGTGAGACCTGCTGTGAGCTTGTAGCTGATGAGCACAGTGGCGTAAGCCATACATACCGACAGTATGGCGAGGATCAGCAGGCCCAACGGGCTGGCCATTTTGCGTGTAATAATCTGGTCGCGGAACCAACTAGCCACTCCGGAATTTTTATTAGCTAAATTTCTTTCCATGGGGCACTAGAAGAACAAGAACTTTATAAAAAGTCCCACGCAAAAAACAATTGCGAACAAGGTGCTGATCATCTCAAACACCTTGTAGTCGGGTTCCTCTTTTATTTCGTCATTGTTCTCGTACTCGTACATACGGATCGTTATTATTTTTCGCGGGCCATACTCTCTTTGGGTGTTATTAATGCCCTTTGAAAGTAAGCGCCTTTATCTTCTTTGGGTTTTTCGGTTTTTTCTTTTTTCATTCTGAACAACCACCACATGCCGCTCTTTTCAGCGAGGTTGTACAGCACTATGGGAATCATTATGCCTGCGGCCACGCTCACTACCATGATCAGCGGTACATTTTCTGTGCCAATCACCCGCACCATCAGCACGCGCGTGCCCGCGGTAACCATCAGGTGCATCACGTATATATACAGTGAATGATAGCCTATTACGCGCAGGAAGCGGAATATATTCAGCTTTTGCAGTACAAATGAAATATTCATCACAAAAGCGCCACCCACCAATGCGGTAATGATGTACAGCTCGGGGCGGTAAAACTGCACATAATAATCATCGCCATTAAGCAAGTTAAGCCTGGTGAAATAGTGCTGCAGGGCAACGAAAACCGGCAGCAGCATTAACAGCATTTTATATGACGAAAGCAGTTTGAAATTCTTGCCGTTGATGATGAGGTCTGATACAATATCGCCTATGGCAAAAAAAACGTAGAAGAATAGCACATCGATCAGGAAGCCGATTTGAAGGTTGTTGGCATAACACCAGCCGGCAACGCTGTACATCAGCAAGCCCAGCAGCAATTGCTGCACCGGCTTGAATTTGGCATACCAGGCTATGGCAGCATACATCACACTTACAAAGAACAATGCATTGAGATACCAGAACTGTTCAATTTTGCGCGGGTTGAAAATAAGATTCAGATAATCCAGGGGAACGCGCTCAGCATTTACATATCCTGCAAATACCAGTTGCAGCGTTACCTGGATGGTACCCCATATCATCAGCGGGTAGAATATGGTACTGAACCTGTTGTTCACGTATCCGTTAAACCCCCTGCGCATGAGGCTTCCGCCGAGAAATATGCCCGACACAATAAAGAACAGGGGCATGCGAAAACTGAAAAAGAAAATATTGAAATACTTGAGTAACGGATAGCTGTTTGAACCAACGCCTACATTGGCGAGTCCTTCAAACACGTGGCGATATACCACCAGCAGGATACAGATTCCCCTGGCATAATCAATCCATGGGTTTCGGTTCCGGCCCAAAATATGCTGTGCGTTAAATAAAAAATCTTTCACGTAGTCAGGTTTTAGGTTTAAGGTTAAGGTTATTGTCAAAAGGTAAGTTACAGCTTCATGCTGTCCAGGTCAACATAGTTCAATACAGAACCCATGAATTTTTCACCTGTACTTTTCAGAAACTGAACGGATTCTTTATCGGTCTGGCGAAATACGGAACGGGCAGAAAAAACCACAATGATACCGTCAACGTATTTCGACAACTCTTTGCTGTCGGCATGATTATTCAAGGCGGCGCCTTCTACAAATACATAATCATAGCTTTCAGCAATGCGAGGAAGGTTTTCCAGCAGATTGCTTTTTGGAAGTACTTCAGCAGGGGTATGATTACCTTCAGAGCAGCCGACTATATCTGTGTTAGGAATGGTGGTCATGCTTGTGATGCTCCAGAACTTGTCCACTGCATTGGCCTGGCCATTCATGCTGAATTGCTCCAGCGTAGGCTTGGCCTCAAATTTCCTCGTCAGAGTGTTGTTGGAAAAATTAGCATCAATCAGCAACACTTTCTTCTTGGTAAGGCAAAGGCTGTTGGCCAGCGATTCGATGATGGTGGTCTTACCTTCGCCCGGTTTGGTGCTCGTTACCAGGAAAATCTTCTTCCCACTGTTCTCCAGCTCATACCGGAGTTTTCGCAGGTTTTGTACAAAGGTCAGTTCATCATCTGCCCTTTCCGAATCTCCGTTTACATGGAAATAATCACTCACTTCTTTCCTCTTCAGATCAATTTTGTTGAGTGATGTAAGTAGTCGCAACTTGGTGGTGCGCTGGAATATTGATGGAGTCTTGAATGATGTGTCCAAAAACTCCAGGCCTACTATTATGAATGATGAAAGGAAGAACATGAGCGCGCCCGACAAGCCGAGTATCAGCGTACGTCGTGCCGATTGCGGTTTGAAGGCCGGTTGTCCTACCAGCGTTTGTTTAAAGTTGTTTTCGGGGTTTACATCCAGGTCGAGAGAAGCCTGGAGACTTTTCTTCAGCGATTCATACTCTTGTGAGGCTATGCGCAATTCATCTTCTTTGGCTCTCAGAATTACTTCTTCGCCACCGCCGGAAGATGTAAGTCTTTCGTACTGCGCTTTCTGCTCCTTAAACATTTTCACGTTGTTTTCCGCGGCCAGGATCTGTTGCTGCAGTTCGATCTTACGGTCTACCAACTGCGATTGCTGGGTCTGCGCCAGCTCGCGCGTGCGCGCGGTGCCCGGGCTGACGGAGCCCGACAATTGCTGCATTTTACGGAGGTTGGCGTCTATCTGGTCCTGTATTCTCCTGACTTCTTCGGCCGATTTGCCGGCTTTTTCGAGTTCCAGGTTTTCATTCTGGCGACGCAGCGCCAGGTATTCGGCATTGCTGTTGGAGGTGCCTGCATCGGCGGGAATACTACTGCTTACATTTCTCAGTTGAATTTCCACTGCTGCCAGCTCACCCCTCAGTATGCTCAGTCGTGCCTGTTCGCGCTGGTAGTTGGAAGTAAGTTCCGATACTACCGACATGGCTGCCGAAGCGCGGTCGGCCACATTGGGCGTACCGATCTTGGCGCGGTATTCCTGCAGTTTAGTGGTAAGGCTGTCAACCACCCTTTTCTTTTCAGCCACCAGGCTGTCGAGTTTGGCGGTTGACTCCTGTGAACGCACACCATAGATTGAATTAAAAAAGCGGATGAATTGTTCCCCGATCGTGTTTACCACGAATGCAGATAACTCTGGATTTTCTGAACGGAAATAGATATTAATAAAGTCGCTTCGCTCTACGCGGGAGAAACTCAATCCACCCGAAAGCGACCAGCCATCGTATTTGTAAAGACCTATCAGGTCAAACACCTTTCTTTCTTCCGGATCGAAGGGGTTCAGCAGGTCCAGGTCGGCTATCTTGCGGCGAAGGATCTGCTTGGCTTTTTCGTGATTTACAAGTACGTATTCGTTCTTTTTCTTTTTCTCGTCGCTCAGTTTTCTGAAAGGCTTGCTGTCTTCCAGGTCGTGCAGCATCAATTTATAGGAGAGCATGCCCATTACTTTGGGCGACTTAAACGTTTCGATCACGTTATTGAAACGGAGGTCAATTTCATAGATGTTGATGCTCTCGTCTTTCGCAATACTTACCTTTTTTTCCATGGTAAAGCCGGTGGAATATTGCGAAACCGACTCATACAACTTAGGCTGTACCATGGTGAATGCAAAACCCGCTGCCAGGCCCAGTACGCTACAGAAAATAATGATCCACTTTTTGCGTAGCAACGAATGCAATAGATACATCAGATCCATGAGGATTCGTTTTGTAGTTTCAGGTGAAATGTACCAAAAAAATCCGGGAACCGAAGATGGACTTCCCGGATTTTAATTGGTTTATAAGCACGACAGGTGGGTTAGTTCCTGTCTTTAATCATCTTCGTCGATTGTACCGGCAGTCCATTCACTTTCAAAGTTACCATGTACACCCCGGTATTCAGTCTGCCCTCACCTACATTCAGTCTCAGCAAGGTGGCGCCGGCCGGAATTGAACCGAAGTTACGACGATAAACAACTCTACCAGTGATATCGTACACTTCCACAGATACCTGGTTAGTAGCAGAGCTGTTGTTAAATTCCAGGTTGATATGGTCGTTGAATGGATTCGGATACACCCTGGTTTCCACTTTAGCCTGCTCAGCAATTTCAGTAGTGATCTGCTCGCCTGTCTGCGTGGTGCTTACCAGGTCGGCAGATGGTGTGGGTTGTACAATACCGTTTGGCATAGTGCCGCCCTGGATGTCGTTGTACGACTGTATGATCATGGCGGATGTAAATCCATAGATCAGTGAATTCCTAACCGGTGTTGAGAATTCTATCAGCACTTCACCATTCATATCCGGTTCGATATCTCCAATCCACACCATATGGGTAGAGTTCATGAATGGGTTGAAGTGTACAGTGCGACCATTGATCGTATAGGTCATGGTAAAGTCCCTGCCTCCGAACAGCGCATTATCAATAGTTCCGGTGAATCCTATGCGGTAGCGTTTCGATTTATTCAGACCCGACAGCCTCATGGTAGCCACCTGGCCTTTGTCGATCCAATAGCTCGATTGCAGCGCATTGTCAGGAACAACACCAGAGTTGTTGCCGGTTCTTGGACCATAAGCATATTCACCATTGAATATCTTCTCTATCGACAATACTATTCCGCTCAGCGAATTATCCTGTCTCATCAGGTTCGGCCATGTTCCAACAAAGTTGGGCAGTGCCTGGGTATTATTCCATGGAGCGGGCGCATTATCCACCGAGAAGTTGAAGTTGATATTCACCTGGTTTTCCGGTGTAATCAGTGCTTTCTTATTGCTCCAGGCAGAGTTACCGCCGGGTCCGATGGCACGTACGCGGAACCAGTACTTGGTATTCGCAGCCAGGCCGCTGGCCACACCAGAGTTGATCAGCGAAGAAGAGCCTGGTGCTACCAGGGTGCTGGTGGCCCCGGTGAAGTTTTCATTGGTAGCCCTCTGCACTTCATACCTGTACTCGTTGTTGGCCCTGTCTGACCAGTAAATTTCCGCACTGGTCATATTTTGCCTTAACTGTACATATAAGTTGCTTGGCGGCATCAGGGTCACCGACGGGTCATACTCCTCAATCTGCACGCCATTCAGCGCCATGTAGTTACCCGACAGACGTTCGATGTTCACAATCACTTCGCCATTGGCCGGCGGAGTAATGCCGTTCAGGTTGGCCGTAGAGTGAGCATTGTACCTCGGGTTCAACGTGTCAGCTATGCTGGCATTTACATAGAAGCGTGTAGAAGCTGCACGGCCGTCCATAAGGCTGCCTACAAACACCAGGTTGTAACGCTTGGCCGGGTTGAGACCGAAGAAGCGTATCCTGCGCGCTGCCGGATCCCAGTCAACGATACCACCAGCCAGTACTGAATCGGGGAATACACCCGAGTTGTTGCCGGTGCGCTGACCCATTTCATTCACATCATCCCAGCCATCCATCAGCTGAATTCCGAACGGAGTAACTGCATTGGTTTCATCGCGCAGGTTGGTCAACTGGTTACCTGCATTACCATAACCTATCAGGTTATTCCACGGTGCAGGTGCCGGTATGTATTGAGCGATGTTTACGAATACCGAGCGAGTAAGAGCATCGGATACACTGATACTGATCTGTTCTGTAGCCAGACCGCCATGGTCGTCGGTAGCCTGGATGGTCAGGTAGTGGAATCCGATATCATCTATGGTCGGGTTGGCTGTGATGCGGTAGTTGCCTCCGCCCAGTGAAGTGAGCGACACAAACGACGGCTTGTTCAGCACAGTCACAGTCAACACATCACTCGGATCATCAGCCACATTAAAGTCATCTGATACAGAAGAACCTGCCTTCACATAGAGCGTGTTGTTCACTCCGCTGATCAATGGCTTATTGTTGCCGGTTGTAGCCGATACGGTATCGCTCGATTCACCCAGACCCAGGTGGTTCACACCTCTTACATAATAGAAGTACTGCGTATAAGGCTCAACATTCGGATCGAGCAACTGAACGCTGTCCCTTGCTGCATCAGGAGTGAGTGCAGTGTAAGGTCCGTTTCTGTCGGTTGCCCTGTATACCTTGTACGAGTTTTCATTGTATGCAACATCATTCCAGGTAATACGCACACCCTGGTTCGGTACAACCTGTGCCTGCACATTGGTTGGCTTGGCCGGTGTAGTTCCGTCGTCGATCTGCGCCTCTACCACCAGTGCATTCAATATAGCACCTACGTAGGCCGAATTATGTTCGCCAGACATAGTGAAGGTTATTTCACCAGCGGCATTCGGTTGTACCTGGTAGATAGTATCTGTGTTAGTTGTATTATTCGCCAAAATCACTTCGGCTGTCTGCCCTGCTGCAGTATAGCGCGTGCTGGTGTTCGGGGTCCAGTTGCGCCAGCCTTCATTGTTAATTACTGCCTGGCTGGTGCTGGCGAAGAACACGAGATTGTATTTCTTCTTCGGATCCAGGCCATAAACCTGCAGCTGGGCGCTGCGGCCACCCTGGTTGTGGCCAATCTGCAACTGGTCTAACATCACGTTATCAGGGAATACACCCAGGCCACCTGCCTGCGCACCTGCGGCCGAGGCCGTGATGAGGCCACCAGACAAATACCTGATACCAGCTCCTGAGTTCTGTCCCTTCTTATTGATCAGGTTGTTCATATTGAAGCCACCTGTGTTGATCTGGACGTTGTTCCAGAGCGCAGGGCCATTAGTGAAGAATTTGAAGCTGATCTGGATCGTCTCGTTCGGATCCACTTCATTTACTATAATGTTGAACGAACGGCTTGTCCAGGCACCAAATCCATCATCCACAATCACGGTCATATTATACAGACCGCTGGCTGCATAGCCTGGTTTGAACTTCAGCTGACCGGTGCCATTGCCGGTGTTGGTGAATGTTACCCAGCTTGGCTTGTTCTGGAACGACCATACCATATACTGGTTCATTTCAGCATCGGTAGCTGTCAGGTTCACCACTACAGAATCACCTTCGTTCACGGTCACGTCATTGATGGGGTTCAATACGGGCAGGCTGTTATCGTTCACCACGATGGTGAAGCGTGCAGTATCTCTTCCGCCAAAGCCGTCATCAACAATACACCTGAGTGTAAAGCCGCCCTGTTCGCCTTCGGGTGGACTCACCACGATGTTGGCGTTTCCATTGCTTACTGGCTGGATGCTGGCAAAGTAAGGCAAGCCAGGCACAATGAATTGCAGCGGGTCACCATCAGGGTCTGTAGCCGAGATGGGTATAGACACTGAACTGCCCTGGCGCACTGTGAAGTCAGGCACCGATATAATTTTCGGTCTGCTGTTGGCCGTAGCCACATTCACCGTATTACTGAATGCCGACGGTGTGGGCGATCCAATAGCGCGTACACGATAATAATAATGTACGTTGGCAAATACCGGCTTATCCTCATAGCTCTTCTGCGAGCCTGCACCACCCGGCACGGTTGCCAGTAATTCAAACTCGGTATCGTTGCCTACACTACGCCAGATTTCAAATGCAGTTTCGTTATTACTATTGTCGTTCCACTGCAGCAACACGGTCTGCAATGCAGGCGACGAAGCGGAGAGACCGCTTGGCGCTGTGGGCGCCGGAGGCGGAGCCTGGGTAGTGGCCGATGCAGTGCTGGAATAGTTAGATGCGCCAGCAAAGTTTACGGCACGTACCCTGTACCAATATTGTGTGCTTGCATTAAGACCGGTATCCGCGAAGGTGTTCACATTCGCATTCACAGTAGCGCGCGGCAGGAAGGGACCTCCGGCAGATGTAGCACGCGTAATTTCAAATCCAGTCTCATTATTGCTGGCATCGTTCCAGCTCAGGTTGATGCGGCTGCTGCTTACAGCGTTGGCCGAAAGACCTGTCGGAGTTGACGGAACGCCGCCGCTGGGATCACTACCAGTAGCGAAGGCTGTATTGGGCACAGCCACATAGCTGCCACTTGTTCCAACTCTCCAGTTAAACTTCATCACTTCACCACCTGTCTTTTCAAAGAATACCAATGTGAAAGGAAGCGCATCACCGCTGTTGATGGTGAAATTGCCTGAAGTCACGCACTGCTCGCCATGCAAACCGTCATTATTAATGGTGCCGTTTGAGTTGGGATTGTAGCCCGTGTTGAAGTACAAGCGGCTGCCATCGTCTGAACAAATCTGGAACGAGTGGGTGCTGGTGCTGCCGGTGCGCCTGATATGACCTTCCCATACAAATCCAAAATAATCGTTGAGACCAGTGGGACGTACACTCAGGTCAATATTGTTTGACATACCTTCCTTCACAGGTGTCAGTGTGTTGAAGTCGGGAAGTTCGTCCCAATCTCCTGCATACACTTTATAACATACACCTTTCTGTCTTGTATAAGCATTCACCTGTGCACTCGGTGCCGATTCATTACCGGCCGCATCTCTTGCAACTACAGCAAACGCATATTGCGTGTTGGGTGTGAGCTGGTAAATTTCATAGCGGGTGTTGGGTGTGGTATATGATTTCACACCATTGATATAAATATCATATGCTGCAACACCCACGTTATCGCTTGATGGAGACCACCTGAGTGTTACCTTATCGCGCAAGGTACATACCACTTCCACGCCGGTAGGCGCCGTGGGCGCAACCAGGTCAGAAGGTGTACTTACCGTAGCTTCATTGGAAATAGCGGCTGCGCCATAATCACCAATAGCACGAACTATATAGTAGAGATCTTTACCCGAAGGCTGGTTTTGGTCGATATAAGTCGTCACATCCGGATCCGTTATAGCAATCAGCTTATACGGTCCGCCCGAACCACCCGTGCTTCGGTAAATCTCAAAACCTGTTTCGTTGGTACCCGGGTTGGGGTTCTGCGTCCACTTGAGGTGAATATTCACCTGGTTTTCTACCGTAGCCATCAGGTTAGTGGCCGGTTCCGGTTTGGGTTCGCCGTTAGCAGAAATTACATTGAAGGCGGGGCTGAAGTCAGAGCCGCAACCAAATTGTTCATTCGCTTTAGCCCTGTACACACCAGGTATAGCATTAAAGAACCTGCCGGTACCCACTTCCTGGTTGTTGCGGAACCATTGGTAGCTGGTATATCCTTCGGGCAGCATTAAAGGTACAGTGGTGCTGCCATCAGGAGCAGGCAATACATTACTGTGAAGACCATCCGACATGTTGATAACAATCGGCGGAGTGGCAGTAAGTGCTTTTTCGCCCACTACTACCGGTTTGGGCGACCATTCAGACCATTCTGTATCCTGGAATTTCCTTTTAAAGCGAACGCGGTAAGTACCATTTGCTTTAAGGGTTATGGTATTACCGGTAAATGCACTAACATAGTTACTGTTAGAGCTCAGCGTATAGTTAGTGTATTTCTGTTTGGGGTTTACATAATTCCGGTTAGATGGGTTATTCGCGTCAGTGAGAGGGAAAATAGAATTAGCAGTAGCGGTGGCGATAATTTCACCATTTCTTTCCCACTGATACTGGTAATAGCCTGGTGAAATGCCCAGCCTGGCGCTGACGGTCTCACCCGGACAAAATTCATTTCGCTGGAAATAAACCAGGGGATTTGCTTTATGCATGTCATTCATCCATTGCACAAAGCCCGGCAATTGCCAGTGCTCGTACCAGACGGAGTGACCAAGATCTTCGAATAGGGTAAACTGTATGTCGGCCCCTAAATTTTTAAGTCCGTTGTAAACGGCATTTGAAAAACCGGGGTTGGGGTTATTATCTTTTCCACCAGAAGAAAACCAGATGGGAATCTGCATGAAATCGTTGAAATTGCTGGCGCCGGTTGCAGCCGCAGAAGGAGCTGTTTTAGCAACCCACTGCGGGAAGTAAGCGGCCAGGTGCCATGCAGCTCCACCGCCGTTTGAAAGACCGGTTACAATTACACGATCACGGTCCAGGTGCACATATTTGTACATCGAATCAATCATAGCGAGAATGGCTTCAAAAGCTCCGTTGGTCGGCGGGTTACCGGAAGGAGTACCCCAGTCGCTCCAGCAGCTTGCACCAGCCTGTGCCTGCGGATAGATCAGGAAACCGTCGAACTCACCATTATCTACACGCTGGCGGAAGAGGTTACCGCCATGCAACAACTGGCGCTCGTTCTCGTAAAATCCTCCGTTGGAAGGACAACCAGGTTCGCCGGCACCGTGCATAAACAACATGGCGGGAAATTTCTTACCGGGGTTGGCAGACCATGTCTTCGGGAACTTTATACGGAAAGCTATCCGGTTACCATTAAAGTTGATGAAATACGCTTTGAACGAGGAGGCATCAAAGCGGCCCGACCCTGTACTTACGCCATTGGCTGCAATACTTACCCATTTTTGCAGCCCGGCCACATTAGGATTAGGGTTTTGAGGGGAGCCGAGTGCTGCTCCACTGTTATAGCGAACGATAGGGTCGTTCGGATCGAAAACGTTTTGCCCTTGCGAGAACGCAACACAAAACAACACTCCAATTGTGGTGAGAAGTAATAATCGTTTCATAATTCGCTATGATTAAGACGTTAATTGCAAAACCGTTAATAAAGCCAAAATGGTTTTAAATGAGGATATTAACCTGGGCTTTAAACAATTTTAGGGAGGTATATTGGAGGCGTTACACAGGTGGCTTTCGAAAGGAATATAGAGGCAATCACAAAGGGTATTTCGGACGGATACTTGGAGGGAAAAATCTGAAGTGGCTCAAAAATAATACAAATTTCCAAAAAGTGAAATTATTTACTCTCTATTTATCCGGCAATGCTACTTAGTGGGAAAATCAATTGATTAAGCTTTCTTTGCGTTTCATTACAATAATTAATACATACCGTACGATTCATATCCTGGATTTGATTTTTATTAAACTATGACTGTCTTTATTATTGTTTTCTGGATAAGCCTTGCGATTGTGTTCTACAGCTATATAGGGTATGGTATGTTGCTCTGGGTGCTGGTGCGGATCAAAAGGCTGTTCAGGAAACGAATCATACCGCCATTACCCACCGGGGAACTGCCCAGGGTGGCCCTGGTGGTGGCGGCCTATAACGAAGAAGACTATATCAGGGATAAGATTCTCAATACCCGCGAACTCGATTATCCGGCCGAAAAGCTGGAAGTAATTTTCGTGACCGACGGATCGAGCGACCGCACACCAGATATTGTACGCGAATACGAATTCATCAGGTTGCTTCACCAGCCCGAACGCAAAGGAAAAATTGCCGCGGTAAACCGGGCCATGCAATATGTGGAATCGCCCCTGGTTGTATTCTGCGACGCCAATACCCTGCTCAACAAAGAATGCCTCCGTGAAATAGTCAAGCACTATGCCGACCCCAAAGTGGGGGGTGTGGCCGGTGAAAAGAAAATACTCACGCATGGTAAAGGCGTAGGCGCTGCTGCCGGCGAAGGACTTTACTGGAAATACGAATCCATTCTCAAAAAACTGGATTCTGAATTGTACAGCACCATGGGCGCTGCAGGAGAATTGTTTTCTGTACGCAAAGACCTGCTCGATGAAGTGCCCGAGGGTACCATAATAGAAGACTTCGTACAATCCTTGAAGCTCTGCGAAAAAGGTTATGTGGTAAGATATGAGCCCAATGCCTGGGCTGCCGAAGCGCCATCAGCGAGTATAAAGGAGGAAATGAAACGGAAAGTGCGGATTTGTGCGGGCGCCTTCCAGGCCATGATACTTCTTAAAAGACTGTTCAATGTATTTAAATACCCGGTAGTAAGCTTCCAACTGATCTCGCACCGCATACTGCGCTGGACCATCTGCCCCATATCCCTTATAACCTTATTGATAAGTAATATTTTGATTGTAATGGGCGCAAACGAGCTTTGGTTTTACAAGATCACGCTGGCACTGCAGAGTGTATTTTACCTACTTGCCATGATAGGCTGGATCTTTGCCAGCCGCGATATTAAGATCAAAGCGCTGTATATACCCTTTTATTTCTTGTTTATGAACCTCTCTGTATTCATGGGTTTCAACCGGTTTATCAGGAATAAACAAACGGTTTTGTGGGAAAGAGCAGGGCGCCAGAAACATGCATAAAATACCACACATTGGGTATTTGGGTTTTGAAAAATAAATGGAATTTTGCGTGCAGTAAAGAAAATATAATAAACAGTAATGTTTGGTTTATTGATTTTTGTTACTATTTTTACCGGGCTTTTGTACACCCCTAATTCCACATTCCTACGAAAATGCCGGCAGGCATATGATTTGATAGCTTATACTGATTACCACAAATCCTTAGAAATTCCTCTTGCAACTGATTCCGCAATCAGGTAATCCACGTTAACATCCTGTAAAGCCATATCCCGTATCAGACTATGGCCGTTTGATCTATATTTTTTGATTAGGTCTCAATACCTCTGTAAACCACTTGTCCAAATGCAAGCCTGTTGAAAAATTGCGAACCATTCAAGCTTAACTATTTTTCTGCCCATGAAAAAGAATATACTCGCAATTGATGACAGTAAAGCAATGCGGTTTTTATTGCAAACTGTACTCGGCAAAGACTACCAGGTAATAACTGCTCCCGATGGATGTTCGGCCATGTATTGGCTGTCGAAGAGAAATTTACCTGATCTTATTATAGTAGATGCCCAGCTTCCCGATATGCACGACTGGGAACTGGTTGAACAGTTTACTTCAAGTGGCATTTACAGGGACATTCCGCTGATAGTATTATCATCTTTAGATAAAGGTGTTACCCAGGCCAAATGCCTGGAGTATGGTGTTACTGATTATTTCACCAAGCCATTCAACCCGATTGACCTGGTGGAAGCAGTAAACCGGGGTATCAATAATTTCAAAACGGCATCTGCTTATCCGTCGCATGCCAACAGTTAATTAGTACTGTATGAAACCTAAACACCTCCAAAAACCTACTTTATGGAACTGACATTCTTGCAAGAGCAGAAAACAGCGAAAAGGACGTACAGGCATTTCACGATCAATGCCGACACTCCGGCGGCCGAAATATCTGAAACCAGTAAACTGGAGTTCTTTTATATTGGCCGCAACAGCGCGCATATCGACAGCCTGATCAATGCATTCGACAGTGGCTATGCCGCTGAGTCTACGCATAATGCCCAATCTATGCTCAAGCGTTTGCTGGGCAACCCTGCCAATACAACCACTCCCGACATCATTATAGCAGAAGCAGGTATCGGCGCTGAGAACCTTCGCGAATTCCACCGCTTCCTTTCTTCTACCAGGCAGTTGGCTTCAGTTCCTTTTGTAGTGGAAGCAACAGGCATTCAGCCCGCCGAAATGGCCCGCTTCCGCAGATATGATTTCATCGACGAAATCATTTACCTGAAAGATTACAATAAGGCTTCGCTGATCAGGAAAGTAAACTTCTTAAAGAAGGTTAAGCACAAGTTTGCTACAGATAGCGCACAGCGTTTTATCGAAACTTCGCTGCAAGACCGTCACAACGCACAATACTACCTGAAGCGCACCTTCGACATTTTAACCTCTGCGCTGCTGCTGCTGGCATTGAGCCCGCTGTTCCTGATCATTGCAGCCGCCATCAGGTTAGAATCGAAAGGCCCCATCTTCTATGTTAGTAAACGCGCCGGCCGCGGCTACCGCATTTTCGATTTCTTCAAGTTCAGAACAATGCATGTAGGCGCCGACGCACGCATCCAGGAGATCTCTCACCTTAATCAATATGCAGCCGATACCAAAGGACCGCTGTTCATCAAAATCGACAACGATCCGCGCATTACCAGGGTGGGCATCTTCCTGCGCAAGACCAGCCTCGATGAACTACCTCAGTTGTTCAACGTGCTGAAAGGCGATATGTCGCTCGTTGGTAACAGGCCCCTGCCCCTGTACGAGGCAGCCACACTGACTACCGACGAATGGGCAAAACGCTTTATGGCGCCCGCCGGCCTCACCGGTCTGTGGCAGATCAAGAAAAGAGGCAAGAAAGAAATGTCTGTTGAAGAAAGAATTCAACTGGATATAGAATACGCCGATAAATACAATTTCCTCCACGACCTGTGGATCATGGCAAATACGCCGACGGCTTTGTTCCAGAAGACAAACGCATAAAAGGGTTTCGGGTTTCGGATTGGGAGTTTCGGGTTCTTTAATATGAGCGCCGTTTATTCAACGCGGCAGCAACCAGAAACACGCATCCCGAAACCCGAAACTCCATTATCTTGCACCCTAAAAGAAAAAGCAAGCCCACCGTGCAGCCTTTCATATCTGTTATTACCCTGAACTACAATCAAACCGATGTTACCTGCGCGTTTCTCGAATCTACGCGCACGTGGAATTATCCCCATTACGAAATACTGGTTTGTGATATGGCTTCGGAGGTGGATCCTTCACCGAAGATACTGGGCGGCAATTATCCCAACACCCGGCTGCTGCTGAGCGATAAAAACCTGGGATTTGCCGGGGGAAATAACTGGGGTATGCGACAGGCTAAAGGCGATTTTTATTTTATCGTCAACAACGATACTGAAGTCACACCCGACCTGCTGGAAAAACTAATCGAGCCTTTTTACCAGGATAAGTCTATCGGTGTCACCTGCCCGAAAATAAAATACTATGACCAGCCGGATACAATTCAATACGCAGGTTTTAACCCGATGAATAATTATACCGGCCGTACCACCAGCATTGGCACACACGAAAAAGATAAAGGACAGTACGACGTTTCCGGTCCTACTTATGGCGCGCATGGTTGTGCCATGATGGTGAAAAAAGAAGTAGTGGAAAAAGTAGGCATGTTTCCCGAAAAATTTTTCCTGTATTACGAAGAATGGGACTGGAGTGCACGCATCCAGAAAGCAGGATATACCATCTGGTACACAGCGCCGGCGGTCATATATCATAAAGAATCGCTGAGCGTGGGAAAAAGCAATCCCATGAAAGTGTACTACCACACGCGCAACCGCATCCTGTATATCAGGCGCAACGCGGCCTGGTTTCAGCGGATTGTTTTCTATTTATTTTTCACGTTTTTTACTTTCCCAAAGAATCTGGTGGGATATTTGGTAAAGAAACAGTTTAAACAGCTCAGGTTTTTTGTGAAAGGCGCGGTCTGGAATCTTTATTCGTCGAGTAAGTCGGCGGTTTGAGAGGCGGGTGAGGGATGCCGGGTTTTGTTATAGAATAAAATATGTGTTCTGAAATCACGTTGTAAGGAATTATGATTCAAACGATACTTCATATCTTTTTTCTCATACTGTTTGTCTACCTCGCCATAAACACGCTGTATTTTTTTGTGATTACGGTTGCGGGCTTGTTTTACCGCGCGCCGAAATATGGGGTAAATGAGAAAAAGAAGAAGATCGCGGTATTGATTCCTTCTTATAAAGAAGACCATATTATTGTAAATACGGCGCGGAAGGCGGCGGAGCACGATTATCCAAAGGATTGTTTTGACGTGTTCGTGGCCGCTGATCAGTTGCAGCAAGAGACTATTGAAAAATTGCGCGCCATACCGGTAAATGTCCTGGAAGTGCAGTTTGAAATCGGTTCCAAAGCACGCTCGCTGAATAAATTGCTGAATCATATTCCTGACAACAAATACGACGTAGCCATCATACTGGATGCTGATAACGTGATGATGCCGGGTGTGCTGGAAAAGGTGAACGACGCCTACCAGAAGGGTTTCCGGGCAGTGCAGGTGCATCGTACGGCCAAGAACCGCAATACGCCTGTGGCCATCCTGGATGCCATGGCCGAAGAGATCAACAATCATATCTTCCGGCGCGGACAGCGTGCGGTGGGTTTTTCGTGCAGCACTATTGGCTCGGGCATGTCGTTTGAGTTTAATAAGATAAAAGAGATCTATAACAAGCCCGGCATATTGGGGAATCCCGCCTGCGACCGCGAAGTGGATTTTGAGATCATGAAAGCCAACATCTGCATCGAGTTTATTGACGATGCCTATGTGCTGGATGAAAAGGTGTCGAGCAAGGAAGTATATGAAAGGCAGCGCACGCGCTGGCTGGAGTCGCAGATTATTCACCTCAGGCTTTTCTTCGACAAAAAGCAGGGCTATGTGCCTAAGACAAAGGATTTCTGGAACCGCCTCTTTTATAATATGGCGCCGCCCAGGCTCATCTTCCTGTTTAGCTTTTTTGCCGTATTTGTACTGTACCTGGTGGAGTATTTTACCAAATATGCTATCCTCTACCCTCCTTACCTGTACTGGCTCGTACTAACGTTCGTTTATCTCTCCATATTCCCGCTGTCTTTGCCCCGCCACCTTTGGACCTGGTCTACTTTTAAGGCGATTTTACACGTCCCTGTGCTCGTTTTATCGATGCTGAAGGCATTATTTAAGATGAAAGTGAGCCGCAAAGAGTTTTTGCACACTCCGAAGGCATTTACCCAGGACTCGTAACATATTATAAATAAGTAAATTATTCAGATGTTGAGGATTTGCGTGGGTTTTTTCCACATTTTTCTCACCCGAAGCTGATTTTTTGTATTTGGTCTTGTATTTGATGCGTTTTCCCCGCTCGCACAACACACCTTGACCGTCCCCGCGAAAACTTCCCCCTCGCTTAACGTTTGTCTTAAATCAAAAATACGCGCTCTGATGTATAGAATTACGACCTCAAATCGTTTCTTGGTAAGGTTATTGTGTTGGCAGCTACATGCTGTTCGTAATCCAATATATCCTAAATCCGAAAAATCAACCTTATGAAAAACTCTACCTATGTAATTAGGAAGCTGCTTTTCCTTTCTCTTAGTCTCCTTCTCTCCTCTCATATAATCAAAGCCCAGTTAGTCGCGAAAAGCCTCACGGCCCAGAACGGCAACTTTATCGGCTTCTACGAATACAAGCCTACCAACTACAATACCAATACCAAATACCCAATTATTATCTTCCTGCATGGTATTGGTGAAAGAGGCAATGGTACTACCGACCTGCCCAACGTGCTGGGTAATGGTACTCCAAGAAATATCAAGGATGGACATAATATGACATTTACCTGGAATGGCAAGACAGAAACATTCCTGGTACTGATACCCCAGCTTAGCAGCAGTTATGGCTCCTGGCAAAACTTCTACGTGGAAGAAATGATCAACTATGCCAAAAAGAATCTGAGCATCGATACCAACCGTATATTCCTGACGGGCTTGAGTTTAGGTGGTGGTGGCACCTGGAAATATGCGGCTGCCTCGCTCACCAATGCGAAGAAGCTCGCGGCCATTGGCGTATGCTGTGGTACCTGCGAGAATGTTGATTTTTCGAACATAGCCAAGGCCAACCTGCCCACCTGGGCATGGCACGCCAACGATGATGGCACCGTAGGCGCAGGTTGCAGCAGCGGATCCATCACCGCTATCAACAACGCCAACCCGGCAGTAAAACCCTATCTCACCCTCTGGCCAACAGGTCAGCACTGGATCTGGGGCAGGGTATATAATACCGATTACGCAGCACAACATCCCAATATCTATGAATGGTTCCTGGGACAGGATAAAAGTAAACCGGTAAACAAGCGGCCCATTGCCAATGCCGGCAGCAATACCAATATTACTACTGGTCTTGGCACTGTTACACTCGATGCCAGCGGCTCCAGTGACCCCGATGGCAAAATTGTGCGTTATGTATGGACTGTGGTTTCATCACCCGCTTACCTCACCCTTCCGAATGGTGGCGTAACCACCAGCCCCCAGCTCACCGTTACCGGTCTGAATACAGCCGGCACCTATGTGTTTGAACTGCGTGTAATTGACGACCGCGCTGACTGGACAACTTCAACAGTGACCGTAACCGTTAGCTCGGGATCGGCCCCAGCCAACCAGCGTCCTACTGCCAATGCGGGCAACGATATCACGCTCACACTGCCCGACAACAGTACCAACCTGGATGGCCGCGGCTCGAAAGACCCCGATGGATCCATCACGTATTACAACTGGAGCTACGTAAGCGGGCCCACACAATATACTTTGACCAACTCTACCAGTGCCGTGGCAAGAGCCAGCAACCTGGTGCCGGGCACTTATACATTCAGACTTACTGTTACCGACAACGGTGGCTTAACGCATAGCGATGATGTGAAGGTAACGGTGTACGAACCGGCTCCGCCGCCTAACCAGCGGCCAACGGCCAATGCGGGCGCCGACATCACTATTGAACTGCCCACCAACAGCACCAGGCTGGATGGCAGTGGCAGCTCCGACCCCGATGGCGATATCTTATCGTATTCGTGGAGTTATGTAAGCGGGCCCACACAATATGCATTTGAAGATCCCAATTCGGTATCTACCATAATCAGCAACCTTGTCGAGGGAACCTATGTGTTCAAACTGGTGGTTACCGACAACGGAGGTCTTACACACGAAGACCAGGTGCAGGTGACGGTGAAACCTGATCCTAATGCGCCGCCGCCGCCAAACAGGCCACCGGTTGCCAATGCGGGTAACAATATTGTGATTACCCTGCCCGCCAACAGCACCACGCTGGATGGCACAGGCTCAACCGACCCTGATAATAATATTGTATCGTACGCCTGGAGCTATGTAAGCGGTCCCGCGCAATATACCATTGCAGATGCCACTGCAGCCACTACTGAGTTGACCGATCTGGAGGAAGGCACATACAATTTCCGGCTGGTGGTGACCGATAGTGAAGGACTTACAGGCGATGATACCATTATTGTAGTGGTGAACCCGGCACCCCCACCCACTAACGTGCCGCCCGTGCCAATTGCAGGTAATGATACTTCAATTACCCTGCCCGTCAACAGCATTGTACTTGATGGCTCAGCTTCCTATGATCCTGATGGCACGTTGAAGGCTTATGAGTGGACCAAACTCACCGGCCCCGCGCAGTTCAATATTGTTAATAAGAACAATGCGATTACTACAGTAAACAACCTGGCGCAGGGAACCTACACATTCAAACTGCGCGTATGGGATAATCTCTGGGTGCCGCGCGATGATACCGTTAAAGTAACGGTGTATCCGCAACCTAATCTGCCTCCTGTGGCTAATGCTGGCAATGATATAACCATTACGCTGCCCACCAACAGCCTGACGCTGAATGGTACCGGCAGTTCAGACCCGAATAATAATATTACCAGCTATAAATGGTCGCACATCAGCGGACCTGCGCAGTATTCAATTGCCAATGCCAATGCAGCTTCCACTGCAGTGACCAACCTTACAGAAGGCACTTATGAATTCAGGCTGGTAGTAACAGATGCTGGCGGACTGAGCGATGCTGATACTGTGAAAGTGACCGTGAAGCCGGCGCCGAATCAAAAACCGGTTGCGAATGCAGGCAATGATGTCACTATTACATTGCCCACCAGCAGCACTACATTGTATGGTACTGCCTCGTCAGATATTGATGGCAATATCGTAAGCTATCAGTGGTCGCAGGTAGACGGACCCTCCAATGCTACCATAGCCAATGCCACCGGGTCTTCTACTGCAGTAACAAAACTGAAGGAAGGAACTTACTCGTTCAGGCTGGTAGTAACTGATAATGGCGGACTGAGCGATGATGATACCGTGAGGGTAATTGTGAAACCTGCTCCGCCACCACCACCCAATCAGAAACCGACTGCCAATGCAGGTCCTAATATCGCCATTACCGAACCTGCCAGCTCCACTACGCTCACTGGCACAGGCTCTACCGATGCCGATGGCACTATCGTGTCGTACAAATGGAGCATGGTTTCAGGTCCCAGCGAGGCTGTAATTGCCGACCCTTCGAACGTGACCACGACCGTGAGCGGACTGGTGAAAGGTATGTATTACTTCCGCCTGGAAGTGAAAGATAATGGTGGTCTGACAGACGATGATACCGTGAAGGTGACTGTGAACGCGGCACCGCCGCCACCCAACAAGCCGCCGGTAGCAAATGCAGGTTCTGATATCATTGTTGACCTGCCCGATCCTTATATTATGCTCAATGGCAGTGCCTCATCAGATCCCGATGGAACCATTGTGGCGTACAGCTGGGTGAAGGTGAGCGGTCCTGGCGCAATTACTATTATCAATTCAAATACTGCCAGACCCAATGTAGTGGGTGTGCAGGCCGGTGAATATGTATTCGAACTTACTGTTACCGACGATAAAGGCGCCACAGGCAAGGACCGGGTGAAAGTGACCGTTCGCGGTGGCAGCAACAAGCCTCCTGTGGCAAGAGCCGGCAGAGATACAGGTATAGCGGTACCTGCTTCATCGGCCGTGCTCGATGGCAGGGAATCGTATGACCCCGATGGCGTAATCGTAAGTTATATATGGCGACAAATAAGCGGTCCGTCGAAGTCGGTACTGGCGAATATGTTTGGTTCGGTGACCGTGGTGAATAAACTCGAAACAGGCGAATACGAATTCGAGCTGACTGTAACCGATAACCTGGGCGCTATTGGCAGGGATACCATGAAGGTGTTGGTGGTAGACAACCTTCGTCATGAAGAAACCCTGCTGCTCTATCCGAACCCGACACCCACTGAGACCATCACCATCCGCCTGGTGAGCGACACGCTCGGCACCACACGTATAACCATTTACGATATGAATGGCCGTGGATTGAAGACCTTCAATACGGTGAAGTCGCAATCATATTTTGAACAGCCGATTAATATCGCGCCGTTGCAGAAAGGTGTGTACTGGATGGAAATAAACATCGAAAACAAGAAGCGATTAATCACTAAGTTTATAAAACGCTAAAAGAAAAAGCAACAGAATTGGAACCGGCCGCCCATATGGGCGGCCTTTTTTTGTGCGTTGCGCCCGAAACCCTTTATGATTTTTCAAAATCTGAACGCTTTCGGGCATTTATAATGCTTATGAGCGATTCTGTGTCAATTTATTCGCACAGCTTATGAACATCGGTTTGGAAATAAAATTTTATTCTGTAAATTGGCTGTTAAGGATAAGGTTTAATGGTAGTGGTATTTGATTAGTGCAGCCTTCCCCTCCGGGAGGGCTTTTTTATTGAATATAGAATTTGAATGTGAACAAGGAATTTGAGTGTGAATGATTTTCCTGGATGCAGTTTTCTATACATACCTCCGAATTGATTCAGGTTTACCCGCGCAATAAGTAGTGAGTTTTGCTTAGTCTTCGTATTTGGAATTGATGTGACCTAACAAAATTTCCAATGGGGAGTTATTAGTGCAGTTATTTGAATGAATGGTGAAGAAGGATGGCCGGAGTGTAGAAATGAAGCGATGAAGTGTCAATTGTACAATGATAAACGGTATCGTAAATGTTGCGAAAAAGTTTTCGTAGAATTACGAGTTTATGTCCAATTAAATTGTAGATAGTGTTGCTCAGTAAGTCGAATCATTTTCTCGTGTAGAATTTCTTGCTCGGCTGGCTTGAAAAAAATTAACTGCAGTCAATTAACAAAAGAATTAAAGCGGAACATGAATTTCATCGAATAGTAAAACTCTTTTTGGTACAGTGTTTGCGTTTTTTTTCGCCGCAGAAATCTTATCCTATAGATGACGGTAAAGTCCAGTTGAATTTCCTTTTTCTGCTCCAATCATAGCCTCGGAGTAAACTAGAGAAGCGCAATCACAATTACCGCAACACCCCTAATATCACATTTCTCGGCCTTGCCTTATTAACGTTTAATTCCAATGACATTTGCTGTCTGCACTGGTGGACGGCACAGGTAACTTATTTTTTAAACCTGGTTAAAGCCAAATTTTTTTCGTTCTATGAAAAAAACCTTAGTGATTTTAGGCGTGCTCTTCTCCCTCGTGTCCTCTGCCCAGCAAGTAGCGAAAGGGCTTACAGCAAGCAACGGAGAGTACATCGGGTTTTATGAATACAAACCCGCTGACTACAACACCAACACAAAGTATCCCGTAATCATTTTCCTTCATGGCATTGGCGAACGCGGCAACGGCACCACAGAATTGTCGCGCGTTCTGGGTCCCGGCATTCCCGGCGCCATCCAGAATGGCCATAACATGCGCTTTTTCTGGAATGGAAAATGGGAAACTTTTTTGGTGCTTTCACCACAGCTCAACAGCAAGTATGGCTCGTGGCAAAACTGGTATGTTGAAGAAATGATCAATTACGCCACGCGCAATCTCAGCATCGATCCCAACAGGATATTTCTTACGGGACTCAGCCTGGGTGGTGGCGGCACCTGGAAATATGCTGCCGCCTCGCTGACCAATGCAAAAAAACTCGCTGCCATCGGCGTATGCTGTGGCACCTGCGAGAATGTTGATTTTTCAAACATCGCCAAGGCCAACCTGCCCACCTGGGCATGGCACGCCAAAGATGATGGTACCGTGGGTGCCGGTTGCAGCAGCGGCTCTATCACTGCCATCAACAATGCCAACCCCGCGGTAAAACCCTATCTCACCCTCTGGGAGACAGGTCAGCACTGGATCTGGGGCAGGGTATATAATACCGACTATGCAGCGCAACATCCTAATATCTTTGAATGGTTCCTGGGACAAGATAAAAGCAAACCCGTAAACAAGCGGCCCATTGCCAACGCAGGCCCCGACCAAACCATCTCAGCACTCACCGGTACCGCCACATTAAATGGCAGCGGCTCGAGAGATGATGATGGCAAAATCGTTCGTTATGTGTGGAGCAAGGTTTCCGGTCCCAACTACGGCACCATTGCCTCACCGGTTTCAACCAGCGCTACCACCACGGTTTCAGGTCTTACCGCACCCGGCACATACGTATTTGAGCTGCGCGTAATTGATGATCGCGCCGACTGGACAGTTGACCAGGTTACCATTACAGTGTCGAACCAGCCAGGCACCGACCCGGTAGGCAACAAACCGCCCGTGGCCAAAGCCGGCAACGACATCACTATCACGCTGCCCACCAACAGCGCTACCCTCGACGGCAGCGGCTCAAGCGATCCCGATGGTTCCATCACATCGTACAGCTGGAGCAAAGTGGCAGGTCCTTCGCAGTTTACTTTAAACAACAGCACTTCTGCCAAGGCTACCGTTACTAACCTGGTAGAAGGAACTTATACATTCCGTCTCACAGTTAAAGACAACAACAACGCTACTGCTACCGACGATATCAATGTTGTTGTGAAATCGTCTACCTCCTCCGGTGGTACCATTGCCAATGCTGGCTCTGACATCACCATTACGCTGCCTACCAACAGCACCACGCTGAATGGATCGGCTTCGAAAAACCCGAATGGTGAGATCAAAGCGTATGAATGGACAAAAGTGAGCGGTCCTTCGCAATACACTATCGAGAACGCAAAAGCAGTCACCACCAAAGTAAGCAACCTGGTGGCAGGCACTTACGAATTCAAACTCACAGTCTGGGATCATGTGTGGAGGCCCACATCCGACATCGTCAAGGTAGTGGTTAACAGCAGCAGCAGCGGCGGTGGCAGCTCAGGCAGCATTGCCAATGCAGGCGCCGACTTCACGGTAGTGTTGCCCAACAATGGTACACTCGATGGTTCTGCTTCAAAAGATCCGGGCGGCGCTATCAAAGCGTTCGAATGGACAAAAGTGAGCGGTCCATCACAATATACTATTGCCAATCCCAAATCGGTTACCACCACCATCAGCAACCTGGTAGCAGGTACTTACACGTTCAAGCTGACAGTATGGGATCATAACTGGGTACCAAGCTCCGACCTGGTAACGGTGACGGTTACCGGAAGCAGCAGCGGCGGTGGTGGCGGCAGCACAGGCAACGGCATTGCCAATGCAGGACCTGACTTCACAGTGGTGTTGCCCAACAATGGCACACTCGACGGTTCTGCTTCAAAAGATCCCAATGGTGAAATCAAAGCATACGAATGGACAAAAGTGAGCGGTCCTTCACAATACAGCATCGCCAACAGCAAGGCTGTGAAAACAACAATCAGCAACCTGGTTGTGGGCACCTATGTGTTCAGACTGACAGTATGGGGCAACAACTGGGTGCCGAAGAGCGATGAAGTAGTAGTAACCGTTAAATCCGGAACCAGTGGCGGCGGTGGCGGTACCGTGCCAGGCAAAATTCCTAATGCCGGCCCTGATATCTACCTCACACTGCCCACCAACAGTACTACGCTGGACGGCTCGGCTTCTAAAAACCCCGATGGCGAAATCAAAGCGTATGAGTGGACAAAGATTGCTGGTCCTTCTCAGTACTCGATTGCCAGCCCCAAATCGGTTAAGACCACAGTAAGCAATTTGGTGGAAGGTGTTTATCGCTTCAAGCTTACAGTGTGGGACCACACCTGGCGGCCGAATTCTGATACGGTGGATGTAATCGTAAAAGGAACCGGCTCCGGCGATGGTCCCGACAGGTGGGCTAATGCAGGACCTGACATCTATATCACGCTTCCCATCAACAGCACCACGCTCGATGGCAGCGCATCGGCCGATCCCAGCGGTGGCCAGTTGAAAGCATTCGAATGGAAAAAAGTGAGCGGTCCATCTCAGTACACGATCACCAATCCCAAGGCAGCGAAGACTACACTGACCAACCTGGCACAAGGCAATTATGTGTTTGAGTTGACAGTATGGAACAAAGACTGGGTTCCTGCCCACGATAAGGTGAATGTAATTGTGATGTCGGGCACCGCTTCATCAAGTGTGTCTATGACTACCACCAATGCCATAATGAGTAAAGACATTGCAGGCGCCGAACCGATAGCAGAAAGCAAGCTCTCTGTTTATCCCAACCCGGCCCATGGCATGATCAACGTGCAACTGGTGAGTGAAGAACAAGGCAAGACCATGATCAATATATATGATGTAAGTGGCAAGAAAGTGCAGACAGTGAACTTCGAGAAAACAGCTTCGCTGCAGCAGAAGGCGCTGAATGTAACTCAGCTTACACCCGGTATATATCACGTGGAAGTCATCATCAACAGCAAGCAAAAGATGATTACCAAGTTCGTGAAACAATAGTTGAAATCCATCCGCGAAAAGCAAGAGGCCGCTGTCAACGAACAGCGGCCTTTTTATTTCCAATGGCTAACTCCACACCTTCCACCCGAAAGCCGCCCCCCAACGGGAACTGTACTTTTCGAATGGCTGGGTGCCAGTCACTTTGCGCCTGCTCCATTGGCCCGCGTTTTCGGGCGCCAGAGGAAAGGCCCGGCTGAGATTTTTCATCCATATCACAACGCAAAACTTTCAGGGCATAAAAAAACCGCTGCGATTAGCAGCGGTCTCTTATTTTTTTACACTCAATTATTATTTTCCTTCCACCGGAACAGCGCCTTCCACCAGTACGGTTACTTTATTGTTCAGTACTTCCACAAAACCACCCTGTATATCAAAATATACATTGTGCGTTTTGTCTTTCAGCACTTTTAAACGTCCTGACTTCAATGCGCTTACCAGCGGTGCGTGTTTTTCCAGCACTTCAAACTTGCCGGTGATGCCGGGCAGCTGCACGCCATAAACATCATCGCTGAAAAGCTTACGTTCCGGAGTTAATATTTCTAAATTCATATTGTGCTTTATTAACCTTGCGCCTGTGCAAGCAGTTTCTTACCTTTTTCGATCGCGTCGTCGATAGTACCCACCAGGTTGAATGCGGCTTCGGGATATTCATCCACTTCGCCGTCCATGATCATGTTGAAACCACGGATGGTTTCTTCGATCGGTACCAGCACACCTTTCAGACCGGTGAAGGCTTCTGCCACATGGAATGGCTGCGACAGGAAGCGCTGCACTTTACGGGCGCGGCTTACAGTAAGTTTATCTTCATCACTCAACTCATCCAGACCGAGGATGGCGATGATATCCTGCAGCTCTTTATAACGTTGCAGAATCAGCTTCACACGGTTGGCGCAGTTATAGTGTGCTTCACCCACAATCTTCGGAGTGAGGATACGGCTGGTAGAATCCAGCGGGTCCACCGCGGGATAGATACCAAGGTCGGCAATCTTACGGCTCAACACGGTGGTGGCGTCGAGGTGAGCGAAGGTAGTGGCCGGTGCGGGGTCGGTAAGGTCGTCCGCAGGTACATATACAGCCTGTACAGAAGTAATAGAACCGTTGCGGGTAGAAGTGATACGCTCCTGCATCAGACCCATTTCAGTGGCCAGCGTAGGTTGATAACCCACGGCAGAAGGCATACGTCCCAGCAACGCCGATACTTCGGAACCAGCCTGTGTGAAACGGAAGATATTGTCAACGAAGAAGAGAATGTCGCGGCCCTTGCCTTGACCGTCACCATCACGGAAATATTCAGCGATAGTCAAACCACTCAGTGCCACGCGGGCGCGGGCTCCCGGGGGCTCGTTCATCTGACCGAATACGAAAGTAGCTTTTGAGTCAGACAACTCTTTCAAATCTACTTTTGAAAGATCCCATCCACCCTGCTCCATGCTGTGCTTGAAAGCTTCGCCGTATTTCATGATGCCGGCTTCAATCATTTCACGCATCAGGTCATTACCTTCACGGGTTCTTTCACCTACACCGGCAAATACTGACAAACCGGAATAAGCTTTCGCAATATTGTTAATGAGCTCCTGGATCAATACTGTTTTGCCCACACCAGCACCACCAAACAGACCGATCTTGCCACCTTTTGCATACGGCTCGATCAGGTCAATTACTTTAATACCGGTGTACAACACTTCAGCACTGGTGCTCAGGTTTTCAAATGCCGGTGGTTTTGAGTGAATGGGGCGGCCGTTTTCTTTAGGTACCGGTGGCAAACCATCGATGGGGTCGCCGGTTACGTTGAAGAGTCGTCCCTTAATGGCCTCGCCGGCGGGCATGGTGATGGCCTTGCCGGTATCAACTACTTCCATACCGCGTACAAGACCTTCTGTACCGTCCATGGCGATGCAGCGAACGCTGTCTTCACCCAGGTGTTGCTGAGTTTCCAGTACCAGCACTTCGCCATTGGGCCTTTTCAATTCAAGGGCATTAAAGATTTCGGGGAGTTTTCCTTCAAACTGCACGTCTACTACCGCACCAATGATTTGTTTTACCTTACCAACATTTGGCATATCGTATTTATTTAATCGTGTGAGTACCTTGCGCTCCGTTTCCAATTGATTGTCAGCGGATTACAAGAATATTTCTACAAGTTTTCCAAATTCGGCTGCAAAGGTAAGCTACGAAGCATAATATTTAAAAAATTCTTGGTCACAAACCCTCCTGTTGCTCTTATGGTGTTATTTTTATCGCTATAACTCAAGCCATCACCAGTAGCCTATGCAGCTTACCGAAGTACACAATGCCGCTACCGCGCGGGATTTTATACGGGTAAATGTGGAGCTCAACAGGGAATACTCCACCTATATTCGCCCGCTGGATAAGGACGTACACGACGTTTTCGACCCGCGAAAAAACAAAACTTTCCGATTCGGACAATGCAAACGCTGGATTCTGACCGGCCACGACGGAAGACTCTTGGGCCGCATTGCCGCATTTGTTAATAATAAATACAAGAATCCCGGCGATACAGGTCCCGTGGGCGGTATCGGCTTTTTTGATTGCATCAACGACCAGGAGGCCGCCGACATGCTCTTCGACGTGGCGCGTCACTGGCTGCTGCAGCAGGGCGTGTATGCCATGGACGGCCCCATCAATTTCGGCGAGCGCGACCGCTGGTGGGGCTTGGTGACCGAAGGCTTTCAGCAGCCCCTGTACTGCATGAACTATAACCCGCCTTATTATAAAAAGCTTTTCGAGTATTACGGTTTCCGGCCTTTCTACCGCCAGGTGTGCTATGGTATGGACCCGCAAAAAAAACTAAGCGATAAGTTATACGAACGCCATGCACAATGGGCCAAAGACCCGGCCATCAGGGCTGCACCCTTTAAGAAAAACAACATTAGGAAATTTGCCGAAGAGTTTGCCCTTATCTACAACAGTGCCTGGGCGGGACACGGAGGTCTGAAACAATTGCGCAAAGAACAGGTGTTGCTCATGTTTCACCGCATGAAACCCATTATTCACGAAGACATCGTATGGTTCACCTACTACCACGGCGATCCCATTGCAATGTTCGTGAACATTCCCGACCTCAACCAATGGTTCAAATACCTCGACGGCAAGTTTGATCTCTGGCACCGCCTGAAATTCTTATGGCTGAAGAAAAAGATCCCCTGTCGCAAATTTGTCGGCCTCGTTTTCGGCGTCATTCCCGAATTCCAGGGCAAGGGGATTGACTCCTACATGATCGTGGAAGCCGCGAAAGTGATTCAGTCAAAAACGAGTTACACCGAATACGAAATGCAATGGATCGGCGACTTCAATCCGAAGATGATCAATGTAGTGAAAAATCTCGGCGACACTTTCCAGACGCGCGTACTGACAACATACAGGTATTTGTTTGATCAGACAAGGCCCTTTAAGCCGCACCCGGTGATAGGCTGAGAGAGAGTGCCATCATACAGGAATTCTACCCTTCAAATATCAGCGAAAACACGATCATGCGCGAATTCAGCTTGTCGATCACATTGGAGTACTTAAGATTCACATCGCGCGAATGAATATTCGAAAGACCATTGCTGATCTTCAGTTCCGGCGAGAGAATAAATACGGGGAAATAAAAATTGAATCCAATACCCGCTTCCACGCCATAATCAAATTTGGTCAGCTTCACCAGGTCTTCAGCCCGGCGAGCAGTAGAATTTGAAGCGAGGTCATACTCGAACTTCACGCCGCCAAACATGTACACGCGGAAATTATTGATGCGGTCTGATCGGAATTTCAAATGAATGGGAAGTCCCAGCAAAATAGATTCAATGCGCTTGGTGGCAACAGACTGCTCCTCTTTGCTGGGATCAGGATATTTAAGGTGATAAGTGAGATTCTTGTAAGAAAATAGCAATTGCGGAAAAATCGCACGCAGTTCAAATCGCGGCGAAATACGATAGGTATGCATACCGGCCAGGCCAAAACCGCCCGTGTTTTCGGGTTCCACCACCATCACACTATCCTGCCCCATGAAATACGGGTGGTGACTGATGTTCAAGCGTGAATTATTATATACCAGCCCGATGCCGAGATAGTATTTTTTATCATCATGATTGGGGAGATTTATTTCCCTGAATTGCGCAAAACCCTGGTGTGACGCTATCAACAGTATCACCGCCGTAACCAATCGTATCAACTGGCTCTTTTTCTTCCACAATAAATTGTACATATGCCTAAACTCAGCCGTTTTAATTTGGTTTCAGTAAATCCGACTTGTTCTAAAATGTGTAGAAATGTTTCGCCTTCGGGAAATGCTTTTACTGATTGGTTTAAGTATTGATAAGCGTCTCTGTTTTTGGATAGCCATTGCCCGGCGCGGGGGGCTATCACATTCAGATACAAATTATATAACTTTTTGAACCAGAGCTTTTTAGGTTTCGAAAATTCCAATATCACTACTTTTCCACCGGGCTTTAATACCCTGAACATCTCTGCCAGTCCTTTCTCGAGGTTTTCGAAATTCCGCACGCCAAAAGCCACGGTAATGCCATCAAACGTATTAGTGGGAAAGTTTATTGCTTCGCTGTCGCCCTTTAACAACTCTATGTGCTTATTTAGCAATTGCTTATTCACCTTTTCTTTCCCAAGGGCAAGCATCCCTTCCGAAATATCTATGCCAATTATCTTTTCAGGCTTGATTAATTTATACGTCATGATAGCCACATCGGCGGTGCCTGTTGCAACATCTAACACCAGCTTTGGCTTTATTTCTTCCAGTTCTTTCACCGCCTTTTTACGCCATGACCTGTCTATGCCACCCGACAAAAAATGATTCAGGAAATCATAACGCCCCGCAATCTGGTCAAACATACCAGCCACCTGCTCCTTCTTGCTCTTGTCAGAATCCTTAAAAGGCACAATCGTATCGTGAGAATATTTCGACATGGAGGGCAAAGTTAGGGGTTTGGGGTTTGAGGTTTGATGTTGGTAACGGATGTCGGGTGAGTTGCGCGTGCAGGATGCAGGGTTGAAACTGCTAACAGAATGGCTACATTTGCGATTCGTGAAGAAAGTCTCGTTATGGAAAACCCGGCACACAACACCCGACACTCGTCATCGGGCAACTGCAACGACGCTCGACACACGACACCCACAACCCGAAACGCGAATCGCCCGCCGATGATCATAAAGACAGCAAAATATCTGATCAGCAGTCCGGATTATACAAAATGTCCGAAGCCCGACAGGCCTGAGTATGCATTCATCGGGAGGAGTAATGTGGGGAAATCTTCGCTGATCAATATGATTGCGAATAATCATAAGCTGGCCAAAACGTCGGCCACGCCGGGAAAGACGCAACTGATCAATCATTTCCTGGTGGAGAACACCGATGGTGATTCGTGGTACCTGGTGGACCTACCGGGATATGGTTTTGCCAAAGTATCGCAGTCGCAACGCAAGCAGTGGATGAAGATGATTGAAGATTACCTGCGCAAGCGCGAAAACCTGGTAAACGTATTCGTGCTGATCGACAGCCGGCTTTCACCACAAAAAATAGATCTTGAATTCGTGAACCAGTTGGGAGAATGGCAGGTACCATTCAGCCTCGTATTTACAAAAGCTGATAAAGAAACACAAAAAGAAGTGAGCAGGAATGTGAAAGCGTTTCTCGATACCATGCGCAAGACCTGGCAATTCCTGCCACAACATTTTGTTACCAGCGCGGTGAAAAAACTCGGAAGAAAACAAATACTGGAAGCAATCAGCGACATGAACAAGGAACAGAGTGAGTGAGCCCCCTTTCTCCGCAAAGCAGACTCTTTTCACCATGCGGAAGCAAGTCCTTTCGACTGCAAGTGAGTTGCAGCCGGGCATAAAAAAACCCTCGTCGCGATGGAGAGGGTCAATCAGTTGACTACCTTATTGGCGCAGCTACTGCTGGCAAAGGCTTCAGGTTTGGCCTTGAAGGCAAAACCCATCCCAAGAATATAGCCCATCGCTTCCTTAAGCGCATCATTGCTTTTGAAATGCGGGTTGGTATTGATGTCTGCATGAACTTCCATGTCCACATCGTAGCGGTTGAACAATGGACAAAGCTCATACGCGATCTCAATACTCTTCGCTACTTCTACCAGCATGCGTTCCTTGATACTGTACTGCTGTTTTGTTTTCTCGTTGTGAATGAACATGAAACCTCCATGTCCTTCACGCAGGAAAACAATAACGGTGGCAAATTCAGTTTCGGAACCCTTAACCTGTGAGTCAGTGCCAATGCAAACTTTCAGTTTGAAACCTTTGTCGGTCTCACGTTTGATAGCACTTTCAACAGCTTCCATGATGGGCAAATCAATCGGGTCGCCATTAAATTTTCTCCAGATCATAGTGAATTGGGTTTTTCGAATTTACCGAAAACCGTCCTGTTCACCAAATGATACGCTCGCTACGGTTTTATTAAGCGGAAGGTAAACTGCTCATTGTTACCCGCAACGCGAAGAATTAACAAGCCTTTACGCGCCTGCAGACCGCCAATCCGGTTATTGCCCGGCGTTAACCGGCCCTGTTGCAACAAGCGGCCGCTTTCATCCAGTAACTGGTACGCATAGTCTTTTCCGGCATATACATTGATCTCCTCGCTGATGATATTGCTCAGCACTTTCACGGGCTTGTTCTTCGTGTCTTGTATGGAGATAGTCTTTGAATAGTAAGCTCTTTCATCGGCCACGGTTACCACGCGTACGCGGTAATATACCGTTCCATAATCCAGCGGCTTCCACGAAAATTCAGTGGCCTCGGACGGTAATACAGCAATGGTGCTGAACTGTTTTCCATCTTTTGAATATTCAACTTCCACGCGCTGCACGGGTTCATCAGCCGAATAGCTCCAGTTGAGTTCGTGTGCATTTTCCCTTACTGTTCCATTCAGGTTGATATGGCGAACCGGCAAAATATTACCCAGCGTGCCGCTCAATGAGTAATATCCCACGCTGCCATAGTCGGCCAGGTTGGGATTGCCCACACCTTCCACCACCAGGTAGTAAGTGCCGGCGTTGATATTACTGTCAACGCCCGCATTCAGCAGGTTCAGCGGATTGTATCTTCCTATAGTATCAGCAAAAGAGTTCAGCAGGCTCACTTTGATATCAACGTTCGCACCATCGTTATTGCTGCCCACATGTTTGGGCACGGCATTAAGGCGGAAATTGGTGGGACTGGTTATGGTAAAACGAAATACGTCTTTGTCCTCCGCGGTATTGATCAATCCTTCAACTGAAAAATCATAGCTGCTCATGGTCACCGGCGTGGCGTCAATATGCGTATCGCTGTGATCATCGCTGCGCAAACCGAAATTATTGGCGCTGCCGGCTATGATGCTGATATCATCCTGCAACACATCGCAACCGATGGTGTTGGCGCCGTAGTGCCAGGTGGTGAGATTGCGGCTATAGCCCACACCCATAATCGGCGCCCAGCTGATTTCGCCGGTGCCCTGCCCTGCGGCATATTCAGCTGTCTTCACGCAATTGGCATCGTAAGAACTTTGGTGTTGCAGCCCGAGGGTATGACCAGCTTCATGCGAAATGGCTTCCGCCACTTTCTTCACACTATTTCCCAACAGTCCGCTGAACACCCAGGCAGGCGTTTCATCGCCCCAGGTAAATGAGCCCACGAAAGATACACCACCCGCGGGCGCATACCATTCGTAAGTAGGTGTAACTATTACGCGCATACGCTGTTTGAGCGGAGCGGCAAAATACACTGTTGAGTCGGTAGTAATATTAAGGTTGAAAATGCGGTAGTCTTCCGCCACGCGTTCATGAATCTCCGCGATCTGCGCGGGTGTAAGGGCGGCGGGCTGCGCATTGATGGGACCAGCCCAGTTCCACACGCTGCCATTTACATATTGGCCATCGAAATCGAGGTATATGGTGGCGCGGGCCGTGGGGTAACTATTCAATTTCGGTACCTGCGCCATTAAGCCCGTCGCAAAAAAGAAAAAATAGAGTACGGATAAAGTAGCTTTCATGAGACAGACCAGGCGGGTTTGGGGGTTAAGAGCTTTCGGCTTCACAGGACAATCACTTTATTCGGTCATAAAAAATTTTTGAGGCTGCTTACGCAGGAAGTACTTGTTGTTCTCTTGTTCGAGAATCAGTACATCGCCGGATTGGGGGTGAATTATCCGGCCCCTTATTGTCTTGGTATTGTCGGCCTCTGTAAAGATGGAAATATTAAACAGCGCGCCGGGATAGTTGGTGGAGCGGATGTTGATGCTCTCAACATTTTCTGACCGCTGTACCCGGGTGATTATTTCGCCAGTGAAAACGAATTTCCCAAATTGAAACGAGATCTTGTCGTTAGCGCGGGAGGTTGATGCTTTTTCCAGTTCGGCCAGTGAACATTCAAATTTCTCGGGCAAGGCTGCAAACAGCAGGGGCTTGTCGGGAATATGTTGTTTGATAAGAGGGTCAGGGTCCTGTGCAAATGCGATTGTTGAACCAAGCAGACATACCACTAAGAACCCTGTTGCGTAAAGGTTTTTCATCTTACGTCAGGTTAAACGTTTGGAATTGGATCATTGGGTTCGCCCCCAGCTCAACGGCCTTCGGGCAAAGGGTACGGTCAACAAAAATCAGGGAATAGGATAAGCGATCAACTTATTCTAAAAACGAAAATACAGGGTTGATATTTTGTGGAGATAGACAAAATTGTCTACTGTCAATCAATTAAATAAAAAGACATTAAACGAATTAGTAATTCCCCTTATCGATAATGGGAAACTTACTTTAGTAGAGTCCCGTACTCAGCATCACCAGGGTGCATCCTTCCACTGTTTCGATGCCTTTTTCATGAGCCATACGAGCCAGTTCCTCGTTTTCCGTGCCGGGGTTGAAGATGATCCTTTTGGGATGAAGAGAAAGAATATAATCGTAATACTGGCGCTGGTTTTGCGGGTTGAGATAAAGGGTAACAGTATCTATATTTTCAAAAGGTCTTTGTTCGGTGTCAACATCCACATCAAACACTTTTTGCTTCCTGCGCCCAATGGCTACCACGGGATGATCGTGACTGCGCAACCTGTTTATAGCAAGATAACTATACCTGCTTGGATTGCCGGAGGCGCCCAGCACCAGTGTTTTCTTTTTGTTTACATCCATACGTTAAAACTAACAAGTTTGGCGATGGAATAGTTTTAAAATAAATGGTATGCCTTTCTCGGAGAACTATTTACAATCTCATGCAGCGCTTCATCAATGGTTTCATACCTGAATCTAAAACCCGACCTTAATAATTTCGTGGGCACCGCCCAACGCTCGTACACTCACCTGAACAACTTCAACAAATTGCTCGTAAACCAATTCTCATCGGCTTTGATCATTACGTCGAGCATTTTTTCGGCCTGGGTGCCGAAACGCCTGATGCCGGTGATGGTGTCGATGAATTGTTTTACGTGCTTGTCTTTTTTATCACCCTCAACGTCTTCGAGTTGCGAAAGCAGTTTCAGCATGGGATCCAGCTCGCGCTTTTTCCTTTCCTTAGCTACCTGCATCGCAACTTTGTAGATATCTTTTTCGGCGGTGAAATATTCGCGACGTTCGCCGGGTACCAGCACCCTTTCCACCAGGCCCCAGTCTATCAGTTCGCGGATGTTCATGTTGGCATTACCGCGACTGATGTTGAGCTCGGCCATGACATCGTCCTGGCTGAGCGGATCGGGACTTACCATCAGTAAAGCATGTATCTGCGCCATGGTGCGGTTAATGCCCCATTGGGTGGCAAATACCCCCCACGAAGAAATGAATTGTTGTTTGGCGTCTGCAAGTTTCATGGTAGGCTCTTGTATGAGCCAAAACTACAGGGGCTTTCTGAATTTTCAAAACTTTCTGAATGTTTATTCCCCAACTAAACTGAAGAGTATGGGCTATGAAGACCTTTAAACCGCGGGAAAAAAAAATCTGTTTAACAATTATTGCGACGGGCAATCATATCGCTTATCCACCCTGTCAGTAACCGTTTTCTTCCAGGGCCTGATCACGAGCGCCAGGTAGCCACCACCGTGCTGCATTTTTGTTTTGGAGAAGACATTGGCCCAGTTGTGAATACCCAATAACAAAGGTCCGGCTTTAAATGCGCCGCCCACCCACAGCCGCCCTTCGGTATTTACCATCAAAGGCATATACACACCAAATATGCGCGTCTCCCAGCGGGGAGTAATGGTCAACAAATTGGTTTCGCGTACCCGCAGGCGGTTGCCTGCAACAGAAGACAGATTGACGGTAAGATCGGCATTGATATAAAACGCGTCGAATAAGTAGCGGTCAACATTGATGACCATGCGCGCAGGATTGATGATGTTGAAATCACCCTGCAATCTTCGGCTCACATTCACCATGCTTGCAAGACTGTCCGTGAAACCTTCGAAACCGCTGATACCATTCATTCGTTCATCCACCAGGCTGTCGGCCATGGCCGGCCGCACGCCATTCACCTGCCGGCTGTACTGTCCATACTTGTATTGGTTAAAACCAATATCCAGCAGCGACAGGCCAATTTTCCACTCGTAATCATAATAATTGTCTTCATCCCAGGCGGGCATATCGCCCGACTTAATCAAATATTCTACACCAAAATCCAGCGTCATGCCGCCGCTGGTATAGGCCAGAAAATCGCGCAGGTTTTGCGAAGTGCTGCGGTCATTATTCCATTTATCAAAATTGTGCGAATAGCCATAGCGCGCATTGGCGTTTTGAAATTCGAAGTATTGCTCATTATCATGCACTTTCCTGGTAGCGCGCACATCGCTCACGGCTGCGTGGGCGCCCGCCAGTCCGCGGGACACTTTTAATGTAACACCGGCATTCAACCTGGTAGTCACCCTGTCCCACAAAGTGCGACTGTAAGTGCCGTACAATTCGGCCCAACTACTACTGGTCATATCACCACTGTGCGGTCTGTTTTCATTGCCCAGGTTAAAAAAATCGCGTACACCGTGCAGTGTATCGATGAAGTTGTAGGCGCTTGTCTTCAACCCGGTATAAGCCCTGATATTTACACCAAAGGCAATGGCCGACTGCCTGTTCAAAGCAAAGCGGGCATTCAGCAAATTCACATTGAATTGTTGCCGCACATACCGTGCATAGTCGCCGCCGGTGAACAGGTATTCAGAATTTGCAGGAGAAGAAAGCAAAGAATACTTGAAAATAGTGACCGCATTGGTCGTATGTTTTTCCTGCACCCCCAATACAGTAATATCCCATGGATACGGTGTGTTCAGTATAGAAGCAGGGTTGTTTCCCACACCCAGGCTGCCGGCGTAATTGCTTCCATGAATAGCGTTATAGTTCTGCGCCGCAGCAAACGTGCTGCAAGCCAGTAACACGATGACTCCGAGATTGTATTTCCCCTTCACTTAAAAATTTTTTCCGTGCGTTTGCCTGATCAGGTATTGTATAATACGGGGAAAGGGTTTGACAGAGCTTAGCAGGAAGTTGGATAAATACGGGCTGCCGAAAAAATGCTGGATCATGCGGCCTACCTGCATCCGGCGGCCAAATTGTTTTTCCCATTGCTGCGTGTACTGCTGTTCCATTTCAAAGCGGTTGATTTTTTTGCGCATGAAGGCATTAATCTCTTCAAAAGCCAGCTTGCTGCTGTGCAGCGCCATGCTCATACCATTGCCGCACAGCGGCGTGATCATTCCCGCTGTATCGCCCACCATCAACACATGATTTTCCACCTGCGATTTTTTGTTGAACGAAATTCTCGAAATGGTCAGCGGCTCTTCATAGAGGCATTCCATTTCAGTAAAAATTGTTTTCAAAAATGGGTTCTTCGCCAGGATATTTTTCTCCATAGTGGCTATATCGTTATGACTCCGCCGAAGGTTGCCTGCCGTAGTCAGGTAACAAAGGCAGCATTTATCATCTTCAATGGCGGAAATACCGCAATAACCGTTCTCAAAATTGTGTAAAGAGATTAAATCTGCCGGTTGTGGAAATCGCACATGATATTTTACACCAACATGATGGTTTAGTTTGCTGGGTTTCACGCGGGTAAATTGTCTTTTCCATTTCACATCCAGGTTGCCACGCTTGCCATAAGCTCCGGCTGCCACCGTTGACTCAAACTCGCCCGCACTTGAAAAAATCATAAACCCGTTGTTGCGATAAATCAGGTTCGACACTTTGGTACCTTCCATCAGCGTGACGCCCGCCTGCTGCGCCAGCCGCGCCAGCGAATGATCGAGCGTGTACCGGCTGATGCCAAAGCCGCCGAGGGGCAGCGAACTTTGAATATACTTTCCATTGGGAGCACTTACCAGCAGGTTGCGGATAATGGGCAAATTCATATCGCTGAGGGGAACGCCCAGGTCTTCGAGAAAATTCCAGCTCTCCAGGCTCACATATTCGCCGCAGACTTTATGAAAAGGATATCGTTCTCTTTCGAATACAATCGTGCTATATCCCGCGCGGGCACACTGAATAGACAAAGCCAATCCGGCAAGCCCGCCACCTACGATGGCTACATCATATCGGGAATCTGCAGACATGAGGAAGATTGAAGATTGAACAGGGAATGTAGAATGTTGAAGGGTGAAGGTTATTCGGCTACTTCAATTCAACATTCGTGAGTTCCTGGTTCTTATTTATTATGATTAACCATCTGAATGCCCAGCGCCAGTAAATAGAGTAGTCTGATATTTCAGCTTTCGCCAAAATCTCCTTCCACTCACTGCGCGTAAATCCGCGCAGCACTGAGAGCGGGGCATCGTTTTTCACAAGATAGCTTTTGGAGAAAGCGGCAGTCAGCCATTTGATGGAATAGTAGGCTGCCAGGTGACGATGAAGATCGTTAATAAAAAAACCGATCCTGCTGTTGCGCTGCATCCATTGCATTTGTTTCACCAGTTCTTCTTCCTTAAAATGATGACAGAAGAGCGATGAAAAAATGATGTCGGGCAACATATCAAACTCCACATCACGATAATCGGCCGTGATCAGCTCCGTGTTGCCGGCCGGCAATCGCTCCTTCGCCACTGCTATGCAGGCGGCGTTAATATCAACACCAATATACGTTATGTCTATTTGTTTTCGCGCAGCCCAGCGGCCGATAGCCGCCAGGTTATCGCCTCCGCCACAGCCGATTTCACATATTCTTAGCTTCTTGTGTTTACCCGCCAATGCCTCTACACCCGCCACTGTAATGGCATGACCCCCTAGCCAGCTGTTGATAATATCCAGCTCGCGCATATTCCTCCTGATATCTTCAAAAGGTATATCGTTACCATCTAAAAGTTCAGGCTGATTTGATCTGGTGCGGAAATTCATAAAGGTGTGTAGGAAGCTACGAAAGTTTCCAAAGTAAGTCCCGGTCCGAAGGCTGCACCAAAGATATTCTCTTTTTCACGCTTTTCCCCGCCGTGAAAAATACTGTGCATGACCTTTCTCAACACAAATAATATAGTTGGGGACGACATGTTGCCATATTGTCTCAATACCTCATAACTATGTTCGAGCTGACCATTGGGATGGGAAAAGGTCTTATGCACCGCTTCCAGTATCTTCTTTCCACCGGGATGGATGCACCATCTTGTTATTTCGTTCTTGTTAACACCAGCAGACTTCAGTGCCCTGTCGGTAAAGCTTTCAAAATCTTCTTCCAGCAGATCGGGTATATATTGGCTCAACGTCATCAGGAAGCCTGTACTGGACAATTCCCAGGCCATATCTTTTTTCCCCTTGGGTATTACTTCGGCATAAAAATGATCGAGATGAAGCCCCCTGTGCGGGTGACTGTCGTGCGTAATAAGCGCCGCCGCGCTGCCATCGGCAAACAAGAGGCTCGATGCAATATTGTCCATCGTTGGTTCCCGCTGGAAGTGCAGGGTGCAGAGTTCGGTGCACACGATCAGCACTTGAGCCTTTGCGTTAGTGCTGCAAATGGTGTCAGCCAGTTTCAGTGCATGAATGGCGGCATAACAACCCATGAAGTTGATGGAGCTGCGCCAGGTATTTTTCGGAAGATCGAGCAGTTCGAGCAATTGCAGATCAAGACCCGGAGCACTCATACCAGTACAGCTTACGGTGATGAGGTGCGTGACATGCGGTTCACGAATCCTGCCATCCAGGCAATCGCGAATGGCCTGCATGGACAGCGGTGCTGCATACTTCTGGTACCAGTTCATACGATGCTCGAGCGAAGGAAAAGGCTCAAGGTTTTCGCTTTGCGGGTAAAACTTCCATTCACTAAGCGGGCGGCTGTAGTCGGGAATTACTGAGTAGCGTTCTTCAATACAGCTTTGATGATACAAAAAACGAAGTCTTCGACGGTCGGCTTCGTTAAAAGCATATATCTGCTGCATAAACTGCAGTATATCCTGCTGCCGGTGGCGAAATGCAGGCACGGCTGCACCTATGGCGATGAGCTTACTCAAAAAAACCTCCAGCTTAACAGGATGAGAAAAGCGGTATTCGTGCAAAGGGCAGCCAGCCAATTCATGCGCATGGTATGATGAAAGTCGGCGTTGTGGACATCTTTCCACACTTTGCCGGCCCACACGAAGAAGTATACGAGTATCGGCAGCATGGCGGTTGCCAGCAAGGAGAACTTCCTCTCTTCTCCCCGGCTCATAAACATCCAGGCCAGTACACCCATCGCCAGGGTATAGATGATGGCAGTGAAAATGAACGTGCCCCTGTAACCCAGCAAGGCGCTGATGGTGGTTACTCCATCGCTTCGATCTGCTTCGTGCTGATACACCTGCGTCAGCGGATAGAAACCGCCGATCAATAGCCCTGCCGCCACCATGCCTTCCGGCGGCACTTGCAATGTTTTCTCCATATGAGCGCCATGATAAACCATAAAGTATGTAATCGAACCCTGGAACACCACCACTGTCAGATACCCGATCACCGGGTATTGCTTCAACCGAATGCCACGATAACTGTAGGCTCTTGATGCAGCTATATACGCTGTCATGCAAATCGCAAACCAGTAGCTTACCAGCAGGCTCAGCGCGACTGCCACTACATCCATCACCACACTCACCATAAACAATTCTTTGGTCGGCTGCAGAGGTTTGCTCACTCCCCCAATAGGTGTCTCATCCCGATCCATGTATGAATTATAACCATTACTGGAAGGATATACGAGAAAGTGAAGTATGAAAAAAATCAAAATGGCATGCGCAGTATTAATATCCGGCACCTCACTCAGCGCAAAAAGAAATACGGGCAACAGGAAAAAAGAAAAATGAAAACGCAGCAGTTGTATAGTTGATGCGCGGAGCATAACGGAAGTTACGAAGATTGAAGATCGAACAGGGAAAGTTGAATGACAAGCAGGAAGCTGTGTAAGCCTGTCATTGCGAGGAGCGGTTAAATTGAACAAACCAGGACATTGAGATAAGGCATCGACGTAGTAAGCTAAAACCCACAAAAAAATAACCCGGAACGTTTAAGTCGTTTCCGGGTTAGTTGATGCAGTATCAATAAGTTGCTACTTGCTATCCTCAATAACCTCGGCACTATTGTCACCATTCTTCGGTTTGCCGAGATAGTCGGGGAGCGTCATGCCGGCCATATCAAACAGATCTTTCAGGGGAGGCACTGCTTTATACAGTCCCGAGACAAAGTTGGCGGTTGAGTTTTTGCCGTCGCCGTTTTGCCCGTTTTCCCAAACGGTCACCTTATCGATCTTGATATTCTTGATGGCCTCTGTCTGCATCTTCACCAGCTCGGGCAGTTTGTCTGACACCAGCAGCAGCACAGCATCTTTCGCATTGTTGCCGGCGGCTTTCACGATCCGGTCAAGACCTTCGGCCTGTTTGGTGAGGATCTCATACATACCTTTCGCTTCGGCTTCCATCTTCGCGAATATCGCATCGGCTTCACCGCGCGCTCTCTCGCGAATTTTCTCTGCTTCGGCCTGCGCCTCGATGATGGCTTTCTCTTTCTGAATTTGCGCGGTCACCACGATAGAAGCGTTCTGTGCAGCGCGTTCACGCTCGGCGCGCGCTTCTTCGGCTTTTTTCTCCGCCATATAGGCTTCTTCCAATGCGCGGGCCTGTTGTACTTTTTCAGCCGCGGTTGCAATCTTTTCAGCTTCGGCCTCACGTTCGCGGCGGTTGGCATCCGATTGCGCCACGGTGATCTTTGCCAGGTTCTCACCTTCTACGGCTCTTGCCTGCGCGGCCGCCACCTGCACGCGTTGCTCCTGCAATGCCTGCGCTTCACCAATAGAACCATCCCGGGTTTTCTCGGCCACCGACTTACGCGCATCGTTAATGGCTTTTGCGGCAGCTTCTTTACCGAGCGCTTCTATATAGCCGCTTTCATCTTTTATGTCGGTTACGTTTACGTTGATCAGCTTCAAACCGATCTTCTTCAACTCGGCCTCCACGTTCGAAGCCACATTGGCCAGGAATTTATCGCGGTTGCTGTTGATCTCCTCAATATCCATGGTAGCAACTACCAGGCGCAGTTGACCAAAGATGATATCTTTTGCCAGATCGTGAATCTGCTGGCGTTGCAAGCCCAGCAGGCGTTCGGCTGCATTGTTCATAACGCCGGGCTCAGTGGATATACCTACGGTAAAACGCGAGGGCACATCCACGCGAATGTTCTGGCGGCTAAGCGCGTTCTTGAGCTCCACTTCAATGGATATAGGCGTGAGGTCCAGGAAAGAATAATCCTGGATGACGGGCCATATAAAGGCGGCGCCACCATGAATACATTTCGCTGTGCGCGTGCCATCTGCCGTACGGCCTACTTTACCATATACCACCAGGATGCGGTCGGAGGGGCATCGTTTGTAACGCCGGAACATCGACATCACCAGGACGAAAAGAAACAACACCGCACCGGCGATAATAATTACAGTGTACTCCATATATTACGAGGGTTTATTTTGCGGAAACTATTAAAGTTGATTCACCCACCACACCCACAACAGTCACGATACTACCTGTTGCAATATCGGTTTCGTCATTGGTTATGGCATCCAGTTCGTGCAGGCTGCCTTGTACCTGCACATGCACTTTACCCTTGCCTTTGCGCCTGGCGGGAATGAACAGGTAAACAGTCGCTACCTGGTTTAGTGCATTCTCGATTCGCATGGTGCCGCTGTAGCGGAGTCTGCCGACATTTCTTAAGAGAATAATCATCAGCGCCACCATCACCAGGCCACCACCAAGACCCAGCAGCACGGAAATGCCTTTGCTCAGTCCGCTGTTGTAAGCAGCTATGCCTACCCAGCCAAACATGGTAAAAAACGCCACCATGTTTTTGATGGTAAAAAACTGGTAACCTATACCGCCGTCATCGCCTATATAATCATCAGCATCGCCGAAGGCATCGGTGGCATCGGTGTCGCCGCCAAACATGGAAATGATGGTTTGAAAAAGAAAGAAAATGGAAAACAAAATGGCAATCACCCAAAGGATCTTTTCGAACAGTTCCATGCTTAGCCACCAGGTATTGATATCGAGTAGCATCAGTTAAGGGGTTTAAAAACGAATATATATTAAAATGTCATTTTCTTAGGGTTATGGGGAAAAATCAGCCTCTTTTAAACAGGCATCCCGCATACGTCCGCACCGGTTTACAGCGTTTTGATTAAATAACACTTAATGCCGGATTCTGCCGGTGTTTGATGGACCATTTGTCACTAATTTTCCGCCTATGAAGAAGCTAATCACCCTGTTAGTATTGTTCAATGCCTTTTTATTACAGGCACAAACAAAATCCTTCCGTTTTATTCATATCAGCGATACGCATATCGGTTCACCCAATGGAGCGGCCGAAGAAGATCTGAGACGCACCGTGCGCGACATCAACGAGATGAATGATGTTGCTTTCGTGATTATCACCGGTGATATTACCGAACTGGGAACAGACAGGCAGTTGCAGGTGGCCAAACAAATACTGGACAGCCTGGCCGTAAAATACTATATCATTCCCGGCAACCATGACGCCGGCTGGAGCGAAAGCGGCGGCGTAAGTTTCATCCGCACGTTCGGATACGACAAGTTCACCTTCGACTACAATGGCATTCGATTTATCGGCTGCGCTTCGGGTCCTTATGTGCGCATGAGCGATGGCCATATTCCACGCGATGCTATTGTATGGCTCGACAGTTTACTGGAAAAAACGCCCAAAGACCAGCCGATCATTTTCTGCAACCATTACCCGCTCGATAATGGACTCGATAACTGGTACGAAGTGATCGACCGTCTGAAAAAACAAAATACCATACTGGCTATTTGCGGTCATGGTCATACTAACCGGCGACTCGATTTTGAAGGCATTCCCGGCGTGATGGGCCGCAGCAACCTGCGCGCGCGAGCCAATGTGGGCGGATATAACATCGTGGAGGTGCGCAGCGATTCCATTATCTATACCGAAAGAAGACCGGGCGTGGAAACACTGGCATCATGGACGGCGGTAAAGGTGGAGCGGCACAATTTCGCTGCCTATACCGGCAAGATCGAACGCCCCTCCTATGCCATCAACCAGCAATATGCACAGGTGCAACCTGCATGGACATACGCATCCGACGCTAACGTGATCTCTACTCCCGCAGTGACCAAAGACCTGGTGATATTTGGCAACCAAAATGGAGAAATTGTGGCGCTCACCTTAAAGGAAGGAAAAAAGAAATGGTCGTATAAAACCGGCGGCAGCATTTTCTCCTCACCCGCCGTCAGCGGCGACCGCGTAGTGCTGGGTTCGGGCGATGGATATGTTTACTGCCTGAACGCTAAGAGCGGCATTGTAATCTGGAAAATAAAAACCGGTGCGGCCGTATTGGGCTCGCCAGTCATCAGGCGCGACACTGTATTCATCGGCGGCAGCGACCACCATTTTATGGCGCTCAACCTGCGCTCGGGAAGTGTATACTGGAAGTTCAACGGACTGGAAGGACCCGTGGTAAGCACACCGCTTATCTACAGTGGCATGGTCATTTTTGGTGCCTGGGATAAATACCTGTATGCGCTGGACCAGCAGGATGGCAATTTGCTTTGGAAATGGTCCAACGGCAACCCGGTCATCAACTACTCCCCCGCCAGTTGCATACCCGTGGCGCATAAGGGCGTGGTGTATGTGGTGGCTCCCGACCGCACGCTCAGTGCCATTGATGCCGTGACGGGCGCCACACTCTGGAGAAACAATGAAGCCCGCGTGCGTGAATCGATCGGTATTTCTGAAGACGGGAAATATGTATATGGAAAAACCATGCAGGATACTATTGTAGCCTTCGCCACCAGCCGCAGTGCCCAAAGGCCAGCCTGGTTCCTGAATGCCGGTTTTGGTTACGAACACGTACCTTCCATGCTGATTGAAAAAGAAGGACAGGTGTTTTTCGGTACCCGCAATGGCGTGGTGTATTCAATAGATCCCGCCCAACAGAAAGTGATCTGGGCCCACAAGATCGACAACTCGATGGTAAATACCGTGCGCGTGCTCGACAAGAAGCGCATTATCGCCAGCACCATGGATGGTAAGGTGAGCCTGCTGACGGTAAAATAACATATTACCAACTGGCATAGCTGATACCAAATAGAAAAAGCACCGAAGTCTGTTGACCAAGGTGCTTTTTTATTACTCTCACATGTGCTCGGATACTACTTTATCACTATCTCATATAAACGAAACAGTTCTATAACTTCAGTTCATACCTCGAAAACAACCGTACGCCATCCTGCGGGCGTCTCCAGGAAAGAATAAAATAAGTCGATCCTTTTTCATGCAGCATATAGGTGAGCGGTTGGTATTGGTCGTCCACATAGTCTACCATCACACCTGTCTTATCGCCCCACACTTTGTACGGGACATAAATTTCGGGAGCGCTCTCACCGGCAATCTTTACGTCATTCTGCACAAACCTGATCTTTCCATCGTTTTGAAAATAGATATCATCGTCGAGCAAGTAATTGCGTATATACTTTTTCAGATCCGTTTCAAGAATTACCTCATCGTCCTGCTCGTTGTAATCGATGGGAGTTTCTGCATAATAATCAACTGCGTGAAATTTGCCGGCAGTGGTAAGAAATGTTTTGAATTCGTCGGCTCTCTTCTTGTTGGCATCCTCCTGTTGTTCAACGCTTTTCTGGCAGGAGCTAAATATAAGTAACAACAGTACTGATAGTACGCTTGTAAAAATTTTCATATTACACAATTTGAGGTGAGACCTTGGATGGATGTTCAAAGGATAGTGGTAGAAAATCTTATGCCACGGTGTAATAGGAAAGGGGGTCTGATCTTTTTGTATACTCTAAACTATAAAACGTAACCCTGAAGTGGAATAGTAGTTTTACGTGCACTCCGCCCGTCGTAAACTTCGTTAATCTGTAAGGGCGTGACCTATAACGCTTATCCCTGGGCTAACCTTCTGCTAAGTAATATGAATGTGGAAAAGTTTTACAATTCGCCAACAATCCAGGCCATGAGTTTCTATTTTTTGGAAAAAAGTTTGACTGGCGGCAAGTGTGGAATGATTGTAGAAACCGAATGGTACTTCATCAAAAAAAAAGTCCCGCTCGATGAGCGGGATCAATTCTATCTTAAGAAAAATGATAACCCCTATACCAGCATGCGCAGCGGTTCTTCCAGGTAGTTTTGCAGTGTCTGCAGGAAAGCAGCCCCGGTAGCGCCGTCCACCACGCGGTGGTCGCAGCTTAAAGTAACCTTCATAATATTGCCTATCACCACCTGTCCGTCTTTCACAACAGGCACCTGGTTAATGGCGCCCACGGCCAATATGCACGCATCGGGCGGGTTGATGATGGCAGTGAATTCTTCAATACCATACATACCCAGGTTGGAAATAGTAAATGTATTTCCTTCCCAGTCTGAAGGCTGCAACTTTTTGTCTTTCGCTTTCTGCGCGTATTCTTTCACTTCTTTGGCAATCTGTGAAAGTGGTTTGGTATCGGCAAAACGAACTACCGGTACCAGCAGTCCCTCTTCCACCGCTACTGCCACGCCAATGTTCACGTGATGATTGATGCGAATCTTATCGCCCAGCCAACTGCTGTTTACTTTGGGATGTTGCTTCAACGCCAGGGCGCATGCTTTCAGCACCATGTCGTTGAAAGATATTTTTACGGGAGATATTTCATTCAGTTTAGCCCGGCTCTCTACCGCCTTGTCCATATTGATAGCCATGGTGAGGTAGAAATGCGGTGCGCTGAACTTGCTTTCCGCCAGGCGTTTGGCAATGGTCTTGCGCATTTGCGAAACGGGCACTTCTTCAAAGCTTACCTGTCCTTGCGGCACGGCTGGTGCGGCGGTTTGTTTACCAGCGGCGGTTGGTGCAGAGGCCACATAATTGTCAACGTCGCGCTTGGTGATGCGGCCGCCATCGCCGGTGCCGGGCACGCGGCTGATATCGATGCCTTTTTCAGAAGCCAGCCTTTTTGCCAGCGGCGAAGCCTTCACGCGTCCGTTGGAGGAGGGTGCTTCGGCTTGCGCAGTTTGCGTGGCGGGTTGAGAAGCTGTTGCCTGGGCTGCCTGTCCCGATTGCGCAGGCTGGGCCGCAGAAGTTTTTGCGCTGCCACCACCTTTGGCTGCGGCTACAATTTTTTCTACATCCACTTTTTTCTCATCGCCTATTATACAAAGCAGCGCATTCACGGGCACTTTGTCGCCTTTGTTGGCGCCGATATATAATAGTTTCCCTTCTTTATAGCTTTCGAGCTCCATAGTGGCCTTGTCGGTTTCCACGTCGGCCAGCAGGTCGCCTTTTTTCACGGTATCGCCCACTTTCTTATGCCATTCGGCAATCACGCCTTCGGTCATGGTATCGCTGAGGCGGGGCATCAGTATCACTTCGGGCACGCTGCCAAGGTCAATGGTTTCTGTCGGGGTAGCTGCGGGTGCTTCCCCCTTTTGTGCTTCGGCCTGGGGTGCAGGACTTTGCGCCGGTGCGGCTGCTCCGGAAGACTGCTTGCCGGCTCCTGATACCAGCGCGCTGATATCTTCACCGGGTGCACCGATAATCGCCAGCAGATCATTCACCTGCAGTTTGCCGCCTTTCTCGGCACCTATATGCAGAAGCGTACCATCCTTGTAACTTTCCAGCTCCATGGTAGCCTTGTCGGTCTCCACTTCGGCCAGCAAATCGCCCTTGCTTACTTTATCTCCTACCTTTTTATGCCAGGCTGCAATCACGCCTTCCGTCATCGTATCGCTCAACCGGGGCATTAAAATCACTTCAGCCATATGTGTATCAAATATTTGAGATGATTGGTTAGGTTGCTGTCGGAGGGCCGAAATTACAGCAAAATGAGGAATAAAAGCTCTTTTGTCCTTTTCGTTAGTAATCGAGCTCCAGCCGTAGACGGTCTTTCAGTTCCTTTACCAGGGGATACTGCTTAATGATTTCTATAAACTGGTCCCTGGCAGTCAGTGTGCGCTCCACGGGTTCCTGCACGGTTGCATTTTCATCAACAACAATCGTGAACAACAGCGAACGGTTATTGAATTCTTTCACCAGGTAGTCCGATAAGTTGCGCCGCTCCTGTTCTATGAATTTTTGTTCAAGGTTATTGTTGGTAACCACTTCAAACACGCTGTTGTCAACAATGCGCAGCCGCGCCATTTCAAATGATTGCGCCGCGGGATTCTTGTTCACTTTTAATTGTTGAGAGAAAGCGTTCCACCTCGCTTGCAGCTTTTCCAAAGTCAGCGGTATGGCTTTGCTGTCGCTGTTGCCATTTTGCCGGCTGGCAATCTGCTGGCGGATATTTTGCAGCAGACCGGCTTTGGCGGCAAGGGGGGCTGAGCCGGTGACGGGGGCTGCGCCGGCAACGGGTTTTGGCTGCCGGGTATCGGATTGTGCGACGGGTATGTATTCGGGAACTTCTTCTACCACAACCTCAACTTCGGGTGTGTCGATCAGCAATTTTGCTTCGGGTTGGGCTGCTTTTTTTGAACCGGCGCTTTTTGCGGTATTTGAAACCGGTACTTTGGTGGCAGATGTACTGGTTCCGACAGAACTGCCGGTGCCTGATTTCGGGGGTTTGGCTTCAACCACCTTCAGTGCGCGAAAGGCAACGGCCGGACTGTTATCAGTTAGTTTTTTTTTTGCCACGGGTTCTCCGCCGGACGCGAAGTCGAGGGCTTGTTGTAAATAAGTTAGTTTAATGATGGCGAGTTCTACATGCAGTCGCTTGTTACGTGCAGCTTTGTAGTTGATCTCTGCTTCGTTCAGTATATTCAACGCGCTGATGAGATAGGAAGCGCTGGTCTTTTTCGCGGTAGCGATATAGCGGTCGCGGAAATTTTCCACTACCTCCAGCAAGCCTGCCACTTTTTCGTCTTTACATACCAGCAGGTTGCGGATAAATTCCATGAAACCGTTGAGCACAAGGTCGCCTTCAAAACCTTTCTTATCGATATCATCGTACAGCAACATGGCGCCGGCCAGGTCCTGCTGTTGCATGCACTCAAGCATTTTGAAGTAATAATCAGCATCCAGGATGTTCAGGTGCTCGAGCGTGTTTTGATAACTCACTTTACCATTGGTAAAGCTCACAATCTTGTCGAGTATGCTGAGTGCATCGCGCATACAGCCTTCGCTTTTTTGCGCAATGATCTGTAATGCCGCTTTCTCCGCCTCAATATTTTCCTTATTCGCGATCCCGAGCAGGTGATCAACTGTATCGTTGATGGTAATGCGCTTGAAATCGAATATCTGGCAACGGCTGAGAATAGTGGGTAAAATTTTATGCTTCTCGGTAGTCGCCAGTATGAAGATGGCGTAGGCAGGCGGTTCTTCCAGCGTTTTCAAAAATGCATTGAAGGCCGAAGAACTGAGCATGTGCACCTCATCGATGATATATACCTTGTACTTACCCGCCTGGGGGGCAAAACGCACCTGCTCTACCAGCGAGCGGATATCGTCAACCGAGTTGTTGCTGGCAGCATCCAGTTCGTGAATGTTCAGCGAAGTACCCTCATTAAATGCTTTACAACTCTGGCAGCTATTGCATGCCTCGCCTTCTTTGGTGGGATTCTCACAGTTGATGGTCTTGGCCAATATACGGGCACAGGTGGTCTTTCCCACTCCACGCGGACCACAAAACAGGAAGGCATGCGCCAACTGGTGATGTTTGATGGCATTGCGCAGCGTGGTGGTAATATGCTCCTGCCCTACCACGGTGTCAAATGTCTGCGGGCGATATTTCCTGGCTGAGACGATAAACTTATCCATAGAGTTGATGTACTTGGGCAAATGTAACGAATGGAATTCTACCCCAAACCTTGATTCAAAGAACAAGCGGGAACGATGGAAAGTTTGTGGAAAAGAAATTGTTGCGCAGGCGGGCGGTTCGCGACTTTATGGATAAACTTAAAAAAAAATCGGCTTTAAATTTGGATTATTAACGGTGTTAAGTATATTTGCACCGTTAAATGATCCCCGGATAGGGTATTAACCGTGACAAAATCAGCGTAATCTTTTATGGGCATAGCGGAACGTAAAGAAAAGCAGAAGGCAGAGATCCGTAAAATGATCCTCGACGCGTCGATGAAACTCTTCGTGGAAGAGGGTTTTGAGAACGTGTCTATCCGCAAAATTGCCGACCTTATTGAATACAGCCCCACCACCGTTTACCTCTATTTTAAAGACAAGAACGAGATATTATATAACCTGCACGAGCTGGGATTTCAGAAAATGATGGAGTATAACGAGAAGACCAGGCTCTGGGAGATTAAAAACCCGCTGGTGCGACTGCACAAGATGGGTGAAAACTATATCGCGTTCGGTCTGAATAACCCCGAGTTTTACGACCTTATGTTTATCCAGAACGCTCCAATGGAGACGCTCAACAGGGATTCGTGCGACTGGAAAAGCGGAGATGTTGCGCTCGGCAAACTAAAGGAATGCCTGGCCGAATGTATAGAATTAAAACTCATAGTGCCCGGCGATCTTGATGCCATGACCATGACCATCTGGTCAACAGTGCACGGCATGGTATCGCTCGCCATCCGTAATCGTTTCAACATATTGGTTTCCGAGGAAGAATTGATGCCTAAGATGCAACAATCACTCAACTGGCTGCTGAATATCCTGGATACCAGCGGCAAGAAGAACGACTAATTTTTTTTGCCCCTTTACTTAACACTGTTAATATAATTGACATCATTCACTAAATCAACAGCGTATGAAATGGGTTCCAATACCGGTACTGCTATGTATAGCCATGGTTCTTTTAGCGCCATCAGCAGCCGGTCAGCAGATTCTGGAAAGCTATATCAGGCTTGGCCTGGATAGTAATCTCGCTCTTCAGCAGAAAAACTTCAATCTTCAAAAAGCAAGACTCGACCTCAAACGTGCCGAGGCTTTGTTTTACCCGCAGGCCAGTTTTGCCTCGCAATACACCCTGGCCAGCGGCGGCAGAACGCAGGATATACCCATCGGCGATCTGCTGAACGATGTGTACAGCACCCTGAACCAACTCACGGGCAGCTCTAAATTTCCCCAGGTCAGCAACCAAAACATCCAGTTTTTACCCAACGATTTTCACGATACCCGCCTGGAAATGTCGGTGCCGCTGTGGAACCGCCAGATTCGTTACAACCGCGAGATCAAAGAAGAACTGATCAACAGCGAGCAGGCCGACGCAGATGCCTATAAGCGCGAGTTGGTAAAGGCTATTAAGGAAGCCTACTATAAATTTCTGCAGGCGCAAAAAGCGGTGGAGATCTATACCAACGCACAGGCATTGGTAAACGAAAACCTGCGCGTAAGCGAAAAGCTGGTCGAGAACGGTAAAGCCACGAGAGAAGCCGTATTGCGCGCCAAAGCACAGGTGAGCCAGGTGCAGACTTCCCTCACCGAAGCCATCAACAACCGGCAGAATGCTGCGGCTTATTTCAACTTCCTGATCAATCGTCCGCTCAATCAGTCGGTGGAGATCGATAGCGTCATCTTCGATCAGCTGGATATTTCTCTGCCACCCAAACAAGATGTTTCCGGGCGCGAAGAATTGCAACGCATCCGCAGCCTGCAGAAAGTGGCTGCCACCAACGTAAAAATGACTCGCAGTTTCTGGATGCCTGTGGTCAACGGCTTTTACCAGGTAGGCTTCCAGGGCTTTGGTTTCAAGTTCAACAACGACCAGTTTTACCAGTTGGGCGGTCTCCAATTGCAATGGCCATTGTCTCGTGGCAACGACAACAAGCATAAAATCAGGCAGGCAGAAATAGAAGCCGAGGCTTTGGCGAAGAAGTACACAGAAGTGGAGCAGCACCTGAACCTGCAGGTACAAACCGCTTACAACAATTACCGCTCGGCCGTTCAATCGCTGCAGTCGCTGCACGAAGAAATGCAAAGCGCAGCGGAAACTTACCGCCTTACCGAGCGCCGTTTTCGCGAAGGACAGGCGCTGCAGATTGAACTGGTTGACGCCCGCACACAACTCACCAACGCACAACTAAAATATTCATTAGCTCAACTGGCGGCATTGACAAGATCAGCAGAACTGGAATATGCCACCGCTTCTTTCAAACTATAAAAAGTTAGTTATGAAAAGCATCTTATTCGTCACCGGAATAGTTTTCGCAGCCATGCTGTTTACACAATGCAGCAGTGAGACCAACGCTGCTCCCGCCACTGAAGATGCAGTGCCGGTAAGAACGCAACCCATCACTACCAGCGAGTACACACCGCAACTGAACTACTCGGGCACCATTGCTTCTACCTCTGAAGCACGCCTCTCGTTTAAGGTCGGGGGTATTATTTCAAAAATATATGTGAAGGAAGGCGATGCCGTTACCCGCGGTCAGTTGCTGGCAACACTCGACCTCACTGAAATCAACGCGCAGGTGCAGCAGGCCGCGCAGGGACTTGAAAAAGCCCGCCGCGACGCGCAACGCGCCCGTAACCTGTACAACGATACTGTGGCAACACTCGAGCAATTGCAGAATGCTACCACGCAACAGCAGATAGCAGAAGAAAATCTGCGCATCGCACAATTCAACCAGCAGTATGCACAGATACGCGCTACCGAAAACGGCACCATCCTGCGCAAGCTGATGAATGAAGGCGAAATGGCCAGTCCCGGTGCGCCGGTATTCTTCCTGGCCGGCAATTCAGGCAGCGACTGGGTAGTGCGTTTAGGCGTGGCCGATAAAGACTGGGCCATCCTCAAAAAAGGCGACAAGGCTGAAGTGCAGGTGGATGCTTATCCCGGAAAAATTTTCAGCGGAATCATCACCGAAATAGCACAGGGCGCCGATCCGCTTTCAGGCACCTATGAAGTGGAGGTAAAAGTATCGCCCGAAGGGCATCGTTTTGCCACAGGCCTGTTTGCCACCGTGCAGTTGCGGCCCGCCAGCAAACAAACCGTCACCATGGTCCCCATAGAAGCCATTGCAGAGGCAGATGATAAAACAAGCTACGTGTTTACGCTGAATGCCGATAAGCAAACCGTCACCAGGCACAAAGTCACCATCGCATTTCTTGAAAAAGATCGCGCTGCCATCAGCAGCGGACTTGAAGACATCACGGAAGTAATTGCCGAAGGTGTAGGATATCTCACTCCGCAATCGAGCGTGAAGCTGGTACATGATCTACAATCCCCATAAAATCCGTGATCCAGATAAATCTTTCAATCTTCAATCATGAAAATAACAGACTTCTCCGTAAAAAATTATCAATTCACGCTGATCGTATTCGTGATGCTGATTGCCATTGGCGTGAATTCGTTGCTCAATATGCCGCGCGGTGAGGATCCCGATTTCCAGGCACCGCAGTTTGCCGCCGTAGTCGTTTATCCCGGCACCAGCCCAAAAGATATGGAAGACCTGGTGGTGGACCCCATCGAGAAAAAAATGAACGAACTGGATGATATCAAACGCATCCGCTCGCGCATTGACGATGGGCTGGCCGTAATCACCATCGAGTTTAAATACGATACCGATCCCGACAAAAAATACCAGGACGTGGTGCGCGAACTCGATGCGCTGCGCAGCTCGCTGCCACAGGATATTCTGAGTTTAGAGGTACAGAAGTTCACGCCTTCCGACGTAAACATCATCCAGGTGGCATTGCTCAGCGAGACCGCGCCGTACAGCGAGCTCGAAAAATGGAGCAAAGAACTGAAAGAACGTCTTGAAAAAGTAAAGTCGCTGAAGAACGTTGAAAACTGGGCCTTTCCCCAGCAACAAGTGCGTGTATCGATAAAACCGGAACGCCTGGCACAATACAAGATCCCCATCAACCGCATACTGGGGGCCATCCAAAGCGAGAATGTAAATATTCCCGGTGGCAGCATCGAGATGGGTTCGAAAAAATTCAATATCAAAACCAGCGGCAACTATCAATCGCTGGAAGAAATAAAAAACACTATCGTCAGCAGCGCAGGTGGCAAACAGGTATATGTAAAGGATGTGGCCGACGTGGAACTGAATTACGAAGAACAGACTTACCTGGCGCGACTCAATGGCAAACGGGGCGTGTTTGTGACAGCCAGCCGGAAAGACGGCACCAACATTTTTGCTGTTGAAGACCAGATGAAGCCCGTGCTGGAACAATTCAAAAAAGATTTACCCAGATACATCCAGTTTGAACAAAGTTTCGACAATGCCGATAGTGTGCGCAAACGTCTCGGCGGTTTTGCGCGCGATTTTTCCATAGCTATTTTCCTCGTATTGCTCACACTGCTGCCGCTCGGCTTCCGCGCATCGGTAGTGGTGATGATCTCCATTCCGCTCTCGCTGGCCATCGGTTTGTTCCTGCTCGATATGTTTGGCATCAGCATCAACCAGCTGAGCATTGTGGGCTTGATAGTAGCGCTGGGTTTACTGGTTGACGACAGCATTGTGGTGGTTGAAAATATCGAAAGGCATTTGCGCATGGGCTACAGCCGCCGCGAAGCGGCCATGGCTGCCACCAAACAAATCGGGCTCGCGGTAGTTGGTTGCACCGCCACGCTCATCTTCGCCTTTTTACCGCTGATGTTCCTGCCCGAAAGCGCGGGAGATTTTATTCGCAGTCTGCCTGCCGCCGTAGTAACTACCGTGCTGGCTTCGCTCTTTGTGTCGCTCACCATCGTACCGTTCCTTTCGAGCCGCATACTCAGCAAACACGAAAATCCCGAGGGAAATTTGTTCCTGCGCGGACTTAAAAAATTCGTGAGCGGCTCTTACCGCAAACTTTTGCATCATGCCATTGCACGACCCATCACTACGCTGCTAATAGCGCTGGGCATATTTGTGGGTTCGCTGGCACTGGTGCCGGTGGTGGGTTTCAGCGTGTTTCCTGCTTCGGAAAAACCAATGTTCCTGGTAAATATCGAAACGCCCCTGGGCACCAGCCTGCAGGCTACCGATAAAGTGGCACGCGATGTAGAGAAAAGAATCGCTGAAATACCCGATCTGAAAAATTACGCCACCAATGTGGGGCGCGGCAACCCGCGCATTTACTATAATGTGATTCCGCAAAATGACATGAGCAACTACGCGCAGATTTTTGTACAGTTGAAAAAGACTCCGCCCTCTAAAAAACGCAAACTGATAGATGAATTGCGCGTGGCCTTTAAGGATTATCCCAATGCCAAGATCGAAGTGAAAGACTTTGAGCAGGGCCCTCCCGTGGAAGCCCCCATCGCCATACGCATATTCAGTGAAAACCTCGACACGCTGCGCGCCTTGTCATTTCGCGTGGAAGACCTGATCAGGAAGACCGAGGGCACGATGTATGTCAACAACGAACTGACCACCTTAAAAACCGACTTGCGCGTGAAAGTGAATAAGGAAAAAGCAGGCATGCTGGGCGTGCCCGTGCACGAGATAGACCGCACCGTGCGCATGGCGATTGCCGGTCTCAATATCGGCAAATTCAGAAAAGAGAATGGCGACGAATACAATATCAACGTTACACTGCCGCGCGAAGAGAGACAGACCTTCGATGCGTTTGGAAAAATATATGTAAGCAGCAACAATGGTTCAACCATTCCGCTGAGTCAACTGGCCGATATTCGTTTTCAAACTTCGCCAACAGCCATCAACCATTACGATAAAGACCGGTACACCGTGGTGACCGCCTTTGTAAGAAGCGGCTACAACACGCAAAAGGTTACCAGCGAACTGTTGAAAAAACTCGATACCATGCAGTTCCCCGCCGGCTCACACTATGTGGCCGCCGGTGAGGTGGAAGCCAGCCAGGAGACTTTCGGCGGCCTGGGTACCATCGTGCTGATTACCATCTTCGGGATACTCGGCACGCTGATACTCGAGTTCAAAACCTTCAAGAGTACGCTGATCGTGTTATCAGTAATTCCTTTGGGTATCATCGGCGCTGTGCTGATGTTGTTAGCTACAGGCAACACATTCTCTTTCGTAGCAGTCATCGGTTTGATTGCCTTAATCGGCATCGAGGTCAAAAACTCGATTTTGCTCGTCGACTACACCGACCAGCTTCGCCGCCAGGGCATGCCGCTGGATGAAGCCATACAGGAAGCCGGTGAGACCAGGTTTATACCTATTATTCTCACTACTCTGACAGCCATCGGAGGTTTGATGCCGTTGGTAATTGAAAACAATCCGCTCTATTCGCCGCTGGCGCTGGTGATTATTGGCGGATTGGTAAGCTCCACCATTTTGACGAGAGTGGTAACGCCGGTGTTGTACAAGTTGCTCGCGCCGAAAGTGGCTGAGCTGTGATGAAAAATAGCGACGAAGCAATCTAATTAGTCAGCGTTTTAGATTGCTTCGTCGCTATTTCGCTGTCAGCGGCCAGCTACGATTACTAACCACTTCCCGCAATGACAGGTGCACAACCCTCTATTCAGATTCCTTGTTCAGATTTAAATTCAACATTCCCAACCGACGCCTCAATAATCATACTCTCGCCTAAACATATTCATCCTGATTCCCGCGGTAATCACAGAAGTATTCATATCAGGAATGCCAGCCAGTCCGGCCTTCCATCTCCTGATCAGAGCAGAAGCCTCCAGGAAAATGTTTTCTTTTAATTCATAAGAAACTAACAGCTGCGCATTCACGCCGGTAGTGCGGGGACCGTTGGGAAGTTCGTATCCATAATTGCCGGCGGGACGATCAGTATTTAACCGGAAGATATTGGTGCCCACATTGCTCGCGCCGGAATCGATGCCTTGTTTCCAGAGAATAAGCCTGGCCGAGCCCGTCCATTTCGGATGCGGCTGGTAACGTACAATACCGATAGCTTCCACGAAATTGGCGCCGAGCGGATGGGCCAGCGGTTGATTATAATGTGTGTAATTAGAAACAGAATCAAAATGCGAATACGTGAAGGGTCGCGCCAGGTTGATCTCGCCCTGCAGATCGAGGTTGTTCAGTCCAAAAGCGTTGATATATTTTCCGCCGAGTTGCAGACCGAATTTATTCGCCCACCAGCCGTCGCCTGATCGGATTTCTTTCAACACAAATTCATCGAGCAGAAATTGACCGTAAAACTGAAAACGTTTGGCCACATTCGCTTTAAAGTCCAGGCCAATCAAAGCATTGTCGGCGCTGCCGTTTTGCTGTTCGGTGGCTCGGAGAAATATGATGGGGTTAAGATATGAAAGTGAAAAACGATTTTTTCTGCCAAATACCACCGCCTCGAAAAGGCCTATGTTCAGCCAGGGCGCCACATTCACACTCAGGTGATGAATGGCGGCGTATTTATTATCGAGCAGTTTATTGCCCGCACTGATATGAATCGTTTGCGGCACCAGCTCCATAAACAGGTTCATATAATCGATCTTCCAGATACGCGTGTTGATCTTCAGGAAAAGATAACTGTTGCCAAAATCGCTCAGGAACAAACTGCGATAGCCATTGCCAATAAAATTTTTATCGTAACCAAACTGGAAGTCGAGATATTTTGCCGCGGTAAAATGGATGGAGCCGCGCGCGTCGATATAATCAGTAGCCGTTTTCTTAAAATCTTTATAGAAACCTACGCCGGGCACGGCATCGAAGTCAATGATGCGTTGCTGCACAAACTGCGGACCGCGTTCCTGGTTGTCGGTGATGTAAGCGGAGAAACCAATGCGTTTTGCTATAAGGCCGCGCAGGGTAAGACCTTTTGAATTCAAGAAAACGCGCTCATCGTTATCGCTCTCAATAGATTGTTGCTGCTGCACAACCGGGTTGACGACCAGGAAAAAATCCTTTTCATCTACCTCTATAAAGTTGGCTTTTGTTTTATAAAAGGTGTTCCATATCGGTTTCTTACTCGCAAAATCTGACTTATCGCCTGTCACCCATTCTGAATTATTCATCAGCAGGCTGCGAAGGTTGTATTGATCAACCGGTGTGAGCAGCAGCGAGCCACTTGCCTGCAGCGAGTCGGCCATCTCGCCGATCCTTACCGCTGTACGACGGCTGAGCGGTTTCACGGTGTTCATGTTCAGCTCATTGTTGCGCTGCAGCAAAATTTCGAGCCTGTCGAGTAACTGCTGGTGCTTATAGCCTTGCGGAAGATAGGTGGCTTGGGAAAAAGAGATGAAAGGAAACACTAAAAGCAATAAAGCCGCAATGGTTTTTATAATATATTGCATGATTGCTGATCAATATTATTTTTTCAAGATATGCAAAATTACCTGATTAAGAACATAACCGTGGTTAATGAAGGGGAATCGGTTGCCAGCGATGTGTTGTTGAAAAACGGGCGCATCGAAAAAATCGCCGGCCAGGTCAATCCTGCGTTCCGCGTAAAGGAGATTAACGGTGAAGGTAATTTTTTATTACCCGGCGCTATCGACGACCAGGTACATTTTCGTGAACCCGGTCTTACGCATAAAGCCACCATCTATACCGAATCGAAAGCCGCCGTGGCGGGTGGTGTCACCTCTTTTATGGAAATGCCCAATACCGTGCCGCCGGTTTTTACCCAGCAATTGCTGGAAGATAAATACCGTATCGGGGCAGCCACTTCGCTGGCAAACTATTCATTCTTCATGGGCACCAGCAATGATAATGCCGATGAAGCGCTGCGCACCAATGAACGTAAGAATGAGATCTGCGGTATCAAAATATTCATGGGTTCTTCTACCGGGGGGTTATTGGTTGACAATTACCTCACGCTCGACAAACTCTTCCGCGAAAGCGAAGTACTGATAGCCACGCATTGCGAAGATGAAAAGATCATCAAGGCCAATTACGAAAGACTGAAAAAAGAAAAAGGCGAGTTGCAGCCATCGGATCACCCGTTGATACGCGATGAAAATGGCTGCTTTGAATCTTCGCTGGCAGCCATTCAATTCGCAAAAAAGTATAATAGCCGTCTGCATATCCTGCATATCAGCACAGAAAAAGAGTTGTCGCTTTTCACCAATATGCTGCCGTTGGAAGATAAGCGCATCACTGCCGAGGTATGCGTGCACCATCTGCATTTTACCAGCGATGATTACGCAACGCTGGGCAACAAGATCAAGTGCAATCCTGCCATCAAAGCGCCTCATAACCGGGAAGCATTATGGACAGCCCTGCTCGACGACCGGCTGGATGTGATCGCCACCGATCATGCACCGCATACTATCGAAGAGAAAAGTGGTAGTTATGAAAAAGCACATGCCGGGCTGCCGTTGGTGCAACATTCGCTGTTGCTGATGCTGCATTATGTGAAGGAAGGAAAAATCAGTTTAGAAAAAGTGGCAGAAAAAATGAGTCATGCCGTGGCACGCTGTTTTCAGATTGCGGACCGCGGGTTTATACGCGAAGGTTACTGGGCCGACCTGGTGATGGTGGATATGAATAAGACTACTACTGTTTCGAAAGAAAATATCCTGTATAAATGCGGCTGGAGCCCGCTGGAAGGCTTAACTTTCCCTGCCGCGGTCACCAATACTTTTGTAAACGGGCATTTGGTTTATGGAGATGGTGTATGGGATGAATCTCAGAAAGGACAACGGTTGCTCTTTAAACGCAATTGAGTATTTTCAATTATGGAGCTGGATATTACGACATATAACGATCTATCCATTTTTCAGTCGGAGGAAGAATTTTCGATCTTTCACCGCCTGAACCTCACCCGTACCACGCAGGGCCGCGACTGGCTCGCCAAATTTTTTGCCAATCCTTTCAGTGATCCCAAACCGATACGCGAAACGCAGCAGATCGTCAAACTGATTCTCGACAATGCCGAACACTGGCCCGAATCGATCTCGAACGGCACCATAATGGTGATCGAAAAATTTTATGACAGTAATATCGACCTGATGCCGGCCAGCGCCAATTTCATGAACGCGTTTACCTATAAGATTTTTCACTCACCCGATTTTTCGCTTGTAAGATATTCCATCTCTCACTTTGCAGACTTTGTTCGTGGCATACAGCAACTGATTCAATTGCTCGATGGCGACAACACACCCGGCTTGTTGCGCAGTTACCTGCAACGCGCGCGTTCTTTGATCAACAAACCCAAACTGCAAAGCCTTATTGCCCGCGAACCGCGCAAGAGTTTTTCCTGGACCGAGACAATTTACTACGGCCATTTCATCCAGCACGAATTCCGCTCGCAGGCTATGGAATTGATTGATATTTTCGGCCGTCTCGATGCCTGGTATTCGATGGCCATGGCCTTTAAAAAATTCAATCTCAGTTTCCCGGAGTTTGTCAATCAATCGCAACCCCTCATCGACGCACGGGATTTATATCACATACTGCTGCCCCACCCCGTTGCCTATGACATTCGAATGAGTCCCGAAAGCAATTTTCTTTTCCTCACCGGCGCCAATATGGCCGGCAAAAGCACGCTGATCAAGGCGGTGGGTAGCGCGGTTTTCCTGGCTCATCTCGGCATGGGCGTGCCAGCCGGCAGTCTGCGCCTCACAATTTTCGACGGACTGCTCAGCAATATTAACGTGGCCGACAATATCGCCAAAGGCGAAAGCTATTTTTTCAACGAGGTGCAGCGCATCAAGAATACGATCCTGAAAATTAATGATGGCCGCAAATGGCTGGTGCTGATCGATGAGCTCTTTAAAGGCACCAACGTGCAGGATGCCATGAAATGCTCTTCGGCAGTGATACAGGGTCTGATCAAGATTCGCAACTCGCTCTTTATTCTCTCCACTCACTTGTATGAAATCGGCGAAGAGTTGAAAAAGTTCCCAAACATTTCGTTTAAATACTTCGAGACATCGGTGAAGGATGACCAGTTGCAATTTAGCTACCAGTTAAAAGACGGAATCAGCAACGACCGCCTGGGCTACCTGATACTAAAGCGCGAAAAGGTAGTAGACCTGCTGGAAAAATTGTAAATGACAGAATATAATTATCTTCATCGAAACGAATGTTTCAATGAAGAAATACTTTTTCCTGCCCCTGTTTGTTTGCTTGTCCGTTCTCGCAAAAGCGCAAAAACCCGGCGCCGTAATTGATGTTCTTCACTATGATTTCAGCCTGAGACTTTCCGATTCTTCTGATAACATTTCCGGCATTGCGGTAATTGAGGTCGCGATGCTGAAGGAAAGCAACTCCATCACACTGGATCTCATTTCCAAAAAACCGAGTGGTAAGGGTATGATGGTGATGGGTGTGAAGGAAAAAGATCTGTCGCTTACATTTAACCATGCCGACGATCTGCTTACTATCAATTTTCCCGCCTCTGCCAGGGCGGGTGATAAGAAGACTTTGACCATATTATATGAAGGTATTCCTGCCGACGGACTCATCATCACCAATAACAAATACAAAAACCGCGGTTTCTTTGCCGACAACTGGCCCAATCGCGCGCGCAACTGGCTGCCTTGCGTGGATCACCCGGCTGATAAAGCAAAAGTTGATTTTAAGATAACTGCACCAGCGCATTACCAGGTGGTTGCGAATGGGGTGCAGGTAGAAGAAACAAATATTGACAAGAACACCAAATTCACACATTACAGGGAAGAAGTGCCGCTCAGCACCAAAATTATGGTGATTGGCGTGGCTGCATTTGCGGTGCAACTGGCCGGCGAGGTGGAAGGCATTCCCATTTATAGCTGGGTCTACCCGGAAGACCGCGACAAAGGATTTTATGACTATGCGGTGGCGGTAGAAATATTACCCTGGTTTATCAAAAACTGGGGGCCGTACGCTTATAAAAAACTGGCCAACGTTCAATCGAAGACAATTTTTGGTGGCCTGGAAAACGCAAACACCATTTTCTACTCAGAAAGTTCCGTGACCGGCCAGCGCAGAAGCGCCCATACAGTGGTACACGAAATAGCACACCAATGGTTTGGCGACATGGCCACCGAAACCGACTGGCCGCATCTCTGGCTGAGCGAAGGATTTGCCACCTACATGACGATTATGTATGTGGAAGAAAAGGAAGGCGAATCAGCGGCGCGCAAAATGCTGTCAGACGACCGCGCGCAGGTAATTGCCTTTGCCAAAAGATCGCCTCGTCCCGTAGTAGATACTTCGGTGAAAGACTATATGCAATTGCTGAATGCCAACTCATACCAGAAAGGCGGTCTTATTCTGCACATGCTTCGCCAGCAGGTGGGTGATGACGCATTTCGCCGCGGCATAAGAACTTACTATGAAAAATATGCAGGCAAAAACGCCAGTACTGACGATTTCCGCGCGGTGATGGAAGCGGTAGCGAAGCAAGATTTGAAACAGTTTTTTAAGCAGTGGCTCTTTACGCCCGGTCATCCTGTGCTGGATGTACAGTGGAAATATGATGCGGGGAATAAGTCCGTGGAAATAACGGTGGTGCAGAAGCAGGATGTGTTGTTTGAATTTCCCCTGGAGTTAGGGATTGTGAGTGGTGGGAAAATGGATGTGAAGACGGTGCAAGTGAAGCATAGGGAAGTAAAGGCAACGTTTAAAGTGGCGGGCAATGTGGAGAAGGTGGAAACGGATCCGGGTGTGCAGTTGTTGTGGGAGGAAGCGGGGAAATAGCATTTACCCCGCTACTCAGCCCTAAGAGGAAGGTTATACTGAAATAGCTACAATATGATCTGACAGTTTGGGATTAACTTTAAAGAAACTACTCAATTAAATAATCCCAAAAACTGTCAAATCATGAACACGCAAGTTAAGCTAATTAAGGGCAAAGTTGGCCTGCTCA